>JAESFS010000044.1_pt1 | contig 203246 bp, 184 predicted proteins | sample 9269441 | NCBI WGS metagenome assembly JAESFS01 (sample SAMN14502548, study PRJNA617105) | algae metagenome | isolation source: Scytolyngbya sp. HA4215-MV1 and co-occurring heterotrophs from sample from... | place: USA: Laie Falls, Oahu, Hawaii | collected 2010-08-22
GCTCGCTGCGCGAGCCGACCTCCCCCCTCGAGGGGGAGGTGAAGGGCCGGTGTCCTTCGATCGGGCGCAGCCTTCGTCCTGAGCGCAGCCCTCACCCTCCCCTCTCGAGGGGGAGGGTCGACGCGAAGCGGCGGGGTGGGGTGGCGCCGGGCGTGGAGCCCCTCGCCTGTCGCTGACGCCGAGCGGAGCCGTCACCCCCTCCCGGCTCGCTGCGCGAGCCGACCTCCCCCCTCGAGGGGGAGGTGAAGGGCTCAGTCGGCCGCGCCGGCCAGTTTGTTGGCGTAGAGCACGATCGTGCGGGCGTAGACCTGCGCCTTGTTCCACTGCAGGATCGCTTCGTAGTTCGCGGTGCCTTCGTCCCAGGGCTGGCCGCGTTGCCAGCCATGGCCGGCGAGGAAGTTGGCGGTGGAGGCCAGCACGTCGTTGGGGCTGTGCAGCAAGTCACGCCGGCCATCGCCATCGTAATCGACGGCGTATCGCCAGTAGTTCGAGGGCATGAACTGGGTCTGGCCCATCTCGCCGGCCCAGGCGCCGCGCATCTCGGCGGGGGTGAGGTCGCCGCGGTCGACGATGCGCATGGCGTCGAACAGGTTGGGCGTGAAGAAGTCCGTGCGGCGGCAATCGAAGGAGAGCGTGGCGACGGAGCGGATGACCGGCAGCTTGCCGCTGACCGCGCCGAAATCCGTCTCCAGGCCCCAGATGGCGACGACGACCGGGCCGGGCACGCCGTACTGCTTCTCGATGCGCGCCAGCGTGGACGCATATTGCCGGAGCTTGGCCGCGCCCTGGCTGAGCCGGCCCTTGTTCACCATGCGGCCGGAGAACTCCTCGAAGCTCTGCTTGAAGACGCGCTGGCCGCGATCGCGCGAGATGATGCCGGGATCGTAGGACACGTCCGCCAGCGAGGCCGCGATGGCCCGCTGGGAAATCCCCTGCGCCGCCGCCTCGCGCTTGACGTCGCCGAGCCACTTGTCGAACCCGCCGGGATCCCGGCAGGTGGCGGCGGAGGCGGGGGCGAGGCCGCCCGGGAGTTGGGCGGCGACCGCCACGGCCGCGACGCCGAGCGCCGCAGCCACACGCTTGACCTTCACACTGAGCATCGAGCCTCCGCTGGTTGCGTCGGCCCATCATGCCCGACCCGCCGCCCGGGACGCAACCCGGGCGCGGGACGAGGCGGTTCCACGGAGGTGGGATCTGACGTGGTGCGGTGAGACCTGGCGACGACATTCCGAAGGTCGGGCCCAGACACTGAACCTGACCCCGATCATGGCTGACGCAACCCGTTTTGACGCTGAACTGGAGACTTCGTCCTCGATACTGGCAGCTTAGCTTGCGGCCAGAATCAACGTGGCAATCGTGGTGTTGCTGGCGTCCTTGTAAATATAGGTCGAGCCTGATGGTGTGACGGTGACGCCAGCCGATGTCTCTGCCTTGACGTAGTCAATTCCCGCGCCTGACGAATTCATCGAGATGGTCAGCGTCGAGTTATTGCTAGCTCCAACGATCCCTTGGATATCGGCTGCGGTGAACTTGACAAAGCTCGCCGCCGTGCCTGCGTTGGTGGCGGTGAAATCGATCTTCTCCGTCCTGTCCAGAATCGTATCGTAGTCCGAGCCGGACAGCGTGACGGAGCCGCCGAAGATTCGGAAGTTATCCGCCCCAGCCTCGCCGTCGAAGCGCATGGCGATCAGGGCGGCGCGGTTGTTGGACGCCGTCCAGAGCTGGTCGTTGCCGTTTCCGCCCAACATCGTATCCGAGCCGCCCGACGTTCGGATCTGGTCGTCCCCGTCTCCGGCATCAATGGAGTCGCTTCCACCGCCACCTACAATCGTATTGTTGGCGGCGGTGCCCGTCAGCGTGTTGGAAAACGTGTTGCTGCTGGTAACGATCAGGTTTTCGATTTCCGCACCCCCAGGCACGCTTCTGAGATCGTAGTTCCATGCCTGCGTCGTATTGATGATGTTGACGGTGTCATTGCCGTTTTCCGTGCCTGTGGCGTCCAGGATGAGGTCGTTCGTGTCGTCGATCCGGTAATCGTCGTTCCCGACCCCACCGGACAGCGTATCGGCTCCCGCACCTCCGATCAGCGTATCGTTCCCTGCGAGGCCGGTGAGACTGTCGTTGCCGCTATTGCCGATCAGGTAATCCGCGGCCGTTCCGCCCGTGAGCGTGTCGTGTCCGCCGCTTCCTTCGATCGTCGTCCCGCTGGAAGCGTTCCCGGTCAGCACGAAATCAGAGGTTGATGCGCCCGAGCGCGTGTCGACGCCGAGATACTCGCTTGTGCCCGTGATGGCGCTATTTCCCTGCAGGCTGTAGGTGGTGATGAGCCCGCTGCCGATGTAAATTGAATCGGCAGATCCTCCCGAATCCCTCACAATATCCTGCACGCTGTTTACGTAATACGTGTCGCTGCCTGTTCCGCCGACCATCGTGTCATTGCCGTCGCCGCCGTCCAGCACGTCGCTGAGGGCGCCGCCCAAAAGCGAGTCGTTGCCGCTGCCGCCAAACAGCGAGACTTGTCCGCTGGTCACGGTGCTGCCGCCGCCGGAGAATGCGTTGTAGGCCGCGGTCCCCGAACCGTTCGCGTACGAGCTGTCGAAGTTGTAGTAGCCGAGGAGGCCTGTTCCACCCGCACTGGTGTCGCTGGAGTTTTGCGCCATCGCCGCAGCTTCAGACTGCGAGATGGCCCTGTTGTAGAACCGGATATCGTCGAGCACGCCGCTATTGCCGGCGAAGAGCCCGTCCGTCAAGTCGAAGAATGTCTTCGTCCCACTATACGTTGAGCTCCCAAGCAAAGTGCCGTCGACGTAAATATTGATCAGTTTTGCAGTGAGGTCGATGCTGGCGACCACCATACGAGGTGTGCCATCGTCGTTGTAGGTGAAGTTGCCTTGCCAGGTATCGATGGCGAGACTCAGCTGGCTTCCGCTGCGGAAAAAGTGGGTCGTGTTGGTCGTGAAGTTCGGCGATTGGCTCCAGGCTCCGAGACCCACATCGGGGAGGCCCGACCCAGGATAAACGCGGAACGCAATCGTCAGCGCCGTACTCGTGGTGGTTACCAGGCTGCCCGGCACATAATTGGCGGCGATCGAGGAGCCGCTGGGGGCGTAGGCCGCGCCGCTGACATTGGATCCGGCCGCCAGGGTGTCGTTGCCGCCATTTCCGATGAGCGTGTCGTACCCGAACCCGCCCAAGAGTGAATCGTTGCCTTCGGTTCCGCTGATCCTGTTGGAGAGATAGTTGCCCGTGGCCGTGACCGGCCCGCTGACGGTACCGCCTGCAGCCGTGAGGAACTCGAGGTTCTCGACATCGAGCCTGTTGCCCACGTTCATATCGTAGGTGGAAAGGCCGACCACCCGGATCGTGTCTGTTCCGTAGACGGAAGAGTTGGTGAACCCGCCGCCTTCCAGAACGACGTCACTGAAGCTGTCCACGATGTAGAGGTCGTTGCCACCCCCGCCTGACATCGTGTCGGCGCCGGTCCCGCCGTCGAGCGTGTCAGCCCAGGCATTGCTGGCGGCGAGAGAGTCATTGCCCGCCCCTCCGGCCAAGCTGCTGGGTCCGTTCACGCCACCGACGATCGTGTTGTCGAGCGCGTTGCCGATACCGGTGAAAGCTCCCGAGCCAGCCGACGTGGAGCCCGCGACCGCAACATAGGCAAGCGCCTCGATGTTGTCGTAGTAGGCGGTGTTATTCCCTATCGCCGCGCTCAGGTCTATGTAATTCGCGGTGCTGTAGATCGTGTCTGCGCCGCCCCCGCCTATGCCAGCCGCCTCGATCACGATGTCGCCAGCCGGGCTACCAGTGTTCGGAGTAACCGGAGAGAAAACGTCGATCCAATACGCATCGTTGCCGCTGCCGCCCCGCATCGTATCGGCCCCGCCGCCGCCGATGATGCGGTCGTCGCCCACGGCCCCAACGATCGAATTGCCAAGGGACGATCCGGTAACGGTCACCGCGCCATCGCCCGCGTAGACAAAATTTTCGATCCCCGAGAGGTTCAGGGTGCGCCCGCCTCCGAGTGTATTGGATACGTTGATCTGCAACGCAACCGACGGATTGTAGCGCAATTCGACAGTATCTCCTGCCGAACCACCAGTCTCAGAAATGACGTCGCCGTCCCGAAGAATGTAGTAGTCGTCACCACCGCCGCCGTTCAGGCTGTCAGCAGCGCCATTGTCGTTGCCGCCGTCCAGCGTGTCGGCCCCTGTCGAACCTGTGATCGTGTTGCCCAAGGCATTGCCGGTGAGAGACGACCCGGTCGTGTTGATCGACGTGAGATTTTCCACACCCTCGGTCAGCGTGTAGCTGTCGAGATTTGTGCGAACGAGATCGATGCCGTTGTCCAGCGGTCTGTTCTCGATGACCAGATCGGTCCGGCTGTCCACGAAATAAGTGTCGTTGCCTACGCCGCCCGCGAGAGTGTCGCCTTCGCTGGCGATCGGTATGCCGGTACTGTTACCCGATAGAGAGTCGTTGCCCGTTCCACCCTGGATCGAGTTGTTGAGGCTGTTGCCCACCAGCGTGATGTTGAGCGGTCCGTTGTAGACAAGGTTCTCGACGTTGCTGGAGGTCAGCGTATAGGCTTGAGCGGAAGCCGCCACGTTGCCCGACGCGTTGAGCAGGCCGGTGCTGACGATCTCGATCGTGTCCACGCCGCCCGCCGCGCTCTCCGCGACCACGTCGCCGGTGGTGTTGACGATGTACCAGTCGTCCCCGGCGCCCCCCTCGAGCGAGTCGCTGACCGCCGTGGTGGACGTTCCCGTTTCGGAGGTCCCGCCATCCAGAGTGTCGGCGCCGGCCCCGCCGACGAGGGTATCCCTCCCGCTTCCGCCGATGAGCGACATCCGGCTGCCGGAGCCCGTCATCGAGTTGGCGGCGGCGTTGCCCGTGCCCGCGAACGTGCCCGACCCGAAATAGACGAGGTTCTCGATGTTCGCGAGCCCGGCTCCGCCGTTCGCCGCGTCGGCGAGGGTGAAGCTGGCCAGATTGGTGCGCACCGTATCCGTGCCGCTTGCGTCGCCGGTGATCCTCACCCCGCCATTCACGGCGGAGTCGGAATAGGTCGCGTTGTCGATGGTGTAGAGGTCATTGCCGGCGCCGCCGTCCAGCGAGTCCGCGCCGCCGCGGCTGACGAGCGTGTCGTCGCCCGCGCTTGCGCTGAGCGAGGCGGCGCTGAGGGCCAAGCCGCCAGTGAGCACGTTGCCACTGTTGTTGCCGGCGATGGTGTATGTGCCGGATGTCTGCCCCAGGCCGGCGCCCGTCTGGACGCTTGCGTTCTCCACGTTCGTGAAACGCGTTTCCGTGAGGGAGAGCGAGCCGGAATAGTTCATCCAGATCTCGTCCGTGCCCGCCGCCTCCAGAACCTGGTCCGAAGCGCTGTTGATGACGTAGACATCGTTGCCCGTGCCGCCGATAAGGCTGTTGCCGCCCGCACCGCCGTCGAGCGTATCGTTGCCCTGATCGCCGCTCAGCGTGTCGTTCCCCGCGCCGCCGCCATTCGCGGCGTCCGCCCGGATGAGGTTGTCGCGCGCGTTGCCCAGGACCGAGAAGGCGCCCGGCGTGCGGTAGAGCAGGTTCTCGACGTTGTCGCCGCCGGAATAGACGGGTCCTCCGAGGTTCACGACGTTGCCCGTCATCGCGAACCGGCCGACGAACACGTTCGTGAGGATGATGGTGTCCGTGCCCTCGCCGGCCTTTTCGTAGGCCGTGTCTTCGACGTGGTTCAGGACGTAGGTGTCGTCGCCCTGGCCGCCATACAGGTCGTCCGCGAGGATCGTGCCGCCCGCGTTGCTCGCCTCGCCCAGCCGGTCGTCCTGTGACGTGCCGCCGAGGGCGTTGGGATCGAACGTATTGGGAGTGGCCTGGTCGCCAAAGAACTTCGCGCCCGAATTGAGCTTGAGGACGCCGTTCTTGAAGACGAGATAGCTGATCTGCGAGGTCGTGTCCGACCCGAGGCCGGCGCCGCTCAGGATGAACGTCGTCTTCGTGGCGTCGAGCAGGAACGTGTTGCCGAACACGCTGGACGAGGCGAACTTGCCCGTGACGTCGTACATCGTGCGGCTGCCGACCCCATCGGCAGGGTTGTCGACCGTCGTGGAATAGGTCCCCAGACCGCTTCCCACGGTCTGGATGCTCCGGATGGCGTTGATGTCGGCGGCCGTCAGCTCGTAATTCAGGAACAGCGCGTCGCCAGTGCCGCCGCCGCCCACGAGGCTGTCGTCGCCCGCAGACGACACGAAGGTCTGGTCGGCGATGTTGCCCGTGCCGGTGAAACCGCCGGAGCCGGAATAGCTGAGAACCTCGACGTTGGAGTTGCCCGCGAGGGTGAACGTGTTGAGCGCGGTGCGGATCTCGTCCCGCGTCCCGCCGGTCGCCGACTCGGCCACGACGTCGGAGTAGCTGTCGACGAAATAGACGTCGTTGCCGGCTCCGCCGACCATGCGGTCGACGCCCAAGCCGCCGTCCAGCGTGTCCGAGCCTGCTCCGCCGACGAGCGAGTCCGTGCCGTCGCCGCCGGTCAGGATATCCGCGCCGAGCCCGCCCGAGACGGAGTTCGCGCCGTCGCCGGCCAGCAGCGTGTCGTTGCCGTCGTCGCCCGACATCGTGTCGTCGCCAAGGCCGCCGACGATGGAGTCTGCGCCGATGCCGCCTGACACGGAGTTCGCGCCGTCGCCGGCCTGCAGCGTGTCGTCGCCGTCGTCGCCCGCCATCGTGTCGTTGCCAAGGCTGGCGACGAGGGAATCAGCGCCGTCTCCGCCGGACATCGAATTGGCGCCGTCGCCGGCCAGCAGCGTGTCGTTTCCGATGTCGCCCGACATCGTGTCGTCGCCAAGGCCGGCGACGAGGGAGTCAGCGCCGTCTCCGCCGGACATCGAATTGGCGCCGTCGCCGGCCAGCAGCGTGTCGTTTCCGACGCCGCCCGACATGACGTCCTTGTCCGCGCCGCCGACCATGGAGTCCGCGCCGTCGCCGCCGGACATGGTATTCGCGCCGCTGCCGCCCGACAGGACGTCGTCGTCATCGCCGCCGGAGAGCACGTCGGCGCCGTCGCCGCCGAAGATCGTGTCCGCGCCGGCGCTGCCGACGAGCGTGTCCGCCCCGGTCGCGCCGAGGAGGGAATCCGCGCCGCCCTGGCCCTCGAGGCTGTCGCCCGACAGGCTGGCGGCAAGGAGGACGTCGTCGCCTTCCCCGCCGAGCAGGGTGTCCCCGCCCGCAACACCGCTGACGGCCTGGAGCGTGTCGTTGCCCGCAGCGCCTGTCAGGATGTTCGCAAGGCTGTTGCCGACGCCGCTGTGGCCGCCATTGTCCGTGAAGATGAGATTTTCAACGGTCTGCCCGTTGTTCTGGTCGAGCGTGTACACGGCGAGGGAGGTGCGGATCGTGTCGTTGCCGCTCTCGTCGAAGATCTGCGTGTTCGCCTGGGGGGCGTTCACGAAATAGACGTCGTCGCCCTGGCCGCCGCGAAGCTGGTTGTTGCCTTCGCCCCCGTCCAGCGTGTCCCTGCCGAGGCCGCCCAGCAAGGTGTCGGCGCCCGCGCCGCCGACCATCGAGTTGTCGAGTTCGTTGCCCTGCCCGCGGAAGTCGTTCGACCCCTCGTGGATGAGGTTTTCCACGTTGCCGGCCAGGGTGTGCGCGGCGATCGACTGCTTGACGAGGACCGTATCCGTGCCTTCTCCCGCAGCCTCGACGATCGTGTCGACGCCGCCGTCGAGGATGTAGAGGTCGTTGCCCGACCCGCCGACGAGCGTGTTCGCCCCCAGGCCGCCGCTGAGCGTGTCCGCGCCTTCGAGGCTGACCAGGTGATCGCCGCCGGAGCCGCCGATGAGGACGTTGGCGGCCTTGTTGCCCGTCAACGTGTCGTTAAAGGCCGATCCCTCCAGCGACTCGATGCTGCGGAGCTGGTCGCCAGCCGCGAAGCCCGTGCCGCCGACTGTGGCGGCGGCAGTGTCGCCGTCCGCGAGGATGACCGACACGCCAACGCCGGAATACTTGTAGCTGACGAGGTCGTTGCCCTCGCCGCCATAGATCGTGTCGAAGCCGGCCCCGGCGATGATGGTGTCGTCGCCGCCAGCCGCGTTGATGCTCTTGCCGCCCGGATGGTCGGGGATCACGAGCCAGGGCGAGTTGGAGGAGTCGGTATAGGTGAGGTCGTCGTCGGAGGTTGCGGCGCGAACGCCGACCCTGATGACATCGTTGAGGATCTTCGTGGCCCCGCCGCTCGCCGTCGACGAAAACCCAAGGGTGATGGCGCCGCTCAGGCCTTCGTAGAACTTGCTTTCAGCGTTGACCCCGACCCCCAACTCTGAGGGCAACGTGTAGACCAGCGCCAGATCGAGCGTGATGACGCCCTTGTTGACGGTCACAGCGAACTGGTACGTCGCGTCGCTGCCCTGCACGAGGGTTCCCGTGCCCGGCACGATCGAATAGCCGAGGGGCAGGTTGAGCGTGATGACGCCCGTGGTGATGACCTTGTCGTCGATCTCGATCGTCAGGCGAGGCGCGATGACGGACTTGCCCGACCCGACGAGGGCATAGTTCTCGCCGCGCAGGGTTTCGGCGGCGTCGCTGCCCGAAACGTTGCCGTTCGCCTGAAGGACGGCCAGGCTGGGAGGCTTTCCGGTGGAGGCGCCCGCCGACGGCTGCGCGAATCCGTTCTCGGTGTAGCCGTACAGCTCGATCTTCGTGATCTGCTTGATCGTGGTGCTCTCGTCCCCGGTGAGGTTGGACGTGAACGAGTTGGACACCGACGTCAGTTCGGACGACGCCTTCGCACTCGACGAAGACGGCGTGGGAGTGATCATCGGCGCTTCGGTCGGGGCCGGCTGCGAGAGCTTGGGAGGCTCGCCCGCACCCTGCGTATCGGGCTGGGAGTCCCTCCCCTCCAGGTTCGGCGAGGGCTCGACCGGGGTGACAGGATCGGCGTCGGCGATCGAGTTCGTGGACGTGACCGAATTGGCGATGGCCGGATTGACCTTGTCCGACAGTTCCACGACGCCGACGCTGCCGAACACGTCGCTCGCCGCGACCTCGACCTCGCCGAAGTAGAGCTGGGGCGGGTTTTCGTTCAGCACGAGTTCCGTGCCGAAGCGGGGGAGCAGGATCTGGCTGCCATCCGCGAACAGGAGGATGACATCCTCTCCGCGGATCAGGATCTGAACGTCCTCGAGCGAAAATTCAAAGCGCAGCGCTGCGGCGGAGGTGACGTCGTTGACGACGACGATCTGACCCGCAGGCGGTTTAACGATGAGCAGGACCTTTGCGTCCCCGTTCGGAGAGCCAAGTGCGCTGGTCGGGAGTGATTGCGCCATTTGAAAATACTCTGGACAAAATCATCAGGAGAAAACTGGGAGAGGCCCTGGTCGGAGTCCCACCCGCATCGCAAGACGGTTCTCTTATCACGCACGCTTTTATGCGTCCACAATTGCGAAATAAACTCTTACCGAAAGATATGAGTGTCAGTTTTAGTTGGATGAGCACATTTACTAGCTAAAGGTGTGATATTAACTTACTTCAGGTTGTACTTTTCGACTTAGCGATCAATTTACCATTTGGCCAAAATGGGCGGAGAATCGTGTGCGTTGCATTGGCTCACCAACAATTGAGCCAGCAGAAACCGGAAATGACCGGGTTTGCACGCTCCGCGAGCGCCCCGCAGTGCAATGCGGGACCTCAAAAAGCCGGATCGAGAGAGCGAGAGACGAGCGAAGAAGGCAGGTGCGGCCTCGGGGCCGCGCGTGTCCCGGCTCGTGCGGGTGAGTTGATCCGGCGCCCCAGGGCGCCGGAGTCGTCGACAGGCAGGAAATCGCTCGCGTGGCGTGAGCGCCCGCCTTCAGAGGTGTCCGCTGCGCACGGTCCGCCGGTCGATCTCGGCCATCCGCGATTCCAGATCGTACATGTCCACCGAGCCGGCCAGATAGGCTTCGTCCAGTTCTTGGCGCGTCGGGAAAAAGACCCGGCGCGCACGGGCGAACAGGCCCTTCTCGCGAGGCTCGCCCGTCCGGGGCTGGAGCGCATCGTCCTGCTGCGCGGGCCAGCCGAACGCCGACAGGGTCGCCACATGCCCGATCATCTCGCGGGGGATTTCGATGTCGTTCAGCTGGCGATCGTCATGCTCGCGGAGTTCGATTGCCGTGCGCCACGCGGTGAACTCCGCCGAGATCACCGAACCGATCGTCGGCTCGCCGCTGGGCCGACGGGCACGCAGCATGACGTTCAACCTGGCCTGCAGGCCGTCGTAGCGCTGCACGGCCCGAAGCGCACGCAGGCTGCGCCATTGGGCGTAAGCCCCGGCGAAATGGAACGCGTCGCCAAGGGAATGTCCGCTCGCGCCCGTCTTCACGGGAGCCACGGGAAATGAAACGGAGGAATGAGCCATGAGAGGTCTCCAAATCGGATTCGATGGTCTCAGGCGTTTCCCGTCGCTTTGATATCGCAACTGCGAGATAAATGGAACGTTCCAGTTTGCAGTGCAGCATTGTGGATTCCGTGCGCCATTCACCGGCTGCTTAACGCGCTGGCAGACCCAGCCCTACCTGCCGCAAAACAGGGCACGTTTTGTTTCGTATAGGGAATTTCGAGCGAGAGGCTTCCGGCGGCCATGCCACCGGCGCATGAAGGGTATACGAGCCCCGCTCACCTGGCCGGCCATGGTGAGGCCCGAAACGACGATTGATCGGATGCATAGCGAGCAGCGACCAGCCGCTCCGGCGACGCACGACTTCGTCGCGGCAAGAGACTGGACCGCCTCCTCGCAACATTCTAGAGAGGCGCTCAGTGGGCCTGTAGCTCAATGGTAGAGCCGACGGCTCATAACCGTCTCGTTGCAGGTTCGAGTCCTGCCGGGCCCACCAACGCCAATTTTATTCAATTATTTCAACGATATACCCGGTCCGCTCGCCAGAAGGTGTGGGGTGACCAAGCTTTATGGGTGAAGTTGGGCTGATGACCACCGTCTTCGTCATCGCTTGCTACCTGCTGCTCGGCTGCGGGTTCAGCTATCGCCGCAGCCTCGACATAGCCGCCGAGTGCGACGCATTCGATCCGAGGCATACGGTCGGCGCCATCTTTCGCTGGATCGCAACTTGGCCGCTGTGGATCGGGAGGAAGTGATGGACGACGATATGGCCCGCGATTCGCTCGCGCTCGCAATGCTAGCAGCGTGGCTGGGCGTCAACGTCGACCCAGTTGCCGCCGAACATGCGCGCTCACACCTGCCGCGACACGATGCTGCGCTGGAAGCGCGTGGGCGAGGCTGCGCAACAGTTCAGTCGAAAACAGCCTTCATAAGCGAAGGTATGCTGCTCCTGAAGTGACGGGGTATCATTGAAAAGGGGGCCTTCTATGGGATGGGATATTGGCAGCGTGGCCATTGACGCGGCTGGCAAGCCGATCCTTGGCGGTCGGTGGGCTGACGGTAAGACTGCCAACCCAGACGCAAATTGGGCATTCGGCGAGGGCAAACCTTTTGGTTGTCGCGACTACGGAGTCTTCGCCTTCCTGGCCGGTGTGCAGAACTACTCCGGCATCACCCCGATCAGTGAACCGCGCGGCCTGCCCGACGACTTCAAAAGGCGTGAAGCGATGGATGACGAGCCACCATGGTCGCAAGACGAGGATGAATGCCAAGACGAGGATGAATGCTACGTCGGTGAGCACTCCTACTCGTGGCTGTCGGTCGCCGAGTTGGAGGCGTTCGACTATGACGCGCAGATGGAAGACCGGCGCGTCACAGGCACGCTGCCGAACGGCATACGATCGGGCGCTTGCACAGCGCCGGTCGGCGAAGGTGTGCGTATGGCGTGGCGCGAGTTCCTCGGCAAAGACTTCTTCAAGGACATCGCGGAACTCAAGCGCATCGGTGCCGACCGCGTTGTCTTCGGGTTCGGCTCTTAGGCACACAGTCCCAAAACGCGCTGGGCAGTTACGGTATCAGCACGGTATCTCAGCCGCTTTCCTCAACGATTCCAAGGACGTTCGAGTCCTGCCGGGCCCACCAATCCCTTATGGCAAGCTTTTTGGGCGTCCGGAGGCCTTCCCCGAACGCCGCCGGACTTTCGACCCCCGGCATCTCGTGCACCTCCGTGGAGACAAGCAGGCGCGTCGCGCATCCCCGGGATCAGGGTTCACGCTTCAAGACTGCGAAGCCCTCACTCCGCGGCCGACGCGTAGCTCTCCACCGGCGGACACGAGCAGATGAGGTGCCGGTCGCCATAGGCGTTGTCGACGCGGTTGACCGGGGCCCAGTACTTGTCGACGCGGAACGCGCCGGGCGGGAAGCAGGCGGCCTCGCGGCTATAGGGCCGGTTCCACTCCCCCACGAGGTCCTCGACCGTGTGCGGGGCGCGGCGCAGCGGGTTGTCCTGGGGATCGAGGCGGCCGGCGGCGATGGCCTCCGCCTCGGCCGCGATGCCCAGCATACTGTCGATGAAGCGGTCGAGCTCGGCCTTGGGCTCGCTCTCGGTCGGCTCCACCATCAGCGTCCCCGCCACCGGCCAGCTCATGGTCGGCGCATGAAAGCCGCAGTCGATCAGGCGCTTGGCGACGTCGTCGACGGTGACCCCGGCGCGCTCCTTCATGACGCGTGTGTCGAGGATGCACTCATGCGCGACGCGGCCCTCCGGCGAGGCGTAGAGCACGGGGTAGGCCTTCGACAGGCGCGAGGCGATGTAGTTGGCGTTGAGGATGGCCACCTTGGTGGCCTGCGTCAGCCCCTCACCGCCCATCAGCAGGCAATAGGCCCACGAGATCAGCAGGATCGAGGCTGAGCCGTAAGGGGCCGACGACACCGCGCCCGCGCCCCGGGAGAGCGGATCGCCCGGCAGGAAGGGCGCGAGGTGCGCCCTGACGCCGATCGGTCCCATGCCGGGGCCGCCGCCGCCATGCGGGATGGCGAAGGTCTTGTGCAGGTTGAGATGCGACACGTCCGAGCCGATGTCGCCCGGCCGCACGAGGCCCACCAGGGCGTTCATGTTGGCGCCGTCCATGTAGACCTGGCCGCCATGGCGATGCGTGATGTCGCAGATCTCGCGGACCGTCGTCTCGAATACGCCGTGGGTGGAGGGATAGGTGATCATGCAGGCCGCGAGGTTGGCCGCATGCGCCTCCGCCTTCGCCCGGAAGTCCGCGACGTCGATGTCGCCCTCGGGCGTGACGCCGACGACGACCACGTTCATGCCGACCATGTGGGCCGAAGCCGGGTTGGTGCCGTGCGCCGAGGTCGGGATGAGGCAGACGTTCCGATGCCCCTCGCCGCGGTGGCGGTGATAGGCCTGGATGGTCAGGAGTCCGGCATACTCGCCCTGCGCGCCGGAGTTCGGCTGCATGGAAAAGGCGTCGTAGCCGGTGATCTGGCAGAGCTTGGCCTCGAGGTCGTCGATCGCCTCCTTGTAGCCCTCCGTCTGGTGCGCCGGCGCGAAGGGGTGGACGTCCGCGAATTCGGGCCAGCTCAGCGCCATCATCTCCGCGGTGGCGTTGAGCTTCATGGTGCAGGAGCCGAGCGGGATCATGGACCGGTCGAGCGCGAGGTCGCGGTCGGCGAGGCGGCGCATGTAGCGCGTCATTTCCGCCTCCGCCCGGTTCATGTGGAAGACCGGGTGGGTCATGAAGGGGCTGGTGCGCACCATCCCCTCCGGCAGCCGGTACTGGTGGGTGGTGTCGGAGTCGGCCATGTCGCCGCCGAAGGCCCGCCAGATCGCCTCCGTGTGCTCGCGCCGGGTGCGCTCGTCGAAAGAGATGCCGATCCGGTCGGTCCCGATCCGGCGCAGGTTGATGCCCTCGGCCTCCGCCGACTTGAGGATCGCGCCCTGCACCGCGCCGACGCGGATGGTGACCGTGTCGAAGAAGGCCGCGGGCTCGACCACGTAGCCGAGGGTCTCCAGGCCGCGCACCAGGCGGACCGTCTTGCGGTGGATGCGCTCTGCGATGGCCTTCAGGCCGACCGGGCCGTGGAAAACGCCGTACATGGAGGCCATCACGGCGAGCAGGGCCTGCGCGGTGCAGATGTTGGAGGTCGCCTTCTCGCGCCGGATGTGCTGCTCGCGCGTCTGCAGGCTGAGCCGGTAGGCGCGGTTGCCGCGCGCGTCGATGGAGACGCCGACGATGCGCCCGGGCATGGAGCGTTTCAGCGCGTCGCGGACGGCCATGTAGGCGGCGTGCGGGCCGCCGAAGCCCATCGGCACGCCGAAGCGCTGGGTGGACCCCATGGCGATATCGGCGCCCATCTCGCCCGGCGGCTTGAGGAGGGCGAGCGCCAGCGGATCCGCCGCCACGCAGGCGAGCGCGCCGGCGCCGTGCAGGGATGCTATGACGCCGGTGAAGTCCTGCACGTGCCCATAGGCGCCGGGATATTGCAGGATCGCGCCGAAGACGCGTGACGGATCCAGGTCGGCGAAGGAATCGCCCACGATCACCTCCCAGCCCAGGGGCTTGGCGCGGGTCTGGATCACGGCGATCGTCTGGGGATGGCAATGGTGGTCGACGAAGAAAGCGGTGGCCTTGCTCGCCGCCGCCCGCTGGCACAGGGCCATCGCCTCGGCCGCCGCGGTGCCCTCGTCGAGCAGCGAGGCATTCGCCACGTCGAGCCCGGTAAGGTCGGCGATCATGGTCTGGAAGTTCAGGAGCGCCTCGAGCCGGCCCTGGCTGATCTCGGGCTGGTAGGGCGTGTAGGCCGTGTACCAGGCGGGGTTCTCGAAGATGTTGCGCTGGATGACGGGGGGAGTGACCGTGCCGTGGTAGCCCTGCCCGATCAGGCTCGTCATCTTGCGGTTGCGGGCCGCCACGCGGCGCAGGCGTTCCATCACGCCCTGCTCGGACAGCGCCTTGCCCCAGGCGAGAGGCTGGCGCAGGCGGATGTCGGCCGGCACGATGCCGTCGATCAGCGCGTCGAGGCTTGGCGCGCCGACGGCCTGGAGCATCTCCGCCATCTCCGCGGGAGACGGCCCGATGTGCCGGCGGTTGGCGAAGTCATAGGGCGCGTAGGACGTTTCCGCGTAAGTCATTCTCGTTCTCCATCAGCCCACGAGCTTGCGATAGGCGTCCTGGTCCAGCAGGCCGTCCGCCGAGCGAGGATCGGCCAGCTTCAGCCGAAAGAACCAGGCCTTGCCTTCCGGATCGGCATTGACCATCGCCGGGTCGTCGGCGATCGCCGCGTTGACCTCGAGGATCTCGCCGGCCAGCGGACAATAGACTTCCGAGGCGGCCTTGACCGACTCGACGGTGGCCGCGCCTTCGCCCTTGCCAAGGCTTGCGCCTACCTTGGGCAGTTCGATGAAGACAAGGTCTCCGAGTTGCTCGACGGCGTGAGTCGTGATTCCGACGGTGGCCACGCCGTCCTGGATCAGGAGCCACTCGTGGTCTTCAGTGAACTTCAGCATGGCTTCCCCTCCCTGGGACTGCGCTTGTATCCGGGGGTGATGAACGGCAACGCCGCAACCTGCACCGGCAGGCGGGACCTGCGCAGTTCGGCAAACAGTCGCGTGCCCACGGCCGAAAAGCCAGTGGGCACGTATCCCATGGCGACCGGTCCGCCGACGGTCGGCCCGAAGCCCCCGGACGTGACATGTCCGATCGGCGTCGATGAATCCTCGTCCGCGAACAGCGCCACGCCGGCGCGAACGGGCGCACGCCCATCCGGCACGAGGCCGACGCGGCGACGCCGTGCGCCATTGGCGAACTGGTCCAGGATCACCTCTGCGCCGGGAAAACCGCCTGCCCTCCCGCCTCCGGCACGGCGCACCTTCTGCACCGCCCATTCAAGCGCGGCGTCGACGGGCGTGGTTCCCCTGTCGATGTCGCTGCCGTAGAGGCACAGGCCGGCCTCCAGCCGCAGGCTGTCCCGGGCTCCGAGCCCGATCGGATGCACCGAAAGGTCCGCGAGCAGAGCCTCGGCCAGGGCGACGGCGCGGCTTTCCGGGACTGAGATCTCGTAGCCGTCCTCGCCGGAATAGCCGGAGCGGGATACGACGCAGGCCGCCCCGAGAATGTCGATCTCCGCCACGTCCATGAAGGCCATGCCAACCGCGGCGGGAGCCAGGCGGCCGAGCGCCGCCTCCGCCTTGGGACCTTGCAGGGCCAGCAGCGCCCGCCCGTCCCAGCGTTCGATCTCGCAGGTGTCCGAGAGATGTTGCTGCAGGTGCGCAAGGTCTTGCGCCTTGCAGCCGGCGTTTACAACGACGAAGTAGTGATCGCCGCGATGGGCGACCATCAGGTCGTCCAGGATTCCGCCATTCGCGTCCGTCAGCAGGCCGTACCGCTGTCGACCCAGGCCCAACCCGATCACGTCGATGGGCATGAGGCTCTCCAGCGCAGCCGCCGCGTCCTCCATCCGGCCGGAGCGGGGACGGACGAGGATCTGCCCCATGTGGCTGACATCGAACAGGCCGGCCGACGACCGCGTGTGCAGATGCTCCTTCAGCACGCCTTCAGGGAACTGGACAGGCATTTCATAGCCCGCAAAGTCCACCAACTTGCCGCCGAGGCTGCGGTTGAGCGCCGTCAGGGGCGTTTGCAGGAGGTTCTCAGAGGATTCCATCGTTTGTCTCCCACACCCATGTCCCCGCCGCTGACGCGGCGCGCGCTTCGGCCAATCGTACCGGCAACGACGCGCCGATCGGCGTCGCCGCGTCGTTGAAATCGTAGCATGGGCTGTGCAGGGCGGCTCCGTCGCCCTGCCCGAGCAGGAGGTAAGCGCCCGGCACGACCGCCAGCATGCCGGGAACGTCCGCGCTGCCGGTCAGCGGCTCGCCGTCGAGCTCGGCCAAGGCGGTTCCCACGACATGGCAGGCGCGCCGCGCGGGCCGGAGCCAGCGCGGCGTGGCGTCAGCCGAGGCGGATGCGGGCGGTCTCCGGCGTGCCCCGAAGCGCGAGGAGCGTCGCCGCGCAACAGCCGATGACGTACCAGGCCGGAGCGATGGGGCTGCCCGTGGCTGCGATCAGCCAGGTCACGATGAACTGGCCGAAGCCTCCGAAGATGGCCACGCCCAGCGCATAGACCAGGGACATGCCGGTGGCGCGCACCTCCACCGGAAAAACTTCCGTGAGGCTGATGATCGCCGGCGCGCCGCCGCCGCTGTTGAGAGCCCCGAGCACGACGACGACGGCGAGCAAGGTCGAGAGCGTCGGCGAGGCGTTGAGCAGGAGGAAGGCCGGGTAGATCAGCAGCGCGATCAGGAGGTAGGAGATCGCAATCACGGGCTTGCGTCCGACGCGGTCGGACAGGGCGCCGGCGATCGGGGCGGCGACGAGCGTCACCAGTCCCGCGGCGATGCCGGCGAACAGGGCCGTGGTCGGAGCCATGCCGAGCTGACGGATCGCGTAGGTCGACATGTAGAGCACGATCACCGCATTGGAGGCGGTGGCGCCGATGATCAGGGCCACGCCGATCACGATCCTCCGCCAATGCTGGCGAAAGGCCACCGACAGGGAGCTGACGTTGCGGGTGCGCGCATCGTCCTGGTTGGCGTGGGTCTCACGCAGCGCCTGGCGGAGCCAGAGGCCGATCGGCACGATGAGGATCCCGATCAGGAAAGGAACGCGCCAGCCCCACGCCTTGACCTCGTCCGGCGGCAGAACCGTGTTGATCGTCCAGGCGATGGCCGCCGCGACGAGGATCGCCGCGCCCTGGCTGGCGAGCTGCCAGCTGCCGAAGAAGCCGCGCTCCTCCGGCGGGGCATATTCCGCGAGAAGGGTCGTCGACGCGCCGACCTCGCCTCCCGCCGAGAAACCCTGGATGAGACGGCCGGCCACGACGAGCAGGGGTCCGAAGAGCCCCACCTGCTGGTAGGTCGGCGCCAGGCCGATCAGGCCGGTGCCGAGCGCCATCATGAACAGCGTGAGCACAGTCGCGGCTTTGCGCCCCTTGCGGTCGGCGAAAGACCCGAGCACGACCCCCCCGAGCGGGCGCATCAGGAATCCGACGCCATAGGTCGCGAAGGACAGGAGCAACTGGACCGTAGGGTCCTGCGACGGGAAGAACAACGCGCCGATCGTGCCGGCGAAAAAGCTGTAGACCACGAAATCGTAGAACTCGAGCGCATTACCAATGGTGCAGGCGGCGATCAAGCGCGTCCTGCCAATCGCCGGAGCCGAGACGGCTCCCGTCATCGTCGTCATGGCATTCCCCTCCCGGCCCATCACGAGCTCCGTGTGGGAGGCGCTGACCTTGAGCGGAGCAAGCCATAAACTGTTGCTAATTGCAACAATATCTTTTTGAGACTATCTCTTTATGAGAGGGGTTGAATCTGGTGTGTTGGCGGGGACGACGAGAGGTGGCCATGCTTCGCCAGAGTTTCACGTATCAACTCGCCTCCATCGCCGAGGACGCGGTCGGGCCCGCCGCGCGGTTGTTCCGGACCCGGTTCGGGCTGGACGTTCACGAGCTTCGGGTTCTCAGGCTGATCGACGACCAGCCCGGCGTGACCTTCACGAGCCTTGCCCGGCAGACGAAGTTCGAGCGCTCGGCCACGTCGCGCATCCTGTCGCGGCTGATCAAGTCCGGGCTCGTGCGCCGAAAGATCGACGACAACGACGCCCGGCAGTTCCTCCTTCACGTGACGCAGAAGGGTCGGGCGCTGCGCGAGCGGGCCGACCCCCTGAGCCTGGAGTTGGAGGCGCTCATCATGTCCACGCTGACGGCCGCCGAACGGCAGGACTTCCGCCGCATTCTGGACAAGCTGAGCCGTTGGTTGGACTCGGAGTTCCCCGGCGAACTACAAGCCCGCTATCCCGAGGCCGCAATCGACCGGGGCAAGCAGGACTGAGCGACCCCCGCCGCTGCATCCCCGCCGTCCGTCAGGACGGCTCAAATGGGACGAAAGAGGCTGCTGCGGGCAGGCTTCACCGCCCCTTTGGGCCGTTGCGCGCCCTGATCCGTCAGCCGCTCTTGACTTGCTCTGTGGCTACCGACGGCGCGGCCGCGGACGAGGCGTGGGCGAGATCCCCTGCCGCATCGCCCGGCCGGCTCTGGAACGCTTGCATCTCTCCCGGCGCGGAGAGCTGGATGTAGGTCGGACTCGCCGCCGCAAATCGCACGCCTGCCGCGGGCAGTTCGGAGAGCAGCCGCCTGATCGCCTCCCGCTGGATTTCGCTGGGCCGGGTCGGGATGACCGTGAACTTGAAGCTCACGACCAGAGCATCGTCCAGGATCTCGGCCACGCCCTGCATCTTCAGCGGCTCGATGAAGTCAGCCGCGTAGTCGGTCTCATCGATGAGCGCCTGGCCGATGGCTTTCGTCGCCTTTCGCAACGCTTCAAGGTCCGTATCGCGGGCGAAGCGGAGATTCAGCTTCACGGTGGCCCAGTCGCGGCTGAAGTTCGTCACCTGGCCGAGTTGGCCGAAGGGGATCGTGTGGAGCTGTCCGCTCTGGTGGCGCAGGCGCAGGGAGCGGAGCGCAAAGCCCTCCACCGTGCCCTTGGCTTTGCCACAGTCGATGTATTCGCCGACGCGGAAGGCGTCCTCGGCCAGGTAGAACACGCCCGAGACGATGTCGCGCACCAGGGTCTGGCTGCCGAAGGAGATCGCAAGACCGAGGATCGAGGCTCCCGCCACCAAGGGCGTGATGTTCACGCCCAGGATGGACAACACGGCCAGCCCGAACAGCGTCACGATCAGGGTGAGAACCGCCGCCCGCAGAAGGGGCGCCAGCGTTCTGGCTCGGGAGCCGGCGCCCGTGGAAGGCGGCGCAGCGGCGGCGCCGTCGGTGGGCGCGGGGGCAAGATAAACCTGCGAGATGAAGTTGATCGCCTCCCACGCTCCGAATCCTGCGAAAGCCGTGACGCCCGCGAACCACCAGTGCCTGCTCAAGGCCGGCCATTCGGCCGCACTGACGATCTCCAGCCCGTCGACCAGCCAGGTCCTCGCGAGGACGCCCGCGGCGACCAGCAGCATCAACACGCGGGCCAGCCGCGCGCCGGATCTCAGCAGCCGGGCCTCGACGTCGCTGCGCCCCGTGGCGGCCTCAGGGTGACGCTGCACCCAGCGGACGAGCGTTTCCCCGAAGAGCAGCAGAATAAGCATGCTGACCGTGGCCATGGTGGCGAAGGGCACCTCGGGGCGGTCCGCAAGCGCCGCATAGAGGCGCAGCAGCAAGACGAGCGCGACGACGCCTCCCGTGACGACGACCCAGGCGCGTGTGCCCCGGGTGACCGCTGCGGGTGATCCACCCCCGAAAAGCCTGCCGAGCCATGTGCCGAAGGCGTCCCGCTGGCTCCAGACGAGCCAGGCATAGGCGAGCGGCACGATCGCAGCGGTGACGAGCAGGAGCGCGGGAAGGCTGTCGTCGTCGCCGGCGAGGAGCGTCGCCCAGGCCTGGCCAACACGCGCCAGCGCGGCGACGATGGTGAAAGCCCGCTTGAGACGCACGGCGTGATCGTCGTCGACGGGGATCAACCGCGCCGAGGGCCATGTCGGCCTCAGGAAGATCTCGAGGATGCAGCGGATCGCGATGACCGCAACCACGGCGTCGAGGACGGACGCGGCCAGGGGCGTCTGTGCGCCAGCGCTGCCGAACACGGCGCCAAGAGCGATGCGGCTCGCGATCCAGACCGCGGCGAGCCGCAGGATGTCCAGCAGCGCCGCCCGCGCGGTCGACACGAGGCCGGCCGGGATCGCATCGTGCCCGATCAAGCGTTTCCGCGTTCCTCTGAACGCGAAACCGAGGATGAGGTCTATGGCGATCAGCAGGGCTACCCAGCCCAGCAGCCCTCGCGCAAACGAGGCGGTGCTCCGCCCTCCCTCGCCGCTGCGATCGAGGCCGCTCCAGGCATGAGCCGTGGCCGAGGGAAGCCGGGGTATGGCGGCGAAGACGGACGGCGCGCGATCGGCGAGGTCCTCGACCGTTTCGGCGAACTGATCGATTTCGTCGGGCTTCGAGGCCTGGCTGGCCGGCGTGGCTTGCGGGTCCCGCGCCGTCGTTTCCGACGCAGCCGCAGGGGGCGCTGTCTCGGCATAGGCCGCCGGGGCGGAGCCCGCCAGCGCCAGCGCGAGGCAACAGGCCCGCATCATCCGGGCGAGTCCGCAGACTGTCTTGCGCGGCATGAGGTGCTGCCCTCCGAGACAATGGTGGGAGCGGTAACGTGCGCCTCTCGGCGCCCAAGCTCAAGGCTTGGAAGGCGTTGGACCTTCGCTCGCACGCGCGGCACGTTACTTTCCGCGGCGATTTTCCCCGCTCGCAACGTGTTCCAATCAGGCAGACGCCCGAGCAGCGCTCTTCGCCGACTGAACGATGACGCCGTCGTGCTTCTCCAGGAAGCGGGTCAGCCGGGCCGCATAATCGGGAACGACGGCCTCACGGACGGAAGGACGTGCGGCGAGGGCGGCACGCCACGCCGTCGTCTTCGGCAAGGCGTCGAAGATGCCGAGATCCGCCAAGCCGTCGAAGACGTCGAAGTAGCGGAAGACCGGCGCAAAGACCGCATCGACGATCGAGAAGTCCGTGCCGGCGAAATAGGGCCCATCGCCGAGCTCGGCCTCGAGGCGTGCGAACTTGTGCTTCAGGATCTGCACCTTGCCGTCGAACGCCCGCCGGTCGGACGTGGTCTCCAGCACCCAGATGTCGGCGAGGATCGACGAGCCGAACTCCATCCAGGATCGATGACGGGCCTTCGCCAGCGGATCACGCGGATGAAGGGGGCGACCCCGGGTCTCCTCGAGATACTCGACGATGACCGCGCTCTCGAACAGGACCTCGTCGCCCACTTGCAGGAGGGGCACCTTGCCCAGCGGGGAGATCGCCTTGAACCAGTCGGGCTTGTCGGAGAGGTCGACGTCGACGCGCTCGAAAGGCGCTCCCTTTTCGGCGAGCACGATGGCGGCGCGCTGGACGTAGGGGCAGAGGTCGAAGGAGACGAGCTTCAGAGCATCGCGCATCAGTGCTCTCCCCCAACGTAGAAGAGGGCGTCGCCCTCCACCCTCGTCGAGAGGGCCATGAGCAGGGACTCTTTCGGCGCGGACCCTTCGAGCCTTTTGAACTGCGCTGTGCCGGGCAGAGCGAACACGGTGAGCTTCAGGATCAGACTGTGAGCCAGGATCATCAGGCCGAGGGGCGCCCTGAGGAGGAAAGCAGCGGAGTCAGTCTTCGGGTTTGCGTGCATGGCGATCCCTTTCAATGCGATCGCATTCATCTAGATGCACATGCATTGATATGTCAAGCTTGATGCAGTTGCATCCAGTTGGTAGGGTGTTGTGATGCAGAGCGACGAAACCTCAGGGACCGTGATCAAGGCGTGGGCGCGTCTTGTGAGAGCCGCCAACACGACCCTCGGCGCGGTCGAGCAGGATCTGAAGGCCGCCGGCCTCCCGCCCCTCGGCTGGTATGACGTGCTGTTGGAGCTGAAGCGCGCCGGGGACGAGGGCCTCCGGCCTTACGAGCTCGAACACGAGCTGCTGCTCGCGCAGCACAATGTCTCCCGCCTCCTGGAGCGGCTGGCGAAGCAACGGCTTGTCGAGCGGCGACCATGTCGCGAAGATGGACGGGGGCTCGTCGTCGCCATCACGCCAGCCGGCCTGGATCTTCTCACGAGGATGTGGCCGGTCTACCGGTCCTCGATCGGACGTCATGTCGGTGCGAAGCTTACGGAGGGCGAGGCTGACAGCGTCCAGCGCCTGCTCGCCAAGCTCGTCACCACGTCCAGCTGACCCAGCCCATCGTTCGGCGATGCGAAGACCCGCCTGCGCATCGCCGTGCGTCTTCGCCAGGGGCTAGATGCGAGCGGCAGGCGAGGAGTCGCCGTCGTCTTTCCGGCTGGACGAGCCCGAGAACATCCAGAACGCCACGCCCAAGCCCACCAGCACCGGCAGCAGGCCCAAAGTGGAGCCTTCACCGGCCTGCCGGCGTGCACTGCGGGCGTAGTCCCTTGCGCGGTCCTGCATGTCGCTCCAGTCGACGTCGTTCAGCCGGTCCTGCGCGGCGCGCGCATAGGAACGCGCCTGCCCGGCATAGCTGTCATCCGAGCGCAGGCCGAAATAGAGGCCGTAGGCGAGCAGGGCGCCGAGCATCGACGAGATCATCGGATGATCGAGGACGACGTCGTAAGCGGCGCGTCCGCCCCGCTGCGCATAGTCGGCGGCGCCGCGCACCACCTCTTGCGGGTCGGTGTTCCGAAGCGCGTCGCCGGCCTGACTGACCTTGTTGCGCGCCTGATCGACCGCCCCTTCGACGGCCTGCGACACTTTCTGTGTCATCGGTGCATCCGAAGACGGCCTGTGCCCGTTGCCGCCGGTCGTGGAGGTGTCTTTTTGCATAGCCATGGCAGGTTCTCCCGTTCGGGTCCCAACGGGCTTGCGGCGTCGCGGTTCCCGAGGGGCCCGCTCGCAAAAACACAGGCCGCGAAAACCCTTGCTATCGATCAACCCCGCGGTAGCATCCTCTGGTTTCGTCGTGACAGGCGGACACGCAACGCGGCACAGACCGCACACGCAACAGAGGAAGACGCCAATGGCCTGGACCACTCCGGAAATTTGCGAAGTCTCCGTCGGCATGGAAGTGACCAGCTACGAGTCCGCCGAAGTAGACGTCGAAATCTGAGCGCACTGGCCGATCCTCACGCGGGATCGGCCTTTTCACTCCCTGCCTGACAACAGCTCTGCTCAGGGGGTGAGATGAGCATGGCTATGCGCGTCGTCGTCCTCGGCTCGGCAGCGGGCGGAGGCTACCCGCAGTGGAACTGCCGCTGCCCTGTCTGCACAAGGGCCTGGGCCGGCGACATCAACGCTCGCCCCCGGACCCAATCGAGCGTGGCGGTGTCGGCGGACGGCGAGCGTTGGCTGCTGCTGAACGCGTCTCCCGACATCAAGCAGCAGATCCTGGCGACGCCCGCGCTGCATCCGCGCAGGGCGGGGCGGGACAGCCCCATCACCGACGTGGTCCTGACCAACGGCGATGTGGACCATGTCGCCGGCCTGCTGAGCCTTCGCGAGCGGCAGCCGTTCCAATTGCTGGGGGCCACGGAGACGCTGGCGGCCCTCGCCGCCAATCCGATCTTCCAGGTGCTCGATCCCGGCGTGGTGACGCGCCGAGCCGTGGCGCTGGGCGAGCCCGTCCGCACCGAGGCAGGTATCCAGGTCACGATGTTCGCCGTACCGGGCAAGGCTCCTCTCTACCTGGAGGGGCCCGAGGTCGAGATCGGGAGGGAGACCGGCGAGGTGGTGGGCGTGGAGGTGGAGGCCGGCGGCTCGCGGTTCTTCTACATCCCCGGCTGCGCGGCGGTGACGCCGGAGCTGGAGCGCCGGGTCTCGGGAGCGCCGCTGCTGCTGTTCGACGGGACCACCTACACGGATGATGAGATGCCCCGCCTCGGCCTGTCCCACAAGACCGCGCACCGGATGGGGCACCTCGCCATGTCCGGGCCGGGGGGATCCGTGGCGGCGTGGTCGCACGTGCCCATCGGCCGGCGCGTGTTCGTGCACATCAACAACACCAATCCGGCGCTCATCGACGATGGTCCGGAACGCGCGCAGCTCGCCGCGGCGGGCTGGGAAGTGGCGCATGATGGAATGGAGCTGACCCTGTGAAGCTGCTCTCGCCGGACGAGTTCGAGGCCGCGCTGCGCCGCGTCGGCGCCACCCGCTACCACAACCTGCATCGCTTCCACGTCATGCTGCACGGAGGGCGCTGCAGCATCGACCAGGTGCGCGCCTGGGCGCTGAACCGTTACTTCTACCAGTCGATGATCCCCATCAAGGACGCCACGGTGCTGACCCGGATGGAGGATCCGGCGCTGCGGCGCGAGTGGCGGCAGAGGATCGAGGATCACGATGGCCGCAGCGAGGGCGACGGCGGCATCGAGCGCTGGCTGAGACTGACGGACGGCCTCGGCCTCGACCGCGAGGAGGTGGTCTCGACGCGCGGCATCCTGCCCGCGACGCGCTTCGCCGTGGAGGCCTACATCCATTTCTGCCGCACCCGCACGCTGCTGGAGGCGATCGCCTCCTCGCTCACGGAGCTGTTTTCCCCGCAGATCATCGGCGAGCGGATCGCAAGAATGCTGGCGCACTACGACTTCGTCAGCCAGGAGACGATGGCCTACTTCACGGCCCGGCCGCCGCAGGCGGCGCGCGATTCCGATTTCGCGCTCGCCTACGTGAAGGAGCATGCGCGCCGGCCGGAAGACCAGCAGGCGGTGATCCGGGCGCTGGAGTTCAAGTGCGACGTGCTCTGGGCGCAGCTCGACGCGCTCTGGACCGCCTATGTCGACGGCTATCCGCCGCCCGGCGCGTGGCGGCCTGCAGGCAAGGCGACATGAGCGCCGCCGGATCCGCCAGCGCCCTCGAGGGGGCCAGCCTGCCGCGCCTGCCGCGCGGCGTCCGGCTGAAGCGGGACGAAACCCGCCAGGCCTGGGTCCTGCTCGCCCCCGAGCGGGTGGTGAACTGCAACGCCATCGCCGCCGAAGTGCTGAAGCGCTGCACGGGCGCAGCCACGCTGGACGCCATCGTCGACGACCTCGCCGCAGCCTTCAAAGCCGACCGCGCGCGTGTCGACATGGACGTGCGCACGCTGCTGACGGAACTCATGGGCAAGAGGATGATCGACCTGTGAGCGCTTCGCCTCCCTCCGTTCCAGCGCCCCTCGGCCTGCTGGCCGAGCTGACCCACCGCTGTCCGCTGGGCTGCCCCTACTGCTCCAATCCGCTGGAGCTGGACACGCGCGCGGGCGAACTCCCGGCCGACGACTGGAAACGGGTGTTCTCGCAGGCCTCCGCCATGGGCGTGCTGCAGGTGCATCTTTCGGGCGGCGAGCCCGCCGCGCGCCGCGACCTGCCGGACCTCGTCGCCCATTGCGCCGCGGAGGGGCTCTACACCAACCTGATCACGTCGGGCGTCGGGCTGAGCGAGCCGATGCTGAAGGCGCTGTACGACGCCGGCCTCGATCACGTGCAGCTCTCGATCCAGGATTCGGAGCCCGATTCGGCTGATGTCATCGCCGGCTACAAGGGCGCGTTCCGGGTGAAGCAGGAGGTCGCCCGGCGGGTGGTCGAGGCTGGATTCCCGCTCACCATCAACGCCGTCATGCACCGCGCCAACATCGCACGGGCGAGCGCCATGGTGGACCTGGCCCTCGCCTGGGGCGCACGGCGCGTGGAGATCGCGCACGCCCAGTATTACGGCTGGGCAATTCCCAACCGCGCCATGCTGATGCCGGACCGGGCGGAGGCGGAGGCCGCCATCGCCGCTGTCGAGCGGCAGCGCGAGGCGCTCGCCGGGCAAATCGTGATCGACCACGTGCTGCCGGACTACTACGCCAACCGCCCGAAGGCCTGCATGGGCGGATGGGGCCGCCGCTCCCTCAACGTCACGCCTTCAGGGAAAGTGCTGCCCTGCCATGCCGCCGAAAGCATTCCGGGGCTGGAGTTTTGGACCGTGCGCGAGCATTCGCTGGAGGCCATCTGGCGCGACGCTCCGGCGTTCAACGCCTTCCGGGGCACGGACTGGATGAAAGAGCCCTGCCGCACCTGCGACAGGCGGGAGGTTGACTTCGGCGGCTGCCGCTGCCAGGCGCTGATGATCGCCGGCGACGCCCGCGACGCCGACCCGGTCTGCCACCTCTCCCCGGTCCACCGGCGCATGGCGGATCTCGCGGCCGAAGGGCTGTCCACGCCGGAGACCGCCTACACCTACCGGGCGATGAAGAAGCTCACGCCGGCCTGAGCGCGCGCTGGCCGAGGCGGGCCGGTTCCCGTCCGGCGGGATCGGGCCAAGCGCCCGGACGGATGGGGAGGCGGCGCCTGGGAGCAGCGCCTCCCCTCGCCGTCCGCCCTGCCCTGCGCTCGGCTACGCCGCCTTGGCGCCGGGCTCGGCCTCGGCCGCCGCGACGGCGCGCATGTAGGTGTCGAGCAGGGAATCGCGCTCGTCGCGCTCGTCCTGGTCCTGCTTCCGGAGCTTGATGATCTCCTTCAGGATCTTCACGTCGAAGCCCTCGCCTTTCGCCTCCGAGAAGACCTCCTTCTTCGATTCGTTGAGCTCCTGCAGCTCGATCTCGAGCTGCTCGATCCGCTCGATGAAGGACAGGATGCGCGCGCCGGGAACGCCGATCGTTTCAGTCATGGTTGCCTCCGTGTGAACAAGGACGCTCAACCTCATCGGAAGCGGTAACCAGAACGTTAAGCGAGCGCCCGGGCGTTCAACCTCGGATGGCAGCGATCAGGTGACGTAGTCCGGATACCAGTCGAGCACGGCCGACACCGACGTGAAAGACGCCTGCAGGTGGGCCCGCATCGCGTCCTCGCAAGCGTCGGGATCGCCCCGGCGCAGGGCCGCCACGATCGCCCGGTGCTCGGCGATGGTGTTCTGCAGCCGGCCCGGAACCTGTCCGGAGAGGTGCCGCACCCGCACGATGTCGCCCATGACCTGGTCGAGCAGCGAGGTGGTCGCCTTCAGCCCCGCCGTCGCCAGGATGGTCCGGTGGAAATCGGCGTCGACGGCGATGTTCGCCGGGATGTCCGGTCCGTCGAGGGTCGCCGCCTGGCGCTCGACCAGAGCATCGAGCACCGCGCCTTCCCGCTCGCTGAAGCGCTCCGCGGCCATCCGGATGCCCGCGGCTTCCAGGCTGACGCGAATGAAGCAGCACTCCGACAGCCGCGCCGCGTCGATCAGTGCGACCGAGGTGCCGACATGGGGAACGATGGAGATCAGGCCCTCCTTGGAGAGCAGGCGGATGGCCTCCCTGACGGGCGTCCTGGAGGCGTCGAACATGTCCGCCAGGGTGCGCTCGTAGATCGGTTCGCCCGGCCGCAGCTCCACGCGAAGGATCTTCTCGCGCAGGTTCTTGTAGATCTGGCCTGCTACATTCCTCTGGCGGTCCAGCATCGATGTCTCGCAACGATTCAACGAAAAGGCCCGGGTCCCGCCGGTCACGCTCGGCCCGGGGAATGGGGCCACGGCGGTCTTCATTGACAGCGTTTAAGGCCGGCTCATAATGCGCCGGTATGCTGGTATACCACAAAAGAACTCAGGGAGGACGGCAATGAAAAACTCGTACCTGCGGTACGTGATCGCCTCTGCGTTTCTGGCCGGGCCCGCGTTGCTGCTGTCAGGCCCGTCGGCCTGGGCGGCGGGGCCCAAGGTGGTCACGTCCGGAAACTCGGACCCTAAGTGCTTCGCTCCGTGGAGCGAGAACGCGAAGCTCTTCCAGTTCCCGGAAAAGAAAGGCCCCTACCGGGTCGCCCTGGCCAACGGCTACATCGCCAACACCTGGCGCATCCAGATGATCAAGACCGCCAAGGCGTATGCGGCCCAGCCCGACGTCGCGGCGAAGCTCAAGGAATTCAAGGTCGTTTCGACGGGTGAAGACGTCGCCGCGCAGATCTCGGCGATCAACAACTTCATCGATTCCGGCTACGACGCCATCGTCGTGAACGCCCAGAACCCGGCCGCCTTCAAGCCCGTGATCAAGCGCGCCAACGACGCAGGGGTGGTCCTCGTCGCCTTCGACAACACGCTCGACACCGAAGACGCGATCAACGTGAACGTCGACCAGAAGGGCCTCGGAAAGTTCTGGGCCGAGTGGCTCGTCCAGAACGTGCCGAACGGCGGCAAGGTGCTCGAGGTGCGCGGCGTATCCGGCACCGCGGTGGACCGCGACCGCCACGACGGCATCCAGGAGGTGTTCAAGGCCTCGGGCAAGAAGTGGGAGACGGTCGAGGTCATGGGCAAGTGGGACGATCCCACGGCGCAGAAGGTCTCGGCTGACGCGATCGCCGTGCACAAGAAGTTCGACGCGGTCACGGCCCAGGGCGGCGACACCGGCGTGGTCCAGGCCATGATCGACGCCAAGCATCCCTTCGTGCCCTATGGCGGCGAGAACGAGAACGGCTTCCGCAAGTTCTGCGGCAAGTTCGGCGAGCAGGGCCTGAAGTGCGCCTCCGGCGGAACGGGACCAGCCCAGGTCGCGGTCGCGATCAAGACGGCGATCGCAGCGCTCGAAGGCAAGGTCGTACCTCAGGCGATCAAGCTGCCGCTGGCCACGGTCAAGTATCCCGAGTTGAAAGACGGGCGGGACTACTATTCCGACCAGTCCGACAACTTCTTCGTCGGCAATGATTTCCCCAGCTGCGGCATCAACTTCACCGCGCAGGAAATCATGGGCCAGTCGCAGGCCAACCAGTAGCCCTCCCGGCCGGCGCGCCTGCATGATGCAAGCGCGCCGTCCCTCATCGCGTCATTCGCAGGGGTGACGCCGGCGCGAATCGCCCTTGGGAGAGCGGCTGCATGAGCCTGTTTCGCATGGAAGGCGTCTCGAAGCGGTACGGAGGCGTCCGGGCGCTGCAGAATGCGGAGATCACGGTCGAAAAGGGCCGCATCCACGCCGTGCTCGGGGAGAACGGAGCGGGCAAGTCCACCCTGATCAAGATCATGTCCGGCGTCGTGACGCCCGACCAGGGGCGCATGCTCATGGATGGGCGGGAGGTGGCGTTCACCTCGCCGGCCGACGCCAACCAGGCCGGCATCGTCTGCATCTTCCAGGAACTGTCGCTGATCCCCGACCTGAGCGTCGCCGACAACATCGCCATCAGCAATCCCCCGTCCCGCTTCGGGCTGATCGACCGCAACGCGCAGCGCCGGTTCGCCGAGGAAGCGCTCGAGCGCGCCGGGGCGGGCGACATCCATCCCCTCGCCCTGGTGAAGGACCTGCCGCTGTCGCGCCGCCAGATGGTGGAGATCGCCAAGGCGCTCGGGCGCAATCCCCGCATCCTCATCCTGGACGAGGCGACCTCGGCCCTCACGGCGGCCGATGTCAGCAAGGTCTATGCGGTGCTGAAGAGGCTGCGCTCCGAGGGGCTCGCCCTGCTCTACATCTCGCACCGCATGCACGAGATCACCGAGCTCGCAGACGACTGCACCATCTTCCGCAACGGCAGCAACGTGGCCTCCTACGTCGCGGGCTCCAAGACCCCGGACGAGGTGGTCGAGCTGATGATCGGGCGCGAATACAGGCATGTCTTCCCGCCCAAGCCCGATCTGCCGGAGCAGTCCGGACCCCCCCTGCTCGATGTCCGCGGCCTCACCTGGAGCCAGCGCCTCAAGGATATCTCCCTGCAGATCCGCGCCGGCGAGGTCGTCGGCCTCGGCGGGCTCGACGGCCAGGGCCAGCGCGAATTGCTGCTGGCGATCTTCGGCGTGCTGCGCGGCATGACCGGCGAGGTTCGGATCGCCGGAAAGCCTGTTTCGATCAACAGCCCCGAGCGGGCCAAGAGCCGCGACATCGGGATGGCGCTGATCCCCGAGGATCGCAAGACCGAAGGCTTGATGCTGCCCATGTCGGTCCGCGAGAACCTCTCCTTCGCGGCCCTGGACGCCTTCTCGAAGTTCGGCGTGGTGGACGCCGAGGCGGAGGGCGCGGCCGTGGCCGGCATGATCCGGACGATGGCGATCAAGGCCGAGGACGACGGCATCGCCGTGGGCGCGCTGTCCGGCGGCAACCAGCAGAAGGTCGTCATCGGCAAATGGCTGCTCGTCGAGCCGCGCATCATCCTGCTCAACGACCCCACGCGGGGCATCGACGTCGGCACCAAGCAGGAGATCTACGTGCTGCTGCGCAAGCTGGCCGCCTCCGGCGCCGCCGTCCTGTTCTACTCCACCGATTATGACGAGCTGATCGGCTGCTGCGACCGCGTCCTCGTGCTCTATGACGGCGCCGTGAAGCGCCAGCTCACCGGCGCGGAGATCACGGAGAAGGCGCTGATCGCCAGTTCGCTGAACCTCGACATGGCTTCGGAGCGTGCGGCATGAGCCTCCTTGGACAGCGGGAGGACTGGCGCTATCGCATCGCCGAGCACAAGGGCACCCTCCTTGCGATCGCGGCGTTCGTGCTGATGTTCGCCATCTACACCAGCAACCACCAGGCGGGCTTCAGCCCCAATGTCGTGACGACGGCCGCCAACAAGGGCGTGCTGCTGGCGCTCGTCGCCATGGCGCAGACCTTCGTCGTAATCACCGGCGGGATCGACCTCTCGGTGGGCGCGATCTTCGTGCTCGCCAACTGCCTCGCCTCCTCGATCGTGGTGGGAGGCCCGGGCATGACGGCCCTGGGCGTGATCGGGGTGCTCGCCACGGGCCTGCTGTGCGGCGTCGTGAACGGGCTGATCGTGATCTACGGCCGCCTGCAGCCGATCGTCACCACCATCGCGACCGGCGCGGTCTATTTCGGCCTCGCGCTCGCGCTGCGGCCGGTGCCGGGCGGCGATGTGAACGGCGACCTTGCGGACGCGCTGACGGGGCAGCTGCCCGGCGGCGTGCCGGCCGCCATCGTCATGCTGGCGGTCCTGGTCGTGCTGATCTGGCTCCCCTTCCGGCGCTCCGTCATCGGGCGCGCCGCCTACGCCGTGGGGTCTTCGGAGCTCGCGGCCTACATGTCGGGGGTGCCGATCCAGCGGGCCAAGTTCACGGCCTATGCGATGGCCGGCCTGGTCGCCTCGGTCGGCGGCCTGTTCCTGACTTTCATCACCTATTCCGGCGAGGCGTCGTCCGCCAATGGCGGCACCTATACGCTCTATTCCATTGCCGCGGTGGTGCTGGGCGGCGTGTCGCTGTTCGGCGGATCCGGCTCGGCGGTCGGCGCGATCTTCGGCGCGTTCGTGTTCCGCACCATCGGCGACCTGCTCTTCGTCTTCAACCTCGATCCGCTCTGGCAGCCGCTGTTCCAGGGCATCGTCCTCATGGCCGCCGTCTCGCTTGGGGCGCTGCGCCTGTTCCAGGTCAAGAACCGCCTGGATCTCTTCAGCTAGGGTGACACGATGCGGTCGCAGGCCATTCGGAAGCGTGTCGATCCCCAGGTGGCGATGGCCTTCGGCTGCATCGTGCTCCTGCTGCTGATGGGCAGCCTCTACTCGACGAGCTTCCTCTCGCCGGAATATCTGCTGCAGCAGCTGAAGGTCGCGTCGTTCCTCGGCGTCATCGCCACGGGGACCATGATCGTCATCCTGCTGGGGCAGATCGACCTCTCGGTGCCCTGGGTCGTGGCCGTGGGCGGCATGATGTCGACGGCCGCCACGGGGTGGGGCCCGATCGGCGAAGTCATGGCGATCCCGTTCGGCGTCGCCTGCGGCGTCGGGCTGGGGCTGATGAGCGGCGTGGGCGTGGCCTATATGCGCATCCCGTCCATGATCGTGACCCTCGCCGTGAACGCGGTCGCGCAGGGGCTGATGGTGGTCCACACCGGCGGTTTCTCCCCGCAGGACTCCTCGTCCGCCGCGATGCGGTTCGTCGCGACGGGGCACAGCATCCTCAACATTCCAAACGCCCTGATCGTTTGGTTCGTGATCGGCGGCGGCGCGGTCTTCCTCCTCAACCGCACGACCTTCGGGCGCGCCGTCTACGCCATCGGCAATCGCGAGCGGGCAGCCTATCTCTCGGGCGTCGGCGCGCAGCGCATCGTGCTGCTCGCCTTCGCGCTCGCGGGCGGCCTCTCGGCCTTCGGCGGCGTGCTCCTTGCCGGCTATGCGAGCAAGGCCGCGCAGGCCATGGGGGACCCCTACCTCCTGCCCGCCATCGCCGCGGTCGTGCTGGGGGGCACCTCGATCCTGGGCGGCCGGGGTACCTATCTCGGGACGGTCGCGGGCGTCATCCTGATCACGCTCCTGCAGTCGATCCTCTCCGTCGCACAGATCCAGGAATATGGCCGGCAGGTCGTCTACGGCGTGGTGATCATCCTCATGCTGCTGCTCTATGGCCGGCAGAAGGTCATGCGGGTCTAGGGGCGCGTGTCTCAGGCGCGCCAGCAGGCGCCGCGTCTCCACGCCGCCCCGCCGCGGCATCCGCCGGCTTTGTCAGGGCGGGCCGGTTGACGCATGATGAGGGGGAATCGGCGGGCCCGGCGGTGCGGCGCTGCACCGGCGGCTCCGGCGGGACGAGCCGATTGGCCAGCGTGGGAATGCGACATGGGTCGAAACGTCTGCGCGCTCCGGATCGTGGCGGCGATCGTCTCCGCCCTGCTGTGCTTCGCGGCGGATGCTCGGGCGCAGGACAAGGGCACGCTCAATCCCTCTCCGCTGCCGCCCCTGCGCAATCCATCCGACCCGAGCACGCCCGCGAAAGAGTTGTTCGGACGTGAGGCGAAGCCGGCCTCGATGCCGGCGCGCTCCATCGGGTTCTACGCGCGGGGCTGCCTCGCGGGTGCGACGGCGATGCCGATCGACGGCCCGGCCTGGCAGGTGATGCGGCTCTCGCGCAACCGGAACTGGGGCCACCCCCGGCTGATCTCGTTCCTCGAACGGTTCGCGAAGTCCGTGCCCGGCGTCAACGGCTGGCCGGGGCTGATGATCGGAGACATCTCGCAGCCGCGCGGCGGCCCGATGATCACCGGGCATGCCTCCCACCAGATCGGGCTCGACGCCGACATCTGGCTGACGCCCATGCCGTCCCGCACGCTCTCCCCGGCCGAGCGGGAGACGATGACGGCGACCAACGTGGTGTCGGCCGACCAGACCCATGTGGAGCCGTCGCTCTGGACGCCGGCGCATCTCGCCCTGATCCACGCCGCCGCGCAGGACAGCATGGTGGAGCGCATCTTCGTGCATCCCGCCATCAAGCAGGAGCTTTGCCGCGCCGCCGGGCCTGACAAGGGCTGGCTGAGCAAGGTGCGGCCCATGTACGGCCACAACTACCATTTCCATGTCCGCATGAAATGTCCCTCCGGCGAGGGGACCTGCGACCCACAGGAGCCTCCGACGGCGGGAGACGGGTGCGGCGAGGAGGTCCGCCGCTGGATCGCGCTGGTGACGGCGCCGCCGGGTCCCGTCCACCCCAAGCCGCCGCTCACGCTGGCCGGATTGCCAGCCGAGTGCCGGCGCGTGCTGGTGGCGGAATGAGCGAAGAACGCCCGCAAGGTTGAAACCGCAGGGCCAGCGCAGGCGTTTCCGGCAGAGCTGACCGGAGGTTCGCCATGGCGTTCGAAAGCGGCGTTGCCTATTGCGGACTCCCGCCCGCGCCGGGGTCGGCCTCGTGGAACATGGACCCGGTTCTCTGGCTCGTCCTCGGCCTCGCCGGTCTCGCCTATGCCGTCGGCGCGATGCGCGCGGAGGTTCGCCCCACCCGCAGGGAGCAAATCCTCTTCGCCTCGGGCTGGCTCATCGTCGCGGCCTGCCTGGTCTCGCCGCTCTGCAACCTCAGCGTCGCGCTGTTCTCGGCCCGCGTGACGCAGCACATGCTGATCCTGCTGGTCGGCGTACCGCTGGCTGTCGCCAGCCGTCCCGAGAAGCTGCTGCCGGCGGCATGGCGCGCAGCGCTGCTCGAGCCCCGTGCGGCCGAGCGGCTGCTGGCTGCGCCGCTGTTCGCCGCGGTGCTCTGGCTGTGGCATGTCGGCCGGCCCTACGATCTCACGCTGGAGAGCACGCCGGTCTACTGGCTGATGCACGCCAGCCTGATCCTGGCGGCGTGGTCGCTCTGGCGCGGCATCCTGTTCGCGCCGCCGCTGATCGGCGTGGCCATCAGTTTCTTCACCGGACTGCAGATGACGGGCCTCGGCGCGCTCCTGGTGTTCGCCACCGCGCCGCTGTTCTCCGCCCACCTCGCGACGACGCTGGCCTGGGGCTACACGCCGCTGGAGGACCAGCAGCTCGGCGGCCTCATCATGTGGATTCCGGCGGGCTTGCTGCTCGTCGGCCACGCTCTCGCGGTGCTGGGCGTCACCCTGCACGGGCTCGGGGAGCGCACCCAGCCTCACCCTGCGCCGGAGCGCCCGATGGCGGGCTGAGCGCGGGCCGTCCGGACCCTCTCCGGCACGGCGGGGTCGCCCGACGCTCCCGTGACGATCACGTCGGGTGGATGCTTATCCACGCCGCTCGTCCCTTTTCAGGGCCGTCCGGCGCGGCCTCCCGGGAACGGGAGGCCAACAGCGCGTCAGCGACGCTCCTGTCGATGGAGCCGTCTGGCAGGATCGCCGATCGCAGCAACCCGCTGGCGATATGACTCCGCAGCGCTGCTGCGGACAGGCCGCGGTCTCGCGCATAACGCGCAATCTTTGCGCCTTGCTTCACTTTGCGTGGCATGACGACACCCCTGTTTCATGTTCTTGTTGCCCTCGTCATCGCAGGCGGCGCCCGTGCGGGTCTGTGCCGACCAGCACATCGTGCGAGGGCGATCGGTGGGCGCGGCGGCTGTCCGTGTCCGGGGCGGGCTCGATCTACCGCGTGACCCGTCCCATGCGGTTCAGGACCTCGCGCGGGATCGCGTAGGCCTTCACCACCGCCTCCCAGTGCCGCAGGCCGCAAAGCTCGCGCTGGATCATGAAGGCCCACGCGCGGTCGGCGGCCTCGTCAAGCAAGGCCGAACGCCGGGCCGCCGAATCCCCGGCTGGTTGCCCGGCGTCGAACGCCCGCAAGCGCGCCAGCGCTTTCTCGACCTGGTGGCCCATATGCCCCAGCGACTCCGCCTTCTGCTGAAGGATCTCGGTCTCGAGGACGTTCGAACCGGCTTGTGGCCGGTGTCCGCCGGAAAGGCTCTGGGGAAGGCGAAACGACATGTCGGGTTCCTGAGTGGAGGGAACAGGAGCCTTTCGGCGGGATGTGGCCGCAATCAGACCAGACCTGAATTTGCGCGCAAGACCGTCGCCGTCCAGGGGTCGCGAGACAATCAGCGCCGCGGCATCACGGCGCTCGGTCGAGTGTCGCAATGGGCCTCAAAGTGTTGCATCAGTCATGAGAGAATTGATGAAGATCAATTCTGCCTAAAGATCTCTTTCCAGTGCAACAGTGGGATCTTCCTTACTGCAAATCGCACCCGGACCGCTCTCCCGAACGAGCACTATGCTTGATTGTTTTATCATATTTTAAGCCGCCATTCGTAAGGTCCGGCAAGACTGCGTACTGCAAGCACCAGTGCTGCGAGGACTGCATCATGACCAAGATCTCCCCGACAACTTCCCTATTGAAGACGGCCCGGCGGACATCCCTCATCGCCGCCGCCATCGGCATCTTCGCCAACGCGGCCTCGGCCGCGGAGTTGACGATCCCCGGAACAGGGGACGGCATCGAGATCCTTCGGGCGATCGGGGCGGTGTTCTCCGCCGAGAACCCGGCGCTGTCCGTCGTCGTGCCGCCCAGCACGGGCTCGGGCGGGGCCATCGTCGCCGTCTCGACCGATCGCGAAGTGCTCGGCCGCGTCGCGCGTCCCCTGTCGGAGCCGGAAAAGGCGCAGGGCATCGTGCTCACGCCCCTGGTGAAGATCCCGTCCGCCTTCTTCGTGCATTCCGGAGCCGGCGTCACGCAGCTGACCAGCGCGCAGATCGCCGGGATCTATGCCGGAACGATCACCAACTGGGCCGAGGTCGGCGGCGCCGACCTGCGCATCAAGGTCGTCCGGCGCGAGGACGGCGACAGCACCCTGGGAGTGCTGAAATCCTCGATGCCGGGCTGGAAGGACCTCGCTTTGACTCCGAAGTCGAAAATCGCCACCACCACGCAGGAGGCGGTCGAGACGGTCCGCAGCGTGGAGGGCGCGATCGGCTTCGGCCCCTATACGACTCTTCTCAAGGGTGAGCTGGTGGTCGTCGCCGTGGACGGCAAGGCGCCGACCGACCCTGATTACCCCAGCGCGGTGGTGGTGGGCCTCATCCACAAGCCATCCACGCTCACCACCGACGCGAAGGCGTTCATCGACTATGCGGTCAGCGAGCGAGCCCAGCAGGTCGTCACCCGCATGGGAGGCGTACCGCTGACCCGGTAGAAGAGCCATCGTGCCGCATTTCCGCTCCCTCAGCGCAAAACTGATCACCGTCATGCTGACGGTGACCAGCCTTGCGCTGTTCGCGCTGGTGGGAGGCACGATCTACCGGGTGGAACGCGGGCTGGCCGAGCAGGCGAAGGAGCTGGGCCGGCTCTCGGCGGCCAAGCTGGCCGAGTCGCTCCAGGTCCAGGCGCTCCTCGCCAAGGCCCGCGTCGACACCCTGCAACGCGACACCGCCAGACGGCTCGGCGTCGTCGCGCAGCGGGCCGACATCGTCCGCGCCATCCAGACCCGCAACGTGGTCGCGATGAGCGAGCCGCTCGACGCCGCGGCCCGCGCCGCCAACCTCGACGTCATCATCGTCACCGACGGCAAGACGCGGGTCATCGGGACGTCGTCCAAGACGGCCGATCTCGTGCAGATGGACGTGGCGCTGCGCGACAGCCAGATCGCCCAGCACATCCAGAAGATCGCCCTCGAGAACGATCCCGGTAACGTGCGCCGCTTCCAGGACACGCGCATGTTCGACAAGGCGGTCACGGGCCGCCTGGAAATCGGCCAGAGCGCCGCCCTGACGATGATCTTCGCCGAGCCCGTGTTCGACGACTTCGGCGACAGCATCGCGGCGCTGGTGGGGCTGCGCACGGTCAAGGCGGCCGAGCCGACGCTGGATGAATTCGCCAAGCTGACCGGATCGGGCGTGGTCATCCAGTCCGAGGGAAGGACCATTTCGGCCTCCGGCGTGACGGACGCGAACACCACGCTGCGCAGCAGGCCGTACTCGCCGCTGATGGAAACGGAGAACGGCCAGCTGGTCGCGAACTGCACCGACATCATGGCCACGGTGCGGCTGTGCGCCCTGCTGCCGAGCGGCGACATCTACACGTTGCGAGATGAAACCGTCCGGATCGGCGAAGCCTATGCGCAGGACCTGAAAGGCTGGCTGCTCACCGGCGGCTTGCTGGCGCTGGGGCTGGTCGGCGGCGTGGCCCTGGGCGTCGGCTCCCGCGTGAGCTCGGCCATTTCCCGCGTCACGAGCGCCGTCACGGCCGTCGCGCATGGCAACTGGCAGGCGGAGGTGAGCGGAGCCGAAAGGCGGGACGAAGTCGGCGCGATCGCGCGGGCCGTGCTGCTGCTGCGCCAATCGATGGAAGAACGGGACCGGCTGCGCACGAACATCGCCGCGGCGGACGAGATCCGGCGTCGGAGCGCGATCCTGGAATCGGCGATCGAGCGATTCGAGACGACGATGCGCATCGTCATGCTGAACGTCCACGACTGCGTCAGCTCGATGAGCCGTTCGGCCAAGGGACTCGACGGCGTATCCCAGCACGCCAAGGAAGAGGCGGGCACGACCGTGCAGGCCTCCCAGCAGACGATGTCGTCCGTCCAGGTCGTGGAGGCGGCGACCGCGCAGCTGAGCGCCGCGATCCAGAGCATCTCCGAAAAGGTCGGCACGGCCGCCGACGTGATCGTGCGCGGCAATGCGACCGCCCACGCGGCCACGCTCAACATCGACGGCCTGAAGGACGCCGCGACGCAGATCGGCGTCGTGGTGCGGCTGATCGAAGGCATTGCGCAGCAGACGAACCTGCTGGCCCTGAACGCTACCATCGAGGCGGCGCGGGCAGGCGAAGCTGGACGCGGCTTCGCGGTTGTCGCAGGCGAGGTCAAGAACCTCGCCGGAGAGACGGCCAAGGCCACGGAGGTGATCGCCCTGAAGGTGGCCGCGATCCAGGAAGCGACCGCGGAAGCCGTTCAGTCGATCGACCAGATCGCCCAATCGTTCGGCGATGCGCTCGGCGAGACGTCGACCATCCGGCGCGTCGTCGCCGAGCAGCTCAGCGCCACGCAGCAGATCAGCCAGAGCGTCACCTCGGCTTTCGAGGGCACGGGGGTGCTGACCACCAGCGTGACCCACCTCAGCACCACAGTGGAGAACGCGCGCGTGGCGACGGTCGACATGGTCGCGATGGCCGCGCAGATGGCCCACCAGGCCCAGGACATCAACCAGGCTGTGCGATCGTTCCTGGCCGAGGTCGCTGCGGCCTGAGGCGGACCCCTCGAGCCGCGTTCAGACGGGATGTTCGGACCCGATGTCGAGGCGCATCCTGTCGCGCTGCCCGGCGTCTGGCTTTACCGCGATGGTTCTTGAATCCTCGTTCATCGCCACGGGCCGGTTTCGCGAGAGGGAGAACAGACGGCCGATCCGCTGCTTCAGCGTCGGCCCGGTCTGGCTCACCGTGAACGCGTCCGCATGGCACTCCGCGCCCGCCATGGCCGCGACATGCTTCACCGCCGAGACCATCGCCGGCGCGCCGGCCGCATAGACCGTGTGCCGGCGGCCCAGCGTGGGCAGCCAATCGGTCGGCCGGCCAGGGCGGACGTCCCTGGGGGATGGACCGGCGGCGCTGCAGGTGAGGCTGAGGTCGCCCACGCCCCTCTTCGCGAGCCAGGCGAAAGCATCGCGCATGTAGAGATCGGACGGGTTGCGCGCGCCACAGATCACGGTCATCGGCCTGTCGGGCTGGCCCATGCGCGCAGCGACCGCCATTGCCCAGATCGGAGCGAACCCCGTGCCGCTCGCCACGAGAACCAGCGGCCCGCGACCCTCGCGCAAGAAGGCGTGACCGAAGGGGCCGCGCACCAGGAGGCGCGCGCCCGGCCGGATGGAGCGCCCCAGCGCCGACGAGAACCGGCCATCGGCATAGCGGCGGATGTGGAAGGACAGGCGCATCTCGTCCGCTTCCCCGTCCAGGCCGAAGGTGGGGCTGTAGTCCCGCTCGGGCAGGTCCTTCGAGCTGAGCTTCACATATTGCCCCGGCAGGAAGCGCAGCGGCTTTTCGAGTTCGACCACAAGTTCGCTGATCTCGGGCGCAAGCGGCCGGATGGCGACGACACGGGCGCGCCGCTTGGCGACGGCGGGCACCTCCTCGTAGCGCACCACGGCGTCCGAGATCACGGTCGCCTGGCAGGCGAGGACGGTGTCGCCCTCACGCGTGCCGGCGTCGTCGACCCCGGCCGTGACGCTGACGCGGCAGGTGTCGCACTGCCCGGTGCAGCAGTCGTGCGGCATCGGGATGCCGGCGCTCAGCGCCGCGTCGAGCAGCGTGGCGCCGGGTGCGGCCGAGATTATGCGTCCGTTGATCGAGACGCGGCATGCAGACGACATGGTCACCCCTGCAGATGTGTTTTCGTGAAGGTCGCCGAGAGCTTCAGCGCGACATGGAGACCACGATGGGCCGCATGTGCCGCGTGTGCCGCGTCTGGTTGTGATCGAACACCGACACGTACATGAAGACAGGGTTGCCCTTCGCAAAAGCGACGTCGTACTTGCTGCCGGTGTTCAGGACGCGGCTGGTCTCCAGGGTCCAGTGCCCGTCACGCCAGAGGGCGTTTCCAACGATGTCGGCGCGGTCGCCGGCATATCCGCCCTCGATCAGCACGCCCGGGATCACCGTGCCGACGGGGATCTTGTCGTCCGCCTCCTTGGAGTAGGGGATCATCTCGTCCTCGGTCATCCACCAGCGCGAGCCCTCGTCGTTGCTCTGGTTGGGATCGAGGTGGAGCCGGCCCATCGCAGCGGTGGTCGCCGCGATATCCTTCGGAAGCTTCATGAGGGTGACCGGGCCGCGATAGCCGCCCGGCGGCTCGACCTTGTAGTTGTAGACGTAGAAGCCCTTGCCCGGATCGGAATCGTAGCCGGCCTGGTAACGCGTCTTGCCGGCGCGCATCGACTCGTCCGCCTCCTTCGGCGGCCCGAACCACATGTCGTCGACGCGTCCCAGCAGCCCGCCGCGGGACGCCTTCCACTGCCAGACGTCGGCATAGAGGCCGTCCGTGGTGTAGTGGTAGCCGCGCCCGTGCAGCGGCTTGGGCTGCCCCGGCAGGGGATCGGGGCCCATGTGGGTCGTGCCGCCATTGCCGAACGCGTCCGAATTGCTGAACAGGACCGCGAGCTTGTCCTCGTAGTAGTCCGCCACATCGGCGATGTCGGCGTTGCTGCCGAGCATGTGCCAGCCGTCCTTTTCCTTGCGCAGGGGCAGCCGCATCTGCGAGCGCGTGGGGTCCTCCCAGCGGAAGGCGAAGTAGATCCGCTGCCCGTCCTCGACGGCACGCACCTCGACCGTCGAGGTGCCCGTCCCGCCGAGATTGGCGCCCTGCTCCGTGCGCACGAACACCGGCCGCGCGGCGGCCCAGGCGGCGTCGTCCAGCTTGCCGTCGAGCTTGGGCGGCGTTCCGACCTGCGCCACGACCAGCGTGTCGCGCGTCCCGTAGTCGAGCGCGATCACCGCGAGCGCCAGGGCGAGGCCCAGGGTGAGGGCCGCCAGCAGCGGCCGCGCGCGGGTCGCGCTCGTCTCGATGAGCGGGGCCGGCCTGAACAGGCGCAGGATCTGGCCCCAGCCGCCATACATGGCGTGCGTGAAGATGTGCAGGCCGATGTAGAAGAGCGTCGTGGTGGCCAGAAGCGAATGGACCGTGACCACCCAGCCGCCGTAACCGAGATAGAGCGCCACGCCCGTGGCGGTCAGCACCGCCAGAATGCCGTAGATGGCCCAGTGCAGCAGGACATTGACCGAATTCCAGCGCAGCCTGGCGGACGCCGGCATGGCCAGCACGCGGACGCGGGCGAGAGAGATGCGCTGGAGCAGCCCCGCCCTCTTCATGTAGAGGGCATAGGCCGCGGCGCAAAACACGAGGCCGACGCTGGCGCCGAAATGCCAGGTCCAGATTTCGCCCTGCGGAAGGACATTCCAAAGAGCACGGCCCACGATGGAGTCGGGCGCGTCGCCCCCGATCCGCAGGCCCGTGGCCAGGCTCACCACGACCGCGATCGCAGTCGCCCAATGCAGAACGATCGTGCCGATATCGGAGCGCGGCTTGCGCGCATCCGAAACACCCGGCCCGGAACTCAGCCTATTCGCCGAACGGACGTCGTCCGGCTTGACCACCCGGTTCATGCCAACCACCCCTGTACGCAACACGCCGCATTCACATGGTCAGCCGAAGCTCGACGAGTTCAGCTGAATACGAGGTGCATTGTATAGGATCTATTTACCATGAGGAGCCCTCACCGCGGCTTTGCGGAGGACATGGTTAATTTGTCACGCTCAAGGCGCTAAAACTCAAGACATTGGTCAATTTATTGATGCAAAACGCGTTTTCCAGCGAAGACGATCAGCTATTTAGCCTTGAGTACAAACTGCAACCATCTTTGATGGCAGATCAACTTGCTGAAGCTTGCAACCGAAAGCTGAGCCGCCACTGAAGCCTGATCTACTCGACTTTCCAACGATATTGCCAGGTTTCGCTGAGCCGGGTTTCGCCCGCCGCGAGATAGGCCTTCAGGTGGACCGACTGGGTCGGCTCGCCGCGGATGTCCAGGAACACCCGGAACCCCTCCCCTGCAGGATTGGCGACGAGGAACGACCGCAAAAGCTGGCCGCCCGCCACCGAGGCCACGACGTCCATCCCCGCCGGATTGGCGATGCGGCCGGGAAGATCGCCGCCCTTGAAGTCGACCAGGAAGCGCCGCGACCCCGGGATGCGCGACTCCTTCGATCCGAGCGCCCCTGAAGGTGCGTGGAACGTGTTGGCGACATAGGCGAGCGGAGACAGGTGGGTGAGGTCGAGGCCCGACGAAATCCTGTAGTCGTAGTCGAATGGCGCGCCGGGCTCGATCGGCGTCGACGGGAGGAAGGACACCACGATGTTGTCCGCCGTCTCGTCCTTGGTCGCGAGCTCGATCAGCTCGATCCGGCCCGCGCCCCAGTCGCTCAGGGGCTCCACCCAGTAGCTCGGGCGCGTCTGGTAGGAGAGCTCGATGTCGCCGTAGTGGCTGAAATCCCGGTCCCGCTGCAGCAGTCCGAAGCCGAGGAACGGGTTCTCCACCCCGTTCTCGTGGAAGTAGGACACCTCCTGCACCTGCGGATTTCGCAGGGGACGCCACCTCCACTTGCCATCGCTGCCGTGCATCAGGAGGCCATCGGAGTCGTGCAGCTCCGGACGGTAGTCATCGTACTTGTTGCGATCGTTCATGTGGCGATCGTTTTCGCCGATGAAATACATCGACGTGAGCGGCGCGAGGCCGACATCGGTCAGCCGCCGCCGGGCATGGATCGAGGCCGAAATCTCCATGGTGGAGATCACGCCGGGCTTCAGCACGAACTGGTACGCGCCGGCGAGAGACGGGCTGTCGAGCAGGCCGACGAACGTGATCCTCGAGGAGGCCGGCCCCGGCGGCTGGAACCAGAACTCCCGGAAGAAGGGAAATTCCTCCATGTTGTCGAGCTTGCCGGACCCGATCGACAGGGCCCTCGCCGACAGGCCGTAGCTCTGCCCCCGGCCGAGAAAGCGGAAATAGCTCGCGCCGAGAAACGACACGAGCTCATCAGGCACGCCGGGGCGGTTCAGCGGATAGTTGATCCGCCAGCCCGCAAAGCCGAGGTCCTCCGGCAGCGGAGGATCGAACTGGTTGGGGCCGTAGTCGAAGAACGCGGACTCGTAAGGAATGACCTCCTGGCCGACATGAAGCGCGATCGGGCGGCCGAACAGGTGCCCGAGATGCATGGCCTGCAGGCGGAAGTCGCCGCCCGTGTCGTCCTTGAACAGCGTCTTTTCCGGGCGGAAGCGAATTTGCCGCCAGGCGTCGAAATCGAGCCTGCCGAGGCTCTTGGGGATGGGCGGCACGGCGGCGACATAGGGCTCCGCGGCCATGCTGCGGGCCTTCTCGATGGCCGCGAGGAAGAGATCGCTCCTCGCCACCGAACGATCGGGCCGGGTATTGACCGGAGCGCCCGCTGTGGCTGCCCGAGAGGACAGCACGGATGAGGCCAAGGGGACTGCGAGAGCTCCGGCGAGCAGCTTGCGGCGGGTCAGGTCGGATTTTCGAGGAGTCACGCTGTCGTCCAGTGCTCGCTTCGACACTCATGCGGGGGCAGACCGCGGCCCGGGGACCCGGGCGCATCGGAGTCTGGTCCAGAAGTCCTTCCACACTCTTATCGGATGGTGATCCGGAGCACGACAAAGCACAGCCCGGCGAGCCGGCGCAAGGGAGGGATTTCCGGCTGGGGTCTCCGGCCGATGCTGTCTCGCTTGCGATCGCGACGGAATTCAGGCGGAGGTGGACCGGGCGAGGTCCCAGGCGAGTTCGGCGAGGGGAAGCGCCTTGGCTCCCACCTCCGCCGCGTCCGCGTTGGCCGCAGTCCCGTCGCGGGCGCGCCGCGCGATCCCCTGCAGGATCGCCGCCAGCCGGAACAGGCTGAGAACCAGATAGAACTCCCACGATTTTGGCCGCGGCAGGCCGGTGCGGGCGAGATAGGCGTCGAGATACCCCGCTTCGAGCGGGATTCCCAGGTCAGCCAGATCCACGCCGGCCAATCCCCGGAACAGCTCCGGGGCGATCCGCCAGGTCATGGCGTGATAGGCGAAGTCGGCGATGGGGTCGCCGAGGGTGGACAACTCCCAGTCGAGCACGGCGACCACGCGCGGCTGGTCGGGGTGGACGAGAACGTTGTCGAGCCGGTAGTCGCCATGCACGAGGCGCGTCTCGCCTTCCGCCGGCAGATGACGGGGGAGCCAGGCGATCAGGCGCTCCATGGCGGGGTTGTCGACGGTTTCAGACGCACGGTACTGCCTGGTCCATCGGGACACCTGCCGTTCCACATAGGCGCCCGGCCGGCCGTAGTCGGCGAGGCCCACGGCGGCCGGATCCAGCGCGTGAATCCGCGCGATCGTCTGGTTGAGGGAGTCGAAGAGGGCCGTGCGTTCATCCCTGCCGAACCCGGGCAGGCGCGGATCGAAGAACACGCGGCCGGGCACGAGGTCCATGGCGTAGAACATGCTGCCGAACACAGAGTCGTCGCGGCAAAGCGCGTGCACGCGAGGGACCGGCACATCGGTGTCGCGAAGCGCCAGGAGCACGCGGAATTCGCGGTCGACGGCATGGGCGCTGGGCAGCACCGGGCCCATCGGCTTGCAGCGCAGCACCAGGTCGCCCGAAGGCGCGAAAACCTTGTAGGTGGGATTGGACTGGCCGCCCGCGATCGGCTCGAGCCGGACCGGCCCACGGAAGCCTGGCACGTTGGCGGCGAGCCACGCCTCCAGCGCGGCCGCTTCCCGGTGTCCTGCGGGCGCTTCGGAGCTCAATCGGTCCTCCCTGCTCACTCACGCTTAGCCCGTCGGATGGGCGTTTGGAAGGGTCGCCCGTCTTGCGTGAACCTCAGCCCGGCGCGGCGGGATCCGCTGCCGGGCGGCGCGGCGCCCATGCGTCCTGCCGGTCCAGGCACGCCAGCACCTCGTCGTCGGACGTCTGTCCGAAGTCGAGGTAGAACGCTCCGACCCCGGGGAAATAGGCCGGGGTCTCCAGGACGACGATCTCGTCCGCCTCTCCGCGCAGGGCGTCGATCGTATCCTGCGGCGCGACGGGAACGGCGAGGATGACCTGGCGCGCCCTCCCCTTCCGCAACGCCCTCAGCGCGGCGCGCGCAGTGGCGCCGGTCGCGAGGCCATCGTCGACGACGATGACCGTCCGGCCCGCGGGCGAGACGGCGGGGCGACGCCCGGCATAGAGCGCGGCGCGGCGGTCGATCACGCGCTGCTGCTCCTGAGAAAGGTCCTGCAGGGTGGCGGAGTCCACGCCGAGCGAGCGGACCACGTCCTCATTCCAGACCACGATGGGCTTTGGCCCGTCGACCACGGCCCCGAGCGCGAGTTCCTCCTGGCCAGGAGCTCCGATCTTGCGCACCAGGATCACGTCGAGCGGGGCGGCGAGCGCCTCCGCCACCTCGCACGCAACGGGGACGCCGCCGCGTGGCAGGCCGTAGACGACGGGTTCCTGCAGCTGGCGCCGGGCAAGCGCACGGCTCAGCTTGCGGCCGGCTTCGGTTCTGTCGCTGAACATGGGCCATCCTCCTGCGAGCACCGAAGGATGGAGGATACGGCCCTGGCGCGAGGAGTGGCAGCGTTGTTCGCGGATGGCAGAAGACCTGGTGCGGAAGGCCTGCTGCGGAAGGCCTGCTGTCAAGCGCCAGCTGCCAAGGGCCTGCTACATTGCCAACGCCGCTGCGAGGGCCATCGAACTGAGGCCGAGGCAGACCGTCGCGTAGATCGCGAGGTAGCACTGGAGGCAGAGCACCGTACGGGGGCTCCGGACCGCGGATTCGCCGAACTTCGGGTCGAGAGGGCCCACCCGGCGAAGATCCTGGTGTGGAAGATCCTGGCGTGATGGCGTCATGAGCTCGCTCCTAGCTGCCAACAGCGTTCAGCGCCTGGGGCGGGCCGAGGTTCCCTGGCCGGGGGTTCCCGATGGTGCTGCAACGCACAATTTGGGGAACCCATGACTCGGCCGTGAATTGTGTGGAGGTCATTCCAGGAAAGGATGGTCCCGTGAAAATCGCCCAGGTGTCGCCGCTCGCCGAATCCGTGCCGCCCAAGCTCTACGGCGGCACCGAACGTGTCGTATCCTGGCTCACGGAAGCGCTCGTCGCCGCCGGCCACGAGGTGACGCTGTTCGCCAGCGGGGACAGCCTGACGTCAGCCCGGCTGGAGCCGATGTGCAGCCAGGGGCTGAGGCTCTCGAACATCAACGACCATCTCGCGAGCAATCTCGTGATGGTCGACCGCGTGCGGCGGCGGGCGGACGAGTTCGACATCATCCATTTCCACACCGACCTCGTGCAGTTTCCCCTGTTCACGGACATCGCGTCGAAGACGGTGACCACGCTGCACGGCCGGCTGGACCTGCCCGATTTTCACCCGGTCTACCGCGAGTTCCCGCAGATGCCGCTGGTGTCGATCTCCGACGACCAGCGCCGGCCGATGCCGAAGGGCTGCCGCTGGCTGGCGACGATCCACCACGGCATGCCGGCCGACGGGTGTCCCTTCGACCCCCGAGGCGGCGACTACCTCGCCTTCCTCGGGCGCATCTCGCCGGAAAAGCGGCCGGACCGGGCGATCGAAATCGCCATCCGCGCCGGGATGAAGCTGAAAATCGCGGCCAAGGTGGACAAGGCCGACGAGGTCTATTTCCGCGAGGTCATCCAGCCGATGCTGGACCATCCCCTCGTGGAGTTCATCGGCGAGATCAACGACCGCGAGAAGGCGGCCTTTCTCGGCGGGGCCGCGGCCCTGCTGTTCCCGATCGACTGGTGCGAGCCGTTCGGCCTCGTCATGATCGAGGCCATGTCATGCGGCACACCGGTAGTGGCGTGGCGCAACGGGTCGGTCCCCGAAGTCATCGACCACGGCGTCACCGGGCTCATCGTGTCCGACATGAACGCGGCGGTCCTCGCCGCCCGCTCGGCCGCGGGCCTGAGCCGCGCCGGGGTTCGCGCCCGCTTCGAGCAGCGCTTCACCGCCGCAGCGATGGCGCGGCGCTATGTCGAAGCCTACACCTCGCTGCTGCGGCAGTCGGCCCTGAGCCTCCCCGCCGCGTTCGCGCTGGGCGCGGGGCTGGAGGCCGGGGCGCGCCCGCGGCTCGTCTCAGATCCGAGCCGTTGAGGGCGCATCGCCGCCCCAAACGCGTGGGATTCTGCCCGCCAATGAAACGTCCAGTATCCGGAACGGGCGAGCGCTCTCAGCGCTCGCTTTCGCACGTCGATGGGGGTCAATCATGATGGGAACCGGCAAGAAGCGGGCCGAGGCCGACCTCGAGCAGATGGACCGCGTCTCCGAGCACTACATCGAGGCGGAAGTCTCGCTGGTCGACCGCCCGCTCCGCTCGCTGAAGGAAGGCGACGCCTTCGCGGTCCTCGACAGCAACGGCGACCTCGGGGCGACGCCCGGAACGCCCGAAGGGCTGTTCTTCCGGGACACCCGCTATCTCTCGCGCTTCGAACTCCGGTTCGAGGGCAAGCGGCCGCTACTGCTGGGCTCTGTGCTGCAGGACGACAACGCGGCGCTCACGGTCGACCTGACCAACCCCGACATCCGCCCGCAGGAGGAGGATGGCATCCCGCGCGACGCCATCTCCATCGACCGGACGATCTTCCTGTGGGAGGGCGCCTGCTACGAGCGCATTGGCTTCCGGAACTTCGACTCGCGGCCGCGCAGCTTCCGGATCGACCTGCTCTATGACGTCGATTTCCGCGACCTCTTCGAGGTGCGTGGCCTGGAGCGCCTGAGGCGGGGCGAGATCTCGTCCGAAGTGACCGGGGTTTGCACGGTCCAGTACCGCTATGCCGGGCTGGACGGCGCGGAGCGGCGCTCGTCGCTGCTCTTCTCCAAGCCCCCGGCCAAGCTCGACGTGCGCCGCGCAACCTTCCACCTGACGATTCCCCCAGGCGGGCGCGACTCGCTGCTCGTGACGACCGTTTGCGAGGAGGAGCCGCGGCTGCCGTCGCCGGATTTCGTGACGGCCTTCCGCGACAAGCGCCGCGCGATCCGGGCCTCGACCCGCAGCATCGCGACTGTCGAGAGCTCGAACGCCTCGTTCAACGAGATCGTTTGCCGCTCCACCTCCGATCTCTACATGCTGTCGACGCAGACCGGCTACGGGCTTTACCCCTACGCCGGCATTCCCTGGTACAGCACGGTCTTCGGCCGGGACGGCATCATCACCGCGATGCAATTGCTCTGGATCGATCCGGCGCTGGCCGCGGGCGTGCTGCGCTACCTCGCCGCGACCCAGGCGACGGACACGCAGCCCCGGGCGGACGCCCAGCCGGGCAAGATCCTGCACGAGCGGCGCGACTGCGAGATGGCGCGCACGGGCGAGGTGCCCTTCTGGCGCTATTACGGCACGGTCGATGCGACGCCGCTGTTCCTGATGCTGGCCGGCATGTATTTCGAGCGGACGGACGATCTGAACCTCGTCCGGGAGATCTGGCCGGCCATCAAGGCCGCGATGAGCTGGTGCGAGACCTCGGGCGACCGCGACGGCGACGGCTTCATCGAATATTTCCGCGAGACGGAGCACGGGCTGGCCAACCAGGGCTGGAAGGACAGCCACGATTCCATCTCCCACGCCGATGGCTCGTTGGCCTCCGGCCCGATCGCGCTCTGCGAGGTGCAGGCCTATTTCTACGCCGCGCGCCGGTTCACGGCCGAACTTGCGACCGCCATGGGCGAAAAGAGCTGGGCGGAAGAGCTGGAGGTCAAGGCCGAGAGCCTGAGGACGGCGTTCGAGGCCCGCTTCTGGTCGGACGAGATCGGGACCTACGCGCTGGCCCTCGACGGCGAGAAGCGGCCCTGCGAGGTGAAGTCCTCCAACGCCGGGCACGCCCTGTTCTCCGGCATCGCCTCGCAGGAGCGCGCCGCGCGGACGGCGCAGACCCTGCTCTCGGCCGATTGCTTCAGCGGATGGGGCGTCCGCACGCTGGGGCGGGGAGAGGCGCGCTTCAACCCGATGTCGTACCACAACGGCTCGATCTGGCCGCACGACAACGCCCTGCTGGTCTCAGGCTTCAGCCGCTACGGGCTGAAGAACGAGGCGGCTCTGGTGGCGCAGGCCATCTTCGACGCCGCCGGCTACCAGGACCAGCGGCGGCTGCCCGAGCTGTTCTGCGGCTTCCTGCGCCGGCGCAGGCGCGGCCCCGTGAACTATCCCGTCGCCTGTTCGCCCCAGGCCTGGTCGGCCGCTGCGCCGTTCGGCCTGCTGGCCTCCTGCCTCGGATTGGAGATCTCCACCCGCCGCCACGAAGTCCGGCTGACCAACCCGGTGATGCCGGCCCGCGTCAACGCCGTGACGCTGAGCAATCTGCGGCTCGGCTCCGGCAGCGTGGACCTCCGGATCGAGCGGCATGGCGACGGCGCCGCGGTCGGCGTGCTCCGCAAGACGGACGGGATCTCCGTCGTGGTGAAGGCGTAGCGGGGCGCCTCCCGCGCCGGAAGGCGCTGCAGGTCTACTCCATGCTGGCGACCTTGAGCGTCTCGCCGTCCAGCCAGGCCTGGGCGGGTTTTCCGCGCATGGAATCCTCGATGGAATCGGCGGCGCGGTAGACGCCGTCGATCGACAGGAGCTCGGCCTCGAACCGGCGGCAGAAGATGCGCGCCTTGGCGTTTCCCGCGACCCCGGCGATGGCGCGGCCGCGCAGCGCGCCGTGCACCGTGATCGAGCCGCCGGCGATGACCTCCGAGCCGGATTGCACCGCTCCGATGACGGTGACGTCCCCGCCGGGGAAGTACACCGAGCGGCCGGAGCGCAGCGGCTCGTCGACGATGAGGGAGGACGGCTCGGCGGGATCGCGCTGGGGCAGCACGGCTTGCGGCTGCGAGCCCTTCGTCTCCACCTTGAAGTCCGGCGAAGGATCGCCCTTGCCGCCGACGAGATCGCGCGGCACGCCGAGGCCCAGCCATTCCACGTCGGCCCCGTCGACGCCCATCACCCGGATGCCCCGCGCCCTGAGCTGTTCGACCAGGCCCGGGATCCCCGCGGGGTCCATGTGCAGCGCGGAGAGGTCGAGCACCACCGGGCGGCCCTTGAAGAAGGCCGGCGCGCGGGTGAGCCAGTCATCGAGGTCGTGCAGCCAGGCGTCGAGCGGCGGATCCGGCGCGACGACGAGGGCGAGGAAGTTGCGGCCGCGAAAGCGGATGGTGGAGCGCTCTGGGGAGGGTGCGGACATGCGGGGCTCCGAGGCAGGATGGCGCGTCGAGCCGAATCTGCGCCTTGCGGCGAATTCTAGCGCATTTGGCCGGCACGATGCGCAATTGGCGATGTGTGCCAGCGCACAGATTTGACCTTGCGCCGGAGCCATCATCCTGAACATGGAAACAGGAGGTCGTCATGGCCGAGTTCAACCAGATGCGCCGGGCCCACTCATTGAAGCAGGCATGCATCGCTGTCCTCGTGTCCCTGGGCGCCCTCAACGTCGCGCTGACCGCGGTCACGCTGGCGCATCTCTGACAGCAGGGGCGCAGGGGCATCCGCCGGAGACCACGGCGGCGTCCCTTCCCACACAGAAACATCCAAGCAGATTTTCCGGCGCGTTGGAGTGAGGCGCTACGAGTACGGCCATTCGGTGGACGGCAGGAGCGGACCATGCCGAAACATCATCACCATCACTCGTTTCACGTTCATCCCAACAGGCCCCTCGACAGGGGCGAGCTGGAGGGTCTCCCCGCTCTCCCATTGACCCCGGACGAGCCGGGTGCGGCCGACGACGACCTTTCGCCCCCGCCTGCACCGCGTGCGCGGCCCTGGTCGCGCTATGCGCGATGGTTGGCGGAAGCCGGCACGCTGGTCGCCCTGCTGGGCATCCTGTTCTCACTGGTGACGCACAGCGTCCGCGTGCCGGGCGAAGCGGCTTTTGCGTGCCCTCCCGGAATATCCCAGGCCGTCCGCCTCGCGACGGCCTGCCAGATGCGGGACGGGGATGGGGACGAGCAGCAGCAGGACGAGTAATGGCGGCGGGCCGGGCCCGGGGCGCGATGACCCCGTTCCCAGCCCGCCGCTCGACCTGATCGCCCGCCGAGGGACGGCTTAAGCGGCCCGCCTCAGATCAGGCGGTCGAGCGTGATGGGGAATTCCCGCACACGCACGCCCGTCGCGTGCCAGATGGCGTTGGCGATCGCGCCCGCGGTGCCGGTGATGGCGATCTCGCCGACGCCCTTGATGCCGAGCGCGTTGACGTGCGGATCGTGCTCCTCGACGATGATGGCCTCCAGCGCGGGGACATCCGCGTTCACCGGCACGTGGTACTCGCCGAGATTGGCGTTCATCACCCGGCCCGTGCGCGCGTCGACGTCGGCGCGCTCGTGCAGGGCGAAGGAGACGCCCCAGATCATCCCGCCATAATACTGGCTGCGCACCAGCTTCGGGTTGATGATCCGCCCTGCGGCGAAAGCCCCGACGAGGCGCGTGGCGCGGACCTGGCCGAGCTCGGGATCGACCTTCAACTCCGCGAACACCGCGCCATGCGCGTGCATGGCGTAGGCGCCGTGGGCGGCGGGATCGGCCGCCGCGGCGCCCTTGCCTTCGATCTCGGCGACACCCGCTCGCGCGAGGATCTCGGCGTAGCTTTCGCTGCGGCTCTCATCGTCGCGACGGAAGAGCCGGCCGCCCCGGGCCGCGACGCCCGCATTGCCCGCCCCGTAGAGCGGCGAGCGTTCGTCGCCCGTGGCCAGCGCGGCGAGCCTGGCGATCGCGTCCGCTCCGGCGTTGTGGATCGCCATCCCCGCCGTGGCGGTGTGGGCGGAGCCGCCGGCGATGCCCGCGTTCGGCAGGCCGGAGTGGCCGGAGTGGAACTCCACCTCGTCGATGGACAGCCCGAGCCCGTCGGCCGCGATCTGAGCCAGCGCGGTCCACGCGCCCTGCCCCATGTCGTGCGCCCCGGTCTGCATGACGCCCTTGCCGTCGCCTCGGATGACCGCGCGGGCCTCCGCCTGGAACATCAGGGCCGGGAACGTCGCCGTGCCCATGCCCCAGCCGACCAGCAGGCCGTCGTCGTCGCGCATCTGGCGCGGCTGCAGCGGCCGGCGGGACCAGCCGAAGCGCTCTGCCCCCTGCGCGTAGCATTCGCGCAGGGCCTTGGAGGAGAACGGCTTCCCGCTGAGCGGCTCCGTCTCCGCGTAGTTCTTCAGCCGGAACGCCAGCGGATCCATGCCGCAGGCCTCCGCCATCTCGTCGATGGCGCTCTCCAGCGCGACGGAGCCCGTCGCCTCCCCCGGCGCGCGCATGAACAGCGGCGTGCCGGTATCGAGCCGCACGGCGTCGTGCGAGGTCTTCAGCGCGGGGCTCGCATAGAGCGTGTGCGACACGTCCGAGGCGGGCTCGAAGAAGTCGTCGAACGTGCTCGACGTCGTGCGGGTGTGGTGATGCAGCGCCGTGAGCGCGCCGTCCTCGGCCGCGCCGAGGCGCATCGTCTGGCGCGTCGGGGCGCGGTGGCCGACGGGGCCGTACATGTGCTCGCGCCGCAGCACCAGCTTGACCGGCCGACCGACCAGCTTCGCCGCGAGCACGCCCAGCACCTGCGGCCCGGACAGCAGGCCCTTGGAGCCGAAGCCGCCTCCGAGGAAGGGGCTGCGGATGGTGATCTTGTCCGGCGACAGGCCGAGCAGGCCGGCGAGGCGGCCCTGGGCCATGGCGAGGCCCTGGCTGGGCGTATCGATGGAAAGGCGGTCGCCGTCCCACGCCGCCACGATGGCGTGGGGCTCCATGGCGTTGTGATACTGCGCCGGCGTCTCGTAGGTCGTCTCGACGCGCCTCGCGGCCCCGGCGAGGCCGCCTTCGATGTCCCCATGCGTCTGCTCGGCCGGATTGCCCACGCCCACGCCGGGCGGGACGAACACCTCGCCCCCATCGAGCCGCGTCCTGGCGGGCTCGGCCTCATAGCGCGGCGAAAGCAGCGCCGCGCCCTCGGTGGCGGCTTCCAGCGTCTCGGCGATGACCACCGCGATCGGCTGGTTGGCGTAGCGCACCCGGTCGTTCTGCAGGAGATCGAGCCGGAACATGAAGGGGTTGGTCTTGGCGTCGGGGTCCTGCGCCAGGGCCGGCCTGTTGGCGGCCGTCATCACCTCGATGACGCCGGGGTGCGCCTTGGCGGCGGCGATGTCGAGGGACACGACGCGGCCGCGCGCGACGCTGCTTACGGCCATCACCGCGTGCGCCAGGCCCGCGGGGTGGTTGTCCGCAGCGTAGGTCGCCGCGCCCGTGACCTTCAGCACGCCATCCCGCCGGCTGTGCGGCTGGCCGATGCTGGAGCCGTGCCGGACATGCGCCGGCGAACGAGTGAGGGGGATGTCAGACATGCAGCGATGCTCCCGGAGCGGCAGCGAAGGGGGATGCCGGCAGCGCCGGCACGCGATCGGGCGTGCCTGCGGCGGCCAGCGCGAGAGCCCGCGCCACGATGCGGCGCGCGAGCTCGATCTTGAAAGCGTTGTGTCCGGACGGCGCAGCGTCGGTGAGAGCGGCGTCGGCCGCGCGCCGGAAGGCCTCCGGACCGGGCTCCACGCCCGCCAGGACCGTCTCGGCCTCCCGGGCGCGCCACGGCTTCGGCGCCACGCCGCCAAGCGCGATCCGCGCCTGCTTGATCACGCCGCCGTCGAGCGTCAGCGCCGCCGCGGCGGAGACCACCGCGAAAGCATAGGACGTGCGCTCGCGAACCTTGACGTAGCGGGCGTTCGCCGCGAAACGCGCAGCCTCGGCGGGCAGCCGCACGGAGAGGATCATCTCGCCGGGCTCGAGCACGGTCTCGATGTCGGGCCGGTCGCCGGGGAGCCGGTGGAAGCTCTCGAGCGGGATCTCGCGCCTCCCGGAGCGGCCCTCGGTCTCGACCACGGCGTCCAGCGCCGCCAGGGGCACGCAGAAGTCCGAGGGGTTGGTGGCGATGCAGCTTTCGCTCCAGCCCAGCACCGCATGCAGCCGGTTTTCGCCCCCGATGGCGTCGCAGCCGCTGCCCGGCTGGCGCTTGTTGCAGGCGCTCGCGACGTCGTAGAAATAGGGGCAGCGGGTGCGCTGCAGGAGATTGCCGCCCACCGTCGCGGCGTTGCGCAATTGCGCCGACGCTCCCGAGAGGAGCGCCTCGGCGACGGAGGGAAAGCGGCGGGCGAAAGCAGGGTCGTTGGCGAGGTCCGCGTTGCGCACCATAGCGCCGATGCGCAAGCCGCCGTCCGGTAATGTCTCGATCTGATCGAGCCCCGCGATGTGCGTGACATCGACCAGGGTCCCGGGACGGCTGACGCCGCCCTTCATGAGGTCGAGCAGGTTCGTGCCGGCGGCGAGGTAGGACGCGCCCGGCTGCGACGCGGCGGCGACGGCGTCGGCGATGGTCCTGGGCCTGAGATATTCGAACTGGTTCACGCCACGTCCCTCCGGTCCGATTGCTTACGATCCATCCCGGCCAGGATCTTCTGCGCGTCGAGCACGGCCTCCGTGATGCCGGCATAGGCGCCGCAGCGGCACAGATTGCCGCTCATGCCCTCCCTCACCCGCTCGGGATCGTCTCCGGCCTGTCCCTCGGCGATCAGCCCGACGGCGCTCATGATCTGGCCCGGCGTGCAGAAGCCGCACTGGAAGCCGTCATGCGCGATGAAGGCGGCCTGCACGGGATGCAGCGCGTCGCCATCCGCGAGGCCCTCGATGGTGGTGATCTCTGCGCCGTCGTAGCTGACGGCGAGCGCGAGGCAGGAGTTGATGCGCCGGCCGTCGACGAGGATCGTGCATGCGCCGCACTGTCCGCGGTCGCAGCCCTTCTTGGAGCCGGTGAGGTCGAGCCGCTCGCGCAGCAGGTCGAGCAGCGTGACGCGGGGATCGTCGAGAACGATCCGGCGCGGGACGCCATTGATGGTCAGGTTCAGGGAGAAGCTCATGCGGTGCTCCGATGAGGCGCGGTCTGGAAGGCGAGCAGGGCCGCAGCCGGCCGCTCGGATGGGGGAGACGACCGGGGCGCAGGCCCCTGGTCCACCATGGTCGCCGCCGTGGTCCCCGGATCGGGGTTGACTGGCGGGACAGCCGTGTTCTGGTGTCGAGAGACGCACTATACGGAGGGTGCCTCCGTTTAGCAAGAGGCGACGCGGTGACGAGAGAGCTGTGACGGGAAAGATGGCGCGCGACACCCTTTCGACAACCCGGACGCCGCGAACGGGCAGCCGGGGTCCGCGCGCCGACGCCGTGCGAAACCGCGAGCGTGTCCTGGAGGCGGCGAAGGAGGTGTTCAGCGCCGGCGGAGCGGATGCGAGCCTCGAAGCCGTGGCGCGCGGCGCCGGCGTGGGCATCGGCACGCTCTATCGCCATTTTCCAACGCGGGAGGCGCTGTTCGAGGCGGTGTACCGGCGCGAGGTGGAGCAGCTCGCCGAGTTGGCGGACCGCCTGAAGATGGAGGCCGATCCGGTGGAGGCGCTGCGGACCTGGCTGCGCTCCAATGTCGCGTTCGTCGCAACCAAGCGAGGCATGTCGGCGGCGCTCGCCATCGCGGCCAGCCCGTCATCGTCGCTGTCCGCCTATTCGGCGGACCGCCTCACCGCGGCTGTCGGCGGGTTGCTGGATCGGGCGGCCCAGGCCGGCCTCATCCGCGCCGATATCGGGCCCGGCGACCTGCTGCGCGCCTTTATCGGCATGTGCTACCTGCAGGACCATGCGGACTGGCGGGAGAGCGTGACGCGACTGCTCGACGTGTTCGTGGACGGGCTGCGCAGGCCTCCCGGGAAGCCGCGGGCGTGAACTCCGTCGCCGCTGCACCGGCCCGAAAACAATATTGCCGCGCTTAGGCTTGCAGGAGCGCAGAGTGGGACCTATCTACCTTCCGTGGCGCTTGTAGCGCTGCATAGCCCTCCTTGGGCGTTTCCTCCCTAGACTTGGGCCGCTGGCGAAAGCCGGCGGCCTCTTTATGTCAGGGCCGCCCCTCCCCCACCCGCTCAGTGCGACCGTTCGCTGCGCTCGCCCACGACGGTCCGGTCCGCCGCGGATTGCGCCTCGGCGGCCGCCAGTTCGAGCGCCTTGTGCACCAGCAGCCAGCCGCGCTCGGGCAGGCGATAGGTTTCGGGGCAGCCGGCGGCGCAGATCCGGGCGACATGGTCGCGCAGCAGGGCCATTTCCTGGGCGGGCGACAACTCACGCATCGTCATCTCCATCACGGCGGCATCGGGCCGCGTTCCGTTCATGGAGGATCATAGGACGGACCGCGGCGCGCGGCTGTGGCTGGCGCCACACGGGCGGACGCCTCAGAGCATGGCCCTGGCGAGGTCGAAGGACGATTCCCGGCCCACCTTGTCGCGGTGTTCCGCGAGCCACCCCGCCATCCGCTCGCGGCCGAGCGCGTGCAGGGAGGCGATGAACTTCGGGCTGGTGTCGAACTTGCTGTGGGCGCCCAGCGTGCGCATGTGGCTCTCGGCCTCCACCATGTGCACGTTCATGCGCTTGAAGCGCTGCTGGTCGAGCACGCCGTCCTCCACCAGCCGCGACACGAAGTGGATGGCGCGCAGCTCCCGCTGCAGGCTCGAGTTGAAGCTCAGCGTGTTCATGCGGTCGGCGATGTCCTGCGGCGAGGTGGGCAGCGCATCGATGCCGATGGGGTTGATCTGGACGATCATCACGTCGGGGCACTCGGTGTTGTAGATCACGGGGAAGATGGGCGGGTTGCCCATGTAGCCGCCGTCCCAGAAATACTGGTCGCCGATTTTCACCGCCTGGAACAGGGTCGGCAGGCAGGCGGAGGCCAGGCAGTGCTCGGCCTCGATCTCGCTGCGGTCGAAAATGCAGAGCTTCCCCGTCATCACGTTGGTGGCGCAGAGAAACAGCTTCGGACCGCCTTCGCGCAGGCTCGCGAAATCGACGAGGTCGCGCAGGATGTCGCGCAGCGGGTTCAGGTCCAGCGGATTGAACTGGTAGGGCGAGAACAGGCGCGACCACATCTCCAGCGCCACCCAGCCCGCCGTCTGCGCATTCGGCAGCCCGGGAAACGGCAGGACCGGAAACATCGGCGCGGGGAGCCGGGCGAAGGGCGTGTCGGAGACCCGCGTCCAGAATGTGCGGAGCAGCGCCCTGGCGCCTTCCCGGCCTCCGCGGGCGAGGCCCGAGGCGAGCAGGACGGCGTTCATCGCCCCCGCGCTGGTGCCGACGATGGCGGGGATGGAGAGATCGTCCTCCTCCAGCAGGCGGTCGAGCACGCCCCAGGCGAAGGCCCCGTGCGAGCCGCCGCCCTGCAGCGCGACGTTCGTCACGAGCCCGGCGGGAGGATCCGGAGGGGGCACGACGTGGCCGCGGCCGGAGCCCGCGATCACGTCCCGCCCGGCACGAGCTCCTGGAACTGCTCGGGCGTGAGATAGCCCGTCACCGCCGCCCCCCGGCTGCGCTGGTAGCCCATGATCGCCTCGCGCGTCAGCGGGCCCATGATGGAGTCGATGGGGCCGGTGTAGAGGCTCATCTCGCGCAAGCGCTCCTGGATGCGCTGGCGCTGCTTCTGGCCGAGAAGCTTCTCGTCGAGCGGCGGCGCTGGGGGCGCGGCGGCGGCCGTGGTGGCGGCCATGTTCACCTTGGCCTTCTCGGCCTCGGCCTGCGCCTTGGCCAGTTGGGCCTGAGCCTCGATCTGCCGGGCCTCGGCCTTGGCCTTCTCCGCCTCGGCCTGGGCGCGCTCGGCGTCGGCCTGGGCCCTCTTGGCGTCGGCTTGCGCCTTGGCCACCTCGGCCTGCGCCTTGCGTGCGTCGTCCTGCGCGCGCTGCACTTCCGCCGTGGCCTTCTCGGCCCGCGACTGGTCCTCGCGGGCGCGCCTCTCCGCCGTTTCGCGGGCCACACGCTCGCTGTCGAGCTTGGCCTGCACTTCGGCGTTCTTCTGCGCATCCTGCTGGACGGGCGGCGGCGCGGGCGGCGCGACGGCGACCTCCGCCGGCGCAGGCTTGCCGAGACTGATGTCGCCCGGCGCGCCATAGACGGCGCCGACCTCGTTGGCGGCCGCCTTGACGAGCTCGGCGAATTGCGGCGCAGGCTGCTGCAGGGCGGTGGCCAGGGCCTCGGCGGCCTGCTCGCTGGCGGCGTCGACGCGCGAGACCGGCACCTTGGCCGAGCTCGAGAACACCATCACGACGTTCCTGGCGATCTCCCCGCCGAATTCGGGCCGGGCGTTGAGCCCGCCCACGGGCGTCGGGAAGACCGGGGTGGTCATCAGGAAGAAGACGCCGCCCGTCTTTGCGCCGGCCACGATCTGCGCGACCGATGGCACGGCGATCCCGCGCGACAGCAGGTCCGTCGCGACGCTGACATCCGTGTTCACCGGCAGGAAGAAGCTCTGCCCCATCGCCGTCGTGCCGTGCCCGAGCAGCACGACGATGGCGACGTCCGCCCCGGCGGCCTTGGACGCGAAGTCGCGCAGGTTGGCGCGGGCGCTCGAATTGCTGGGATTGGCGCTCAAGGTCACGTCGAAACCGCGCGCTTTGAGCGCCTCGGCGATGTCGCCGGCACGTTTAGTCCCGATCACGGACTTCTGCAGCTTCTGATAGTCCTCCGCCACCATCACCATCGCGACGCGACCGGCCGCCTGTGCGGCCGTGGCCCCCGCCAGCCCCGCCGCGAGCACGGCCGCGCAGACCAGCACGAACGCTCGCACACGACCGCCCAAGCCAGCGGTGACTGTGAAAGCGTGCGCTGGCACACACCATGCAACGCCCAAACGACCGGAATCACACGATTTCATGGCAGCGACCCAGGAGTTGGTTTATCGTTCATGAACGGCGGTAAGAGCAATTCGGTCGTGTGGACTGGTGGGGTCTGGTCATGGGTCTGGGGCTTCGATTCAACATCATCCTCGCCACCTGCTATCTGCTTGGGCTTGGACTGTCGCTTTGGCCATTTTACCAACTTTCCCGGCGCGAAGCCATTGATCAGCTTCAGTCCCAGATTGACGTTTTGCGCGCCCAGGCCCTGTCCGTCCGCCGCTACACGTCGGAGGAGATCCAGCCTCTGCTGGCCGATCAGTCGACGATCCAGTTCCTGCCTCAGACGGTGCCATCGTTCTCGGCACAGACCGCATTTCGCAACTTCCGAGAGTATTATCCACAATTCTTCTACAAGGAAGCGGCACTTAATCCGACCAACCCCGCCGACCTCGCGCGCGACTGGGAACGCGACCTCATCGAGAAGCTCCGCGCCAGCCCGGAGCTGACGAAGGACATCAGCATCCGCACCACGGATGCGGGCACGCAATACACGGTCACCTACCCGCTCACGATCCGGAACGAGAACTGCCTCGCCTGCCACTCCACCCCGGACAAGGCGCCGAAATCGATGATCGCGCTCTATGGCGGGAAGAACGGCTTCGGGTGGAAGCTCAACGAGACGATCGGCGCGCAGATCATCTCGGTGCCGATGAGCATCGCGGAGAACAACGTCTGGCGGAACCTGCTGCTCTTCGTCGGCATCTCCAGCACCATTTTCCTGGTGCTGCTGATCCTGCTGAACATCCTGCTCAACAAATACGTCATCTCCCCCGTCAAGCGCATGGCCAAGACGGCGGAGGCCGTCAGCATGGGCGACGATTCCGTCCCCGAGTTCGAATACCCCGGTTCGGACGAGGTTGCTTCGCTGTCCCGCTCCTTCAACCGCATGCGCCGGAGCCTGGATAGCGCCATGAAGATGCTCGACAAGTGACGAGCGCCGGACCAGACGCGGCGCCGCGCGCAGGCGGCGGAGACCTCACGCCATGAACGCCGACAACAGGGGACCCGACATCCGCAACTGGCGCGGCGGCAGCGGCAAGGTCCCCGCGCGCGTCGGCAAGTATCGCATCGACCACGTCATCGGGCGCGGCGCGATCGGCATCGTCTACAAGGGCTATGACGAGCAGATCGACCGGCCCCTCGCCATCAAGACGCTGCGCCCGGAGATCCTGAAGGACGTCGACGACAACGACGAGTTCCTGAAGCGCTTCGCGGCCGAGGCGCGCTCGGCTGGACGCTGCCTGCACCCCAACATCGTGACCGTGTTCGACCTCGTGGAGCACGAGCACACGCCCTACATCGTCATGGAATACGTGAATGCGGGGACGCTGGAGAACGTCATCCGCGCGGGCACGCTCATCCCCGTGCGCCAGGTCGGCGAGATCATGGCGCAGCTGCTGTTCGCGCTCGACCACGCCCACTCGAAGGGGGTCATCCACCGCGACGTGAAACCCGCGAACATCCTGTGCCCCTCCGCGGCGTCCATCAAGGTCGCGGACTTCGGCGTGGCGCGAATGGATTCGCTCGATCTCACCAAGCCGAGCGGGCTCGGCGCGGTCGGCACGCCGAACTACATGGCGCCGGAGCGTTTCCTGGGCCGCCCCGCCGATGTGCGGGCGGACCTGTTCTCGGCGGGCGTGATCCTGTTCCAGCTTCTGACGGGATCGAAGCCCTTCATCGCGGTCGACCTGCCGGAGCTGATGCGCAAGCTCCTGAACGAGATGCCGCCCTCGATCCTGAGCCTGCGGCCGGAGCTGTGGACCGAGATCGACCTCGTCGTGCAGCGTTCGCTGGCGCGCAACCCGGAGGATCGCTTCCAGACCGCCGAGCAGTTCATCGACGCGCTCAACGGGGCCATCGAGGCGAGGCCCAACGACAACACGCCGCCGCTGGACCTCACCAAGCTGTCGAAGCCGCCCGGCAAGGAGGATGTCGCGCCGACGCTGAACCACACCATGGCGGAGAGGCTGTCCTCCGACACCATCGACGCGCTGGGACGCTCGCTGGCGCGCGTGCTGGGGCCGATCGCCCGCATGCTGGTCAAGCAGGCCTCGCACGAGGCGACGAACGTCGACATGCTGCTCACCACGCTGACCCGGCAGATCAAGACGGAGACCGAGGTCGCCGCCTTCCGAAGCGCCGCCGAACGGGTGCTGCGCGAGGATCTCGGCCTCGCCTCCGCCCAGGTGCGGGAGGCGATTTCGCAGGTCGAGGTCAAGGCCGCCACGGATGCGCTGGTGCCGCTGATCGGGCCGGTGGCGCGGCTGCTGGTGACCCGGCAGGCGACCACGGCGGTCGGGCGGGAGGATTTCTACCAGAAGCTGGCCGACGCCATCCCCAACCCGGCGGACAGGGCCAACTTCCTGAAGATCCGTGGTAAGCTGCCCGAGAACGGCAAGCATTGAGATGCCGAAGCAGAGTTCCTAGGCATCATGGACGAGTCCAGGGAAGAGCCCGCCGTACAAGGAGCCAAGCGTCGTCGGCGTTTGCGGGCCGTCCTGGCGGCCGACATCGCCAATTTCGGCGGCCTCGTCTCCGTCGACGAGACGAAGACGCTCGACGCGCTGTGGATTGCTCGCCGCGTGGCCAAGGAAGAACTGGAGCGTCACGGCGGTTGGCTGTTTGGCATGCCGGGGGACGGCGTCTTCGCCCTGTTCGAGAGCGCCGTCGACGCGGTGCGCTGCGCGCTGAACATCCAGCTCCGGCTCGCGTCCATGCCGAAGCTCGACGCCCTGAAGATGCGCATCGGCGTGCACATGGGCGAGGTGCTGTTCCAGGACGACCTGCCCTTCGGCGAGTCCCTCGTGATCGCGGCCCGGCTGGAGAGCCTCGCGGAGCCGGGCGGCGTGCTCGTCTCCGCAGCCGTGATGGATGCGGTGTCCTCGCGCATCTCGGCGACCTTTTCGGAAATGGGCGTGCGCAGCCTGAAGCACAGCCCGCGCCGCATCGCGACGTTCAGCGTGACCGCCACGCCCGGCGGACCAAGCCTCGACGTGACCAGCGGCGGCGAGCCGCTCGACCACACCGTCATGACGCTGCATCCCGAACGGGCCGCCCCTGCCCCGAGCCGCGAGCCGCCCCCCGCGCCGGACCCTGCGCCGCCGGTCGTGCAGGAGACCGTCGACGCTCTGGAGGCGGCGCCGCAGGACGCGCCCGAGCCGGAGCCGACCGGAGCGGCGGAGCCCGACCCAAGCGAGCCGCAGGTCACCGAGCGGAAGGCCACCGAACCGGAGGCGGAACACCCGGGCGAGACCGAGCCGGCGACACACGAGGAACCGGAGCCGGCGGCGGTCGATCCCGTGCAGGCCGCGCTGAAGAACCTGGCTGTGGTCCTTCACGTCGATGAGCCGGAGCATCCCGACGCTGCGGAGCCAGAATCCACCATCGGGCCCGAGCATGGACCGGAGGCCGGCGCGCCCCGATTTCGCAGGTCCATCCTCGACGCGTCGCTGATTGCGCCGTTGCCGAAGGCAGCGCCCTTCACGGTGCCGGAGCACGAGCAGGCTGGGCCGGCGGGCTCGCACGGGCCCGCTTCGGCCACCCCGTTGCCGCCGGCCGAAGAAAGCGCGACCGTGGGAGCGCCCGCTCCAGAGGCCCCACTTGCCGAAGCACCCCATGAGGAGCACCACTTCTTCGGCGAGCCGGTGACCCAGGCGGGACTGGCCGAGATTGCGCGCGTGCTCACCACGCATGTCGGCCCGGTGGCGAAGCTGCTCGTGCGGCGGCACGCCACCGAGGTCTCCAGCACCTCAAAGCTTATCAAGCTGCTCGCGCAGGAGATCCCGGCCGAAACAGAGCGGCATGATTTCGTGCGCCACGCCCACGAGGCGCTGAGCGCGCTTTCGGAGACGTAGTCTCAGTCGCCGAATTCGGCGAGTTCCTCCAGCATCTCGGGCTTCCGGATGGTGAGGACGCCCTTGTCCTGGCGGATGACGCCGTCGTCCACCCAGCGGTTCAGGAGCTTGTTGAGGCTCTCGCGGGACATGGCCGTCCATTGCGCGAGTTCGCCCTGGGTGAGCTTGATGGTGATCTCCAGCCCCTTGGGCGTCTGGCGGCTGTGATCGCTGGCGAGATGCCCGAGGATGCGCGCCAGCCGCTGCGGGCCCTGCCGCAAGGTGGCGTCCTCCATGCGCGCGCTCGTCCAGCGCAGGCGCTTGCAGAGCAGGGCGATGACGTTCCTCGCCAGCTGCGCGTCGCGGTCCATGGCGTCGAAGAAGGCGCGCCGCGAGATGCTGAGAAGCTGCGTCGGCACCATGGCCGAGGCGCCGGCGGTGCGCTCGCTGCCATCCAGCATACCGATCTCGCCGAACACGGCGCCGGCCGTGTTCACATTGAGCGTCACCTCGATCCCCGAAGCCGAGACGGTCCAGATCCGCATCCGGCCATCCGTGATGACGTAGAGCGCGTCCGAGGCGTCGCCGACGCTGAAGAGCACCTCGCCCTTGCCGAGCGTGCGGCGCTGGGCCTTCTGCGTGATCTGCTTCAGCGTCTCCGGGCCGACTCCGGCGAAGATCTCGAGGCCCTCGAGCGTCACGGGCTTGGCCGTGGCCGTGGCGGGTTTGGCAGGATCGTCTGTCATGCCGGCTCTCGCTGACGTCGTTGAGGCGCGCCCCATGTTCCACAACCATAGGTGTAGTGCGCCATGGCGCAAGTGTGCTTGCCGGAGAGGCCTGTGACCCCCGTCACAGTTCGTCGCCGCCAGGACTGCTAGGACGGCGGAGACCGATGCCGGATGGGCGTTCCGGTCCGCAGCGACGCAGAGGAGCACGCCATGCCAGGAGCCATCACGGTGCCGCTCGCCGAGGACGAAGGCCGGCGACACGACGACGTTCCCCGGCCCGTGGAGGCTCCGAACGGCTGGGGCCGGGTGGGCGTGGCCCGCGTCGACGCGGACCACTACCAGGAGCCCCTGCACGCGCAGCACGCTGTGCACCAGGCCCCGCATGGCTACGATTTCGGGCACGGCCACCACGACCTCGGAGACCTGCTCGGGAACCTCGCAGGCTTCGGCGGCCATGGCTTCGGAGACCTCGGCGGCCCGGTGTTCGTGATCCCTGTCGAACACCTGCAGATCAACAACAACACCTTCATCCAGAACAACCTCACCGAAAACAACACCCTCGTCTTCAACGCGGCGGATGGCGGGCACCTCGACGTCGGCGGCGACGTGAACGCCCTCGCGCTGGGCTCCAGCCACGTGGTCGTCGACGAATTCCACCAGGCCGGGGGCCCCGCGGACGCCGGCTTCGGCGGGAGCGGCTTCTTCGGCGGAGGCGGCGGCGCGGGCGGCTTCGACGCCGTGCTGGTCGGCCATCTGCCGGAGCAGGCAGGTTCCGGCGCCTCGCCGCTCGTCATCATCCCGATCGAGCATCTCGAGGTGAACAACAACACCTTCGTCCAGAACACCCAGACGGAGAACAACACGCTCGTCTTCAACGCCGGCAATGGCGGGACGATCGGCGTCGACGGCGACATCAACGCCATCGCCAATCAGCAGGCGCTCGTCGACCATCACGTGTAGCGCTTCGCGCAGCGTGACAAGCGAGGAAAAGCCCCGCTTCGGCGGGGCTTTTTTTGTGCGACCGGGCCGGCCCGGGCGCGCTCACCTTCCTGCAGCTTTCCCCAGTATTCGCGCTTGTGGCGGGGATCACAGCCAAGCCGACGCGGCCGGCGCATTGTCGACTGATCGCCGCACCACAGAGCCGCTTCTGGGCGATGCGCCACGCAACCGCAACATCAACTGAAGGAGATCCAAGATGGGTGACATCAACACGGTGGTCAACGCTCCGACCGTTCTTGCCGGCATCGGAACCGGCAACCTCGTCGGAGACGTGCATGCCGACAACTTCCAGTCGGTCGGCAGCACGCAGATCGGGCCCGACCACTTCCCCGGCTTCGGCGGGGGCGACATCAACACGGTCGTGAACGCCCCGACGGTGCTCGCGGGCATTGGAGTGGGCAACACCGTCGGCGACGTGCACGCCGACAACACGCAGTTCGTCGGCAGCACGCACATCGGGCCCGACTACATCCCCGGCCTCGGCGGGGACATCAACACGGTCGTGAACGTCCCGACCACGCTGGCCGGCATCGGGGTCGGCAACTTCGTCGGCGACGTGCATACCGACAACTTCCAGGACGTCGGGAGCCTCCAGCTCGGCTTCTGATCCCCCCTGCCCTCACGGCCGGAGCCGCCTCCCTCAAGGGGGGCGGTTTTCGTTTGGGCTGGCCGGGGACGACCAGGCCGGTCCGAGCCACGCCCGCTTTTTTTGCTCGCAAGAATTCCGGAAAGTTTTCGCCCTGTGGCGCAGGTCACAGCTTGAAACGGCGATGCAGGGCAATCTCCACTCATCGCCGCACCACAGAGACACATCTGGGCGATGCTCAACGCAACCCACCATTCAACTCGAGGAGATCTATCATGGGTGACATCAACTCGGTGACCAACGCCCCGACCGTTCTCGCCGGCGTCGGCAACTACAACCTCGTCGGCGACGTGCACGCCGACAACTACCAGTCCGTCGGCAGCACCCAGATCGGGCCCGACTACTTCCCCGGCCAGGGCGGCGACCTCAACGCCGTCACGAACGCCCCGACCGTGCTCGCCGGCATCGGCAACGGCAACATCGTCGGCGACGTGCACGCCGACAACGCCCAGTTCGTCGGCAGCACCCAGATCGGGCCCGACTACTTCTCCGGCCTCGGCGGCGGCGACATCAACGCCGTGACGAACGCCCCCACCCTGCTGGCCGGCGTCGGCAACGGCAACATCGTCGGCGACGTGCATGCCGACAGCATCCAGGACGTCGGGAGCTTCCACTTCGGCTTCTGATCCAACCCGCCCCAACCTGCAACCGCCGCCCTCCCGAAAGGGGGGGCGGTTTGGCGTTTGGGGGCACGAGCGGGCGCGTAAGGACGGCGGCGGCTCAACCGCCTCAGTCATTCCCACGGGCGGAGCGAGTGCGACGATCCTGCGGATCGCGCAGGAAAGGTGATGCAGGAGACTGGGCGAGCGGGTGGGGCGTCTCAGAAACCCGGCGCTCACCACAATCGAACCCGGTCTCCTGGATCCCCTTCCCCTCCGGCGCTTCGCGCCTCCGGCCGGGGATGACGGCGTTGGATGCGAGCATCGCCTCGGTCATCCCCGGCGAGCGGGTGGGGCGCCCAGAAGCCCGGCGCTCACCACAATCGAGCCCGGTCCCCTGGAGCCCCTTCCCCTCCGGCGCTTCGCGCCTCCGGCCGGGGATGACGGCGTTGTCGTGGTGGCGAAGGAGGAGCGCGCCGCGCGGCCGGTCGGGCAGCGGCGAGCCGTGCCCGTCGGCCACGAAAAAGCCGCCCTCCCGGGTTGGGGAGGGCGGCCATGAAAGGACTTGTTCCGGAGGGGGAAGGCCGGGCCCTACGTCAGAACGGCAGCCCGTGATGGATGCTGCCGGCGTCCTGCTCGACGTGGGAGAAGACGAAGCCGACCTCGTTGGCGAACCCGTTGCCGACCAGGAGCCCCTGATGGGCGAGCGCGGTGTTGATGTCCCCGCCGCCCCCGAATTCGGGATGGTCGTAGGAGCTTCCGACGCTCTGGCCGAGGACCGCGAACACGCCGGCGACGTGGTTGTGCTCGCCGTTCCCGATGGACAGGTCGTTGGCGCCCGACGCGGTGTTGATGTCGCCACCCGGCGCGAAGTCGAAGCCGTGGTGGGAGCTTCCCACCTGCTGGCTCAGCAACGCCGTGACATTGCCGATGTCGTTGCCAGACCCTTCGCCGAGGTGAAGGTTGTTCTGCCCGATGGCGGTGTTCCTGTCGCCGCCCGGCGCGAGGTCCGGGCCGCTGCTGGAACTGCCGACGTCCTGGTCGATGACCGCCGTGACGGCCCCGACGTGGTTGCCGGACCCGCCCCCGAAGACGAGATTGTTGCTGGCGATCGCCGTGTTCGTGTCGCCCATTGCGGTTCTCCTGAGTGCGCGTTGCTGACGTGATCGCCCGCACGGAGTCGCCGTCGCGCGATCCCGCCACAGTGCCCTCCCCGGCGGCCGCGGCAGTGAGCGGGATCACAGGCCAGGACGATTTCGCACCGCGTCCCTCCCCGCCTCGGACGAACCCGCATCGGCGCACGCCCGGCCCTGTGACCGCGTTCACAGCCACCCTCCGCGACGGGACGCATGGTTGGCTCACAGCACGGGCTCGCCGCCCATTTCTCGGACGACAGGGAAGACCGCCATGAAAACCGCCATGAAGCCCAACGCCGACCAGCAGCTCGGGAACGCGGTGAGGGGTCTGCGTTCGCCGCTCATCGGGGTGAGCGCCATCAGCTGCCTCGGCAACGTCCTGATGCTGACCGGGCCGATGTTCATGATGCTGGTGTACGACAAGGTGCTTTCGAGCAAGAGCGTGCCCACGCTGGTGGCGCTGAGCATCCTCGCGCTCCTGCTCTACAGCTTCTACGGCCTGCTCGACGGCATCCGCGGCCGCCTGCTGGCGCGGGTCGGCATCACTTTCGACCACAAGCTGGCGCCGACGCTGTTCAACGCGACGCTGCGCCTTCCCCTCCACTTCGGGCCGCACGCCCGCAACCACGATCCGCTGCAGGATCTCGCGATGATCCGCAACTTCCTGATGGGCGCCGGCCCCTCGGCGATGCTCGACCTGCCATGGATCCCGCTCTACTTCGCGATCCTGTACCTCGTGCACCCCATCCTCGCGGCGGCGGCCTTCTGCGGCGCGCTGTTCCTGGTCGTGCTCAACCTCGTCAACCAGGCCCTGACGCGCGGCGGCACCCGCAAGGCGACGCAGATGCACGTCACCACGATGTCCATCCTGGGCGACGCCAAGCGCAACTCCGAGGCGGCGGCGGCCATGAGCATGGGCGACGACCTCTGCAAGCGCTGGGGCGCGGGCTATGTCGGCGCGATCTCCCATGCCCGCGACATGGCCGACAACGCCAGCCTGTTCGGCGCGGTGTCCCGGGCCGCCCGGCTGGTGCTGCAGTCCGGCATGCTGGCGCTCGGAGCCTTCCTCGTGATCGACTCCGACATGTCGCCCGGCGGCATGATGGCGAGCTCGATCATCCTGGCCCGCGCCCTCGCCCCGATCGACCAGGTGATGGCCTACTCGGTGCAGACGACCTCCGCCTGGCAGGCCTTCAAGCGCCTGCGGACCCTGCTGGCCGCGCTGCCCAAGGCCTTCGAGCAGCAGCACGGCATGCCGCGGCCCACCCAGGGCCTCTCGGTCCGCGACATCGCCATCGTGCCTCCCGGCTGGCACTCGGCCACGGTCGCCGGCGTCTCCTTCGAGATCGAGGCCGGCGACGCGCTCGGCATCATCGGGCCGAGCGGCTGCGGCAAGTCCACGCTGGTCCGGGCTCTCGTCGGGGCCTGGCCGACCGCCCGCGGCGAAATCCGCTTCGACCAGGCGCTGATCTCCCAATATTCGCCGGAGACGCTGGCCGACGCCATCGGCCACCTGCCGCAGACGATCGAGCTGTTCGACGGCACGATCGCCGAGAACATCGCCCGCTTCCGCAGGGAAGCCACCACCGAGCAGGTGGTGGAGGCGGCGAAGCTCGCCGGCGTGCACGAGATGATCCTCTCCTTCCCCAAGGGCTACGACACCCCCGTGGGCGAGGCCGGCATGACGCTCTCCGGAGGGCAGCGGCAGCGCATCGGGCTCGCCCGGGCGGTGTTCGGCAACCCTTTCCTGGTCGTGCTCGACGAGCCGAACTCCAACCTCGATCCGATGGGCGAGCAGTCGCTGAACGAGGCGATCCAGCGCATGCGCCTGAACGGCCAGATCGTGGTGATCGTGGCCCACCGGCCGAGCGCGATTTTCGCCGCCAACAAGATCCTGTCGATCCGCAGCGGCCGCGCCGAGATGTTCGGGCCGAAGAAGCAGGTCCTCGCCGCCCTGTTCCCGCGGATGGGCCAGCCCCACAAGCCCGCCGAGATGGTGACCGAAGGCCTCTCCGCGACCCAGCAGGCCGCTCCCGCCAAGGCGACCGAAGTCCCCGCGACCCACGCCGCGCCCCCGGCCAACGATGTCGACGACACGCCCGCCCTTTCGGCGACCGTGACGAGCCTCGACATGACCCGGCTGAAACGGATGGCCGACATCGCCTCGCACGCCCCGCAGGCCATGGCCATGTGAGGCCGCCCGGAGGCGGCGCGAGGAGGCGCTGTGACGCCGTTCACAGCGCGCATGTCCCCGCCAGGCGAGCCTTCCTCACGACCGGAGCGGCGGGATCTCCCGCCCTCCCGATCCAGCAACACCGAGGAGCCGACCATGACCAGCTTCGACGCCGATCTCGTGGCCAACGACACGTCCATGCGCCGCCTGATGCGGCTGTTCCTGCTGAGCTTCATCGGCGTCGGAACGGGCCTCGGCGGGTGGTCGGTCGCCGCCAAGATCGACAGCGCGGTCGTCACCTCCGGCACCTTCGCGGTGAAGTCGAACCCGCAGGCGGTGCAGCACCCCGAAGGGGGCGTGGTCGGCGCGATCCTGGCGAAGCAGGGGCAGCTCGTGCAGGAAGGCCAGGTGCTCGTGCGCCTCGACGCCGCCAAGGTGATCAGCGAGACGGAGATCGTGGAGCGCCGCCTGATCGACCTGACGGCCGAGCGCGCCAGGCTCGAGGCGGAACAGGCCGACCGGGACACGATCCAGGCTCCGCTTCCCCCGGTCGACGGACCCCGGGCGCGACAGACCTTGAATACAGCGCTGGCCGCCCAGCAGACCATGCTCACCGAGCGCCGGTCGACCAGGGCCAACCAGTTGGCGCAGCTCTTCGAGAGAAAGTCGCAAGTCGAGAACCAGATCAAGGGCCTCAACGACCAGCTCACCGCCGTGAAAGGCGAGATGGAGCAGGCCGCCGCGGATCTCGAGGACCAGCGCATGCTGGACAAGAAGGGCCTGATCCGCCGCCCCATCCTGCGCCAGACCGAGCGCGAGGTCAGCCGGCTGCAGGGCCAGATCGGCGACACCGAGGCGCGCATCGCCAGCGCCCGCTCGCAGCTGACCGAGACGCAGTTCAAGATCGCCGAGGCGACCCGCAACAGCCGCTCGGAAGCGCTCACCCAGCTTCAGCTGGTGACCGAGAAGATCGCCGAGGCCGAGCAGCAGCGCACGGCCTCGCTCGACAGGCTGCAGCGGCTCGAGATCCGCGCGCCCCGCACGGGACTGGTGCACGAACTCGCCATCCACACCGTGGGCGGCGTGATCGGGGCCGGGCAGACGGTGATGTCGATCATCCCCAACACCGACCCGCTGGTGGTGCACGCCAAGATCCGGCCGACGGACATCGACCAGGTCCATCTCGGCCAGCCCGCCACGGTGCGCATCTCCTCCTTCAAGTTGCCCACCCCGCCGGAACTCGACGGCGTCGTGACCAACATGTCGCCGGACGAGGTGCGCGACGAGCGCTCCGGACAGTCCTACTTCACGGTCACGATCACCATCGCACCCGATGAGAACAGCAAGCTCCAAGGCAAGGAACTGACGCCCGGCCTGCCGGCGGAAGTGCTCATCCGGGGCGAAACCCGGCGGGTCATCACCTACCTCACCCAGCCGCTCTTCGACAGGATCGGCCTCGCGTTCAGGGAGAAGTGAGCAGGATCGGACCGGACGGCGCGAGCGGCCCGGCAGGCGGCGCAGTCCGGCCTGCCGGGCCGTTCCGCGCCTGGGAAGCCGGCGTGGTCAGCGGCAGACGCGACGTCCGTTGACATAGGTGCAGCGAACGGCCGGGGCCACCACGACAGGCGCGGGCGCGACCACGACGGGCGCCGGGGCCACCACCACGGGTCTCGGCGCGACGGCGACAGGCTTGCGGACGGCGACCGCGCCATTCGGGCCAGCGCAGCCCGCCCGGGCCACGCCGCGGGCGCACACCACCGCCTCTGCTTCGCCGGGCATCGCAGACGCGGCCGCGACGAGGATGGCGAGGGCGAGGAGGATCTTTTTCATGGGGCTCTCCGGGGCAAAGTCACGGGACGGGAACCACAGGCTTAGCAGTTTTCGGTAGGTCAGCCGACCAAAAACAACTCTTGCGTGTGTCGCTCTTCACAGCCGGATCCGTTGTGGCGCTTCCACGTCCTTCATGCCGAGGAGGACCCGGGAATCCGGGGCCGTCTCGAAGCACCGCAGAGGGTTGGAGCAGTCCGGAGCCGCAGCGTGGGCCGTGGTTCGAGACGCCCCGGGCGGGCGCGGGGCTCCTCACCATGAGGACCGGGTGTGTCGCCCTCCCGGCCCGCTTCACCAGTTGGTGTAGCTTCCGTCGCGGCGGCGCAGATGCGGCGCTTCCCAGAACTGGAACTCGTTGCGGGCCAGCAGCTCCTCGTTGACCTCGACGCCGAGGCCGGGCGCGTCCGGCACGATGTATTCGGCGCGGTCCAGCACCATCTGGACGGGAAAGAAATCCTTGTCGTCGAAGCCGAGCTTCTCGACGGGCGAGTGGCGGCATTCCAGCCAGGAGAAGTTGGCGACGGCCGCCGACATGTGGACCGACGCCGCCGTGCAGACCGGACCCAGCGGGTTGTGCGGCATCAAGTCGACGTAATGCGCCTCGCTCCAGCCGGCGACCTTCATGGCCTCGGTGAAGCCGCCGACATTGCAGATGTCGAGCCGGTTGAACTGATGGATGCCGCGCTCGATGTAGGGCAGAAACTGCCACTTCGAGGAGAACTCCTCGCCGATGGCGAAGGGCACGTCGACGAGCTTGCGCAGCGACTCGTAGGCCTCCGGCGTCTCGTCGCGGATCGGCTCCTCCAGGAAGTCGAGCGTGCCGGAGGGCATCTTCTGGCAGAACGAGGCCGTCTCCGCGACGGAGAGGCGGTGGTGATAGTCCACGCCGAGCACCACGGTGTCGCCCAGCGCCTCGCGCGCCTTCACCAGCCAGCGGGCGGTGACGGACACGGACTCGCGCGGCTCGTAGACGGTCTTGCTCTCGTGGTCTGCGCAGGAGAGGCGGAAGCAGTTCCAGCCGCTCTCCATCAGCAGCCTGCCCTGCTCGATCATCTCCTCGCCGGGCGCGGCGGAGGTGGTGGCGAAGGTGGGAATGCGGTCGCGCTGCTTGCCGCCGAGGAGCTGGTAGACGGGCACGCCCAGCGCCTTGCCCTTGATGTCGTGGAAGGCGATGTCCAGCGCCGAGATCGCCGCGGTGAGCACGCGCCCGCCCTCGAAGTACTGGCTGCGATACATCTCCTGCCAGAGCGCACCGGCCTGCATGGGGTCTCGCCCCAGCAGAAACTGGGCATAGTGCTCCAGAGCGCCGGCAACGGCCTTTTCGCGGCCGGAGAGGCCGCTCTCGCCCCAGCCATGGATGCCTTCGTCCGTCTCCACCTTGACGAGGAGCTGGTTGCGGATGCCGACCCATGCCGGGTAGGCCTTGATGGCGGTGATCTTCACGGGCGTGTTTCCATCGACGTGGTGGCGGACGAGCCTATTCGGCGCGGGTGATGCGGATGACGGCGTCGGGGCGGGTGAACACCTCGGGCAGGAGCTCGAGCCCGAGGCCGGGCGCGTCGCCGACGGTCACGGAGCCGTTCTCGACGGTCGGCAGTGCGGTGACGAGCTCGGTGTACCAGCCGGTATAGAAGGCCCGCACGGCTTCCTGGATCAGCGCGTTGCGGGCGTGCAGGGAGAAGTGGCAGGACGCCATGTAGACGACCGGGCCCGTGCAATCGTGCGGCGCGACCGGCGTGTGCCAGGCCTCCGCCATGCCCGCGATCTTGCGGGCTTCGGAGAGGCCCCCGCACCAGGAAAGATCCAGCATCACCACGCCTGCGGCGCGGGTCTCCAGGTACTCCCGGAAGGCGTGCGTGTAGGACAGCGTCTCGGAGGCGCAGACCCAGGCCTTGGAGTGCCGCGCGTAGTCCTTGAGGTCGCCGACATTGTCGAGCCGGAACGGGTCCTCGTGCCAGTAGGTGTCGAACTCCGCCAGGCGCTCGGCGAGCTTCTTGGCCATCGGGATGCTCCACAGCGAGTGGAACTCCACCATGATGTCCATGCGGTCGCCCACCGCCTTGCGGATCTTGCGAAAGGGCTCCAGCGCGTTGCGCATCTCGTCGGGCGTGATGTCGAGCCCGCCGGAGCGCTCGGCGGCGAGGTCGAAAGGCCAGATCTTCATGCCGGTGACGCCCTGCTCCAGCAGCGAGTGGGCGAGCTCGTCAGCGCGATACAGAAAGCCCTCGAGGTCTTCGTAGGGACCGCCCTCCTCGCCGACGTGCCAGTTGACGCTGGTCTGGGCGCGGGCGTCCCGCACATAGCGGTAACCGGCGCAGGTGTTGTAGACGCGGATCGCATCGCGCGACTTGCCGCCCAGCGCCTCGCAGACCGGCCGGTCGATGGCCTTGCCGAAGAGGTCCCAGAGCGCGAGATCGACCGCCGAGTTGCCGCGCGTCTCCACGCCCGAGCCGCGCCAGCCGAGATAGTTGGCGAGCGAGGCGTTGCGCGCCTCGATCTGCAGCGGGTCCGTGCCCAGCAGCTTCGGCGCGACGCGGTCGTGCAAGTAGGCCTCGACGGCCGTGGGATCGAAGAAGGTCTCGCCGAGGCCGACGAGGCCTTCATCCGTGTGCAGGCGCACCCAGATGAGGTTGGCGAACTCGCCGACGCGGACGGTTTCGACGGCGGTGATTTTCATTGCAGCGTTCCTCTGCCGTCATTGCGAGCGAAGCAAAGCAATCCAGGTGTTTGAGCGTGATGGGAGGTGGTCGGCATCACGCCCGGCTTCTGGGTCGCCGCGTCGCCTCGCTCCTCGCGATGACGGCCCTTGTCACCCTCCCTGCTCACCGGGATTCCCCATCGGTTCTCAGCGCGAGCCCGCTCTCGCCGTCGAACAGATGCACCTTGTCCTGGTCGAAGGCGATCCAGATGGGGTCGTTGGGAGCGAGCTTCACCTCAGGCGGCACGCTGACGGTGACCGTCGCGGCGCCCAGCTGCACATGCACGAAGGTGATGTCGCCGGTCGGCTCCACGGTGTAGACGCGGCCGAGCACGCTGCCGCCGACCTCGTCTTTGGAAAGCTTCAGCGCGCTGTGGCGCGCTCCGAGGATCACGTCGCGTCCCTTCGCCGTGAGCGCCTTGCGGGCGTTGGCGGGCGACAGCTCGTAGCGCCAGCCGTCCGGGCTCTCCAGCGCCGCGCCCGTGCCGTGCGTCACCACATGCGCCTTGATCAGGTTCATCGCCGGGCTGCCGACGAATCCAGCGACGAAGGTGTTCACCGGGTTCTCAAAGACGACCTCCGGCCGGTCGTATTGCTGCAGCACGCCGCCGTTCATCACGGCCATCTTGTCGGCCATGGTCACGGCCTCGAGCTGGTCGTGGGTGACGTAGATGACGGTGGCGTTGAGGTCTGTGTGGAAGCGCTTCAGCTCGGAGCGCATCTGCACGCGCAGCTTGGCGTCGAGGTTGGAGAGTGGCTCGTCCATCAGGAAGACCTTGGGATCGCGCACCAGCGCGCGTCCCAGCGCGACGCGCTGCTGTTGCCCGCCCGAGAGCTCCTTCGGCCGGCGCTCCAGGAGATGCTCGATGTCGAGGACCTTGGCGGCCTCGCTGATCTTGCGAGCGATCTCGGCGGATGGCGTGCCGCGCATCTTCAGCGGGAAGGCCAGGTTGTTCCACACGGTCTTGTTGGGGTAGAGCGCGTAGTTCTGGAACACCATGGCGATGTCCCGGTCCTTCGGGTCGAGGTCGTTGACGAGGCGGTCGCCGATGTGGATCTCGCCGTCGGTCATCTCGATGAGCCCCGCCACAAGGTTCAGCGTCGTCGTCTTGCCGCAGCCCGACGGTCCGACAAGGGCGACGAACTCGCCATCCGCCACCGTCAGCGAGACGTGATCGACGGCCTGGGCGCCGCCATAACTCTTGACCACGTCACGCAGCCTGACCTCAGCCATGGGAACTCCTCGAAACTGAATGGCGTGAGCAGATCGCGCGCAACGGCGCATGCTGACGCCGGATGCCACCCCCGTCATCCCCGGCCGGAGCGGCGGAGCCGCGGAGGGGAAGGGGATCCAGGGGACTGGGTGAGCCGCTCAGGCTTGCGATCCGGCGCTCACGACGGCGGGACCCAGTCTCCTGGATCCCCTTCCCGACGCTGCGCGCCGCCGGGGAAGACCAGGGTGCGTGAAACAAAAACTGTGTCACGACTTCACCGCGCCTTCCGTGAGCGCCCGCACGAAGTATTTCTGCAGCACCAGGAACAGCACCACGACGGGCACGCTCATGATGAAGGACGCCGCCATGAGGCCCGGCCAGTTGGTGGTGTATTCGGCGAAGAAGCGCTGCAGGCCGACGGGCAGCGTCAGCTTGGTCTTGTCGTTGATGAAGGTGAGCGCATAGACGTACTCGTTCCAGGCCATGATGAACGAGTAGATCGCGGTCGCGATGATGCCCGGCGAGGAGAGCGGCATGACGACGTAGAAGAAGGCCTGGAAGCGGGTCGCGCCGTCGATGCGGGCCGCCTGCTCCAGCTGCACCGGGATGTTGTCGTAGAAGCCCTTGAGCAGCCAGATCGACAGCGGCAGGCCGAAGGTGAGGTAGGTCAGGATGAGCGAGGCCTGCGTGTTCACCAGCCCCAGCCAGCGCATCATGATGAAGAGCGGCATCAGGAAAACGACCGCCGGGAACATGTTGCGCAACAGGACTGAGTAGAACAGCAGGTTGCGCCCGGGAAACCGGAAGCGCGAGAAGGCGTAGGCCGCCGGCACCGCGACGATGACGCCGAGCACGGTGGTGGCGAAGGACACCCACAGGCTGTTGACGAGGTACTGGAGGAACTCGCGGCCGACCTCGTTGGTCGGCGACAGCAGGCGGTAGTACTCCTCCAGCGTCGGGTTTTTGGGGAACCACTCCGGCGGGTACTGCACGGCGGCGAACTGCGACTTGATGGACGTGATGAACATCCACACCATCGGCAGCGTCGCGAGCACGGTGAGCACAGCGATGAAGACGTTGCCCCCCATGCGCCAGGCGTCCCGGCGCTTGCGGCGCGGGCGGGGGGCGAGAGGCTCGGCGCGCACGGTCATCGCGGTGTCCTCTCGTCGCCCTGCGTCAGCGCGCGGACGTAGAAGTAGCCCATGCCCATCATGATGATGAACAGGATGACCGAGTACGCCGAGGCCAGCCCGAAGCGGATGCGTCCGAAGGCGATCTGGTAGATGTGGGTGATCCAGATCTCGGTCGCGCCCGCCGGACCACCGCCGGTCATGATCCACGGAATGGTGAAGCTGTTCAGGTTGGTGACGAGTAGCAGCAGCACCGTCACCAGGGCGACGCTGCGCACGTGCGGCAGCGTGATGTGCCAGAAGCGCTGCCAGGCGTTGGCGCCGTCGACCTGCGCCGCGCGCAGGAGCGGCTCCGGCACGGTCTGCAGGCCGGCCAGCATCATGATCATGGCGAAGGGGAATTCCTTCCAGACATTCACCGCGATGAGCGAGGGCAGCGCCGCGTCACGGTCGTCCAGGAAGTTGATGGGATGATCGGTCAGTCCCGTCGCCACGCTGATGGCGCCGACGACGCCGAAATCGGAGTGGAAGATCCAGCGCCAGATGTAGGCCGCCGCGACCGCCGAGATGACGTAGGGCACCAGCAACGTTCCGCGCAGCAGGCCGCGCCCGGCGAAGTCACGGTTGAGCCCCAGCGCAGCGGCGAAGCCCATGACGAAGGCCAGCAGGGTCGACCAGAAGGTCCACACGACAGTGTTCCAGGTGGCCTCGTGGACACTCTCGGCGGTCACCACTCGCATGTAGTTATCGAGGCCGACGAAGACCTTGTCCTCGAGCGCCAGGCTGGGCGGCGTGTTGAAGAAGGACAAGTAGATCGTGTAGTAGACGGGATAGGCGATGACGAGCAGCATCACCCCGATCGACGGCAGCACGTACAGGTAATCGTGGCGATGCTTCCAGATGCGCGTCGCGAGGCTCTGCCGGCGCATGGCGACACGCCGGGGAACGGCCGGGGCGGCCAGATCCGGGGCCGGGCTAACCGACCTGGGGGATGGGGCAAGGGTCACGCGCTGCATCTCCTCATGGGGCGCCGGGACGGCGGACATGTCCGCCGGCCCTGCGAATGGCCGGACCCTCCCGGCAAGGTCCGGGAGCGTCCGTCACCGGCTGATCGCCTCAGAGATCGTTCAGGAGCTCCTTGATCTTCTTGGCCGCGTCGTCGGCCGCGGCCGCCACCGTCATTTTCTGCGTCAGGGCGTTCTGAAGCATGTTGGGGACGATGATGTTCATGATCTCGGTCGCCTGCGGCACGACCGGGAACGGGATGCCGTTGGGCAGCATGGAGGTCGTCACGTCGAGGAACTTGATGGTCTCGAGGCGCTCCTTCATCCACTTGGTCTTGAAGCCGCGGAGGTTGCCGGGGTTCGAGCTCACCCAGGCCATCTTCGTCGACCACTCCGGTCCCGTGGCGAAGGCGATGATCGCCTTGGCCGCGTTCACATCGAGGCCGCCGTCGACCAGATCCGGCTTGAAGACGTGCGCGTTGGAGCCGCCGAACACGACGGCGCGGCGCGCCGGCCCCTTCGGGATCAGCCCGTAGCGCATGTTGGCGACGACGGCGTCAGCCGTCTTCTTGTCGTCGCCGGTCGCCTTCTTGGCGCGGTCGAGCATGACGGCGTATTCGGCGGGATGCGCGATCATCATGCCGAGGTTGCCGGCGATGAACGGATCCTGGTTCTCGTTCTGCGTGTTGGTCAGCGCCGAGGTCGGCACGGACTTGTCGCGCACATACATGTCGTAGGAGGCCTGCAGCGCGCGCTTGGCGCCCTCGCTGTTGATGTAGACGGTCTTGTAGGTCGGCTCCGGCTCCGCCTCGTCCAGCGCGCCGCCGCCATAGGCCCACATCTGCGGCATGAAGCGGAAGGGCGTGTTGCCGGCGTTGACGCGAGCCACCATGCCGTAGCCGTTCTTGCCGGTCTTCTCCTTGATCTGCTTGGAGTAGGCGACGAGGTCGTCCCAGGTGGCGGGCGGGGATTCCGGGTCGAGCCCGGCTTCCTTGAACAGCCCGGCGTTCCAGATGAGCGCCATCGTCTCGTTGTTGGTGGGCACGCCGTAGGTCTTGCCCTTCCAGGTGACGGACTTCAGCGCGCCCGGCCAGAACTCCTCGCGGGAGTAGCCGACCATCTCCGGCCCGAACTCCATGAGCTGGCCCTTGGCGGCGAACTCGACGCCCGCCAGGATCGGCAGGCGCACCACCATCGGGGCGGCCTTGCCGATGGCCGAGGTGCGCAGCTTGTCGATCATCTCGTTGTAGTTGAGGTTGAGCGCGGTGACCTGGATGTTCGGGTACATCGCCTTGAAGGCTTCCCAGAACTGCTTGTCCAGGTCGTGCTCGATCTGCGGGTTGCCCTGGTTGGGGCCGAAATACCAGTAGGTCAGGCGGCCCTTGTAGTCCTTGGGCACGATCTTGTAGCACTCGGCGGCGGTGTCGTATTCGGCGGTGCCGGCGATGCTCTTGATGTAGTCCGGCGTCCACTTGGCGGGGTCAACGCCGGTCTTGCTGGCCTGCGCGAAGGCTGGCCCGCCCATGCCCGCCACGGCGACGGTCGCGGCGGTGGAGGCGAGAAAAGTGCGGCGATCGACGGGGCGCGAAAAGACGCCCGTCCCTTCCCATTGCTTCTTCATGTCGTTTCCTCCGGTTTGGCTTTTATGCTTGTCGCAGCCGCCGCTGTTACGGTCGGCTTATAGGCGCAGCTCGCCTGCGCCTGGCTGAATACACTCAGTCGAAGAAGGCGGCGTCCTCCTCGAGCAGATACGGCCTGGTCCGCTCGGGATTGAGGTCCACGCCCATGCCGGGCCGGTCCCACACCTCGATGAGGCCGTTGCGGACGAGCGGGTCCGGCAAGCCGTCGACGATGTCGTACCACCAGGCCGGATCGCCCTTCGGGCACTCGAAGGCGATGTAGTTGTGCGGCAGCGTCGCCGACACCTGCACCAGCGCGGCGAGGCCGAGCAGGCCGTTGCCCGTGCCATGCGGCGCCATCAGGATGCCGTGCAGGTCGGCGTATTCGGCGATCCATTTCAGCTCGGCGATGCCGCCCACGTCGCAGGGATCGGGGCCCACCACCCGCACCGCCTGCTTCTCGATCAGGTCCTTGAAGTTCTGGCGCAGGTAGATCTGCTCGCCGGTGTGGATCGGCGTCGTGGTCGAGGCCGTCAGGTCGCGATACACGTCCGCGTTGACGTAGGGGACGTAATCACCCGTGATCATGTCCTCCAACCACATGAGGTTGTGCTTCTCGACGGCACGGGCGAAGCGGATGGCATCCTGCAGCACCCAGCCGGGACCGCAATCCAGCGCCAGGCCGACCTTGTTGCCGAGCACCTCCTTCATCGCCGCCACGCAGTCCAGCGTGTAGGCCATGCCGCGCTCGGTCATCAGGCCGCGATCGAGCGCGCCGTGGAAGGGGCTCGCCGTGATCTCGCCGTAGTAGAAGTCGGGGAATTCCCGCTTCATCGGGCTGTGGAAGGCGATGCCGGCCTTGACGATGCTGAAGCCTTCCGGGAGCGCCATCATGCGGCGCATCTCGTCGGCGTAGTCCTCGGGCCGGTGGCTCTTCATCGGCTGGCGATAGGCGCCGTTATAGACGCGAACCTTGTCGCGAATCTTGCCGCCCAGCAGCTTGTAAACGGGGATGCCGGCGGCCTTGCCGGCGACGTCCCACAAGGCCATCTCGATGGCGCTGACGGGCGCGCCCCACGGCTTGAAAGAGCCGCGCTGGCGGATCTTGAGCATGACCCGTTCCACGTTGGTCGGGTCCTCGCCGATCAGCGCGTCGCGGAAATGCAGGACGTAATTCTTGAGATAGGGCTTGTACTGCTCGACCTGGCCGTAGCCGCTGATCCCCTCGTCCGTGACGATGCGGACGATGGGGCACTTGCCGATGACGGCGCATTTGACGTCGACGATTTTCATTCCGGCGCTTCCTCAACCACAAGGCGGCTTTTGCCGCCGTTCGGGCGCGCGGGTCTGTCGCCCACGGTCGTGCCCATGTCCGACGCGCCGCAGGCGCATCGCCTTCAGGCTGGCGCACGCCGCCCCGGAAGGCTGCGAACGCGGTCTCGAACTCTGCGGCAGGCGGTGCGACCGGTTCGAAGAAGCGGCGAAACGGCCTGCTTGGATCCCAGTGACGAAATGGTTATGTCTGATGTAGAGTGCTGTCAACATGGGTTCGGAGCAGCTGTTCAGTCACTCATTCAACAGCTAAGTTCAGTTCTGAACTGGAGCTGCGGCATTCCAGGGGGGCCGTGAAAAACGTGATCGCACCCGTCCGCCAGGCCCGGAACACGGTCGACGCCACGGTCCAGAAGATCGGGTCGCGGATCGTCACGGGGGACTTCGCCGAAGGGCGGATCCTGCCGAAGGAAACCGAGCTTTCGGCGGAATACGCGATCGGCCGCAGCACCCTGCGCGAGGCGGTGAAGGTCCTGTCCGGCAAGGGCCTGGTGCAGACCGCGCGGCGCTACGGCACCCAGGTCTGCCCGCGAGCCACCTGGAACTTCCTCGACCCCGATGTGCTCGCCTGGTACGCGAGCGTGCCAGAGAACGTGCCCGACCTGCTGCTCTCGATCATCGAGTTCCGCAGCGCGATCGAGCCGACCATCGCCGAGCTCGCCGCGCGCCGGGCGTCGCGTGAGGAAGCCGACGCGATCAGGGGGCACGCCCAGGCGCTGATGAACGTGCTGCCGGGCGAGCCCGTCGAGTTCGACATCGCCTTTCACGTCGCCCTGCTTCAGGCGACCCAGAACCTCCTCCTGGTCAGCCTCGTCCCGACCTACGCCACGCTGCTGCGCGCGCAGTTCAGGACCTCCTGGTCGATCATGGACAAGAACCCGACCTACTTCCCGGACGAGCGCCACATCCACCTCGCGGACGCCGTGCTGGCGCGCGACGCGGCGAAGGCCAGCCGCGTCGCGCGGGAGATGATGCGCATCTCCCGCCAGAACGTGGAGAGCGTCACCCGCTCCCTCGGCTTGCTGCGGCGCGCTCCCTCCGACGAACTCCGCGCGGCGCTCAGCGTCGCCGTGGGACCGCGCAGGCGGCAGGCGTAGGGCCGCCCCGTCCCGCTTCGTAGCGGCTCCCAAGAACTCGGGCATTCCGTTCGGCGTAGCCTTCCGATCAGCGTTGCCCTTCCGATCAGGGTTGCCCTGCGGCCGCCTTGATCTGCCCGACCAGCTGGCCCAGCGAGGGGTCGTCCGGCAGCAGCGTCCGCAGCCGTTCCGCATAGGCCAGCGCGCGTACGGGATCACGCGCCTTCAGGGCGGATTGCAGCAGCATCGACAGGATCTGTGTGTTCGAGGGGCTGGCCTCCAGGGCCTTCTCCAGCACCGCCCTCGCCTGCCCGGACTTGCCGGTCGAGTCGAGCGCGACGGCGTAGACATAGGCGTAGCGAGGCTGGGATGGCTCCAGCTCCGTCGCCATCCTGAGCGCGTCGAGCGCCTCGTCATAGCGCTTGGCGCGAATGAGCGCGAGACCGAGCGAGTGGCGGGGGGCCGCCGCCCTGGGATCGATCGCGATGGTCTGGCGCAGCAGGAGTTCGGCGTCCTTCTCGCGGCCCGTGGCGCGGTAGAGATCCGCGAGATCGATGCGCGGCGGGATGGTGAAGCCGAGCTTCAGCGCCGCGAGGTACTCCTGCTCGGCCTCCGCCGCCTTACCCTGGCGCTGGAAGAAGCGCGCCAGGTTGGAGCGTCCCTCCGGCCGGTCGGCGTTGAAGCGCTCCGATGCGACCAGCTCGGCGGCCGCGCCCTCGAAGGCGCGTCGCTCCGCGTCCGTCGCTCCGGGCGGCGGTCCTTCCGCCACGGTGTTGGCCGTCTGGATGCGGACGACCCGCACGGGGTCGGCGAGCAGGGGCGAAGCGCGCCGCCAGCGCTGGTCCGGCGGCAAGTTCGCCAGTCCCCCGACCGCCGCGAGCCTCACCATCGGATCGGGATCGGCCAGCCCGGCCGCCATCGCGGCGTCCACCTCGGCGGAGGGCCGGCCCTGCAGCTGCAGCAGCGCGGTGGCCCGGGCGATGGCGGGCGTCGTGCTGTCGCCAACGACCTTCAGCAGCTTGTCCCGCGCGTCCGGCTGGTCCAGCCGCGCCGCGTGAAACGCGCCGGCATAGGTCTGGAAGCCCTTGCGCTCGGGTCCGTGCCACCGTTCGACAGCCGCGGCGGCCCAGGCGGCCGGCTTGTCGCGGTGGCAATCGCTGCAGGCGTTCGGCGTGCCGAGGGTGACGGAGAGATCCGGCCGCGGGATGCGGAAGCTGTGGTCGTGCCGGGGATCGACGACCATGTAGGTCCGCGCCGGCATGTGGCACCCGATGCAGTCCGGCTGGCCGGAGCCGGGAGCGTGCCCGGTGTGGCTGCTCGCCGCAAAGACCTGAGGCTGGTGGCATTGCGAGCAGACCTCGCTGCCGGCCGCCTTGAGCTTGCCGCTGTGCGGCTCGTGGCAGTCGCTGCACACGACGCCCTTCGCGTGCATCTTGCTCTGCTGGAAAGAGGCGTAATTGAACACCTCGTCCCGCATCTGGCCATCGTCCTCGAAGAGGTCCGGAGTGAGGAAGGTCGGGCGGTAGAAGTCCGTGAGGGGCAGGCCGGGCCGCCAGCCCTCGGCGAACTGGCCCCGCCGGGCGTGACAGACCCCGCAGGTCTCGACCTCGTCCCCGACGGGCCGGGCGACGCCTCTGGCGGGGCTGCCCGTCTTCGGGTCGGGCGTCCAATCCGGCGTGGCCCTTTTGGCGGCGATGCTGGTGAGGCCCTTTTTGGGATCCCCGCCCTTGTCGCCTCTGGCCCAGGCGACGTGCCCTGCCCCCGCGCCATGGCAGCTCTCGCAGCCGATGCTCACCTCCGAGAAGGTGGTGGCGAACCGGTCGGCGGCGGGATCGTAAGCCTTGCGCACCGCCGTGGAGTGGCAGTCGGCGCACATGAAGTTCCAGTTCTGCTGTGGTCCCGTCCAGTGCAGGGCGTCCCCCGGCGGGATGGCTTCGCCGGGATAGAGATGGAACCAGCGCTGCCCGCCGGCCTGCTTCGGCCGGGTGTCCCACGCGTAGGGGAGCGCCTGGACGCGGCCATCCGGCAGGGTCGTCAGATATTGCTGCAGCGGGTCGAGGCCGAAGGTGTAGTCGACGGGAAATTCGGCCGGCTTGCCGTCCTTGCCCTCGGTCTCGACGACATACCGGCCATCCCTCGTGAAGAAGCGGGCGCGCGATCCGAAGTGTTCGGCCGTCGCGCCGTCGAAGCCGTCGAGCACCGTGTCGGGGGAAGCCGGCTGCATGGCCTTCGCGTGCTGCGAGGCGGCCCACGCCGCGCTCTCGGCCGCGTGGCAGCCGGCGCAGGCGGCGGATCCGGCGAAGCCGGGCTCGGCCCGAGGGGTCAGCTGGCCCACGGCTGGCGCGGTCGACTGGCCGTGCACGATGCCGGCGGCGAGCACCGCGAGCATGCACAGGCCCGCCAGCGCAAAGGCCCGTAGCTGGCCGAAGAATCCTTGGGACCGCGGCGTCACGCTCTCTCCCGCTGTCACGGCGGCTCGACGGGCCCGCCAGTCGCCCACGCCGCAGACGGCGCGGGGTGCAGCTTATCCGTGCGCGCCGGCGATTGCATTCGTGGTTGCGCAGACGGCCCCCAAAATGGGGCCGAATGGAAAAAGCCTGCCGGGGAAGGCCCCGGCAGGCTCAGCGAAACTTGAACCGGTCGGGCTACTTGTCGCCCGCTCCGCGCGTCATCGCTTCCATCACGCGCTCGAGGTTGAAGCTGCCGGGCTTCTGACGCGGCGGGAACTCGCGAAAGCTCTGCAGCCACTGGCCGACATAGGCTGACCCGGGCGCGATCAGGAACATGCGTTCCATGTACCAGCGCTGGTAGCCCATGGCGTTCTCTTCCTCGGCGCGCTCGAAGGGGTCCATGCGCAGGTTCGCCAGCGAAGGCGCGCGCAATTCCTCGAAGGGCGTCTGCCACACCTTCAGGCCTAGCGCGTTCTGCTTCAGGAACGACATCTTCCAGTTGTTGTAGCGCAGGGCCGCGACGGAGCCGTCATCCGTCCAGTAGATGAACTCCTTGCGGGGCCAGGCGGACTCGCCCTTCAGCGCCGGGAGCAAATTGTAGCCGTCGAGATGAACCTTGAAGGTCTTGTCGCCGACCTTCTTGCCCTCGAGCAGCTCGGACTTGATGTTGGGCGCTCCGGCGGCGGCCAGCAACGTCGTCATCATGTCCTCATGGGCGCCGATCTCGTTGACCACGGTGCCGGGCTTGATCACGCCCGGCCAGCGGATCACGGTGGGCACGCGGTAGCCGCCTTCCCAGTTCGTGTTCTTCTCGCCGCGGAACATCGTGGTGCCGCCGTCCGGCCACGTGAACGTCTCCGCGCCGTTGTCGGTCGAGTACATGACGATGGTGTTGTCCTCGATGCCGAGCTCCTTCAGCTTGGCGAGGAGCTGGCCGACCATGCCGTCATGCTCGACCATGCCGTCGGCGTAGACGCCGAGCCCGGTCTTGCCTTCGGACGCCGCCTTGAGGTGCGTGAAGATGTGCATCCGGGTGGAGTTCCACCAGACGAAGAAGGGCTTGTCATCTTTCACCGCCTTGTCGATGAAGCCGAGGGCGGAGGAGGTGACCTCCTCGTCCACGGTCTCCATGCGCTTGCGCGACAGCGGGCCGGTGTCCTCGATCTTGCCTCCCGCGAAGCTGTGGATCACGCCGCGCGGGCCGAACTGCTTCTTGAAGGCGGGGTCCTTGGGATAGTCCGGGTTCTCGGGCTCCTCCTCGGCGTTGAGGTGGTAGAGGTTGCCGAAGAACTCGTCGAAGCCGTGGTTGCTCGGCAGCATCTCGTCGCGATCGCCGAGGTGGTTCTTGCCGAACTGGCCCGTGACGTAGCCCAGCGGCTTCAGGAGGTCCGCGATCGTCGGGTCCTCCTTGGTCATGCCCTCCGGCGCGCCGGGCAGGCCGACCTTGGTCAGGCCGGTGCGGATGGGCGACTGGCCGGTGATGAAGGCCGCGCGGCCCGCGGTGCAGCTCTGCTGGCCGTACCAGTCGGTGAACACCGCGCCATCCCGGGCGATGCTGTCGATGTTCGGCGTGCGGTAGCCCATCATGCCCATGTTGTAGGCGCTGATGTTGAACTGGCCGATGTCGTCGCCCCAGATGACCAGGATGTTGGGCTTCTTCTGCGTCTGCGCGACGGCGGGAGCGCTCAACGCGAGAGCCGCCCCCAACGCCAATCCGAGCAATGCTGGTGCCGACCGCCTCATGGATGTTCCCTCCGTACAACCTAAGGTTACGCTTAAGGTTGAGGTTCCATGAATCGATCAGATGGTCAATTGAAAGTTGCCTCTCCCGCAGTCGTGGTTTCCCAGTGTACCCCGGGTGGCCAGCCAAGAATTTCCTTGCCTATTCCGTGATCGTCCAGGTCTTGTCGGGATCGTAGCGCAGCATCCGCTCGGCGATCGACGTGGTGCGAGGGCCGAGATTCTTCTGGTAGACCCGGCCCTGCTGATTGCAGATGAAGCTCATCACGCCGGTTTTGCCCCATTCCGCGGGAAAAGCCACGAGGGCGAAGCCGGCGATCATCCGCCCGTTGATGACGTAGCGGTAGGCGCCGCCCGGCGCGAAGGGTCCCTGCGCCTTGAGGATGCGGTAGTAATAGCCGCGGTACGGCTCGGCCTTGCGGGCGCGGTCCAGGATGGCTCCCGTGATCATGCTGTCGAGGGGACTGCGGTCGGCCTGGGTCTCGGGTTCCCAATAGAGGCCGTCATGCCGGCCCGGGCTGCTCAGGATCTTCTGCGCGTAGGACTGCACGTCGTCATTGTCGCGATCGAGCCGGAAGTACTCCTTCTGCGCCTCGACATAGGCGTGGCAGGCCTCGATGGCGCTGAGCTCGTTGAAACCGATGGTGCGGTTGAGCAGCTCGGCTCGCCCGGCCTGCACGTCGAAGACCCAGGCGTCGCCCTTCTTCACGATCGGCACGGGGAAGGCGAAGGCGTTGCTGCCGATCTCCAGCACCCGGGTGGATGCGTCCTTCTCCACGACGGCGTGCTTCTCCGCCGCCGCATCGTTGAAGGACTTCAGACGCTTCTTGTCCTCGTCGGAGTCGCCCGTGCTGAGCAGGTCGCGCGAGCCCGGCCCGAACACCTTCTCGACGAAACCGGGGGTCGCGGTCTTCGCGGCTTCGATGAGCCCGTCGGCCGCCGCCTCGGGCGTCGGATAGGTCTGCTGCGCCGATGCGACGCCGCCACAGGCCAGCAGCGCAGCGAGGGCGAGGCCCACGCCGGCAGCCAAAGACGGCAACGCGGCGCGCCGGGGCTCGATGAGCCGTGGTTCGGAGGTCCAGGACCCGGTGACGCGGGCATCGGTGTGACAGGACATGACGTGACAGGACCTGGTGTGACAGGACATGATTTGCGCTCCCCCGCGCTGTGCGCTGTTCATCACCGGCCCCTTCCGCCGCCGCGGCCGCCGCCGCCGCGACCACCGCCGCCACCCGCTGCCCGGCCGCCGCCACCGCCGCCCCTCTGGACCTGCGGGCGCGGGCCCGCCGCCGCCCTCGCGCCGCCGCCGCCTCCGGACGGCCGGTTGATCTGCTGGCGGCTCGCCGCGCCACGGTTGCCGAACTGCGCGGCCCCGCGCCCCGCATCGATCCCGCCAAAGGCCGTGTTCGGCTTCGGAGCGGGCCGCGCCGCCGGCTTCTTCGCGGCCGGCCGGCTGGGCGTCGCCGGGCGCGTCGAGGGCTTGGGTCCGCCAGGGTTGGGGCGCGCGGCCCCCGGCGCGCCGCCGCCCGGCTTTCCGACGCCCGGCCGATTGCCCGCGCCGGGACGGTTGACCCCGGCGTCCGGCCGGTTGCCGGCGACGGGACGGTTGTTCGCGCCGCCGGGCCGATTGGCGCCGGGTCCGCCGACGCGTCCGGGATCGGCGAGGCCGGGCTTGGTGCCCTGGCCGGGGCGATAGCGGTCGCGGTCCGGGCTCCACGGCTTGGTGTTCCCGACGATGCTGCCAGCCCCGTTCCCGATGCCGCCGGCGCCGTTGCCGATGTTCCCGCTGCCGATGTTGCCGTTGCCGATGTTGATGTCGTTGCCGATGTTGATGTTGCCGTTGTTGATGCCGCCGGGCCGGCCGCCATAGCCGGGCCGATAGCCGGGATAGCCCGGCCAGACCGGCGGGTAGACGGCTCCCGAACGCCAGTTCCAGCTGTTGTTGTTGATCAGCGAGCCCACCACGACGCCCGCACCGAACCCGATGACGCCCGCCGCGACGGCGTTGCCGTAGCCGGAATCATAGACCACCGCCTGATCGTAGGTCGGGACATAGACGACCTGCGGGTCGCTGGGCTCGATGACGATGATCTCTTCGGAATCCTCCTGGCGGCGCACCACCTTCTGCTGCGGCGTCGTCTTCAGCGCGCCGGTCGTCTCCGCGGCGGCGCGGAGCTCCTGGATGATGTCGGCCACATCCTTGGGCTGGTTGACGAAGGCGTCGCCGAGGTCGCTCGTCCAGTCGAGATCCTCGTTCATCTTCTTCACGACGTCGGGGAAGCGGAGCATCGCCTTGACGCTGGCGTCCCAGTTCATCGCGTCCGCGCCGGAAAAATCGCCCTTGCCGGCCGCGGCCTTGTTGCGCTCGAGCCAGCGTGCCGCCTGGACGATCTCCAGCGGGTAGGCCGAGGCGGGCAGCATCTGCGCCAGCAGGACATCCGGATAGAGCGCGACCGGCTTCAGCAGGGTTCGCAGCTCGTCCTGGCTGAAGGCGACGTCAGCCTCGGCATCCGCCTGCGCCGCGGGCGCCGGGGAGGTTTGCGCCGGGGAGGTTTGCGCCATGGCGGCAGGCGACCATGTCATCGACACCGCCATGAGGGCGGCGCCCAGCCAACGAACCCGCATACTGTCCCCCCAAACACCGCGCGTCCGCTGGATGGCAACGGATGCACAATACAACTGATCGCATAAAGCAACCGGAGGTAGAAGAAGGTCAACCCCGTCTGCTTGCTTTTTCAAGCGGATCCTCCGCCGCGGTGCGTTGGCGCGCCCTCCGGGGTTGACGGGATTCACGCCAGCCTGTCCTCTCCTCGCAGCGGACAACCGAGCGGCGTGAAGGCATGTGCAACCTCTATTCCGTGACCAAGGGCCAGCAGGCGATCCTTCAGCTGACCCGTGCGCTGATTGACCGCACCGGGAACCTGCCGCCCCTCCCCGGCATCTTTCCCGACGACCCGGCGCCCGTCGTCCGCAGCGGCGACGAGGGACGCGAGCTGCTGATGATGCGCTGGGGCATGCCGGGCCCGAAGCAGTTCGGCGAGAAGCCCTGCACCAACGTCCGCAACATGGCCTCGCCGCATTGGCGGGCCTGGCTGAAACCGGAGTTCCGCTGCCTCGTGCCGGCGACGAGCTTCTGCGAGTACGAGGACACCAAGCCGCGCAAGACGCCGGTCTGGTTCGCGCTGTCGCCAGACAGGCCGCTCTTCGCCTTCGCGGGGATCTGGCGCAGCTGGTATGGCCAGCGCCGCAAGGCGGAGGAGCCTGGCGCGCACCTGCTCTTCTCTTTCCTCACCACGGACGCGAACGCCGAGGTCGGCGCGATCCACCCCAAGGCCATGCCGGTGATCCTGCGCACGCCGGAGGAGATGGACGCCTGGCTGACCGCTCCCACGGCCGACGCGCTCGCCCTGCAGCGTCCCCTGCCGGACGGCGCGCTGGCGGTGGTGGCCAAGGGCGAGCGGGCGGACGGGCTCGCGGCCTAGCCATTCCACTCGGCGCGCCGGCCTGCAGGACGGGGTTCAGCGCGCTCGCTGGGCGCGGAACACCAGGCCGTCCCACAGCGCGAATGGGCGGCTGGGCTCTGCCACCAAAGCCATGCCCACCGGCTCGAGCCAGGCGCTGAGTTCGTCGGCGTCCCGCCTGTCGTCGCCGGGATAGCTGAAATTGGCGATCACGAGCCTGCCGCCCGGCCGCAGCAGGCGGGCGATGTCCTCGACATGGCGACGCGCCACGGCTTTCCGCGCGAGGTTGAGATAGGGGAAGACGTCGACCGCCAGCACGAGGTCGAAGCTGGAAACGGCGAAGGCCGCCAGGTCCCGTCCGGAAAGGCGGACGAAGCCGAGCACGCCGCTCCCAGCGCAGCGCCGCCGGGCTTGCAGGAGCATTCCGGCGGAGACGTCCACGCCGACCACTTCGGCTCCGAGCGCGCTGAGGGGACGGCAGAGACGGCCGATGCCGCATCCGAGATCGAGCACGAGTCGGCCGGGCGCGACGTCTCCCCAGCCCTGCAGGGCGTCGACGATGTCCCGGCTGGCGCGGTCCAGGAGCCCGGGGTCCCCCAGGCTGTAGAGCGCCACGCCCGCTTCCGGAGCGCGCTCCGCGAGGCGATCGAAGGTGCGGGCCCAAGCGGCCACGGCCTCCTCGGGCGAAGCCGCCGAGGGATCGTGCCGGGCCTCGCCGAGGACGACCTCGAGGAGATTCCAGGCGTCCGGCAGATGGGCCCACAGCGCGGCGACGGCCTGCAGCCGCGTCCGTTCCTCGCCGCTGGATGCGGCGAGCGCATGGTCCAGCCTGCCGCGCGCCTGCGTCTCGCTGGCGGCGTTCATCAGCAGGCGCATGAGCGCGAGATGCGGGGGCCTGTTCGCGAGGATGTCATCCAGGGAGCCAGGTCCGGGCTCAGCCATCGCTCGCACCCGGATCCAGCCGACGCCAGCGATTGTGCCGGTCCACCGCGCCCCAGCCGTACTTGTAGGCCTCGCCGCCGCGCAGGAAATGAAACTCCTCCGCGCCGCGCGCGACGGCGTCGCTGATGGCCGCGTTGAGCAGGATCGCTCCCGGGCTTTCTCGCGCGAAGGCCGGATCCATGCCGCCGATATAGGCGTAGGCCCGGCGCTCATCGCGCAGGCCGAGATAGGCCCCGGCGAGTTCGCCGCCGATCGCCAGGAGCCGATAGTCGGCGAGACCCGCCGCGAGCAGCCGCGGCAGCGCGAGCGCGTGGAAGCGCATCACGGCGTCGTCGGCCAGCACGCCGCTCTCGCCCCGGCTCCGCCAGCGCTCCCCGTGGAGGCGGTGGAGCGCGTCCAGGAAAGCGCCTGGGGAGACGTCGCGCTCCGTCGTGATCGAGAGATCGCCGCGCCGCGACGCGCGGTGCAGCGCCATCCGCACCTTGCGGCGACGCGCGGCGGGCACGCAGCTTGGTGCGTCGTCCGGGGATGAGGCCGCGCCCGCGAGCGCGAGCACGGGGCAGGTCTGGCCCTGCCCCGTTTCCTCGCGCCAACCCTCGGGGATGGGCACGCGGCCGGCGAGCGCGGAGGGGGGAAGGTCCGTCCACAAGACGGGCTCGCGGCGCGCCGCGAACGAGTCCGCCAGCACGGCGAGGGCTTCGGGGCAGTCATCGCGGACGAGCACGTCGGCATAGTCGCTGAGGGAGACGCCGAGCGGGAGAAGGCGCACGCCCCCGGTGGTGCGCTCCCGGTAGAGCGGCGCCAGCGCAACGAGATCGGGGCCTCGCGTCACCGCGTGAACGGCGAGCGCACCGGGCTCGAAGACGGTCCACCAGGGGATGAGCCATGCGGGAGAAGCGAAGGGCGTCGCCTCCCCGCAGGCCTGCCAAAGCCGCTGCCACGAAGGCTCCAGCGCGGCGAGATCGCCGCTGCGTTCGACGAGGCGGGGAATGCAGGCGCTCATGCCGCCCCCGCCCTCCCGCGGCGGCGCAGCAGCGTCTCGTAGAGAGAGAGGTAGCGGCCCGCCATGGCTTCAGCGGAAAAGCGGTTGCGGGCCACGGCGCGCAGGTGCTCGGGATCGAGGCGGGAAACGGCCGCGAGCGCCTCGGCCATTCCATCGACATCCTCGACGAGGATGCCCGTCTCCCCATCGGTCACCGTCTCGGACAGCGCACCGCGGCGGAAGGCCACGACGGGCGTGCCGCAGGCGATGGCCTCGCGCGCCGCCAGCGAGCTCGTCTCGTCGGCGGTGGAGGGGACGAGCAGGCAGCCCGCGCCGCAGAGCAGACGCCGCTTGCGAGCAAAACCGACCGGGCCGATGAAGCGGCGCCTGGCGTCCAGCCGCGGTTCGACCTCCTCGCGGAAATAGCGGACGTGGTCGGGATAGGGGAAAAGCGCGCCTGCGATCAGCAGCGTGGCGTCGGCGCGCTTGGCGGCGTCGATGGCGAGGTGGATGCCCTTCTCCGGGCACACGCGGGCGAGCAGCATGGCATAGTCGCGCTTGGCATGCCGCGCCCGCTGGAGCCCTGCGACATCGACGCCGTTCTCGATGGGATCGAGCAGGCGCTCCGAGGGAGGACAGGCGGCGGCCTGGGCGTGGGAGACGGGATTGAGCCAGGGGCCCTCCTGCTCGTCGCTGAAGACGGAGGCGGGATACCACGCGGGCGGCAGGTGGAGGGTCGCCAGTATTGCGGGGCCCGTGCGGCGGGAGAGAAGCCGCAGCCGACTCCTCGCCGGGTCGCACGAGCGACCCTCATCCTGAGGACCAGGGTGGGCTCCGATCGCTGACTGCTCTGGAACGCGCGGCAAATAGTCCGGGAAGTCGATCCCGTGGAAATGGACGAGGTCGATTTCGCGCCCTGCAAGCAGCCCTTCAATCGTGCCGCGGTAGTGCAGCCGGAACTCGGCGCGCGCCGCTTCGGTGAGGTCGCCCGTTTCGGCGGGGACCGGGACCAGCTCGCCCGCGGTCACCGAACCTTCCTGCGCCAGGACGATCGAGCGGTGGCCCGCGCGCACGATCCCGGCGTCGAGCATGGTGAGCACCTGCTCGGCTCCGCCCGCCGCATCCGCCCCCACCGGCGCGAAAGGATAGGCGACGCTGAGGATGGTGAGGCTCACGCCGCATTCTCCCGGCGCAACACGCGCCGCGCCTCGGCGGCGCGTTCGAGGAATGCCTGGCCGCCGAGACCCCAATCGAAGCGCTCGTACCAGAGGCGGCCCTGGTTCGGGAGGCGATCGAAGGCCTCACGCGGAGCCTTCCGGAAGCGTTCAGCCGCGAGGGAGAACTGGCTGAGCGTGGCCCGTTGCGTCGCGTGGGCGGAGAGCATCCGCTGCTTGCGGGTGATCTCGTCGCGAGAAAGGACGATCTGCACCGGGATGGCCCCGGGAACGGGCTCGAAGCTCTGGGCCAGAAACTCGCCGTGGTCCCCCGCGCGGTAGAACGGGATGTCCACGATTTCCGGCGGGGCGCTTTCGCCAAGCATCCGGACCGCCTCGTGCACGGCGAAGGCGACGCCGTCGTGGTCGGGGTGGCCGCCCTCGTAGGCGTGCGTCAGCACGACATCCGCGCCTTCGACCAGGCTGCGCAGCCGCTCCGCCAGCGGCGCCAGCGCGAACGCGACGCCCTGGTCCGGGACGTCGAGATGGACGAGGTCCAACTCGTCCGCGCCGCCCGCCGCCAGCGCGGCCGCGAGCTCCCTCTTGCGGGCGGCGGCGTAGCCGGCTGCGTCCTCGAAGCCGTGCGAGCGCGCATCGACGAGCGACCGCGGCGCGCCGTCCGTGACGATCACGATGCGCAGCCCGTGCATGCGGCGGAGCTGTGCTCCGAGGGCGAGCGTCTCGTCATCGGGATGGGCGAACACCGCAACCATGCGGGACGCGTCGAAGGGCCGGCGCGCGGGATCCGCGAGGAGCGAGAGCGCGTGCAGCGCGCTGGAGGTGCGCCCGCCCGGCATGCTCAGGCCGACGCGTCGGCGAGGTCCCGCGCGACGGCGCTCCCGCGCGGGGCATAGCGCTCGATCATCTCCGCGCAGAATGCGGCGAACTCCTCCTTCACCAGCGGGGGGCTGGTGTGATGAGGCTCGATCCCCCGGTGCTCCGGCGTGAAGCAGAACGTCACGGTCACCTGGAAATCCTGCAGGGCCTCCATCTGACGGTCGAACCAGTCCAGCGCGTTGGGGCGGAAGCGATCGGCCCAGGAGAGGCCGGTGCGCAGATAGGTCACCCCCAGCCGCTTCATCCAGGCCACGGCGTCGTCGAGCCGGTGGTCCTCGTAATGGAACCACTGGCAGAGCCCCATGTCCGGCGTGTAGCGCCCGAACTGCTCCAGCGACGGCTTCGGCGTGCCGTCCTCGCGCAGCAGACCCATGTAGAAGTGCCGGTAGTAGGACGAGCCCTCCGCCTCGCGATGGCGGGTGGTGGCCGGCCAGGCGCGGGGCAGGTCGTAGAGGCTGTACCAGTGGATGCGGGGCGCCTTGCCGATCAAAAGCTCGGCGGTGCGCTGCAGGCCCCAGGCCTGGACCTCCTCGGCCCCGAAGGTCGAGATGCCCACTTCCGACACCCACACCGGCAGGCTCGTGACGGCCCGGATCTCGTCGACCTTCGCGGGCCATTCCTTCAGCTGCCAGAGGTTCCAGTCGAGCGGGAAGCCGTGTACGGCGACGGCGTCCATCTCGGCCAGCACGCCCTTGGCCTCCATGTTCCGGAGCCACGCCGGATCGATGGGCGACATGCCGCCGAGCACGCGGGGCACGGCTGGGTTCGCCGCCTTGATCGCCGCCCCGGCGGCGACGGCCATCTCGGCGAAGAGCGACCAGTCGGGATCGAGGTTGGGGTCCCAGTGCGACTTGTTGTTCGGCTCGTTCCAGATCATCGCGGCTTCGATCATGCCCGCTGTCCCCCCTGTGCGCCGCTTGCGGGATAGACCGGCCGCGCGTCCTCGCTGCGCTCCCCGACCCGGCAGAGATAGACCTCCTGCTCGGGGTGGCCGACGATCTCGAATCCCGCGCTGCGCAGCATGCCCTCCGCGCAGGCCGCGTTGGGGGCCCACCAGTTGGTCGGGTCCTTCGAATAGCGATGCTCGATGAAGTGCAGCTTCGGCCAGTTGGCGTCGTCGAAGATCGCGGTCTCCGCGAAGGGATAATCGGCCTCGGGATTTCTGCCCTCGGTCGAGCCGCGCTGCATCGACTGGAAGACCATGAGATCGCCCGCGACATGCTCGCGGATCAGATCGAGCGCCAGCAGCGGGTGGCGCAGATGGTAGAGCACCCCCATGAACAGCACGATGTCGAAACGCTCGCCCAGCGCGCCGACGTCGTAGACGGAGAGCTTGCGGAACTCGATGTCGAAGCCGAGCACGCCCGCGGCGAAGCGGGCCTGGCTCAGGTAGTCGTCATCGAAGTCGATGCCGAGCACGCGCTCCGCGCCGCGGCGCTTCATCTCCATGGAGTAGAAACCCCCGTTGCAGCCGATATCGAGCACGCTCTTGCCGGAGAGGTCGGCGTCGATGGCTTGCTCGAAGCTGCGCCACTTGATGTTCGGGTAGTCGCCGAGGAAGTGCTCCGGCGCGGTCTTCACGCCGAGCAGATCGATGTTGTGGAACCATGGCCCGAGCGCCGCGACGCGGCTGCGGATCTCGTCCGTGCTGAGCACGGAGCCCGCCCGGCGGGCGGCTGGCGAGGACATCATGAGCGGACCCCCATGTCTTCTGTTGAAACGGCGTCTTCGGTTGCGATGGAGCCTTCGGTCGCGATGGCGTCTTCGGTCACCGTGGCGGCTCGGGCCTCGCTGAACGGCCGCCCGGCCGGCGCGCCGAGTTCGGCGCGCATGCCCGGACCGTGCCCGCCGGGTGCGCCCGCCTCGGCGAGCAGGCTCACCGCCGTGCGGTAGCCGTTGAGGGTGCCGACGTCGACGTAGCGCTCGCCCGCCTTGACGCCGACCGCCCGGCCGCCCTGCGCGAGCCAGGCGTTGACGAGGGTGCCCATGTATTCGTCGCGGCAGTGCCGGGCCTGCCAGAGGTCGCGCAGCTCGGCGAGCACCCGGCCGGGCATCTTGAACGCGCCCCAGATCCAGCGCGAGGAAGCCTGCGGGCTCTTGACCTGGATCTCCAGGACGGACCCGTCCTCGTCCATCACCACCGCGTCGAACAGGCGGGGCTCGTCGACGGGGAACAGCAGGAAGGACAGCCGGTCGTCCGGGAGCTCGCCCAGCGCGTCGGCGGGAAACCAGATCGTGTCCGGCAGGCCCACGATCACGGGCTCGTCGGGCGTCACCAGCGGCGCGGCGCGGAAAATCGCGTCGCACAGGCCGCTCGGACGGGGCTGCACGACATAGGCGATGGCCGCCGCGCCGTAGCCGCCGCCGTAATATTCGAGGATGTCGGACTTTCCCGGCGCGATGACGAAGCAGATCTTGTCGGCCCCGCCGCGCATCATGCGCTCGACGAGGTATTCGCTGACGGCGCAGGGCCGCTCGGTCTCGCCGTCCATGCGGCTGCCGACGGGCAGCAGCTCCTTGGAGAATGCGAGGGGCTGGATGCGGCTGCCCTTGCCCGCGGCTGGCACGATTCCCCACATGGCGGCCTCCTCACGCGTCCACGGCCAGCGCCTGCCGGCGGGACGGCTCCGCGCCGGCCAGGATGTCGAGCAGCTCCCGCGCCCGGTGCGCCGAGGTGTGCTCGGCCAGCACGCGCTCGCGGGCATGGCGGCCCATGGCGGAAAGCTCCTCGGGCGCGCGATCGAGCGCCGCGACGGCGTCGTTCGTGTCGCGCGCGATCAGGATCTCGCGGCCCGGCTCGAAGAAATGGCCGAGGCCGTCCCACGCGTCCGAGAGAAGCGCCGCCCCGCAGGCCGCCGCTTCGAACAGCCGCCCGGACGGGCACCAGCCCATCTCGGCCATGGCCTTGCGCGTCACGTTCAGCGTGAGGCGCGAGGAGGCGTAGAAGGCCGAGTGCAGGGCCGGCGGCAGATGGCGGACGAAGTAGATGTTCTGCGTCCAGGGAAAGTCCTGCGGATACTGCGCTCCCGCGATCAGGAAGCGCCGCGTCGGGCGCATCTTCGCCGGGGCGATGAGCAGGGCCTCCAGCGCGGCCTGCCGGTCCTGCGCGTAGGTGCCGAGATAGGACAGGTCCGCCGCGAAGGCGGGATCGGGCGCGGCGGGCTTGTGGATGTCGGGATCCACGTGACCGTAGAGCGGCGCGACGCGGCGCGCGCCGAGGCGCTTCCGCAAGGCGTCGAGGGCGGGGCCGCCGGTGTAGCTCAGCACGAGGTCGAACGCGCCGAGGCCGTCCGCCCCGATGGCCGTGCTGCCCGCGCCGCCTTCGATCAGGCTGAGCGTGACGGGCGTATCGAGATCGTAGAACACCGCCAGCGGGCGGGACGCCTCGCCGATGAGGGCGGTCGCCTCGACCCCATGGGGGCAGAACGAGGTCACCATCGCCACGTCCGCATCCGCCAGCTCTCGCCGGGCCTGGGCGCGGGCCTCGCTCCACGAGGGGTAAAGCACGAGCTCCCCGTTCGGGAGTTCCGTCAAATCGCGGTTCAGCGCGTAGTAGGGCACATCGTGCTCGAAGAACACGACCCGGTGCCCCAGCGCGGCGAGCGCGCCGATGAGGCCGCGCCAGAGCGTCGCGTGGCCGTTGCCCCAGGAGGAGGAGACCGTGAGCCCGAAGACGACCAGCTTCATGCGTGCGCCTCCTCCAGCACTCCAGCCCCTTCGTTGAGCTGGACGAGCTTGCAGCCCCACGGACCCATGGTGACGATGGACACCGCCGCAGGCAGGATCTCGACGCGGCTCCAGGTGTCCGGCCCGAGGCCGAGCGCGAACAGCACGAGCGAGCGCAGCGGCTCGGCATGGCTGACGAGCACCACGCCCGACCCGGCGTGGATGGCCGCGAGCTCGGCGGCATGACGCACCACGCGATGGGTGATCTCCAGCGCCGTTTCGCCGCCCGGCGCGCCGGCGACGCTGCGCGCCGTGTTCCAGCGCGTCCAGGCTTCGTCGGACGCGAGGTCGGTGAAGGCGCGGCCGGTCCACTCCCCGGCGTCCCATTCGTCCAGCGCAGGCGCGGTCGTCACGGGAAGGCCGAGCCTCCCGGCCAAGGGCGCGGCGGTCTCCTGGGCGCGCTGCTGCGGACTGGCGTGGATCGCCGCGATGCTCTCGTGCGACAGGCGCTCCGCCACCCAGCCGGCCTGCGCCCGCCCTTGCGGGGAGAGCGCGACGCCAGGGGTGCGCGCGCTGAGCGTCCGCGACACCTGGTCGTGGACGGCGTGGCGGACGAGGAAGAAGGTCGTGGTCACGCCGCCGCCCGCCCGGTCAGGCTTCGCCCGCCACGAACTGGCGGGTGCGTTCGCGCGCCTCGGCGTCGGTGAACTGTTGCGGCGGAGATTTCATGAAGTAGCTGGACGGCCCCGTCAGCGGCCCGCCCACGCCCCGGTCCAGCGCCAGCTTGGCGCAGCGCACCGCGTCGACGACGATGCCGGCGGAGTTGGGGCTGTCCCACACTTCGAGCTTCAGCTCGCAGTTCAGCGGCACGCCGCCGAAGGTGGTCCCCTCCATGCGGATGTAGCACCACTTGCGGTCCGTCAGCCACGGCACGTGGTCGCTCGGCCCGACATGGATGTTCCCGGGCTCCAGCGGGGTGTCGAGCTGGCTCACGACCGACTGTGTCTTGGAGATCTTCTTGCTCTCCAGCCGCTCGCGTTCGAGCATGTTCTGGAAATCGGCATTGCCGCCGAAGTTGAGCTGGTAGGTGCGGTCGAGCCGCACGCCCCGCTCACGGAACAGGTTGGCGAGCATGCGGTGCACGATGGTGGCGCCCACCTGGCTCTTGATGTCGTCGCCGATCAGCGGCAGGCCCTTGTCCTCGAAGCGCCGCGCCCAGGCGGGGTTGGACGCGAGGAACACGGGCATGCAGTTGACGAAGGCGCAGCCGGCCTTCAGCGCCTGCTCGGCGTAGAACTCCGCAGCCTTCTGCGAGCCGACCGGCAGCCAGGAGACCAGCACGTCCGTGCGCGTCTCGCGCAGGATGGCGGCGACGTCGTCCGGAGGGGAATCGTCGGTGGGAACGTCGTCCTCCATGTAGCGGCCGATGCCATCCAGCACCGGGCCGCGCGCCACGCTGACGCCGAGGGGTTCGGGCGAGGCGAAGCGCTCGGTGTTGTTGGGCGGCGCGAAGATCGCCTCCGCCACGTCGTTGCCGACCTTGCGCGTGTTCACGTCGAAGGCGCTGACGATGTCGATGTCGCGGACGTGGTAGCCGCCGAGCTCCACGTTCATGAGGCCGGGCACAGGCTCGTTGGAGGAGACGTCGCGGTAGTAGGCGAGGCCCTGGACGAAGGAGGAGGCGCAGTTCCCGACCCCCACGATGCCCACCCGCACCGTTTTTCCCGAGGCTCTCCCGGCCATTCCACGACCCTCCGCTGACGGAGCGAGGTTTGTCACTCGCCCGGCCAGCAAACGCGGTAGCGGCGAAGATGGTTCAAATCTTTCGCCGCCCCTGCCATCATGCCGCCCCACGATGCGGCATGCTGCGCTCACCTCGAGAGCCGGCGGGCGCAGCCGGAAGCGCCCCGAAATCCCGGAGGAAATCCCGCGATGCAGACCCCCACCCGCTATCTCGGAAACAGCGGCCTGCAGGTGCCCAGGCTGTGCCTCGGCACGATGATGTTCGGCGGCGAGACGGACGAGCCGACGTCGCACCGGATCCTGGCGAAGGCGCGCGAACAAGGGTTCTTCTTCCTCGACACCGCGGACGTCTACAACAAGGGCCGCTCCGAGGAGGTGATCGGCCGGTTCGTCAAGGAGGACCGCGACCGCTGGGTGATCGCCAGCAAGCTCGTGAACCCGATGGGCGACGGGCCGAACGAGCGCGGGGGCTCGCGCAAATGGGTGATCCAGGCCGTGGAGGCCAGCCTGCGGCGGATGGGCACGGACCACCTCGACATCATGTACCTCCACCGTGCGGTGTTCGACGCGCCGATGGCCGAGACGATCCGCGCGCTGGGCGACCTCATCCGCCAGGGCAAGCTGCGCTATTTCGGCGTGTCGAACTTCCGGGGCTGGCGCATCGCCGAGGCGGCGCGGCTGTGCGACGAGTTCGGCATGGACCGGCCCATCGTGAGCCAGCCGCTCTACAACCTCGCGACGCGCATGGCGGAGGTCGAGCAGCTGCCGGCCGCCGCGCATTACGGGCTGGGCGTGGTGCCCTACAGCCCGCTGGCGCGCGGCGTGCTGAGCGGCAAGTACGCCCCGGACGCCCCTCCCCCGCCCGGCTCCCGCGCTGCTCGCAACGACAAGCGCATCCACGAGACGGAATGGCGGCCGGAATCGCTGAAGCTGGCGCGGGCCGTGACGGCGCATTGCGAGGCGCGCGGCATCTCGCCCGTCGCCTTCGCCATCGGCTGGGTGCTGAACAACAAGATGGTGACCGCCCCCATCGCCGGGCCGCGGACCGAGGAGCAGTGGGACAGCTACGTCGCCGCGCTCGACACGCCCTTCACGGCCGAGGACGAGGCTTTCGCGAATTCCATGGTTCCGCCGGGCCACACATCGACGCCCGGCTGGACCGATCCGGCGCACCCGGTGGAAGGGCGCGTGCCCTGGGTGGGCTGAGCCCGCCTATCAGGGCCTGGCCGAATCGTCTGGTCTCACCCAAGTCCCTCATGCTGAGGAGCCCCGGACCTGTCCGGGGCGTCTCGAAGCACGGCGAACCATGGGAGCGGAAGGGCGCGCCAGATCGTAAGCCGTCCTTCGAGACAGCCGCTGCGCGGCTTCCCCGGGATGACGAGCATGGGTGCGGCCGGTCGATTTCACGGCCCCACAAGAACGTCGGTCACCAGGAGACGTGGAACACGCAAGCGGGGTCGCCGACGGCCTCGCACGCGGTCTCGCACACCTGGACGCCCGGCCCGAGCACGCCTTCGAAAACGCGCGCAAACGTGCCGGCGAAGTAGTGGCAGGCGTGCTGCTCGCAGCGGATGCGGCGGCACAGGGGCGAGTGTTCCACGCTGAGCTTCAGCCCACCTGAAAAGCGGTAGCTGAAGCGGCCGCTTCCCGCGAAGGTCCAGGCATGGCGGGCGATGGCGCGCACCAGGATCCGCGCCGCCAGAGATCGCGGCAGCCAGCGCAGCAGGCGCTGCGCCGCATGCGGGATGCGGTTCGCGAGCAGGTAGTCGCCGGTCAGGCGCCCCGCCTCCAGGCAGACGGCGCGGGCGCGCACCGTGCCAAGCGTGGCGAAGGTCGCCGCCTGGAGCGCGGCGACGTCCTCCTCGTTCACCATGTCCGTGGGCGGCGTGCGCAGGGCCTGCGCCAAGCCGGCGCGCAGGAATACGGCGCGGCAACGCTCGGGCCCCTCGATGGCCTCCAGCGCCTGCGCCATGCGGGTGATGGCGTTCGGCCCGACCAGCCCGCGGGGGCGGCCGGGCCGCTCGTCGGCTTCTACGGCTTGATGAACGCCCACGGTCGCTGGCCCGCCGACATCAGTGGACGTGCGTGCTGTGGTCCGGCGCGGGCGGTGGAATGAGTTCCGCCAACTGCTCCTTGCCGCCGCCGCAGGCCATCATCTCCTCGGGCGCGGGCCGGCGCTTGCGGTTGTGCGTGGTCTGCCACTCGACCTCGTCGTCGGCCGCGCGGGTGCGCGTCTCGTCGAAGCGGAAGTCGACCTTCTTGCGGGACTGCGGGCCCCAGTAGTCGACCTTGCCGAGATCGTAGAACTTGCGCTCGAACCCGGCCTTGAGGAACGCCTTGAGGCAGCCGAGCAGGTAACGCCGCCGCGCGCCGCTGCCGGCCCACGGATAGGAGAACAGCGCCTTCTTCATGTAGAAGCGGCGGTAGTTGTTCATCACCCGGTCGAGCAGCTCGCCGCGATCCATCGCCTCGGGCTTGATGATCGGCGTGACGAAGTTGTACTTCTCGTAGTCGAAGATCTCGACCTTGTCGCCGAGCTCCTTGAAGAGATCGGAGAAGGGCCACGGCGTGTACATCGACCAGTTGGCGAGGTCCGGCTTCCAGTCGCACGCCATCTTGTAGGTTTCTTCCAGCGTCTCCGCGGTCTCGTTCTCCAGGCCGACGATGAACTGCGCCTCGACCACGATGCCGGCCTCGCGCAGGAGCTGCACGGCCTTCTTGTTCTGCGCGACGGTCGTCTCCTTGTTGAAGAGATCGAGCTTCAGCTGCGCCGCCGCCTCGGTGCCGAGCGAGACATGGATGAGACCCGCCTTGCGGTAGAGCGGCAGCAGCGCCTCGTCGCGGAGGATGTCGGTGACCCTCGTGTTGATGCCCCAGAGGATCTTCAGGTCGCGGCGGATCAGCTCCTCGCAGAAGGCCACGAACTTCTTCTTGTTGATGGTCGGCTCCTCGTCCGCGAGGATGAAGAAGCCGACGCCGTGGTCGCGCATCAGCGTCTCGATCTCGTCGACCACCTTCTTGGGATCGCGGATGCGGTAGTCGCGCCAGAACTTCCACTGGCTGCAGAAGCTGCAGGTGAAGGGGCAGCCGCGCGCCATGTTGGGAATGGCGACGCGCACGCCGAGCGGGATGTACTGGTACTTCTCCCACTCCAGCACGCCCCAGTCAGCGACGATGCTGTCGATGTTCTTCACCGTGGGCGCGGCCGGCGTGGCGGTGACCTTGCCGTCGTCGACATAGGCGAGCCCGCGGATCTCGCTGCGCTTGGCGGGCCACTGCCCGGCGTCCACGGCGCGGACCAGCTCGGTCATGATCTCCTCGCCCTCGCCGCGCACGATGGCGTCGATCCAGGGCGCTTCCGCCAGCACCTGCCGGTACATGAAGGTGGCGTGCACGCCGCCGAGCACGGTGATCGTCTCCGGGCGGGCCTCTTTGGCGATCTGCAGCACGCGCTGCGCCTTGTAGATCGAAGGCGTGATCGCGGTGGCGCCGACGATGTCGGGCGCAGCCTCGACGATCATGGCGGCGAGGCGCTCGTCGTCGATGTCGTTGGTCATCGCATCGATGAAGCGGATCTCGGTGAAGCCCGCGGCCTTCAGCGAGCCGGAGAGGTAGGCCACCCAGGCAGGCGGCCAGTTGCCCGCGATCTCAGCGCCGCCGGAGTGATAGTTCGGGTGAACGAACAAGATGCGCATGGCGAGCCTCCCCCTGTTGGACACAGTGGAGACCCCGCGACTGTCCATTTGTATTGACACAAATCAATGTCATGACGATTGGACATTGCCGTCGTCGCGAGGAGCTAGCGACGCGGCGACCCAGGGGGTCGGCGTTCGTGCATCCGTGTGGCTCACGCCCGGCCACTGGATTGCTTCGCTTCGCTCGCAATGACGGGGGTTTAGGCCCCCTGCATCTCCGCGCGGGCGTCGCGATCGAGCTTGCGGAGCATGCCGAAGACGCGACGCTTGGCGGCGTGGAACTCCGCGAGGCGGCCGCCGGTGGGCGCGATGGAGCGGGCGAGGCGGGACATGGCGGGCATGGCTTCGGCCACGCTGGCGTAGCGGCCTGCCGCTACCGCGCCGAGGATGGCGGAGCCGAGGAGGACGGGCTCAGCGGCTTCGGGGACGGCCACCGTGAGGCCGGTGCAGTCAGCCATGATCTGGCGCACCAGCACGGAGCGCGCCGCGCCGCCGCTGACCACGATGGTCTGCGCGGAACCGCCATGGGCGGCGAGCGCCTCGACGACCTCGGCGGTGGCGTAGCCGAGACCGCACAGGCCGGCGACATAGACGTGTTCGAGGCTGGCGATGCCGGCGTCGAGGTCGAGCCCGACGATCGCGCCCCTCACGTCGGGGTCGGCGTAAGGGGACCGGTTGCCGAGGAAATCCGGCAGGACGTGGAGGTGGCGCACGGCCAGCACCGCCTCGGCCGGCGAGCCGCAGCGCGCGAGGATGCGGCCTTCGAGCCACTCCAGCAGGTCCTTGCCGGCCCTGCCCGCCTCCTGCGTCGCTTCCGCCCAGGCGGGGTGGCTGCGCACGAGGTGGTCGATGGCCGCTCCGGCCGCGGACTGGCCGCCCTCGTTGAGCCATTGCCCGGGCAGCAGCGCGGAGTGGTAGGGCCCCCAGATGCCCGGCACGAAATGCGGCTTCGCCGTCGTCGCCATCAGGCAGGCGGAGGTGCCCATGATATTGGCAAGGCGCGTGGAGGGATCGGCCGGGCGGCCCTCCGGATCGAGGCTGCCGACCGTGCCGAGCGCGCCGGCATGGGCGTCGATCAGCGACGCGCCGACGGCCGTGCCGGGCGCGAGGCCAAGCTCTTCGGCCGCGGCGGCGGTGAGTCCGGCCGCCAGCGGCGCGCCGGGCTCCACGATTTCGACGCCGATGCGGCGGAAGCCCTCGGCGGGGAGTTCACCGAGACCGATCGCCTCGAAGAAGGCGGGGTCCCAGCGCCCCTCATGGGCGAGGTAGGTCCACTTGCAGGTGACGGTGCAGGCCGAGCGCGCGGTGCTGCCCGTGGCCTTGAACGTCAGGAAATCCGAGAGATCGAAAAAGTGCCCGGCCTGCGCGTAGGTGTCGGGCTGGTGCTTCTTCAGCCAGAGCAGCTTGGGCGTCTGCATCTCCGGCGAAAGCCCGCCGCCGACGAAGCGCAGCACGTCGTGCCCGCCGGCGTTGATGGCCTGGGTCTCGGCGACCGCGCGGTGGTCCATCCAGACGATGACGTTGCGGGCGGGGTCGCCGCTCGGACCCACCGCGAGCGGCCGCGCGTCGCGGTCCAGCACGGCCATGGAGCAGGTGGCGTCGAAGGCGAGGCCGGCGATGGCCTCGGGGCTCACGCCCGCCGCCGCTATCGCGCCGCGCACCGCCCGGCAGCAGGCGCGCCAGATGTCGTCCGAGGATTGCTCGACGATGCCGCCCGGCTCGTGCCAGATGCGGATGGGGTCCTTCGCCGTGCCGAGGAGCTTGCCGTGCGCGTCGAACACGCCCGCCCGGGCGCTGCCCGTGCCGACGTCAACGCCGAGGAACAGCCCGCCGCTGTGCCGCCCGCTCATGCCGATCCTCCCGGTCGCGCCGCCCTGAAGGCCAGCGCGACGCGAGGTGACGCGGGCGGCCGTGGACGGTCCATCATTGGGTGAGGCCGAGCCTCGTCGAGAGGATGAGCCTCACCGCGAGAAATAGCACGCGCGAAGGCGTCGCAGAAGGACTGCGACGCCTCGGACGAAACCAGCGGGAGTTCGGAAGGACGCGCCCTCACCAGCAGCAATAGCCGCCATCGGCGAGCACGATGGAGCCGGTCATCAGGCTCGCCGCATCGGACGCGAGGAAGTGCACCACGGAGGCGATCTCATCGGGCTGGCCGACGCGCTTCATCGGCGTCATCTCGAGCCAGACCTTGTACATCTCCGGGCTCTCCTTGATGCCGAAGGCGGTGAGCGGCGTCTCGATGTAGGTCGGCGCGACCGCGTTCACGCGCACGCCGCGCGCGCCCCATTCGGCGGCGAGCGAGCGGGTGAGGTGATGCACGGCGGCCTTGGACGCGTTGTAGAAGCTCTGCGGCTGCGGCTTGTTGACGATGAAGCCGGACATCGAGCCGATGTTGACGATGGCGCCGGAGCCCTGGTTCAGCATGGCGCGCCCGAAGGCGCGGCAGCACCAGAACAGGCCGTCGACATTGACGTCCATGTGGTGACGCCAGTGCGCGTCGGTCGTGTCCTCGGCGCGAACGTCGCTTACGGCGACGCCGGCGTTGTTGACGAGGATGTCGACCTTGCCGAGCTTTGCGACCACGTTCGCGGCGACGGCGTCGACCTCGGCCGACTTCGTCACGTTGAGCTTCGCGCCGTGCGCGGTGATGCCGAGGCCCTTCAGCTCCGCCAGCACGGCGTCGATGCGCTCCTGCATCATGTCGGCGACCACGACGGTCGCGCCGGCTTCGCCCAGCGCCCGGGCGCAGGCCGCGCCGATGCCCTGCCCCGCGCCGGTGACGACGGCGACCTTGCCGTCCAGCCTGAGTTTCTCGAGGTACATGGTCTCTCCCTTCAGCTCATCCAATTGCCGCCGTCGACGTTCAGCGTCTGCGCGACCACATAGGCCGCGTCGTCCGACGCCAGGAACACCGCGGCGCCCGCGTGATCGTCCGGCAGTCCCATCCGTCCGAAGGGGACCGCCTCGCCGACGAGGCGCTTCTTCTCGCCGAGCGGCCGGTTCTCGTACTTCGCGAACAGCGCGTCCACCTGGTCCCACATCGGCGTGTCGACGACGCCCGGCGCAATGCCGTTGACGTTGATGCCGTGCTTGATGAGGTCGAGCCCGGCGGACTGGGTGATCGAGATCACCGCCGCCTTGCTGGCGCAATACACCGAGACCAGCGCCTCGCCGCGCCGGCCCGCCTGGCTCGCCATGTTGATGATCTTGCCGCCGCGGCCCTGCGCGATCATCTGCTTCGCGACGGCCTGCAGCGTGAAGAACGCGCCCTTGGTGTTGATGGCGAATTGCCGGTCCCAGCTCGCTTCCGTGACCTCGACCACCGGGCCCATGTCGAAGATGGCCGCATTGTTGACGAGGATGTCGACGCCGCCCGCCTTGCCGACCACGGCCGAGACCATGGCCGCGATGCTGTCCAGCTTCGTGACGTCGAGCGCGACGGCGAAAGCCTTGCCCCCGAGGGTGGCTGCCAGCGCGTTCGCCTCGTCGGCCAGGATGTCGGCGATCGCCACGGTCGCGCCCTCGGCGACGTAGCGCTCCACGATGGCGCGGCCGATGCCGCGCGCGCCGCCGGTGACGACGGCGACCTTGCCCGCGAGTTTCATGTGCGGATCGCCTTTCCGTCGGCGTCGAAACGATGGATGCGGGCGGGGTCCGGGGTGAGCGTCACCGTGTCGCCGACGACGCCCCTCACCTCCCCGACCGCGCGCGCCGTGATGAGGCCCGCGCCGGGCACGTCGACATAAAGCAGCGTGTCGCTGCCGAGGTGTTCGGCGGCCGAGATCGTGCCGGTCCAGCTCGCGCCGCCATCGCCGCTGGCGGGGCCAACGCGGATGTGCTCGGGGCGCACGCCCATGGTGGCGGCGTCCCACGCCGCCGCGGTCTGGCCGCCGATCAGGTTCATCTTGGGCGAGCCGATGAAGCCGGCCACGAACAGGTTGTCGGGATGCTCGTAGAGCTCCAGCGGCGAGCCGTATTGCTCCACCCGGCCGGCGTTGAGCACTACGATCTTGTCGGCCATCGTCATGGCCTCGACCTGGTCGTGCGTGACGTAGATGGTCGTGGTGCCCAGCCCCTTCTGCAGCCGCGCGATTTCCAGCCGCATCTGGACGCGCAGCGACGCGTCGAGGTTGGAGAGCGGCTCGTCGAAGAGGAAGGCCTTGGGCTCGCGCACGATGGCCCGGCCGATGGCGACGCGCTGGCGCTGGCCGCCCGAGAGCTGGCCGGGCTTGCGGTCGAGATAGGGCGTGAGGTTCAGCTTGTCCGACGCGGCGTTCACGCGCTTCTGGATCTCGTCCTTGGGCAGGCCGGCCATGCGCAAGCCGAAGCCGATGTTGTTGCGCACGCTCATGTGCGGATAGAGCGCGTAGGACTGGAACACCATCGACAGCCCGCGCTTGGCGGCGGGCGCCATGCTGACGTCCGTGCCGTCGATGAGGATGCGGCCGTCCGAGACGTCCTCCAATCCGGCGATGAGCCTCAGCAGCGTCGACTTCCCGCAGCCGGAGGGCCCGACGAAGACGACGAAGGAGCCCTCCTCGACGTCGAGATCGACATGCGGGATCACGGCGACGTTGCCGAAGGTCTTCTTCACGCCTTGGAGGGAGATGCTGCCCATGGTCGTGCTTCCCTTTTCCAGGCTACTTCACGGCGCCGAAGGTGAGGCCGCGGACGAGTTGGCGCTGGCTGAGCCAGCCGATGATGAGGATGGGCGTGATCGCGAGCGTGGAGGCCGCCGAGAGCTTGGCCCAGAACAGTCCCTCGGGGCTGGAGTAAGAGGCGATGAACGCGGTCAGCGGCGCGGCCTGCGCCGTGGTCAGGTTCAGGGTCCAGAACGCTTCGTTCCAGGACAGGATCACGTTGAGCAGCAACGTGGAGGCGATGCCCGGCACCGCCATGGGCAGGAGCACGAAGACGATCTCCTTCCAGGTCGTCGCGCCGTCCATGCGCGCCGCCTCCAGGATGTCCTTCGGGATCTCCTTGAAGTAGGTGAACAGCATCCAGACCACGATCGGCAGGTTGGCGAGGCCGAGGATCAGGATCAGGCCGAGGCGGCTGTCGAGCATGCCGAGGTCGCGGTAGATCAGATAGATCGGCACCAGCACGCCGACGGGCGGCATCATCTTGGTGGAGAGCATCCACAAAAGCGTGCCGCGCGTGCGCTCGGTCGGCGCGAAGGCCATCGCCCAGGCGGCGGGGATGGCGAGGGCCAGCGCGGCCAGCGTCGAGCCGAAGGAGATGATGACCGAGTTCATCGCGTGCCGGAAATAATCCGACCGCTCCTGCACCAGCGCGTAGTTCTCGGTGGTCCAGTGGAAATTGAGGAACTTCGGCGGCAGCGAGAAGGCGTCGAGCTCGGTCTTGAAGCTCGTCAGCACCATCCACAGGATCGGGAAGAAGATGACGAAGCCCACGCTCCAGCCGGCGCCGGTGCTGACGGCCATGCGAAGGGGGGTGATGCGGCGCGCCATGGCTCAGATCTCCAACGTGCGGCCGATGATGCGGACCAGGAAGAAGGCGACGATGTTGGCCAGCACGACCGCCACGATGCCGCCTGCAGAGGCCCCGCCGACGTCGTATTGCAGCAGCGCCTGGGCATAGACCAGGAAGGCGATGTTGGTGGTCTGCAGGCCCGGCCCGCCGCCCGTGGTCACGAAGATCTCGGCGAAGACGGTGAGCAGGAAGATCGTCTCGATCAGGATCACCACCGTGATGGGCCGCGCCAGGTGCGGCAGCACGATGAAGCCGAAGAAGGAAAGCGGGTCCGCGCCATCCATCTCCGCCGCTTCCTTCTGCTCCTCGTCGAGGGACTGCAGCGCGGTGAGCAGGATGAGGGTGGCGAAGGGCAGCCACTGCCAGGCGACGATGAGGATGATGGAGAACAGCGGGACCTGCGCGAACCAGTCCACCGGCGTCGCGCCGAAGAGCTGCGCGATCCAGGCGAAGAGCCCCGTGACCGGGTGCATCAGCAGGTTCTTCCAGATGAGCGCGCTCACCGTGGGCATGACGAAGAAGGGCGCGATGATCATCAGCCGCACGATGGGCCGCCCGAGGATCGGCTGGTCCATCAGCAGCGCCAGCAGGATGCCGCCCACGACGGTGATCAGCAGCACGGAGCCGATGAGCACGAGGGTGTTGCGCAGCGCCGTGAAGAAGGCGGGATCGGTGAGGAAGTAATAGTAGTTCTGCAGGCCCGCGAAGCTCTCGGTGCCGGGATTCAGCAGGTTGTAGCGCAGCGTCGAGAAGTAGAGGGTCATCACCAGCGGCACGATCATGCCGATGAAGAGCAGAACGACGGACGGCGCGACCAGGATGCGTCCGATGCCTCGTGTCTCCGTGGTGGCCATGCTGGAGATCCTCGGATGCGGTTGAGCTGGGCGGCTGTCTCGTCACTCTCCCCTCGCGGGAAGAGCGGTGGCATTGGGGCGAAAGGCCCATCTTCACCTCCCCCTCGAGGGGGGAGGTCGGAGCGCGAAGCGCTCCGGGAGGGGGTGACGGCTCCGCTCGGGGCCATCGCCAGGCGAAATGCTCGACGCCCGGCGTCACCCCACCCCGGCCCTTCGGGCCGACCCTCCCCCTCCAGGGGAGGGTGAACGGCGGCGTCGCCGCCCGTCCGGATAGGCAGATTCAGGAAAAAAGCGGGGCGCTTTCGCGCCCCGCCAGTCGGCTACTTGATGTAGCCAGCCTTGGTCATTTCACGGACGGTGGCGGACTGGGCGGCGGCGAGCGCCGCGTCGACCGTCATGGAGCCGGCGAGCGCAGCGGAGAACTGCTGGCCGACCACCGTTCCGAGACCCTGGAACTCGGGGATCGCGACGAACTGGACGCCGGTGTAGGGCACGGGCTTCACGGTCGGCTTCGTCGGATCGGCCGAGTTGATGCTGTCGAGCGTCATCTTGGCGAAGGGCGCGGCCTTCTGGTACTCGGCGTTCGCATAGAGCGACTTGCGGGTGCCCGGGGGCACGTTCGCCCAGCCTTCCTTGCTCGCGACGAGGTTCGCGTAGTCCTTGCTGGTCGCCCAGTTGATGAACTTCTGCGCGGCCTCGGACTTCTTGGTGCCGGCGGGGACGGCGAGCGACCAGGCCCACAGCCAGTTCCCGCGCTTGCCGAGGCCCTTGTCCGGCGCCAGGGCGAAGCCGACCTTGTCGGCGACCTTGGAGTCCTTGGGGTTCGTCACGAACGAGGCGGCGACCGTGGCGTCGATCCACATGCCGCACTTGCCGGCGTTGAACAGTGCGAGGTTCTCGTTGAAGCCGTTCGAGGAAGCGCCGGGAGGACCCGCGTCCTTCATCAGCTTGACGTAGAAGTCGAGCGCGTTCTTCCACTCGGGCTGGTCGAACTGGGGCTGCCACTTCTCGTCGAACCAGCGCGCGCCGAAGGAGTTCGCCGTGGCCGTGAGGAAGGCCATGTTCTCGCCCCAGCCGGCCTTGCCGCGCAGGCAGATGCCGTAGGTCTCGGAGCCCTTGTCGGCGATCTTGCGGGCGGCCTCGCCGATGAGGTCCCAGGTCGGCGCGTCCGGCATCTTTAGGCCGGCCTTGTCGAACAGGTCCTTGCGGTACATGACCATCGAACTCTCGCCGTAGAAGGGCGAGGCGTAGAGCTTGCCGTCATAGGTGAGGCCCGAGCGGATGGCGGGCAGGAGATCGTCGACGTCGTCGACGTTGGTGAGCGGGACCAGCCAGTTCTGCTTGGCCCAGATCGGAACCTCGTAGGTGCCGATGGTCAGCACGTCGAACTGGCCGCCCTTGGTGGCGATGTCCGTGGTGACGCGCTGGCGCAGCACGTTCTCTTCCAGCGTCACCCACTCGACGGTGATGCCGGGGTTCTTGGCCGTGAAGTCGGACGTCAGACCCTGCATGCGGATCATGTCGCCGTTGTTCACGGTGGCGATGGTGAGCTTGGTCTGGGCGAACGCGGGTGCGCCTAGCGCCATGGCGCCGAGGACGACCGATCCCATCAGCGCGGCTGTCGTATGCTTCATTGAATTCCCTCCCAGGGTTTGGAAACGTTTGGAGCATATGCTCTTGCTTAGGGCAGATACTCACCAAAGAGCAGAAACCATGTCAATGGACAATCGTTGCTGCGTTGCAGCAGAAATCGGTGCGATGCAGCATCACGGCGCAAGCTGACGCCAGCGGGAAGTCTTGGCGGTGCGTTTCAGGCCATTGCCTTTTGACTTCGTTCCACCCTAAATTGTCGAGCAAATAGGCAGGATGAGAGCAAACGCTCGGAAACGAGGACGAATGGCCGGCGCTGTCGCCAACCCCGGCGAAACCACCCGAGGCACCTTCGACCTCGTGATCTTCGATTGCGACGGGGTGCTCGTGGACAGCGAGATCATTGCGGCCGACACCCTGGCCGGCATGTTGAGCCGCTATGGCCAGCCGTCCGACGCGGGCGAGGTCCTGACCCGTTATCTCGGGCGCTCTTTCAAGGCCGTCGAGGACGACTACCTCGCGCGGACCGGGCAACCCCTGCCCCACGGCTTCGAGGCGGAGGAGAAGCGCGCGCTCGAGGACGCCTTCCGGGCGGAGCTCCGGCCCATCGAGGGCATCCGCGAGGTCCTGCTGCGGCTGCAGGAGCAGCAGCGCGCCTATGCGCTCGCCTCCTCCAGCTCCCTGCAGCGGATCGCCCACTCGCTGGACATCACAGGGCTCGCGCCATTTTTCGAGGGCCGCATCTTCTCCGCCTCCATGGTGAAACGCGGCAAGCCCGCGCCGGACCTGTTCCTGCACGTGGCGCACACGATGGGGCTGGAGCCCTCGCGGACCCTCGTCATCGAGGACAGTCCCGCCGGCGTCGCCGCGGGCAAGGCGGCGGGGATGACCGTCTGGGGCTTCACAGGTGGCGGCCATCATGCAAGGTTCGACGGCGTTGGGAGCCTTCGAAGGGCCGGCGCCGACAGGATCATCGCCTCGATGACTGAATTCGAAGGCGCATGAAACGGATTTGGTTGCGGGACGGCCATGGCCTCAGACCAGGAAAGCTCCAGGCTCGATGACGCCGCCCGCGCGGGCTGGCTCTATTTCATCGCCGGCAACACGCAGGACGAGATCGCCAGGAAGCTGAACGTCTCGCGCCAGACCGCGCAGCGCCTCGTGTCGCTGGCCGTCAGCGAGAAGCTGGTCACGTTCCGGCTGCAGCACCCCATCGCCGCTTGCATGGAGCTGGCCCAGCGCCTCAGCGACGCCTACGAGCTGGAACATTGCGAAGTGGCGCCGACCGATCCGGCCTCCGGCAGTTCGACCGTGGGCATCGCCGAGCTCGCGGCGGCGTTCCTGGAAACCCGCCTGCGCAGCAGCCAGCACATGATCGTGGGCCTCGGCACAGGCCGCGCGATGCGCGCCGCCGTGGACCAGATGCCGCGCATGAGCTGCCCGACGCACCAGCTCGTGTCCCTGGTCGGCAACATCGCCCCTGACGGCTCGGCCACGTTCTTCGACGTGCTCTCCAAGCTCGCCGACCTCACCCAGGCCCGGCATTACCCGATGCCGTTGCCCGTGTTCTGCGCCAGCGAAGCGGAGCGCGCCCAACTGCTGGCCCTGGAGCCGGTGCGCAAGGTGCACGGCCTCGCCGGGCAGGCCGACCTCATCATGATCGGCCTCGGCCAGGTCAGCCGGAGCGCGCCGCTGCACCAGGACGGCTTCATCTCCGGGGAGGAGCTGTTCCAGCTGATGCGCCACGGCGCGGTCGGCGAGATCGCGAGCTGGGCCTTCGACGCGGAAGGCAACATCCTCGACATCGGCACGAACCGGCGCACGACCAGCGTGCCGGTCGTCTCCCGCGCTAAGCGGCCCGTGGTGGCCGTGGCGCTGGGAGAGGAGAAGGTGAACGCCATCAGGGCGGCCCTGGTCGGCCGCCTGATCAACGGCCTCATCACGAACGAGGCGACAGCTGCGGCGCTGCTGCCGTGAGCGGAGCGGTGCATGCCGACTGACCCTGCCGATACGCTCCAGGCGGCCAGCGCGCCGCTCGTCTCGCTTCCCATGTACACCCAGCGCCCGGTCGCCCTCGCCGCGTTCTGGCAAGGACTGCGGGCGCACCTCGAGCAGGCAGGCCTCCCCGACCTGCCGGAGTCGCTGGCGCAGGACCCGGACCTGCACGCCCAGTGGACGTCGCCCGCCCTGCTGATGAGCCAGACCTGCGGCTATCCGCTGACCTACGCCTTGCGCGGCGCGGTGCGCTATGTCGGCACGCCGACCTACAGCGCGCCCGGCTTCGAGCAGGCGCACTACCGCAGCCTGGTGGTCGTCCGAAGCGACGACGAGGCGCAGTCGCTCGCCGACCTGCGCGGCAGGCGCGCGGCGTACAATTCCACGGACTCGCAATCCGGCTACAACGCGTTCCGGGCGGCCGTGGCCCCGCTTGCGCGAGACGGGCGCTTTTTCGCGGAGACGATCGCGAGCGGCAGCCACGTCGCCTCGCTCCGCGCGGTCAGGCAGGGCGACGCCGATGCAGCTTGCATCGACTGTGTGTCGTTCGCCCTCATCGGGCGGGCAGACCCGGCCGCGACAGCCGCGGTCCGCGTGCTCGCGATGACGCCGGCCGCACCTGGGCTGCCGATCGTGACGGCCCTGTCGACCAGCGACGCCGATGTCTCGCGGTTGCGGTCAGGCTGGAAGGCGGCGCTGGCCGACCCCGCGCTCGCGGACGCACGCGCAGACCTCATGCTAGCGGGCTTCGAGGTTCTCGATCCCGCCGTGTACGAGGCCATTCCCCGCATGGAGGCGGAGGCGAAGGCGCGGGGCTACCCGCGCCTCGCCTGAGGGGCGATCAGTCGTCCCAGCCGTCCCAGTCGTGGCGACCGCGCCAGGGGTAGCGCTGCGCCGCAGCCCAATCCTGCCTGCGGCCCATGTACCACGGCCGATTGCGCCACTTCGTATCGGCGTAGCGCCCGTCATAATGATAGGCGCGTTGCTGGTGGTAGCGCCACGTTTCGATGTCGCCCCGGCGATGGAACGACGCTGCGGAAGCGCTGCCCACGCCTGCCATGAGAACGGCCGCCATCCCTGCGGCCAAGACGAATGTCCGTCGCATGAAGCACCTTTGCGTTGGGAACGGCTGGCCGCGGAGCGGCATCGCCGCAATTGCTCGACCAACGCGCGCCGGGACCGTCGGTTCTCTGAAAAGCGAATCGGCGGCTCAGCCGATCGGTTCGAGCGGAGGCCGCATCATGTTCGACACGGGCTCGGTGACGCGCCGTCCGGGAGCGACATAGCGGACGCCGTTGGCGATGATGTCCTGAATGGTGGCGTCATGGTAGGTCGGGAAGGTCTCGTGACCCGGGCGAAAATAGAACACCTTGCCGCGCCCGCGATGATACACCGCGCCGCTGCGGAACACTTCGCCGCCCTGGAACCAGCTGACGAACACCAGCTCGTCCGGCGTCGGGATCTCGAAGGGCTCGCCGTACATCTCCTCCTTCGGAAGCTCGACGTAACGGCCGAGCCCCGCGGCGATGGGATGCTCGGGCGCGATCACCCAGAGCCGCTCCTTCTCGCCGTCCTCGCGCCAGTTCACCGTGCACGCGGTGCCCATCAGCAGCTTGAAGATCTTCGAGAAGTGCGCGGAATGCAGCACCACGAGCCCCATGCCCCGGAGAACCTGCTCGTGGACGCGCCGGACGATGTCGTCCGACACGTCGCCGTGCTTCATGTGGCCCCACCAGACCAGGACGTCCGTGCTGTCGAGGACGTCGGCCGAAAGGCCGTGCTCGGGTTGCTCCAGCGTCGCCGTGCGGACGCCGCCGAAGCCCCGCCGCCCCAGCGCCTCGGCGAGCACCGCGTGGATCCCGTCGGGGTAGATGGCCCCGACGGCCGGATTGTTCCTCTCGTGCCAGAACTCGTTCCAGATGGTGACGTTGAGCGGCTTCGACATGAAGGGTTCCTCGGTGATGGGCGAAACGGGCGTCAGCAACGCGCGATCGGCACGCGCTGCCTGAGCCGCGCGCTCTCGATCGCGCCGAAGACCATGGCGAGGCTCTTGAAGTTTTCCGAGCTCGCCGTCTCCGGGGGCCGGCCGCTACGGACGGCGTCGATGAAATCGCGCATCACGCCCTCGTGGCCGCCGATGCGTGCGCTTTCCGGGGCCGGGGGCACATCGAGCGGCTCGGCGCTGCGGACAAGGCCGGGCGCGCCGGCATCCGGCTCGCGCTCCGCCCGGAACATGTCGTGCCCATCCCATACCAGCGTGCCGTGCTCGCCGACGATGCGCCAGGCGCCCTCCCAGCTCGTACGCAGCCCCTGCGCGCACCAGCTTCCGCGATAGGTGTAGGTGATGTCGTCTTCCAGTTCGAAGATCGCGTAGGCGCTCGCCCCGTGCGCGTACCAGGAGCCCGCCGGGTTCACCTCGCCGCAATAGACCGCCTCGGGCGCGGCGTCGGCGATGTAGCGCGCGGCGTCGAAGGTGTGGATGGCCATGTCCAGCAGCAGCACGTTGCGCATCTCCTCGCGGAAGCCGCCGAAATGCGGGGCGATGAAGAAATCGCTGTGCAGGCTCGTCACCCGCCCGATCGCGCCGGAGGCCAGGAAGGACCGGATGCGCCGCACGCCTTCGACGTAGCGGCGGTTCTGCACGACGGCATGGATCCTGCCCGCGTCCCGCGCCGCGGCCACGAGCGAGCGGGCGTGCTCCAGCGTGTCGGCCATGGGCTTCTCGCTCAGCACGTGGCAACCGTGGATGAGCGCCGTGCGCACCACGTCGTGCCGCGCCCCGGGGATCACCACGTCGAACAGGATGTCGGGGCTGTGCTGGCGCAGCATGCCGACGAGATTGGATCCGGTGGGGACCGCGAGGCCGTACTGCTCGGCCCGCGCCTTGGCCCGCGAAGGATCGATGTCCACGAGCCCGACGATGGCGAGGCCGTCGATGGCGGCGGCGGCTTCGAGCCAGCGGCCGCTCATCGCGCCGCAGCCCGCCAGGATGGCGCGAAGCGTCATGGTCCCCTCCCCGTCGGGTCGGTCCGAACGCTACGACAGCGCCGCTGAGGCGTACACCCCTGCCCCGGCATGGCGGAACCCGCGCGGAAGCGGAGACGTTCGGCTTCGACCGGCGCGGGTGCGCCGCAGCCGAGGACACGCCGATGGGCTTCAGCATCACCAGCCCGCTCTTCGCCAGCGGGCAAGCCATCCCCACCCGCTTCACGCGCCTCGGCGAGAACATCTCGCCGCCGCTCGTCTGGTACGGGGCGCCGCAGGCGACGCGCAGCTTCATCCTGCTGATGGAGGACGTGCTCGGACCGTGGCCGCACTGGATCGCCTGGAACATCACGGGCGACCGCCTGCCGGAGAACGCCGGCGCGCAGGACGGGCCGCTGATGCAGGGCGCGAACCGCTATGGCCGAGCCGCCTATGACGGCCCCGAGCCGCCGCCCGGGGAGACCTACCATCCCTACCGGTTCAGGTTCGCCGCCCTGAACTGCGACACGCTTCAGCTCGATCGTGGCGCGGGCGCGCAGGCGGCGTGGGAGGCATCCCGGCCGTTCCAGATCGAGGAGGCGGAACTCATCGGCATCTTCACCTCGATCGACCCGACAGCCGAGATCCGGTGAGCGCCCCGGCTTCGGCGTCGCCGCATCGCGCCACGCAAAGGAAAGCCCCCGGCGCTCTCGCACCGGGGGCCGCCGCCATCGACGGATTCGCGTGAGGTCTTAGCGATCCGCCTTCTGGTCGGACTGGTAACGCTCCGCGAACATGCGCGTCACGGTCTCGACGTTCTGGTCGATCCAGCGCGCCATTTCCTGCTCCTCGCGCAGGGACTGCTTCAAGGCGTCGACGTGCTGGGTGAAGCCGCCCACCTCGGCCAGACAGATCAGGGACTTGTAGGCCGCGATCTCGTAGTTCTCGAAGGCGTTGTTGGCGAAGGTGTTCTTGAGGATCTCGTCGTCGGCCGCGCCATGCAACAGCGCGCCCATGTTGGCGCTGAACTCCATGGCGAAGTCCTTCAGGACCGAGCGGCTCGTGTCGAAGGACTCGAGGATCCGATCCAGCCGCTCGTGCTGCTGGCGCGTCTCTGCGAGATGCTGGCGGAGCTTGGCGGCGACGTCCGGATAGTTCTCGATCCGGTCGAGCTGGCGCTCGATGAGCTGGATGGCCTGCTTCTCGACGGCGTGCGCATTCCGCGCGCCCGTGATGAACAGGTCGCGGACGGCTTCGTTGCCGGACGACATGGACGAGGACGAGGTGGAAGCACCGGTATAGCTGGCTGACATGGATTGGCCTCCTGGCTGGTTTGGTCCTCAAAACCGCGCTGGGCTGAACTTGTTCCAGTCTCGGCGAGATTGGCGCGGGGCCATCCGCCACGGGCGGAGCCGTGCTCCAGCGCCCCCCGGGGGGCCCTCCCGGCAGGGCGCGCCGGCGCTGGAACTTCGGGTGGCGCGTCACGTTGCCCGGTCACCCGATCCATGCGGCAGACGCCACCGGCATCACCGAGCATCACCGAGGAGAACGTCATGAGAGCCTTGTGCTGGCACGGCACGTCCGACATCCGCTGCGACAGTGTGCCCGACCCCCGGATCGAGCACCCCCGCGACGCGATCATCAAGATGACGAGCTGCGCGATCTGCGGCTCGGACCTTCACCTCTATGACGGCTTCATGCCCGGCATGAAGTCCGGCGACATCATGGGCCACGAGTTCATGGGCGAGGTGGTCGAGGTCGGCTCCGAGAACAAGAAGCTGAAGGTCGGGGACCGCGTGGTCGTGCCGTTCACGATCTGCTGCGGCGAGTGCGAGCAGTGCCAGCGCGGCAACTGGTCGGTGTGCGAACGGTCCAATCGCAATGCCGATCTTGCGGAGAAGGCCTTCGGGCACACCACGGCTGGCCTGTTCGGCTACACCCACCTGACCGGCGGCTACGCCGGCGGCCAGGCCGAGTATGTCCGCGTGCCCTATGCCGACGTCGCGCCGGTGAAGATCCCGAACGGGCTGACGGACGAGCAGGTCCTCTTCCTCGGCGACATCTTCCCCACCGGCTGGCAAGCCGCCGTGCAGTGCGACATCCAGCCGACGGACACGGTCGCGATCTGGGGCGCGGGGCCTGTCGGCCAGTTCTGCGTCCGCAGCGCCATCCTGCTCGGGGCGAAGCAGGTCGTCTGCATCGACAACGTGCCCGAGCGCCTCGACATGGCGCGCGCCGCCGGCGCGATCACCATCGATTTCGACGACGAGGACGTGGGCGACCGCCTGCGCGAACTCACCGCGAACAAGGGCCCGGAAAAGTGCATCGACGCCGTCGGCCTGGAGGCCCACGCCACGGCTTCGCTCGACTCCATGTACGACCGCGCTAAGCAGGCGCTGATGCTGGAGACGGACAGGCCCCACGTGCTGCGCGAGATGATCATGGTGTGCCGCCCCGCCGGGGTGCTCTCGGTGCCCGGCGTCTATGGCGGCCTCATCGACAAGGTCCCCTTCGGCGCTCTGATGAACAAGGGCCTGACCGTGCGGACCGGCCAGACGCATGTGAACCGCTGGACCGAGGACCTGCTGCACCGGATCGAGGAAGGGCAGATCGACCCCTCCTTCGTGATCACGCACACGGTCTCGCTGGAGGAAGGCCCCGCCATGTACAAGACCTTCCGCGACAAGGAGGACAGTTGCGTGAAGGTGGTCATGAAGCCCTGAACCCGGCACATGAGAGGGAGCGACGACGACATGGCCCGTCCCCAGGCAACGCAGAAGCCGCCGCCGGACGCCCCGTCCGCGGCGGCTGCGGAAGACAGCCGCTCGGCCGAGTCTCGGCGGGCGCTGGATTCCGTGAAGGAACCGCCGACCTCGGACGCCCTGCGCCACCGCATCGACTTCGCCGGCGCGGGGGACAAGGTCCCCTTCCCCGACCCCGCGACGGCCCCCCTGGGGACCGACGCGGAAGCGGCAGGCACGCCGCCCGACACCATGGAGCGGCGGCTCGCCGGCCTGCACGAGAAGACGATCGGCAGGCTCCTCGGCGCGTCGCGCAGAAAGCCTGACCACGAGGGCGAGGCCTGGGTCACGCCCGTCTTCATCGCGGGCATCATCATCTCCGGCGTGGTGATCGTGCTGGGCGCGCTGATCAGCATATGACAGCAGCGCCAGGCCATCCGCCGCGCCGGGACCAACCCCGCGCTCCCTCTTCGCCCACGGCCGGACCATCGGAGGATTTTTCGTCCGTGATGATGCGCAACATCGCGGCCCTGCGGGAGCGCCGGGCGGAGGAGGAGCGCAGCGCCGGTCTTCAGGACCGCATCGCGGACGTCATCTCACAATTTGCGGGAAGCCTCACCTTTGTCGCCATCCACCTCGTGCTGGTGATCGGATGGATCGTCGTCAACCTGGGATGGACGAGCATCGAGCCCTACGACCCTTCGTTCGTGATCCTGGCGACGTTCGCGTCGGTGGAGGCGATCTTCCTGTCGACCTTCGTGCTCATCAGCCAGAACCGCGCCGCGACGGAAGCGGACCGGCGCGCGGAGCTCGACCTGCAGGTGAACCTGCTCGCCGAGCATGAAGTGACGCGGATGCTGGACCTCACCGTCGCCATCGCCCGGCATCTCGGCCTGCCCGAAGCCCAGGACTCACGCTTGAGCGAGCTGAAGCGCGACGTCGCGCCGGAGAAGGTACTCGACAAGCTGGAGGAGACGGAAGAGCAAAAAGAAAAGCAAAGCTGAAGTCTATCTTCTTTGTTGTAGGCGGAACCACCTGCAATCAAAGTACGTTCTACTTACCGTCATTAGCCTCGTCGCTTCCTAAGTGATTGGGCTTGCTCACTGAAGTGACGGAGCGATCATGGCGGCGACGTGTCTCATTACCGGTGGATCAGGTTTCATAGGCCGATATCTTGCAGCCGAGCTTCAGTCGCGAGGCTATTCCGTGAGGGTCATCGACAGCCTCGTCGAGCAGGCCCACAGCGGAGACGAGGCGCCACTTCCCAAGGGCGTCTCCTTCATCAAGGGCGATGTGCGGGACCGGGAGGCGGTGAAGCGAGCGCTCGACGGCGTCGACTTCGTCTTCCACCTCGCGGCCGAGGTCGGCGTCGGCCAGAGCATGTACGAAATCGAGCGCTACGTCAGCGGCAATGACGGCGGCACGGCGGTGCTGCTGGAGTGCATGATCGACCAGCCGATCAGGAGGATCGTCGTCGCCTCCTCCATGAGCGTCTATGGCGAGGGGCTCTACACCGACGAGAACGGCAGGGTCGCAGGCAATGTCCGGCGAAAGCCGGATCGCGTGAAGCTCGGGCTCTGGGACCCCGCCGATATCGATGAGACGCCCCTGACCCCCGCCCCGACCCCCGAGACCAAGCCCGTCGACCTCGCCTCCATCTACGCCCTCACCAAATACATGCAGGAGCGCGCCGTCCTCATCTTCGGGGAGGCCTATGGCGTGGAGGCGGTGGCGCTGCGGCTGTTCAACGTGTTCGGCCCCGGCCAGGCGCTCTCCAATCCCTACACCGGCGTGCTCGCCAATTTCTCGTCCCGGCTCGCCAACGGACAGCCCCCGCTGATCTTCGAGGACGGCCTGCAGAAGCGCGATTTCGTGCATGTCCGGGACGTGGCGCGCGCCTTCCGCCTGGCGTTGGAAGAACCCCGCGCGGCCGGCGAGGTGATCAACATCGGCAGCGGCCGGGCCTATGCGATCTCCGACATCGCCCGGCGTCTCGCTTCCGTCATGGGACGCGGCGACATCGCGCCGGAGATCCTCGGCAAGGCTCGGGCGGGCGACATCCGCAACTGCTTTGCGGACATCGGCAAGGCGCGCCGGCTGCTGGGCTTCGAGGCGCGCCACGAACTGATGGAGTCCCTGCCCGAACTCGTCGACTGGGTGCGGACGGCGGTCGCCACGGACAGGGCGTCCGAGATGCGAAAGCAACTGGAAGCGCGGGGCCTGGTATCATGAACCCCCGTGTGATCGAGGGGCCCGTCGCGGTCATCGGCGGCAGCGGCTTCATCGGCTCGAACCTCGCGGCGAGCTTTCTCGAGGAGGGCCGCGAGGTTCTCGTCCTCGACAATCTCAGCCGCCCCGGTGTCGAGCAGAACCTGGCCTGGCTGCAGCTGCGCTTCGGCGCGCGTGTGCACCCCCGGATCGTCGACGTGCGCGACCTCGCGGCCCTTCGCCCCGTGCTGGCGGACGCCGCCGTCGTCTACAACTTCGCGGCCCAGACCGCCGTAACCACGAGCCTCGACGACCCGCTCGGCGACTTCGAGACCAACGCGCGCGGCGCGATCAACGTGCTCGAAGCCGTGCGGCTGGCGGGGCGGGGCGCGCCGGTGATCTTCTCCAGCACGAACAAGGTCTATGGCGACCTCGACGACATCGCCATGGAGCAGCACGGCCAGGCGCACCGGCCCGTCGACGCCAGCCTCCATGCGCACGGCGTGGGCGAGGACCGGCCGCTGCGCTTCTGCACGCCGTATGGCTGCTCCAAGGGCGTGGCCGACCAGTATGTGCTCGACTACGCCAAGTCGTTCGGGCTGCCCACGGCCGTGCTGCGGATGAGCTGCATCTACGGCCCCCGGCAGTTCGGCACGGAAGACCAGGGCTGGGTGGCCCACTTCCTCATCAAGGCGCTGCAGGGAGAGCCGATCACCATCTACGGCGATGGGAGGCAGGTGCGCGACGTGCTGCATGTCGACGACGCCGTGGCCGCCTACCGTGGCGTGCTCGACAATATCGGGCGGCTGAGCGGGCACGTGTTCAACCTCGGCGGCGGCCCCCGAAACGCCGTGAGCCTGCGCGAGGTCATCCGCGAGATCGGCGACGTCGTCGGCCGCGACGTCACGCTGAAGCATGGCGAGTGGCGCAAGGGCGACCAGCTCTGGTTCGTCGCCGATACCAGGCGGCTGGAGGAGGCCATCGGCTGGCGCGCCGCGATGTCCTGGCGCGAGGGGCTCCGCGATCTCGCGGAGTGGCTGATCGAAGCGCGCGCGGCGCGATCCTCCCAGCGGGAAAGGCTGCGGGCATGAAGGTCGCGCTCGTCAATCCCGCCTGGAGCTATGACGGCAGCATCTATTTCGGCTGCCGCCACGAGCACCTGCCGCTGGAGCTCGGCTTCAGCCGGGCGCTCCTGGAGCAGGCCGGGCACGATACCCTGATGCTCGACGGCGCTCTGGACGGGCTGGACAACGCTGCCCTCGCCGCAGGGGTCGCCGCATTCGAGGCCGACATGACCGTGATCACGAGCGCGCCGACCTACCTGTTCTGGCGCTGCGCGCCGCCCGAGCTGCGCGTCCCCGGCGAGTTCCTGGCCGCCCTCGCCGGGCGCGGCGGGCGGACGGTCGCCGTGGGGCCCCACGCCTCCGCCACGCCCGGCGCGACGCTACGCAAGCTCGGGGTCGACGCGGTGGTGCGCGGCGAGTGCGAGGAGGTCGTCGCCGATCTCGCCGGGCGGTCCGACTGGCGCGGGGTGCCCTCGACGGCCGTGCTGGAGGATGGCGAGGTGCGCATCACCGGCGGCGTCCACGCCAGCCGCTTCGTGGATCACCCCGCCCTGCACTGGCCCGACGCCTGGATCGCCGCGCACGGCCACCACCACCATCGCTTCGATGCGGAGCAGCGCGGCTTCGGGGCCGAGGTGGAGGCCTCGCGGGGCTGCCCCTATACCTGCAGCTTCTGCGCGAAGATCGAGTTCCGGGACGCCTATCGACGCCGGGCGCTGGAGCCCGTGCTGGAGGAAATCGACGCGCTGATACGGCAGGGCGTCGGCTACATCTACTTCATCGACGAGATCTTCCTGCCGCAGAAGGCGCTGCTGGAGGCCCTGGTCGAGCGCAACGTCCAATTCGGCGTGCAGACGCGCATCGACCTGTGGAAACCGGACCTGCTCGAACTGCTCGGCCGCGCCGGGTGCGTGTCCATCGAGGCCGGGCTGGAGAGCCTGACGGTCGAGGGGCGCGAGATGCTGGCCAAGCGCTGCCGACTCGACACGCCGGAGCTGGCCGAGCTGCTGGTGACGGCGCGCCGTCACGTGCCGTTCGTGCAGGCGAACCTGATCGGCGTCGTGCAGGACGACCCGGCGCTCGTCCAGTACTGGCGGGACTACCTGATCACGCGCGGCGTGTGGGCCAACAAGCCGGTGCCGCTGTATCCCTATCCGAGTTCGCCCAGCTATCGCGCGATGTGGGGCGAGCCCGACGATCTCGCCTGGGAGCGCGCGCACACGCACTACCTCGACGCCTTCCACGAATTCAGCGACATCCAGGACGAGCGCCCTCGCCCCTTGCCGGAACTGGAACGGGCATGCTGCGGAGCCTGAACCCCGCGCCGCGCCGGATCCTCATGACACTCGACGCCGTCGGCGGGGTGTTTCGCTACGCCGTCGACCTGGCGCGCGGGCTGGCGGCGCATGGCTGCGCGGTGAGCTTCGTAGGCCAGGGCCCCCGGCCCTCCCCGGCGCAGGACGCCGAACTGCGCGACATTCCCGACGCGCGCCTATTCTGGCTGGACGAGCCGCTCGACTGGATGGCGTCCGGCGCCGCCGAGATCGCCTCCGTTCCCGCGCGTCTCGCCGACCTGGCGGAGGCCGAGCAGGTGGATCTCCTTCACCTCAACCTGCCCTCCCAGGCGGCGGGGCTGAGCACGAGCCGCCCGGTCGTCGTGGTGTCGCACTCCTGCGTGGTCACCTGGTGGGACGCCGTGCGCGCCGCGCCGCTGCCGCCAGACTGGGCCTGGCATCGCGCCGCCAACCGCGCCGGGTTCGATGCGGCGGACGCGGTGCTCGCGCCGAGCGAGAGCCATGCGGCGGCGCTCGAACGTTGCTATGGCCGGATCGACGGCCTCTCGGTCGTGCGCAACGGCGTCAGGGGCGAACCGGGCATCGCGTGGGCGGAGAAGAAGCTCCACGCCCTCGCGGTGGGCCGCTGGTGGGACGACGGCAAGAACGGCGCGGTGCTCGACGCCGCGGCCGCGCTGCTGGCGCAGCCGGTCATCATGGCGGGGCCTTGCGCCGGGCCGCAGGGGCAATCGTTGACGATCGCCCACGCGCAGGCCCCCGGCGCGCTGCCGCACGAACGCATCCGGGCGATGATGGCGGAGGCGGCCATCGTCGTGTCGCCCTCGCGCTACGAACCGTTCGGGCTCGCCGCCGTCGAGGGCGGCCTCGCGGGCGCGGCGCTCGTGCTGGCCGATATCCCGACCTATCGCGAGCTGTGGGACGGGGCGGCCCTGTTCGCCGCGCCGGACGATCCGCAGGCCTTCGCGGCCGCCATCCGGCGGCTCGTCACCGATGCGGCGCTTCGCGGGGAATGGGCGGCTCGCGCCAGCGCCCGGGCCCAACGCTACACGCCGGAAGCGCAGCTCTCGCGACTGCTCGGCATCTACGATTCCGTGCTCGGCCGGAGCCGGGCCACGCCGGCGGATCGCCAGCGCAGACTGACGGGGTGACCATGCGTTTTCTCTTCTACACGCACTCGCTGAAGTCCGACTGGAACCATGGCAACGCGCACTTCCTGCGCGGCGTGATGCGCGAGCTGGTCGCCCGCGGGCACGACGCCCGGGCTCTCGAGCCCGCCGATGGCTGGAGCCGGCAGAACCTGTTGCGAGACCAGGGCGAGGGAGCCCTCGACCGCTTCGCCACCGACTTCCCGGAGCTCCGCTCGGAGACCTACGCCGACGACTACGACCACGAGGGCGCGCTGGCCGCGGCGGATGTCGTCATCGTCCATGAATGGACCGCTCCGGCGCTCGTGGCCCGCATCGGCAAAGCGCGGCGCGCGGGGCTGGCCTTCACCCTGCTCTTCCATGACACGCATCACCGGGCGGTCTCCGAGGAGCGCGCCATCGCGGACCTGATGCTGCAGGACTATGACGGCATCCTCGCCTTCGGCGAGACGCTGCGCGAGCGCTACCTGAAGGCCGGCTGGGCGCGGCGCGTCTTCAGCTGGCACGAGGCCGCGGACGACCGCCTTTTCCGGCCCCTGCGGCGGGAGAAAGAGGGCGACCTGATCTGGATCGGCAATTGGGGAGACGACGAGCGCTCGGCCGAGATCCGCGAGTTCCTGATCGAGCCCGCCAGGGCGCTCGGCCTGAAAGGAACCGTGCGGGGCGTGCGCTACCCCGGCGACGCGATCGAGGCCGTCAAGGCGGCCGGCCTGACCTATGGCGGCTGGATCGCCAACGCCGACGCGCCGGAGGCTTTCGCCCGTCACCGCGTGACGATGCACATTCCCCGCGCGCCCTACCGGCGCGAGTTGCCGGGCATCCCCACGATTCGCGTCTTCGAAGCACTGGCGTGCGGCATCCCGCTGATCTCAGCGCCGTGGGACGACGCCGAAGGGCTGTTCAGGACGGGCACGGACTACCTCGTCGCGCGCGACGGGACCGAGATGCGCGAGCTGCTGGCCGCAGTGCTCAGGGACCCCGCGTGGGCCGCCTCCCTGGCCGCGTCCGGACTCGCCACGATCCAGGCCCGGCACACCTGCCGCCACCGCGTCGAGGAGCTCCTCGCCATCCTGGCGTGCGGCACGCGCAATGCGGCCGGTCCCGCCCGCAACAAGGAGGTCGCGGCATGAAGTTCGCGTTCTACGGCTCCAGCCTTCTGTCGTCCTACTGGAACGGGGCGGCCACCTATTACCGCGGCCTGCTGCAGGCCCTCGCGGCGCATGGTCACGAGATCACCTTCTACGAACCGGACGTGTACGACCGCCAGAAGAACCGCGACATCGAGCCGCCGGACTGGTGCAAGGTCGTCGTCTACGACGGGACGATCGAAGCGCTGAAGGCCGTCACCAGCGAGGCCGCCCGGGCCGACGTGGTGGTGAAGACGAGCGGGGTGGGCTTCGAGGACGACGCGCTGCTCGCCCATGCGCTCGACGCGGCGAGGCCCGGCGCGATCCGCATCTTCTGGGACGTCGATGCGCCCGCCACGCTCGCCGAGATCAGGGGCGACGCGGCGCACCCGCTGCGCAAGGCGCTCCCCCGGCTCGACATGGTGCTCACCTATGGCGGCGGCGATCCCGTCGTGGAGGCCTACCGGGCCGTCGGCGCGCGGTTCTGTGCGCCGATCTACAACGCGCTCGATCCGGCCACCCACCATCCCGTGGAGTCGAATCCGGGCTATGACGCGGACCTCGGCTTCCTCGGCAACCGCCTGCCGGACCGCGAGGCCCGTGTGGAGGAGTTCTTCCTCAGGGCCGCCACCCTCCTGCCCGAGCAGCGCTTCATGCTGGGCGGCTCGGGGTGGGCGGACAAGGCGATGTCGCCCAACGTGAAGTATATCGGACACGTGCCGACGGCCGCGCACAACGCCTTCAACTGCACGCCCAAGGCCGTCCTCAACGTCAACCGGGCCAGCATGGCGGAAAACGGCTTCTCGCCGCCAACCCGCGTCTTCGAGGCGGCGGGCGCGGGCGCGTGCCTCATCACGGACGCCTGGGTGGGCCTGGAGCTTTTCCTGAAGGAAGGCGAGGAGGTGCTGGTAGCGCGTGACGGGCAGGACGTCGCCGAGCATCTCGCGACGCTGACGACCGATCGCGCACGGGCGATGGGCCAGGCGGCGCTGGCGCGGGTGCGCCGCGAGCACACATACGACCGGCGCGCGGTGGAAGTGGACCGGCTGCTGCGCGAGGCCATGGCGTCCCGCGAAACGGGAGCCGCCGCATGACCCGGGCGCCGGACATCGTCATCATCGGATTGTCGCTCTCCTCGTCCTGGGGCAATGGGCACGCCACCACCTATCGCGGGCTGATGCGAGGGCTCGCCGGGCTCGGCAAGGACGTGCTCTTCCTCGAACACGACGCGCCCTGGTACGCCGCCAACCGCGACATGCCGAAGCCCGAGTTCGGCAGGCTGGCTTACTACGACGGCGTGGCGGACCTGATGCAGCGCTTCGGCGGGACGATCGGCGGCGCGGGATCGGTGATCATCGGGTCCTATGTCCGGGAGGGCATCGCCGTCATCGACGCCGTGGCCGCGCTCGCGCCCGCGACGCTCGCCTTCTACGACATCGACACGCCGGTGACGCTGGCGCGGCTGCGCCGCGGGGAAGAGGAGTATCTCGCCCGGCGTCAGGTCCCGGTGTTCGATCTCTACCTCTCCTTCACCGGGGGGCCGACGCTGGACCGCCTGAAGTCGGAGTTCCGGGCGAGGCGCACGGCGGCGCTGTACTGCTCGGTGGACGAGCGGCTCTACCGCCCCACGGGCGACGGGCTGCGGTGGGACCTCGGCTATCTCGGCACCTACAGCCCCGACCGCCAGCCCACGCTGGAGCGCCTGTTGCTGGAACCGGCCCGGCGACTGCCGGAGATGCGCTTCGTCGTCGCGGGGCCGCAATATCCCGACGGGATCGACTGGCCGGAGAACGTCGAGCGGATCGACCATCTGCCCCCGGCCGAGCACCCCGCCTTCTACAGCCGCCAGCGCTTCACGCTCAACGTGACGCGGGCGGACATGGTGGCGGCAGGGTGGTCCCCGAGCGTCAGGCTGTTCGAGGCCACGGCCTGCGCCACGCCCGTGATCAGCGACGCCTGGGACGGGCTGGACGCCCTGCTCCCCAACGGCAAGGCGCTGCGCATCGCGCACAGCACGGCGGACGTCGTCTCCGCCTTGCGCAGCATGCCGGACGCGGAGCGCATCGCCATGGGCCGGGCCGCGAGAAAGATCATCCTCGACGGTCACACCGGCGCGATCCGCGCCAGGGAGCTGGTGACGGCGCTCGACGCGGTGAAGCCGCAGGCCCCGGTCGCGGCCGTGGCGTCCTCGACCCGGCGCGCGGCGGCGAACTGACCCGCTCGCCGCGTGGCCAGCTTGGGAACGACACGTGGCCCGCGGCTTTAAGGCAGGTGCGATCCCTTGCACCCGCCGGAGCATCGAGAGCCTTGCCTTCGCCGTTCCCGTTTCGACCGACCCTGCGGACGATGCACCTGTGCATCGACATGCAGCGCCTCTTCACCACGGAGGGCCCCTGGCCGACGCCCTGGCTCGACCGGGTGCTGCCCACGGTGGTGGCCGTCGCCGAGCACCGCCCCGAGGCGACGATCTTCACAAGGTTCATTCCACCGCAATCGCCCGAGCACATCCACGGCGCCTGGCGTGACTATTACCGCCGCTGGCGCGAGACGACGCTGGATGTGCTGGACCCATCCGCGCTCGAACTCGTGCCGCCGCTGGCGCGGCTCGCGCCGCCGGCGACGGTGATCGACAAGCCGGTCTATTCCGGCTTCGTGGGGAGCCGCCTCCGCGAAACGCTGGTGGAGCGCGGGGCGGACGGGGTCATCGTGACCGGGGCCGAGACCGACGTCTGCGTGCTCGCCACCGTCCTCGATGCGGTGGACCTCGGCTATCCCGTCCACGTCGTGACGGACGCGCTGTGCAGCTCGGCCGACAGCGGGCATGACGCCGTGCTGACGCTCTATCGCGAGCGCTTCTCCAGCCAGATCCGCGCCGTCAGCGTGGAGGAGATCCTCGCGGAGTGGCCGCGGGCGTAAGGTCAGCCGCGGCCTTGCGCCGCGTAGGCCACCGCCGTCCGCGCCGCCACGGCCACGTTGTTACGAACGAGCGCGATGTTGGCCTTCAGGCTGCGGCCGGCCGTGATCTCGTTGATCCGCGCCAGCAGGAACGGCGTCACGGCCTTGCCGGCGATCCCGCGCCTGGCGGCCTGCTCCACGGCGTCCGCGATGACGCGCTCCATCTCGGCCTCGTCGAGCGCATCCGCGGTGGGGATGGGGTTGGCCACCAGCAGCCCCGTGCCGGACCCCAGCGCGCGGTGCAGGCGGATCGCCTGCGCAAGCTCTTCCGGCGTGTCGAGGCGCTGGTCGACAGTCTCGCCGCTGCGCCGGACGTAGAAGGCGGGGAAGTCGTGCGTGCCAAAGCCGATGACGGGGACGCGCTGCGTCTCGAGGAACTCCAGCGTCTTCCTGATGTCGAGGATGGACTTCACCCCGGCGCAGACCACCGCCGTGGGCGTGCGGCCGAGTTCCACCAGGTCCGCCGAGATGTCGAAGGTCGTCTCCGCGCCGCGATGCACGCCGCCGACGCCCCCGGTGGCGAAGATGGCGATGCCCGCCATCTCCGCGATGCGCATGGTCGCCGACACCGTGGTGCCGGCCGACTGCTTGCGCACCATCGCGGTGGCGAGGTCCCGGGAGGACGCCTTCACGACGCTGCGGTCGTCGCCGAGCCGTTCCAGCAATGCGGGGCCGAGCCCGGCGTGCAGGACGCCGTCGATGACCGCGATCGTGGCCGGCGTCGCGCCCTCCGCCCGCACGACCTCCTCGACGCCCCGCGCCGTTTCGAGGTTTTCCGGGTAGGGCATGCCGTGGGTGATGATGGTCGATTCCAGCGCCACGACGGGACGCCCGGCCGCGAGCGCGTCCGCGACTTCGTCTCCGAGCTTCGGCTTGATGGCGGCTGTCATGCGGATGCTCCTGTGGGTTCCGTACTGTCCGCCGCCGCGAAGCGGGCGAGTGCGGCTTCGAGCAGCTGGGGCGAGAGGTCCGGGTGAACGCTGAACTCGCTCTCGGTGGTCAAGGCGGCGACGAGCACGCCGGCCTTCAACGCCTCCGCGAGCGCTGAGCCCGCGACGAGCCGCGCCAGCGTGCCGGAGATCAAGGCGTCGCCCGCGCCCGTCACGTCGATGCTGCGCGCCGGCGCGGCGGGGATGAGCGCCCGCCCGTCCGCCGTGGCGAGGAGGACGCCGTCCACGCCCTGCGTGAGGACGATGGCGGCCGCGCCGCGAGCGAGCAGCGCGCGCGCCGCGTCCTCGCACCCTGCCGCGCGGTCTCCGAGAAGGGCCCGGGCCTCGTCGAGATTGAGGAACAGCAGGTCGACGCCCGACAGATCCTGCGGGAGACGCGCCACCTTGGGCGTCGACACCGCGTCGACGGCGAGCCTGAAGCGCGCGGCGCGGCGGCGGGAGATCAGGTGCGAGAGGACGTCCGGCGAAAGATTGCAATCGGCGAACACCCAGTCGGCCGCGGCCAGATGCGACCAGGCGCGCTCGACGTGCTCGGGCGTCAGGAGATCCAGAATGGCCATGTCGGCGAGGCCGAGCGCGAGCGCGCCATCGGCCTCCAGCACGGCGACGTACTCGGCGGTGGGGCGTTCTCTCGTGCGGGCCAGGCGCGTGCCGTCCACCCCGAGGTCGTTGAGGTGGCGGATGACCGCCTCGCCGGCCTCATCCTCGCCGAGCATGCTGACGAGGCTGGTCTCCACGCCGAGACGCGCGAGGTTCTCCGCAACGTTACGCGCCACGCCGCCGAAGGCGCGGCCGCCGTCCACGGGGTTCGAAGTTCCTGGAATGAGCGGCCTGCGGGCGCGGTACTTGCGGTCGACCGTCGCGCCGCCGATGCAGACGACGCGCTTTCCCTTCGGCAGCACGTAGCCTCGCCCGAGGAGATGACCCTTCTGGACCAGCGAGACGATGTGCGCGGCGACCGTTGACCGCGCGAGGCCCAAGGCCGTGGCGATGTCCTGCTGGCCGATGAACGGGTTCGCGGCGATGGCGCCGAGCACCGCACGCTCCTGCTGGCCGAGATCGTCTGGCGGAGGCCTTTCCATAAGGCATTTGAAAACAAGTGACGACCTTGTCAACAGTTGTTGCAGCCCCTACCGTGGCCCCGGCGAGGACCCAGCATGACCCCTAGGCAGAAGATCATCATCGACACCGATCCCGGGCAGGACGACGCCGTCGCCATCCTGCTGGCGCTGGCTTCGCCCGAACTCGAGGTGATGGGCATCGTGGCCTCCGCCGGAAACGTGCCGTTGGCGCGAACTGCGCTGAACGCCCGCAAGGTGGTCGAACTGGCCGGAAGGCGCGACGTCCCCGTCTACGCGGGCTGCCCGCGTCCCATGGCGCGCGATCTCGTCACGGCGGAGCATGTGCATGGGCCGACCGGGCTCGACGGCCCCTCCATGCCCGATCCCGTGGCCCCGCTGCAGGAGCAGCACGGGGTCGACTTCATCCTCGACGTGCTGAAGCGCGAGGAAGCGGGGTCCGTGACGGTCTGCATCCTCGGGCCGATGACCAACGTCGCGATGGCGCTCGTCAAGGATCCCGAGACCGCCCGGCGCATCGGGCGCATCGTGGCCATGGGTGGCGCTTATTTCGAGGTCGGCAACATCACGCCGACCGCCGAGTTCAACATTTATGTCGATCCCGAAGCGGCCGACATCGTGCTGAAGAGCGGCATCCCGGTGACGCTGTTGCCGCTGGACGTCACCCACCAGGTGCTGGTGACGCAGGAGCACAAGCACAGGCTCCATGCGCACGGCACGCGCACGAGCCGCGCCGTGGCGGAAATGATCGCCTTTTCCGAGCGCTTCGACCTGGAGAAGTACGGCTGGGACGGCGCGCCCCTGCACGACCCCACAGTGATCGCCTGGCTTGTGCGGCCGGAGCTTTTCAAGGGCAGGCACATCAACGTGGCGATCGAGACGCAGAGCGCCCTGACGCGCGGCATGACCGTGGCCGACTGGTGGCGCGTGACGGACCGCCCGGAGAACTGCACCTACCTCCGGCACGTGGACGTGGCGGGGTTCTTCCACCTTTTGTCGGAGAGACTTGCCAAACACCCCTGATGCAATACTGCTCAAATTGGCTATAAATTCCGCATGCCATCGTCTTTTACTGTGATACCCCGTGCTTTCCAGTATCACGGAAACCATTGATCAAGACCTTCGACCCGATCCTGCTGCAGGCGCATCAGCGGAGTGACCGGGCTGGCCATGATCAAGAGAATACAGCCCTGCATCGGCGACATCTGGGACTATCATGGGGGCGGACGGTATACTGTCGTCGACTTCGTCCGGCACTTCGAGACGGATGAGGTCTTCGTCGTCTGCGAGAGCTTCGGCGAGAAGCGGATCTGGTCCAAGGACGCCTGGTTCCACCTCGTGCCCTATCGCGGCGCGGATGCGCCCTCGGGCGCCATGGTGCGTCCGTTCACGCTCGTGCAGATCGGGCTGAAGCCCCGATCCGAGGCCAGCTTCGACCAATTGTCCTTCGACACGATCTGATCGACGCGACCGCCCGGCTGGAACGAAGCCGCGCGCTCCGCGTTCGCAGGGGCTTGCGTCCCCGCGAGCATGAGCTCCTTGCGGCCATCCGGAAGCGCGCGGCGTCCGTACACCTCATGAACCGACGAGCCGCCATCGGGCGGAGCAACGAAACGGAACGCCCCGCGGCGGGTAGCCCCGCCGGGCAGCGGTCCGGGAAAGGCGTTTCCAGTGACTTTCAGGCAGGCCCTCATCGCCTATGGCTGCGCTGCGCTCGTGATGCTGCCGCTCGACATCGCGTGGCTCGGGACCGTCGGGCGCACGTTCTACAAGCAGCAGCTCGGCTCGCTGCTGCTGGAGCGGCCCGCCTGGGGCGCGGCGGTCGCGTTCTACCTGATCTACGTCGTCGGCGTGGTGATCTTCGCCATCGCGCCCGCACTGCGGGACGGGGCCTGGACGACGGCGCTGCTGTTCGGCGCGCTCTTCGGCTTCTTCGCCTACGCGACGTACGATCTCAGCAATCTCGCGACCCTGCGCGGCTTCACCCCTGCGGTGGCCCTGCTCGACATCGCCTGGGGCACGGTGCTCACAGCGCTCACGGCTGCGGGCGGCTACGCCCTCATGCGCTATTTCTCGCCGGCCTGACGGCGCTCAGGCGTCCTTGGGGATGACCCTCGGCTTTCCCAGGTCGTCGATCGCCACGAAGGTGAAGGTGGCGTCGGTCACCTTCTCACGCACGCCGGCCTGGAAGCGCCGCGCCCAGGCTTCGATGTGGATCCTCATCGAGGTGCGCCCGATGCTCTCGACGTCGGTATAGACGCACAGGACGTCTCCCACCCGGACCGGCCGGATGAAGCTCATCGCCTCGACGGCGACGGTGACCACGCGTCCCTTCGAGCGCTCCACGCCCGCGATGCCGCCCGCCTGGTCCATGCGCGACATGACCCATCCGCCGAAGATGTCCCCGTTCGCATTGGTATCGGCGGGCATGGCGATGGTGCGCACGGTGAGCTCGCCGCGGGGCTCCTCGACGACGACCTGTTCCTGAGACATCCGCGTTCCCTCTCGCGTCCGATCGCACGACGATGACGGGATTAGCCGCCCGGGCGCAAGCCCTCCCAGGTTTGGTAAATATCCCTGCGCGGCCTCGCGCGCAGTCGCTCTCAGCTTTGCGTGGGCGCGAAGCGTGCGACGAGCTCGTGCACCGGCCCGGGATAGGTGAGCCGCACGAAGGTGATGGGGCTCTCCGCGCTCCAGGTGCGCCGCTCGACGATGAGGCAGGCGGAGCCGGTGGGGATGTCGAGGGCCTTGGCCGCCTCTGCGGACGCTCCTTCGGCGCGGATGCGATGCTCCGCGGCCGTCCACGGCACCTTGGCGACGAGCCAGGCTCCGGGCGCGATCTCCGCGAAGGGCTCCTTGTCGGCTTCGGGGACCGCCGACAGGTTGACGATGCGCTCCTCCAAGCAGAACGTACGCAGGCCGGCGTCGTGGCGGCAGGCCAGCTCCAGGATCGGCCCCGGCTCCGCCGTCTCCAGCAGGTCCCGGTCCACGCGGGTGCTGCGCCTCTTCCGCCGCCGGGTGATCGTGAAGCGATAGGGCAGGCCCAAGGCCTGGACCTCGGTCTTGATATCGGGAATGTCCAGCACCGCGGATTGCGAGTGCGGACGGCGGACGAAGCTGCCCGCCTTGCGCCGGCGCTCGATCAGCCCTGCCCCCGCGAGCTGCGTGAGCACCTTGTTGACGGTCATGCGGGAGCAGCCGTAGCGCGCCGTGAGCTCGTGCTCGTAGGGGATGCGGTGCCCCGGCGGCCACTCGCCGGACAGGATGCGGTCCTCGATATCCGCGAGAATGCGCTGGTGCAGCGAACCTGGCTCGGCGCTGCGCTCCTTCGTTCCCGCGAGGCTGTTCACTGGGCTGGCCGCCATGGCGTCACAGCAGCATCGCCGCGCCGCGATCGAGATAGGTGTCGAGGAACTGCTCCAGCCGGGGATGGCGCGGCTTCCTGAACACCTCCTGCGGGGGGCCGGAGAGGACGAGCCTGCCATGGTCGAGGAACGCGATGCGCTGGCCCACCGAGGCGGCGAAGCCGATCTCGTGCGAGACGACGACCATGGTCATGCCGTCCTCGGCGAGCTTGCGCATGACGTTGAGCACTTCGCCGGTGAGTTCGGGATCGAGCGAAGAGGTCGGCTCGTCGAAGAGCATGATCTTCGGCTCCAGCGCGAGCGCCCGCGCGATGGCGACGCGCTGCTGCTGTCCGCCCGAGAGCTCCGAGGGATAATGATCGGCCCGGTTTTCCAGGCCCACCTTGGCGAGTTGCGCCCGGGCCCGCTCCTCCGCCTGCTTGCGCGGCACGCCGCGCGCCGTCTTCAGCGCCTCCGAGACGTTGCCCAGCGCCGTCATGTGCGGCCAGAGATTGAACTGCTGGAACACCATGCCGATCTGCGAGCGCACGGCGCGGATGCGGGCCGAGGCAAGCCGCACGCGCGAACCGTCCGGCTTCACCTCGAAGCCGAGCGGCTCGCCGCTGACCAGGATCGCGCCGGACGTGGCTTCCTCCAGGAAGGCCATGCAGCGCAGGAGCGTGCTCTTGCCGGAGCCGGACGGGCCGATGAGGCAGGTCACCTCGCCGGGCACGACCTCCATGTCCACGCCGTGCAGCACCTCGGTCTTGCCGAAGCTCTTGTGCAGGTCCCGGACGCTGATGGCGGGGGTGCTCATGCGGTGGCGAACCTGAATTTGGAGAAGCGGGATTCCGCAAAGCGCGACAGACGCCCGGAGAGCTCGACGAGGCCCCAGTAGACCAGCGCCAGGATGAAGAAGGCTTCGACGAAGGCGTAGTGTTCCGTGCCGATGTTGCTGACGGTGAAGGTGAGTTCAGGCACCGTGATGGTGGAGAGAATGGCGGTCTCCTTCAGCAGGATGATCGCCATGTTGGTGCAGGCGGGCAGCACCAGCATCGTCATCTCCGGCACGAGGATGCGCCGCACGATCTGGAAGCGGCTGAGCCCCACGCATTCCGCCGCCTCGACATGCCCGCGCGGCACGGCCTCGAACCCGGCGCGGAAGATCTCGCTGAAATAGGCCGCGCCATAAACCGAGAGGCCCAGCAGGCCCGCAGGCGCGGGATCGAGCGACAGGCCCATGAAGGGGCCGCCGAAATAGAGCAGGAAGAGCTGGATGAGGAACGGCGTCCCGCGCAGGACTTCGACGATGAGCCAGAGCACGCGATCGAGCGGGCGCGGGCCGTAGCGCCGCGCCACCGCGACGACGAAGCCGAGCAGCACGGCCGCGATCGTGCCGGCGAACCACAGCGCCAGGCTGATGCCGAGCGCGCGGAGGATCCCCGGCAGGTTGTGGAGGATGAGGGCGACGTCGAAGCTCACGGCTCCCTCCTCACGCCAGGCCCCATCGCAACCGGCGCTCGGCGAGCGTGCCGAGCCCCGCGAGCGCCCAGTTGATGACGAGGTAGAGCAGCCCGGCGGCCGCATAGAGCGGCAGCGGCTTGTAGGTGCTGGCGGCCAGATCCTGCGCCATCCGGGTCAGCTCCACGACGCCGACGAGCGAGATGAGGGACGAGGCCTTCAGGATCAGGATCGCCTCGTTCACGATGGCCGGCAGCGTGAGCCGGAACGCGATCGGCGCGCGGATGCGGCGGAACTGCTGGAAGGGGCTGAGCCCGGCCATGTCAGCGGCTTCGATGAGCCCGCGGGGCACGCTGGAAAAGCCTCCCCGAAGCGTCTCCGCCTGGTAGGCGGCGGTGCACAGCGACAGCCCCACGATGGCGGCGACCACGCCCGGCACGTTGAGGCCCATCGCCGGCAGGAGATTGTAGATCAGAAGCAACTGCACCAGCAGCGGCACGCCGCGGAAGAAGCTGACGAAGGTCCGCCCCGGCCAGGACAGCCAGGGGTTGGGCGACAGCATCGCGCCGGCGACCAGCATGCCGATGACCAGCCCCAGCACGATCGACACGGCCGAGATGACGACCGTGTAGAACGAGGCTTCGACCAGGAGTGCGAAAAGCGTCCAGGACACCGCGGGCCTTATCGAGAGTGGTTGGTACCAGCCGGGGAAAGAGCGAGCCTGAAGGCTCGCTCTTTCCCCTTGCGGGAGAAGGCGGCCGGCCGCAGGCCGGACGGATGAGGGGTCCGCCGAAGACCGATCGCGGGCCGACGCTTCATGCCCGGCGCCCCCTCATCCGGCCCTTCGCGCCACCCTCGGGTCAAGCCCGAGGGCAGGCTCTTCTCCCGCGAGGGGAGAAGGGGCACGCGTCGACCCGTATCCGCTCAGAAAGCGGGGTTCGTGACAGCGTCCGGCGTATCGAAGCTGTCGCCGAACCACGTCTTCTGGATGGCGGCGAGGCGTCCGTCCTTCTTCAGCGTCAGCAGCGCCTTGTCGAAGGCGTCGTTGAGGCTGGCGTAGTCGGCGTCCTTGCGGCCGATATAGCCGAAATAGGACTTGTCGCCGAAGGGCGGCTTCACGACTTCGAACGTGTCAGGACGCTGGCTGGCCACGAAGGCGATGTTGGGCAGGGAGTTTGCGACGGCCACGACGCGGCCGGCCGCGAGGTCGGCATACGCCTCGTTGTAGCCGGGATACTCACGGGCATCGACCTTGGCCGGCAGCTTGTCCCCGTAGGCCTTGAGCTGGGCGAGCTGGGCGGTGGCCTTGCCGGCGCCGACGGCCTTGCCGGAGATGTCCTCGGGCTTGGAGATGCTGGCGTCGCCCTTCTTCTTCAGGATGGCGACCGTGGCCTCGGCGATGGGCGGCGAGAAGCGATAGCGCTCCATGCGGGCCTTGGTGATGGTGGCGGGGCCGGCGACCATGTCGAACTTGCCGGCCTCCAGGCCGGGCAGCACGCCTTCCCACGGCAACGCCACCCACTCGATCTTGACGCCCATCTCCTTGCCGATCTCGGCGAAGAGATCGACGTTGAGGCCGGCATGCTTGCCGGCGTCGATGAAATCGAAGGGGGCGAAGGCCGTCTCGGTGCCGACCTTCATCACGCCGGCCGCCTTGACGCGCGCCAGCGCATCCTGCGCCTGCGCCATGCCGGCGCTGACGCCCAGGGCCATAGCGGCGCCGAGCACCGTCTTCAGAAACATGCGCTTTTGCATCGTCGAGTTCCCCTCTTCTTTTGGCTTGGAGGCCTGTTCAGGTATCATTTGCCTATACATATTCCCGCACCTTTCGGAGCGCCTTGTCAATCGTGCCGGAGGCCCGAAAGAGCGCCGGATTGCCTCTCGCCTAGGCAGGCTTTTGCGCAACAGTGAGGCTGCTCAGCGCGACGCCATGCGCTGCGTGGCCGCGCGGAACCGCTCGTAAACGGCGGCCCGGGCGACGTGCCGCCCCTTCTCCACCTGCTTCACGCCGTTCACCCACACGCCATCGACCGCCGCGTTGCCCGCCGCGAAGATCCAGGCGTCCAAGGCGGCGTCCTCCATCCGGCCGAGCAGCGCGGGGTGTTCGGCGTCGAGGCTGACGCAATCGGCCGAAGCGCCCGCCGCCAGGGCCGGCGCCTCGGCTCCAAGCGCCTGCGCGCCTCCCGCGACGGCGCCATCATAGAGCGCCCGGCCGGTCGAGCCGCCAGCCTGGGCGAGCACGTTGCGCGCGCGGTGGAACAGGCGCTGCGAGTATTCGAGCTGCCGCAGTTCGTCGGCGACCCCGATTTGCACGTTGGAGTCCGATCCGACGCCGAATGCGCCGCCGGCGGCCATGAATTCTGGGGCGTTGAACACGCCGTCGCCGAGATTGGCCTCGGTCAGGGGACACAGCCCTGCCACCGCCCCGTGCTCCGCCATGCCGCGAGTCTCGTCCGCAGTCATGTGGGTGGCGTGTATCAGGCACCAGCGGCTGTCCACGCCGGCGTGGTCCAGGAGGTAGTCGACCGGCCGCTGGCCCGACCAGGCGAGGCAATCCTCCACCTCCTTCACCTGCTCGGCGACATGGATGTGGAGCGGAGCGCCGGGCGCGAGAGCCGCGGCGAAGGCGAGTTCCTCCGGCGTGACGGCGCGCAGGCTGTGCGGCGCGACGCCGACCACAGCGCGTGGCAGGTCCCGCACGGCCTCGCGGCACCCCTCCAGCAGGCGCGCGAAGCGGTCGGCGTCGTTGGCGAAGCGGCGCTGGCCCTCGCTGGTGGGCGCGCCCCCGAAGCCCGAGCGATTGTAGAGCACCGGCAGGAGCGTCAGCCCGATGCCCGTCTGCGCCGCCGCGGCCGCGATGCGCTCGGCCATCTCCGCCAGCCGCGCATAGGGGCGGCCATCGAGGTCGTGGTGCAAATAGTGGAACTCGCCGACACGGCAGAAGCCAACCTCCAGCATCTCGACATAGAGCTGCGCGGCCACCGCCTCGACGTCGTCAGGGGTCATGGTGAGCGCAAAGCGGTACATGGTTTCGCGCCAGCTCCAGAAGCTGTCCGTCGACGGGCCGCGCCGCTCTGCGAGCCCCGCCATGCCGCGCTGGAAGGCGTGGCTGTGCAGGTTGGGCATCGCAGGAAGCAGGATGGCGCAGCGCTCGTCGCCCGGCGCGGGGGGAACGCCGGTCTCGACCTCGGCGAAACGGCCGCCCGCGAGCGTCAGGCGAACGTCGGCGCGCCAGCCTTGCGGGGTCAGCGCCTGCGTCGCGTGCAGCACAGTCATCTCCGCCCTCCCGGAAAATACGCCTGCGGGGCGCTTCCCCCGCTTGCGCGGCGACCCGCACTCATGTTCAATATGTCTATACATGAAATGACCGGATGGAAATGGCGATCCCGTGTCGCCGCCCCGTAGCAGCGTGGATCCGCATCATGAGCACCGCCGCAAAGCCTGGAGAGAATGCGCCCCGCGCCATCGTGTGGCGCAATGCGCGGCTCGCGACGATGGCGGCGGGGTTGCCGGGCCTCGGCGTGGTCGAGAGCGGAGCGCTCGCCATCCGCGACGGCCGCATTGTCCATGCCGGGCCTGAGGCCGAGCTGCCGCGCGCGGCGCTGGCCGGCGCTGAAGTATTGGACGCCGAGGGCCGCTGGATCACGCCGGGCCTGATCGATTGCCACACCCACCTCGTCTACGCCGGCGACCGCGCGCACGAGTTCGAGCTGCGGCTGGCCGGCGCGTCGTACGAAGAGATCGCCCGGGCGGGCGGCGGCATCGTGTCGTCGGTCGCCGCCGTCCGCGCCGCCGATGAGGACCGGCTGGTGCGCGAGACGCTGCCGCGGCTCGACGCGCTGCTGGCCGAAGGCGTCACCACGGTGGAAGTGAAGTCCGGCTACGGGCTCGATTTCGCCAGCGAGCGCAAGACGCTGCGGGCGGCCCGCCGCCTCGGCGTCGAGCGTCCCGTCAACATCCGCACGACGTTTCTCGGTGCGCACGCGCTGCCGCCGGAGGCGAAGGGAGACAAGGATGCCTATATCGCCCTCGTCGCGGACGAGATGCTCCCCGCCATCGCGGCCGAGGGCCTCGCCGACGCGGTGGACGGGTTCTGCGAGGGAATCGCCTTCTCGCCCGCGCAGATGGAGCGCGTGTTCGACAGAGCGCGCGCGCTGGGCCTGCCCGTGAAGCTGCATGCCGACCAGCTCTCCAACCTCGGCGGCGCTGCCCTGGCCGCCCGCTACGGCGCGCTCTCGGCCGACCACCTCGAGCATACCGACGAGGAGGGCGCGGCCGCCATGGCGAAAGCGGGGACCGTGGCCGGCATCCTGCCCGGCGCCTACTACTTCATCCGCGAGACGAAGCAGCCGCCCATCGACCTCTTCCGCAAGCACGGCGTGCCGATGGCGCTGGCGACCGACGCCAACCCCGGCACGTCCCCCCTCACCTCGCTGCTGCTCACCATGAACATGGCGGCGACCCTGTTCCGCATGACGGTCGACGAGTGCCTTGCCGGCGTGACGCGCGAAGCCGCGCGGGCGCTGGGCCTGATGGGCGAGACTGGTACGCTGGAGGCGGGCAAGGCCGCGGACCTCGCGATCTGGTCAATCGAGCGGCCGGCCGAGCTCGTCTACCGCATGGGCTTCAACCCGTTGCACCGCAGGATCTGGAGGGGCCGATGACCTCGTTGAACGCCGTCGTGCTCACCCCCGGCTCCGTGCCGCTGGCGCAGTGGTGCGCCATCTACCGCGGCGCGGGCTGCTCGCTGGATCCGTCGTGCCGGGCAGGCGTGGAAGCCGCCGCCGCCGCCGTCGCGCGCATCGTGGCCAAGGGCGAGCCCGTCTACGGCATCAACACGGGCTTCGGGAAGCTCGCCAGCGTGCGCATCGAGGCGGCGGACCTCGCGACGCTCCAGCGCAACATCGTGCTCTCGCACGCGGCCGGCGTGGGCGAGCCTACGCCCGCGCCGGTGGTCCGGCTGATGATGGCGCTCAAGCTCGCCAGCCTCGCGCAGGGCGCGTCTGGCGTGCAGCCCGGCACTTTGGCGCTGCTGGAAGCCATGCTGGCGAAGGGCGTCGTGCCGGTGGTGCCTGCGCAGGGCTCGGTCGGCGCATCGGGGGATCTCGCGCCGCTCGCGCATATGACGGCGGTGATGATCGGCGTCGGGGAGGCGTTCACGGAGAAGGGCCGGCTTCCTGCCGGACAGGCCCTCGCGCAGGCCGGCCTCGCGCCCGTGGCGCTTGGCCCCAAGGAAGGGCTGGCGCTGCTGAACGGCACGCAGTTCTCCACGGCCAACGCGCTGGCCGCGCTCTTCGAGGCGGAGGTGCTGCTGCGCTCGGCGCTGGTGACGGGCGCATTGTCCACCGACGCGGCCCGCGGTTCCGACGCGCCGTTCGATCCCCGCATCCACCGCCTGCGCCGCCACCGCGGCCAGATCGAGACGGCCGACACGCTGCGCAACCTGATGGCGGGCAGCGCCATCCGCGCCTCGCATCTGGTGGGCGACGAGCGCGTGCAGGATCCCTACTGCCTGCGCTGCCAGCCGCAGGTGATGGGCGCGTGCCTCGACGTGCTGCGCAAGGCCGCCGACCTGCTGGAGACCGAGGCCGACGGGGTCTCCGACAACCCGCTCATCTTCCCCGAGGACGACAGCGCGCTCTCCGGCGGCAACTTCCACGCCGAGCCCGTCGCCTTCGCGGCCGACATGATCGCGCTCGCGGTGTGCGAGATCGGCTCGCTCGCCGAGCGGCGCATCGCCATGCTGGTGGACCCGGCTTTGTCCGGCCTGCCCGCCTTCCTGACGCCCCGGCCGGGGCTGAACTCCGGCTTCATGATCCCGCAGGTCACGGCCGCCGCGCTCGTCTCGGAGAACAAGCAAAGGGCTTATCCTGCGAGCGTCGATTCCATCCCCACCTCCGCCAACCAGGAGGATCACGTCTCGATGGCCGCGCACGGCGCGCGCCGGCTGCTGCCCATGGTGGAGAACGCCATGGGCGTCATCGGCATCGAGCTGCTGGCCGCCGCGCAGGGCTGCGACTTCCACGCGCCGCTCGCGTCCAGCCCGGCGCTCGAGGCCGTGCGCGCGCTCCTGCGCGGGGCCGTGCCGCACCTTGACGAGGATCGGCACTTCCACCCGGACATGCAAGCCGCCATCGGGCTGGTGCGCTCGGGCGCGGTCGCCGGTGCGGTGGGCGGCGTGGCGCTCCCCTCCATCGCGGGAGAGCCGACGTGAGCGCCAACCTCCCCTCCTGGCTGACGCTGCGCCGGGGCGAAGCGCCGCTGGTCGTCAGCATCCCCCATACGGGGCTCGATCTGGCCGGGCTGGAGCCGCGGCTCGTCTCGCCCTGGCTCGCCCGCAAGGACGCGGACTGGTGGATCGAGAAGCTCTACGCCTTCGCCGCCGAGCTGGACGCGACGATCCTGCGCACCACCATCTCGCGCACGGTGATCGACGTGAACCGCGACCCCTCCGGGGCCTCGCTCTATCCCGGACAGGCGACCACGGGGCTTTGCCCGCTTACGACGTTCGACGGCGAGGCGCTGTACCGCCCGGGCGAGGAACCCGGCGAGGCGGAGATCGCCGATCGCCGGGCGGCGTATTTCGAGCCCTATCACGCGGCGCTGGACGCCGAGATCGCGCGCCTGCGCTCCGCGCATCCCGCGGTGGTGCTCTATGACTGCCACTCCATTCGCTCGGCGATCCCGCGCCTGTTCGAGGGCGAGCTGCCGGTGTTCAACCTCGGCACCAACAGCGGGGCGAGCGCCTCGCCCGCGCTCGTGCGCGAGGTGGAGGCGCTGATGGCCGGTTCGGGCCTGAGCCACGTCACGAACGGCCGCTTCAAGGGCGGCTGGATCACGCGCCGCTACGGCGCGCCCGAGGCGGGCGTCCACGCGCTGCAAATGGAGCTCTCCTGCCGCGGCTATATGCGGGAGACGCCGGGGCCGGTGAGCGAGGCGGATTGGCCGGCGGCGTATGACGAGGCGTTTGCCGCCGGCATCCAGCGGACGCTCCGCCCGGTGCTGGAGACCTGCCTTACTTTTGCGAGGCGGCCATGACGGAGGGGTTGGTGCGACCCCCACCCCTTACCCCTCCCCACAAGGGGGAGGGGGACGGCGGAAGACCGCGTCACCGGCTCCGGCTCACACGTCCCCGATGGAAAGATTCACAACCGCACACCTCTCTGACCGCCAGCTTCCATTGTCCGACTTTGGCCGCGACGCCTACCACCCCCCTCCCCCTTGTGGGGAGGGGTAAGGGGTGGGGGTCGCGCACCCTCCATTACAGCCTTAACAGCCGCACCGCATTTAGCCTAAGCCCCCTCGCGAGGACCCATCCATGACCCGCATCGACAATGCCCGCGTGATCCGCGCCGCGCACGGGACCACGCTTTCGGCCAAGAGCTGGCTCACCGAAGCGCCGCTTCGCATGCTGATGAACAACCTCGATCCTGACGTGGCGGAGAAGCCGGGCGAGCTGGTGGTCTATGGCGGCATCGGCCGCGCGGCGCGCGACTGGGAGAGCTTCGACCGCATCGTCGCCTCGCTGAAGCGGCTGGAAGGCGACCAGACGCTGCTGGTGCAGTCGGGCAAGCCGGTCGGCGTGTTCAGGACCCATGCCGACGCACCCCGCGTGCTGATCGCCAACTCGAACCTCGTGCCGCACTGGGCCACCTGGGATCACTTCCATGAGCTCGATCGCAAGGGGCTCATGATGTACGGCCAGATGACGGCCGGCTCGTGGATCTACATTGGCTCGCAGGGCATCGTGCAGGGCACCTACGAGACCTTCGTGGAGGTGGGCCGGCGGCACTATGGCGGCACGCTCAAGGGCAAGTGGATCCTGACCGCCGGGCTCGGCGGCATGGGTGGCGCGCAGCCGCTCGCCGCGACCATGGCCGGCGCGTCGTGCCTCGCGGTGGAGTGCCAGGCGAGCCGTATCGAGATGCGGCTGAAGACGGGCTATGTCGACCGCAAGGCCGATACGCTGGACGAGGCGCTCGCTATCATCCACGAGGCCTGCAAGGCCGGGAAAGCCGTCTCCGTCGGGCTGCTCGGCAACGCCGCCGACATCTTCCCCGAGCTGGTGCGCCGGGGCGTGAAGCCGGACGTGGTGACCGACCAGACGTCCGCGCACGATCCCATCAACGGCTACCTGCCGAAGGGCTGGACCGTGGCGCAATGGGAGGAGCGCCGCGAGCGCGAGCCCAAGGCGGTGGAGAAGGCGGCCCGCGCCTCGATGGCCGTGCACGTGCGCGCGATGCTCGATTTCCACCGCATGGGCGTGCCGACGCTCGACTACGGCAACAATATCCGCCAGGTGGCGAAGGAAGAGTGCGTGGAGCACGCCTTCGACTTCCCCGGCTTCGTGCCGGCCTATATCCGCCCGCTGTTCTGCCGCGGGATCGGGCCCTTCCGCTGGTGCGCGCTCTCAGGAGACCCGGAGGACATCTACCGCACGGACGAGAAGGTGAAGGAGCTGCTGCCGGACAACGCGCATCTCCACAACTGGCTCGACATGGCGAGGAAGCGCATCCACTTCCAGGGCCTGCCCGCCCGCATCTGCTGGGTCGGGCTCGGCGACCGCCACCGCCTCGGCCTCGCCTTCAACGAGATGGTCGCCAGGGGCGAGCTGAAGGCCCCCATCGTCATCGGCCGCGACCACCTCGACTCGGGCTCGGTCGCCTCGCCCAACCGCGAGACGGAGGCCATGATGGACGGCTCGGACGCCGTCTCCGACTGGCCGCTGCTCAACGCGCTGCTGAACTGCGCCTCCGGGGCGACCTGGGTGTCGCTGCACCATGGCGGCGGCGTCGGCATGGGCTTCTCGCAGCACTCCGGCATGGTCATCGTCTGCGACGGCACGCCGGAAGCCTCGGCGCGCATCGGCCGGGTGCTCTGGAACGACCCGGCCACGGGCGTCATGCGCCATGCCGATGCGGGCTACGAGCTGGCGCGGGAATGCGCGCGCGAGCACCAGCTCGATCTGCCGGGGATCCTGTGAGGCAGCCTTTGCCGATTGTGAGGCAGCGGCTCATCCCTCTCGCCGCGTGCCGGCGCATGCCGTGGAAAAACGGCGGAGGGGAGACGACCGAGATCGCCGCCTCGCCCGAGGGCGCGGGGCTGGACGCCTTCGACTGGCGCGTGAGCATGGCGCGGGTGGATGGCGACGGGCCGTTCTCGCTGTTCCCCGGCATCGACCGGACGCTGGCGATCCTCGACGGCGAGGGGCTGCGGCTGGCGATCGAGGGGCGGGACCCCGTCGAGCTCACGCGGGCGACCGCGCCGCTGGCGTTTCCGGCCGACGCGCCCACCGGCTCGATCCTGCTCGGCGGCCCGGTGACGGACCTCAACGTGATGACGCGGCGCACGATGGCGCGGCACGAACTCACCGTGCAAGACTATCCGTCCGGAACCGCGATCGCCGCGACGGCCTCAGTGACGCTGGTGGTGCCGCTGGACGCGCCCATCGAACTGGTCACGCCCGAGGGTCCGGTGGTGGTCGGACGCAGGGATACGCTCCGGATCGACCGCGCGGCCGAGGAGGCCTGGAGCGCCGTTCTGGCCGTTCGGGCGCGGCTGGCCGTAATCGCCATCCGGACTTTGGACCGAGGTCGCTGACTGCCTGGCGTCCGATTTGCATGGCTGTCCGGCGGGCCGCGGCCGAAGGCGAACAGGGGTGACGAGCGGGCTGCGCCCCTCAGGTTTCCGGCAGGCCTCACAGGAAGTTGTATTTCTCGTGCGCGAACGTGGTTCGCGCAAAGCCGTGCGCCAGTCCTTAATGGCCGCGTCACTGAACGAGGCTCACCCATGCTGATCGACCGCTTTTCCCGCACGCACACAAGTTCGAGCCGAAAAGCCGTCGAGGCGTTCGAAACGGCGGTGGCGGCGGTGGCGGCGCACCGGCCCTCGGCCGCCGAAGCGCTCGGCGCAGCGTTGAACAGCGATCCCGATCTTGTCTCCGGCCTCGCGCTGAAGGGTTTCGCGGCCCTGATCCTCGGCCGCGCGGAGCTGCTCGCCCCGGCCGCCGACGCGCACCGCCTGGCGCACTCCACCCTGATCCGCCATGGCGGGGGGACCGCGGACGAACGGCTGCTGGTGAATGCCCTGGGCGTGGCGCTTACGGGTCACTTCCGGCGCAGCGCCGACCTCCTCGAGGCCCACCTCGCGCAATCGCCATCCGATCTCCTGCTCGTGAAGCTCTCCCAGTCCCTGCGCTTCATGGCCGGGGACGGCTCCGGAATGCTCGCCGCCACGAGCCGGATCACGCCGCGCTGGACGGCCAGCATGCCGGGCGCAGGGTTCGTGTTGGGGTGCCACGCCTTCGCCCTGGAGGAGGCGGGCTTCTTCGTCGAGGCGGAACGCGTGGGGCGTTCGGCGCTGGCGCTGGAGCCCACCGACGCCTGGGGCCTGCACGCCGTCTCGCATGTCCACGAGATGCAGGGCCGCAACGCCGATGGCATCGCCCAGCTCGAAGCCTCGCGCCCGATGTGGAGCGGCTGCAACAATTTCCGCTTCCACATGGCCTGGCATCTCGCCTTGTTCCACCTCGAGGTGGGGCGGACGGACCGGGCGCTGGAACTCTACGACTCCGAGGTGCGGCCCGAGCCGACCGACGACTTCCGCGACGTGGCGAACGCCTCCTCGCTGCTCTGGCGGCTGAAGCTGGAGGGCGTTTCCGTCGGCGCGAGGTGGAACGAACTCGCCGAAATCGCCCGCCGCCGGGCCGACGAGGCGACGCTGGTGTTCGCCACGCTGCACAATCTCCTCGCCGCGATCGGCGCTGGGGATCGCCCCACCGCAGCGAACCTCGTCGAGACGCTGGAGCGGCGCGCCGACGGCGCGGGCGACCAGGCGGAGGTCGCCGACAGGGTCGGCGTGGACCTCGCCCGGCTCATTGCGGGAATGGACGCAGCCCACCGCGGAGATTTCGCCCGGCTGGCGCGCGAGCTTCCGAGGCTGGGCGGCAGCAACGCGCAACGGGACGTGTTCCTGCGGACGCTGACAGCGCTGGCGCCGCCCGAGGAGCTTGCCGCCCTGCTGGACATCCGGCGCCGTCTGAAGCGGGAAGACCGCTTCTCCGCCCGCATGCGCAGCCGCTTCGCCGGAGCCGAGCGGCGCACGGAGCGGCGGCACCGGCACCTCGCCTTCGCGGCGATGTAAGCGGGCGATCGGGATCGTCAGTTCGTCTTGGGCATCTCGTGCATGTGCCCCTCAGGCCCGGGAGCAGGCCCGCCGGCGCCGATGGGCGACACGGAGAAGTACAGCTTCACCTCCCCTGCCCGCTCGAAGGTGAGCGTGCCGTTGACCTTGTCGCCCTCCTTGAGCGGGGCCTTCAGGTTGACGAACATGAGGTGATAGCCGCCGGGCTTCAGCTCGACGGTCTCGCCGGGCTTGATCTCCAGGCCGGCGGGGACGGGCCGCATGGTCATGATCCCGTCCTTCATCGACATCTCGTGGATCTCGAGCCGATCCGACCCTTCGAAGCTGCCGCCGATCAGGCGATCCGGCTGCGAGCCGGTGTTGGTCACCTTGACGTAGCCGCCGCCCACCTTGGCTCCGCCGGGCGTGGCGCGCGCCCAGGGGTGGCCCACCTGCAGGTCGCCCACCTTGTAGTCATGGGCCTGGACCGGGAGGGCCGACAGCGAGAGAGCGGCTGCGAAGGCGGCGAGCCGAAATGTGGATGCAAGAGTAGATGCGAAGTGGAATGCGATGCGCATGGGAGTCGTCCTGAAAGATGTGTGCGGGCCCGCCGTGCGGAATCCGCCTGCGGCGTCGGACTGGAAGGGTCTTCAGGCGACCAGGCGCGGAGGGGCGCGCGGGCCCGGCGCGCCATGAGGCGCGGCGCGGCGGACCGACAAGTCGGCGCGGGGCGTCTCCGGCGCGCTTAATGCGCCCGCAAGGCGGCGCTCCAGGACGACGCCCTCGGGCTTCACGCCGGGCGCGACGCCACTTCCAGCATGCGGCAGGCATCCAGAGTCGCAGCAAACGTCTCCGGCATGATGGGACGACGGCGCGCCATGATCGGCTGCCGACGCGCCTGCGTCGTCAAGGCACAGCACGGCGAGCGCCGGGTCGAGCCTGGCGGGCGCGGCGATGGCGACGAAGGGCGAAAGCAATCCCTGCAGGACGAACAGGTAGGCGAGCGCGATCATGGCGATCGTGCGCGTCCAGCGCAGTGCAGGGCTCATCCGGTCCATAAGCGCCATCTAGGCAGAGCCATGCGCACGGTCAATCGAACGATCCTACTTCTTTGCTCGGAAGCAAGGTCCCGGACGGCGAAAGCCGCGGCCTGATGGCGCTCATGCGAAACGTGTCGCCGAACCCGGGACAGTCGAACGCTCGGAAAAAACACACTCTGCGAGTAGAGGTAAACCCTGTCGAGGCAGCGCGCGCCCGCAAGAGCGTCGCCAGCCTGGCAAGGATCGGGGGGACGGGCATGAGGAACTGGGACGCCGAGATCGCCGCCGCGCTCATCGCGTCGCGCCGCCATCTCGACGGCGCCATGCTGCCCATCCTGCACGCGCTCCAGGATGAGTTCGGCTACATCGACCGGGAAGCCGTGCCGCTGGTGGCCGAGGCTCTCAACGTCTCGCGCGCCGAGGTGCATGGCGTGGTCACGTTCTACCACGACTTCCGTGAGGCTCCTGCCGGGCGGCACGTGCTCAAGCTCTGCCGCGCGGAAGCCTGCCAGTCCGTCGGCTGCGAGGACCTCGCCGACCATCTCGCCCACCAGCACGGACTGACACCGGGCCAGACCACGCCGGACGGCGCGCTGACGGTGGAAAACGTCTACTGCCTCGGCAATTGCGCGCTGGGGCCCTCCGCCATGCTCGATGGCGAGCTGATGGGCCGGGTCGACGCCGACCAGCTCGACGCCGTGGTCCGCAGGGCCAAGGGAGCGCTGTCGTGAGCGCCGCGGCATCCCTGCGCGTCTTCGTGCCGTGTGATGCGGCGGCTCTCTCCGTCGGCGCAGACCGTGTGGCGAACGCGGTCGAGAACCATGCCGCGAGGCTCGGCGTCCCCGTGACGCTCGTTCGCACCGGCACGCGCGGCATGCTGTGGCTGGAGCCGCTCGTGGAGATCGAGCGGGACGGCGAGCGCCACGCCTACGGGCCGGTGACGCCGGCCGACGTGGCGGAGATCCTCGCCGCCGAGACGTCCGGCTCGGGTCATCGGCTTTATCTCGGCCCGACCGAACAGCTCGACTGGATGAAGCGCCAGCAGCGGCTCACCTTCGCCCGCTGCGGGATCGTCGATCCGCTGTCGCTCGACGACTATATCGCCCATGGAGGCTTTCGCGGCCTGCTCGCGGCGCTGAACCTGTCGCCCACCGCCGTGGTGGACGAGGTGAAGCTGTCGGGCCTGCGCGGGCGCGGCGGCGCGGGCTTCCCCTGCGGCGTCAAGTGGGCCACCGTCGCGAACGCGAAGGCGGACCAGAAATACATCGTCTGCAACGCCGACGAGGGCGACAGCGGCACCTTCGCCGACCGCATGCTGATGGAGGGCGACCCCTTCACCCTCATCGAGGGGATGATCATCGCCGGGCTCGCGGTGGGCGCGACGAAGGGGTTCATCTATCTCCGTTCGGAATATCCGCACGCCTTCCGCACCCTTCAGCGCGCCATCGACATCGCCCATGGCGGGAGCTGGCTCGGCGCATCCGTGGCGGGCTCGGGCCGCCGGTTCGACCTGGAGGTACGGCTCGGCGCGGGGGCCTACATCTGCGGCGAGGAGACGTCGCTGCTGAACAGCCTGGAAGGCAAGCGCGCCGTCGTGCGGGCGAAGCCGCCGCTGCCGGCGCTGGAGGGCCTGTTCGGCAAGCCCACCGTCGTCAACAACGTGCTCTCGCTCGCCGCCGTGCCGTGGATCCTGGAGCGGGGCGGCAAGGCGTATTCCGAATACGGCATGGGCCGCTCGCGCGGCACGCTCGCCATCCAGATCGCCGGCGACGTGAAACACGGCGGACTGTTCGAGACGGCGTTCGGCCTGTCGCTGCGCGACGTGGTCGCGGACATCGGCGGCGGCACGCGCTCCGGCCGGCCCATCCGCGCCGTGCAGGTGGGCGGGCCGCTCGGCTCGTACTTCCCCACCGCGCTGTTCGACACGCCGATGGACTACGAGGCCTTCGCGGCTGCCAAGGGCCTGCTCGGCCATGGCGGGGTCGTGGTGTTCGACGACCGGGTGGACATGGCGCGGCAGGCCCGCTTCGCGATGGAGTTCTGCGCCATCGAGAGCTGCGGCAAGTGCACGCCCTGCCGCATCGGCTCGACGCGCGGCGTCGAGGTGATCGACCGCATCATCGCCGGCGTGGACCGCCCCGGAAACGCCGCGGTCCTGCGCGATCTCTGTACGCTGCTGACGGATGCGTCGCTTTGCGCGCTGGGCGGGCTGACTCCGCTTCCCGTCCTCAGCGCGCTCACGCATTTTCCCGAGGATTTCGACCGGCCTGCGCTGTCGCGCGCCGCCGAGTGATCGATCGAAGGAGCCCCCGATGCCCCTCATCAAGGAGATCGACTTCGGCACGCCCATCCGGGTGGCCGAGTCCACCGTGACGCTCAGCATCGATGGTCAGGACGTGACCGTCCCGCAGGGGACGTCCGTTATGGCGGCGGCGATGAGCATGGGGACGAAGATCCCCAAGCTCTGCGCCACCGACATGCTGGAGGCCTTCGGCTCCTGCCGGCTCTGCCTCGTCGAGATCGAGGGCCGCAAGGGCACGCCCGCCTCCTGCACCACCCCGGCCGAGAACGGCATGGTGGTGCGCACGCAGACGCCGCGCCTCGCCGGGCTGCGCAAGGGCGTGATGGAGCTCTACATCTCCGACCATCCGCTGGACTGCCTGACCTGCTCGGCCAATGGCGACTGCGAGCTGCAGGACATGGCCGGCGCCGTCGGCCTGCGCGAGGTGCGCTACGGCTACGAGGGCGCGAACCATCTCGATGCGCCCAAGGACCTGTCCAATCCCTATTTCTCCTTCGACCCCGCCAAGTGCATCGTCTGCTCGCGCTGCGTGCGGGCCTGCGAGGAGGTGCAGGGCACCTTCGCGCTGACGATCGAGGGCCGCGGCTTCGGCAGCGCTGTCTCGGCGGGCGGGACCGACTTCATCGACAGCGAGTGCGTCTCCTGCGGGGCCTGTGTGCAGGCCTGCCCCACGGCGACGCTGATCGAGAAGTCCGTGGTGGAGATGGGCCAGCCAGAGCACTCCGCCGTGACCACCTGCGCCTATTGCGGCGTCGGCTGCTCCTTCAAGGCGGAGATGCAGGGCGAGCAGGTCGTGCGCATGGTCCCGTTCAAGGACGGGAAGGCGAATGAGGGCCATTCCTGCGTGAAGGGCCGCTTCGCCTGGGGCTACGCCACGCACCAGGATCGCATCACTTCGCCGATGGTGCGCGACAAGATCACCGATCCCTGGCGGGAGGTGAGCTGGGAAGAGGCCATCGGCAAGGCGGCCTCCGAGTTCAAGCGCATCCAGGCGGCCTACGGACGCGACAGCGTAGGCGGCATCACGTCCTCGCGTTGCACGAACGAGGAGACCTTCCTCGTCCAGAAGCTGATCCGCGCCGCCTTCGGCAACAACAACGTCGACACCTGCGCCCGCGTCTGCCACTCGCCCACGGGCTACGGCCTCAGGACCACGTTCGGGACGTCCGCCGGCACGCAGGACTTCAAGTCGGTCGAGCAATCCGACGTCATCCTGCTCATCGGCGCGAACCCGACGGACGGGCACCCCGTCTTCGCCTCGCGCATGAAGAAGCGCCTGCGCGAGGGCGCGCGGCTGATCGTGGCCGACCCCCGGCGCATCGACCTCGTGAAGACGCCGCACGTGCTGGCGGACCACCATTTGCAGCTCATGCCGGGCACGAACGTGGCGCTCACCAACGCCATCGCCCATGTCGTCGTGACGGAAGGGCTGGTGCGGGAAGACTATGTCCGCGAGCGCTGCGACCTCGCCGACTTCGAGGTCTGGGCCCGCTTCATCGCGGAGGAGCGCAACTCGCCCGAAGCGACGGAAGCCCTCACCGGCGTCCCCGCCGCGGAGGTGCGCGCCGCCGCGCGGCTGTTCGCCAAGGCGAGGAATGGCGCGATCTACTACGGCCTCGGCGTGACCGAGCACTCGCAGGGCTCGACCATGGTGATGGCCATGGCCAACCTCGCCATGGCGACCGGCAACATCGGCCGCGAGGGCGTGGGCGTGAACCCGCTGCGCGGCCAGAACAACGTGCAGGGATCGTGCGACATGGGCTCGTTCCCGCACGAGCTCTCCGGCTACCGCCACGTCTCGGACGACGCCACGCGCCACATGTTCGAGGCGCTGTGGGGCCGGCCGATCAGCGAAGAGCCGGGCCTGCGCATCCCCAACATGCTGGACGAGGCCGTCGCGGGCACGTTCAAGGGCATCTACATCCAGGGCGAGGACCCCGCCCAGTCCGATCCCGACACGCAGCACGTGGTGGCCGGGCTGGAGGCGATGGAATGCGTCGTCGTGCAGGACCTGTTCCTGAACGAGACCGCCAAGTACGCCCACGTCTTCCTGCCCGGCTCCTCCTTCCTGGAGAAGGACGGCACCTTCACCAACGCGGAACGCCGCATCAGCCGCGTGCGCAAGGTGATGTCGCCGCTCGCCGGCAAGGCCGACTGGGAGGTCACGATCGCGCTCGCCGAGGCGCTGGGCTATACCATGCACTATTCGCACCCGTCGGAGATCATGGACGAGATCGCGCAGCTGACGCCGAGCTTCGCCGGGGTGTCCTACGCCCGCATCGAGGAGCTTGGCTCCATCCAGTGGCCGTGCAACGCGGCCGCGCCCGAGGGCACGCCCATCATGCACGTCGACCACTTCGTGCGCGGCAAGGGCAAGTTCATGATCACCGAGTTCGTGCCGACGGAGGAGCGCACCGGCCCGCGCTTCCCGCTGGTGCTGACCACCGGGCGCATCCTCTCCCAGTACAATGTGGGCGCGCAGACGCGGCGCACCGCCAACACGGCGTGGCATGCGGAGGACGTGCTGGAGATCCACCCCTTCGACGCGGAGAGCCGCGGCATCCGCGACGGCGACCTCGTGGCGCTGGCGAGCCGCTCCGGCGAGACCTCGCTGCACGCCGTGGTGACGGACCGGGTGCAGCCCGGTGTCGTCTACACGACGTTCCACCATGCGGTGACCGGGGCGAACGTGGTGACGACCGATTATTCCGACTGGGCCACCAACTGCCCGGAATACAAGGTCACCGCGGTGCAGGTGCGGCGCACCAACCAGATCTCGCCCTGGCAGGAGCGCCACCAGCACGAGGAGCGTGAGCTCACCCGCATCGTCCACGCAGACGCGGCGGAATGAGCATGCGGCACGATGCGGCGACGCCCCCTGCGGGACCCGACGAGCGGCCCCACGCCGATCCGGCGGACCGGCTCGTTTCCATGGCGAACCAGATCGCGTCCTTCTTCGCGTCGTACCCGCACGCGGAGGCGGTGGCGGGGGTCGCGAACCACATCAACCAGTTCTGGGATCCCCGTATGCGCCGGCGGTTCCTGGCGGCTGCGGAAGCGCGGCGGGCCGAGCTGCACGTGCTCGTTGCGGATGCGCTCGGCGCGGTGAAGGGCTGACCTTATCCGCAGGCCCGGCTCCGGTGGCCCTCATCCTGAAAGCCTGGCCGGAAGTCGCTGCATGGAGGCTCGGAGGGCTCCGGGGCCCTCATGCTGAACGGACATCGCACCGTTTGCGGTGCTTTGAGACGGCCGCTTCGCGGCCTCCTCAGCATGAGGATGGTTGGTGAGCCTCGGCGCAGCGACTCCACCCATGGTTCGGCCGGCTGCGATCAGCCAGCCACCAGCAGCGCCCCGATCCAGAGCCCCAGGCCGAACACGCCGTGGGTGGCGAGGTTCAGGCCCCTCACCGTCCAGGGATTGGGCCGCTTGGATGCGGCGATCCCCGCGCCCATACCGGGCTGCAGGATGAACCAGCCCGCCCCGACCGTAACGAAGCCGACGATCAGCGCGGGCAGCAGGGTGGGGTTGGCCGCCCAGGCGGAGCCGGCGACGGCGTAGAGCAGCGCGCCGTAGAGGATCCCGACGACGTAGTGCATGACCCAGCCCAGCGCCAGCTCATTGGGCCAGGGCATGGCGGCGGCGATGTCCTCGTGGACGAAGACGCCCTTGGTGAGATAGCCGAACCAGCGGCCGACGAGGCCCCAGTTCGGCTTCGGAAACCCGAACACGCCGTGCAGCAGCAGCGCCCAGAACAGGTCGATGAGCGCGGTCGCCACCACGCCCGACACCACGGCTCCGAGAATCATCCGCATCGCAGTTGGTCCTTAGGTGCTCAGCCCGCCTTGCCGCCGCCGAAAACCTTGCCCAGCCAGCCCTTCTTCTTGGCCTCGCCGTCCTCCCCACCGTCGGCGACCTCGACGGGAGCCACGGGCGCGCCGACCACCTTGCCGAACTTCTCGAAGAAGTCGCCGGCCAGCTTCTTGGCCGTGGAATCGATCAGCCGCCCGCCGAGTTGGGCGAGCTTGCCGCCGATCTGGGCCTGCACGGTGTAGTTCAGGATGGTCGCGTCGCCATCCGGCTCGAGCTTCACCTGGGCGCCGCCCTTGGCGAAGCCGGCAGCGCCGCCGGAGCCCTCGCCCGTGATGGTGTAGCCGTTCGGCGGATCGAGGTCGGAGAGCGTCACCTTGCCCGTGAACGACGCCTTCACCGGACCGATCTTGAGCGTGACCTTGGCGTTCATCTCGGTGTCGGAGAGCTTCTCGATGGTCTCGCAGCCCGGAATGCACTGGCGCAGGATCTCGACGTCGTTCAGCGCCGCGTAGACGGTCTCGCGCGAGGCCTCGATCTTCTGGGAGCCGTTCATGTCCATGGGGTCGTCCTCCGTCGCGTCTTGGCCGGCATGCACGCCAGATCCCGCGGGCGGGCCGTGGCGCGGAAAAGCGGCGGATGACGCACCCGCCGCCGTCTTGTTCCGCCTACATGTCCGCCATTCAAGCTGCGCTGTCGAGCCTCGAAATGGAGGCTCTGCCCCGACGTGGCCGGATTCCTCAGCAGCCCGCGGGCGCCGTGCGTTCGCCCGGGACGGTGCAGCCCCTCCCTACTCGGCGGCCACCCCGAAGGGGGGCTTGCCAGCGGGGACCGCCTTCGCGGTCAGCGCGATCGGCGCGACGGCCTTGGGATGATCGGGCTCGTCCACCTCGCCGACGAAGCGGCCGAAGATCCTGCCCAACAACCGGTGGACGTCGTCCATCACGAGGAACATGGCGGGCACGAACACCAGGGACAGCACCGTGGAGACGATGAGGCCGCCGATGACCGCGATGGCCATGGGCGCGCGGAACTCGCCGCCGTCCCCCAGCGCCAGGGCGCTCGGCAGCATGCCTGCGGCCATGGCGATGGTGGTCATGACGATCGGCCGCGCCCGCTTGCGCCCGGCGTCGATGATGGCCTCGCGCCGGTCCATGCCGCTGGCGATCTGCTCGATGGCGAAGTCGACCAGCATGATCGCGTTCTTTGTGACGATGCCCATCAGCATCAGGAGGCCGATCACGACCGGCATGCTGATCGGCTTGTTGGTGAGGACCAGCGCCAGCACCACGCCCCCGAAGGAGAGCGGCAGCGAGAACAGGATGGTGATGGGCTGCAGGAAGCCGCGGAACAGCAGCACCAGCACGCCGAACACCATCATCATGCCCGCGCCCATGGCGAGCGCGAAGCCCTGGAACACCTCCTCCATGATCTCGGCGTCGCCGGAGGTCTGGATGCGGATGCCCGGCGGAAGCGCCTGCGCCGTGGGCAGCTTCATCACGGCGTCGATCACCTCGCCCAGCGCGTCGGTGCCGAACATGTCGGCCTCGAGCGCGACGCGGCGCACGCGGTCGTAGCGGTCGATGCTCGTCGGACCCTGGCCGAAGCTCACCTCCGCCACGGTCGCCAGCGGCACCGCGGCGCCGCGCGTCGTGGGGAGCTTCAGGGCTTCGATGATCCCCTGGTCGCCGCGGTAGCGGTCGTCGATCTGCACGCGGATCGGGATCTGGCGATCGCCGACGTTGAACTTGGCGAGGTTCGCGCCGACGTCGCCGAGCGTGGCGACCCGGATCGTCTCGGCGATGGTGTCGGTGGACACTCCAAGGTCCGCGGCCAGCTCGGACCTCGGCTTGATGCGGATCTCCGGCCTGTCCAGCGCCGCCGTCGAGACCACGCCCTGGAGGAACGGAAGCTGGCGCATCTCGCTCTGCATGCGCGCGGCGACGTCAGCCACCGCCGCCGAGTCCTCGCCGGTCACGAGCAGCGAAAGGCCGCGCTGGCCGTTTTCGTTGAGCAGCCAGAAACGGATGTCGGGGATGTCCGCGAGCGCCGTCAGCACCTCGCGCTCGATGGCCTTCTGCGAGAGCTTGCGCTGGTCCTTGTTGACGTAGTTCACCACCAGCGTGGCCTTGCGGACCTCGCTCACGCCCTGCGGCAGGCGTCCCCCGTTGACGAAGACGCTGCGCACGTCCGGCCGGCTTCGCAGCAGGTCGGCGACGCGGTCGGTCACCGCCTTGGTGTCGTCCAGCCGCGCGCCGGGCGCCAGCTCCACGACATAGAGGGACCGCGCCGTGTCCTCACCGGGCAGGAAGCCGGAGGGCAGCAGCCGGGTGGAATAGATCGACCCGGCGAACAGCATGAGGCCGATCAGCACCGTCATGAACCGGTGCCGCGTGGACCAGGACACGAGGCCCGTATAGCCGCGCAGGATGAAGCCTTCCTTCTCCTCGGCGTGCGGCTTGGCGCGCATGAAATAGGCCGCCATCATCGGCGTGATCAAGCGGGCGACGAGCAGCGAGATCAACACCGCGACCGCCACCGTCAGGCCGAACTGCTTGAAGTACTGGCCCGCGATGCCGCCCATGAAGCTGACCGGCGCAAAGACGGCGACGATGGTGAGCGTGATCGCGATGACGGCGAGGCCGATCTCGTCGGCTGCTTCCAGCGCGGCGCGATAGGCCGACTTGCCCATCCGCATGTGCCTGACGATGTTCTCGATCTCCACGATCGCATCGTCCACCAGGATGCCCGTCACAAGCGTGATCGCCAGCAGCGACACGAGGTTGAGCGAGAACCCCAGCATGTCCATCGCCCAGAAGGTGGGGATGACGGCCAGCGGCAGCGCGACCGCGGCCACCAGCGTGGCGCGCCAGTCGCGCAGGAAGATCAGCACCACGATGACGGCGAGCACCGCGCCCTCGATCAGGCCCTCCATGGCGGACTTGTAGTTGCCGACGGTGTAGGTGACGTAGCTGTCGATGAGGGAGAGCTTGACTTCGGGCCGGCGCGATTGCAGCTCGCCGACCTTCTTCTCGACCAGCTCGGCGAGCGTCGCGTCGCTGGCCCCGCGCGAGCGGGAGACCGAGAACGCGACGACGGGCTGCCCGTCGAGCCGCGCAAAGGTGCGCGCCTCGGCTGCGCCGTCGGTCACGGTCCCCAACTCGTCGAGGCGCACCTTGCGGCCGCCGGAGAGCGAGATGGTGGTGGCCGCCAGCGCCTCCAGCGAGTTGGTGCCGGCCAGCGTGCGGATGGACTGCTCCTGGGAGCCGACCTCCCCTCGCCCGCCGGCGAGGTCGACATGGGTGGCGCGGAGCTGGCGGTTCACGTCCGCCGCCGTGATCCCGAGCGACAGCAGCCGGTCCGGATCCAGCGACACGCGGATTTCGCGATCCACGCCGCCGATCCGCTCGACCTTCGAGACGCCCTTCACGCCCTGGAGGTCGCGGGCGACGACGTCGTCCACGTACCAGGAGAGCTCTTCCGGCGAGAGCGTCGGGGCCGACGCGGCATAGGTGACGATGGGCAGGCCGGCGATGTCGACGCGCTGGACGATCGGCTCGTCAATGGAGCGCGGGAGGTCGGCGCGGATGCGGGCCACCGCGTCCTTCACGTCGTTCAGCGCCCTGTCGCTGTTGGTCTCGAGGCGCAGTTCGACCGTGGTCACGGACGAGCCGTCGGTGATGGCGGAGATGACGTGCTTCACGCCGGAGACGCCGGCGACCGCGTTCTCGACTTTCTTGGTGACCTGCGATTCCAGCTCCGCGGGCGCAGCGCCGGACTGCGTCACCGTCACGGAGACGATCGGGATGTCGATGTTGGGGAAGCGGGTGATCGGCAGGCCCTTGAAGCTGACAAAGCCGAGCAGCGTCAGCACGAGGAACAGGACGATCGCGGGGATCGGCTTGCGGATCGACCAGGCTGAGACGTTGACGGCCATCACTGGGCTCCCGCGCTGGCGACGATCGGGCGCACGCTGTCGCCGTTGCGCAGGAAAGCCATCGCCTTGGCCACGACCTGCTCACCTGCGGAAAGCCCGTTCACGATCTCCGTCATCCCGCCGGCGGAGATGCCGGGGGTCACGGGGCGGACCTCGACCTTGTCGTCCTTGACGACCTGAACCGTCGCCCCGGCCGCGCCGTAAGCCACGGCCGAGCTCGGCACGGCGATGCCGTTGCGCTGCGCCAGGACCACCTGCGCCCGGGCGAACGCGCCGACGCGGAAGGCGGGGTCGGCGGGAAGCGCGATGCGCACCTTGCCCAGCCGGCTGATGCGGTCCACTTCGGCGGGAAGCAGCCGGACCGAGCCCACCAGCGTGCGCCCGCCGTTGAGGGCGAGTGAGGCCGGAGCGCCCTGGGGGATCTTCGTGAGGGAGGTCTCCATCACCTCGGCTTCCAGCTCGACCTTGCCGTTCGCGATGAGCCGGAACATCGGCTCGCCGTTCAGCGCGGTGACCGAGCCCACCTTCGCAGTGCGCCGGCTGATCAGGCCCGCCACGGGCGACTTGATCTCGGTTCGGCCGAGCTTGACCATCAATTCGCGCCGCTGCGCGTCGGCGGCGGCGCGCTCGGCCTGGGCGACGGAGTAGCCGTCTCGCGCGGCGGCGAGGCGAGCCACGGCGGTGCGGGCCGCCGCGGTGCGCTGCTCGAGAAGCTCGATCGTGGAGTTGCCGGACTGGCGCAGCGCCTCGGTGCGCTGTAGGGCGCCCTGCGTCTCGACCTGCGCCGCCTCGGCCTGCGGGATCTGGTTCGAGGCCTGAGCCATCGACGCTTCCGCCTTGCGGATGGCGGCGTCGTTCTGGGCAAGCTGGGCCTCCAGCGTATCACGCGACAAGCGGGCCAGAACCTGCCCTTCCGAAACCGTGTCGCCTTCGTCGGCGAGCAACTCGGTGACGCGCAGGCCGTCGATCTCGGCCGGCACGAGGACCTCCTCGCGCGGCACCAGCGTGCCCGACACGGTCAGGGCGTCGATCAGCTCGCGCTGCTCCGCCCTGGCGAGGGTGACCGCGGGAATGGCCAGCACGCTGGGCGCGGCCGGCGCGGCCTGGGCGGCGAGCGAAGGAGCGACCGGCAAGGCGCAGGACAGGACGAGCGCCGACACAAGAATGCGGTGGAAGGGGGAACTCATCTCTAAAGGTCCACGTCATGGGCCGCCAACCGGCCCGCTGGAGGGGAATGAATCGCGTTATGGCCTGGAGCAGACCAGGCGGGAGCCTTGAAACCTCCGGTCAGGAGCACGCGGAGGAACTGCATGAATACGGCGACCTCGTACTCGCCGTTGAAATCTGCCTCCAACGCGCGGCGCTTGAACAAACCGTCGGCCATGGTGAAGGCGACCTGGACGACCACCTCGACGTCGGCGTCGGGCGAGATGGCGCCGTCCACCCCGGCCTGCCGGAGCAGCGCGACCATGACCTGCCGGACCTCGCTGTCCATCGAGTCGCAGAACGACGAAATGTGAGGGTTTCGGCAGGACTCCGACCAGATCTCCAGCGCCAGCACGGCTTTCTCGCGCGGCATCTCGACCAGGTGCTTGCGCGCAGTCGCCTCGAAGCAGGCGAAGAGATCGGCTGCGCCGGCCATGGCGCCAAAATCCGACTTGAGCATCTCGCGGTCGCGCTCGGCGAGCCCGTTGACGATGGCTTCCTTGCTGGCGAAATAGCGATAGAGATTGCCTGCGCTCATCCCGGCCTCGGCGGCGACGTCGTTCATCGTGGTGCGATGGAAGCCGTTGCGTACGAAACAGGCTTCCGCCGCGTCGAGGATCTTTCGACGACGGTCGCCGAGCGAGGACGAGCGAGAAGGAGCAGGAGCCGACAACCGCATCACCAGTTTTCTGAGAATGAACGCTCATTCTCATAATGCTGCAGCGCAGGCGAGTCAATTGCAGCGGCGTCCAAAAGCTTCAGCGGCGCACTGGATGGTCCGCAACGGCAGAAGCCTCCGGCCAGACGAAGGCCGCAGAGGTTACGGGCTCGCGCGGCGACTGGATCAAAGGCCCGGTCTCGGGAATACCCGCCCGCACGCCCCGAAGCCGGACCAGGAGTACCCTTGACCTCGTCATCCGGCGAACGCCGGCTCGCCCCCGACCCGCGTGACCCCGCCTTTTACTCCGATCCCTATCCCGCCTATGACGGGCTGCGCGAACAGGGCCTCTTCTGGTGGGACGCCTACGGCCACTGGTGCACGGCGCAGCACGAGCTCGTCTCGGCGCTCCTGCGCGACCGCCGCTTCGGGCGGCAGATCCTGCACGTGGCCACGCGGGAGGAACTCGGCTGGCCGGAGCCGGACCCTCGGCTGAGGGATTTCGACCTCATCGAGCGCTTCTCGCTTCTGGAGCTCGAGCCGCCGTCGCACACGCGGCTGCGCGGGCTGGTGAACCGGGCCTTCGTGTCGCGGCAGGTGGAGCGTTTGCGGCCGCGCGTCGCGGCCTTGGCTGACCAGCTGATCGACGGCTTCATCGACCGGGGCCACGTCGACCTGCTGGACGCCTTCGCGACGCCGATCCCGGTCATCGTGATCGCCGAAGTGCTGGGGGTCGACCCCGCCGATGCGCCAATGCTGCTGGACTGGTCGCATCGCATGGTCGCGATGTACCAGTTTCGCCGGGACGAGGCCGTCGAGCATGCGGCCGTCGACGCGGCGCGCGCGTTCTCAGCCTATCTCCGGGACAGGCTGCAGAGCCGGCGCGCCCGCCCGCGCGACGATCTCATCAGCACGCTCGCCGCGGTCGAAGCCGCTGGCGACAAGTTGAGCGAGGACGAACTCGTCTCGACCTGCATCCTGCTGCTGAACGCGGGGCACGAGGCGACCGTCCATTCCATCTCCAACGGGGTCAAGGCGCTGCTGGAGCATGGGATCGATCCCCGCGCCGCCTTCGCGGACACTGCGGCCACGGACCGCACCGTGGAGGAGATCCTGCGCTACGATGCGCCGCTGCACCTTTTCACCCGCTACGCGCTGGAGCCGCTGGACCTGGGCGGCGTCACGTTCCGCCGGGGAGAACGCATCGGGCTGCTGCTGGGCGCGGCGAACCGGGATCCCGCGCGCTTCCCCGAGCCGGGCCGGTTCGACATCGCCCGTCAGGACAACGCGCATGTCTCGTTCGGAGCCGGCCTGCACTTCTGCATTGGCGCGCCCCTGGCGCGGCTGGAGATGGCCGTCGCCCTGCCCCGGCTGTTCGAGCGTCTTCCCGGCCTGCGCCTGTCGGAGCCCCCGCGTTACCGGGACTCCTTCCATTTTCACGGGCTAGAGGCCTTGAACGTGACGTGGTGAAGCGGCCGGCGCGTCGAAATCCTCGATCCGGCCGACCAGCGGCGCTTCCGTCTTGCGCAGCGTGCGGCCGACCTGCTCGATCTTGCGGAACACGCGCACGAAGTTCTGCGAGGCGATCGCGGCGATGGCCCCGTCCGACCAGCCGCGGCGGATCAGCTCCGCGAGCAAAGCGGGAAAGCAGCTGACGTTCTCGAGCCCCAGCGGCGTATGGCCGCCGAAATAGTCGGAGCCGATGCCGACATGCGCCAGCCCTGCGCGCTGGACGATGTATTCGACATGGTCGCAATACTGCGCGAGCGTGGCGCGAGGCCGTTCCCGCGCGCCCCCCGGCGGCCGCGTGTCGCCGCTGAACGCGGTGAGCGCCGCCTTGCCCCAGGCGTCGCAATAGGGCCGGTACCAGTCCCGCGTGTCCTGCGAGATGAAGGTCGGCACGAAGGTGGCCATGACGATCCCGCCATTGGCAGGCACACGGTCCAGCACGTCGTCCGGCACGTTGCGAGGGTGGTCGCACAGCGCATAGGCGTTCGAGTGCGAGAACACGACCGGCGCCCTGGAGATGTCGAGAACCTGCCGCATCACCGTGTGCGCGACATGGGCGAGATCGACCACCATGCCGAGCCGGTTCAACTCGGCGATCACGGCCCGGCCGAAAGCGGTGAGGCCGCCGTGGCGCGGCGCATCGGTGGCGCTGTCCACCCAGTCGAGCGTCTCGTTGTGGCAGAGCGTCATCAGCCGCGCCCCGGCGGCGTGCCACACCCGCAGCGGCGCGAGGCTGTTCTCGAGCCCGACGCCGCCCTCGATGGCGATGAAGGACGCGATCCGCCCACGCCTCTTGGCGCGGGCGATGTCGGACGCGCGCCGGGCCGGGATGAACGCGTCGGGAAAGCGCTCCGTCAGCTGGATGATGATGTCGACCAGCTCCATCACGCTGCGGCCGGGATGGGGCGTGTCGGTGGGGATGAACGCCGCCCAGAACTGCGCGCTGACGCCGCCCTCGCGCATGCGGGGAATGTCGGTGTCGTGCTCCTGGTGCACGCGGCCGGGGTCGTAGGCCGCGACGTCGCCTTTCGCCGGGCTGGCCCACATGACGTAGGGGAGGTCGTTGTGCCCGTCGACGAGCGGAAGGTGCTCCAGCAACGCACGGGCTTTTTCGAGCGCCCCGTCGGAGCGGCGGGCGAGAGCGGGCATCGTCTGCTCCTGGGTGGCGGAATCGTCGGCGTGAGGCTTGCAAAGTGGCGCAGCGCGGCGCTCGCGTCCACCCGTGCAGGGCGTCGGCGGGACCGGGGAGCCGGCCGCCGGCGGCAAATCCGGGAGCGACGCGCCCGGCGGTTCGAATTTTTTGTATCGCGCATGGAACTTTTATTTCGGCGAACACGTTGTGGCCGTCATGAACTCTCTTTCCGGCCTCCGCATCCTCGTCGTCGAGGACGAGCTGCTCATCGCGCTCGCGCTCGAGGACATCCTCCTCTCCTTCGATTGTCAGGTCATCGGCCCGGTCTCCCAGGTGGACGAGGCGCTAGCAGCGGCGCGCTCGGAGCGCTTCGACGGGGCCTTGCTGGACGTGAACGTTCGCGGCAAGCTCGTCTATCCCGTGGCGGAGGAACTGATGGCGCGCAACGTGCCCATCGTGTTCTGCAGCGGCTACTCCGACACCTCCATCATGCCGCCACGCTTCCGGGCATTGCCCCAGATCGCCAAGCCCTATGACGACACCGTGCTGCGGCGGGCGATGGAAAGCGCTTTCCTGCCCCGCCCTGCGTCCACGCCCTCGCCCTCGATGAACGCCGCGCAGGGCTTCTGAGCTTCAGAGGCCCGTGCGGGCCCCATCCCCATCAGCGGCCGACCGACGAGCGCTCCTGCTCCGGAGGGGTCAGGTCCGGGCGGACCTCCACACCCTTTTGCTCCTGCACGACGGTGAGCGGGAAGATGAGCTCGCAGCGCACGCCCTCGCGCTCGAACTGCAGGTCCGCCTCGCCGTCCATCTCGAAGCTGACGCTGCGCTGGATCAGCGTGGTGCCGAAGCCCTTGCGCTGCGGCGGCGCCACGGCGGGCCCGTCGCGTTCCTGCCAGAGCAGGCGCAGCCTGGGATCGCTGTCGCCGATCACGCTCCACTCGACCTCCACCCGCCCCGTCTCGATGCTGAGTGAGCCGTACTTCGCGGCGTTGGTCGCGAGCTCGTGGACAATGAGGTTCATCGTGAGCGCCAGCTGGGGCGGCAGCAGCACGCTGTCGCCGCGCACCGCGATGTTCGAGCCATCCCGCTTGCTGAACGGCTTCAGCGCCTCCGACATCAGGTCCTTCAGGTCCATGTCTCCCCAGTTGCCGCGCAGCAGCAGCGCGTGAGCGCTCGCGAGAGCCTGGATGCGGCCCAGGAACGCGCCCTCGAACTCCTGCAGGGTGTGGGACCGGCGCAGCGTCTGGCGCGCGATGGAAACGACCGTCATCAGCGTGTTCTTGACGCGGTGGCTGAGCTCGGCGACGAGCAACCGGGTGCGCAGCTCGACGCGCTGGCGCTCCTCGCGCTCCAGCGCTTCCTTCAGCGCGCGGTCCACTGCCGCCGGCAGCCGGCTCAGGCGCGGCTTCAGGACGTAGTCGGTGGCGCCCTTCTTCAGGCACTCGATGGCGATCTCCTCGCCCAAAACTCCCGAGACGAAGATGAAAGGCACGTTCGGCGCTTTCTCGCGCGCGATCGACAGCGCGGTCATGCCGTCGAAGCTCGGCAGGGAGAAATCGGAAAGGATGAGTCTGAAGCCGCCGCGCTCGATGGCGGCGAGGTACTCGGCGCGCGTTGCGGCGCGCTCGATCGTGATCGGCACGGAACTCTTGCCGAGATACTCGATGATCAGGTCCGCATCGATGGCGCTGTCTTCCAGGAGAAGAACGTTCACCCGGGGATCGATGTTCTGGATGCTTCGGTAGGGCATGCGGCTACACCGGGCTCCGCACTCTCGGCCCCGGCGGCGGAGGCTCGTTCAGGATCGCCCAGAACATGCCAAGCTCCTGCACGGCGTGGAAGAACTCGTTGAAGTCCACGGGCTTGACGACGAACGCGTTGACGCCGAGCTCGTAGCTCTGGACGAGATCCTTCTCCTCGCGCGACGAGGTCAGCATCACCACCGGGATCTGCCGCAGGTGCATGTCCCGCTTCACCGCGGCCAGCACTTCGAGCCCGTCGAGCTTGGGAAGCTTCAGGTCGAGCAGCACGACCGCGGGCTCGCCGGGAATCCGGTCTGCGAAGGCGCCTCTGGCGAAGAGCCAGTCGAGCGCTTCCGCGCCGTCGCGGGTGACGATGACCTCGTTCGCAAGCTGGCAGCGTGAGAGCGCCGCGAGCGTCAGCTCGACGTCGCGTGGGCTGTCCTCCACCAGGAGGATGGGGCGGAGCGTCGTCATGCAGGAACCGTCTCTGTCTGGGGCAAGGTGAAGGTGAAGGTGGCGCCCTCGTCGATGACGCCCTCGGCGCTGACGACCCCGCCATGGCGCTCGACGATCCGCCGCACATTGGCCAACCCGATGCCGGTTCCTTCGAACTCCTCCACCCGGTGCAGGCGCTGGAACACGCCGAACAGCTTGCCGACATAAGCCATCTCGAAGCCCACGCCGTTGTCCTTCACGGTGAAGACGACGTCGTCGCCGCGGCGCTCGCTGCCGATCTCGATGACTGCGGGATCCCGCCCCCGCGTGTACTTGATGGCGTTGGACACGAGGTTCAGGAATACCTGCCGCAGCAGGTTAGGGTCGCCCATGACGGGGGGGAGCTCGCCGATGCGCCACTCGATCCTGCGGTCGCCGATGTCGGGCTTGCTGGAGCGCATCACCTCCTCCACGATCTTGGTCGTGCTCACCGGAATGCGCTGGATCGTCATCCGGCCCATCTGGGAGAAGCGCAGGAGATCGTCCACCAGCCGGCCGGCCGAGAAGGCGCTGTCGATGATGGTCTCGAGGTAATACCGGGACTTCTCGTCCAATCGGCCGCCCTCGCGCTCGCGCAGCAGTTCGGCGTAGCCGACGATGTGGCGGAATGGCGCTCGCAGATCGTGCGAGATGGAGTATGAGAACGCCTCCAGCTCCTTGTTGCTTCGCTCGAGTTCGCGCGACAGGTCGGCGAGCTGCTCGGCGCGCCGCAGCACGACGTTGATGATCGCGCTACGCAGGCCCTTGGCTGCGTCGAGGTCGGCCGAGGTCCACGGCCGCGAACGCGCGCGCACCGTCTCCTGCCAGGTGGCGAAGGATGTCCGGGGGTGCAGCCGCGTGGGCCCGTCCGGCCCGCCCGGAACCGCCAGCTTCTGCGGCTCGCCGGCCCACGCGATGGTGCGCACGAACTCCGCGCGGAACCACAGCACGTAGCTGGGGTGCAGCTGTGAAATGGAGATCGCCATGAGCCCGCTGGCGATGTCGGCGACGCCAGCCATGTCCGGCTGGACCGAGGACAGCGAGTCCGTCGCGAAGACCGCGTCCTCTCCCCGCCTGGACAGCCACGACACGATGCGGCGCATGACCGGCTCTTCCGGCGTCGCGCCGATGCGCACGCAGGACCCGTCCATGAACACGGCCGCCCCGTCGGCATGCACGAGGCCGAGCAGGTCGTCACCCTCCAGCAGGAGGCCGTTGATGAAGCGCGGCGAGGCCGCCATGGCCGCGAGCAGATTGGCCTGCATCTGCTGGCGGTTGGCCCGCTCGGCGGCCTCCGAATAGATCAGCGCGCCGGCGAGCCCCATCGCCAGCAGCTGGGCGACGAAGTCGCAGGCCGAGCGGACGTCGGGCGGCGCGCGGCGCGGCTCCGCATTGTGGCACGAGATGAGGCCCCACAGCCTGTCGTTGATGACGATGGAGATCGACATGGAGGCCCCGGTCCCCATGTTCCGCATGTATTCGAGGTGCACGGGCGAGACGCTGCGCAGCGCGGAAAAGCTGAGGTCGAGCGGCTGGCCGTCGAGCTCCGGGGTCGCGAGGATCGGCACGGGCTCATAGGTCGCATCGGGAATCTGGCGCAGCCGGTTCGACTTGTAGAGCTCCCGCGCCTGGCTGGGGATATCGGACGCCGGGAAGCGCAGCCCGGTGTACGAGGGCAGGACGTCGTTGCGGTCCTCGGCCAGAATCACGCCGTCCCAGTTGTCCTCGAAACGGTAGACGAGCACGCGGTCGAACCCGGTGATGCGGCGCACGGCCTGGGCGGCGGACAGGCTCATCGCATCGATGTCGTGCAGGCCTTGGAACGCCTCCGCGAGCCCGCGCACCTCGCCATAGAGCGCGTCGCCGTTGGCCGGGACGTCGGACGGAACCTGCTCGAACTCGACCACGATCTCGGAGCCGGAGCGGTGGGCGAGCACCGCGTACCGGGCGTCGCCGATGCTGCGGCGTCCAAACTCCGTGGGCACGCCTCCCTGGAGCGCCTCGATCTCGCGGACGAGGCCGCCCAGCTCGGCCGCCAGCACGTCCTGGAGCGGCAGGCCGACGGCGGCGGCCACTGCGCGGGAGAGGACAGGCCCCGCGTTGGCGCTGGCGCGCATCAGCCGCCAGCCCGCGGAGGGGCCGGAGCGGGCCGCCGCGAGCAGGATGCCGTGGGGCATGATGCTGCCGGGCGTCCGGATGGGCTCGCTGGCGCAGACGTCCACGGGATTCGGCGTCGAGACGGACGATGGCCCGGAGGGCATGCTCGCTTTCTCCGGCTCAGCCATGACTTCGGGCTTCCATGGCCGGGGGAACCGGCTCGCACAGCCAGGCGTGCAGCCGCGCGAAGGTCGCGACGGCCGCAGCGACGATGGCGTCGTCAGTCGCCGGCGAAGAGATGGCGAGGAGCAGGGACTGGAACGCGCGCCAGCGTTCCGCGACGCGCTTGCCGTAACTCCGGAAATAGGCGGACCCCTCGCCCCTGACGAGACCGAGACGGCGTTCGACGTGCTCGGCCACGATCTGCCCGCCCAGCGTCGCGCCTTCGAGCACGTAGAGCGAGCCCATCGCGTCCGCGTGGTCGCAGAGGGCCGGCAGGGCGGATGCCGCAGCCGCCGGGGGCTTCCCGACCCCGAGGACTTCGAGGTCCCGCTCGATCAGGTGGAGCTTGCGCCGGGGCCCGAAGAACGTCTCGTCGTCGAGCAGCGCCGCGACCCGTGGCTCCCAGCTGCAATGGAAGGCGAAAAGGCGGGACAGCACCGCGCCATACGCTTCGAGATCCAGTTCGCGATCCATGACGCCCAGATCACGTTCGACGCGAAGGTGGTGTTCGCGCGTTTCGATTTTCAATCGGGACAGGATCATGACTCGGCATGCGCAGGGGATGCGGAACAAGGCTCGGCGTGAGCCCTGCCGACGCTGCAACGCACGACGATGGAGGATGGTTCCTCGTTGAGGCGAGCCGTGGGCCTCAGGCCAGGTCCGACCCGGGCCTCCAGCCCCACTTCTCGGCAAGGGCGAGCGCCTCGCGCCACGGCTCGACGGACCCCACTGTCGAGAGCGCCCTGAGGCTCGCCGCGGCGGAGGCGTGCGCCAGCGTCAGCATGTCCGGAAGTCCCCAGCCTTCCAGCAAGCCGAAGAGCACGCCGGCCGTGAACGCGTCCCCTGCCCCATTCGTGCCGCGCATCGCTTCGACCGGCACGTTGACGGAAGGCCTCACCGCCACCTGCCCGTCGCGCGTCATCGCAACGCATCCCAGCGGGAAGTGCGCCACGACCAGCGAGAGGGATCCCGCCTCCAGCACCGCCGCGGCCGAGCGGCGCACGGCGGCGACGTCGGTGCGGCCATCCCTGACGGTCTGGATTCCCGCCAGCGCGCCGATCTCGACGTCGTTGACGATCAGCAGGTCGAGGCACGGCAGGAAGGGCCGCCCGACCGCGGCGATCTTCTCGGGCGCGATGGAGACGAGCTCCACATTCGTCATCAGCCCCGCGCGCTGCGCCCGCTTCAGCACGGTGACCCAGCCGTTCGCGTCGTCGCCATGGGGGACGTCCATGGCCGCATGGATCCCCGGCATGCCGAGATGGGCGATGCGGGCGCGCGAGCCAGAGAAATCGAAATGCTCCGGCGCGAGCAGGGCGTTCGTGCCGGGGCAATAGAAGAAGGTTCGCCGCCCTGTCGAAGCGTCGCTCATCACCTCGGTGTAGGAGGTCTGGGCGGCCGGCGTCCGGATGACGCCGGAGGTGCCGACGTCATGGCGCCCCAGCGTCTCCAGCAGGAAGTCGCAGGCCTCGTCCTGGCCCGCCAGGCCCATCACTTCCACGGGGCAGGTCGCGCCGAGCAGCCGCAGGTCCACCGCCATGTTGAAGGTGGACGCCCCGCCCTGGCGCTCCTCGCTGAGGAATTCGGCCAGCCCTTCGGGCTCGGGCCAATGATCGATCTGCTTGATGATGTCGACCGTCAGCGCACCCGCGCAGAGGATGCCGACCCGGCTCGGATCGGTCGCCATCTCATCCCGCCTTGAGGATCGCTTCGGTGATCTCGCCATCCTCGGCCAGCGGCAGCGTCGGGTTGAGCCCCAGCTTGCCCAGCCTGTCGTGATAGACGCGGACGGCTTCCTGCGCCGAGACGTCGCCCTCGATGACCCGGCGCATCAGCCCGACGAGTTCGAGCGGAGCCTCGGCGAGGTTGATCTTGCGGCCGAAGAGGGCGACGCGCGCCCCATGCCTGGCCGCCTGCGAGACGAGTTCGAACGTGTCGCGGGTGGTGCCCTTCGCGCCCCCGAGGATGCCGACGATGAGGTTGCTGGGATCGTAGGAGGCAAGTTCCTCCATCGCGCGCGGGCCGTTGTACGGCATCTTCAGGAAGAGCGGCTGTTCGGCCGCGGTGAGCCCGGCGAGCGAGCGCACGATGACGTCGTTGACGAACAGCGCCAGATCCTCGCCTGCGATCCCGATGTCGATGGCGGGATTGAAGATCTCGAGGAAGTGCCTCATGCCGGCGGTCACCGCCTCGTCGCGGAAGGCGCGGTAGGCCTCGACATTGGCGAGGTCGCGATCGAGATCGTTCGAGAACGTCATCGAATAGAGGCCGAGGTCGGCGAAGGCGCGCACCCGCGGGATCGAGGCCGAGCGGAACGGACGCGACGCGCTCTCGCGGTAGCGGCCACTGCGCATCGTCCAGATGTCCGTGGTGTCGTTGAGCCGCACAGCCGGGGTGACGTCGCCGCCGGCGAACACGCCGCGGGCGGCGAGCGCCTCGGCGGAGGACGCGGACATCAGCATGACGTCGACGAGGCCGCTCTCGCTCATCTCCTGCATTGCGGCGAGATACTCGGGCTTGCTCTTGAGCTTGCCCGGCCGTTCGCGCGAGGGGCCGGGCGCGGTCCTGCCGAAGCCCATGTCGCCGTCCTTGGCGTCGGCGATGATGAAGTCCCTGGGGTGGTAGGACGAGCGCAGGCGCGCAAGCTTGGCGTCGAGGCGTTTCATGGATCCCTGGCAGGTTCGGCGTGACACGCTCTGCGGCGCGCTCGCCGCGAAGCTAGCAACCTTTTCCCGCGCCGGGAACGGGCATTCAGCGAGGCTTGGGCAAGAGCCCGAGCGCGTCCCGCCTCAGCCAGCGCCACAGCATCAGGATGGCGACGGCCGCAAGGCCCAAAGCGAGCCCGAGCCAGAGGCCCACCCCCTGCATTCCGCCCCAGAATGCGAGAAGCACGCCGATTGGGAGGCCGAGGCCCCAGTAGCCGAGCGCGGCGTAGACCATGGGCACGCGAGTGTCATGCAACCCGCGCAGCATGCCCGCACCCATGACCTGCGCGCCGTCGGCCACCTGGAACAAGGCCGCGAGAGCCAGGAACACGACGGCGATCTCGACGACCTCTGCATTGGTGGGCGCGTCGAGGTCCAGGAACGCGGAGATCAGGAGGCGCGGCACGGTGATCATCGCAATGGCCGTCAGGACCATGAAGCCGACCCCCAGCGTGAACGCGGCCCAGCCCGCCCGGGCGACGCCGACGGCATCCCCCGCGCCATAGGCTCGGCCGACGCGGACGGTGACAGCCTGCGAAAAGCCCATCGGCACCATGAAGGTGAGCGATGCGATCTGGATGGCGATGGAATGCGCCGCGAGGGGCGCCGCTCCGAAAAGGCCCATCAGGAACACCGCCGCATTGAAGATGCTGACCTCGAAGACGAGCGTCGCCCCGATGGGCAGGCCCAACCGCCAGAAGTCGCGGAAGCGCGGCCAGTCGAACCGCCAGAAGCGGCCGAAGAGGTGGTAGCGGCGAAAACGACGATCCCGCACGATGACGAGCGCCAGCGCAGCGAACATCAGCAGCGTGGCGAAAAGGGTCGCGATCCCTGAGCCGGGCAGGCCGAGCGCGGGCGCGCCGAGATGGCCGAAGATGAGAACCCAGTTCGCGAGGGCGTTGACGACGAGGCCGAGCACCACCGCGCCCAGCGCCCAGAGCGGCCGCTCCATCGCCGCGGTGAAGGAGCGCAGCACCAGATAGGCCAGGAACGGCAGCATGCTCCATTGCAGCCTGCGCAGGTAGCCGCCGGCCGCCTCGGCGAGCCGGGGCTCCTGGCCCATGGCGAGCAGGATGGCCTCGCCGTGCCAGAGCACCAGCCAGGATGGGATCGAGATGCAGATGGCGGCCCAGAAGCCTTGCCGAACCGTGCGCCGGACCTCGCGCACCGAGTGTGCGCGGCGGCCCCGCTCGGTCGCGATGAGCGGCGCGGTGGCGCTCATCACGCCGATGCCGAAGATCAGGATGGCGAAGTAGAGATTGGCGGCGAGCGCGCCGGCGGCCACGGCGTCGGCGCCGATGCGGCCCATCATCAGCACGTCCGTCGCCGTCATGCCGGTCTGGGCGACGTTGGTCAGCACCAGCGGCGCGGCGAGCGCGAGCGTCGAGCGGAACTCGACGAGCCAGGGAGTCAGGCGATTGGCTGCGGGGGAGAGGGGGACGGCGCGCATGGCCGCGTCTGTTTACCTGCGCAAGGGCTGCATCGCCAGTCGGCTGCACGCATGACAGAGCGGCCCCGCCTTTCGACGGGGCCGCTGCTGAAGTTCACGTCGACGGCGCCTCAGGGGCACGGATGCCTCAGGCCGTCGAAGCCGAGATAGGTGCCGCTGGCGGGATCGTAGCTGCGGTAGCGGCGGATGCAGTAGTCCTCGTCCGCGCCCGGCGCAGCCTGGACCACCGTCCCGGTGTAGCCCGGCTCGTAATAGGTCGAGTAGCCGGGATCCGCGTAGCGGGGCTGGGCCAGCGCGCCGCCGATGATCGCGCCGGTGGCGAGGCCGAGCACGCCGGCCCCGATGGCGGGGCCGACATTGTTGTGATGCCGATAGCCGTAGTACCGCGGTCCATAATAGCCGGGTCCGCCACCCCAGCGCCGGCCGTTCCACTGCACGTTCGTGACGAGGCCGCTTGACGGGCTCACGCCAGCCAGCGGGGCGGTCGGCATGGCCTGGGCCGGGCCGGCCGCCAAGGCGGCGCCGGCGAGAAGGCCCAAGCCGGCCATAGCGATGATGTTACGCATGTGTACTGCTCCTGTTCAGCTCCCGCCGCATCGGGGGCTCCATGTGATTGACCTCGGTGAATGGCCTCGGCGAAGGGCCTCGTTCCCGGCCGGCCCCGCTCAGGGCGTGGTCGGCTTCGGAGTGGACGGGGCCGGAGCCGGATTGGCCGAGCTGGACCCCGAAGATGGGCCGCCTGAGCCGGTTGACGGCGACGCTCCCGCGCGCAGCCTGTTGACGAGGGAGACTGCCGCGTCCACGCAGGCGCTGGTGTTCTCCCGCACCGCGCAGCGCACGGTCACCCGCGCATCGCCGACCTGAACGTTGAAGAGGGCTCCCATGGCGGGCCGGGGGCCCATCATGCCCATGCCCATTCCCTGGCCGCCCATACCCATGCCGCGGCCCATCATGCCCATGCCGCCCATGCCCATGCCGCCCATGTCATTTCCTGGCCCCATGCCGTCACGGTCCCGCATGCGGCCGTCTCTTTCGTCACGCATGCGCTGACGCATGTCGTCATGCCAGCGCTGCCACCGGTCGCCATCCGCCGAGCCGGAGCGCCAGCGATCTCCCTGGCCATCGTTCCAGCGATGGCCGTCGTTGGAGGCGTTCTGGGATCCCGAATCCATGTCGTCGTCGGAATTGTCATCGTCGGACATGGCGGTGCTGGACTGATCGTTCTGCCAGCCCGCCCCATGATGGCGGTCGCGGGAAGCATGGTCCTCGCCGGCCTGGGCCGCGCCCTCGGGAGTCTTCATCTGCCCGAAGCGCTCGTTCTGATCGCCCGATTGGCCGGACGTCTGGGCAGACGCCGCCAGCGGGTACGCGCCGAGGGCCGCCAACATCAGCAGTGCTGTGCTTGTCGATGTACGCATGGACGTCTCCTCTGCCGGAACTGACAGGGGAGAACGTGGCGCGAAGGAAGTTGTTCCTCAAGGGACTTTGCGGGCTGGGTCGGGATCAGCCACAGCCTGCGCGCAACGCAGCTCGCGCGTTCTTACGGATTCACACCGCGTCGCGATGCATCATCGGCCCGGGTCGGCCCGGGCTTCGGCGATGTCGCCCCTCAGTTGTCCAGGAAGCTCCGGAGCTTCCGGCTGCGGCTCGGGTGCTTGAGCTTCCTCAGCGCCTTCGCCTCGATCTGGCGGATACGCTCTCGAGTCACCGAGAACTGCTGGCCGACTTCTTCCAGCGTGTGGTCGGTGTTCATGCCAATGCCGAAGCGCATGCGCAGCACTCTTTCTTCGCGCGGGGTCAACGACGCGAGGACTCGCGTCGTGGTTTCGCGAAGATTGCTCTGGATCGCCGCGTCGATCGGCAAGATCGCGTTCTTGTCCTCGATGAAGTCGCCGAGATGCGAATCCTCCTCGTCGCCGATGGGCGTCTCGAGGGAGATCGGCTCCTTGGCGATCTTGAGGACCTTGCGCACCTTCTCCAGAGGCATGGCCAGCTTCTCGGCCAGTTCCTCCGGGGTCGGCTCGCGGCCGATTTCGTGCAGCATCTGCCGGCTCGTGCGCACGATCTTGTTGATCGTCTCGATCATGTGCACGGGGATGCGGATGGTGCGGGCTTGGTCGGCGATCGAGCGCGTGATCGCCTGCCGGATCCACCACGTGGCGTAGGTCGAGAACTTGTAGCCGCGGCGGTACTCGAACTTGTCCACGGCCTTCATCAGGCCGATGTTGCCCTCCTGGATCAGGTCCAGGAACTGCAGGCCGCGGTTCGTGTACTTCTTGGCGATGGAGATCACGAGGCGAAGGTTCGCCTCGACCATCTCCTTCTTGGCCTGCCGGGCCTCGCGCTCGCCCTTCTGCACCATGTGGACGATCTTGCGGAATTCCTGGATCTCCAGCCCCGTCTCGGAGGCGAGATTGTGGATCTCCTGGCGGATGTCCTTGATCTGGTCCTTGTCGTGGGCGACGAAGTCCTTCCAGCCGCGGCTGCCGAGCTTGGAGACGCGCAGGAGCCACTTCGGGTCCAGCTCCGAGCCCTGGTAGTTCTTCAGGAAGTCGTCGCGCGAGACGCGATAGCTCTCCGCGAGGCGCATCAGCCGCCCCTCGTTGCCCATCAGGCGCTTGTTGATGTCGTAGAGCTGCTCGACCAGCGCATCGATGCGGTTCTGGTTGAGCGACAGCGACTTCACGTCGACGACGATCTCTTCCTTGAGCTTCTTGTACTTGCGCTCCTGGGCGGGCGAGAGCGTCGTGTTCTGCAGCTTGGACTCGACGTTCTGGTCCTGCAGCCGGCGAAGCTTCTTGTAGGCGTCGGCGATGCGGTCAAAGGTCTCCAGGACCTTCGGCTTCAGCTCGGCCTCCATGGCCGACAGGGAGACGTTGTTCTCCATGTCGTCTTCGTCGAGGTCGCCCTCGGGGATCGGCGGCTCCGCGCCGTCGGCTCCGTCGGCGAGCGCCGGCTCGGCCACGGCTTCTTCCTCGCCCTCTGGCTTGGGGCCGCCCTTGCCCTCGGGGCCGGCATAGGTCGCCTCGAGGTCGATGATGTCGCGCAGCAGGACCTTGCCGTCGTTCAGCTCGTCGCGCCAGATGATGATGGCCTGGAAGGTCAGCGGGCTCTCGCAGAGCCCTGCGATCATCGCCTCGCGCCCGGCCTCGATGCGCTTGGCGATGGCGATTTCGCCCTCGCGCGACAGCAGCTCGACCGAGCCCATCTCGCGCAGGTACATGCGCACGGGGTCGTCGGTGCGGTCGGCGGGCTCGGCGCGCTCGGCCTTGGCGACGACGGCGCGAGGCGCAGCCTCCACCATCTCGCCGCTCTCTTCCTCGTCGTCCGCGGCTTCGGCGGGCGCTTCGCCGCGTTCGCCATCGGCCTCCTCGGACTCGATGACGTTGATGCCCATCTCGTTGAGCATCGCGAGGATGTCTTCGATCTGCTCCGACGTGACTTCCTCGGAGGGAAGCACCTCGTTCAGCTCCTCATAGGTTACAAACCCGCGCTTCTTGGCGAGCTTGATCATGCGCTTGACGGCCTGATCGGTCAGGTCGAGAAGCGGGCTGTCCGTCTGCGGAGCATCCGCCACGTCGCCCTCGGCCTTCTCAGTCGTCTTCGTCGCCATGCCCGATCGCTCCAAGCCTGCCTGCGATCGGCGACGCGGGAAACGTCGCAAATCCGGCCATTCAACGTCCGAAGGGGCGGCGCGGGCCGCGCCCGTCCACCCCGTCAATTCCTAACAAAGCGCCGAGACTGTTTGAAACACTGTTAACCGAACGCTGACCCGTCCCCTCATCGACGGTCACCCCGGCCCTTCATGCTTCACGTCATCCCAGCGTATCCGCCGACTGGCGGCGCACGTCCACCTCGAACACCAAGCCGGCAAACCGGAGGTTTGGCCCGACGATCCGGCTTTGCCGGAGCCGTCTGAGCCGCCACAGGCAGGGCCCGCACGCAGACTGGCCTAGCCGCCATCCAACGCCGGAGCGGCCCGGTCCAACTCGGCCTCGGTTCCTTCGAGGGCGGAAATCTGCGACCTGAGATCGCGGATCCACGCCAGATTGGCCTCGCTCGCATCCTGCGCAAAGGCGGATTGAGCCAGAGCCAGCTCGTTATGTAGCGTCAGCGCGCGGCGATGCAAGGTGATCGCCTGCCTGAGACTTTCCCTGACTTCTTCGGGATCGGCCCCCGAGTCAAGACACCAGCGGTCCCCGGGGTGCACCGCGAGCTCCAGCCGGGCCAGCTCCTGGACCAGTCCGGCGCGCTCCAGCGAGTCCCTTGCAGCCTCCTTGCCCGGCTCCGTCTGGGCTGCGTCCCAATCCACGAGCGCCTGCCTCACCCGCCGGCTCTCGGCGTGCGCGAGATCGAGCCCCGCCACCATCTCGGCGTGCCCCGAGAGCAGCTCGGGATGGGCCACCAGCACCATCAGGATCAGGGCCTCGCGCGGCGACAGGCTTCCGGCCCCGCTGAAAAGCGGGCTCCGGGCGAGGCTTTCGCTGGCGCGCATCGGCTCGGGAACGCCGGTCGGGCGGCGTTTCTCACCAAAACGCCACGCGGGGCGCTCGCCCCGGTACCCTCCGCCCTGCCCCCGCTGGAACCCCGAGGACGGCAGCAGCGCGCGCAGCCGCACCTCCATCTCGGCCCGGTAATGACGCCGGAGATCCTCGTTGGCGACGGCGGACAGCCGCTCGCGGATGCGCTTTTCCAGCGCGGCCCGCCGCTCGGGCGTGTCCAGCGGCCCGGACTCCACCTCGCGCGACCACAGCACGTCGACCAGCGGCAGCGCGCCTTCCAGGACTCGGCCCAGGGCCTGGGGCCCGCCGGAGCGGGCGAGATCGTCGGGATCCTGACCTTCGGGCAGGAGGGCGAAGCGCACCGATTTTCCCGCCTCGATCAGCGGCAAGGCCGTATCGACAGCGCGGTAGGCCGCCCTTCGGCCTGCCTTGTCGCCGTCGAAACAGAGGATCGGCTCGTCCGCCATGCGCCAGAGCAGGCCAAGCTGCTCGGGCGTCAGCGCCGTGCCGAGCGGGGCCACTACGTGCGGGAACCCCGCCACGGTCATGGCGACGACGTCGATATAGCCCTCCACCGCGATCACCGTGCCGAGATCGTGGGCCGCCTTGCGGGCGAGGTGGTGGTTGTAGAGGACGTGGCCCTTCTGGAAGAGCGGCGTATCCGGCGAGTTCAGGTACTTGGCCGAGACGTCCTTCTCCAGCGCCCGCCCGCCGAAGGCGATCACCCGGCCGCGCGCATCGGCGATGGGAAACATCACGCGGTCGCGGAACCGGTCGTAGGGGACCGGGATGCCGTCGCCCGAGACCAGCAAGCCCGCCTCGACCATGGTCTCGACGCCGACGCCCTTGGAGGCGAGGTGATCGCGCAGGCCGTGCCGGTCCGGCGTGGCGTAGCCGATGCCGAAGAGTTCGCGCGTCTCCGGCGCGAGCGCCCGTCCGTCGAGGTAGTTGCGGGCCTTCGCACCGGCCCGGCCCTTGAGTTCGAAGCGGAAATAGGCCGCTGCGAGCTCCATGACTTCGTGCAGCCCGCGCCGGCGGTGCTCCTGCTCCTCCGCCTCGCGCGACAGCACCGGCAGCGGCACGCCGGCGAGATTGGCGAGCTTCTCGACGGCCTCCGGGAAGGGCAGCCCCTCGGTCTCCATCACGAAGGCGAAGATGTCGCCGTGCTTGCCGGAGGAGAAATCGTGGAAGAAGCCCTTCTGGTCGTTGACGTAGAAGGACGGCGTCTTCTCGGCGTTGAACGGCGACAATGCCTTCCACTCGCGTCCCGCCTTGATCAGGCGCACACGCTTGCCCACCACCTCCGACACGGGAAGCCGGGCGCGGATCTCTTCGAGGAGGCCGGGCGGGTAGCGCATGGGTGGGGAATATAGGGCGGCGGCGAGTCCCCGGACCAGTCCGGGAAGTTACGCCCGTTATCCACAGGGGGGATCAGGCCAGGAGCCATGCAGCACGAGGATCTCCTCGTGGCCGCTCGACGTTAATCCTTCTTGGACGAAACCGCGGCGGCGATAAAAGCCGGCTGCCCGGGACGCCGGGTCCGTCGTCAGCCAGATCCTCCCAGCCCCGGCCTCTCGCAGGAGAGCAAGTTCGTCCTCGAGCAGCGCCGATCCGATCCCGCGCCTCTCATCCTCGGGATCGACGAAAAGAGCCCAGATCGAGCCATCGCGGGGATCGTGAGCGGCGAAACCCCGCACGCGACCGCCCTCCTCCCACACCCGGAACCCCGGATTGTCGAGGAACCATGTCACCATCTCGGGCGGTACGCGGCTGGGATCGGACAGGCGGTTCTCTCGAACAGAGAAGCGGATCTCTGCGATACGGGGCAGGTCGGCCTCAGTAGCGCGGCGGATCACACCAGATCCCCGTCAGTCCAGTTCACTGTCAGATCGTCCAAAGATGGAGAAAGCGACCGCACCACCGATCGCAAGTTGCGGTTTTCACCCCATCAACCGCGCCTTGATCGCGGCGCTGGCCTTTCCGAAGTCCATCCGGCCCGCATATTTCTCGCGCAGCGCCGCCATCACCTTGCCCATATCCTTCATGCCGGCCGCGCCGGTTTCGGTCACGGCGGCGTCGATGGCGGCCTTCACGGCGGCCTCGTCCATCTGCTGGGGCATGAAGCCCATGATGATGGCGATCTCCTCGCGCTCCTGCTCGGCGAGTTCGGGACGGGCGTTGGCCTCGTAAATCGACAGGCTCTCCTGGCGCTGCTTCACCATTTTCTGCAGCAGGCCCAGGATCTCCTCGTCCGAGAGCGGGTCCTTGCCGAGACCGCGCTGCTCGATGTCGCGGTCCTTGAGCGCAGCGGTCACGAGCCGAATCGTCGACACGCGGCGCTTGTCGCCCGATTTCATCGCGTCCTTGAGAGCCTGGTTGAACTGCTCGCGCATGCGCTTCGCCTCGTGCTGCGGCCGCGGCCCGGCCCGCCGATTCGGCAGGGCTGGCGCGCGCCAGATGTAAGTGCCTGTGAACGAACGCTTATCAAGAACGTCCGAGCGGTTGACGCGCCGGAGCGTCCGCCTTAGGTTCCGCGCCGGCGCCCGGGTGGCCTCGCGCGCCGTCACGCATCAGACGCCCTCGGCAGCCTCCACGGCCCGGTCCCGCGCCGCGCCGCAACGGACGACGCCAAGGTCCGGCGGCAGGACTTAGGACGAAAATGGCGACGCTACAAGATCACGCGACCTCCGCCGCGCCGGCTTCGGAAGGCTGGCGCGAAGGTTGGAGCGAGCCCCGCCCCACCGCCGTGCTCGTGCTGGCGGATGGAACCGTGCTCGAAGGCTTCGGCATCGGCGCGCTCGGGGAGGCCTCGGGCGAGGTCTGCTTCAACACCGCGATGACGGGCTACGAGGAGATCCTGACCGATCCTTCCTATGCCGGGCAGATCGTCACCTTCACCTTCCCGCACATCGGCAACGTCGGCACGAACGAGGAAGACGTCGAGACCGTCAACATGGCGGCCGATTCGGGCGTGCGCGGCGTGATCGTGCACACGGCCATCACCGAGCCCTCGAACTGGCGCGCCACCCGGCACTTCGACGCCTGGCTGAAGGCGCGCGGCATCGTCGGGCTGGCCGGGGTCGACACCCGCGCCCTCACGGCATGGATCCGCGACAACGGCATGCCCAACGCCATGATCGCGCACGACCCCGCCGGCCGGTTCGATCTCCCTGCGCTGAAGGCGAAGGCCGCCGCCCTGCCCTCCATGGACGGGCTCGACCTCGTCCCGATGGTCACGTCCACCCAGCGCTTCGACTGGAACGAGACGAGTTGGACGCTCGGCGAGAGCTACGGCCTCAGCCATGGAGCCACCCGCCATGTCGTGGCGATCGACTACGGCGTGAAGCGCAACATCCTGCGGCTGCTGGCCGATCGCGGTTGCAAGGTCACCGTGGTCCCGGCCACCGCCACGGCCGAGGACATCGTCGCGCTGCGGCCCGACGGCGTGTTCCTGTCGAACGGCCCGGGGGATCCCGCGGCGACGGGCGAATACTCCGTTCCCACCATCCGCAGCCTGCTGGACCGCGGCATTCCGACCTTCGGGATCTGCCTCGGCCACCAGATGATGGCCCTCGCCGTGGGCGCGACCACCCGCAAGATGCACCAGGGCCACCACGGCGCGAACCACCCGGTGAAGGACTTCACGACCGACAAGGTCGAGATCGTCTCCATGAACCATGGCTTCGCGGTGGACCGCGATTCGCTGCCCCCCAACGCGGTGGAGACGCACGTGTCGCTGTTCGACGGCTCCAACTGCGGCATCGCGCTGACGGACCGCCCGGCCTTCTCCGTGCAGCACCACCCGGAAGCCTCGCCGGGGCCGCAGGACAGCCACTATCTGTTCGACCGGTTCGTCGGGTTGATGGACAAGCACAAGGCCGCGCGCGAGCGCTGAGGCAAGCCGGCTTGCGGTCCCGGGAACCTGGCGTCAGCATGGGCGTTCCCCCGATTCGCCCTGCCGAACGGAAGCGGTCTCGCATGCATCGTATCTTCATGTCCGCCGCCGCACTGACGGCAGCGCTCGCGCTGTCAGCCCCCGCGCTCGCCGCCGGGAACCCGCAGCGCGGCAAGATCATCGCCGAGACGAATTGCGCGGGGTGCCATGCCATCGGCCCCACGGGCGAGAGCCCGAACCCCAAGTCCCCGCCTTTCCGCACACTCTCGCAGAAGTTCAAGATCGAGAATCTGGAGGAGGCGCTGGCCGAGGGCATCGTGGTCGGCCACGAGACGGTCAACATGCCGGAATTCCAGTTCGATCCGCCGCAGATCGATGACTTCCTCGCCTATCTCAAGAGCATCAACCAGCCCTGAGCCGCAGAGAAGGAAGGGCGGACAAGGTCCTCGCTTTGCGCTAGGTGTGCGCGGGTTGTGTGGGGAGCCCGATGTCCGACTGGCGTGAGTTCTGGAATGGCGAGCACTCGATCTACGTCAACGAGAGGCATCGCACGCTGCACGACCGCGTCGTGGCCCGTGACATCGTCGCGCTGATCGCCTCTCCCTCGGACACGGTGCTGGACTACGGCTGCGGCGAGGCCACCGAGGCGCTGACCGTGGCGCGCGCATGCGGCCGGTTGCTGCTGAGCGACGCCGCTCCGTCCGTCCGGGACCGGCTGACCCTGCGGTTCGCCGGGGAGCCCTCGGTCGAGATCTTCGCCCCCGAGGACGTGCGGGTGCTGCCGGACGACACGGTCGATCTCGTCGTGGTCAACTCCCTGGCCCAGTACCTCACCCGGGAGGAGCTCTCGGATCTCGCGGGCGTCTTCCACGACAAGCTCGAGCCGGGCGGCCGGCTGGTCCTAGGGGACGTGATCCCGCCCGGGCTCAGCCCGGTCAAGGACGCCGCCGCCCTGCTGCGCTTCGGCTGGGAAGGCGGATTCCTCGTGGCCGCCGTCGCCGGTCTCGCGCGCACGGCGGTGTCGGATTATCGCAGGCTTCGCCAGGAGCTGGGCCTGACCACCTATGACGAGAACGAGATGCTCTCGCTGCTCGAGCGCGCGGGCTTCGACGCCGAGCGGCGAAGCGCGAATATCGGCCACAACCAGGCCAGGATGACGTTCGTCGCCACGAAACCCGCGTGACGCGAAGCACGTTGGCGAGGGACGCGCTTCGAGCGGTTCGGGGCGCCACGGGGAAGGAACGCAGCATGGACCGGTTCACCGGCGGGTGCCTGTGCGGGGACGTCCGGTTCGTGGCGACGGGGCGGCCCTACAGGATCGGGCTGTGTCACTGCATGGACTGCCGCAAGCACCACGGCGCGCTTTTTCAGGCCTCCGCGATCTTCCCGCAGGAGTCAGTGACGATCGAAGGCGAGACGCGGGACTATGCAGGGCGATTCTTCTGTCCCCGTTGCGGTTCGTCCGTCTTCGCCCGCACCGCGGACGAGGTGGAAGTGAACCTGGGATCGCTGGATGCGCCGGACCAGCTGGCGCCGACCTACGAGAACTGGACCATCCGCCGCGAGTCCTGGCTGCCGCCGTTCCCGGTCAAGCGCCGGTACGAGCGTAACCGCGACCCCGCGAGCCGTCTCGAGGATTAGGCGCAGGCGGATGTGACCGCGACGAGCGCCCGGGAGCGCTGCGTCACAGCGGCGCGGAAGAGAACGTCCAGAGCCGGTTGGCGATGAAGCTCCAGAACAGCACGACGCCCGTCGTCAGCACCTGGGCGGGCAGGTAGGGGACGCCCCAGAGGCCGTTGAACAGGGCCATGAAGAGACCCGTGAGGACGAACCCGACGCCAGCCACCAGCGCAAAGCGCCAAGTCGCCTCCCGGTGGGGCCGGTCGCTGCGGAAGGCGTAGCGGCGGTTCAGCCCGTAGGAGACGACGCCGCCCAGGATGTAGCCGGCCAGGGTGGCCGGCACCGGGCCGGCGGCGAGGCCTTCGACAAGGCTCACCAACGCGCCGTAGTGAACGACGGCCGAGACGAGGCCTACACCCGCGAAGGCGGAAAACTGGCGGGCGAGCACGGCCCTGGGGCGGGAAGACTGCATGACGCCGTTGTGGCTGCGCGCCGTTCCCAGGTCAATCGAGGAGGGGACAGCGGCCACGTTCAGGGTCCGCGCCCCTTCCCTCCCCGGCGATTCTCGTTTAGGAACTCCCGACTTCAGCGGGAAGTCACGTCGCACACGCCCCGCCTGAACCTCCCACCAGGTTTGACGAGCGAGGCTGGGCTGCGGCTCATGCGAAGGCCGGCGAGCGGCCTTTTTTTGTGCGTCGAACGGAGGGCGGGCCGGCCCGACCGCTCGGAGCACGCGGACCGACGAGAATTCGAAGGGCGACATGCCGAAACGGACAGACATAGCCACCATCCTCATCATCGGCGCAGGCCCGATCGTCATCGGCCAGGCGTGCGAGTTCGACTATTCCGGCACGCAGGCCGTGAAGGCGTTGAAGGCGGAAGGCTACCGAATCGTTCTCGTCAACTCGAACCCCGCCACGATCATGACCGACCCGGACATGGCGGACCGGACCTATGTCGAGCCCATCACGGCCGAGATCGTCGCCAAGATCATCGAGAAGGAGCGCTACGCCGTCCCCGGCGGCTTCGCCCTGCTGCCCACCATGGGCGGGCAGACGGCGCTGAATTGCGCGCTCTCGCTGAAGAAGCTCGGCGTCCTCGAGAAGTTCGACGTCGAGATGATCGGCGCGACGGCGGAGGCCATCGACAAGGCGGAGGATCGCGAGCTCTTCCGCAACGCCATGACCAAGATCGGTCTGGATACGCCCCGCTCGCACCAGATCAAGACGCTGGCCGGCGCGCTGGAGGCGCTGAACGACATCGGCCTGCCCGCCATCATCCGCCCCTCCTTCACCATGGGCGGCACGGGCGGCGGCATCGCCTACAACAAGGCCGAGTTCATCGAGATCATCGAGCGCGGCATCGACGCCTCGCCCACGAACGAGGTCCTGGTCGAGGAGAGCGTGCTCGGCTGGAAGGAGTTCGAGATGGAGGTGGTCCGCGACAAGGCGGACAACTGCATCATCATCTGCTCGATCGAGAACCTCGATCCGATGGGCGTGCACACCGGCGACAGCATCACCGTCGCGCCGGCGCTGACCCTGACGGACAAGGAATACCAGATCATGCGCGACGCCTCCCTGGCGGTGCTGCGCGAGATCGGCGTGGAGACGGGCGGCTCCAACGTGCAGTTCGCGGTCAACCCCGAGAACGGGCGCATGATCGTGATCGAGATGAACCCGCGCGTGTCGCGCTCCTCGGCGCTGGCGTCGAAGGCGACGGGCTTCCCCATCGCCAAGGTCGCGGCCAAGCTCGCCGTCGGCTACACGCTGGACGAGATCGCCAACGACATCACCGGCGGCGCCACCCCGGCCTCCTTCGAGCCGAGCATCGACTACGTCGTCACCAAGATCCCACGCTTCGCCTTCGAGAAGTTCCCCGGCGCGGAGCACACCCTGACCACCTCGATGAAGTCCGTGGGCGAGGCGATGGCCATCGGCCGGACCTTCCAGGAATCCCTACAGAAGGCGCTGCGCTCGCTGGAAACCGGCCTGACGGGGCTCGACGAGATCGAGATCGAGGGGCTCGGGCTCGGCGACGACAAGAACGCCATCCGCGCCGCGCTGGGCACGCCCACGCCGGACCGGCTGCTGCAGGTCGCGCAGGCGATGCGGCTGGGCTTCTCCAACGAGGAGATCCACCGGGCCTGCAAGATCGATCCGTGGTTCCTGGACCAGATGAAGGGCATCGTCGAGGTCGAGGACAAGGTGCGCAAGCACGGCCTGCCGACCACTCCGGGCGCCTTCCGCCAGGTCAAGGCCATGGGCTTTTCCGATTCGCGGCTCGCAGTGCTCGCCAGGCTCTCGGAAGCCGAGGTGACGCGCCGCCGGCGCGCGCTGGAGGTGCGGCCCGTCTACAAGCGCATCGACACCTGCGCGGCCGAGTTCGCCTCCCCCACCGCCTATATGTACTCGACCTATGCGCCGCCCTTCGCCGGCAAGCCGGCCGACGAGGCGCGCCCCTCCGACCGCACCAAGGTCGTCATCCTCGGCGGCGGGCCGAACCGCATCGGCCAGGGCATCGAGTTCGACTATTGCTGCTGCCACGCCTGCTTCGCGCTCGACGACGCCGGCTACGAGACCATCATGGTCAACTGCAATCCCGAGACGGTGTCGACCGACTACGACACCTCGGACCGGCTCTATTTCGAGCCGCTGACGGCCGAGGACGTGCTGGAGATCCTGGCCAAGGAGAAGGAAAACGGCACGCTGCTGGGCGTCATCGTGCAGTTCGGCGGCCAGACGCCGCTGAAGCTGGCGCGCGCGCTGGAGCAGGCCGGCATCCCTATTCTCGGCACCTCGCCCGACGCCATCGACCACGCCGAGGACCGCGACCGCTTCAAGCGGCTGCTCGACAAGCTGGGCCTCCGCCAGCCCGAGAACGGCATCGCCTATTCCGTCGAGCAGAGCCGGCTGGTGCTGCAGGACCTCGGCCTGCCGCTCGTCGTGCGCCCCTCCTATGTGCTGGGGGGGCGGGCCATGGAGATCATCCACGACCAGGCGACGTTCGACCGCTATCTGCTCGGCACCCTGCCCGAGCTGGTGCCGAACGACATCAAGGCGCGCTACCCCAACGACAAGACCGGCCAGATCAACACGGTGCTCGGCAAGAACCCGCTGCTGTTCGACCGCTATCTGTCCGACGCGATCGAGGTGGATGTCGACTGCCTCTGCGACGGCAAGGACGTTTTCATCGCCGGGATCATGGAGCACATCGAGGAGGCGGGGATTCATTCCGGCGACAGCGCCTGTGCGCTCCCGCCACACTCGCTGAAGCCGGAGACGATCGCCGAGCTCGAGCGCCAGACGCGGGAACTTGCGCTGGCGCTGAACGTTGGCGGCCTCATGAACGTGCAATATGCGCTCAAGGACGGTGACATCTACGTCCTCGAGGTCAATCCCCGCGCTTCCCGGACGGTGCCCTTCGTGGCCAAGGTGATCGGCGAGCCCGTGGCCAAGATCGCCTCGCGCATCATGGCCGGCGAGTCGCTGGCGAGCTTCGGGCTGCAGACGAAGGCGCTGGACCACATCGGCGTGAAGGAGGCGGTGTTCCCCTTCGCCCGCTTCCCCGGCGTGGACGTGCTGCTCGGGCCGGAGATGCGCTCCACCGGCGAGGTGATCGGCCTCGACCGCTCCTTCGGGGTCGCTTTCGCCAAGAGCCAGCTCGGCAGCGGCACGACCGTGCCCAAAGCGGGCACCGTCTTCGTCTCGGTGCGCGACAGCCACAAGGCGCGTATAGCAGAGACCGTGCGCCTCCTGGCCGATCTGGGCTTCCGGATCGTGGCGACGACCGGCACGCAGCGCTTCCTGGTGGAGAACGGCATCAAGGCCTCCCCCATCAACAAGGTGCTGGAAGGCCGGCCCCACGTGGTCGACGCCATCAAGAACGGCGAGATCCAGCTGGTGTTCAACACGACCGAGGGCAAGCAGGCCCTGACGGACTCCCGGTCGCTGCGCCGGGCGGCCCTCTTGCATAAAGTGCCCTATTACACCACGCTAGCCGGAGCGGTCGCGGCCGCGCAGGGCATTAAGGCCTACCTTGACGGGGACCTCGAAGTCCGCGCGCTGCAGGACTATTTCTAAAGACGCCCCGCCGGTCACGCCGGCAGGCGATAGCCTTCGCTCACGTCGCGTCGCCGCTCGGCAGATCCGCAATGGTCTGCCGGCTGCGGCGCATCAGCTTTTGTCACTGGATGAGATGATGGAAAAGGTTCCGATGACTCCGGGAGGGTTCAAGGCCCTCGAGGAAGAACTGAAGCAGCGCCAGCAGGTCGAGCGTCCGCGCATCATTGCGGCGATCTCTGAAGCTCGCTCGCATGGCGACCTTTCCGAAAACGCCGAATACCACGCGGCGAAGGAACAGCAGTCCCTGAACGAAGGCCGCATCGCGGAGTTGGAAGACAAGCTGTCGCGCGCCGAAATCATCGACGTGACGAAGCTGTCGGGCTCCACGATCAAGTTCGGCGCGACCGTCAAGCTGATCGACGAGGATACCGAGGAAGAGAAGACCTACCAGATCGTCGGGGAATCCGAGGCGGACGTGAAATCCGGCAAGGTGTCGATCACGTCGCCCATCGCACGGGCGCTGATCGGCAAGAAGACCGGCGATTCCGTGGAGGTCAACACGCCCGGCGGAGGCAAAAGCTATGAAATCGTGGATGTCGCGTTCGTCTGAGCGTCGAATCGGCTCCGGCTTGCGCCGGATGGCGCTCGCGCTGGCCTCGGTCTGCGCCGCGCTCCTGATCGCCGGGCCGGCTGCGGCCCAGGCGAGGTTCAATCGCGTCGTGATCGATACGACGCCGGTGGCCGACAGCGGCACGCGGCAACTCGCGGAGAACATCCGCCCGATGCTGGCCGCAGGCGTGATGCGGGCCATGCAATCTTCCGTCGACCCGCGCGATCGCAACGCGCCCACCCTCGTGATCACGGTCAAGTCGCTGCAACTGGCCGCTTTCGGCGGCAATGACGACGCCGGACCCGGCTTCCGGTTCGGCGGCGGGGGTCTTTCGTCCACCGACTATCTCGACACCGTCGTCAGCGTCGTGCAGGGACGCAAGGTGGTCTCCAGCTTTCCCCTGCTGATCCACCAGCCGTCCTCCGCAGCCGGCCCCTGGTTCGCGCAGCCGAACGAAGACCGCCGCGTCGTGCAGCTCGGCGACACGCTCGGCCAGTGGGTGCGCCAGAAGGTGGGCAGCTGAGCGGCCTCACCGACAAGGGGCCGGATTGAGCGCCGGACGGCGCTTCAGACGGGAGCGATCGGCGCGTCCTTCACCTGGTCCAGCGCCACCGCGGTCCGGATGGTGCGCACATTGGGCAGCCCCGTGAGTTCGCCCACCAGCGCCTGAAAGGCGCTCAGGTCCGCCGCGACGCACTTCAGGATGAAGTCGATGTCGCCCGAGAGCGTCCAGCACTCGCGCACCGCGGGCCACTCGCGGATGCGCTTCTGGAAGGCGGCGAGGTCCGCCTCGGCCTGGCTGGCGAGGTGCACGAAGGCGAAGCAGACGATCTCGAAGCCGAGCGCCTTTTCGTCCACCAGGGCGCGATAGCCCTTGATGACCCCCGCCTCCTCCAGCGCCCGCACCCGGCGCAGGCAGGGCGGCGCAGACATGCCGAGCCGGCGAGCCAGTTCGACGTTCGTCATGCGGCCGTCGGCCTGGAGCTCGCGGATGATGGCGAGGTCGATGTCATCGAGACGAAGGGTCAAGGCGGTTTCCGCTGCGCTGCAACACTGCCGCCTGTGTAGACGGGATCGACGGCCTGTGGAAGCGCAGGCCCCCGAACCCTTCAAAGTCCGGCTCGGCCGGGGCCGCCGCACTTGCCCTCGCCACGTTTCCGTGCGACCGGCATTCGCGCGCGATGCGCCACGGCGACCAGGCCTGACCATGCTCTCCCCTTCCACCACCTGCTGGGTCATCACCGACGGCAAGGCCGGTGATGAGGTGCAGTGCGTGGGCGTCGCCGAGGCGCTGGGGCTCACGCCGGAGATCCGGCGCGTCTCGCCACGGCGACCCTGGGTGTGGCTGATGCCGTGGGGGCCGATCGACCCGGCCGAGGGGCCGGATCGGGCAGGCAGCCCGCTCGCGCCGCCCTTCCCGGCCATCGCCATCGCATCCGGCCGGCGGGCGGCGGCCTCCCTTCGGGCGGTGAAGAAGGCTTCGCAGGGCCGCACCTTCACCGTGTTCCTCAAGGATCCCCGAAGCGGCCTGGGGACGGCCGACCTGATCTGGGCGCCGGAGCACGATCATCTGAGCGGGCCGAACGTGGTGTCGACTCTAACCTCTCCCCACCGGGTTTCCCCGGCGAGGCTCGCGGAGGCGGCCGCACGCGCTCCCGTGATCCTTCCGCCCCTGCCCTCGCCGCGCGCCGCGATCCTGCTGGGCGGCGACAGCCGGCACTACCGGTTCAGCGACGCCGACGTCCATCGCCTCGTCGGCCAACTGGAGAGCCTGGCCGCCGGGGGCGCGCATCTCATGGTGACCGCCTCGCGCCGGTCCCCGCCGTCGCTCGTGGACGCCGTGCGGGAGCTTGTCAGCCGCACCGGGGGCTATTTCTGGGACGGATCGGGTGAGAATCCCTACCTGGCCCTGCTCGCCACCTCGGACGTCATCGTGGTGACGAGCGACTCCGTCAACATGCTGGGGGAAGCTTGCGCGACCGGGCGTCCGGTGCTCGTTTTCGAGCCGTCGCCGCGCTCGAAGGGGTCCGCGCGGAAGATAAAGGCCTTCCTGCAGGGCCTGATTGGATATGGAGCTGTGCGTTTGTTTCAGGGGCACCTTGAAAGCTATGCATACGTGCAATTAGATTCCACCCCGGTGATCGCGGATGCGATCCTGGCGGCGTTCTCCCGGCACGAAGCCTCGCTTTCGCCGCCGGGTTCCGAAACGGGACGATCTTCCAACCCGCGTCAATGACGTCACGAGGCCGCGCTCCAGTCAGCGCGGCTTGCACAAGCCGGGGCGACCGCCTCGGCCAAAAGGAATGGGATTGCCATGTCTGGCGCTCAGAAATCTGGCCTTCACGCCAAGCTCATCATCATCGGGTCCGGACCTGCGGGCTACACGGCCGCGATCTACGCCGCGCGGGCGATGCTCGAGCCCGTGATGATCTCGGGCTTCCAGCCCGGGGGCCAGTTGATGATTACGACCGACGTCGAGAACTATCCGGGCTTCGCGGACCCCATCCAGGGCCCGTGGCTGATGGAACAGATGCAGAAGCAAGCCGAGCACGTCGGCACGACGATGATCTCCGACCATATCGTCAAGACGGAGCTTTCGGCTCGTCCCTTCCGCCTGCACGGCGACAGCGGCGCGGTGTACACCTGCGACACGCTGATCATCGCGACTGGAGCGCAGGCGAAGTGGCTCAACATTCCCTCCGAGGAGGTGTTCAAGGGGTTCGGCGTCTCCGCCTGCGCCACCTGTGACGGCTTCTTTTTCCGGAACAAGGACGTCCTGGTGGTGGGTGGCGGCAACAGCGCGGTCGAGGAGGCGCTCTATCTCGCCAACCTCGCCTCCAAGGTGACCGTGGTGCACCGGCGCGACAGCTTCCGGGCCGAGCGCATCCTGCAGGACCGCCTGTTCAAGCACCCCAAGGTCGAGGTGATCTGGGACAGCGCCATCGACGAGATCTGCGGCACGACGGCCCCGGCCGGGGTGACGCATGTCCGGCTGAAGAACGTCAAGTCCGGCGCGCTGAGCGAGGTGAAGGTGGACGGCGTCTTCGTCGCCATCGGCCACAAGCCCGCCACCGATCTCTTCGTCGGCCAGGTGGCCATGCGCCCGTCCGGCTACATCGAGACGACGCCCGGCCGCACCACCACCAACATCCCCGGCGTGTTCGCCGCCGGCGACGTGACGGATGAAACCTACCGGCAGGCGGTGACTGCGGCGGGGCTCGGCTGCATGGCCGCGCTCGAAGCCGAGCGCTTCCTGGCGGAACATGCCCTCGAACGCCAGGCAGCAGAATAATGCCCTTGTCCGGACTGAGCTCTTCCCTCGATTGGGACAAGGTGCGCATTTTCTACACCGCAGCCGAGGCTGGAAGCTTCACCCATGCGGGCGACTCGCTGGGACTGAGCCAGTCGGCCGTGAGCCGGCAGGTCGGGGCGCTGGAGCGCGACCTCGGCGTGCCGCTGTTCCACCGGCACGCCCGCGGGCTGATCCTGACCGAGCAGGGAGAGCATCTCTTCCGCACGGCCAAGGAAATGATGCTGAAGCTGGAGGCGACCCGTGCGCGGTTGACCGACAGCCGCGAGCGGCCGAACGGCGAGTTGCGCGTCACCACCACTCTGGGCCTTGGCACGAACTGGCTGACGCCGCGTGTCGGCGAGTTCCTCGACCTCTACCCGGAGGTCAGGCTGCAGGTGCTGCTCACCGACGAGGAGCTCGACCTCTCGATGCGGGAGGCGGACGTCGCCATCCGGCTGCGCCAGCCCGTGCAGGGAGACCTGATCCAGCGCCGGCTGTTCACGGTGCATTTCCACGCCTATGCCTCGCAGGAGTACATCAAGGGGCGCGGCCAGCCGAAGGACATCTCGGAGCTGGAGGAGCACCGCATCCTGACGTTCGGCGGCATCACCCCGTCCTACCTGCTGGACGTGCACTGGCTCACCTCGGTGGGCCGCGACCCGAAGAACCCCCGCCAGGCGGCGCTGACGGTGAACAACATCACCGCGCTGAAGCGCGCCGTGGAGCGCGGCATCGGCATCGCCGTGCTGCCGGACTACCTCGTCGAGCCGGATTCCGGCCTCGTGCAGGTGCTGAACGTGGCGGACATGCCTTCGCTCGACAGCTACCTCGTCTATCCCGAGGAAATGAAGAGCGTCGCCCGCGTGCAGGTGTTCCGGGACTTCCTGGTGAGCAAGGCCCAGCGCTGGAACTACTAGAAGCCGGCTGCTCCCGGGAATTTGGCCACTCACGGGACCGTTCGGCCACGACTTTGCCCCGCCTGCGCACAATCCGCCGTGGGTGCATGCAACGCATGCCTGTTATGACAGCATATGCGTTGCATGCAGAGGTTGAGTCACGCATATCAGGAGCGGTTCCGGTCGTGGTCTCCACCATCCCCTCCCGGTGTTGAGGCCACGTTGGACCGTTCCCCTCTGGACGATTTTCGGGTTTCGATCCGGAACGACTCCAATTAGCCCGGGTGCTCAGCATCCGGGCTTTTTTTTGCAATCTCAGCCTTTTGCAGCCGCCTTGCGCACCGCCGCTTCGGCCGGCTTGCCCGAGAGCTCCGCGAGATGATCGAGGTTGGCGCGGAAGGTCCCCACGCCTGCGCTGGCGGAACGAAGCTCGATGATGAGGTCTCCGAGCTCGGCCTCGGGAATCAACGCCTTGAGGACGTCCCAGCCCTCCCAGCCCGGCCTCGCGTCATAACCGAGGATCTGCCCGCGCCGGCCGGAGACGATGGCGCTTGCGCGCGCGATCGCGTCCGACGGCACGGCGATCTCGACGGACTGGATCGGCTCCAGCAGCACCGGCCTGGCTTTCGGCAGGGCCTCCGCCATGGCGATGCGGCCGGCGGCGCGGAACGCCATGTCGGACGAGTCCACCGAATGGTAGGAGCCGTCGACCAGCGACACCTGCACGTCCACCACGGGAAAGCCCAGCTGGCCCTCGTTCAGGGCGTCCTTGACCCCATGCTCGACCGACGAGATGTACTGGCGCGGCACGACGCCGCCCACGATCCGGTCCACGAACTTGAAGCCGGTTCCGCGCGGCAGCGGCTCGATCTCGATGGCGACATCGCCGAACTGGCCATGTCCGCCCGTCTGCTTCTTGTGCCGGCCCCGGACCGCCACCTTGTCGCGGATGGTCTCGCGATAGCCGACCGCGCAGTCCTTCCGGGTCACTTCGACGCCGAAGCGGTTGGCGAGGCGCTCCAGCGAGACGCGCAGGTGCACCTCGCCCTGGCCGGAGATCCGGAGCTCCCCGCCGTCGCCGCCCTGCTCGACGATGAGCCCGGGATCCTCCTCCGCCAGCTTGGCGAGCGCGGCGTTGAGCCGGACGTCGTCCTTGCGGTCCTTCGTGGCGATGGCGGTGGCGAAGACCGGATCCGGCGTCGTGAGCGAGGCGATGGCCGACGGCGGCGACCGCCCCGCGCCGAAGCTGTCGCCGGTCGGGATGCCCTCCATGCGCCCGAACGCCAGCACGTCCCCGGCCTTGGCCTCGGCTTCCTTGACGCCGGCCGTGCCGATGAGGCGCTGGAGGCCGCCGATGCGGGTCTCACCGCCCCGCGAGCCGATGACGGTCTCCCCTTCGCGGAACTGACCGCGCATGACGCGGGCGAGCGAGAGCTTCCCGCCGTGGGCCGTATGGATCGTCTTGATCACGTGCGCCAGCGGCGGGCCTTCGGCCGCCACGCCGAGACGGTTGCGCGTGGCGACGAGCCCTGGCGCCTCATGGCGCAGCGCCTTGAGGAGGCGCGTGATGCCGTTGCCGCGCTCGGCCGAGCCGAACAGCACCGGGACGGCGTGCCCCTCGCGCAGCTCCTTGCGCAGGTCGTCGAAGACCTGGTCGCGCGGGGGCTCGATCTCGTCGATCAACTCCTCCATGAGGGCGTCGTCGTAATCCGCTAGCCGCTCGAGCATGGAGAAGCGCGCCTCGCGCTCCGGCGCCATCTCGTCCGCGGGGATCGCCACCACCTCGCTGGGCGCGTGCTCGCGGTAGATGAAGGCGCGCTCCAGCGCGAGGTCGATGAAGCCGATGGCGATGCCCGCCTTCCAGATCGGGATCTGGCGCAGCAGCAGGGGCGTGCGCGAGGCGGTCTGCAGCATGGCCAGCGACTCGCCCACCCGGCGGGTGGCGGTGTCGATCTTGTTCAGGAACAGGAAGCGCGGGATGCCCGCCTCCTCCAGTTCGCGCAGGATCACCTGCAGGGCCGGCAGCTTGCGCTCGTCTGTCTCGCAGACAACGACGGCCGCGTCGCAGACCGGGGTCACGCCCCGCATCTCGTGCAGGAACTCCACGGAGCCGGGGCAATCGACGAAGGTCATGCGGTCGTCGAGGAAGGTGGCGGTGGCGGTGTTGAGCTCGACGCCATGCGAGTGGGCGCGAGCCTCCGGGCTGTTGTCGCCGACGGCGTTGCCTTCCGTCACCTGGCCTGCGCGCTGGAGGACCCCGGTCCGCTCCAGGATGGCCTCCAGCAGCGTGGTCTTGCCGCTCTGGAAGGGCCCGACGATGGCGATGCACCGCGGACCCGCCGCTTCCCTGCCGTTCGACGATCTTTCGGAACCGGACATACCCTTTCCTCCCCTTTGGAGTGGGTGTCAGCCGGTCATTCGCGATCGCCGGCCAACTGCTCCACGCGACCTGCTTCCGCAGGACCTGGTCTCCTGCCGCTGCAGGGATGGTCCGCCCGGACCGCGACCGGCGCAAGTGGGAAATGGAATGTAGGAGGCGCGCGATGCACGCAGGGGTGGAGGCGGCCCGCCGGACCGCGAGCCTTCAGGCTCGCTCCGCGGAGCCTCAACAGATCTCATGCTGGGGAGCGAAGCCGGAAGTCGCCGGGTCGCACCTGGTTCCCTCATCCTGAGGAAGCCGCGGAGCGGCTGTCTCGAAGGACTGCGATTGGTATGGCGCACCCCGGCTTTTTGCCGTGCTTCGAGACGCGCCCTTCGGGCGCTCCTCAGCATGAGGAGCATTGGGGGCGAGCCTGAACGCTCGCCGGCCCAGCGCGCTTACCAGCCGCGGGTGCCGGGACCGCCCTTGAACGGCCCGGCCACGTCCGGCGTAATCCAGCCGCCGTAGAAGCCGCCCTCCTGGGGCGTGGCGCGCTCGCCATCGACGAAGCAGCCGTCCATGAGGGCGGGATAGACGGCGATGTGGTCCCGGATGGGAGCGAAGCCCGGCGTCGGGTTGGGATAGGCCCACGCGGCCCGCCGCGCCGTGCGGCCCGGCCTGCCCTCGGCCGCGGGCACGACGATGTCGAAATAGATTGCCGGCCCCTTCCACTCGCAGATGCTGCCGACGCCCGGCACGCGCTCCAGGAACTCCATCCGAACGTCGCCGGGCGGCAGGTACCAGGTCGGCGGGTGGCTCGTTTCTAAAGCCCGCCACGCCGCCCGCGTCTCCGCCAGCACGACGCCGCCGAACTCCACGCGGACATGCCGGTCGGAAGCCCGAATCACGGCCGGGCGCGGGTAGTCCCACACGCTCTCCTGGCCGGGAGCAGGCGGGATGGGCTTGGGACGGGGGATGGTCATCGGGACTCCTGTTCGAACGCGCGGGATATGGGGTCTTGAAGCCGGCCGGCCACTGCGGCGCGGGCGCACACGAAAATTCTCCCTTTCCCGGGGCGGCGGAGCCAAGCCCGGGATCCAGACTTGCGGAAGCGCAGAACCGCGAAGACCTAGTTGCCGAAACCCTCCAGCGCCAGACCGCAAAGGCCGAGTAAGCTTGTTATCTTATATTGATATCATATATCATAGCTCCGATCTCGCCATACGCACGGAGGACACAGATGCGGACCCTTGTTGATCTGTCGCCGGATGAACTGGACAGGCTGGCTGAAATCGCCCGCCGCAGGCGCGTTTCCCGCGCGGCGGTGATGCGGGAGGCGCTGCAGGATTACATCGCCCGTCAACCGCGCAACGAGCGGGACGCCGCGTTTGGCGCGTGGTCGACCGGAGAGGACGGCCTCGCCTACCAGGAACGGATGCGCGAGGAATGGTGAAGGCGCTTCTCGACACCTGCATCCTCATCGACCACCTCAACGGCGTGCCCGAGGCCCGGGACGAGATCGCCCGCTACGCCTCGCCCCTGATCAGCGTGGTTACGTGGATGGAGGTGCTGGTAGGCGCGCGGCCGGAGGTGGAAGAGACCACGCGGGCTTTTCTATCGGGCTTCGACCAGATCGCCCTCGACGGACCCGTCGCCGAAGCCGCAATCCGCCTCCGCCGCACCCGCCGCCTGCGCCTGCCCGACGCCATCATCGCCGCAAGCGCCGAAGTGGCGGGGGCCATCCTGGTGACGCGGAACACCAGGGATTTTGACGAGCGGGAGCCGGGTGTCAGGGCGCCGTATAGGCGGTGAGGACTTTTCGTAGGCTTCGGTGCTCACAATCAGGGGGTATTCCCCGCCCACCCTCCCACGCCTCACTTCCGCTTCTTCGCCGAGTTGAGCGCCACCGCCGCCCGGATCAGCGCCTTCAGCGCATCCTCGTCGATCTCCGCGCCTTGGGGAATGTCGATCGCGCGCCGCGTCCCGCCTTCGAGGCTGGCGTTGAACAGGCCTGCAGGGTCGTCGAGAGACGCGCCCTTGGCGAAGGTCATCTTGACCACGGTCTTGTAGGTCTCGCCGGTGCAGAGGATGCCGTCATGCGACCAGACCGGCACGCCGCGCCACTTCCACTCCTCGACCACGTCCGGATCGGCCTGGCGGATGATCGCGCGGATGCGGGCCAGCGTCGCGCCGCGCCAGTCGGCGAGCTCGGCGATCCTGGCGTCGATGCGTTGGGAGGGGGTGGGCGCGTCGTCTGAAGCAGGATCGTCCATGGGTTGGGTTCCTTCGTGACGGAAAGGCGTGCGAGGACACCTGCTCTACCCTGCCGCGCACGCGCCGTGGTCATCCCCGGCCGGAGCCGCGAAGCGGCGGAGGGGAAGGGGATCCAGGGGCCACGCGCTCGGATTTGGGACTAAAAAGATCGGGCGTCTCCAGAACAAGAGGTCTGGATCCCCTCCCCGGCGCTTCGCGCCGCCGGGGATGACCACCGGGAGGGGGACGCCCAAATGTCCCCTACCCCTTCCGCCCTCCCCTGAACGCCCTGGTCCCGCCCCGGCCGGCCTTGCTCCGCCCGGCGGCCTCAGCGCCCAGCGGCCGGCCGGTGCCGCCGCCGAGGTTGTGCGGGCCCATCTCGTCCAGCGTGGGCTTCCTAGCCCGCGTGGCTGGGAGCGTCGACTTCGGCACGTCGGCGCGCAGGTTGGCGGACTGGCCGTATTTCTTCGGGCCGCGGTAGCCGCCGGTCTTGTCGTCCACCTCGGTCTGCGTCGCCAGCGGGTCGTTGGCGAGGACGAGTTCGGTGGCCTTGAGGCGCTTGATCTCGTCGCGCAGGCGGGCGGCGGTTTCGAAGTCGAGGTCGGCGGCGGCCTCGCGCATGCGCTTCTCGAGGTCGCCGAGCGTGGCCTTCATGTTGTGGCCGACGAGCGCGCCCTCCCTGGCCACGCCGGTGTCGACGCGGACGTGGTCGCGCTCGTAGACGCTCTCCAGGATGTCGCCGATGTTGCGCTTCACGCTCTCCGGCGTGATGCCGTTGGCCTCGTTCCAGGCCTGCTGCTTCTCGCGGCGGCGGTTGGTCTCGGCGATGGCGCGCTCCATCGAGCCGGTCATCTGGTCGGCGTAGAGGATGACCTTGCCGTCCACGTTGCGCGCGGCGCGGCCGATGGTCTGGATCAGCGACGTTTCGGAGCGCAGGAAGCCCTCCTTGTCGGCGTCGAGGATGGCGACGAGCGCGCATTCCGGGATGTCGAGGCCCTCGCGCAGCAGGTTGATGCCGACCAGCACGTCGAAGGCGCCGAGGCGCAGGTCGCGCAGGATCTCGATGCGCTCGATCGTGTCGATGTCGGAGTGCATGTAGCGCACGCGCACGCCGTTCTCGTGCAGGTACTCGGTGAGGTCCTCGGCCATGCGCTTGGTGAGCACGGTCACGAGCGTGCGGTAGCCCTGGGCCGCGACCTCGCGGACCTCGCCCAGCACGTCGTCGACCTGCGCGCGGGCGGGGCGGATGTCGACCACGGGATCGATGAGGCCGGTGGGGCGGATGACCTGCTCGACGAAGACGCCGCCGGTGCGGTCCATCTCCCAGCCGCCGGGCGTGGCGGAGACGTGCACCGTCTGCGGGCGCATCGCGTCCCACTCCTCGAAGCGGAGCGGCCGGTTGTCCATGCAGGAGGGCAGCCGGAAGCCGTATTCGGCCAGCGTCGCCTTGCGGCGGAAGTCGCCTTTGTACATGCCGCCGATCTGCGGAACCGTGACGTGGCTTTCGTCGGTGAAGACGAGCGCGTTGTCCGGCAGGTATTCGAACAGGGTCGGCGGCGGCTCGCCCGGCTTGCGCCCGGTGAGGTAGCGCGAGTAGTTCTCGATGCCGGCGCAGGAGCCGGTGGCCTCCAGCATCTCGATGTCGAAGGTGGTGCGCTGCTCCAGCCGCTGCGCCTCCAGGAGGCGACCCATCCGGTGGAGCTCATCGAGGCGCTGCTTCAGCTCGGCCTTGATGCTCTTCACGGCCTGCTGGAGGGTGGGCTTGGGCGTCACGTAGTGCGAGTTGGCGTAGACCTTGACGAACTCCAGGTCCGCCGTCTTCTGTCCGGTCAGCGGGTCGAACTCGACGATGGACTCCACCTCGTCGCCGAACAGGCTGATGCGCCAGCCGCGGTCCTCGTAGTGGGCGGGGAAGATCTCGATCACGTCGCCGCGCACGCGGAAGGTGCCGCGCTGAAAATCGCCCATCGACCGCTTGTATTGCAGGGCCACGAGGTCGGCGACGAGCTGGCGCTGCTCGATGCGCTCGCCCACCTTCACGCCGAAGGTCATCGCCGTGTAGGTCTCCACCGAGCCGATGCCGTAGATGCACGACACGGAGGCGACGATGATGACGTCGTCCCGCTCCAGCAGCGCGCGCGTTGCGGCGTGGCGCATGCGGTCGATCTGCTCGTTGATCGAGGATTCCTTCTCGATGTAGGTGTCCGTCCGCGGCACGTAGGCCTCGGGCTGGTAGTAGTCGTAATAGCTGACGAAGTACTCGACCGCGTTGTCGGGAAAGAAGCTCTTGAACTCGCCGTAGAGCTGGGCGGCCAGCGTCTTGTTCGGAGCCAGGATCAGCGCCGGGCGATTGGTGCGGGCGATCACCTGGGCCATGGTGAAGGTCTTGCCGGAGCCGGTGACGCCGAGCAGGACCTGATCGCGCTCGTGCCGCTGCACGCCGTCCACGAGCTCGGCGATGGCGGTGGGCTGGTCGCCGGCGGGCTCGAACTCAGAGACGACTTTGAAATCGATGCCGCCTTCCGTCTTCTCCGGCCGGGGCGGCCGGTGCGGGGCCCAGGGGCGCGTCTCCCGCAGGTTCGGGTCGCCCTGCTCCAGCAGGCTCTTGAGCGAGTCGACGGTCGCGGAGGCCCCGATCAGCCCGTTGCCGCGCACCTGATCGTCGTCATCCTCGTCGCGCAGCACGTTGCCCTGGCGCACCCGCTTGGGCGCGGCCTTGAGAATGTCGTCGCGGGAGAGCCCCTTGTCGCGGCGGCGGTCGCCGGGATGCAGCGGCATCGGCTCGCCGTCTGGCGATTGCGGCAGGTCCACGGATGTCGGAAGGTCCAGCGCCCTCGCCAGTTGAGCGTCGATGCGGCTCGCCGGCAGCGCTTCGTAGCCGGCCTGCGGGGCTTCCTCGAAGCCGCCCCGTTGGCCGGATGCGTCGCGCGCCGCCGCCTTGCGGTCGCGGTTCAGCGCGGGATTCAGCAGGGCTGCGAGATGCTCGTCGAGCGGCTTCAGCTCGGGCTTGGACGCCTTGGAGCGCGGTTCGCGCGCCGGATTCTTCGGGGATTTGGCCATCGCCGGAAGATGGGACGAGTCCCGCCCGCGGGCAAGCCCGGCGCGCCGTGCGGACCGGAGCGCCTGCAACATGACAAAACTTTAATGCGGCGCTTCACACTCCCTGCTGCTTTTGCTGCTTTGTTGCCTTGATGGCCAGCAACTCTGGAGCGCGCTGACGGATTGGCGCGCGACTCAACCGGCCAAGGAGGCGTCGATGGCGACGGAAACCGACGCGACCCTGGTGGCCCTGCATCGCTTCGGCCTCGGCGCCAGGCCGGGCGACCCCGCCCGCATCGCCGGGGATCCCCGCGGCTTCGTGCGGGAGCAGACCGCCCGTCGCGACGCCGCCGTGCTCGACGACCCGTCGTTGGAGCCGGGCGAGGCCGCGTTCCGCACCACCCGCCTGGCCGAGCTCGAACGGGAGCGCGAGCGCCGCACCAAGGTCATGACCGGCGGCGACATGGCCGCGCCCGCGATGGCGAACGCGGACATGGCCTCGCCGGCTCCGGCGAAGGCGAAGCCGGCGGAGCCGTCCGTCGAGCAGAAGCTCTTCCGCGCCGAGGTCGCAGCCCGCTTCGCCCGCCTCGCCAGCGCGGAGACCACGCTGGCCGAGCGCCTGACGCTGTTCTGGTCGAACCACTTTGCGGTCTCGGTGGCCAAGGGCAACACGGTGCGCGTCACGGCCGGGCCTTTCGAGCGCGAGGCGATCCGCCCGCACGTGCTCGGCCGCTTCGCCGACATGCTGCGCGCCGTCGAGACGCATCCCGCGATGCTGTTCTACCTCGACAACAACCAGTCGATCGGGCCGCTCTCGCGCAACGGGCTGAACAGCAAGCGGGGCCTGAACGAGAACCTCGCCCGCGAGATCCTGGAGCTGCACACGCTGGGCGTCGACGGCGGCTACAGCCAGGGCGACGTCACCAGCCTCGCCCGCATCATCACCGGCTGGACGGTCGCCTCGCCCGACGAGGACATCCTGCACGGCGGACGGTTCACCTTCGGCCCGGCCCGGCACGAGCCGGGCGACCACGCCGTGCTGACGCGGGTCTATGCGGAGGGTGGGCTCGACCAGGGCCGCTCCGCGCTGGACGACCTCGCCCGACACCCGGCGACGGCGCGCCACATCGCCGTGAAGCTGGCGCGCCACTTCCTGGCGGACCAGCCGAACCCCGCCATCGTCGACCGGCTCGCCCGGACGTTCCGCGACACCGAGGGCGATCTCGCCGCGGTGACGGCGGCGCTCGTCGATACGCCTGAGGCGTGGGCGGCTCCGCTGGACAAGCTGCGTTCGCCGCAGGAGTTCGTGATCGCCGGGCTGCGCGCCACCGGCAAGGTCCCGGAGCCCGGCGTGATCCTCAATGGGCTCGGCGCGCTGGGACAGCCCCTGTGGCAGCCGCCCGGTCCCAACGGCTGGAGCGACAGCGTCGAGAGCTGGGCCTCTCCGGAGGGAATGGACTCGAGGCTCGACCTCGCGGCGCAATGGGGCCGCCAGAACGGCGGGCTGAACCCCAAGGACCTGCTGGCCGCCCTGTTCGGGTCAGCCGCATCGCGCGACACCGTGCAGGCGGTCTCCCGCGCCGAAAGCCGGCCGCAGGGCCTTGCGATCCTGTTCGTGTCTCCCGAATTCCAGCGCCGCTGACGCCAGCGCCCAGGAGCAAGCCATGGCACACGACATGACGGACGCGGCGTTTTCTTCGGGCCTGTGCGAGAGCCCGCATCCCTCCCGCAGGGCTCTCCTCGTCACGGGCGGCGCGCTGTTCGCCTGGGCCTGGATGCCTCGTTTCGCTGGGGCCGCCGGGGGGCGGGATCCGCGCATGGTCACCATCATCCTCCGGGGAGCCATGGACGGGTTGTCCGCGGTCGCGCCCGTGGGCGATCCCGACTACGCCGCCTTGCGCACCGGCATCGCCCTGTCGACCACTGGGGACACTCCGGCGCTGCCGCTCGACGGCTTCTTCGCCCTGCACCCCGCGATGCCGAACTTCGCGCGCCTCTACAAGGCGAACCAGGCCATGGTGGTTCATGCGGTGGCCAGCCCCTATCGCGAGCGCTCGCACTTCGACGGGCAGGATGTGCTGGAGAGCGGCCTCCCCGGCGTCGGCCGCATCGACAGCGGCTGGATGAACCGCGCGCTGCAGGCCCTGCCCCGGGGTGAACGCGTCGCGCCGGCGGGCGGCCTGGGCGTGGGCGCGATCACGCCGCTCGTGATGCGCGGCCGTGCCCCGGTGCTGGGCTGGGCGCCCCAGAGCCTGCCCAAGGCGGACGCCGACACGGCCGCCCGCGTGCTGGAGCTCTACCGTCACCGGGATCCCGTGCTGGCCCAGGCGCTCGCGAGCGGGCTCGACACCGACATCATGGCGTCCCGCTCCGGGTTGGGCGGCGAGGCCGGCAAGCCGCGCGGCGGCGCGGACAGCGCGGACGGCATGAAGCAGGCCGCGATGGGCGCGGCCCGCCTGCTCGCGCAGGATGACGGACCGCGTCTGGCGGCCCTGGCCTTCGACGGGTGGGACACCCACGCCAACGAGGGCGGCGCGACCGGCCGCCTGGCGCAACTGCTCGGCGGGCTGGATGGCGCGCTTGCGGCGTTCGAGGCGGGTATGGGCGAGGCCTGGAAGGACACAGTCGTGATGGTGGTGACCGAGTTCGGGCGCACGGCCGCGGTCAACGGCACCGTCGGCACGGACCATGGCACGGCGACGGTCGCCTTCCTCGTGGGTGGCGGCGTGAAAGGCGGCCGTGTCCTCGCCGACTGGCCGGGGCTGAAGGCGGCCAACCTCTACGAGGCGCGCGACCTGAAGCCGACGACGGACCTGCGCGGCGTGGTCAAGGGCGTTCTCGCCGAGCACCTCGGCCTGTCCGCCGCCGTGCTGGGCGGAACCGTGTTCCCGGATTCGGCATCCGTCGTTCCCATCCGGGGCCTGGTGGCCTAACCCGCCGGCGCCCTGGAAGGCCCGCGCTCGGCCTCCTTCAGCGCAGGCGCGGAGAGCCAGCCCTCCAGGCGCCGCCGGTTGACCCCCATGTCGCCGAGCCCGACAAGGCTGCGGGAGTACAGGGCCAGCGTCGACCGCCCCTCGCCCTGCGGCAGCACCAGCACGTCCACCGTGTCGGGAAAGCGCATCCACCGGGTGCGAACGACGAAACGATCGCCGGCGTCGCCCGCGGCCGTCGCGACCTGCTCCGAGTCGCCCCCGGCCAGGATGACGCCCACGAGCCTGCGGCGCAGCTCATCGGCCGGCAGCGCGTAGAGCGACGAAGGGACGTCGACGGCGGTGCGGCACAGCCATGGCGGGCAGACCAGGGCGTCGTTGGGGGTCTTGCGGCGTTGCAAGGTCGAGAACGCCACCGGCCCCTGGTCGACGGACCCGAACGCCACGCCCCAGAACCAACCGATGCCCCCCGGCCTGTCGCGCAGCGCGACAGCCGCGCCGAGCGCCGCGCCGACCAGCGCCAGCGCGCCAAGTCCCTTGGTGACCACCGCCTTCATCCGTCCACCCTTTCAGGCGCGACGGCGGGGCCGGCGCGGTTGCCGGACCTTACGCGGGCCGAGGCCTAACAGACCAGAGCGACGCCGGGACGCGGCGCCCGGCTCCGGTTCGATCAGCGGATGGCGGTGGAGGACGGGACGCCGGCGGACGCCGTGCGGGTGTTCTGCGGCGCGCCGCGGAATTCCGTCAGGGACGGCGAGGAAGCAGGCCTCGCCAGCAGCGTCGCGGTGAGCGCGACGGCGATGACCGCCATGAGCCACAGGCTCATGCGCAATTGCCGGCCGGCCTGGATGCGAAGGTCGCTCCGCACCGTCCCGCGGGCGGGCAGCCGCAGCGGGGCGTCGGCCTGGCTGAAACCGGGAGCGGGGAAGGCGCGGCTCATCACAAGATCCTCAGGGGTTTCGATGCTTGAACGATGCAACCGAATGCAACCCAAAGATGTGCGATATCTCACACGCCGTGAGCGGCGCTGCGGTGGGCGCGCCAACCGTTTTCTGCCGCGATGCGGCGCAGGATGAGAAAGGCGACGACGACCAGAGAGACGAAGCCCAGGGGCGCGCCGGCCAGGTTCGCGACGAGGCGGTCGATGGGCGGCGTGACGGCGACGGCGATCAGCAGCGTCTTCTCCCAGGCCGAGAACCCGTGCTCGAGCGAGAAGGACACGAAGAACGCCCCGGCCACAGCGAGGACGACGAGGTCGTAGTCGAACAGGTAGGGCGTCGCGAGCAGGGCCGCGACGGCGAGGAACGCCGACTTGAGCCGCTGGTCGGCGCCGCTGCGCCAGATGACCCAGGTCGACACGATCAGCGGCGCGGTGACGGCGGCCTGCGCGGCGTAAGCCGCGCCGACGCTCCCGCCCATGAGACGGACCGCGGCGAAGGCGCTCTGCAGCCTGTGGAACCCGATGCCGCCCTGCTCCAGCACGACAGTGCGGGAGAAGGCCAGTCCGTCCACGAAGCCCAGCCACGGCGCGGGACCGAGCGCCAGCGCCGTGCCGGCTCCGACCAGGCCGATCGTCCCCGCCGCGGCGGCGAGCGTGGTCCATCGCCTGTCCGCCACGAGCGCCACGGGGATGAGCAGCCCGAAATGCGGCTTGTAGGTCATCAGCCCGAACAGGATGCCGGCCAGCACCGGACGGGGACGGAGCGCCAGCAGCGCGCCTCCGAGCAGGGCGGCCGTGAGCGCGGCGTTGTTGCCGTGCCCGAAATTGACGAACACCGCAGGGAACGCGACCGCCGCGGCGACAGCGAACTCCCTGTGCGCTGCGGGCAGGATGCGGCGGATGACGTCGACGTAGAGCGCCAGCGTGCCGAAGTTCCAGAGGAGCAGCGCGGGGATGTAAGGCAGGCTGGCCAGCGCCGTTGCGACCACGAGGAAGAGCGGCGGATACATCCAGGGATAGAACTCGGCGTCCGGGCCGAAGATGGCCCGCTGCCGCGCGGCGTGCAGCTCATGCGCATAGGGCGTGCCCGCCTGGCCATCCAGCACCGCCTGGCCGGCGGCCCAGAAGGTCGAGAAATCCGTTCCCAGTGGCCTGTTCTGATAGTCGAGCAGCCCGTGCGCCGTCACGAACAGCCAGAGGAAGAGAACCGCGGACAACCCCCCGAGGATCAGCGAGTAAGCGTGGATCCGGCGAGCCGTCAGCCAGTCTCCGGAACGCAACGCCTCGAGCATCGAAGATCTCCGGCCGCACCTGCGGCGGGGCCACTATGCGGGAGGCGCGTTAAGTCGAGGTTTGCGCGCCGGCCGCGCTTGCGCCATTCCGTGCTTGCCCTCGCCCATGGCCGGGACTACGGTCCCGCCCCGTCCGGGAAGGCGGTCTTCCCCGGCGTTCCGACCCTCTTTTCTCCTGACGGAGCCGATCATGGCCTTCCTCGCCGACGCCCTTGCCCGCGTAAAGCCTTCCGCGACCATCGCGGTGACGCAGAAGGCGCGCGAGCTCAAAGCCCAGGGCCGCGAGATCATCAGCCTGTCCGTCGGCGAGCCCGACTTCGACACGCCCGAGAACATCAAGGAAGCGGCCATCGCCGCCATCCGGCGCGGCGAGACGAAGTACACGCCCGTTTCAGGCATCATGCCGCTGCGCGAGGCGATTTCCGCGAAGTTCAAGCGTGAGAACGGCCTGGAGTACAAGCCGACCCAGACCATCGTGGGCACCGGCGGCAAGCAGGTGCTCTACAACGCCTTCCTGGTGACGCTGAACAAGGGCGACGAGGTCATCATCCCCGCGCCCTACTGGGTCAGCTATCCCGACATGGTGCTGCTCTGCGGCGGCACGCCCGTCTTCGTCGATTGCCCGATGGAGACGAGCTTCAAGCTGCGCGCGGAGGACCTGGAGCGGGCGATCACGCCGCGCACCAAGTGGCTGATCCTGAACTCGCCCTCCAACCCCTCCGGCGCGGCCTACACCCGCGACGAGCTCCAGGCGATTACCGACGTGCTGGTGAAGCACCCGCATGTCTGGGTGCTGACGGACGACATGTACGAGCACCTCGTGTTCGGCGACTTCGTCTTCACCACGCCGGCCCAGATCGAGCCGAGCCTGTGGAACCGCACCCTGACGATGAACGGCGTGTCCAAGGCCTACGCCATGACCGGCTGGCGCATCGGCTACGCCGGCGGGCCGGACGCCTTGATCAAGGCGATGGACATGGTGCAGGGCCAGCAGACCTCTGGCGCGTGCTCGATCGCCCAGTGGGCGGCCGTAGAGGCGCTGAACGGGCCGCAGGACTTCATCCCCCTGAGCCGGAAGGTCTTCGAGGAACGGCGGGACCTCGTCGTGTCCATGCTGAACCAGTCGAAGTACCTGAAGTGCCCCACGCCGGAAGGCGCGTTCTACGTCTATCCCAGCTGCGCCGAGGCGATCGGCAAGACGGGGCCCTCGGGCAAGGTCATCCAGTCCGACGAGGACTTCGTGACCGAATTGCTGGAGAGCGAGGGGGTCGCGGCCGTGCATGGCAGCGCCTTCGGCCTCGGGCCGAACTTCCGCATCAGCTACGCGACCTCGAACCAGCTGCTCGAGGACGCGTGCAAGAAGATCCAGCGATTCTGCGCCAACCTGCGCTGAACCTCAGCCGACCGGATCCGGACCGGCCCCCCGCCGGTCCGGCCTGCGCCGCCGCTTTGGCGCGGGTGCGTACGGGGAACCTTGGGCTTCTCCGTTGGTTGTCGCATCGCTCTGCCGCCTTGCAGGCGGCGACAGAATGGAGATCGACCATGCCGACTGTGAAAACCACGCTGAGCGCGACTGCCTGCGCCCTCATGCTGGCGGCGACCGCCGTCCCCGCCGCCGCCCAGTCCGCCCGGCCGCCAAGCAAGCTCGGCGTGCTGGAATGCAATGTCGGCGCGGGCGTGGGCCTCATCATCACCTCCAGCAAGCCGCTGAACTGCACGTTCACCTCCAGCCGCCGCGGCGGCCCGCGCGAAGCCTATGTCGGCACGGTCCGCAAGTTCGGGCTGGACGTCGGCGCCACGGCGAAGGGTCGCCTGGTGTGGGCGGTGTTCGCGCCCACGAACAGCTGGCGTCCCGGAGCGCTGGCCGGCGGCTACGGCGGCGCGACAGCCGAGGCGACGGTCGGCGCCGGTCTCGGCGCCAATGTGCTGGTCGGCGGCTCCGACCGCACCATCAGCCTGCAGCCGATCTCGGTCCAGGCCCAGACCGGGATCAACCTCGCGGTCGGCGTGGCCGACCTGCAGCTCGATCCCGCGCCCAGGCGCTGATTGTTCGGACGAAGACCCCGGCCGTTCGCGCCAGATGGCTGCGGACGGCCGCGCCGGAAACCGGACCAGCCTTCTCGGTGCTGGAAAACGGACCGGCGCTCCCCGCTTCCCTCATGCTGAGGAGCCATGCGCAGCATGGCGTCTCGAAGCACCGGGAATGGCGGGGAGCGAGGGAGTAGGCTCCATTTCATTGGCGGTCCTTCGAGACAGCCGCTTTGCGGCTTCCTCAGGATGAGGACCAATGGAGACCCCGGCCGTTCGCCAGATGGCTGCGGACGGCCGCGCCGGAAACCGGACTGGCGCTCCCCGCGTCCCTCATGCTGAGGAGCCATGCGCAGCATGGCGTCTCGAAGCACC
>JAESFS010000045.1_pt1 | contig 178767 bp, 176 predicted proteins | sample 9269441 | NCBI WGS metagenome assembly JAESFS01 (sample SAMN14502548, study PRJNA617105) | algae metagenome | isolation source: Scytolyngbya sp. HA4215-MV1 and co-occurring heterotrophs from sample from... | place: USA: Laie Falls, Oahu, Hawaii | collected 2010-08-22
GCCTCACTCCGGTTGGGCTACGCCCGCCCTGCGTGAGGCCGCACCACCGGCAAGACGTGCGTATCAACCGGCAGGCGAGCCAGTTATTGGAAGCGGAACGCTGTAGCGAGAAACCGAGCCACCTCTGTCGGGCCACAGGCATACGCTGGGCATCATCTTTCACGACGCGCGCTGAACCGGAGGGGCATCGGTGGCCTGCGGCCGCCGATCCCGTCCAGACCTCCCCCGCCAGGGCCGACCCGGCCCTGGACCGTGCGCTATCGGGGAAGCCTCAACTCATAGAACGGCTCCAACGTGTCTATCGCCTCCACCGCGCCGTGGCGCCATTTGAAGCAGCGCAGCGTCACATCGCCAGGAGTGAAATCGGCGATCGTAAAGCCGTTCTCCTCGATCGGGCGGAGCAGCTCCTCGTTCTGGATGCTCTCCGGCACCTGTGCCACCATGCCGCGGATGGCGGAGGGAAAGCCACTTCGCCCGGTGCCGATGGGCCCCGATAACACCGATACCACCGGCTTCGCCAAGGCCACCCCGTTGCTGGCCGTGATCCGCCCCACACCGAAACTGTGCAGGTCGCCACTCACGAACAACGGCACCCTCTCCCGCATGCCCGCAGACGCGGCCAGCAGCCGGTCATGCTGCGCCCGCCAACCCTGCTGCCAATACGGCTTGGGTCGCGCTGTGGTCAGGCGGCCGTCGCCCTCCAGGTCGGCATACCATTCGCCCCATTTGCCCGCGCTCCAGCCCGGCGGCGTCGAGGGCGCGTTGATGACGTGCGCGGCATCGCTCTGCGCCATGCGCTGCATCAGCCAGGCCTCGGTCGTCTCCGGCACGAAGCTGGCACTTGGGCCCATCAGGGTCATGTAGCGCCGGCAGTCATACAGCAGCACCTCCAGCAGCTTGCCGTAGCGCAACGTGCCGAAACTTTCGGACAAGCCGTTCATGCGGGTGCTGCCCAGGCCCGATGGCCGCGCCGGATCGGGCAGGAATTCGGGGTACCACAGCCGCTGGCTGGCCCGCGCGCCGGCGAGCATGAAGGGGTCGGGCGGGAAGGTGATCAGCCGGTCCGTCGCCTCGTCATTCTCGAGGTGATCGTGGTCATCCTGCAGGAAGAATACCGGCAGCGACCGACACAGATTGCCATAGAGCGGCGTGATCTGCTCGCCGATGGCGCGGTTCAGCACCGCCTCATTGGGCGTGCCCAGCACGGGCATGGAACGGTCGAACCGTCCGGTTACGTTCAGCACCGCCTCGGGAAGCGCCACCGTCGCCGTGCCGACCTGGCGGCGCTGGTCCCAATAGGCGTGGTCGCCATTGGCCACCAGAACATCAGGGGAGAAACTCAGCGCGCGCTCCAGCAGCCTGATGCGCGTGGCCATCGGCAGGAAGCGGCCGGTGAGGTCATGCCCGCCGGCGCAGGTGTAGAACAGCACGCGCAGCCGTTGCGGCGCATCGCCGGGGGCGGGGAAGGTGCTGAGCGGCCAATCCTCGCACAGCGGCCGCCCGGCGGCATCGAGCAGGCTGAGGGTGTAGCGCCTCGCCGGCTCCAGCCCATCCGCACGAAAGGCCCAATGAATGCCGGCCGTGTCGGTCCGCCTCCCCGGCACCTGGCGCCCGCCCAGATGCAGCACCGGCGGGCGTTCCTGCCGCTCGGTCAGCGAGAGCTTGATGAGGATGGCGTCGTGGCTGACGGTGGGCAGGATGTGGCGGAGCTTTCCGCCATCCCAGGCCGCGGCGCCGCCGCTGGCCAGGGCCAGGCCGGCCGCGCCGGCGAAGAGCTCGCGTCGTTGCATCATGCATTTCCCCGTTTGCGAGGAATGCTGCGCCCGGCGATGTCAGAAATCCAGTACGGGGCCAGAAGGAACGATGCCGCTGGGGTTCAGGTGCCGGTGGCTCTGGAAATAATGTCGCTTGATGTGGCCGAAATCGCAGGTCTGCGCGATGCCGGGCATGCGGTAGAGGCGCTGCGTATAGGCCTGCAGCGCCGGATAATCCGCGATGCGCCGGATGTTGCATTTGAAGTGGGTGACATAGACGGCGTCGAAGCGGACCAGGGTCGGGAAAAGCCGCCAATCCGCCTCGGTGAGGGTTTCGCCGCAGAGATAGGGCTGTGTCGCCAGCCGGGCCTCCAGCCAATCCAAGGTGTCGAACAGCGCGGCCACGGCGCTGTCATAGGCTGCCTGGGAGGTGGCAAAGCCGGCGCGGTAGACGCCGTTGTTCACCGTCTCGAAGACCCGTGCATTGATGGCGTCAATCTCGGGCAATAAGGCCTCGGGGCAAAAATCCGGACCCTCACCCAACGCGTTGAAGATGCGGATGATCTCGGCCGATTCATTGTTGACGATGGTCCGGGCCTCCCGGTCCCACAGCACCGGCACGGTGACGCGGCCGGTGTAGCGCGGGTCGGCCCGGGCATAGATCTCGTGCATCGCCGCCGCCCCTTCCGGGTCAGGCACCACGCCCTCGCCGGCGGAAAAATTCCAGCCCTGTTCGGCCATCAGCCAATGCGTGACGGAGAGGCCGATAGCGCCCTCCAGCCCCTTCAACCGCCGAAAAATCAGCGTGCGATGCGCCCAGGGACAGGCCAGCGAGACATAGAGGTGATAGCGCCCTGGCGTGGCCACCGGGATGGTCCCGCGAAAACTGCTGGTGCCGCGGACGAAACTGCCATCGGCGGCGGTGATCTTGCGATCCACCGGCTCCCAGACACCATTGATCATCTGACCCATCGGCTACCCCGGATACCTTGCGACACGGCGGTCCATCGGGCTGCCGAAGCCGGGAATTGTTTTCCGCAACGCAGCCATGTCCCGCGGCAAAGGGTCATCCCGGTGCCGGCGGAGTGTTACCCTCCCTGACGGGTCTTTGCACGCGCGGAACGCCGGTGGCTGCCGCTCAGCCTCGAAGCCGCCGACGCGATTGGCGGATCACAGCGAAAAGCCCGCGACCGAGAAGAGCGCGACCACGGCCGCGATGAAAACGCCCGAGCCCAGGATATAGCCGATGGTCGAGTCCTTCTCGGCATTCTGCCGCGCGAGGGTGGGGGCGGCGATGATGAGCTTGGTCATGGTCCTGGTCTCCTTCAGCGGGTTCGACCAGGGTATTGCAGGCGAGGTGCCAGGGTTTTGCGGCGTTTCGCATTGCAAAACGCGAATTTGACCCCTGTTTTATTGCAAGGCGCGAAGCCTTTCCTCCACCGTGGCACGCCAGGGCGCGTCGCCCGGGGCATCGGCCAGCAACGCGCGCCAGGTCGCACGGGCAATCTCGCGCCGGCCCGCCGCCGCCTCGGCCGCGCCGGAGAGGAAACGCAGCCGCGGGTCGCTGGGCGCCGTGGCCAGGGCGCGGTTCAACAGGGTGAGCGCGGCCATGGATTGGCCGCGTTCCAGCTCCAGCTCCGCCAGGTCACCGGCCAGGCCGGGCTCGAAGCCGGCCTCCAGCGCCTCGCGCCAGGCGGTGGCGGCGGGGCCGAGCTGGCCGCGGTTGCGCTCCGCATTGCCGAGCAGGATCAGGCCCTGGCGGCGGACATCGCCGGGCGGCATCTCGGCCACGCGGGCGCGCAGCTGGGCCAGCAGGATTTCGTCGCGCGTGCCGAGTTCCTGCCGCGCGGCGAAGCCGGCCGAGGGCAGGTTGGGCTCGCCATGCAGCATGTAGAATCCGATCGCGAAGATCGGCACGCCGATCAGCGTGGCCAGCAGCGGTGCGCGGGCGCCAGGGCGCGCGGGTGCGGTGGGAGGTGCTGCCAGCAGGCGGCGCTGCACCTCCAGCACCGCGTCATTGTAGGCGGCCTCGCCCAGCCGCCCGGCCTCCCGCTCGCGCGCGAGTTCGGCGAGTTGGGCGTGGAAGAGGGCGCGGTCGGCCTCGGCCCGGTCGCGGGTTTCGGCGGGTGCACGCAGCGCCATGGCGAGCGGCAGGAGCAGCACGAGTGCCAGGGCCGCGATGAAAAGCCAGGTCATGATTGTCCGGTCAGCTGGTCCAGTCGGGCACGTTCCTCGGCGGTGAGGGGGGCGGCGGCGACCGTGCCGGCACGACGGCGGCGCACAAGGAAGAGGCCGAAGAAAAAGGCCAGCAACGGCGTGGCCCAGAGCAGCGCGGTCGCCACAGAGAAGGGGGGCCGCAGCAGGATGAAATCACCGTAGCGGTTCTGCAGGAAGCCACGGATCGCCGGATCGTCATCGCCCGCCACCAGCCGCTCGCGGATGATGCGGCGCAGGTCGCGCGCCAGATCGGCGTCGCTGTCCTCGATGGACTGGCCCTGGCAGACCATGCAGCGCACCTCGCGGCCGATGGATTGCGCGCGGGCCTCGGCCGCCGGGTCGGGCAATCGGTCGGCGGGGAGGAAGGCGGCCAGCGCCAGGGATGGCGCCAGCAGGGCCGCGAAAACCAGCCGCCTCATGCGTAACGGCGCAGCAGGGGTTTGACGTCCTCGTTCATGATTTCGGTCGTGACGGGGCCGGCATAGCGCCAGCGGATGATGCCCTGACGGTCCAGCAGATAGGTCTCCGGCACGCCATAGACGCCCCAATCGATGGCAACGCGGCCCGGCGGGTCGGCGCCCAGCTTTGTGAAGGGGTCGCCGCGGCGGGAGAGGAATTGCCGCGCATCCTCGGCGCGGTCCTTGTAGGAGACGCCGAAGATCGGCACGCCCTCGGCGCGCAAGGCCATCAGTTGCGGGTGTTCGATGATGCAGGGCACGCACCAGCTTGCCCAGAAATTCACCAGCACCGGGCGGTCCAGCCCGCGCAGATCGGCGCTGGAAAGCCCGGGATGCGGCAGGCCTTCCACGGGCGGCAGCGAAAAATCCGGCGGCGCGCGGCCCAGCAGGGCGGAGGGCACGCCGCGTGGGTTGAAGCTGCCATCCTGCAAGCCGGAGAGCATGTACCAGAAACCAACCCCGCCCAGCGCGGCCACGCCCAGCGGCGCCGCCAGAAGCAACCGACGGCGGGATGGTGCGGCGGTCTCGCTCATGCCGGCGCACCGACGGGGCGGCGATTCGGCGCGGCCACCCGCACCCTGCGGTCGCTGAGCGAAATGCCGGCCCCCAGCGCCATGATATAGGCGCCCAGCCAGATCCAGGGCGCCAGCGGATTGTAATGGATGCGCAGCACAGCGCCGCCATCCCGCTCCTCGCCGAGCACGAGGTAGAGGTCGCGCATCAGGTTGGTGCGGATCGCGGCCTCGGTCGTGGTCATGCGGCCGATGGGGAAGGTGCGCCGCGCGGGGGTCATGACGAAGGCAACCTGGCCCTCGATCAGCACCGACACATCGGCGCGCCGGGCGGTAAAGTTCGGACCGGGGGCGTCCCGCACACCGTCCAGCCGCCATTCATAGCCGGCGAAGCGGGCGGATTGGCCGGGGTTCAGCGCCACCAGGGTTTCGCTGGCCAGCCCCATGCCGGCCACGCCCAGGGCAGTGACGCCCATGCCGGCATGGGCGATGGCCGCACCCCAGGCCGCGCGCGGCAGGTGCCTCGCCCGGTTCAGCGCCACGCGCCCGGCCTGCCGGAACAGGCCGATCCGGTCGAAGATATCGGCCGCCGCGCCGGCGATCAGCCAAAGGCCCAGAGCGAAGCCGAGCGCCGGCCAGAATTGCGCGCCGGTCAGCGCCAATGCGATGCCAAACCCGCCCAGGGCGATCAGCGCCGCCCACCACAGCCGCTGCATCACCGGCCAGAGTGCCGCGCGTTTCCATGGCATCAGTGGCCCCAGCGCCATGGCGGCGATCAGCGGCAGGGCGAGGGGCAGCGTGGCCATGTTGAAGAAGGGCGGGCCGACCGAGATCATCCGCCCCGCCACCAGATCCAGGAACAGCGGATAGAGCGTGCCAACCAGCACCACCGCCGCGATGCAGCACAGCAGCAAATTGTTCAGCACCAGCGCCCCTTCGCGCGAGATCGGCGCGAAGACCCCCTGCGGCACCATGGATGGCGCCCGCCATGCGAAGAGCGCGAAGGCCCCGCCCACATAAATGCCCAGCATGGCCAGGATGAAGACGCCGCGCGCCGGATCGGCTGCGAAGGTGTGCACGGAATTCAGCACGCCCGAACGCACCAGGAAGGTGCCGAGCATCGACAGCGCGAAGGCCAGCAGCGCCAGCAGCACCGTCCAGATTTTCAGCGCGCCGCGCTTCTCCACCACGATGGCGGAATGCACGAGTGCTGTGGAGGCCAGCCAGGGCAGCAGAGAAGAGTTCTCAACCGGGTCCCAGAACCAGTAGCCGCCCCAGCCCAGCTCGTAATAGGCCCACCATGATCCCAGCGCGATGCCGCAGGTCAGAAACGCCCAGGAGGCCAGCGCCCAGGGCCGCACCCAGGCACCCCAGGCGGCGTCCACCCTTCCCTCGATCAGCGCGGCGACGGCGAAGGCGAAGGTCACCGCGGTGCCGACATAACCGAGATAGAGCAGCGGCGGATGCACGGCGAGGCCGAAATCCTGCAGCAGCGGGTTCAGCCCCTGGCCATCAGGGGCCGGCGGCCACATCCGGTCGAATGGGTTGGAGGTGAAGAGGATGAACAGCAGGAAGCCCACCGCGATCGCGCCCAGCACCCCCAGCACGCGCGACTGCAGCACGCTCGGCAGGTCCCGGCCGAAGCCCGCGACGGCGGCGCCGCAGAGCGTGAGCACCAGCACCCAGAGCACCATGGAGCCTTCGTGATTCCCCCAGGTGCCGGTGATCTTGTAGATCATCGGTTTGTCGGAATGGCTGTTCTGCACCACGTTCAGCACCGAGGTGTCGTTCACCGCGTAGCTGGTGGCGAGGCAAATGAAGGCCACCAGCACCGAGAGCATGGCGCAATTGGCCAGCGGCACGCCGGCGGCCATCAACCGGGCGTCGCGCTTCCAGGCGCCCATCAGTGGCAGCACGGTCTGCGCCACGCAGAGCGCCAGCGCCATGGCCAGCGCGAAATGGCCGAGTTCGGGGATCATGAGCGTGCCCCGCCCCCGCCCGTGGCCCCGCCCGTGGCCCCGCCCCCGGGCCTGCCGCCCGGCGGCGGCGCCGCGCCGCTCGCGGGGTTCCAATGGCCGGAGCGGCGCAGCGCCTCGGCCACCTCGGGCGGCATGTAGTTCTCGTCGTGCCGGGCCAGGACCTCGCGCGCCATGAAGACGCCGCCGGGGCCCATCTGGCCCAGCGTGACCACGCCCTGGCCCTCGCGGAACAGGTCGGGCAGCACGCCGGCATACTGCACGCCGACGGTGCTGCGGCCATCGGTCACCCGGAAAGCGACGGAGGGCCGGCCCTCGGGCGTGGTGCCACGGGTGACGCTGCCCTCCTCGACCAACCCGCCGAGGCGGAAGGCGCGGCCGGGTGGCGGCGGCTCGGTCGCGATGTCGGTGGGGCTGCGGAAGAACACCAGATTGTCCTGGAACGCCGTCAGCGTCAGCGCCGTGGCGGTGCCAAGGCCCAGCGCGCAAAGCAACAGGATGGTGAGGCGGCGGCGCTTGCGCGTCATGTCAGCGGGTTTCCAGCCGGGCGAGGTTTCGTTTCGCGGCGCGGGCGCGGGCCGCGATGATGAGCGTGAGGGCCACAAAGCCGCCCAGCACGGCCCCATAGCTCAGCGTGATGTGCCACCAGTGCCAGGTCATGTCAGACCCATCCGATTCAGACCTTCGCGGCTTGCGCCGCTGCGATCATCGGATGGCGGTGCCTCGGCCTTTCGTGCCGCGGCCATCTGCAGGGCGCGCAACCGGCGCTCCATCAGCCCCGCCCGCGTCGCCGCCAGCGCCAGCGCGGCGAAGGCCAGTGAGAAGCCGAGCGCGCAGGTGAGCAACGGATAGAGGATATCGACATGCAGGCCAGGCGCCGCGAGGCGCGTGACCGAGGCGGGCTGGTGCAACGTGTTCCACCAATCCACCGAGAACTTCACGATGGGCACGTTCACGGCGCCGATCAGCGCCAGGATGGCGCCCATGCGCGCGCCACGTTCCTGGTCGTCGAAGGCGCGCGTCAGCGCGGCATGGCCGACCCACAGGAAGAACAGCACCAGCACCGAGGTCAGCCGCGCATCCCAGACCCACCAGGTGCCCCACATCGGCCGGCCCCAGAGGCTGCCGGTGAGCAGGCACATGGCTGTGACCATGGCGCCGATGGGCGACAATTCCCGCGCCGCCACATCGGCCAGCGGGTGCCGCCAGACCAGTGACATGACGCTGAGCACGACCAGGCCCGTGTAGCCGCCCATCGCCAGCCAGGCCATGGGAACATGAACGTACATGATGCGCACCGTCTCGCCCTGCTGCCAGTCCGGCGGCGAAAAGGCGAGGCCCCAGGTGAGGCCGATGCCCAGCACAACCAGCGCCGCGCCCGTCAGCCAGGGCAGCAACCAATCGGTCACGCGCAGGAAGCGCCCGGGGTTGGCCAGGAAATGCAGCCTGGAGGCTGCCCGCGGTGTTGTTGTTGCCGTGCTCACCAGCGCAATCTAGGTACGAATTGCCCGGGGCGAAAGCGCCGCGTGCTGCGATGCGAGGAAATCATGGCGTATTGGCTGGTGAAGAGTGAACCCGACGTTTTTGGTTGGAATCAGCAGGTTGAAAATGGGGTCGAGCCATGGACCGGCGTGCGCAACGCCATGGCGTCCAACAACCTGAAAGCCATGAAGAAGGGCGACCTCGCATTCTTCTACCATTCCAACATCGGCAAGGAGATTGTCGGCGTGGTGAGGGTGGTGCGCGAGGCCTATCCGGACCCCACCGATGAGACGGGGCGGTGGGTCTGCGTGGATGTGCAGGCGGTCAGCGCCTTGCCGAAGCCGGTGACGCTGGCCGAGGTGAAGGCGGACCCGGAATTTGCCGAATTGGCACTGGTGCGGATGAGCCGGCTTTCGGTGATGTCGGTTTCCGATGTGCATTGGAAGAAGCTGGCGAAGATGGGCGGGTGGAAGAAGCCGAAGTGAGTGCGCCCGATGATCGGGGGGCGGATAGGCCCGGGGAGCTGAACCGGCCGCTCGGGAGCGAGAGGCTCCTATGTGCGCTGGACGCCATCCCCGATGGCGCGGCGAAGGGTTTTCCGGCGGCGCCTGGTGGCTTCATCGGGCTGTTCGCGATCCGGCGCGGCGAGGAGGTGTGGGTCTACGTCAACTCCTGCCCGCATGTCGGGCTGCCGCTCGAGATGCAGCCGGACCGGTTCCTGGACCGTGAGGGGAAGCTGATCATCTGCTCCGCCCATGGCGCCCGGTTCCGGGTGGAAGATGGGATGTGCGTCAGCGGGCCCTGTTTTGGCGAGGCGCTGGAGGGGGTGGCGGTGCGGCTCGACGCCGGGCAGGTTTTCGTGCCGGCGGCGGCCGGGCTGTAGCGACCGCCCACCGTCGTTCCTGGGTCTCACTCGGCCTTCGGAACGACGCCGATGCGACGGCCGGCCGTGCTGGGTTCGCCCCTACCCCAGCCCCGCCTGGTAAGCCGCCAGCGCTGCCATATCCAGCAACTGGTTCACCCCCACCTGCATCGGTACGATCTGTGCAGGCTTGTCCAACCCCATCAGCACCGGGCCGATGGTCGTGGCACTCGTCAGATGCGGCACCGCCTTGGTCAGGATATGCGCCGCGTGCAGCCCGGGCATCACCAGCACATTGGCCGGCCCGGTCAGCCGGCAGAAGGGATAGACCGCTGCCCGCAGCTTGGGGTCCAGCGCCACATCGGCGGCCATTTCGCCATCATATTCAAAGTCCTGGCGCTCGGCATCCAGCAGCTTCACCGCCTCACGCACACTGCCGGGGATGACACCCTTGGGGTCGCCAAAGGTCGAAAAGCTGAGGAAGGCCACGCGCGGCTCCAGCCCCAGCCGCCTGGCCGCCACCGCGGCGCGCTTCGCGATGGTCGCCAAGGTCGCCGCATCGGGCCGTTCATGGATCGCGGTATCGGCCACCAGCACCGTGCCGGACACCCGTGCCACCATCATGGTCAGGCCGAACAGCACGCCATGGCTGTCGGCGTCGATCGCCATGCGCACGCCTTCCAGCGCCGCTGAATAGCTGCGGGTCTCCCCCGTCACCAGGGCGTCGGCATCGCCCATCGCCACCATGCAGCCGGCAAACACATTGCGGTCCTGGTTCACCAGGCGCTGGCAGTCGCGGAACAGGAAGCCGTCGCGCTGGCGCTTGGCATAGAGCCATTCGGCATAGACCCCGGTGCGGTCGGACAGCCGGGCATTGATCACATCGACCTGCTCGGGCAGCGCCACGCCCAGGGCTGCGACGATGGCGCCAATCCGGTCTTCCCGCCCCACCAGCACCGCGCGGCCGTAGCCGGCATGGGCATAGGCGATGGCGGCGCGGATGACCTTCTCCTCCTCGCCCTCGGCAAAGACCGTGCGCTTGGGCGAGATCCGCACCGCGTCATGGATGTTCTCCAGCGCGTTCGCCGCAGCATCAAGCCGCCCGGTCAGGTCGCGCACATAGCGCGCGGGGTCGGTCAGCGGCTTTTGCGCCACACCAGACTTCATGGCCGCCAGCGCCACGGCCGGCGGCACGCGGGAGATGAGGCGTGGGTCGAAGGCATTGGGAATGATGTATTCCGGCCCGAAGATCAGCCGCTTGCCAGCGCCCGACCGCGCCACCTCCTCCGGCACCTCTTCCCGCGCGAGCTGCGCCAGCGCCTCGGCGGCCGCCACCTTCATCGCGTCATTGATCGTCCGCGCCCGCACATCCAGGGCGCCCCGGAAGATGAACGGGAAGCCCAGCACGTTGTTGACCTGGTTGGGATAATCCGACCGCCCGGTGGCGATGATGCAATCCGGCCGCGCCGCGCGCGCCTCCTCGGGTGTGATCTCGGGGTCGGGGTTCGCCATGGCGAAGATGATCGGGTTGGGCGCCATGCTGCGCAGCATCTCGGGCGTCAGCGCGCCCTTCACGGACAAGCCGAAGAAGACATCGCAGCCCTCCATCGCCTGCATCAGCGTGCGCCGGTCGGTCTGCACGGCATGGGCCGATTTCCACTGGTTCATGCCTTCGGTCCTGCCCCGATAGACCACGCCCTTGGTATCGCACAGCATGATGTTCTCGGGCCGCATGCCCATGGCGCGGACGAGTTCGGCGCAGGCGATGGCGGCCGCACCCGCACCGTTGATCACCAGCCGGGTGGTGGCCAGTTCGCGCCCCGTCAGGTGGCAGGCATTGATCAGGCCGGCGGCGGCGACGATGGCTGTGCCGTGCTGGTCGTCATGGAACACCGGGATGTCCATCATCTCGCGAAGCTGCTGCTCGATGACGAAGCACTCCGGCGCCTTGATGTCCTCCAGGTTGATGCCGCCGAAGGAGGGGCTGAGGTGGCGGACGGCGGCGATGAATTCGTCCGGGTCCTCGGTGTCGACGCAGAGGTCGATGCCATCGACATCGGCGAAGCGCTTGAACAGCGCCACCTTGCCCTCCATCACCGGCTTCGACGCCAGCGCACCCAGATTGCCCAGCCCCAGCACCGCCGTACCGTTGGAGATGACGGCAACAAAATTGCCCTTCGAGGTATAATCATAGGCCAGCGAGGGGTCGCGCGCGATGTGCAGGCAGGGCTCGGCCACCCCAGGCGAATAGGCCAGCGACAGATCGCGCGCCGTGACCAGCGGCTTGGTCAGGCGGATTTCCAGCTTGCCCGGCCGCCCCTCGCGGTGCATCGCCAGCGCCTCCTCGCCGGTGACGCGCGCGGTGCGCACATCAGCGAGCGAGACGGGGGGCATTTCGTGGCGGCGCTCATCCATGGTCAGTCACTTTCTCTGGTAAGACGAAGGTCAGCTCGACCTTCGCACCGGCGGGGTCGTTCATGAAAATCTGGTGGAGTGGATAGCCCGGCACCGGCGCTTCGTCGAATATCACGCCATGAGCCCGCAGCCGAAGCCGCGTGCCCTCGATGTCCCGGGCGCGAAACGAGACATGGTCATAGGCCCCTCGGCCCGACGGCGCCTCGCCAGGCCGGGTCGAGACATGCACCACGGGATTGTCGCCGAGGTAGAACCAGATGCCCGGCGTGGCGAAATCCGGCCGAGGGCCCGCCCGCAGTCCCAGCACATCGCCGTAGAAATGCCGCATCGCCGGCAGGTCTTCCAGCCGGCAACGGATGTTCAAGTGGTCGATATGGTCGAGTTGCATGGCCCGGTTCCTCAACACAGCGCAGGCCATTGTCGCGCCTGGGCGCGGCGGGCGATAGCGGGTTGTCTCGCATCCGCGAAGGGACGGGCGGAGGGCCCTGTCCAAGGTGACCCTTGGCATCCCTGATTGAACGCAAAGCGCGGCCGGGCCGGGATGCCGAAAATCGGTGTTTGCGGACAAATACCAGATACGGTGTGCGGATAGCTCTCGGGTACCAGATATGGATCGGACAGCAACGCTCGGCCAACCGGCCTAGCCTGCGCGCACAGAGCGGATATGCCGCAGGGCAGGCGCCGAATACAGGGTATGGCCGCACCGCGCGGCCGGCACCGCGCGAGGAATGATGGCCAGCCGATGCCCCCTTGGAGCACCGTCCGGCCCGCCGGTCGGAAAAAGCCATACCCATAGCCTGGGCGGCGCCGAAAGGCAAGGATAATTTACCTATTTCGTAAGGTAGTTCGGCGAAATGCTCGGTAGCATCCCCGCATCTTGGTCAGGCGAGGCCAGGAAGATCAGGGAAGGGAGCGAACTCCCTTCCTCCAACCCTCCTTTTTTTGCCCATCAGCAGGGCGCGCCTGAATCCGGCAAAAATAGATGAAGGGTCCGGGGAGAATACCTTCTCCCCGGCCTTGCCCGCCGCGACGGCGCGCCACGGCCGATTGCCCGGCTTTTCGCCGAAGGTGCCCCGGCCTAGGAAGAAGGCATGTCCTCGCCGCCGTCACCATCCCAAGCCGCCGGCCATGCCGACCCGCGCGCCGCAGGCGCGACGCCGGCCCTCGCGCAATGGTTCGCCGTGAAGGCCGAGCAGCCCGATGCGCTGATCTTCTTCCGCATGGGCGATTTCTACGAGATGTTCTTCGGCGATGCCGAGGTGGGCTCCGAGGCGCTGTCCATCGCCATGAGTTTCCGCGGCGAGCACCAGGGCCAGCCCGTGCCGATGTGCGGCGTGCCGCATCACAGCCATGAGGCCTATCTCGCCCGCCTCATCCGCCGCGGCTTCCGCGTCGCCATCTGCGACCAGCTGGAAACGCCCGAGCAGGCCAAGGCCCGAAAAGCCTCGATCATCGCCCGCGGCATCGTGCGCGTCGTCACACCCGGCACCGTCACCGAGGACAGCCTGCTGGAAGCGTTTCGCCCCGCCTGGCTTCTGGCCCTGGTGGAGGGCGGCGCGGCCTGGCTGGATGTGACCTCCGGCGCCTTCGAGACCGAGGCGGGCGCCGATATCCCCGCCCTGCTGGCCCGGCTGGAACCCGCCGAGGTGATCGCCACCGACGGGCTCTGGCCCGACGCCACCCCCGCCACCCCGCCACGCGACGCCCGTGGCCGGCTGGCCGCCGCCTTCGGCGTCTCCACCCTGGAAGGCTTCGGCAGTTTCTCGGAGCCCGAGATCGCCGCCGCCGCGATGGTGCTGGACTATGTCCGCGCCACCCAGAATGGCGCCCTGCCGCACCTCATGCGCCCGGTGCCGCGCGGCACCGCTGGTGTGCTGGCGATGGATGCCGCCACCCGCCGCAGCCTGGAACTTTTACGCAATGAGCGCGGCGATGCCCGCTCCACCTTGCTGCACGCGGTCGACCGCACGCTGACCGGCGCCGGCGCCCGCGAACTGGCCGCGCGCATCGCGGCACCCCTGGCGGAGCGCGCGGCCATCGCCGCCCGGCACGACGCCGTCTCCCACCTCACCGCCGATCCCGAACTGCGCGCCCGCCTGCGCGCCGCGCTGAAGGGCGCGCCTGATATGGCCCGGGCGCTGGCCCGCCTCAGCCTGGACCGCTTCGCCCCGCGTGACCTCGCCGCCCTGCGCGATGGCCTGGCCCGCGCGGCGGCGATGGCCGAGGCGCTGGCCGCCCCCCACCCCCCGCTGCTCGACCCCGCGCCGTTGCACCCGGCGAACAGCCCGGCCGCCGAACTCGCACGCGCCCTGGCGGAATCCTTGCCGGCGCGGCTGGAAGATGGCGGCGTGGTCGCGCCGGGCTATGATGGCGAACTCGATGCCCTGCGGCGCCTGCGCGACGATGCCCGCGGCGCCATTGCCGCCATGCAGATGGAGCTGGCCCAGGCCTGGGGCGTGGCATCGCTCAAAATCCGGCACCACCAGCAAATGGGCTACCTGGCCGAGATGCCGGCCGTGGCGGGTGAAAAACTGCTGCGCGACCCGCCGAAGCTCGCCGGCGATTACGCGCCGCAACACCGCCAGACCATGTCCAGCACGCTGCGCTTCACCTGCGGCGCCCTGGCCGATCTCGACCGCAAGCTGAACGCCGCGGCCGACCAGGCCGCTGCCCGCGAACGCGCCATCGCCCAGCACTTGCGAAAACTTTGCCTGGGCGCAGCGCCGGGCATCACCGCCGCCGCCCAGGCCATGGCCGCCATCGATGTCCACGCCGCCGCGGCCGAGCTCGGCTGGACCAGGCCCGAGATGACCGAGGGCGTGGATTTCGCCATCACACAGGGCCGCCACCCCGTGGTCGAGGAAGCGCTGCGCCGGGCGAAGGGCCCGGCCTTCGTGCCCAATGACAGCGACCTCTCCGCCGGCCAGCGCGTCTGCCTGCTGACCGGGCCGAACATGGCCGGCAAGTCCACCTTCCTGCGGCAGAACGCGCTGATGCTGGTGCTCGCCCAGGCCGGGCTTTTCGTGCCGGCCGAAGCCGCGCGCATCGGCGTGGCCGACCGGCTGTTCTCGCGCGTCGGCGCCTCGGACGATCTGGCCGGCGGGCGATCCACCTTCATGGTGGAAATGACCGAGACGGCGGCCATCCTCAATCAGGCCGGCCCGCGCAGCTTCGTCATTCTCGACGAGGTCGGCCGCGGCACCGCCACCTGGGATGGCCTCGCCATCGCCTGGGCGGTGCTGGAGGCGCTGCATGACCGCTTACGCGCCCGCACCCTCTTCGCCACCCATTTCCATGAGCTCACCGCGCTGGCGGGAAAACTGCCCGAGTTGCGTCTGGCCACCATGCGGGTGCGGGAATGGAAGGGCCAGGTGGTGTTCCTGCACAGCGTGGGCGGGGGTGCCGCCGAGCGCAGCTGGGGCGTGCATGTCGCCCGCCTGGCCGGGGTGCCGCGCGCCGTGCTGGCCCGGGCGGAGGCGGTGTTGGCGGCGCTGGAGGCCCGCGCCCGGCAAGGCGGCGGCGCGCTATCAGAAGAATTGCCGCTGTTCACCACCCGTAAACCCGAACCCGAGCATCCCGTGCTGGATGCCCTGGCCGAGATCGACCCCGACACGCTCTCCCCGCGCGACGCGCAGGAAGCGCTTTACAGGCTGCGGGCCTTGCTGGATGGCAGCCGGTCGAGCTGACGCCGGCCCCAGGCGATCGTCTTGGTCTCCAGCCCGTCCATCTTGCCCATCATCGCTGGAAAGCGCCGCTCCAGCGGCCCGATGGCCCGGTGAGCCCAGAGATACTGATGGCGCATCATGAAGACGCCGAGCAGCAGGAAGATCATGCCGTGCAGAAAGGGCAGGATGATGCCCACCACACCGAAGGAGACCAGGCTCCATCCGACGAGTTTGCGCTTGAACGAGGGGCGGAGATCGACCATGAATCTTACATGGCGAAGGCGTGACAAATATGCAAGCCAAGACCGTTACGGTGCAAGATCAATGATGCAGTGCAAAATCCGCCTATCGCGTCGCGCGCCATTCGGTTTAATGATTGTTAAATGAGGAATACAGCGGCCGAAGCGGCCGTCGCCAGCGGCCCATCCCTTGCGATCCGTGCCGAGGAGGCCGCGCTCGTCGCGCGCCTGATCGAGGGCGCGCCCATCCCGCGTGACCTGGCCCTGGGAATTCTGCGGCGGGAACTCGGTGCGGTGCAGGCCCGCGTCCAGCGCGCCTTCGAGAATCGGGAAACGCATGGCCTGGGCGCCGCCCGCCGCCTCTCCGGCCACATGGACGCGATCATCCTCGCCATCCACGCCTATGCCGAGGCGATGATTCCGCGCAGCCCCGGCGGCCGGGAGGAAGCCTTCGCCTTGGTCGCAACCGGCGGTTATGGCCGGGGCGTGCTGGCACCCTATTCGGATATCGACCTGCTTTTCCTCACCGGCACCCAGGCCGGCCCCCGCACCGAGCGCCTGGTGGAATTCATGCTCTACCTGCTGTGGGATCTCGGCCTGAAGGTCGGTCACGCCACGCGCAGCGTGAAGGATTGCCTGGGCCATGCCCGCAAGGACGCCACCATCCAGACCGCGCTGGTCGATGCCCGCTTCATGTCCGGCGATGCGCGGCCGTTCCAGAAATTCCTCACCGAATTCGCCAAGCTGCGGGTGGCCGACGGGCTGGGCCCCTTCCTCGCCGCCAAGCGTGCCGAGCGCGCCACCCGCCACGCCCGCTATGGCGAAACCCCCTTCATGGTGGAGCCGCATATCAAGGAAGGCCGCGGGGGTCTGCGTGACCTGCAGACCCTCTACTGGCTCGCCCGCCACGCCTTCGGCACGCAGAAAATGCCCGAGCTGGTGGGGCCGGACAGCCCGGGCGGCGGGCTGCTGGTGGAGGGCGAGGCGCGCGCCATCCGCCGCGCCTGGGATTTTCTGTGGACGGTCCGCTTTCACCTCCACTACGTCACCGGCCGCGCCGAGGAGCGCCTGACCTTCGACCTGCAACCCGTCGTCGCCGCCCGCATGGGCTATGCCCGGCACGGCGCGCAGGACGGCGCCGAGCGGTTCATGAAGCACCTATTCCTCACCGCGCGTGACGTCGTGCGCCTGACCCGGGTGCTGGAGCCGGCGATCGAGCGCGCGGCGCTCGGCCCGCCCGCCATCCGGCGCGAGGGCGATGACGGGCTGGAGGCCGAGGGCCTGGCCTTCGCCGATGGCAAGCTGGTGGCCGCCCCGCCGGACCGCGATTTCTCCCGCGAGCCCATCCTGATGCTGCGCATCATCCAGGCCGCGCGCGATCGGGCACTGGAGATCCACCCGCTGGCGATCCGCGCCCTGATCCGCCACGCCCGCCAGGCCGAACGCCTGCGCGGCGAGACGGAGGCCAATGACCTCTTCCTCGACCTGCTGACCGGCCGCGACGCCGCGAAATGGATGGGACTGCTGAACGAGACCGGCTTCCTCTCCCGCTTCATGCCGGATTGGGCGCGCATCGTCGGCCTCATGCAGTTTGACACCTACCATGTCTTCACCGTGGATGAGCACACCATCCAGGCCATCGGCGTGCTGCAGCAGCTTGAAGCCGGGCTGCTGGAGACCGTGGCGCCGGTGGCGAGCGAGCTGGTCGGCCAGTTGCAATCGCGCCGCGCCCTCTATGTCGCCACCATGCTGCATGACGTGGCCAAGGGCCGCGGTGGTGACCATTCCGAGCTCGGTGCCCGAATCGCCACCGAACTCTGCCCCAAGCTCGGCCTCTCGCCGGAGGAGACCGAGACCGTCTCCTGGCTTGTCCTCCACCACCTGCTGATCAGCCAGACCGCGTTCAAGCGCGACATCGAAGACCCCAAGACCATCCTCGACATCGCCGATGTGGTGCAATCGCCCGAAAGGCTGCGGTTGCTTCTGGTGCTGACAGTGGCCGACATGCGCGCCGTCGGCCCCAAGGTGTGGAATGGCTGGAAGGCCACGCTGCTGCGCGAGGTCTATTGGCGCGTCTCGGAAGTGCTGGCTGGCGGGCTGACGGTGCCCGAGCGCGATGTGCGTGTCGCCCGCGCCAAGGAATCCGTCGCCGAGGCGCTGGAGGGCTGGCCCCAGGCCGATATCGAGAAATACCTCTCCCTCGGCTATCCCGGCTATTGGCTGAGCTTCGACGCCGACACGCACACCCGCCACGCCAGCATCATCCGCGAGGCCGAGGCCGAGGGCGCGCCGCTGACCGTGCGCTCGGCCGTGCTGGATGCCCGCGCGGTGACCGAGATCACCGTCTACGCCATCGACCATCCCGGCCTCTTTTCCCGCATCTCGGGCGCGCTGGCCGTGGCCGGTGCCTCCATCGTCGATGCGCGTATCCACACCCTGACCAATGGCATGGCGCTCGACACCTTCTGGGTGCAGGACAGCGCCGGCGGCGCATTCGACCAGCCGCACCGCCTGGCCAGGCTCTCGGTGCTGATCGAACACGCGCTCAATGGCCGCCTCAAGCTTGCCCAGGAAATCCGGAAAGTCCGGCGCGAGCCGGCCAGGCTGCGCGCCGTGACGGTGCCCGGCCGCGTGGTGGTCGACAACCACGCCTCCAACACCCACACCGTGATCGAGGTGAATGGCCGCGACAGGCCAGGCCTGCTGCATGACGTGACCGCGGCGATTTCCGAGCAGGGGCTGCAGATCGCCTCCGCCCATATCACCACCTATGGCGTGCGGGCGGTGGACGTCTTCTACGTGAAGGACATCTTCGGGCTCAAAATCGACAATGAGCGCAAGCTGGCGCCATTGCGCATAGCCCTGCTGGATGCGCTGACGCCGCCGGAGCCGGTCGCGGCACAGTAATGTTCAGGGCCATCGCCACCGTCGGCGGCTGGACGATGGTCAGCCGCGTGCTGGGGTTTTGCCGGGATATCCTCATCGCCGCCTATCTCGGCGCGGGTCCCATGGCGGATGCGTTTTTCGTCGCCCTCAAGCTGCCCAACCTGTTCCGCCGGCTGTTCGGCGAGGGCGCCTTCAACGCCGCCTTCGTGCCCGCCTTCGCCAGCGCCTTCACGCGCCAGGGGCCGGCGGTGGCGCGGCAATTGGCCGAGCGGCTGGCCATGCTCATGGCGCTCTGGCTCTCCGCCATCACCCTGCTGGGGATGGTGTTCATGCCGCAGGTGCTGGCGGTCCTCGCACCGGGTTTTGCCGGGCGCGGGCCAGCGCAGATGGCGCTGGCGGTGGAGTTGACCCGCATCGTCTTCCCCTATCTCGTCTTCATCTGCCTCACCGCGCTGGTCTCGGGCGTGCTGAATTCGATGGGCCGCTTCACCGCGGCGGCCGCGGCGCCGGTCTTCTTCAACCTGCTCTCGATGGGCGCGCTCTTCGCCCTCTCGCCCTTCACCGCGACGCCCGCGCATGCGCTGGCCTGGGGGGTGATGGTTTCGGGCATCGTGCAGCTAGTGCTGGTGTGGTGGGCGGCGGCGCAGGCGGGGATGGTGATCCTGCCGGCGCTGCCAAGGCTTTCGGCGGCCGAAACATCGGTGCTGCGCAAGATGGTGCCGGGGCTGCTGGGGGCGGGGGTGACGCAGCTGAACCTCGCGGTGGATGTGATCATCGCCTCGCTGCTGCCGGTCGGCGCCGTCAGCCTGCTCTACTATGCCGACCGGGTGGCGCAGCTGCCGCTGGGGGTCATCGGAATCGCCATCTCCACCGCGCTGTTGCCCACCCTGGCGGCGCAGCTTTCCGCGGGGAAGGCGCTTTCCGCCCATCGCTCGATGAACCGGGGGCTGGAGATCACCCTCGCCCTCTGCCTGCCGGCGGCGGTGGCACTCGCCGTGCTGGCAGCGCCGATCATGAGCGTGCTGTTCCAGCGCGGCGCCTTCACCGCCGCCGATGCGCGCGGCGCCGCCGCGGTGCTCATCGTCTATGCCGCCGGCCTGCCCGCCTTCGTGCTGGTGAAGGCCTTCGCCCCGGGGTTCTTCGCCCGGGGCGATACCCGCACGCCGGTGATCATCGGGCTCATCTGCGTCGCGCTCAACCTGGCGCTGAACCTGCTGTTCCTCTGGACCGGCTGGCTGGGCGCGCCGGGCATCGCGCTGGCCACCGTCGCCTCGGCCTGGGTGAATGCCGCGGCCATGGCCTGGCTGCTGGCCAGGCGGGGGCTTTGGGTGGCGGACCGGCGGCTGCGGCGCGGTGTGCCGCGGGTGATCGGCGCCGCCTCCGTGATGGGCCTGGTGCTGGGCGGGCTGACCATGCTGCTGCCCATGGCGCCTGGGCTTTCCGGCACGCTGCTGCTGGGGCTGGTCTGCGCGCTCGGCGCCGCCACCTATTTCGGTATCGCCCATGCCAGCGGCGCGCTGGATTTGCGCGCGCTGCGCCGCATGATGCGCCGCCCCTGACCCGCTTCCTTGACGCGCTCCCTTGACCCCGGCCGGGCCTTGGGCGAACCCTCTGCCACCAACACACGGACTTCTCATGACGCGCGTCTTTTCCGGCATCCAACCCTCCGGCGTGCCCACGCTGGGCAATTATCTCGGCGCCATCCGCAACTGGGTGCCGATGCAGGATTCCTCCGAGTGCCTGTTCTGCGTGGTGGATCTGCACGCCATTACCCAGCGGCAGGAGCCGGCGGAATTGCTGCGTCAGACCCGTGAGATGGCTGCCGCCCTGATCGCCTGCGGCCTCAGCCCTGAAAAATGCGTGCTCTTCGTGCAGAGCCATGTGCCGGCCCATGCCCAGCTCGCCTGGGTCTTCAACTGCATCGCGCGCCTGGGCTGGCTGAACCGGATGACGCAGTTCAAGGACAAGGCCGGCAAGGATCGCGAGGCCGCGTCCACCGGCCTCTACGTCTATCCCAACCTCATGGCTGCCGACATCCTGGTCTATCACGCCACCCAGGTGCCGGTGGGCGATGACCAGCGCCAGCACCTCGAACTCGCCAACGACATCGCGGAGAAGTTCAACCACGACTACGGCGTGGATTTCTTCCCGCATATCGAGCCGCTGATCCAGGGCGTGGCTGCGCGCGTGATGTCCCTGCGCGACGGCACCCGCAAGATGAGCAAATCCGACCCCTCGGACCAGTCGCGCATCAACCTCAATGACGATGCCGACACCATCGCCAACAAGATCAAGCGCGCCACGACCGATCCGGAGCTGCTGCCGGACAATCTGGAAGCCCTGGAGAAGCGGCCCGAGGCGCGCAACCTCGTCGGCATCCTGGCCGCCATCACCGGCACAACGCCTCAGGCCGTGCTGGCCGAGCACGCCGGAAAGGGCTTCGGCGCCTTCAAGCCGGTGCTGACCGAGGCGCTGGTCGCCCATCTCGGCCCCATCCGCTCCGACATGCTGCGGCTGCTGGAAGACCCGGGCGCGCTCGATTCCGCGCTGCGCCGGGGTGCCGAAAAGGCCGAGGCGATCGCCGATCCCATCCTCAAGCGCGCCTACGAGATCGTGGGCTTCCTGGCGCGGCGATGAGCGAGCCGGCCCTCCAGCTGCGCCCCGGCGAACCGGCGCCCTATTGGATCGCTGCCACGGATGCCAATCCGCGCTTCGTCTTCTCCTCGGTCGCTGGCCGCTACATTCTGTTGGGCTTCCTCGGCAGCGCCGGCCAGCCCGCGGTGGCCGAAGCCCTGCGGGCCCTGCCGCATACCGCGCTGGATGGCGACCACGCCGCCGCCCTGCTGCTGAGCATCGACCCCGCTGACCGCACCGAAAACCGCATCCCCGAAGCCCTGCCGGGCCTGCGCGCGGTATGGGATTTCGATGGCGCCGTCAGCCGCACCTATGGCCTGGCCGCCCCCGATGCCCAGGGCGGCGTGCGCTACGCCCCCTGCTGGATGCTGCTGGACCCGCAGCTGCGCCTGCTGGAGACCGTGCCCATCCACGCCCTGGCAACGCTGCTGGAGCGCCTGGCCGCGCTGCCGCCACCCAGCCTGCATGCCGGCCTGGCCGTGCCCGCCCCGGTGCTGGTGCTGCCGCGCGTCTTCGAGCCGGAGCTCTGCCGCGCGCTGATTGCCGAATATGACCGCCAAGGCGGCGAGATCAGCGGATTCATGCGCGAGATCGATGGCAAGACCGTCGCCGTGCATGACCGCAACCACAAGGTCCGCCGCGACGCGCTGCTCGATGAGGGGGTGCTGAAAAACGCCACCCAGGCCCGTATCCGCGCCCGCCTCGTGCCCGAGATCCAGCGAAGCTTCCAGTTTCTGGTCACCCGCATGGAGCGCTACCTCGTGGCCTGCTACGCCGCCGATGAGGGTGGGCATTTCGCCGCCCATCGCGACAACACCACCAAGGGCACGGCGCATCGCCGCTTCGCCGTCACGATCAACCTCAATGCCGAGGATTTCGAGGGCGGCGACCTGCGCTTCCCCGAATTCGGCCCGACCACCTATCGCCCACCCACCGGCGGTGCCGTGGTCTTCTCATGCTCGCTGCTGCACCAGGCGCTGCCGGTGACGCGCGGCCGGCGCTACGCCTTCCTGCCCTTCCTCTATGACGAAGCGGCGGCGAAGATCCGCGAAGACAACCTGAAATTCATCGCGACGCCGTAAGCCAGCCGACCAGCGCCTCCTCCACCGCCGGCCCCTGGTCGTAGTATTCCAGCGCGTCGTCGCGAAACATCACGAAGCCGTCGCCGCCGCGGCGCAGAAAGTTGTTGGTGGCCACGACATAGGCACGGCCAGGGTCCAGCGCCCGCCACGAACCGCCCTCCTCCACCTCCACCCCGGCCACCCGGCTGCCCGGGGGCGCCCCCTGGACCAGGGTGAAGCGCAGGCCCACCAATTGCGGGAAGCGCCCCGACACCATCGGCCAGCGCGCCACGCCATTCTCCAGCGCAGCCTGGATGGCATGACCGCGCAGCACCATCCTGGCCACGGTGTTCTGGAACGGCAGCGTCGTCAGAACATCGCCCCAGGTCACGCTGCCGGCGGGAAGTCCGGCGCGGATGCCGCCGCCATTCATCCAGCCGATCTGGGCGTCCGGGATGGCCCGGCGCATGCCCTGCGCGACCAGCGCGCCGATCTCACAGGGGGAGACGCCGCAGGGCGCATTGTCCAGCGCGCGGGGCAGCTGCGCCACGGGGCGGCCGCGCAGTGCCTCCAGCGGCTCGCCCAGCATGGCGATAAGGGCGGCGACCGCCGGGTCCTCGGGCAGATCGGCCTGCAACTCGCGCACCTCGCCGCCATGCGCCACCACATGGCCATCGGCTGAGATGTCGAGGTCGAGCCGGCCGAGATAGCGGCCATGGGCGCCCGCCTGGGCGATGCGCACGCCGCGCGCCAGCACGGGATGCGGCCCCGCCGCCTCAGGCGCCACGCCGGCGCCGCCTGGGCCATTGGCCAGCAGCGTGTGGGAATGCCCGCCCAGGATGACATCCACGCCGCGCAGATTCTCCGCCAGACGCCGGTCAGCCGCGAGGCCGAGATGGCTCAGCAGCACCACCGTGGAGGGGCCGGTGCGCCGGGCTTCCCAGATCGCCCGCTCGGCCGCCTCGGCCGGGTCGGAGAAACGGATATCGGGGCCGGGGGAGGAGATGTTCGCGGTATCGGGCGTGGTCAGGCCGATCACGACAAGGCGCGCGCCGCCGAGCGCGAACTCCGCCGAGGGCCGCACCCGCCCGGCCAGATCCGCCGAGCGGCTGGTATCCATATTGGCCGAGAGCAGCGGAAACGGCGCGGCATCGGCATAGGCCGCCAGGGTCCGCGGCCCATTGTCGAATTCGTGATTGCCCACGGCCATGGCTGATGTGCCGATGGCGCGCTGCACCGCCGCCTCGGCCAGGCCACGATGATGGGTGTAGAACAGGCTCCCCATGAACTGGTCGCCGCCATCGAGCAGCAGGGCAGGGCGCCCGGCGGAAGCGGCCGCGGCCCGGCCCTCCGCCACCGCAGCCGCCAGCCGGGCCGAGCCGCCATAGCAGGCGGCGCCCTCCCGGCAGGCCGCGCTGTTGCCGGCGATGGGCAGATGGCGGCTGTGAAAATCATTCATGTGCAGCAGGGCGACGCGCGCCGCCGTCTGGGCGCGGGCCGGCGTCAGCGCAGGCTGGGCCAGCGCGGGCAGGGCGAGAAGTCCGACGGTACGGCGTTGCATTCTCATACCCCATACAACCCCGGCAACATGCCGACATGCAAGGTGAAGTCGATGACATCACCGACTGCCCTGACAGCGCCGCATTCATCGGCCCATAAGGTGTCTCCCCCCCGGACGACAACAGCCGGAGTGCCCCGCGATGCAGGTCTACCTGCCGATCGCCGAAATGAGCGTGGATGCCTTCCTGCTGGTCGGCATCGGCTTTGGCGTGGGCTGGCTGTCGGGCCTGTTCGGCGTGGGTGGCGGCTTCCTGCTGACGCCGGCCCTGCTGCTTCTGGGCATCCCGGCGCCGGTGGCGGTGGCCTCGGGCGCCAACCAGGTGCTGGGCGCCTCCACCTCGGGCGTCATCGCACAGTCGCGCCGCGGCAATGTGGATTGGGTGATGGGGGCTGTGCTGGTGGTGGGCGGGTTGCTTGGCAGCATCGTCGGCATCCAGCTTTTCGCCTTCCTCCGCGGCGCGGGGCTGGTGGATGCGGTGGTCGCCATCTTCTACGTGGTGGTGCTGGGCAGCGTGGGGACGCTGATGGTGATGGAGAGCGTGCGTGCCATCCTGCGCCGCCGCGCCCAGGCGCCAGCACGGCTGCACCAGCATTTCTGGATGCATGGACTGCCGTTCAAGATTCGCTTCCGCAAGTCGCGCCTGTTCATCTCGGTCATTCCGCCACTGCTGGTGGGTGGCGGCATCGGCCTGCTCTCGGCCATCATGGGCGTGGGCGGCGGCTTCATGCTGGTGCCGGCGATGATCTATCTGCTGGGAATTCCGACCGCCGTGGTGATCGGCACCTCGCTCTTCCAGGTCGTCTGCGTCACCTCCGCGGTGACCATCATGTCGGCCTGGCAGCTCGGCAGCGTGGATATCGTGCTGACGCTCTTGCTGTTGCTGGGCGGCGTGGCCGGGGCGCAGTTCGGCGCGCAGATGGGCGGGCGGCTGCGCGGTGAGGAGACGCGCGCCCTGCTGGGGCTGCTGGTGCTGTCCGTGGCGGCGCTGCTGCTCTGGGGCCTGATCGATACACCGGCCAGCCTGTTCAGCATGGGGCCGGGCTGATGCGCTGGTTCGCGCTGCTGCTGCTGTTCTGGGCCGGTGCCGCCCATGCGCAGCCCGAGGAGCCGCTGGTGGCGCGGCTGAGCCAGGACCGGGTGGAGGTCTCCACCACCTTCGATGGCACTTCCATTCTGGTCTTCGGCAGCACCGCCCAGCCTATCGGGCCCGGTGGCGCAGAAATCCTGATCGTGACCACAGGGCCCGAGCATCCCTTCACGGTGCGCCGCAAGGTCCGCGTGCTGGGGCTGTGGTTCAATGGCCCCTCGGCGCGGTTCGAGGATGTGCCGGCCTTTTACTCGGTCGCCGGCACGCTGCCGGCCTGGCGGCTGCTGCCCGAGGCGCTGCGCACCCGCTACCATCTCGGCCTCGACATGCTGCCCATGGCCAGCACTGGCGCCCGCGCGCCACAATTTCGCGCCGCCCTGCTGTCGCTGAAGCAGGAAGCGGGGCTGTGGCAGGAGGATTCGGCGGCGGTCGAGATCGGCGCCAACCGGCTGTTCCACTCCCGCTTGCCGCTGCCCGCCACCATTCCCGCCGGCGAATACACCGTGCGGGTGCTGCTGGTGGAAAGCCGGCGGGTGGTGGCCGAGCAGGCCATGCGCTTCGTGGTGGAGCGGGTCGGCACGGCGGCCACCATCGCCAATGTTTCCCGCGGCCAGCCCTTGCTCTACGGTGTGATCTGCGTGGTTCTGGCCGCCCTTGCCGGCTGGATCGGCAGCATCGTCTTCCGGAGGTCCTGATTGCCCGAAGAGTCCCGACGGAACCGCGTTTTCCTCGTGGTGGTGGATGACAGTGCGGAGCGCGCGGTCGCGCTGACCTATGCCTGCCTGCGCGCGAAGAAATCGGGCGGCCGTGTGGCGCTGCTGCGGGTGCTGGAGCCGGCGGGGCAGACGGAGTGGGCCGGCGTGGGCGCCATGCTGGCGCAGGAGCGGCGCGAGGGGGCGGAGCAATTGCTGGCCGGCCTCGCCGCGCAGGTGAACGAGATCACCGGCGGCATGCCCATCATGGTGATCCGCGAGGGTGATCCGCGCGAGGAATTGTTGCGGCTTATGGCGGAGGACCCGCGGATTTCGATCCTCGTCCTGGCGGCGGCGCCGGGCAGTGGCGGGCCGGGGCCGCTGATCGCGGCGCTGACGGGGCGGCAGGCCAGCCGGGTGCGGGTGCCGATGACCATCGTGCCGGCCGGACTTTCGGCCGAGGAGCTTGAGCGGGTCACGTGATCCTGGGGGAAAAAACCTGACGCTTGGTACCCGACGGGTTTTGGCTGTTTTCGACACTCAGCGGTCGTTCAGCAGGATTGGTGCGCTGTCTCGATTTGGCCGGAAGCGGAACGGCGGCTTTTGACGTAATCAGGCGGAACAGCCGACCCTGCTGGATGGAGGCGACATGGAGCACCCTCCCTGAAGCGGCCGCCGCGCAGCCGAGGTGCCCGCCCATCGAAATCGACCGGCGGCACCAAGCTTTGCTTGACGCAGGTCAGCGCTGCCCGCACCTATGGATGATCCAAACCCACAGCGTGACCGGGCCTTCAGATGGCAACAGGAAACATGCTCGAAACGACCCGCCGGCGGGCCCTCCAGGCGGCCGCAACCCTACCCTTTGCCGCCTTCAATCCTCCGGCCCGGGCGCAAGCCTGGCCCGATCGGCCGGTCACCATCATCGTCCCCTTCGCGCCAGGCGGTTCCAACGACGTCTCGGCGCGGTTGTTGGCGCCCAGGCTGCAGGCCCTGCTCGGTCAGAGCGTCATCGTCGAGAACCGCAGCGGCGGCGGCGGGTCGATCGGCACGCAGCAGGTCGCGCGCGCGCAGCCCGACGGCTACACCGCGCTCGTCTCGGCTGCGAGCAACCATGTCATCTACCCGCATGTCGCCCGCATGCAGGGCGCCACGCCGCGCGATACGCTCCGGGCCGTCTCCGCGCTGATCGTGGTGCCGCTGGTATTGGCAGTGCCGGCCCGCCTCAACATCACCACCCTACCGGAGCTGCTCGCGCTGCTGCGGCGCGAGCCCGGCAGGCACGGCTTCGCTTCCTCTGGCGTCGGCAGCACCCACCACCTGGCGGGCGAGGTGTTCGCGCAGAGAGCCGGCGTGGACATCACGCATGTGCCCTACCGCGGCGGCGGCCCCGCGCTGAGCGCCGCGATCGCCGGCGAGGTCACCATGGCCTTCCTCAACCTGCCGACCATCCTGCCGCAGGCGCAGGCTGGCACGCTGCGCATCATGGGACTGACCGAGCCGCGCCGCAGTGCGCTTCAGCCTGATATTCCGACGCTGGAGGAGGCCGGACTTGCGGGCGTGCTCGTGCCTTCCTGGGCCGCGCTCTTCGTGCCGCACGGGACGCCCGGGCCAGTGGTGGCGCGCTTCAACGCCGCCATCCGCGAGGCGCTGAGCGACGAAGCGCTCCGCGCGCGCTTCCTTGCGCTGGGCGTTGATCCCCGCGCCTCGCTGCCGGAAGAGATGGACAGTATCGTCGATCGAGACTTCGCTTTCTGGGGGCCGGTGGTGCGAACCGCCAACATCACGCTATAGGCGACCCTCGTCCCTTCGCCGGCCTGCGCGTGATTGACTGCACGCATGTCCTGGCCGGACCTTTCGCGGCTTATCAGCTGGCGGTGCTCGGCGCCGATGTCATCAAGGTGGAGTCCCCCGACGAGCCGGATCAGGCGCGCATGCAGGGCTCCGATCGCCGCCTCAGCGAGGCACGCATGGGCACGGCCTTCCTGACCCAGGCCTCGAACAAGCGCGCCATCACCCTCAACCTGAAAACACCCGGCGGGGTGGCGGCGATGCGCCGGCTGGCAGCGGGCGCCGATGTTTTGCTGGAGAATTACCGGCCCGGCGCCTTCGAGGCGCTGGGGCTTGGGTATGAGGCGCTCTCGGCCCTCAACCCGCGGCTGATCTACTGCTCCATCTCCGCCTTCGGGCATGGCGGGCCGCGAGGCGAGCAGACGGGCTATGACAACATCCTGCAGGCCATGTCCGGCATTATGGCGATGACCGGAACGGCCGAGGTCGCGCCGCTGAAATGCGGCGCGCCGGTGGTGGATTACGCGACCGGCGCGAACGGTGCCTTCGCGATCGCCGCCGCCCTGTTCCAGCGCGAGCGGACGGGGCAAGGCCAGCATATCGACCTGTCGATGCTCGATGTCGCCCTGACACTCGAAGGATCGCATGTCACCGCGCATGGCTGGAACGGGGCGCATCCCGAACCGCATGGCAACAGTTTTCCCTTCGCGACGATCGGCTGCTACCAGGCGCAGGACGCGCCCTTCATGGTCGCCGCTTCCAACCTTCGGCAGCAGCGTAGGCTCTGGACCGCGCTGGGCCGGCCGGAGATGGCCAAGCGCAACAACAGCGAAAGGCTGGACGCGCATGCCGAGGAAACGGCGGCGCTGACCGCCATCATCGCCACCCGCCGCGCGGATGACTGGGAGGCCTTCCTGCAATCCCACCGCGTGCCCTGCGGGCGCATCAGGCGAATGGAGGAGACCTTGGCCGACCCGCATCTCGCCACCCGGGCGGTCCTGCACCGGCACGCGCCGGCGCCCGGGCTCGACCGCCCCTTGACCGTGCCGGTCGCCGCCTTCCGGCTGCGGCATGGCGGGCCAAGCGTGGAGACCGCCCCGCGCCAGGTCGGCGCCGACACCGAGGCCGTGTTGCGCGAGATCGGCTATAGCGCCGAGGAGATTGCGGCCCTGCGCGCGTCAGGCGCCGCCTGAGGGCGCTGAGCGCTTCATCCCGTTCGCCATGCGTGCCGCCCCGATGTTCAAGGCATCAAGGGATGCCACAGCCTTTCGGCGACGATGCGGTGGGGTGGGGCCTGCAGGACAGATTCCGGCATGACCAGTGCCGGTCAGGAAAGACGGGGACGGGCGCGGGCCGTGAATTGGTCCCAACATTGTGTTCGCGCGTTCACACCACCGCTTCGGTGATCATTTGCGGCACCGGCGTTGTCGCGGCGAAGCTGGGGCGCTGTTCCAGACCATCGCTGAGCGCGGCCAGCGCCGGGTGATCATTCCGCCAGGGATGCTCGGCGAAGCGCACCGCGAGGTAGCGCAACACCGTGCCGGTGCAGATCTCCGCCAGGCCGAAGCCCTGCCCGATGGCGCCCTCCGCTACCAGCTTCGCCAGCGCCGCCAACCCGCCATCGACCTTGCGGCGCTGCCGGGCCATCCAGGGCGCGCTCGGCGCCTCCCGCCGGCGCTCGAAGAACAGCAGCACGGTGGCGTCGCAGATGCCGTCGCAGATCACCTCCACCTGCCGCGCCGCCAGGCCCGCCATGGGGTCGGTCGGCAGCAAAGCGGGCTGGGGGTGCATCACCTCCAGCCATTCCAGGATGAAGCGGCTCTCGTAGATCCCGGTGCCATCCTCGGTGATCAGCACCGGAAGCTTTTCCAGCGGGTTATAGACCGGTGTCGCCGTATCGGCGTGCCATGGCACCTCGGTTTGCAGCTCGAAGGGAATGCCCTTCTCGATCAGCGCGATGCGCACCTTGCGCGCATAGGGCGAGGGCGTCGCGCTGATCAGCCGGTACAAGGCTGCTATTCCACCAGCGCGTTGGAGGAGCGCACGACCTCACCCCAGGCCACCCGCTCGGTCCGCTGGAACTCGGCCAGCCATTCCGGCGTGGTGGGCTCAGGCACCGCGCCCTGCTGGCGCATGACCTCCATGAATTGCGGCGCCGTCATTGCCTGCCGTACCGCGGCGTTGAGCTGGGCGATGATCGGTGCCGGCGTGCGGGCCGGCGCGTAGATCGCCTTCCACAGCCCGCTATCCAGCGGCACGCCAAAGCTCTTCACCGTGGGCACGCCGGGGAAGAGCGGCACCTCGGCCGGTGCCAGCACCGCCACGGCGCGCGAGCCGCCGCCGCGCACCAGGCTCTCGGCGCCACCGGCGGGCAGCGCGAAGAAGTCGACCTGGCTGGCCAGGATGGCCTGCATGGCCGGCGCCTGGCCGACGAAGGGCACGTGCAGCGCCCGCACGCCCTGCTGTTGCAGCATGCGCTCGGTGGCGAGGTGTGGCGTGGATGCCACACCCCAGCTCGCGTAGGTGATGGCATCGGCCCGCGGTCGCGCAGCATTGATGAGGTCGGGAAAGCTGCGGATATTCGACTTGCTCGGCCCCACCACCAGCGCGAAGGGAAACTTGCCGATCAGGCTGATTGGCGCGAAATCGCGGTCCGGATCATAGCTCAGGTTGCGATAGGCGAAGGGGTTGATGCACTGCGTGTCGACGATGCCCATCCACAGCGTGTGGCCATCGGGCGCCGAGCGGGCGACGGCGGTCGCGCCCAGGCTGCCATTGGCGCCGGCGCGGTTCTCGATCACCACGGGCTGGCCGAGCACGGCGGTGAGGGATGGCGCGATCGCCCGGCAGATGATGTCGTTCAGCCCGCCCGGCGGATAGCCCGAGATGATTCGGACCGTGCGGTCGGGATAAGCCAGCGCGGGGCTGGCGAGTGTGAGTGTTGCCGCGGCGCTGAGCCACGCACGGCGATGCATATTCGGCATATGGCCCTCCTGAATGGTGAGGACCGGCGTTCCCCCGTCCAGATGGCCGACTGGTATGCCAGCCGTCAAGCCGGGGGCAGCAGCTTATTGAGGCTGGCGGTGGTGGGGGCCTTGGCCAGGAAGGAAAGGTCGCCGGCCTGCATGGCAGTACCAGCCGCCGCCAGCGCGCCCATGCAATGGCGATAGAGGGCGCCGCCGAGCGAAACACGCTTCACCCCGGCCGCTGCCAGCTCCGCAACCGGCACCATGCCCGTGCGCGGTCCGACCACCACGTTGACGGGTTTGGGCGAAACCGCTCGGACCACGGCGCGAATCGCGTCCATGTCCGGCAGGCCCGGGGCGTAGAGGACATCGGCACCGGCCTCGGCAAAGGCCACGAGGCGGCGGATGGTGTCATCCAGATCCGGCCTGCCATGGAGGAAATTGTCGCTGCGGGCGGTGAGCATGATACGGCCCTTCGCCGCGGTGGCGGCAGCCCTGATGCGCGCCACGGCATGGTCGAAGGCGTGAATGGGTGAGGCGGGGTCGGTGGTGATGTCCTCGATGCCCAGGCCTGCCAGGCCACCGGCGATGGCGGCTTCGACGGTGGCCACGCAATCCTCCGGCGCGGGGCCGAAGCCGTCCTCGAGGTCGCCATTCACCGGCAGCCCGGTGAGTTCGGCCATGAGGGTGGCATTGCCGATGGCATCGTCACGCGTCACGGCGGCGCGGGCATCGGCGCGCCCCATGGCGAAGGCAATGGCGAGGGAGCTGGAGGCGATGGCCGAAAAACCCTGGCCCTTCATCATCAGGGCCGACATGCCATCCCAGGGATTGGGCATCACGAAGGCATCGGGTGCCTCATGCAGGGCGCGGAAGGCGTGGTAGGCGGCGATTTGGCTCATACCGTGAAGCCTGCTGCAGGGCGCACAAAAAGAAAAGGCCGCCCGAAGGCGGCCTTCCCAGTTTGAACCGAGTGGTTCGGCCTGATTACTTCAGGACGATTTCCACGCGGCGGTTCTGCGGCTCGCGCACACCGTCGGCGGTCGGGACCAGCGGGCGGCTCTCGCCGAACGCCTGGATGACCATTTCGGCGCGCGGCACGCCACGACGGGTCAGCTCGGCAGCGACGGCCTCGGCGCGGCGCATCGAGAGAGCCTGGTTGTAGGCGTCGGGGCCCGAGCGGTCGGCGTGGCCGGACACTTCGATGCGGGTCGAGCGCACGGTGGTGCGAGCGGCGGCCGCTTCGGCGATGATCTGGCGGGCACGGTCGGTCAGGTCGGCGCGGTTCCAGTCGAAGAACACCAGGTAGGTGCGGGCGACGGTCTGGACCGGGGCCGGGGCCGGGGCGGCGGCAACCGGCGGCGGGGCTACGCCGAAGGTGTAACGCAGGCCGAGCATGGCAGCGTTGTTGCCGTTGGAGGGCGAGAAGCTCCGGTTGATGCTGTTCGCCAGCGATGCGCCAGGGCCGCTCACGTTGAAGCGCTGGGTGGCATCGAGCACGCCGTAGTAGCGATACTCAAGGGTCAGCGCCAGGCCGGGGGCGACGTTCGGCAGGCCGAAGGCCACACCGGCGATGCCCTGGTAGGCGAAGTTGCCGTTGGTGCCGCTGGAGCGGGCGACGCCGTAGGAGGAGCCGGTGCCGCTGGCCAGGGTCACGCGGTTCCACCAGTTCTGACCGTAACCGATACCAACGCCCAGGTACGGGGTGATGGTCGGCAGGCCGAAGCTGCGGAGGCTGAAGTCGTAGAAGCCGTTCACCATGGCGCCATAGGTCGCGAGCGAGCCCTGGTTGCCAGAGAAGGAGCCGGCGCGCGAGGTGCCGAGGCTGTTGTAGCGGTAGTTGCCTTCGAGCTCGGCCCGGAAGCCGTTGCCGAAGCCGTAACCGACGGAGCCCACGGCCACCCAGCCGGTCTCCGTACCGACGGACAGCTGGCCCGCGGTCGACTGGTTACGCCAGTTGGCGCCAGCGCCGGCGCCAACATAGACGCCGGTGACCGGCTGAGCCTGCGCCAGCGCGGGAAGAGCCAGGATCGTGGCCGCCATAAGGCCAGTTTTGAGCTTCATATCAAATCTCCTTGCCGGCCGCGGGCACGTCCCGCCGTCGCCTTGTGCTACGAATGAAATCACGCAGGGGGGCCGTTTGGTCAATGCCTTAAGAAACGATTTGGAGGGAGTGATGCAAAAATGCACCGCTTTTTGTCCCACTGTGACATCTTTGGGCGTTGACCATCCGATTTTGGGGGGGGTGGAGGGGCGCTGCCGATCCGGAAATCGCCAACGCCCCAGGTCTCTCGGGGTTCCGGGTGCCGCGACCAAACCAGGAAATGGCTTGTCCGCTCTGGTATCGTAATGGTTGGGGAAACCATTGTGACACCCGGGAGACGAGGCACTGCGGAACTCTGGGCTCCGTGCCTCGATTCGGGCACCGCGCAGCAGGGCTGTGCGGTGCGTCATGCTGCTCAGCGCAGCACGATTTCGACGCGGCGGTTCTGCGGCTCGCGCACACCATCCGCGGTGGGCACCAGCGGGCGGCTCTCGCCGAACGCCTGGATGGACATCTCGCTGCGCGGCACGCCGCGGCGGCCGAGCTCGCTGGCCACCGCTTCGGCGCGACGCATGGAGAGCGCCTGGTTGTAGGCGTCGGGGCCCGAGCGGTCGGCATGGCCGGACACCTCGATGCGGGTCGAGCGCACGCTGCTGCGCGCGGCGGCCGCTTCGGCGATGATCTGGCGGGCGCGGTCGGTCAGGTCGGCGCGATTCCAGTCGAAGAACACGAGGTAGGTGCGGGCAACCTGCTGGGCCACCGGTGCGGGCACCGCCACCGGCGGCGGCGGCGGCGGGGTCACGCCGAAGGTGTAGCGCAGGCCGAGCAGGGCGGACTGGTTGGTGTTGTTCGGCGTGTAGTTGGTGCGCGAGACTGTGGTGCCGGTGGTCGTGGTCAGCTTCAACTCGGTCGTCGTCGTCGCGTAGTAGCGATACTCCAGCGTCAGAGCCAGGCCGGGGACGTACTGGCCGAGGCCGAAGGACACGCCGGCGATCGCCTGATAGGCGAAGCTGCCATTGTTGCCGGAGACATTGGCCGTGGTCAGCAGGGCGCCGGGATTGGTGCGGCCGGTGATGCGGCTGACATCCGCCACGCCGTAGCCGATACCGGCACCGATGTAGGGCGAAATATTCGGCACGCCGAGCGCGGCGAGGTTGAAGTCATAGAGCGCATTGGCCATCGCACCGTAGTAGCTCATGCGGCCCGAGGTGCTGGCGAAGGCGGTTCCGTTGGGCAGCGTCACGGTGGTCGTGCCGATCGGGTTGGAGCGGTAGTTGCCCTCGGCCTCGATGCGGAAGCCATTGCGGAAGGCATAGCCGAGCGAGCCGACGCCGACGAAACCGGTCTGGCTGCCGATGCTCAGGCGGGTCCCATTGGCGCCGCGCTCGATGATCTGGTCGCGCCAATTCGCGCCAGCTCCGGCGCCGATATAGACGCCGCTGGCAGTCTGCGCCTGGGCCAGGGCCGGCACGGCCAGCATGGTGGCTGCCATGAGTGCGGTTCTGAGGTTCATGCCTTGTCTCCTTGTTGGACGCCGGTTGAAGCAGAACCAGCCTGTCGTGACGGTTGTTCTGCCCTTCCGGTGTTGGTTTGGTCAACGCCGCATGGGTTGCAAGCGGGCGGACGGCAATGAAAGCTGTGTTCGGTGTCAAGAAAGACACATGATTTCCGAGCGTTCCTGGCGAAGACCCGGCAAGCTTTGCTGGTTTTGATTGCCGCTTCGTTTATTCAGTGCGGGTGACGCTCACCACCGCATCGGCGGCGAAGCAGCCCTCGGGCAATGCGAAGATCGGGTTGATGTCCACCGCCTCCAACCGTGGTCCGGCGGCGGCCGCGAAGGCGCTGAGATTGGACAGGGTCCCCGCCAGCGCCGCAAGGTTGGCCTTCGGCCGGCCACGGGCGCCATCGAGCAGCGGAAAGCCCTTCAGCGAACGAATCATCGCCTCGGCCTCGCCCGGGCCGAAGGGGCAGCGGCGGAAGGCCACGTCCTTCAGGACCTCGATGAAAATCCCACCGAGCCCGACCATGGCGATGGGGCCGAAGACCGGGTCGTTGACGATGCCCATCGCCATTTCCGTGCCGCCCTTGATCTGCTTGGCGACCAGCACGCCCTCAATACGGCCATGCGGGGTGCCGCGTTCGACCAGCGTCGCGAAGTTTTTCCGCACGGCGGCAGCGTCGGGTACGTCCAGGATCACGCCGCCGATTTCGGATTTATGCATGATATCGGGCGAGAGAATCTTCATCACCACCGGGTAGCCAAAGGCTTCAGCGGCCCGCACCGCGGCCTCGGCATCGCCGCAGGCAGCCTCGGGCACCGCGGGCACGCCCGCGGCGGCGAGGAGGAGCTTGGCCTCGGCCTCGCTGGGATTTTCCGCCGGCAGGGTGACCACGGGCAGGGCCGGCGGCGCGGTTGGGCTGGCCGCGAAGGCCCGGCCGAAAAACTCCATGGCGTGCAGCGCCGTCACCGCCCGGGTGGGGTCCTCGAACACCAGGAACCCGTCATTCTGGTACTCCTGCACCATCTCGGGCGGAGCGATCACGCTCATGCACCACAGCCGGTCGGGGTGGGCCTGCCGCACCCGGTTCATCTGTGTCCGGATATGCCCACCCATGGATTGGCTGCCGCCAGCCTGGGTGAAGAAGCCCAGAATCGAGGTATAGCCGCCATCCACCACCAGGCTCTCGGCGAAATCTCCGATCATCGAGGGCTGGTTGAAGGTCTGCGCCGTACAATCCACCGGGTTGCGCGGGGCGCAGAAGGAAATCATCGATTTCAGCCGCGCCTGAGCGTCTTCCGGCATGGCGGGCATGGCGAAGCCCAGCGTATCGGCGGCGTCGGAAATCAGCACGCCCGCGCCGCCGCTCACCGTCAGCACGCCCAATGTGTTGTGCACGGGGTAGATCCGCCGCGTGGCGGCATAGGCGATGTCCAGCGCCTCCTCGGTGGTGCGGGCGCGCAGCACGCCGAATTCGCGCAGCACCGCCTCGGTCACCGCATCATCGCCGGCGATGGAAGCGGTGTGGGATTTCGCGGCCTCGCCACCCAGCGCGGAGCGGCCGACCTTCATCATCACGATCGGCTTCCTGTTCCGCCGTGCCAGATCCAGCGCTGCCAGGAATTTCTCGCTCTCGCGGATGCCCTCGGCATAGGCGCAGATCACATCCACCTCCGGCGCACCGGCCATCCAGCCCAGCACATCGCCCAGTGACACATCCGCTTCGTTTCCGGTCGTGACGCAGACCGGCGTGCCGAGAAACCGGTTGCGCGCCACCGAATAGACATGCGTGCCATAGGCGCCGGATTGCGAAGCAATGCCGATGCGCCCGGCGAGCGGCCAACCTGTCTCGAAGCTGGAGGAAAAGATCGGATAGAAACCGATCGCCGCGTTGAACAGCCCCAGGCAGTTCGGCCCCAGCAGCCGCATGCCGTGGCGGCGGACAATGCGAACCAGCTCCTCCTGCTTAGCCGCCCCCGCCTCATCCATCTCGGCGAAGCCGGCGGTGAACATGATGACGCCCTTGCAGCCCTTCGTACCCAGCGCCGCCACGGCCTCCAGCGCCGCGTCGCCGGCGACCGCGATCAACCCCACATCCGGCACGGCCGGCAGCGAGGCCACGTCGGGATAGGCGCGAATGCCCTGGATGACGTCCCGCTTCGGGTTCACCGGGTAGATGGTGCCCTGGAAATTCTGCGACTTCATATAGGCGATCGGCCGGCCGCCAATGCGCGTTGGGTCGTCCGAAGCGCCGATGATGGCAATGGAGCGCGGCCGGACCAGCGGGTCCAGCGAAGTGAAGTCGATCATGGCGTTTCCCTATTCGGTAGCGAGAATTCTTCCAAAAAGCTCGCACGCCGCTTCCAGATCGGCCAGGGCCACGCATTCATGCGGGGTGTGCGCGGTGGAGATGTCTCCCGGGCCCAGCACCACACAGGGCGCGATCTCCTGCAATTCCGACGCGTCGGTGCCATAGGGCGCTGTCGTCGCCGGCCGATTGGTATGGCGCACGGCGAGCGCGACCAACGGGTGGTCCAGCGGCAGTTCCGGCGGCGGGCCCTCCGGTGCCTCGGTCAGCGTCAGCCCGGCCCGGCGGGCGGCGCCTCGCACGGTGTCGAGGATGGGCTGCGGGTCCACACCCCGGCTGTAGCGGAATTTGATATGGGCCGTTGCCAGCGCGACCGTCACGTTGTTGGCCGTGCCGTGATTGTCCAGCACCAGGTTGAAGTCGCTGAAGGGCGGGTCGTAGTTCGTGTCCTGCAGGGTGGGGTCGCTGCGCAGGCGCTCGAACACCGCCTTCATTTCGGCCAGGAAGGGGATCATCGTCCAATTCGCATTGGTGCCCTGCCCGGTGGAGGAATGCGCCTGCACCCCCATCGCCTCAGCCTTGAACTGGATATGCACACGGTGGCCGCGCACGGGGATGAGGCTGGTCGGCTCGGCGACAAAAATCCCGCGCAGGTTTTGCGCCCGCGCCAACTCGCTGCGGGCGGCGATGGCCCGCGCGCCGGCCTTGGTGGTCTCCTCGTCGGCGGTGATCAGCAGCGTGGCGCCGATGTTTTCCGGCGCGCGCCGGGCGGCCAGAATGCAGGCGGCCACGGCACCCTTCATGTCCTGGCTGCCCAATCCATGGATGATGCCGTTCTCGAAGCGCCCGGACCATGGGTCGCCCTCCCAGCCCGTGGCCGGCACGGTGTCCATATGGCCGGAGAGGCCGAAGCCGCCGGGCGGGCCGCGATGGGCCACCAGCGCCCGCTTCGCCACCCCCGCGACATCGGTGTAGTCGATCCGCTCGATCTCGAAGCCCTCGAGCTCGGCTTCGATCCGCTCGGCCACTGGAATATTGGAGAGGCTGCTGCGGCTGTCGATCCGCACGAGGGCCTGGGTAAGTTCGAGAAGTTCTGTGTCCATGCCGGGCAGGCTTGCAGCGGGTGCGCCCCCGCGCAACCCTGGCGCCCATGTATATCGACCCGAAATCCGGCCAGACTTGGCCCCTCGATGTGCCGCGCTGGTGCGGCGATGCGAAACAGCCGCTGCTGCTGACGCCCCTGCCGGGCATGAGCCGCGACGAGATCGACCGCAGCAAGCGCAGCATCTGGCGCTATGCCGCCGCCTTTCCCTTCATGCCGAAATCGCCGATTTCCATGGGTGAGGGCTGCTCGCCCATCGTGGAAATGGCGATTGGCGGGGGCACCGCCCTGCTGAAATGCGAATGGTTCATGCCCACCGGGTCGTTCAAGGACCGCGGCGCCTCGGTCATGCTCTCCCTGCTGCGCGACCAGGGGATTGATGACGTGCTGGAGGATTCATCCGGTAATGGCGGCGCCGCAGTTTCGGCCTATGCCGCCGCGGGGGGAATGAAAGCCAAGATCATGGTCCCCGCTAGCACCTCGCCGGCCAAGACCGTGCAGTCCCGTGCTGCCGGTGCTGCCATCGAACTCGTACCCGGCAGCCGGCAGGATTGCGCCGACGCAGCCGAGGCCGATGCCGTCAATCGTTTTTATGCCAGCCACAACTGGCACCCCTTCTTCCTGCACGGCACGAAATCCCTGGCCTATGAGCTGTGGGAGGATGGGCTGCCGGACAATGTCATCGTGCCCTGCGGCGCAGGGTCGAATGTTCTCGGCCTGCATATCGGGTTTTCGGAGCTGCTCCGCGCCGGTCAGATCACCCGCATGCCGCGCATTTTTGCCGCCCAGCCCGCCAATTGCGGGCCCATCGCCCGTGCCGCACTGGGCCTTCCGGCGCAAGTCGCGCAGCCCACCATCGCCGAGGGCACGGCCATCGCCCAGCCGCTGCGGGCGGCGGAATGCATCGCGGCGATGCGTGAGAGCGGTGGCGGGGCCGTGTTGCTGGATGAGGCCGAAATCGCCGAGGCGTCGCTCATGCTCGCGCGGCGCGGCGTGTATGTGGAGCCGACCTGCGCCCAGGCCGCCGCCGCCTTCGGGAAATTGCTGGCAGCCGGGACGATCGCGGCGCGCGAGGCCACCGTCGTGGTCCTCACCGGCACCGGCCTGAAGGCCACGCCGCGCTACGCCGAATTCCTGGGGGTCTCGATTTGAATCCGCGCATCGCCCTGCTGGGCTTTTCCATCGAATGCAACCGCTGGGCGCCCGTTGCCACATTGCGCGATTTCGAGACCCGCTGCCTGTTGCGCGGCGCCGATATCGTCACCGATGCCCGCTCCGCCTCACCCGCGGCGCTGGGTGAGATGCCGGGCTTCGTGACCACCATGGACGAGGCCGGCCCCTGGAAGCCATGTCCGATCATGCTGGCCATGGCCGAGCCGAACGGCCCGGTTGACCAGGCCGTCTTCCAGGGCTTTTTGGCCGAATGGCGTGCCGGGCTGGAGGCGCTGCGCGGCGATTGCGACGGCGCCTACGCCGTGCTGCACGGTGCCGGCCTGACCACCGAACTGGTTGACCCCGAGGCCGCGTTGCAGGCCCTCGTGCGGGAAATCCTCGGCGATGTCCCTTTCGTCTGCAGCTACGATCTACACGCCAATATATCAGCAGAGAATGTCGGGCTGAACGATGCCTTCGTCGGCTACCGCACCAATCCCCATGTCGACATGCGGGCGCGCGGGGCGGAGAGCGCCACCCTCATGCTGCGCCTGCTGGAGGGCGAGAGCTTCGTCCGTGCCCATCGCCGGCTGCCGATCATGGCGCCCACCGTCTCCATGCTCACCGCGCAGGGACCCTATGCCGAGGTGATCAATCTCGGCCAGTCCCGCGCGGCCGAGCAGCCCAGCATCGCCAATGTCTCGGTCATGGGCGGCTTCGCCTATGGCGACACGCCCTTCAACGGCATGACCATCGTGGTGACGGGCACCAAGCAGCATGTCGCCGATGCCCTGGCCGATGAACTGGCGCAGGCCTGCTGGGAAAGGCGGGACCGTTTCGTGGCGAAGCTGACCACCATCCCCGATGCGCTGGCGCGGCTTGCGGCGAGCCCGCTGCCGCTGGCCTTCGCCGATGTGGCGGACAACCCGGGCGGCGGCGGCTCCGGCAACACCATGGAGATCCTGCGTGCCTTCAACGAAGCGGGCGTGGAACGGGCCGCGTTCGGCTGCATCATCGACCCTGAGCTGGCGGCCGAGGCCCATGCTCTGGGCGCGGGCGCCAGCTTCACCGCGCGTTTCAACCGGGCTGGCGGCGATGCCTTCAGCAAGCCCTTCGAGGCCGCGGCCGTGGTGCGGGCCCTCTCCGACGGCCAGGTCACCGGCCGGCGCGGGCTCTATGGCGGGGTTGCCATGCAGCTCGGCGCCACCGCCTGGGTGCAGATCGGCGGCATCGCAGTGGTGGTCATCAGCAACCGGGCGCAATGCGCGGACCCCGCCTTCTTCGAGCATCTCGGCATCGACCTCACCGCCATGCGCGCGGTGGTGGTGAAGTCACGCGGCCATTTCCGCGCCGGATTCGACGAATTCTTCCCGCATGAGCAGGTGGTGGAGGTGGATGGGCCGGGGCTGACCTCACCCATCTTCCAGCGCTTCGACTGGCGGCATATCCCACGCCCCATGCTGCCCCTCGATTCGGAGGCCTTTTGGCCATGACACTGGATGATCTGCCCACGCCCTGCCTGGTGCTCGACCTGGGTATCCTGAAGCGCAATCTGGCCCACATGCAGGCCGCCATCGCGCGGCACCCCGGCGTGGTGCTGCGGCCGCACATGAAAACGGCGAAGAGCCTGAAGGTGGCCGAGCTGGCGGCGCCAGGATACGGCCCCATCACCGTCTCGACGCTGGCGGAAGCAAAATATTTTTTCGACGGCGGCTGGCGGGACCAGATCTATGCCGTGGGCATCACGCCGCAAAAACTGGATCAGGCGGCGGCACTCGGCCTGAAGGTCATCACCGATGATGCCCAGGCGGCAACGGCCATCGCCGACCATCTCGGCAATCTCCGCGCCCTGGTCGAGGTCGATGTCGGCGAGGGCCGCGGCGGCGTGGCGCCCGACGAAGCCCTGGCCATCGCCCGCATCCTGGGGCCGAAGCTGGCCGGTATCTTCACCCATGCCGGCCATTCCTACGCCGGGCGGTCCGAGGACGACATGCGCCGCATCGCCGAGCAGGAGCGCAGCGGCGCCGCCAACGCCGCCCAGGCCCTGCGCGATGCCGGGCTGGCGGTGGAAATCGTCTCGCTCGGCTCCTCCCCCACCGCGCTCTATGCCGAATCCCTGGCCGGCATCACCGAGGTGCGGGCGGGGGTCTATATGTTCGGCGATCTGTTCCAGGCGCAGCTCGGCACCCATGGGCTGGATGATATCGCCATGACCGTGCTGGCCAGCGTCATCGGCCGCAAGCCCGCTCGCGGCGCTGTGCTTCTCGATGCCGGCGGGCTGGCGATGAGCAAGGATCGCTCCACCGGCGCGGCGCCTGTCGATTACGGTTTCGGCCTGATGCTGGACATCGACGGCGCGCCGGGCTTCGGCCAGGCCATCATGACGCGCACGCATCAGGAACATGGCGAGGTCTCTCCGGCGCCAGCGCTGCCGGTCGGCGCCAAGGTGCGCGTGGCGCCCAACCACACCTGCATGACTGCGGCGGCGCATCCCTGCTATCATGTCGTGGATGGTAGTCGCGAGGTGATCGCCGTGTGGGATCGCGTGAACGGATGGTAGAGGCGCGATATCAGAATTGGGCGGAACTGCGAGCAGCGGAATCCGCCCGCATGCTAGCGGCCTGCACGGCCTGCGGAGCGTGTTTCGAGGCCTGTCCGATGATCGCTTATGTCCCCGCGGCCCAGGGCGCCTCGGCGTCCGACACGGTCCGTGGCGTGCTCGCGCTGATGCAGGGTGGCGGGGGTGACGCGGCGTCGCGCGGCTGGGTCGCTGCCTGCACGCGCAGCGCCGTGTGCATTCCCGCCTGCCCAGAATTGGTGGACCCCATGCTCCTTCTCCGCCTGGCGAAATTCACCGCGCAGGAAAGCGGCACCATCCCCCCGCGCGACGCGAAGGACGCCATGTCGCGCGTGAAAGCCTTTGCCCGGCTGGGCTTTTCCGAGACCGAACAAAAGGATTGGCTATGACCGACGCCCTGTTCTGGTACGGCTGCAACATGACGCGCCATGCGGAGATCATCCGCCTCGGCATCCGCATGCTCGAGGCAGTGGGGGTCGGTGCCGCCCCCACCGGCGGGCCCTCTGCCTGCTGCGGCAGCCCGAAGGAAAGCACGCCGCGCATCGCCGAGGGCATGGCCAACCGCACCATGCAGCGCTTCAACGAAAGCGGCGCGAAACAGGTCATTACCTGGTGCCCGACCTGCCATATGAACCTCGACGACTTCATGGGCGCGACCCAGGGGAAGCAGGCGGAAAGCGCCCACCTCGCCCAGGCGTTGTGGCAGCGGCATGCGGCGCTGGCACCGTTGCTGACGCAACCGCTTTCGAATCGCGTGCTGATCGACATGCATATCGGCAATGGCACGGGGGTGAATGAGGCTGTGCCAGGCCTGCTGCGGCTGATCCCCGGTGTGACTGTGCTGGACCACCCCTATCGTGCGCCGAGCTACATGTGCTTCGGCCTGGCCAGCATCCCCGGCGCCCTGGCCGATGCCAAGGCCAATATGCTGGCGGCGATGGAGGCGACCGGCGCCGACACCCTCGTCACCATCTTCCATTCCTGCCATCGTGAACTGGTCGGCCTGGAGCGCACCCACGGCATCCGCGTGCTGAACTGGGTGCATCTGTTGGCCGAGGGCATGGGCTGGCCCTACGAGGATGAATACAAGGGCTGGCGCAACAGCGACGACCCAGAGGCCGCCATCGGCGCAGAGCGCATCGCCGCCGCCGGCGAGGAAGCCGTGCGAAAGCTTGTGCTGCCGGAATTGGCGCGGCCGCGCTGAGCCCGTCTTGCCGTCAGCCCCCGCGCGTAGCAACGTGCGGCGCTGAAAATTCGAGGAACGCCTGACCCAATGATCAACAAGATCGTGCAATCCATGGCCGATGCGCTGGCCGGTGTGAAGGACGGCTCGACCGTGCTGATCGGCGGCTTCGGCAAGGTCGGCCAGCCCGACGCGCTGATCGAGGCGCTGATCGAGCAGGGCGCCACCAATCTCACCTGCGTGTGCAACAATGCCGGCACCGGGCGGGCCGGGCTCGCGCGGTTGATGGAACTCGGGCGGGTCCGAAAAATCATCTGTTCCTTCCCGCGCAGCGATGGCTCGGTGGTGTTCGAGGATCTCTACAAGGCTGGCAAGCTGGAGCTGGAGATCGTGCCCCAGGGCACCATGGCCGAGCGCATGCGCGCCGCCGGCGCCGGCGTGCCCGCCTTCTTCACCGCGACCAGCCACGGCACGCTCCTGGCCCGTGGCAAGGAGGAGCGCGAGTTCAACGGCAAGATGTATGTCATGGAGCACGCGCTGAAGGGCGATGTGGCGCTGGTCGAGGCCTGGGAGGGCGATCGCTGGGGCAACCTCGCCTATCGCGACAGTGGCCGGAACTTCAATCCTGTGATGGCCATGGCGGCGGAGATGACCATCGCCCAGGTGTCCCACATCCGCGAACTCGGCGAGATTGATCCGGAGAAGGTGCATACGCCCGGGATTTTCGTGCAGCGCGTGGTGCATTTTGACCGGGGCGCGCCCTGGACCTGAGGGAAGCGCTGGGGAAATTCATTCCCCTACGGCCACAGAGGACTAAATGAAAAATTTCCAAAAACTCGAACTCGCCGAGGCCCGCGCCATGGTTGCCGGCGCGCTGGCCCGCGCCGCCGAACTCGGCATACCGCAGACCTGCTGCGTGACCGACGAAGGCGGCTTCCCGCTGGCCATGGAGCGCATGGACGGCGCCCGCGTCACCGGCCCGCAAATCGCCTGGAACAAGGCCTTCACGGCCGCCGGCCACAGGCGCTCCACCCACCTCTTCAACACGCCCCCCAACGGCCCCGCCCTGCCGGGCAATGAGGCCTTCGGCATCCAGTGGAGTTTTGACGGCAGATTCGCCGTCTTTGTCGGCGGCTTCCCCATTGTTGTTGATGGCCAGGTCGTGGGCGGCATCGGACTGTCCGGCGGCAATGGCGAGCAGGATATCGCCTGCGGCGTGGCCGGCCTCGCCGCATTGGCCGCTATGGGCCACAGCGTCCTGGTTCAGGCCGACATCAAGCTTTAGGCTTCCAGGAAATCGCTGCGTCGCCATTCACAAAGGTCTGGCAGGCCATCCGCCATCCCGCGGCGAAATCCTCCGGCGTCAGATGCTTGCGCTCCTTCGCCGTCACAGCGGACGCGTGTTCCAGCCCCTCGTCGAAATGGCACTTGCAGGTGCCGCAGAGTCCGCCGCCGCATTTGAAGGGAATTCCGCCCTTCTCGCGGATCGAGCTGCGCAGCAGGCTGCTGCCGGAGATCGCGGTCGCCGTCACGCCGCTGGTGACAAAGCGCAGCGTGATGCGCGGCAGTTCGGCATCCCCGCTCATATCAGCTCCAACACCGCTTCCTGGCTGCCGAAACGGGTGAGGTGGGCGAGTTCCGCGCGCGCCGCCTCGACAGAGGAAAACCGCGGCAGGAACTTGCTCGGCACCAGGTTCAGGATGGGTGCCGCGGCCTCGTCCACCACCCGAAGCTTCGTTTCATGCGCGAGTTCGGCAATGACGAAGTGCGCCCGTAGCCTGCCATGGGCATGGAAGTCATAGGCCTCCATCGGCAGCAACCCAGGCGAGATCTCGGTGCGGAACTGGCCGGGCTTGCTGGTCAGGATCACGTATTGGGCCATCACGCCTGCTCCAGCGTTATGTCGTGGCTGAGCCAAAGCTGGCACATCAGGCGAAACCCTTCGCCCAGGCGTTCACCCAGCACTTTTTCTTCCTTCCAGTTCGGCGCCGGCAGGGCTTCGGCACCGGCCAGCACGCGGCTGGCGCATTTGCCGCATTTGCCCATGCCGCAGCCATAGCTGAGATGCGGGAAGGGATATTTTTTCACCCCCGCCCGCACCACCAGGTTGCTGTTGTCCGGCACCTCATCCTCGAAGACGGCGCCGGATTTGTGGAAGGTGACCTTCACGCCGCCTGGGCGAGCCGCTGCTCGACATAATCGCGGTACAGCGCATTGGTGTAGAGAAGCCGCATCTGGGCGCCGATCTCGCAGATCTTCAGGCACTTCTGTTGCAGCTCGACGGTCGTCGCGTGTTCCAGGACGATCTGGTAGCCGCGCTCGCCGTGGATTTCGTCGCTCACGATATGCAGGTCGAAGAACTCGACCTCTTCGTCCGTGAAGCCATACTTTTCACGCAGCGTCGGGGTCTGCTTGCGATAGATGCTCGGCACCTGGGATTCGAGGCCGACGACCAGGCCGGCCACGGCCACGATCGGGTCCTCGCGCATCGCCACCGCATAGCACCAGGCCTGCAAGCCCCGGGTGGTAGGCGACATGTTGTCGGGGTCCTGCACCCGCTCACGCGTCGTGCCGCAGGCCTCGGCGAAGCGGATCAGCAGGTCGGTATGCCGGTCGCCGCCGATCTCTTCCTCATACATGTTGGCGAGCAGAAAATCCTTCGCCTCGGTCATGTGTGCCGGCATGCGGGCATAGACGTAGCCTAGATAGTCGGCGAAGGGGCCGACATAATGATAGTGGTTCTCGGCCCAGCGGCAGAGATGCTCCCGGCTCAGCGTTCCATTCGCCCAGGCGATGGAGAACGGCGAGGCGGTGGCCGCCTTGCCCTTGATCGCGTTTTCCAGCGCGGTCCGAAAATCCTCGTGGTTCATCAGTTCGGGCATGGGAGCCTCCTTCGGGGTTGCGGGCATACTACCAGATCAGCGCGGCGAGCAGGGTGGCAAGGATCAGCCCCGCGATCACCGGAAAAAACAGCACGCGCACCAGTTCGAGCACAGGCACGCGACAAAAACCGGCCACCGCCAGCAGCGAGGACCATGCGATGAGCGTGCCGCCGCCGGACCAGACCGCACCCATCTGGCCCACCGCGGCCAGTGCCGCCACATCCATTCCCACCACCGGCCCCAGCGCGCCCGCCAGCGCGCCAGTCAACGGCAGGCCGGCGAAGCCCGAGCCGTCGATGCCCGTGATCATGCCCACCAGCAGCACGGCGAAGGCCACAGCGGTGGAGCTTTGCGGGATGAGATGCTCGACCGAGCGGATCACCTCGAAGAGCAGCCCAGGCCCATGTGTGCCCTGCGGAAGGCCGAGGATGGCGCCCGATGTCTCCGACGCGCCGAGAAAGAAGAAGCCGGCGATGGGCAGCACCGTCCCCATGGCTCGGAAGGAGAAGACCAGGCCGTCGATGATGTGGTCGGCCGAGGTGTGCATGGCCCGCCTGCCATCGCCGGCGAAGGCAGCCACCAGCATCATCAGCGCCGCCGTGCCGCCGACCAGCGCGGCCGCGTCGCCGCCCTTCAGGTCCGGCAAGCCAGGGATGACCTTGGGCGCCAGCATGAAGGCGATGAGCATGAAGAAGACAATGGGGGTGGCGAGTGCCAGCGGCGCGGCCCAACGGCTTTGCACGGTTGCCGGGCTGGCCACACCTTCGGCCTCCTGCAGCGCCAGCACCGCCTTATCCACCTGCCCGGCACCACCGAGCTGTTCGGACAGGCCCGCCCCTGCCTGCCATCGCGCGAGGTGGCGGGAATCAGGCGCCAGGATGCTCCGCCGAATCGCCAGCCAGCCCAGCGCCAGCGCCGTCAGCCCCACGACGAGGGAGAGCAGCAGCGCCTTGTCGGCCACCGCGGCCGTGCCGTCCGCCAGCCCCGCCGCGCGGGCGGAAATGCCGGGGCCGACCCTGATCACATAATCGGAGGAGAGCGCCATGCCTTGTCCGGCAATGGCGATCGCCGCCGCTGCAGCCAGGGGCGGCAGCCCGGCCGCGATGGCTGCAGGGAGGAGGGTTGCGGCCACCAGCGGCACAGCCGGCGTCGGCCAGAAGAACAGCGAGACGACATAGGTCATCACCGTGATGATCAGGAAGGCGCGCGAGCCGTTGGTCATCACCTTTTGGAAGGGTCGAACCATCATCTGGTCCGCGCCGATCGAACGCAGCGCGTTGAGCAGCGAGGTCATCAGGGCGATGACGAGGAAAATGCTGAACAGTTCCTTCGCCGCGACCAGGGAGGCGTTGAAGACCGCGATGGTGGCGCCGATCAGGCTGCCGGAGAAGGTCAGTGCCACCGCGAAACTGGCCAGGATGGCCGGCACCACGACATTGGTCCGCAGCACCATTGAGATGATGATGGCGGCGACGCCGATGAGATAGACGTAGTGCACCGAGCCGATGGCGACGTTCACGTTGCGTGTTCTCCTGCTCGGCAGTGTTCGCGTAGCTTCGTATACAAAAACAGGACAGGTCAATCGGATTTTCACGAAAACATCGCTTGTCCGAATGTCGGCGCGCCCAAGATGCGGTGAAGCTGGACAAAACGCGCCATAGCGGCGCAGCTTTGTATACGGCAGCGAGGGAGATCGCCTTGTCCAAGCCCGCCACAAGGGCGCACGTGCCGCTGAGCCAGACGGCGCTGGTCCATCTGCGCGATGCCATCCTGGCCGGCCGCCTGCGCCCCGGCGACCGGTTGGTCGAAGAGCGGCTCTCCGCCGAGCTCGGCATGTCGCGCGTGCCGATCCGCGAGGCCATCCAGCAATTGCTGGCCGAGGGGCTGGCGGTGCCGGTGGCCGGTGCCCGCGGCGCCCAGGTCGCCGCCATCACCGAGGCCTTTGCCCGCGACCTCATCGAGGTGCGCGCGGTGCTGGAGGGTCTGAACGCGCGCTTGGCCACCCGCCATTGTGACGGACCGACCCGCGCCCGGATCACGGCCTTGCTGGAACGGGGCGATGCGCTTTCCGCCATCGGCGCCGAGGCCGAGCTGGCGGCGATGAACGCCGCCTTCCACGAACTCCTCGCCGCCGCCGGCTCCAACCAGGCGCTGGGCGAGGTGATGCGCCCCCTGCGCGAACGCACCGAGTTGGTCTTCCGCCGCAACAGCCCCGAACGCGCCGGTCGCGACTGGAAGGACCACGCCATGATCCTGCAGGCTGTGGCGGAGGGGGACGAAGAACTGGCCGCGCTGCTGGCCGCCCGCCATGTCCGCCGCGCCGCGCTGATGACAGCGCTGCCGAAAGCGGATTAGATTTCCGTCAAGAACCAGGAGGATTTCCCATGCCCTTCAACCGTGACCAGATGGCCGCGCGTGCCGCCGATGACATCCCCGAGGGTTGGGTTGTGAATCTGGGCGTGGGCATGCCCACCAATGTCTCCAACAAGGTGCCGCTGGAGCGTGAGGTGATCTTCCAGTCCGAGAACGGTGTGCTGGGCATCGGCCCGGCGCCGGAGGCGGGGAAGGAAAACCCCTGGCTGATCAATGCCGGCAAGGGGCTGGTGACGCTGCGGCCAGGCGGTTCCTACTGCCACCATGCCGACAGCTTCGCGATGATCCGCGGCGGGCATATCGATTTATGTGTGCTCGGCGGCTTCGAGGTTGCCGAGAATGGCGACCTGGCGAATTGGGCGACGAGCGAGAATGACAGCGCGCCGGCGGTGGGTGGCGCCATGGATCTTGGCGCCGGCGCCAAGCGGCTCTGGGTGCTGATGGACCACACGACGAAGGATGGCCGGCCGAAGCTGGTCGAGGCCTGCGGCTATCCGCTGACCGCGCTGGGCACGGTGAACCGCATCTACACCAATCTGGGCGTGTTCGATGTGCAGAAGGGTCTGGGCTTCGTTGTGCGTGACCTGGCGCCGGGCGTGACCTTCGAAGAGGCACAGTCGAAGAGCGCGGCCAAGCTCCACCGCCCGTCGTGAGCAGCGCAGCCGGCATCGCGCCTTTTTCCGAAGACCATGCCGAGAGCATTCGCATGGTCCGCGACAGTGCGGCGGGTATTGCCGATGGCGTGGCGCGGGCGCGGGCCCTGCGCTTTTCCATGCCCGGTTTTTCCGCCGAGGTCTGGCGGCAGATGGGCGAGATGGGCTGGATCGGCCTCGCCCTGCCCGAGGCGGCCGGCGGTTCCGGCCTTGGCCTCGCCGAAATGTGCGCGCTGTGCGAGGAACTCGGCCGCGCCCTGGCGCCCGAGCCGCTGATCGGTGGCGCGCTCTCGGCCGCATTGCTGGTCGAGGCGGGCGAGACGGTGGTGCTGGCAAAGCTCCTCGCCGGGGAGGCGGTGGTGCTGACGGCCTGGCAGGACCGCGCCAATACGCTGGCACCCTGCACGACCGCTGACACCGCTCGGCGCTTCATTGCCATGGGGGCAGGGGCCACGCATGTCCTCATTCCAGTCGGCGACGGGTTGCAGTTGGTGGAGGCCGCCGCCTGCGAACTGACGCATGAGGCGACACATGATGGCGGGCACCTGACGACGCTGCGTGCGCCGGCCGGCCCCGTTGTGGGCAAGGCCGCCCTGGGCCCGGCGCTCGACCGTGCCGCGCTGGCCACTGCCGCTTATCTGCTTGGCGGCATGGAGGCAGGTTTCGCCCTGACGCTGGACTACCTGCAAACCCGCCAGCAATTCGGCAAGATCATCGGCACCTTCCAGGCGCTGCAGCACAAGGCCGCGGATACCAAGATGCAGGTGGCACTCACCCGCGCCGCGGTCGAGCAGGCGGCGGCAGCGCTCGATGCCGGTGTTGCGGGCGATGAGGCGGCGGCGATGGTGTCGCGCGCCAAGGCGCGGGCTTCCGAGGCAGCGATGCTGGTGGGGCAGGCTTGTGTCCAGCTCTCGGGCGGCATCGGCTACACGGATCAGTACGATGTCGGCCTGTACCTGCGAAAAGCCATGGTGCTGGCGCCGATGTTCGGCGGCGCCGCGCTGCATCGGGCGCGCTTCATGAGCCTCAGCCCCGAAACGGAGGATGCGTGATGGATATGCCCCTGATGCGGGTCACGGCCGGGCGCCATGGCGATGTGCTGGTCCTGACCATGGACTACCCGGCGCGCCGCAACGCCCTGGCCATGCCCATCCGCAAGCAGTTGGAGGATGCACTCGAAGCGGCCTCCGATGACGGTACCCGCGCGGTGGTGCTGACCGGGGCGGGCGGGCATTTCTGTTCCGGCGGCGACATATCAGGGATGGATGTGAAGGGGCCTTTCGATGGGCGCGAGCGGATGCGCCGCACCCATCGCCTGATCAACCTGATGGCCTTCGGCAACCTGCCCATTGTGGCGGCGGTGGAGGGTTTCTGTGTGGGCGCGGGCCTGTCCATGGCCTGCATCTGCGACACCATCGTGGCGGCGGAAACGGCGAAGCTGGGCGCGGGCTTCGGCAAGATCGGGCTGATGGCCGATCTGGGCCTGCCGCATACGCTTCCGCATCGCGTGGGGCCGGCCAAGGCGCGCCAGATTCTGCTCTATCACAAGCAATACACCGCCACTGAGGCCGCCGCGATGGACCTGGTGGATGAGGTGGTGCCGGAGGGCCAGGCCCTGGCCGTCGCGCTGGAACGGGCGCAGTTCCTCGCCAAGCAGGCGCCGGCGCCCATGGCGCTGACCCGGCAGATGCTGGCCACCGGCCTGCACGAGGCACTGGAGACCGAGCGGCATTTCCAGGCCGCGCTTTTCACCACCGCCGACTTCCGCGAAGGCCGCGCCGCCTTCCTGGAAAAGCGCCAACCCGTCTTCAAGGGGGCCTAAATAGATGAACGCTGTTGTGGGCGTGGAGCCCGAAAATCTCGATCTGCTGGATGACGACACGTTCCGCAGCGTGGTTCGTCGCTGGATCGAAGCGGCCTATCCGGCTGAACTCCGCAACCCGCCCAAGCGGCTGCATTGGGAGGAGAACCGCCCCTGGTATTTCAAGCTGGCCGAGAAGGGCTGGCTCTGCCCGGGCTGGCCGCGGGAATTCGGCGGCCTCGGCCTCGGCCCCGCCAAGCAGATCATTTTCACGGAAGAACTGGAACGCCACGGCTGCGCGCGCTGCAACGACCACGGCATCATCATGCTGGGGCCGCTCGTCATCAAATACGGCACCGACGCGCAGAAGCAGGAATTCCTGCCGAAAATCTTGAGCGGCGAACACATCTGGTGCCAGGGCTATTCCGAGCCGAACAGTGGCTCCGACCTCGCCTCGCTGCGCACCTCCGCCGTGCTGGATGGTGATGACTATGTGGTGAACGGCCAGAAGATCTGGACCACGCTGGCGCAGGATGCCAACTGGATTTTCCTCCTCGTTCGCACCGACCCGACGGCGAAAAAGCAGGAGGGCATTTCCTTCCTTCTTGTCGATATGAACACGCCGGGCATCACCGTGCGCCCCATCATCAACCTCGAGATGCATGATGAATTCTGCGAGGTCTTCTTCGACAATGTCCGCGTGCCGAAGGCCAACCTCGTCGGCCGGCTCAACAAGGGCTGGGACATGGCCAAGGCGCTGCTCTCCTTCGAGCGGATCTACCTCGGCTCCCCGCGTCAATCGGCCTATGCCCTGACGCGGCTGAAGCAGTTGGCCGAGCGCATGGGCGTCTGGGATGACCCCACCTTCGCCGCGACCTACGCGAAACACCGCTGCGATCTGGAGGACCTCAAGGCGCTCTACAGCCGCTATGTCGAGGTGCTGAAGCGCGGCCAGCCGCTGGGCGCCGATGTCTCCCAGCTCAAGATCATCCAGTCCGAACTCTTCCAGCGCATCACCGAGACGATGCTGGAGGTGGCCGGCGAATCGGCCGGGCTGATGGAGCCGATGGAAGGCAACCGCAACCTCAACCCCGCCGGGCAATACATCCAGGCCCGCCCGGCCACGATCTATGGCGGGACCAACGAGATCCAGCGGAACATCATCTCCAAGAACGTGCTGGCGCTGCCGTGAAGTGGGTCGTCTGGTTTGACCAGGGCGCCATCCGCTTCGGCAGCGTCGAAGGCGAGATCGTGCAGCCGCACGCCGGGGATTTCTTCGCCGGCCCCACGCCCGACGGCGCGCCCCTGCCGCTCGCCTCCATCACCCCTGTGGCGCCGTTGCGTCCCAGGCAGTTCATCGGGCTATGGAACAATTTTCACGCCTTGGCGGAAAAGCAGGGCAATGCGATTCCCGAATTCCCGCTCTATTTCCTGAAATCTCCCACGAGCATCATCAGCCCCGAATGCACCATCACCCCGCCGCCGGGCTATACCGGAAAAATCCTCTATGAGGGCGAACTCGGCATCGTCATCGGCCGCGACCAGAGCATCTTTGGCTACACCATCGTCAACGACGTCACCGCGCTGGACGTGCTCAACGCCGACCCCTCATTCCCGCAATGGGCGCGGGCGAAATCCTTCGCCAGCTTCGGGCCGATGGGCCCCTGCATCGTCACCGACGTCGACCTGGCCACCGCACGGGTGAAGGTAGCGCTCAATGGCCGGGTCCGGCAGGACTACGCGCTCTCCGACATGATCTTCCCGCCGCAACGCATCGTCGAGATCATCGGTTCCGAGGTCGCGCTTGCCCCGGGCGACGTCATTGCCTGCGGCACCTCGCTCGGCGCGCTGCCGATGCGGCCGGGCATGGTGGTGGAGGTGACGATCGATGGCATCGGCACGCTCCGCAACACCATGGCGGGAGGCGAATAGCGCGGCGCCGCGCGCTGTCCTAACCTGCGATCGCAGCCTGCCTGCCGCGCAGCCTAAAGGACCCCGCCCGTGACCGAGCTCTACGCCCTCTCCGCCACCGAGATCGCCGCCCGCGTGGCCGCAAAAACCCTCTCCGCCCGCGAGGCGACCGAGGCCGCCCTGGCCCGGATGGATGCGGTCAACCCCGCCATCAACGCCGTCATCGCGCCCCTGCATGAGGAGGCCCGCGCGGCCGCCGATGCGCTGGATGCCGCCATCGCCCGTGGCGAGAAGCCCGGCATCCTGGCCGGCGTGCCGATCACGGTGAAGGTCAATGCCGACCAGGCGGGCCAGGCCACCACCAATGGCCTGGTGATCCAGAAGGACCACATGGCCGAGATCGACAACCCGGTCATCGCCAACCTGAAGAAGGCCGGCGCGATCATCATCGGCCGTACCAATACCCCGGCCTTCTCGCTGCGCTGGTTCACCTCGAACAACCTGCATGGCGCGACGAAGAACCCCTGGAACCCCGCGATCACCCCCGGCGGCTCCTCGGGTGGCGCGGGTGCGGCGGTGGCGGCGGGCATCGGCGCGGTGGGACATGGCACGGATATCGGTGGCTCGGTGCGCTACCCCGCCTATGCCTGCGGCATCCATGGCATTCGCCCCACGCTGGGCCGGGTGCCGGCCTGGAATGCCTCGCTGCCTGAGCGCGACATTGGCGCGCAGCTGATGGCCACCAGCGGCCCACTCGCGCGCAGCATTGCCGATCTCAAACTGGCGCTGGAGGCGATGAGCGCCCCCGATCTGCGGGATCCCTGGTACACCCCGGTGCCGATGAACGGCCCCCCGGCGCCCAAGCGTGCCGCGCTCTGCATCCGGCCCGAGGGCATGAAGGTGGTGCCCGAGGTGGAGGCCGCGCTGCGCGGGGCCGCCCGCCGCCTGCAGGATGCCGGATACACCGTGGTGGAGCTGGACAATCTGCCGCCGCTGCGCGAGCCGGCGCGTCTGCAATCGCAGCTCTGGCTGAGCAACCTGCCGCGCGGCGGCCTGGCGATGGCCGAGCGTGAGGGCGAGGAGGCCTCCCTCAAGGTTTACGACTACATGCAACGGCTGACCCAGCCCGCCGATTTTTATGGGTTCCAGGATGCTCTGACCGCGCGGTCGGGCTTCCTTCGGCAGTGGATGATGTTCTTCGAGAAGTATCCGGTGGTGATCTGCCCGGTCTCTGGCGAGCTGCCCTTCGCCGACCAGCTCGATGTCAGCAGCTTCGAGGCCTTCCAGGCAGTGCTGGAAGCACAACTCACCCAGGTGGGCCTGCCGCTGATGGGCCTGCCGGGGCTGACCGTCTCCACCGGCATGGTCGGCCGCACCCCGGTGGGCGTGCAACTGCTGGCCGGGCGCTTCCGGGAGGACCTGCTTTTCGCCGCGGGTGCAGCCATCGAGGCGGCGGGCACGCCGCATACCCCGGTGGATCCCGCGTGACGCGCGCGGCCGGGCTGCTGCTGCCGCTACTGTCGCTGCTGGCGGCGTGCGCGGCGCCAGGCCCCGAGCGTGCATGCGCTGGCGCCTTCACCCTGGTGAACCAGGGTGGGCGCGAGATCGAGCAGCTCTATGCCGGCGGCGCGCAGGACCTGCTCGACCCCGGCACCCTGCCCGGCGGCACCCAGCGCAGCTTCTACGCCAGCAATCCCGGCGCGGCCCGGCTGCGGGTCGTTTTCACCGATGGGCGGGCCGTGGAGTTGGGGCCGGTCGATCTCTGCGCGCTGCCGATGGTGGTGGTGAGCGCCACCGGCATTCAGGCGAGCGCGCGATAGAGTGTTTCCAAGCCTTGCGGCTTCGCAAGGCGACTTGGGAAACGCGCAAACAAATAGGGCAGGAGCTTCCACAGCCGCGCTGCCGCCCCCACCGACCCGTATCCGCAGCTGACATCGAGGTGATCTCCGAGGCCATGGCCGTGGCACGAACATTGCCTAGCGGTTAGTCATTGCGGGAGTTCCGGGAGGGCCCGGAGGTCTTTTGCCTCATTTCGGGGCAAAGGGTGGTCCCGACAGCGATACGGGAATGCATCCATGAACCGCCGCCAATTTCTCGCCGCCACCGCCGCAAGCGGCTTGGCAACACCCGCGCTCGCCCAGTCCGGCGCCTGGCCGACCCGCGGTTCCATCCGCCTCGTCGCGCAGTTTCCCCCAGGCGGCCTGGTGGACACCATTTCGCGCCTGCTGGCGCAGCCGCTGAGCCAGGCGCTGGGGCAGACCGTGCTGGTGGAAAACCGCGCCGGCGCCGGTGGCGTGATCGGCACCGATTTCGTCGCCAAGTCTCCGGCTGATGGCTACACGCTGCTGGTCAGCCATGCCTCGGTGCATGTCTTCTCCACCGCCACCCTTCCGACCCTGCCCTTCGACCCGATCACCGACTTCACCCACATGGTGCAGCTCGTCGAGGCACCGAATGTGCTGCTGGTGAAGGCCGACAGCCCCTATCGCACGCTGGAGCAATACATCACCGCGGCACGCACGCGCGCCGTGCGCTTCGGCTCCTCGGGCATCGGCTCTGCGCCGCATCTGCTGGGCGCCATGCTGAGCAGCGAGGCGCGCGCACCCAATCTCGACCATGTGCCGTATCGCGGCAGCGCGCCGGCCCTGCAGGACCTGATGGCCGGGGTGATCGAGAGCTTCATCGACCCCATCACCACCAACGTCGCCATGCTGCGCGACGGCACGCTGCGCTGCCTGGCGGTTTCCACTCCCGCCCGCCTGCCGGCCTTCCCGAATATGCCGACCTTCGCCGAGCTGGGCTTCCCGCGCCTGACCTCCGGCCAGTGGCTCGGCCTCTCGGCGCCCAAGGGCCTGCCGACGCCGATCGTGGAGCGCCTGACCACGCTGGTGCCGGAGATCCTGAAGCAAACAACGCTTGCCGCCCGCTTCGAGGATCTGCAGACCATGCCGCGCAATCCGCCGCTGGTCGGCGGCGCCTTCGTGGCGCAGATCCAGCGCGAGATCACCGAATGGACCGCCGTGGCCCGGCAGTTCAACATCTCGGTCTCGTAAGCCATGGATATCGGTGTTTTCATCCCGATCAACAACAATGGCTGGCTGATCTCGGAAAACGCGCCGCAATATATGCCGAGCTTCGAGCTCAACAAGCAGGTCGTGCAGAAGGCGGAAGCCTGCGGCATGGATTTCGCGTTGAGCATGATCAAGCTGCATGGTTTCGGCGGGAAGACCGAGTTCTGGGACCATGGGCTGGAGAGTTTTACCCTGATGGCCGGCCTTGCGGCGGTGACGTCGAAGATCAAGCTCTTCGCCTCCACCGCCGTGCTGACCATCCCGCCCGCCATCGTGGCGCGAATGGCTGTGACGATCGACAACATCTCGGGCGGGCGTTTCGGCGTGAACCTCGTCTCGGGCTGGCACAAGATCGAATACAGCCAGATGGGCCTCTGGCCGGGCGATGCGCATTTCGGCAAGCGCTACGACTACTCAACGGAATACGTCACCATTTTGAAGGAACTCTGGGAAACCGGAGAAAGCGACTTCAAGGGCGACTACTTCCAGATGGATAAGTGCAAGCTGAGCCCGGGGCCCAGCTCGCGCATCCCCATCGTCTCGGCCGGACAGTCCGACCGGGGCATGGAGTTCGGCGCGACCTATTGCGACTACAATTTCTGCCTGGGCGAGGGCGTGAACGACCCGCAGAAATGCGCCGAGGTTCCGGCCCGCGTTCTGAAGCATGCCCAAAAAACCGGCCGTCAGGTGGGTGCCTATATGCTCTACATGGTCGTCTCGGACGAAACGGACGAGGCGGCACTGGCGAAATGGGACAGCTACGAGAAGGGCGCTGACCGGGCTGCGCTGGCGCATCTGCTGGGCCATGCGGCGGCGGATGTGAACACGCAGGACACGTCGATGGCCGCGGCGGTGCAGCGCAACCCCTCGCCCATCAACTTCAACATGGGCACGGTGGTTGGCAGCTATGCCACCTGCGCCATGCTGCTGGACGAGGTGGCGGCGATGCCGGGTGTAGCCGGCATTATGCTGTGCTTTGACGATTTCATCATCGGCATGGATGCGTTTGCGGAGAAGATCCAGCCGTTGATGGTGTGCCGGCAGGATAGGCTGGCGGAGGCGGCCTGAGTTTGGATGGCCGAGGGCTCAGCCCTCGGCCAGCATGCTCACATGGGCGGCGACGACCTTCCAACCCTCGGGCATGCGCACCCAGGTTTGGCTTTGCCGGCCCCTCTTCCCGCCGTTCACCAGCCTGTATTCCGTGTTGGCCGTCGCAAAATCACGACCGAAGGTGGTGATGCGGGTGTTCTCCAGAACCCGCGCCCGCGCCGCGTGTTGCTGCGATGTGCGGTTGGCCCGAAACGCCGCAATCTCGGCATGGCTGCGCAGATTTTCACCGATCCCATAGCGCAACGTCAGTGGGTGCTCCCAGAAGCTGTCATTGAGCACCGCCACGTCATTCTCAGCCAGGCCATTGTCGTAGCGTTCGAAGGCAGCGGTGACCTCTGCCACGATCTCGGGAATGTTCAGTTCGTACATGGCTCAGCCTCGACATCGGGGATTGAAACGCCCCGATGCTCCCTCACCACGCCGCAACCGGCAAGCCGCCGTCAGCCCGCCGCTTCCGGCGCCTTCTCTGCCTCGCCATCGCCATCGCCGTCGCTTTCGGGCTTTGGCAGTGCGCCGGCGCTGGCCTCGAAGAACTCGAAGGTCAGCTTGCCATCGGCAAAGCCCACCTTGACCGAGCCACCCTTGGCCAGCTTGCCGAAGAGAAGTTCCTCGGCCAGCGGCTTCTTCACATGCTCCTGGATCACCCGGGCCAGCGGCCGCGCGCCATAGAGCGGGTCGTAGCCCCGCTCGCTCAGCCATTCCTTGGCCGCCGAGGACAGTTCGATCGTCACGTTCCGGTCGGCCAGCTGGGCCTCCAGCTGCATGACGAACTTCTCGACCACCTGGGCCACGATTTCCTGGCTCAGCCCGGCGAAGGGGATCACCGCATCCAAACGGTTGCGGAATTCCGGGGTGAACATGCGCTTGATCGCATCCTCATCCTCGCCCTGCCGCGTCGTCCGCTCAAAGCCGATGGTGTTCTTCGCCATGTCGGAGGCGCCCGCATTCGTCGTCATGATCAGGATGACGTTGCGGAAATCCACCGTCTTGCCGTTGTGGTCGGTCAGCTTGCCGTGGTCCATCACCTGCAGAAGGATGGCGAAAAGGTCCGGATGGGCCTTCTCGATCTCATCGAGCAGCAGCACGCAATGCGGATGCTGGTCGATGCCATCCGTCAGCAAGCCGCCCTGGTCGAAGCCGACATAGCCCGGCGGCGCGCCGATCAGCCGCGAGACCGAGTGCCGCTCCATATACTCCGACATGTCGAACCGCAGCAGCTCGATGCCCAGCGTCTTGGAAAGCTGCTTGGCCACCTCCGTCTTGCCGACACCGGTCGGGCCACTGAACAGGTAGTTGCCGATCGGCTTCTCCGGCTCCCGCAACCCCGCCCGGGCCAGCTTGATCGCGGCCGATAGCGCCTCGATCGCCCGGTCCTGGCCGAACACCATCGACTTCAGGTCGCGCTCCAGGTTGCGCAGCGTCTCCTTGTCATCGGAGGACACGCTCTTGGCCGGAATGCGCGCGATCTTGGCGACTACTTCCTCGACATCCTTCAAGGTGACCGTCTTGCGTCGCTTGTTTTCCGGTAACAGCATCCGCGAGGCGCCCGCTTCATCGATCACATCGATCGCCTTGTCGGGCAGCTTGCGGTCATGGATGTACTTGGCAGATAGCTCCACCGCCGCGCGGATCGCTTCGGGCGTATAGCGCACCTTGTGGTGCTTCTCGTAGTTGGCCTTCAGCCCCTGCAGGATCTTCACCGCATCTTCGACATTGGGCTCGTTGACGTCGATCTTCTGGAACCGCCGGACCAACGCCCGGTCTTTTTCGAAGTGCTGGCGATATTCCTTGTAGGTGGTGCTGCCGATGCAGCGCATCGTGCCCTGCGCCAAGGCCGGCTTGAGCAGGTTCGACGCATCCATCGCGCCGCCGGAGGTGGCGCCCGCGCCGATCACCGTATGGATTTCGTCGATGAAGAGGATGGCGCCCGGGTGGTTCTCCAGCTCGGAGACCACGGCCTTCAGCCGCTCCTCGAAATCGCCGCGGTAGCGCGTGCCTGCCAGCAGCGAACCCATATCAAGCGAGAAGATGGTGCACTTCAACAACACCTCGGGCACGTCGCCCTCGATGATGCGCTTGGCCAGGCCCTCGGCGATCGCCGTCTTGCCCACGCCGGGCTCACCGACATAGAGCGGGTTGTTCTTGGTCCGCCGGCACAGGATCTGGATGGTGCGCTCAATCTCATGGTCGCGGCCGATCAGCGGGTCGATCTTCCCGGCCTGCGCCTTCTTGTTCAGGTTCACGCAATAGGTGGTCAGCGCGTCCTGATTGTTCTTCCCGCCGCGGGGCTTTTCCTCCTTCTCCGGCTGCTCGCCATCGTTGGATTCAGCCTTGGAGGTGGGTGCGCCCTGCACATTGCGCGATGCGCTGCGGCCCGGCGCCTTGGCGATGCCATGGCTGATGAAGTTCACCGCATCGAGCCGCGTCATGTCCTGCAACTGCAGGAAGTAGACGGCATGCGATTCCCGTTCGGAGAACAGTGCTACCAGCACATTGGCGCCTGTGACCTCATCGCGTCCCGAGCTCTGCACATGGATCGCAGCCCGCTGCACCACCCGCTGGAAGCCGGCGGTGGGCTTGGGGTCGCCGGCGCGTTCCGTCACCAGCCCCGCGAGGTCCTTGTCGAGAAATTCCGTGAGATCGCGCTTGAGCTTGTCCACATCCACCCCGCAGGCGCGGAGCACAGTGGTCGCGTCCGCATCCTCGCCGAGGGCGAGTAGCAGGTGTTCCAGCGTCGCATATTCGTGGCGGCGGTCATTCGCCAGGGCAAGCGCGCGGTGGAGCGTCTGTTCCAAATTCCGTGACAACATCGGCAACGCTCCTTCGTCTGATCGTTAAAAGGTGGTGACACTCCCGCCGGTCGTCACGATCTTGACAAGCGACATTGTGGATTACTCTTTCTCAATGGTGCATTGGAGTGGGTGCTGGTTCTGGCGTGCCAGATCCATCACCTGGGTCACTTTCGTTTCGGCCACCTCATAGGTGAACACGCCACACACCCCCACGCCCCTTCGATGCACATGCAGCATGATCCGCGTCGCTTCGTCACGATTTTTCTGAAAAAATCGTTCCAGAACGTGAACGACAAACTCCATGGGCGTGTAGTCGTCGTTCAGCATCAGCACCTTGTACATGGCGGGCTTCTTGGTCTTCGGCCGCGGCTTGGTGACGACCGTCGTGCCCGGGCCGCCCGCCCCGTTACCGGGGCCGCCATTGCTATCCTTGTCGTCGCTCATCCGTACCATCTGCCTGACCATTTTGCGGAACAACCATCATGCGCAATTGCACCGGATATGAGGATATCGGGTGCGGGGCCCCGAACGGAAGGGTGTCGAAGCCTAGCAGCAAAGAATGAAGAAAAGAAAAGGGCCCGCGATGGCCCGCGACGGGGTTTTCCCCTGCGCGGACCATGCGGGCCCATTGTCTCGGGCCGGGCGGCATGGCCGCCCGGGCTCCGGCATCAGGCCGCGATCGGGCGGGCCAGCTTCTCGACGGCAACGGTCACGCGGGCAGAAATCGGCGCGAAGGCCTCTTCGGCGACCTTCATCGCGGCTTCCTGCAGCTTGGTCGCATCGGCCATCGACTTCTCGAAGGCGGTGCGGGCCAGGCTGGCCTGCAAATCGGCCACATCCTTGAGCGACTTGGCGGCGGTCATCGCCTTCACGCCCTCCAGGGTGTGGTCGGACAGGCCCTGCATGGTGGCGACCATCTGGCGGCCGAGATCCTGCACGCCGGTGAAATAGACCTGGGCGGCCTTGGTGAAGGCTTCCACATTGCCACGGCCGAAAGCGGTCGCTTCCTCGGCGGCCTTGGTCATGTCGGTGGCGGTCTTCTGCGCCTGCTCCATGCTCTTCTCGATCACGATGCGGGCCTGGGTGGTGCCTTCCTCGAGGATCTTCTGGGCTTGGGCGCCGGTGCTGGCGGCGGCGTCAGCGACGAGCTGGGTGACGTCGGCTGCGGCGACGATGGTCTTGGTCTTTGCGGGCATGTTATTCCCCGGCGTACCGGGCCTCTTGCTGTAGCGGCCAGAAACCCCGGCCAGGTTGATGAAATAATGCGTTTTGCTGCGGTGCAGCACGACGCCTATCTAGGCCGGCGATCTGGCCATTGCAAGCAAAATGGTGCACTGCACAAAAACTTCCGACCCGTCGTTTCGGCGCGCTCCCACCGGCTGACAGACATTCAGGACAAACCTTTGAACCGACACTTGAAGTTTCCAGCATCAACGCCGCGCAAAGCCATGGACAGCGCCGCGCCCCAAACGCTAAACCTGGGCGTACGGTCGCTCCGGGGGGCGCGCTCCGTCAGGCATTGGGGGCTGGGATGAGAGTTTGGGCCATTGGGCTGGGCATGGCACTTGCGATTTTTGTCGCGGCCGCACCCGCTCACGCGGAAATCACCAATCGCGGGAACTACGCAGCCATCGTGCTCGACAGCCGCGGCCAGGTGCTGCATGCGACGAATGCCGATGACCCTCGGTTTCCCGCCAGCCTGACCAAGATGATGACGCTCTACATGCTGTTCGAGGCGATGCGGGATGGCCGCGTTCAGCCAGGCACCCGCATCACGATGAGCGCCGAAGCCGCCTCCCGCCCGCCCTCCAAGCTGGGCCTGCCGGCCGGTTATTCGCTGGAACTCGAAGACGCCATCCTGGCCGTCGTCACCCGTTCGGCCAATGACGTCGCCGCCGCCATTGCCGAGCATCTCGGCGGCACCGAGGACCGCTTTGCCCAGATGATGACCCAGCGCGCGCGCTCGCTCGGTATGACGCGCAGCACCTTCCGCAACGCCTCTGGCCTGCCCGACCCCGAACAGCAGACCACGGCGCGCGACATGGCCCTGCTGGGCAGCCGGCTGCAGGCCGATTTTCCCCGGCAATACGCCTACTTCAGCACCACATCCTTTCGCTGGAACAACCGCGTCATCCACAACCACAACCACATGCTCAGCGCCTATGAGGGCATGGACGGCATCAAGACTGGCTACACGCGATGGAGCGGCTTCAACATCGTGACCTCTGCGCGGCGCGACGGCGTGCGACTGGTGGGTGCGGTGATGGGTGGCGGCTCCTGGGTGGAGCGCGACCGGCAGATGGCCGAGTTGATGGATGATGCCTTCCAGCGCGCCGGCGTGGCGCGCCGCGCCAACAGCTATGACGTCACGCAGACCAATCGCGGCAGCATGGCACGCGAGGCGGAACCGCGGAACGCGGCGCGGCTGGTGCCGGGTCCGCGGGTTGCCTCAGGGCGCAATGTCGCGCCCTCCGCCTCGCCGGGCCGCCCGGCCGCCCAGGTTCTGGCACGTGGGCCCCGGCAGCCTGTGCCCGTGCTGGCATCGGCCAATACCCGGGCGCCGGCACCGGCGGCACAGCCGCAGCGGCATGCCACCGCCCGGGCCACCACGCCGCCGCGCGCGGCACCCCGCCCCGCCGTAGCTCAGGCGCCCCGCACCGCGCCGCCGCCGGTTGCCCGGCCGCGCGCGGTCGAGTTGCGCGAGCCGGCGACCCGCGCCAACCCCGCGCGGCCAGTGACGCGGACCTGATACGTCAGGCGGGCATCATGGTGGCGTGATGGTGCGCCATCAGCCAGCGGCCGCCATGCAACTCGAAAACATTCGTCGTCATCGCGTCGAACCGCACCGCATTGCCATTGGCTGCGACACGGCCGGTGATGTTCTCCAGGCTCGCCACCACAGCCACATCGCCGGTCACCCGGATGCTCGGCTGCGGCATATCCACGGTAAGCTCGGAGAAGCGGGCGAAGACCTCCTCCCACGACCGTCGAACCGCCGCCCAGCCGACCATGGCTGTGCGGTCACGCGGATGCACTGCGATGACCCTGTCATCCTGGACGCAGAGCGCGGCCAATGCCTCGATGTCGCGCCGCGACGTGGCCGCGTCGAAGGCTCGGTTGGCGGCGCGCACAGCCTCGATGGCCGCTGGCTGCGCCAGGGCGCTGGCGACGGGCAAAGCGACCAGGCCGGCGACCGAAAGGGCACCGAGGTTTCTACGCTGCATGACTGATCTCCTGTTTTGAGCATGTAAGGCCCAGTCATGGTATCTGAGGTGCTAGGTGACCGCAAAGCCTGACGCGTCAGGCCATCGCCCCGCGGGCCGCCACCGGCCACAGGCATTCCACCCGGCCGCGCCGCACGCCGACGTACCAGTCGTACCGGTCCACCGTCGGGTCGCAATGCGCCGGCACCAGGCGCAGCTTGTCGCCGCAGGCCGGCCGCGTGCCGTCGCGCACCAGGATCTTGCCGTGCTCGTCGGAGGCGCCGACATACTCCAGACCCGGCAGCCCCTGAACCAACGGGAAGCCGCTATCGGTCGGCATCGCCTTGTGGCCGGCATCCACCACCGCCACGCCAGGCACCGCCGTGCTCATCACGGTCGCCAGCACGAAAAGGGATTGCCGGAACGGCGGCGCGCCCTGGTTGCGGGCATAATCGGCATCCATGAAGGCGTAGGAGCCGGCCTGGATTTCGGTATAGACGCCGCTCGCCGCCTCCTGCGCGAAGGTGCCGGTGCCCGCGCCGCCCACGATGGGGCAGGCCAGTCCCTGTTGCCGCAGCTGCTCCACCGTGCGGCGCGCGTCGGAGATGGCGGAATCAATGGCCGCCGCCCGGGCTTCCGGGGCACGAATATGCTGCGCGCTGCCCTGATAGGCCTGAATGCCACCGAATATCAGATGCGGGCTGGCGGCGATGTACTGCGCCAGTTCCACCGCATCGGGCCCTGGCCGCACCCCGCAACGCGCACCCCCTACGTCAATCTCCACCAGCACGGTAATGCGCCGCCCGCAGGCCGCGGCCGCGCCGGCGATGGCATCGACCTGGCCACGGTCATCGACGCAGATGCCCACCTTGGAAATACTGTTCAGCGCTGCCAGCCGCGCCAGTTTCCGCGGGCCGACGACCTCGTTGGTGACCAGAATATCAGGGATACCGCCCCAGGCGAGCACCTCGGCCTCCGCCACCTTCTGCACGCATTGGCCCACCGCGCCGCGTTCCATCTGCAGCCGCGCGATGACAGGGGATTTGTGCGTCTTGGTATGCGCCCGCAATTTCGTCCCGGTGGGCGCCAGGGCGGCCGCCATGGCGTCGAGATTGGCCTCGAAGGCGTCGAGGTCGAGCAGCAGCGCGGGGGTATCCACCTCCTGCTCGTGCATGCCTGGTTCGGCTGGGGGTGGTTGCATGGCGAATCTCCTGATCAGCCCCCATCTTGCGGCGATGTTCCCCACCAATCCAGATGTGCTCGTCATCGGCGCCGGCGCCGCCGGCATCAGCGCGGGGCGGGCCTGCCTGGCGCGAGGCCTCACCTGCCTGCTCCTGGAGGCCGGGCCGGAGGTCGGCGGCCGGGCGGTGACGCGCGATCTGGGCGCGGCGCCCTTCGACCTCGGCGCGACCTGGCTGCATGATGCGGACACCAACCCGCTCACCGCCTTCGCCGCTGATGCGCTGGACCACGACACGGTGCGCGAGCGGCATTTCTGGATGGGCGACCGCTGGGCCACCCCCGCCGAGATCCGCGCCCACCACCTGGCCGAGCATGCCTTCTTCGATGCGCTGGATGCCGCCGCCGATGGCCCCGACCGCCCGGTGGGCGATGTGGCGCCCCATGGCGGCTTCTGGGATGCCACGGTCAGGCATTGGCAGGGTGCGCAGATCCAGGCGCGCGAGGTGGAATTGCTGTCGCTGCGGGACCAGCTCGAAAACGACCTCGAGGGCCCCAACCTGTTGCCGCGCCAGGGGATGGGCGCGTTGCTCGCCGGCCTCGCCACGGGCCTGCCGGTTCGGCTGAATTCGACGGTCGCGAGTCTCGACTGGTCAGGCCCCGGAGTGGTCGCGCGGGGCGTATTCGGCACGGTGCGGGCAGGGGCGGCGATCGTCACCGTCTCCACTGGTGTGCTGGCTTCGGGCGCCATACGCTTCGCGCCGGAACTGCCGGCGCGCCATACCCAGGCGGTGCACGACCTGCCGATGGGGCTGCTGAACAAATTCGGCTTTCGCTGCGACGACCGGCTGGGGATTGCGCCGTTCCACGGCGTCAGGGTGCTGGTGACGGCGCAAAATCCCCGTCCGATGAGTTGGGTGATGTGGCCTTTCGGGGCGGATCACTGCTTCGGCTTCGTCGGCGGGGAGCGCGCCTGGGCCTTGTCCGCGCAAGGGCCGGCGGCGACCGAGGCGGCGGCCCGGGCAGAATTTGCTTCGATCTTCGGGCCAGGGCATCTCGGTGCGGCCTTGGTCAGCGATTGGGGCGAAAACCCGCGCTTTCGCGGCAGCTACAGCCAGGCCCGGCCAGGGGCGCTGGCGGCGCGCTCGACCCTGGCCGAGCCGCTGGGGCGCCTGTGCTTCGCCGGCGAGGCGACGCATCGTGGCCTCGCCGGCACCGTCGGCGGCGCTTGGCTGGAGGGTGAGAGGGCGGTGGCCGCGCTGGCGTGAGGCGGAGCACGACAGTGCTGTTGCCGTCATCCCGGTCCCTGCCAACGGGATGCGTCAGCGTCCCGCCGATGCCACCGCAAAGGTTCAGGCCCTAATCCGCCCTGATGCCCGCCGCGCGGATGATGGGTTCCCACTTTGCCATCTCGCTGGCGAGGAAGGCTGTGGCCGAGGCCGGCGTGCTGCCCTGCACCACCTCCATCGCCATCTCGGTAAGCCGCGGTGCGACCTGGGTGACGGCGCGGGTAACGGCGGCATGGATGGCGCTGACCACCGGTGCTGGTGTGCCGGCGGGTGCCATCACCATGTGCCATGTATAGGCCTCGTAGCCGGGGACGCCGCCTTCGATAAAGGTCGGGATATTGGGCGCCAGGCTGCTACGCTGGGCGGTGGAAATACCAAGCGGCCGCAGCGCGCCGCGGTTGATCTGCCCCAGGGCGCCCGCCGCGACCTCGATGATCATGGGGATGCGCCCGGCCAGGACATCGGGATAGGCCGCCGAGGAGCCGCGGAAGGCGATATGGTTCATCCGCAACCCGCCTGCCTGGTGCAGGAAGAGCTCGCTGGCCAGATGGACCGCGCCGCCATTGCCGCTCGAGGCGTAGTCGTAGCGCCCGGGATTGGCGCGGATGAGCGCGATGAATTCCGCCATGGTGCGGGCCGGGAAGTCGTTGTTGATCAGCATGATCATCGGCACCTGGCCGACCAGCGCGATAGGCTGGAAATCCGCCACCGGGTCGAAGGGCAGCCGGTCGAACATCGCCCGCGTCACGGCGTGGCCCACGGTGGTGTAGAGGATGGTGAGGCCATCCCTGGGCGCCTTTGCCACCATGTCCGTGCCGATCACCACGCCCGAGCCGGTGCGGTTTTCCACCACGATGCGGTTGGGCAGATTGCGCGACATTTCCTCGGCCAGCAGGCGGGCCGGCACGTCGGTCGGGCCGCCGGCGGCGAAGGGCACGATCAGGCGGACGGGCTGGCTGGGCCATTCGGACTGAGCATGCGCGATGGCAGGCAGGCTGGCAGCGGCGGCCAGCAGGGCGCGGCGGTTCATGAACTTCTCCTCATATTTGGGAGGAGAATGGGGTGGCGGAGGCCTGTCCGCAAGAAGCCTCAGTCGGCGCGGATGCCGGCGGCGCGGATGATGGGTTCCCATTTCGCGATCTCGGCTGCCAGGAAAGCGGCCGCGGAGGCGGGCGTGCTGCCCTGGGTCACATCCATCGCCAGCTCGGTCAGGCGCGCTGCGATGGCGGGGGTGGCGACGGCACGGTTCACTGCGGCGTTGATCGCATCGATCACCGGCGGTGACGTGCCGGCGGGTGCCATCACCATATGCCAGCTCTGCACCTCATAGCCCGGCAGGCCGGCTTCCATGAAGGTGGGGATGTCCGGCGCCAGCGGGCTGCGTCGGGCGGAGGAAATGGCCAGCGGCCGTAGCGCGCCACGCTGTACCAGGGGAAGGGCGGCACTGCCGACCTCGATGACCAGCGGGATGCGCCCGGCCAGCAGGTCCGGCACAGCCGCCGCCGTGCCGCGGAAGGTCACGTGGTTCATCTGCAACCCACCGCCCGATCGCAGGAAGAGCTCAGTCGCGAGATGCACCGAGCTGCCATTGCCGGCCGAGGCATAATCGAAGCGGCCGGGATTGGCCCGCACCAGGGCGATCAGCTCGGCCAGGGTGCGGGCGGGAAAGTCGTTGTTCACCAGCATGATCATCGGAACCTGGCTGATCATCGCGACGGGGGTGAAATCCGCGATCGGGTCATAGGACAGCCGCGGGAAGACGGCGCGGGCGAAGGCATGTGCCACCGTGCCATAGAGCAGCGTTTGGCCGTCCTTCGCTGCGCGCGCAACCATCTCGGTACCCACCACCACGCCGGAGCCTGTGCGGTTCTCCACCACGATGCGGTTGCGCAGAAAGCCCGACATAGCCTCTGCCACGATGCGCGCGGGAACATCGGTTGGGCCGCCGGCGGCGACGGGGACAATAAGGCGGACGGGTTGGGCTGGCCAATCGGATTGAGCGCTTGCAGCGAAAGGGGCGGCGGCGGCAAGGAGGGTGCGGCGTGCGATCATGGCCGGGAATCTCCCGGCCGGGCCCTCAGGCGGCAAGCCGCTTTCCCGTCCCGGCATCGAACAAATGCAGGCATTCCAGCGGCAGAATGAGCTCCAGTGGCCCTTCCGTGGTCACCTCGCCCGGCAGGCGGGCAGTCATCTGCGTGCCATCGCGCAGGCGGCCATGCGCCACGGTCTCGCTGCCCAGCGGCTCCAGCAATTCGACATTCATGGTGATGCCCTCGAAGCCCGGCGCCAGATGCTCCGGACGTATGCCGAGCGTCACCTTATGCCCATCGGCCAGGGAAGGAGTGCCGGGCACATGCAGCTTGAGCCCGAGGTCGAGCCGCACCGCGCCGCCCTCCATCGTGCCAGCCAAAAAATTCATGGCGGGGCTGCCGATGAAGCTGGCGACATAGGTATCGGCGGGCCGCGACCAGATCTCCATCGGCGTCGCCACCTGCGCGGCGTGCCCCTGATGCATCACCACCAGCCGGTCACCCAGGGTCATCGCCTCCACCTGGTCATGCGTGACGAAGAGCGACGTCACCCCCAGGCGACGCTGCAGCCGCTTGATCTCGGCGCGCATCTGCACCCGCAGCTTGGCATCGAGGTTGGAGAGCGGTTCGTCGAACAGGAACAGCTTGGGCTCGCGCACAATGGCCCGGCCCATCGCCACGCGCTGACGCTGGCCGCCGGAAAGTTCGCGCGGGCGGCGTTCCAGCAATGCCTCGATGCCCAGCAGGCCGGCGGCCTGGGCGACACGCCGGCGGATATCCTCGGGCGCCATGCGGCGGATCTTCAGCCCATAGGCCATGTTCTGGAACACGCTCATATGCGGGTAGAGCGCGTAGTTCTGGAACACCATGGCCACGTCGCGCTCGGCCGGGTCGAGACCTGTCACATCCTGCCCGCCGATATCGACCTGGCCGGATGTCGCGAATTCCAGGCCGGCCACGATCCGCAGCAAGGTGGATTTGCCGCAGCCCGAGGCGCCGACAATGACAATCATCTCGCCCTCTGCCACGTCGAGATCGACGCCATGCAGCACCGGGGTGGCGCCGAACTGCTTGCGGATATTGCTGAGCTTGAGGGTAGCCATCTACTTCTCGGTCTCCGTCAAGCCCTTGATGAACCAGCGCTGCATCAGCACCACGACGGCCACGGGCGGCAGCATCGCCATCACCGCCGTGGCCATGATGATGTTCCATTCATTCTGCGAATCGCCCGTACCGATCATTTTCGTAAGGCCGACAACGATGGTCTCCAGCGAGCGGTCATTGATGATCAGCAGCGGCCAGAGATACTGGTTCCAGCCATAGATGAAGAGGATGACGAAGAGCGCCGCGATGTTGGTCACACTGAGCGGCAGCACCACGTCGCGGAAGAAGCGTAGCGGCCCCGCGCCATCGACCTTCGCCGCCTCCACATATTCGCGCGGAATGGTCAGGAAGAACTGCCGGAACAGCAGCGTGGCCGTGGCCGAAGCGAGAAGCGGCACAACCAGCCCCGTCATCGAATTGGTCAGCGAGAGATTCACCATGACCTGAAATGTGGGGATGATGCGCACCTCCACCGGCAGCATCAGCGTGATGAAGATCAGCCAGAAGGCCAGCATGCGGCCGGGGAAGCGGAAGAACACGACCGCGAAGGCCGAGATCAGCGAGATCGCGATTTTTCCCGCCGCGATGCATAGCGCCATGATCAGCGAATTGACCAGCATCAGCCCCGCGGGCGAGCCCTGTATGCGACCGCCGCCGGTGCCCGCCCAGGCGTTGCTGTAATTCTCGATGCCGAGCGCCCCGGGCGTCAGCGGCACATCGCCACGGCCTATCGTGCTTGCATCATGCGTGCTGCCGATCAGGGTGATGAAAATGGGGAAGGCGAAGACCAGCACCCCCAAGCCCAACCACAGATAGGCCATCGGCGCGCGGCGCATCAGTAATGCACCCGGCGCTCGACATAGCGGAATTGCACGAAGGTGAGCCCCACCACCAGGATCATCAGGATCACGCTCTGCGCGGCGGACGAGCCGAGGTTCAGGTTCACCACGCCATCGGTATAGACGCGATAGATCAGCGTCTCCGTGGCCTTGCCCGGCCCCCCCTGGGTGAGTGAATGGATCACCCCGAAAGTGTCGAAGAAGGCGTAAACCAGATTCACCACCAGCAGAAAAAACGCGGTGGGCGAGAGCAGCGGAAACACCACGGTCCAGAAACGGTATCGCGGGCTGGCGCCATCGATCGCCGCCGCTTCCAGCACGGATTTCGGGATACTCTGCAACCCGGCCAGGAAGAAGATGAAGTTGTAGCTCACCTGCTTCCAGGCCGATGCCACGATCACCAGCAGCATCGCCTGGTCGCCATTCAACTTGTAGTCCCAGGGGATGCCGGCCGCGTTCAGCATGCGGCCGAAAATGCCGATATTCGGGTGGAACATGAACAGCCACAGCACCGCCGCCACCGCTGGCGCCACGGCATAGGGCCAGATCAGCAGCGTCTTGAAGGCCGAGGAGCCGCGGATATTGCGGTCCGCCTGCACCGCCAGGAACAGCGCCACGGCCAGGGCAAGCCCGGCCACGGCGCCGGCGAAGAACAGGGTGCGCCCGAAGGCCGCCAACCATGTCGGGTCCGAGAAGACGTCAGAGAAATTCTCGAACCCGACGAATTCCGAACGCAGCCCGAAGGCATCCTCGCGCAGCAGCGACTGCCACACCGCCTGCCCCGCCGGCCAGAAAAAGAACAGGCCGGTGATGACGAGTTGCGGCAGCAACAAAAGCCACGGCAGCGCCGTCCCCCGGAAGAGGTAGGAGGCCGGCGCCGGGCGGCTCACGCGCGGTTCGACCGTTCGAAGTTGCGCAGCACCACATTGCCGCGCGTCGTGCTGGCGGTGAGTGCGGCCTGCGGCGCCTGCTGGCCCTGCAGCGCGCGCTCCATCTCCTCCTGCATGATCACGCGGATCTCGACGAAGCCACCCAGGCGGATGCCGCGGGTATTGCCCGTCATCTGGCCGCCGCCGCGCAGCAACTGCTGGATGGGAATGTCGGCGCCCGGGTTCTGCGTGTAAAAGCCGCTGGCGCGGACCTGCTCGAAGGCCGTCTTGGTCACGGGCAGGAAGCCGGTCTCGGTGTGCCAGGCCGCGGCCACGCGGGGCTGCGCCAGGAAGGCGAAAAATTCGGCGATGCCACGATTTTCATCGGCCGAGCGGGTCGCGTTCGGGCCGCGGTTCATCGCCCAGAAGCTGGCGCCACCGATGATGGAGTTCAGCGGCGCACCCGATACGTCGTCGTAATAGGGCAGCATCGCGACACCCATATTCGCCACCCCACCGGGCAATTCGCGCACGAAGCGGGCGCGGGCGCCAGAGCTGGCATGGATGATGGCGGCCGAGCCGTTGGCGAAGAGTGCATCGCCCGCGCCATCGCGTCCGCCCCAGCGGAATTGATTCTCGCGCCCCATTTCCACCAGGGTGTTTAGATGCCGCAGCATCAGCGGGTTGTTGATCGCCAGCTCCGCATTCAGGCCCAGGAAGCCGTTTTCCTGGGTTGCGATCGGCGTGTTGTGCAGCGCGCTCACCTGCTCGACCTGGCACCAGGTGGGCCAGGCGGTTGTGAAGGGCATCTCGTGGCCGGCCGCACGCAGGCGGGTGGTGGCGGCGCGCATTTCTGCCCAGGTCGCCGGCGCCTTTTCCGGGTCGAGTCCGGCGCGGCGGAAGGCGTCCTTGTTGTAGAACATGATGGCCGTGGAGGAGTTGAACGGCATCGACATCATCCGCCCATCGGCCAGGCTGTAATAGCCCTTCACCGCCGGCAGATAGTCGTCGAAATCAATGCGAACGCCGGTCTCGGCCAGCAGCTCATGCAGCGGCTTCACCGCGCGGCCCGCGGCCATCATCGTGCCGGTGCCGACCTCGAACATCTGCACGATATGCGGCGCGGTGGAGGCGCGGAAGCCGGCGATGGCGGCCACCATCGTCTCGGGGTAGGAGCCGCGGAAGCTGGCGACGATCTTGAAGCGGCTCTGGCTCTCGTTGAACTGGTTGGCGATGCCCTCCAGCAACCCGCCCAGGGGCTGCGGCAGGCCATGCCAGAATTGCAGCTCGATCGGGCCGCCCTGGGCCCATGAGGGCGCTACTGCGGGGGCGGCGACAAGGCTGGCCGAGGCCAGGCCGAGGGTGCGGCGCTTCATACGGAATTCTCCCTTTGGGGGTGTTATTGGCTGGCGGCAGGTAGCCTTCCAGCATTGCGGTCCGATGGCAAGTTTGTGACAGGCACGTGAAGCGGATTGCCTGTCAGTAAGGTTACGTCACTGCCACCAGCCGGGCGTAGAGGTCCGGGTCCGTCGCGCCCTCTGTGCCGAAGACCAGCACGCGGCTGTTCGGCCCCAGTCCCAGCGCACCGGCGCGCCCAGCCAGGATGGCGCCCACCAGCCCCGCCACCGCGGATTCACCGGCGACGATGCCAAGCGCCGCCAGGGCGCGCATGGCCTCCACGGCGGCGGAATCGGGCACGGCCATGAAGGCATGGGCGGCGCGTTCCAACTCCTGCCAGGCCAACATGCTGGGCTCGCCACAGGCCAGGCCGGCCATCAGCGTCGGCAGCTCGCCCTCCACCACGCGGATCTCGCCGGCCTCGGCGCTGAGCAGCAGGCAGGCGGCCTCGTCGGGTTCCACCACGATCAGCTTGGCGGGAATGCGTCGGGCCCGAAGCTGCACCGAGACGGCGGCCGCCACCCCGCCGACGCCGCCTTGCACGAAGACATGGGTGGGCGGCTCGGGCATTTCGGAAAGCGCCTCCTCGGCCATCAGCCGATAGCCCTGCATCACGTCGCGCGGCGGCTCGGTATAGCCGGGCCAGGAGGTATCACTGATGACGTGCCAGCCATTGGCCTCCGCCGCCGCGGAGGCGGCGCGCACACTGTCATCGTAATTGCCCGGCACCTCGCGCACCTCGGCGCCGTAGGCGGCGATGGCATCGCGCCTGCCCTGACTGACATGTTCATGCACGAAGATGACACAGCCGGCATTGCACTGCCTGGCGCCCCAGGCGACGGAGCGGCCGTGATTGCCGTCGGTGGCGCAGGTCACGGTGACGGCAGGCTGATGGGCCCCGGCAAACACCTCCGCCCCGGTGGCGCGGATGCCGGCGCGGGCCAGCTCCCCCACCACCAGTTTTTGTACCGCATAGGCGCCACCCAGCGCCTTGAAGGAGCCCAGGCCGAAGCGCCCGGCCTCGTCCTTGTAGTGCAGGCTGGCAAAACCTTGTGCCGGCAGCGCGCGCAGCGGCGTGGGTTCATAGCCCGGCCAGGCGGTGATTTCCGCCGAGGCGCGGCGAAAACCGCCCTCGGTCAGCACCACCACCCCAGGCACACCCTGGCGCGGATTGAGGAAGAGGCGGTAGGGATGGTCCGTGATCATGGCGCCATGCTGCGCGAGAAAACCTTGGGGGGCGAGATGCACATCACCATTCTGGGCGGGGCCGGGTTTCTGGGCCGCAAGCTGGCGGCCCGGCTGGCGGCGGAAGGCCGGGCCACATCGCTCACCCTGTTCGACATGGTGGCCCCCGCAGCGCTGGACGCGCCCTTTCCGGTGCGCTGTCTGGCCGGCGATGTTGCCGACCCCGCCGCCCTGGCCGCCGCCATCCCGCCGGAGACGGATATCATCTTCCACCTCGCCGCCGTCGTCAGTGCGGCGGCCGAGGCGGATTTCGACCTGGGCCTGCGCGTGAACCTGCACGGCACCCTGGCCGTCATCCAGGCCGCCCGGGGTTGCGCAAAACCTCCACGAGTTGTCTTCACCAGCTCCGTCGCGAGCTTCGGCGGCGGGCAGAGCGCCATCCTCGACGATGATGCAAGGCAGCTTCCCGCCAACAGCTACGGCGCCCAGAAAGCGGCGGGGGAATTGCTGCTGCAGGACGCCTCACGCCGCGGGCTGCTCGATGCTGTCAGCATCCGCCTGCCCACGGTGATCATTCGCCCCGGGCGGCCCAACGCAGCGGCCTCCTCCTTCGTCTCGGCCATCCTGCGAGAGCCTTTGCTGGGGTTGGAGACCACGCTGCCGGTCAACGAGGATTTCGCCCTCTGGGTCAGTTCGCCGCGCATCGTCGTTGATTGGTTGCTGCATGCGGGCTTCATGGACACAGCACCCCTGGGGCTGGACCGTGGCGTCAACCCGCCGGGACTGACCGTCAGCGTGGGAGAGATGCTGGACGCGCTCTCCCCCGTTGAACGCACCCGGGTGAAGCCGGCGCCGGATGCCAATGTGGCGGCCATCGTGGGCGGGTGGCCGGCGCGCTTCCTCTCTCGCCGGGCTCGGCGGTTGGGCTTCGTGGAACAGGTGCACCTGCCCGCCATCATCGCCGCCTTCCGCGAGGATGATCTGGCCGCGACCCGCACTGACCGGGGGATGTGATGATCGAACTCGCCCATATCCTGCTTCCGGGTGGCCCCAAGCGCGTGGCGCCCTTTAGCCACGCCGTGCGCGCCGGCGATTTTCTGTTTGTCACCGGCCAGATGCCGACCCTGCCGGAGGACAATTCACGCTGTGTGTCGGGCGATGTGACCGCGCAGACCCGGCAGGTCATCAGCAACCTCAAATCCGTCTTGGCCGGCAGTGGTGCGACCTGGGAGCGCACGGCGATGGCGCGCATCTACCTCACCCACTTCGAGCGCGACTATGCGGCAATGAATACCGTGTGGGAGGCGGAATTCTTGCCAGGGAAGTTGCCGGCGCGGACCACCGTGGGTGTCACGGGGCTAGCGCTGGGGGCGCTGGTGGAGATCGATCTGGTGGTGGCGCTGTAATCAGCGCAATTCGGCGGTCGCGGTACCCAGACCGGTCCAGCGCGCGGTGATGGGCCCGGGCGCGCCAAGCATCTGGCTGCTTCCGTCGAAAACCAGCACGAGCACAGCGCCCAGCGGCAGCCCGCCCGCCTCGCGCGCGACACCAACGGCGATTTCAAACAGCGAGGCGACATCCGCCCGCAGGGCGCGCTGCGGCGCCAGCGCGCAGGAGGAGGGCAAGGCCGCGCGCCTGCCCTTGCCGATGACCACCTGACCGAGCCCGGCCAGGTCGGCTGCCGCCTCGAACAGGTTTGCCGGGCCGTCGCGCCAGCGCGAGGCGCTGAGGTCGAGTGCGGGATGCAGCCGTTCCAGCGCCGGCAGCGCTGTGCCATCCGGCGTGATCGCTTCGCCCAATACGGCCAGCAGCGCCGGTGCGGCGCGGCCATGCGGCAGCACGGAAAGCGGCAGGGTCTGACCCGTGGCCACGATGCGCCCGGGCAACATCGCTCCCACCAATCCCGTTTGGCCAACGCGAATGCCGCATGGTGGCAGCGCCAGGCGTTCCAGCACGTCTCCCGCGATCTGCTCCGCTGCGTCGAGGCTGGTAAGTGCGAGTTCAGCCGTCAGCGGTGCCACCGGCTGGCCGGATTCCCAGGCCTCTGCCAGCGCCGAGGCGACGGAGCCTATCATCGCATGGGTGGCAGTTCGGGGATTTCCTCCTCGACGAAGCCACCGACGGGCGGCGCTTCCATGCTCACCGCGGGCGGCCCGCTGGCGCCGCCATAGAGATACTCCGGCAGCCAGGTGACGACGCCCGGAAAGACATAGACCAGCACCATCGTCATGATCACGATGTAGATGTAGGGCATGCAACCCGCGAAGATGTCCTCGAGCTTCACCGAGGGTGGCGCCACGCCTTTCAGGTAGAAGGCCGCCATGGCCACCGGAGGCGAGAGGAACGACGTCTGCAGGTTCAGGCCGATCAGCACACCGAAGAAAATCGGGTCAATGCCGAAATTGTCCAGCAACGGCAGGAAGATGGGCACGAAGATCACGATGATCTCCGTCCATTCCAGCGGCCAGCCGAGGATGAAGATGATGATCTGGGTCAGGATGAGGAAGGTGGTGGGGTTCAGCCCCAGGCTCATCACCAGATTCTCGATGACATGCTGGCCGCCGAGATAGCCGAAGACCGATGAGAACAAGGCGGAGCCGACGAAGAGCCAGCATACCATCGCGGTCGTCCGCGCGGTGAGGAAGACGCTCTCGCGTAGCGATGCCCAGGTGAAGGAGCGGTAGAGCAGCGCCAGCAGCAACGCGCCGACGACGCCGGCCGCGGCCGATTCCGTCGGCGTCATGATGCCGAGCAGGATCACCGCCAGCACCACCACCGTCAGCAGGGTGAGCGGCACGAAGCCGATCATCAGCTCCCAGAGCACGGTGCCCATTGGCACGTTGCGCTCCTCGGGCGGGAGTTTTGGGGCGCGATGCGGCTGCAAGATCCCAACGCCGATGAGATAGACGAGATAGGCCGCCGTCAGCACAAAGCCTGGGATGAAGGCCGCGGCGTAAAGCTGCACCACGGATGTTCCGGTCGTCGCGCCGTAGAGGATCAGCATGACCGAGGGCGGTATCAGGATGCCCAGCGTGCCGCCGGCTGCGATGCAACCGCATGCCAGCTTCGGATCATAGCCAGCGCGCAGCATGGGTGGCAGCGCCAATAGCCCCATCAAGGTCACGACTGCGCCCACGATACCAGACGCGATGCCGAACAGCGAACAGGTCACCATGGTGGCGATGGCGAGCGAGGCAGGCAGGAACCCGGAGGCCAATTGCAGCGAGCGGAAAAGCCTATCCAGGATATTCGACCGCTCGATGATGTAGCCCATGAAGACGAAGAGCGGCACCGAGATCAGCACGTCATTCGACATCACCGCATAGGCGCGTTGCACGAGCAGGTCGAAGACCCTGTCCTGCATCGCGAAATAGCCGAAGAACAGGCCCATCGCCATCAGTGTGAAGGCAATGGGGAAGCCCAGCATGATGAAGAAGATGAAGAGGACGAGTTGAAGGATGCCGATCGTTGCGTCGCTGAGCACAGGGCTGGCCTTGTCGAATGGGGTTAGCGGCTTTCGCCCTGTGTGGTGATGATGGCGGCCTGCGCGCCGCCCTGCGCGACGCGGGCGGTCAACGCATCCAGCCCCTGGGTCTGGGCCGCGGCGATGAGGGCCACGTCGAGTTCCTCGACATCGGCCAGGCGTTGCGGCCATTCATTGTTCTTGATGCACTGCACGCAGCGAACCACCTCCACCAGACCCTGCAACAGCAGCAGCAGCCCGGCGATGGGGATGACGGCCTTGAAAGGCCAGAGGATCGGCCCGTTAGGGCTCAGCGAGGAATGCTCGTTGGTCAGGAACGATTGCTCGAAGAAGAAATAGCCCTGCACCATCAGCGCGAAGATCCCGGGGAAGAAAAACAGGATGTAGAGCGTCAGGTCGAATTTGCCCTGCAGGCTGGGCTTGAAGCCGCGATAGACGAAATCGCCCCGCACATGGCCGTTGCGCGAGAGCGCATAGGCGCCGGCCAGCATGAACATGGCGCCGTATAGCATGTAGGAGGCATCGAAGGCCCAGGTTGTTGGCGCCCGGAACACATAGCGCATCGTCACGTCGTAGCTGATCACGGCGGTGAGCACGACGATGCACCAGCCGCCCAGCTTACCCACCCAGGTACTCAGCTTGTCCACGCCCAGGAGCAGCGCCCGCGTCGCCGGCCGGTCGGCGAAGGCAATGGCGGCGACAATGGTCGCCACCACCAGGCCGGCCAATCCGCCGACAACGATGCTGCCTGACATTCCTCGGTCAGCCGCGAGCGAAGAAATGGTTGAAGCTGCGCACCGGGCTCACCTCGTAGCGGAGGAAGAAATTGCCCACACGGCGGCACCAGGCACGCTGGCTGTCGCAAATTTTCTTGAATAGCGGGCCATTGGCGGGGTTGGAATTGTCGCCCTCGATCCGCGCGATCACCCGGTCCCACGCCTGCAGCTGTGCGTCCAGGATCGGCGTGGGGGTGGGGCGGACATTGACCTGCTGGGTCTGCGACATCGCCAGAAGATCGGCCGAGTAGCGTTCCTGCAGCTTCCAGCTCATATCGGCGCTGGAGGCCTCTGCGGAATGGCGAAGCAGGGCCTTGTGCTCGTCCGGCAGGGCATCAAATTTGCCCTTGTTGAACAGGATCTCGAAGCACTCCACCGCCTGATGGTAGGATTGGATGTAGAGATTCTTCGAGACGTCGGGGAAACCGAGCAGCCGGTCGGAGGAGGGGTTGTTGAACTCCGCCGCGTCGATCACGCCGCGCTCGAGTGCGGGCACGATCTCGCCGCCCGGTACGGAGACGACGGCAGCACCCAGCTCCTGCATCAGGTCGCCGGCCAGGCCCACGGTGCGGTAGCGCAGGCCACGAATCTGCTCCACCCGCTCGATCGGGTTGCGGAACCAGCCCAGCGGCTGGGTTGGCATCGGGCCAGTGAGGAAGCCCACTGCGTTCAGCCGCAGCACGTCATTGACCAGCTCGCGATACAGTGCCTCGCCACCGCCATAGTAGAACCAGCCGAGCAGCTGATGCGCATTGCCGAACCAGGGCGGCGTGGTGCCGAACAGGCTGAACGCCTTATTGCGGCCGAACCAATAGGCCGAGACGCCATGGCCACCATCGAGTGTGCCGGCATGTACGGCATCCATCACCTGGAAGGCGCCGACCACGGCACCGGCGGCCAGCAGCTCCAGCCGCAGCCGGCCTCCGCCCATGGCGTTCACTCGGCTGACGTAATCCTGCGCAAATTCATGAAAGATGTCGCGCTGCGGCCAGGTGGACTGAAAGCGCAGGGCGACGGTCTGCGCGCGGCTCACGCCCGGCGTGGCCAGGATCGCTGTGGCGGTCGCGGCGGCGGCGCCCGTCTTGAGGAAGCCGCGACGGGGCGCGATGCTGCTATTGTTCTCGGACATGAACTTCTCCCTTCGAGGCGCTTGCCGCGCCTTCACGCCTTGCCCTTAGCCAAGGCGTTGCAGCCATGCAATGGGCTTCATACTTGACGTTTGTATCTCGCCTGGGTCATTGAGACCAAAAGCCGGTTGAAAACGTCCGATGGTCGCTGCGAACGAAGCCGCTATTGCCCTTTTGCGAGACAGCGAGGCGTCCAGCGCGGGCGCCGTCGAGAACACCGTTGCACCCAGCCTGTACCGGCTCGATTCCTCGACAGGTCACTTGCTGCGTCGCGCCCTGCAACGCCACCAGGCGCTGTTCCAGGAATGCGCGGCCAGCACTGGCTTGACCCCCCCGCAGTTCGCCGCCCTGACCAAGCTGGCCGAGTTGCGTCGGGTGACCCAGAACCGCCTCGGCCGGCTCGTCGCCATGGACCCGGCCACAGCGCAGGGTGTGATGAAGCGGCTGGCGTTGCGCGGCCTGTTGCGCACCGAGAAGGACCCGATGGACCGCCGCACCGTCGTGCTCTCCATCACCGAGGAGGGCGAAGACCTGGTGCAGCAGGCCCGCCTGGCCGGGCAGCGCGCCAACCAGACTTTGATGCGCGACCTCAATGCGGCAGAGCAGGCGCTCCTCCTGGGCCTATTGCGCCGGATCACCGACTGAGCGGCTTGCCGACACACCAGCCGCGCGGGAAAATGCCGCGCAACAGGAGGGTCCGGATATGCGGGTGATCATCGCTGGCGGGGGTATTGGCGGCTTGACCGCAGCCCTTGCCCTGCATGCTGCCGGCATCGAGGCGGAGGTCTTCGAGGGTGTGGCCGAGATCAAGCCCCTTGGCGTCGGCATCAACATCCTCCCCCATGCGGTACGGGAACTGACCGAGCTTGGCCTGGCCGACGCTCTCGCGGCGACCGGGATCGCGACCCGCGAATTGCGCTACATCTCGGCCCATGGCCAGGAAATCTGGCGGGAGCCGCGTGGCCTCGCGGCGGGCTATCATTGGCCGCAATACAGTATCCATCGTGGCCGGCTGCACATGTTGCTGCTCGCGGAGGCTCGTGCCCGCCTGGGTGCCGCGCGCGTGCACACCGGCATGCGCATGGTGGCCACCAGCCAGGATGCGCATGGGGCGACTGCGCATTTCGCCGATGGCAGCAAGGCCACTGGCGATGCGCTGGTCGCCGCGGACGGCATTCATTCCGCCGCCCGGGCCGAGCGGCACCCCGATGAGGGACCGCCGCGTTGGAAGGGTGCCGTGCTGTGGCGCGCGACGTCGGTCGCGCCGGGGTTCCTGGGCGGCGCCACGATGATCCAGTGCGGCCATCACGACCTTAAATTTGTCTGCTATCCAATCGCCAACAATCCCGACGGGACGCAGCTCATCAACTGGATCGCTGAAAAAGTGTTTCCGGAAGACACGGCCTGGAACCGCGAGGACTGGAACCGCCGCGGCGAGCTGGAGGCCTTTGTGCCGCTCTACGAGTCCTGGCGCTGGGATTTTCTGGATGTGCCGGCGCTGATGCGCCGTGCCGAGGTGGTCTACGAATACCCCATGGTCGATCGCGACCCGTTGGACGCCTGGAGCATCGGGCGGATCACCCTGTTGGGCGATGCGGCCCATCCCATGTATCCCATCGGCTCCAACGGCTCCTCCCAGGCCATTCTGGATGCGCGGGTGCTGGCAATGCACCTCAAGCGCGCGGCCACGGTGGAGGCGGGACTTGCAGCCTATGATGCCGCGCGCCGGCCACCCACCGCGGCACTCACCCTGGCCAATCGCGGCTTGGGCCCGGACCTGGTGCTGGAGGAGGTGCATCGCCGCGCGCCGAATGGCTTCGCACGGCTGCATGACGTGATTTCCGAGACCGAATTGCGTGAGACCGCGACGAAATACAAACAATTGGCCGGGTTCGACCCGGAACTCCTGAACCAGAGAGAGAGCTTCGCCGCATGAAGACCGCCGCCATAGGCCTGGGCAGTATGGGCCAGGGCGCCGCTGCCAATCTCTTGTCCAAGGGTTTGGAGGTGACGGGCTGCGATCCGAGCGAGAAAGCGCGCGCAGCCTTCGCCGGCCCCTCGGTGGCGCGCGCCTGCGATTTGCCCGCGGGCATCGAGGCGGTGCTGGTACTGACGGTCAATGCCGCCCAGGCCCGCGCCGCACTGTTCGGACCCGAGGGCTGCGCCGAGCGGTTGGCGCCCGGTGCCGTGCTGATCGTGGCGGCCACCATGGCGCCGGCCGATGCGCGGGCCCTGGCGGAGGAGGCGGCCTCACGCCAACTGCTTTATCTCGATGCGCCGGTGTCCGGTGGTGCCGCCGGTGCCGCCAACGGCGCGCTGACGGTAATGGCCAGCGGTTCGGCCCAGGCCTTCGCGGCGGCACGGCCGGTGCTGGACCGCGTTGCCGCCAAGGTGTGGGAGCTGGGCGAGGCGCCCGGCCTGGGCGCCACCATGAAAGTGGTGCACCAGCTATTGGCCGGCGTGCATATCGCCACCGCGGCGGAGGCCATGGCGCTGGGCATCAAGGCCGGGCTGGACCCGCAGCAGATCTATGGCGTGGTGACGGGGGCCGCGGGCAATTCCTGGATGTTCGCCAACCGCATGGCGCATGTGCTGGCGGGCGATGACACGCCGCTCTCGGCGGTGAACATCTTTGTCAAAGACCTGGGCTTGGTGGATTCGCTGGCGCGGGAGGCGAATTTCCCTATTCCCCTGGCTGCGCAGGCCTTGCAGCTGTTTGTGGCCGCGGCGGCGCAGGGTCATGGCGGGAAGGACGATGCCTTTGTCATCCGCGCTTATCAGGCGCTGGCCGGAATCGCCCTCCCGGGCGAGGGCTAAAGCCGACGTAGTGCACCGCAGATGTGTTCGACCTGCGCGTCGCTCAGCTCTGGATACATAGGTAGCGAGAACACCACCCTTGCCGCCGTGCTGGTCTCTGCACAACCGGCCGGCCCCAGGGCTGTGCGCCCGGCGTAGGCTGATTGCTCGTGCACCGGCACTGGGTAATGGATACCCGTCCCCACGCCCTCGGCCCGCAGCCGCGTCATCACCGCCGCGCGGTCATCGCTGCGCAGCACGTATTGGTGAAACACATGTGTTGCATCGGCGCGCCGCACCGGCGGCGTGAAGGGGCCGCCGGCCAGCGCCGCGTCATAGGCGTCGGCGATGGCGCCGCGCCGCGCATTGCCGGCATCGAGATGCGGCAGCTTCGCGCGGAGGACGGCCGCCTGCACCTCATCGAGCCTGCTGTTGATGCCGATCAGCGAGGAGACATAGCGCTCCTTCCAGCCATATTGCCGGATGGCGGCAATCCTCTCAGCCAGTTCCAGGTCGCGGGTGGCCAGCACGCCGCCATCACCCAGTGCGCCGAGATTCTTCGTGGGATACAGCGAGAACGCCGAGGCATGGCCGATGGTGCCGAGCATGCGGCCACCCAGCGTCGCACCATGGCATTGCGCGCAATCCTCGATCAGCGGCACGCCCGCCTTTTCGCAGGCCGCCAGCATGGGGCCCAGGTCGCAGGCTTGGCCGTAGATATGCACGGCCACTACCGCGCGGATGGGCGGAATGCCGGGCGGTGGATCCTCCAGTACGGCGGCGAGTTCGTCGGCGTCCATCGTGTAGGTGTCGGGGTCGATATCGAGCAGGAGAGGCGTGGCACCGGCCATCTCGATGGCCGCGACGGTGGCGACGGCGGTGTGCGAGACGGTCACGACGGTGGCGCCCTCGCCAATGCCCATCCCGCGCAGAATCAGCGCGATGGCATCCGTGCCATTGGCGCAGCCCACCGCGCGCATGCCCTCGCCCAGCCAGGCGCCATACTCACGCTCGAACGCGGCACCCTCGGCGCCCAGGATATACCATCCGGAGTTCAACGCGCGCGCAACCGCGGCATCGATTTCGGGCTTCAGGGCCCGGTAGCCTGCCCCTGGGTCGGCCTGGGCGATCACGGTGAGCGGTGCGTTCATCGGCTCTTGTCCTACAGATAGTCGGTCAGGCGTTCGCGGTACCAGGCCAGCGACAGGCGCAGCCCCTCGTCGAGCGAGGTGGCGGGTGCCCAGCCGGTGGCGCGGCGGAAGGCGGCATCATCGGCATGGTAGCTGCCGATGTCGATCGGCGCGCGGTCGGCGGGAAACTCGCGTGTCGAGAAGCTGCCTCTGCCGTCATTGGCGGCAATCAGCCGCTCCGCCAGATCCAGCAGGGAGATCGGCGGCGAGCCGCCGAGATTGAAGACCTGCCCGTTCACACCGGGTTGGTCGGCCTGTTCGGCGGCAGTGATGAAGGCTTCGGTCACGTCATCGACATAGGAAAGGTCGCGCAATTGCGCACCACCCCAGACCTCGAAGGCTTCACCCTCCAATACGCGGCGGATCCAGATGCCCAGAAAGGTCTGCTTGGCGTCGCGGATGCGCAGCCGCGGCCCGTAGCAATTGGTCAGGCGGAGTGAGACCACGGGGCGGCCGAGGACGCGTGATTCCAGCAGCCAATATTGCTCGCCCGCCCATTTCGAGACGCCATTTGCATCGGGCGGATTGACCGGGTGAAATTCATTGACTGGCAGCGAGATTGGCCGGCCGTAGAATTGCCGGGTGGAGGCATGCACGACCCGCGCTGCGGGTGCCGCCTCGCGCATCGCCTGGATCAGCCGCACCTGGGCTACCGCGTTGATGCCGATATCGGCGACAGGATCCTTCTGGCCGCCCATATGGCTGGTTTGCGCCGCCATGTTGAACACCACCTCCGACCCTTGGGCGAGGGAGTGCAATTCGGTGTCGCGCAAGTCACCGCGCACCAGCATCACGCCGGCGCCGTCGAGGTTGCGGGGATTGGCGCCACCCTCCTCGCTCATCGCGTCCAGCGCCGTCACCCGAGCGCCCGCCTGGGCCAGCGCATGGCAGAGGTTGGAGCCGAGGAAGCCGGCGCCGCCCGTCACGAAGACGCGTTTGTTCTTCCACCAGGCGATGTTCATGCTGCTCTGCCGAGGCGTTGGCCCGCGTATCTTCGGGCGCGGATTGGACCCCACCATGCCTCATTGTCGAGATACCACTGGATGGTGGCGGCCAGGCCCTCCTCAAAACCATGTCGCGCCTTCCAGCCCAAAGCGCGCTCGGCGCCCGAGGGGTCCATGGCGTAGCGCAGATCGTGGCCTGGGCGGTCCTTCACGAAGGTAATCAGTTGCTCGCGCGGGCCCGCTGCGTCGGGCCGTTTCTCATCGAGAATGCGGCAGATCGCCCGCACGACGTCGAGGTTGGTGCGTTCCTGACGTGGTCCCAGGCAGTAGGTGGCCCCGGGCTGGCCCTGGAACAGCGCGAGGCACAGAGCCTCGGCATGGTCGTCGACATGGATCCAGTCGCGAACCTGTTGACCATCGCCATAGACCGGCAGTGGCTGGCCGTGCAGCGCGTTGAGCGTCACCAGAGGAATCAGCTTTTCGGGAAATTGCCATGGGCCGTAATTGTTCGTGGTGTTCGAGACAAAGGTCGGCAGGCCGTAGGTATGCTCCCACGCACGGACGAGATGGTCAGACGCTGCTTTCGAGGCGCTGTAGGGGCTGCGCGGGTCATAGGGGGTGTTTTCGTCGAATGGCGGATCATGCGGCGCTAGGCTGCCGAAGACCTCATCGGTGCTGACGTGGTGGAAGCGGAAGGCCGCCTTGGCGGCGCCCTCAAGTCGCGACCAATGGGCTCGGGCTGCCTCGAGCAGGACCTGGGTGCCGACCACATTGGTCTGGATGAACTGCGCCGGGCCGTCGATCGAACGGTCGACATGGCTCTCGGCAGCCAGATGCATCACGCGTGCGGGCGCGTGCTGTTCGAAAGCCCCCTGCATCGCCGCGACGTCGCAGATATCGGCCTTGATATGCACATGCCGGGGATGGGTCAGCCATTCCCCCAACGATTCCGGGCTCGCCGCGTAGGTCGCGCAGTCGATGTTGACCACGACCTCATCGGTCGCCACCAGCAGGCGCCGCAGAACCGCCGAACCGATGAAGCCCAGGCCGCCAGTGATCAGAATGGTCATTCGATGCCCCTCGTCGAAATCACTTATTGGCATGGATTGCGGCGCTTTTGGACCCCGATCATGGCTTTTTCGTTGCCATAGGCTAGCGCTGGGCAAGCTCCATGGCGAGTTTGCGGCGCATCGCGCGGGCGAAATCCGTCCAGTCGCCGGCTGACAGTGCGAAACCGCCCATGGTGATGGCATGGTCATGCAGCCAATCCGCTGGTGTGCCGCCGGGCAGCCGCCCGATGCCGATGGCATTTACCCGCACGCCAAGTTCGCCGGCCAGGTCCCGGGCACGAGTGGTGGGAACGGGATCGGCATCACCATCGGTGGAGATATCCACCACCGCCTGTTCCGCTTCGCAGGGGGCGGTTTCGAACGCGCGCAGCGCGTCCTCCATCGCCTCCCCCACCCTGGTGCCGCCGAAGAGGCTACGCGGCGCCTCACGCAACGCGGCGGCGAAGCCCTCCGCCTCGTTGCGGCCGGTGACGATGCGCCATGGTACGAGCGGGCGCGTCTCATCCGAGAAGGCGATGGCTGTGATGGCCACCGCCCCCTGACGCTCGATGATCCGCACGACCGCGTCATCGGCGATCGCGTCAGCCGTGCCCCACGCCTGCATTCGCCAATCCTCGCTCGAAACGGAGCCGGAGGCGTCCATCAACAGCACGAGTGCAACAGCGCAGGCGATGGGCATGGCTCATTCTCCTGTCATGGTGAGGTTGCCGGGATTCACCGTGACGGTGCCCGCGCCGGTGACAGCCGTGGCGGCGGAGAGCGTGCTCCAGGTGAGCGGGTTGCCGCCGGCCGCGGCATCGAACAGACCGAGATGCGACAGCGTGCCAACCGCACCGGTGAAACTGAAACGAATGGCTTCGGCATTGGTCTGCACGCCGGTGCGGGTGAAGGTCACCCGCTGGCGGGCATAGCCATTGCCCACCGGCTCACCGGTCAGGCCTGTGGGATCGCTGCCGCCGGTACCCAGTGCGCAATACACCGCCGTGGGAGCGATGGGCGTGCGGCCGCACAATGTGCGGGCCAGGAGATTCTTCGCGTGATCGGTCAGGGAGCTCATGTGTGTGTCCTCATCGTGACGGGGAAAGGGTGAAGGTCCGGTAAACCGCCCGGCAGAAACTGCCGGGCCGTTCGGATCAGACGTCCTCGGCGGCGCTGAACACCGGCGGCAGAACGGCCCCCATGGCGTCCTCGCCGGCGGCGCTGGCGCGCACGGCGTTGTAGACATCGCTGAGCTTGAGGGTGCCGCGCTTCATCAGCCCCTCGGTCGGCATACGGAATGCCATGACCGATAAAGGGCTCTTGCCCGAGCGGCGGGCCGTCTCGTCGAGAAAGCCATGCATCTTGGCTTCAAGGATGCCGGCGGCGATGTCCGTCTGGACATGGGTCAGCCGCCAGTATTGGGCGCAGACGCCGGTTTCCTGGATCTCGATGGGTTGCAGGAAGGCCATGGTGGTTCTCCTCAGCTCGCGGTGAAGGTTTCGGTGCTGTCGTACGTCGCGACGGTATTGACGGTGGCGGTGGCCGAGCCGGTAACGCTGATCGAAATGCCGCCATTGGTGCTGTCGGCGGAGATCGCCAGGCGCCAGCCGCTGCCCAGGCCGCTGCTGCCGGTGGGCGCCATCGCGCCGTTGGCGCCCAGGAAGAGAGCCGTGCTGGACGCGGCACTGCCGCGAACCGCGCCGATCAGCACTTCCCAAGCCGCGGCGTCGGTGCTGCCAGCCGCCTTGGCGATGACGCGCAAGCGGCCGAGATAGGCACCGAAGGGTGGCAGGTTCAGCGTGTTGTTGGTGCCCGCAGTGCCACCATCGGCGGTGATCCGGGAACTCGTGGCGTCGGTCGTCTGACGCCGCATGACCGACCAACCCTGCTGTGCGTCCCCGTTGCTGGCGATGCGCCCGGCGGCAATCACGCCCTTGCCCAGCATCCCGCGAGCGCTGGCCTGGAAGCCGCCTGGCGACCAAGCGTAGCTTCCGTCGGCGGTATTGGTACTGCCGCCGGCAATCGTGGCTCCGGTGGCCGAGGCGATATTTCCTGTGCCGCCACCCACCGTGCCGGATGGACCGCTCGCGGTGTTGCCGCTGCCGCCGCTCAATGTGGCGCCAGCGCCGCTGGCAACCTGGGGGCGGCGGTACGGCTGGTTTGCATGTCCACCGCATTGGTGCCGCGCGCATTGCCGCCCGTGGTCGCGCTGTCGGGAAACTGCGCGATGACCGCCCCGGTGCCCTTGGGCTGTCCGATGACGGCAGAGATATTGGCGTCCGCCCCGCCCGCGACCCAGCCCACCCGTGACGGCGAGCCGGTAGCCGCGCCCACGACCTGCACGGTGTTCACCGTGTTTGCCTGGTTGATCACCTGCATCTGTGCGCCGCCGCCGGTGACGAAGCTCAGCGTGCCGGTACCCTTGGTCTGCAGCAGCATATCCACATTGGTGTCATTGCCGGTGGCGAGCAGCGCCGGTGGCGTGCCGCTGGCCGCGCCGTTGATCCACAGTCGGTTGACCGCCCCGGCGGCCGCGGTCACGTCGAGCCCGTGCGCCCCTGCGGGCCCGCCAAGCGTGACGGCGCTGCCCTGGGTCAGGCGCAACATCTCGCTGCCATTGGCGGACATGGCGAGCGAGCTGCCCGATGGCGTCGAAAGCCCAGTGTTCGACTGGCCTACACCCAGGCCCGGCACTGCCGTGGTGCCGCCGGGTGCGCGCATCTGCACCACACCATTGCCATCGGTGTTGTTCAGGATGCCGGCATAAGTCCCTTCCAGAACCGGCGGGCTGCCCAGGATCACCGTATTGGGCGTGCCGGCGCTGGCGTTGAACAGCTGGATTGCGCCCGAGCCATTGTTGCGGGTGTTGTAGCGCACCGCCCGCAGCGCGAAGAGGTCGATGCGATTGGAATTGCCGACCACGCGTATCGCATTGTCCTCGACCGCATCGACCCGCAGGTTGCCGATCTGCAGCCGGCAATTGTCGGAGCTGATGAGGATACCGACGGACGATGCCAGCGACGGCCCGCCGCCGGCCCAAAGCTCGCCCTGGGTGGTCAGGTTGGCGATCAGCCCATCCACGCCATAGCTGTCGATCAGCACGCCATAGCGGCAGAAATCGGCATAGGCGGAGTTGATGTAGAACTTCGTCGTCCAGCCGCTGGCCGATTGGCTGAACCGGAACATGCTGCGGTAGCCCAGCACGAAGGCCTGATCGATGAAGGGGCCATCGGCACGCTTGAACACGATCGCATCACCCACCGACTGCTGGTAGGTCATGACGTTGTTGTCGGCGCTCCAGAACGGCCAGAAGTGGATGTTGCTCATCCGCGGAACGTCGAGCGCCTCATCCACCTCGATGCCGCAACTGAAGACCTGGCCGCGAATACGCCGGAAATCGGTGCGTCCGGAATTGTAACAGTAGAAGCCGCGCGTGACGGCGCAGAGAAAGATGTTGTCGAAATCCACCCCGCCCAGGCAGTCCTGGATGCGGAAGAACCAGTCGTAATTCACCGGGGTCCAGCCCACGGTGAAGTTGGGGTTCTGTGCCTGCACCACAGCGATGTCGCGCATCACGGAACCGCGGGCGCCGACGCCGGTGAAGGTGATCGGGGTGAAGCCGGTCTGGTCGACGGCGAGCCAGGTGCCGTCCCCCGGGCCGGGGCCTTCGGTGAAGCCGGCGCCTTCAAGTCGGACAGCGACGCCGTCGACCACAACGGCGCTGGCGAGGCGATATGTCTTGGGCCCGAACTGCACCACGCCACCGCCCGCGCCTCTCAGCGAGTTGATGGCGGCCTGGATGGCTGGTGCGTCATTGGTGGTGCCATTGCCCACCGCGCCGAAGTCGCGAACATGCACGCTGCGCTGTTCATGCACCGTGGTGCGCAGCTGGGCCAGTGTCGCGCGCCGGGTCGTGGGAGTGGAGCCGAGTTGGGTGACGGGCGTGAGATCGCTTTCCGACAGCGACGAGGCTGCCGGCAATTGGCTGATGCGAAGATCGCTCATGAGGGGGTTCCCAGGGCTGGGGGCTGCGAGGCTTGGGGTGGGTGCTCAGCGCAGCAGCGCGAAGCCGCTTTCCATCAGGATCATGAAGCCGTTCTCCTGCTGCAGGGCATCGGTGGCGGGCGCCACCGAGAAGCTGCGCGAAATCGCCGCGAGGCCCGGGTCCTGGGCATCCTCGATGCGGATGCGATAGCCGCTGCCAATGGGCGGGGCGGCCACGGCGGCGGTGGCGAAGCCGCCGGTGACGGTGACGAGTTGGCTCGGCACCACAGTCTGCCCCGCGGCATTGCGCACACTGATCACGACTTGGCTGATCGGGCCCTGGATCTGGGCCGAGACCGGGACGGACGAGCCGGCGATGAAGCCAGCCACCAGCGGCGCGAGCACGATGGTGCGTACCACGGCGCCCACCGCCTGGGTGATCGAGAAGCGCTGGGCCGCACCGCGCACCGCGGCGAGTGGCGTCACGGCGCCATCAAGGGTAACACCGGGGCCAAAGGCGGGGCCGGCGCGCAGCGGCAGCATGGCCAGCGCGTCGGCGGCCTGCAGGAACATGATGTCGCCCGGTTTGAACTGGGACGCCACGGCGGCGAAGTAACCGGTAGTAGCGACATCGGCGCGCAGGTCGGACGTGACATAGCGCCACATCGAGAACCCGCTGGTCTGGATCAGCGGCGTGAGGCCGGAAGCGGCGAAGGGCATGGGCGATTCTCCTGTGCGGGGGCGGGGATGCGCGCGAACACGGTGCGGCTCAGCACCGGTCTGAGCCTGGGCGATGGGAATGGAGTGGGTTTGCGCTGGTTTGGCGTGGCGACGGCGGCCTGCGGAGCGATACGGGCGCAATTCTCCCGTTGGCCTGGATTGTCTAGCAATATAATCCAGGCTTTGTCAAGCATAAAATCCTGTAAACCGCAGAAGACTTGACGGCGGCCCGGAGCACCGGGACAGCTTGTGTCGGCGCCGAGACACCTTGCCGAAGGAGCACCCATGCCTGTCGCCCACCGCTGTCTGCGATGGCTGTTCCGCGCGCTGCCGCTTGCCCTGCTGGCCGGCTTGGTCGGCGCCTCGCCCTTGCACGCGCAGCCTGTGCTCAACGTCTTCAACTGGGCCGATTACATCGATCCCACTGCGTTGGAGCGCTTCCAGCGCGAAACCGGGATCCGTGTGCGCTACGATGTGTATGACAGCCTGGAGACGCTGGAGGGCCGGCTCTCGGCAGGGCGGTCCGGCTTCGATATCGTGGTGCCCACTTCCGAGCCGAGCTTCGCCCGCCTGGTGCGCGCAGGGGCCCTGCGGCCTCTGGAGCCAACCCGTCTGCCCAATCTTGCCCAACTCGACCCGGCGCTGATGGCACGTGTGGCGCAGGTTGATCCCGGAAATCGCCATGGTGTGATTTATCTGTGGGGAACCGTGGGGCTTGGGCTTCGGGAGGACCGCATCCGCGCGCTCGCGCCCGATGCGCCGCTGGATTCGATGGCCCTTCTGCTCAACCCCGACAATGCCCGGCGGCTGGCGGCCTGCGGCATCGCGGTGATGGACAGCGCAACCGATGTGCTGCCCTCCATCCTGCGTTTCCTCGGCCGCGCGCCTGACAGTGCGGATGCGGCAGATCTGCGAGCCGCTGAGGCGGCGCTGCTGGCCATCCGCCCGCATCTGCGCTCCATCCCGGGCTCGGCGGCAATCATTGATGCCCTGGCGTCTGGGGAAATATGCCTTGCCTTGACCTATTCGGGTGACGTGATCCAGGCGGCGGCACGCGCGCGTGAGGCGGGCAGGCCCTATCGTATCGCCTATGCAGCGCCGCGTGAGGGTGCCCAACTCTGGTTCGACATGCTGGCCATTCCCGCCGATGCGCCAAACCCCGATGCGGCCCATGCCTTCATCGATTTCCTGCTGCGTCCGGACGTGATGGCGGGCATTACCAACCAGGTGCGCTACCCCAATGCCGTGCCGGCTTCCCGGCCACTGCTGCGGCCAGAGATGGCCGCGGACCCGTCGATCCATCCCGCCGCCGAGGCCCTGTCGCGCGCCTTTCTGGCCGGCACGCCGGCCCCCGCCGCCGAGCGGGCGCGGTCGCGGCTCTGGGCGCGTTTCAAGGCCGGCCGTTGAGCCTTCAGGTAGAAGCCCTGGCTAAGCGGTTCGGCGCGGCGCGTGCGCTGGACGGGCTGGAACTCACCGTGCGCGAGGGCGAGTTCCTGGCGCTGCTAGGCGGCTCCGGCTCGGGCAAATCCACGCTGTTGCGGCTGGTGGCGGGCTTCGAGAGACCAGATTCGGGCAGTATCCGTATTTCGGGGCGCGATATGGCCGGGTTGCCGCCAGCGGCGCGTCCCTGCGCCATGATGTTCCAATCCTACGCGCTGTTTCCCCATCTCAGCGTGTCGGAGAATATCGGCTATGGTCTGCGCCGCGCCGGACAGTTCAGCCGGGCGCGAGTGGAGGAACTGCTCGCGCTGGTCGGTCTTGCGGGATTTGGCACCCGTCGGCCGGCGCAGCTCTCGGGCGGGCAACAACAGCGGGTTGCGCTAGCCCGGGCGCTGGCACGCCGGCCGCCCCTGCTGCTACTGGATGAGCCGTTGGCGGCGCTCGATACCGGGCTGCGCGCCCAGACCGGGGCAGAGCTGCGGCGGTTGCAGCGGGACACCGGCACCAGTTTCGTCATGGTCACCCATGACCAGGGCGAGGCCCTGGCGCTGGCCGACCGCATCGCCGTTCTGGCTGCGGGTCGCGTTGCGCAGATTGGCCCGCCGGAGGAGGTCTACCGCCGCCCCGCCACGCGATTCGTGGCCGAATTCCTGGGTGCTGCGAATATTCTCGAACGTCCCGGGGGCGCCTTTGCGCTGCGGCCGGAGCAGGTGCGGCTGTGCGATGCGGCGGGGCTTCCCGCGCGGGTCGTCACCATCGCCTTCCGCGGCGAGGGCTGGATGCTGGAATGCCTTTGCAGCGATGGCCAAAGGCTGAGGGTGAGCCTGCCAGCGACCGTGACGCCGCCCGCGCCCGACGCGCCGGTCATGTTGTGCTGGGATGACGCCGCCCTGGTGCGGCTTGACGCATGATCCGGCTGGCCGCCTCGGCCTGGCTGGGCGTGCTGGTGGTGGCGCCGCTGCTGGTGGTCCTCGTCATCGCCTTCGCCGTTCCGGATCAGGGCCTGCCACCGTTTCGCCTGCCCATCGAGGGTGGCCGTTGGGTCGGTGGGTCTGAAGCATGGGGGATACTGACCGAGGATTTCTTCTACCTCAGCGCACTGCTTCGTTCCCTGGCCGTGGCGGCCGTCACCGCCGGACTGTGCATCGCGCTCTCCTACCCCATGGCGCTGGGTATCCTATGGATGGCGCCTGCCCGCCGCCAGATGATGCTGGCGCTGGTGGTGCTGCCGCTTTGTGTCGGTTTCGTGCTGCGCATGGCGGCCTGGGTCGGTGTGTTGCGTGACAGCGGGCTGCTCAACCAGGCACTTTTGGCAATGGGGCTGATCAGCGCCCCGGTCGAATTCCTCTACAGCATGACTGGCCTGCTCCTGGGCATGGTGCACAGCTACCTGCCCTTCGCGCTGCTGCCGCTCTACGCGGCGCTTGCGGCGCGCGACCTGCGGCTGGAGGAAGCCGCTGCGGATCTGGGCGCGGGACCATTCACCGTGTTCAGAACCATTACCCTGCCCGGCAGTGCGGCGGCGGCGGCCGCGGGCTTCCTGCTGGTGTTCATCCCTGCCGCAGGTGAGTTCGTCATTCCGGCGCTGCTGGGCGCTCCTGACGCTCTGCTCGCAGGCGGCGCGATCTGGCAGGAATTCTTCACCTCGCGGGATTGGCCGCTGGCGGCGGCGGCCTCCATCGCGCTGTTGGCGGTGCTGTTGCCGCCATTGCTGCTCTGGCAGCGGCTGGCGCAGCGGCGATGACCCGTCTCGTGCTCTTTCTGGGGCTTGGGTTCCTTTGGGCGCCGGTGCTTTTGATGGCCGGGTTTGCCTTCTCGGGCGCGCGACAGCCCTTTGTCTGGGGTGGGTTTTCCTGGCGATGGTTTGTGGCATTGGCGGACAATGATCGGCTTCTCGAAGCCGCGGCGCTCTCGACAATGGTGGCCGCAGGTGCGGCGACCTTGGCCATGCTGGCTGGCGGCGGCATGGGCTGGGTTATGGCGCGGCAGGGTCCGTTCCGCGGACGGGCCGTGTTCGGCGCACTCGCCGTGGCACCGCTGGTGCTGCCTGAGGTGGTTACGGGCCTGGCGCTGCTTCTGCTCTTCGTTGCCCTGGAGCGCCTGACCGGCTGGCCGGATGGCAGGGGGGTGGCGACGCTGTTGCTGGCGCATGCCAGCCTTGGTGCGGCTTATGTTGCGGTCGTGGTGCAGGCGAGACTGGGAAGCCTGCCCCGTGAGTTGGAGGAGGCGGCGGCGGACCTCGGCGCCAGCCCGTTCACGATTTTTCGCACCATCATCCTGCCCCTTGTCGCGCCATCGCTCGCAACAGGTTGGGGGCTCGCCTTCCTGCTGTCGTTCGATGACGTGGTGTTGGCCAGTTTCACCGGCGGGCCGGGCGCCACGACGCTGCCATTGCTGTTGTTCAGCCAGCTCCGCATGGGGCCGTCGCCCGAGGCGCATGCCCTGGCCGTGGTCATGCTGCTCCTCGCAGGGTTTGCTCTGCTGCTTTGGCGCCTATGGCGGCGGATTCAGTCCGAAACCTGAAAGATGGCCTCGACCGAGCACGGGAAATCCATCGGCCCGATGGTGCCGACGGCGAAGCGCGCATGCCGCCCGGCCTCGCCCATGATCTCGACCATCAGGTCGGACAGGGCATTGGCAACCATCGGCGCACCTCGGAAATCACCAGCAGAGTTGATGAAAAATCCAAGCTTCACACAGCGGATGACGCGATCGAGGTTGCCATCCAAGGCGAGCTTGAGCTGTGCCAGGATGTTCATGCCTGACAGCTTGACCGCCTCCCGCGCGTCGGCCTCGTTCACCTCGAGGCCGACGCGGCCGAGAAACGGGCGGCGGTCGCCGTCGAGCGGCGGCTGGCCGGCGACGAAGGCAAGTCCCTGCACGATCACCACCGGTTGATAGCTGAAAATCGCGGCACCCGCGGGCGGCAGTGTGAGGCCGAGGGCGATGAGGCGGGTTTCAATCTGGCTTGGCATGACGTGTCCCTGACGATTGGCGTCGCGCAGCATAAGCGGCCGTCGCAGCCCTGGACCACCAATCGAGCCTGGCGCAAGCGGCGGTGGTGCCGCGCCGGACTACACCCCAACTCGTTCAGACAGCGTAGCCCAAAGCCCGAGAGCACAAGGTTCCCGCAGGCAAGCCTTGGTCTTGATACACCAGGCCCGGCCCTCCAACCCGCCCTTTGGCGGCGCCGTGCCTATGCGTCAGGCCAATACGCGCTCCGCGGCCGGCGGCAGGAAGCGGTTGGTGTGGAAGCGATCCACGCTCGGCATGTCGCCCAGGTTATAGGCCAGCTTCACGGCTTCGATCTGGCGCTGGAGACGTGGCGCCTCGATGATGCCCAGGCCGAGGCGGCGGACATTGGGGCTGTCGACCAGTTCGGCCATCGCCATCTGCTGGCGCACGCTCTCGATCGCAACATCGGTCAGCGGCTCACGCGCGCGCAGCGCCTCGATGGCGCCGGCCTGATTGTGGAAGGACCACTTCATCGACCTGTACAGCGCGCCGACGAGGGCGCGCAGCGTCTCCGGATTGCGCTCAGCGTAGGTACGGGTCGTCAGAATGACGGAGCCGTAGAAGAAATCCAGGCCATGTTCGCGATAGCGGAAAATGCGCTGCGCCGGCAGATCCATCCCCAACGCACGCAGCGACAAAGCGGTAGAGGTGACAAAGCCGGTGATGCCATCGGCGCGGCGCTGCACCAGCATGGGCTCGCGCAGTTCCGGCGCGACCGAGAGCCAGTTGATCGAGGAGAAGGGGATGTTGTTGATCGCGGCAAAGACTGGAAAAACCTGGCGGCCGCCGTCGAATTCGGGTGCTGCCAGGGTCTTCCCGGCGAGCTGGCTGATCTGGGTGATCGGGCCATCGGCGCGTACGGTGACGGCGGTCGGCGCCTGGTCCCAGAGCAGGCCCACGGCGACGAGGTCGTTGTTGGGGTTCTGGCTCATGAAGCGCAGCAGCGGCGTGGGATCGCACATCGCGACATCGAAGCTGCCGGCGGCCATGTCCAGTGGCACGCGGGCCGAACCGAAGCCGCGGGTGATCGTCACGTCGAGACCTGCTTCGCGGAAGAAGCCCTGTTGCACGCCGGCTGCGCCGAAGGCGTAAGGGCCGTTGTAGATCCAGTCGAAGGAGAAGCGAACGGCACGGGTCTGTGCGCGGGCGACATGCGGCGCGGTGATCGCACTGGCCAAAACAGCGCCAAGCGCGCCGCGGCGGGTGATCTCGTGGGTCATGGGGCAGCCTCCGCAGGGGTGTTTGTCTGGACATGGAGATGCGGCAATCAGGGGGGCCGCAGCAAGCCGCGAGGTGGCTGTGCCGGCGGGCAGCATGCGCGATGCGCCGCGGTTTGGCGCAGATGCGTGCCAGCTCTGCCACTTCTGCGGGCAGCCCTGCCGGCCGCCCTCAGCCGCGACGCAACCCGGCTCTCTTCCGCCCCTTGGACCCCCCGCGGCCCCGTACCTATGTTCCGCGGCATCGGAAGGAGAGATCCATGACCACCGCAGGCTTCGCCCCCGAGGCGCCGGCGCGCGCGCCCTTCATCCTGCCGGCACGGCCCGAGCCGATCCGGCTCAACCCCTCCGAAACCGCCATGATCATCGTGGATATGCAGAACGCCTATGCCAGCGAGGGCGGCTATCTCGACCTCGCCGGCCTGGCCGAGGGTGAGGCCACCGAATGCATCCGGCAGGTGGCGAAAGCCGCCGCTGCCGCGCGAGCGGCCAAGATCCCGGTGTTGTATTTCCAGAATGGCTGGGACGCCGATTATCGCGAGGCCGGTGGCCCCGGCTCGCCCAACTGGCACAAATCCAACGCGTTGAAGGCGATGCGCGCCAGGCCCGAATTGCAGGGCAAGCTGCTGGCGAAGGGCGGCTGGGATTACGCGGTGGTCGATGCGCTGAAGCCCGAGCCCGGCGATGTGGTGGTTCCCAAGCCGCGCTATTCCGGCTTCTTCAACACCAACATGGATTCATGGCTGCGCGCGCGCGGCATACGCAACCTGGTCTTCACCGGCATCGCCACCAATGTCTGCGTGGAATCGTCACTTCGCGACGCCTTCCACCTCGAATATTTCTGCGTGGTGCTGGAGGACGCGACGAAGGCCTCCGGTCCCGAATTCGCCCAGAAAGCGGCAATCTACAACATCGAGAAGTTTTTTGGCTGGGTCTCGACGGTCGCTGATTTCAGCGGTGCCGTTGGTCAGATGGAGGCGTAGCGCCATGCCGTTCAAACCCGTCATACCGGTCGGCAGCGCCCCGCCGCTGGCCCCCTATTCACCCGGCGCGATCGCCGATGGTGTGCTCTATGTCAGTGGCACGCTGGCCTTCGACAGCGAGAACAACGTGCTGTTCCCCGGCGATGCGAAGGCGCAGACCGAGCATATCCTGCAGACCATCAAACGCGTCGTTGAAACCGCCGGCGGGACCATGGCGGATGTGGTGATGAACCACATCTTCGTGACGGACTGGGCGCATTACGCCGCGGTCAACGCGGTCTATGCGATGTATTTTCCGGGTGACAAGCCGGCGCGCTATTGCATCCAGTGCGGCCTGGTGAAGGCCGGTGCGGTGGTGGAAATCGCCTCTGTCGCGCACATTGGCAAATGAAGTTTACCCTGACCGGGAAGCAGGGCGCCCCCACGGTCCTGCTCAGTGCGGGCCTGGGTGGTGCCGGGGCTTTCTGGGGGCCGCAACTGGCCATGCTGGAAGCGCATTTTCAGGTGCTGCGCTTTGATCATCGCGGCACCGGCGCGAATATGGAGGTGCTGCCGGAACACTACAGCATCCGCCATATGGCCGAGGACGCGCTGGCGGTGATGGATGCGGCCGGCATCGAGACAGCGCACGTCATGGGCCATGCCCTGGGCGGGCTTGTGGGGCTGGAGATCGCCCGCTGCGCACCCGCCCGGCTCGGTAGGCTTGTGCTGGTCAATGCCTGGGCGAAAGCCGACCGGCACAGCGAGCGCTGCTTCGATATCCGCATCGGCATACTGCGCGCGCAGGGGCCTGCGGCCTATGTCGCGGCGCAGCCGCTGTTCCTTCACACCGCGCCCTATCTCTCGGCCAACGGCGACAAGATCGATGCGGAGATCGCCCATGGCACGGCGCATTTCCAGGGGGCAGATACCATCCTGAAGCGCATTGCCGCGCTGCGGGCCTTCGACCTGCGTGACGACCTGCCGGCCATCACCGCGCCCACGCTGGTGGTGGCGGCGCTGGATGATCTGCTGGTGCCTTATACCGCCTCGGAGGCGCTTGCCGCCGGTCTGCCGAATGCTGAGCTGTGGCTGATGCCGATGGGTGGCCATGCCTGTTGCGTGGAACATCCGAAGAGTTTCAACGCGCGAGTGCTGGAGTTCCTCGGGGCCTGAACCTGAAGCCGCGGTTTCAACCCTGCATCGGTCTCGCTTCATTCGCAGGTTTCCGCCTGGACACCGCAGGCCTGCCGGCTAGCCTTACGGCTACTTGCGTATGGAGGCAGAGTTGGTTGCTGTAGAAACGATGGATGTCATCGTGGTCGGCCTCGGTGCCTATGGCAGCGCGGTGCTGTATCAGCTCGCCCGCCGCGGCATCCGCGCCGTCGGCATCGACCGTTTCATGCCGCCGCATGACCGCGGCTCCTCTCATGGCGAAACCCGCATTACCCGCCTCGCTGTTGGCGAGGGCGATGCCTATGCGCCCATCGTCCGCCGTTCCCACGCGATCTGGCGGGAGCTGGAGGCGGAGAGCGGTGCCACCCTCATGCGCACCACCGGCGGCCTCATCATGGCGCCGAGCGGCAGCGCTGCCCGTCACCATGGCAGGGAGAATTTCGTCCGCCGTAGCCTTGCCATGGCCGCGCGATTTGCGATCCCGCATGAACAGCTCGATGCCGATGAGATTGCCGCCCGGCACCCACAGTTTCAGCTTCGTGGCGATGAACTGGGCTATTTCGAGCCAAGCGCGGGGCTGCTGCTGCCCGAGGCTTGTGTCGCGACCCAGCTCGATCTGGCCCGCCGCCACGGCGCCATCACGCGGCTGAACGAACGCGTCGTTTCGCTGGAGCAAACGCAGGGGGGCGTGCGCGTGGTGACCGACCAGGGCGTGCTGGAATGCGAGCATTGCGTGCTGACCGCCGGCCCCTGGCTGGCCGGTTTGATGCCACCCCGGCTGCGCCAACTGGCCCGCCCCTTTCGCCAGGTGCTCCACTGGTTCGCGCCCGAACTCCCAGCCGCCTATCGCATCGGCCAATTTCCGATCTTCATCTGGATGCATGGCGAGCAGGAGGAGGATTATTTCTATGGCTTCCCCACCATCGAGGGCCGCGAAGGCGTGAAGGTGGCGAGCGAGAGCTACGCGCGCGACACCGACCCCGATCGCCTCCTCCGCGATGTCACCGCCGCCGAATCCGCCGCCATGCATGCTGCGCATGTCGAGGGCCGGCTGCGTGGCGTGACATCCAGGGTCACCGGTGCCGCCGCCTGCCTCTACACCGTCACTCCCGATGCCGGCTTCATCGTCGATAATCTGCCCGGCCAGGATCGTGTGCTCGCCATCTCAGCCTGCTCCGGCCACGGCTTCAAGCATTCCGCCGCATTGGGCGAGGCGGTGGCGCAGCGCCTGGTCGAAGGACGGAGCGCCATCGACCTCTCGCCCTTCAGCATCGACCGCTTCGACATTGCAAGGAGCCATTCATGACCCTTCCACTCAAGCGCCTGGTCGTGGTGCTCTGGATGCTCGCGCTGCCGGCCTTGGCGCAGACCCAGGCCTGACCCACGCTGGACGCCATCCGCGCTCGCGACACCCTGCTCTGCGGTACCTCGAGCGTCATTGCCGGCTTCGCGCTGCCCGATAGCCAGGGTGTCATGCGCGGTATCGATGCCGATTCCTGCCGCGTCATCGCTGCCGCCATTTTCGGTGATGCGAACCGCAAGGGCGATTTCCGCTTCTTCGACATCGTGCGCTGGATTGCCTTCGCCCAGATCGCCGCCGAGCAGTTCGGCGTCACCCGCCAGAACATCGCCCCGCAGGAACGCAGCACCGACCCAGACATCCGCCGGCTTCTGGGGGTGGAGGCCAATCTCGGCGGCGCGCTTGGTCTGAGTGCGCAATGGGCGCGCGAGATCATCGCCCAGGTCGGCAATTACGGTGAGATGTGGGAGCGCAACATCACGCCCATGGGCATGGAGCGCTGCGTGAGCCGGCTGTGGATGCAGGGCGGATTGGCCTTCGCGCCACCGCTGCGCTGAGGGTCAATCGGCATCCAGCACCCGCAATTCAGGGTGGTGGCGCAGTCAGGGCGCCAGCGCGTGGATGCCCGGCATCGCATGGCTGGCGAAGAGCCCCCGGGAAAGCGCGGCCAGCCGCCCCGCAAGCGCGCCCAATTCGCCACGCCGCCCCACCAGCAGCACGTCCCTGGTAAACCCGGGTCCAGGCAGTGGGATGGCCCGCACCGCTCCCGCCGCCGCCTGCAACGGGCAAAGCGCCGAGGTGATGGCCACGCCCACGCCGCTGGCGACCATGCGCAGCAGCGCGTCCGAGGTGTCCAATTCCAGCACCGGCGGTGGCTCCAGGCCGAGGCGGCGAAGATGTCGCTCCACCTGCACGCCCATCGCCGAGCGCGCGCTGTGGCGGATCAAGCCATGCGCGGCCAGGGTCTCCCGCAGGCCCATCCCGTCCGGTGCGAGGAATTGCGGTGCGAGGAGGATATAGGGCTCGCGGAACAGCGGATGGCGCTCCACTTCGACGGGATCGTCCATCGCGTCGCAGGTGATGGCGGCGTCGATGGCGTGGCGCAGCAGCGCCTCGGTGTGGGAGAAGGCGAGGCCGGACCAGGCTGAAAGCCGCAATGCCGTGGCCCCCCCTCCAGTAATTCCCGCACCAGAGGCGCGCCGATGGTGCCGGCCACAGTGTCAATCAAGCCGAGGCGAAGCGCCAGCCGCTCGGGTTGCGCCGCTGCGGCGCGCGTGGCGTCGATGGCGTGAGCGACCTCCTGACTCAGCGTCTTGGCCTGCTCGGCCAACACGCGCCCGGCCGCCGGTGGCGGCGAGCGGGCGCCGGCCGCGGTCCAGCAGGGGCGCGCCGACCACGGCCTCGGCCCGCCGCACGGCCTGTGAGACGGCTGATTGGGTGATGCCGAAGCGCTCTGCGACCTGTGCCATGCTGCCGCACTCCGCCACCGCGGCGGCGAGCTCAAGCGTGCGGAGATCAAAACCTCTATCGGCCATACCGGCTAGCTCAGGCCATCCGGTTCAAGCACCAGCACCGGCTCCCCGCTGCCCAGCATGCCGACTGCGGAAAGCCCCGGCAGCACGGCCAGCCCGGGATGCAGCGGCCTCAGCAACAGATCGGTCCGTCGGTTTACCCGCGCCACTCGCAGGGCGAGCCGCCCGGCCGGGCGTTCCAGCACCACAACCCCGCCGCATGGTGCCCAGGGCAGGCCCAGCGCGGCCTCGAGCGCGAGTTCCTGCAGGCCGCCCGAATCCTCCTCCGCCGCCAGCACGGAGACAACGCGGCCGGCCGGTACGGCATAGGGGTGGCCGCCGGCCTCCACCAGAAGCACTGGCTGGATTGCTGCACTCGTTGGCAGGGTGAGGGTGAAGGCTGTGCCCTGACCCGGCGTGCTGGCGATGGCCATGTGGCCGCCGGCCCTGCGCACCGCGTCATGCACGACATCCAGTCCCACGCCTCGCCCGGAGACATCGGTCACCACCGCCCGGGTGGAGAATCCAGGCCGCAATAGCAGGGCATGCGTCGCCGTCTCGCTCAGCGCGGCGCCTGGCGCGATCAGTCCGCGCTCCTCCGCCACCCGCCGCACCCGGGCCGCGTCGATCCCCGCGCCGTCATCGCTGACGGTGATGCGAAGCTGGCCTGGGAGCCGCTCGGCAGCCACCCTCAGCACGGCTTCGGCCGGCTTGGAACCGCGTCCACCCGGCGGCTCGATGCCGTGATCCACGGCGTTGCGGACGAGATGGATCAGCGGGTCGGCCAGCAGCTCGACCAGGCTGCGGTCGATGCGCACATCCTCCCCCGCCAATTCCAGCCGGACAGGCTTGTCGGCGCCCTCGGCGACCGCGCGCACCGCCCGTGGCAGGCGCTGGAACAGCGCGCCCACAGGCACCACGCGAAGCTCCAGCACCGCGTCGTCGAGCTGGCGCATCGACAGGCCCATGCGGGAATCGGCGCCCGACATGCGGTTGTGCAGGCCATTCAGCTGCGCCACGGCATTGGCCATCTGCCGCGCCGCGCCGCCCTCCAGTCGCCGCCCGACCGAGGCGATGGCATCCATCGCCGCCGCCATTCCCGGGTCGCGCAGCGCATCGGACAGTGCGGCGGCGGCGGCGCGGACCTCGGCAGCGAGCGTGATGATATTGTCCACCACATCCTGCCGCACCCGCAGGCTGGGTACCACCGGGCTCATCGGCCCCACCGCCGGGGGTGCGGCGGCGGGGGCCAGGCTCAGCACATGGCGTTTGTCGGGGTCGGCCAGGGCCAGGGCCGCGCGCAATCCCTCCTCGGGCGTGGGCGAGGCCAGCAGCAGGTCGAGCTGTGGCGGTTGGCTGCCCGGCACGGACAGGCTGCCCAGCACGTCGCCAGCGCCGCGCAGCCAGAATTCCAGCGCCGCCTCGTCCTCCGGCAGCCCACCGGTGATGGCCCGCACGCGGTACAGCACTTGGCCCGCCGCCAAGGCCGCCAGGGCGCGGCGGGTGCCACTGGGCGAGAGAGTTGCGGCGAAATCCGGCGGCAGTCTTGGATCGGTGGCGATTGCCTCCAGCCCCAGACCCTCCAGCGCGGCGAGGTGGCCTTGCCGCAGCGCGGCCGCCCAGCCGGCCTCGTGCCGGGCCAGGGTGGCGGTCGCGTCAGCGTCGGGCAGCCGGGCGCATAGATCCTGAAGCCGGCGCAACGCCGCTTCGGCCGCGGCGTCACCCAGGGCGTAGGCTGCATCGGCCGCATCGCCGGCGCGGGCGGCGTCACGCGGGGCGGCGGCGAGGGAGGCCAGCAGCGGCGCCATGTCACCCGCGGGCCGCGGCAGGATGGGTTGCGGCTCGCCCGCCTGCTCGGCCAGCAGGGCGATCATCCGCCATAGCCTGCCGGTGCGGGGCAGGCCGGGTGGTGACCCAAGCGTGGCGGCCAAGCGATGCAGTCCGAGCTCGGCACAGGCCGCCTCCAACTCGGGCTGCGGGCGACCCTCGGCCAGGGCGGGCGCTGCCTCGACCAGCATCGATAGCAGCGTGGCCAGCAGCGGGTCGGCGCCATCGGGCACCGGGGCGGGGCGAGGTGGCGGCGGCTGCCGGTTGGGTCCGAGCAGCGCCGCAAGCGCAGCCAGCACCGCCTGCGGTGGGACCATGTCCTCGCCACGGTCCAGCAGCGCCGTGCGCGCCGAGCGCAGCGCATCGCCGGCCAGCAGCAGCGCCGGCGCGGCCTCCGCCACCCGGAGCAGGCCCTGCCGTGCCAGTCCCAGCGCATCCTCGGCGCGATGCGCCAGCGCCTTCATGCCGGCTGCTCCCACCGCGTCGCTCATGCCCTTGAGCGAATGGAAGGCGCGGAACAGCGCATCGATCGCCGAGCGATCCTCACTGGGTGCATTCAGCCCGGCCTCGATGGCGTCGAGATGTTCCTCGGTCTCGGCGGCGAATTCGGCGCGCAGCGATTCCTCAAGCGGCATGGGGAAGGCCCAGCGCGCCGCGCGCGGCGCGCAGCAAGGCGCTGCCGCGCCGCTGCGCCATGTCCAGGCTGAGCGCACCCGAGGGCTTGGCCACCACGGCGGCGGCACCCAGTCGCATTGCCTCGAGCGCCACCTCACCGCCGGCCTGGGCCGAGGAACTGACCACCAGAACAAGCCCAGGGCCGCGCAGCGCCCATCGCCGCAGCACGCCCAGGCCATCGAGCACCGGCATTTCGATGTCCAGCAGCGTCAGCGCCGGCTGCAGGCTGGCCATGGCGGCCAGACCCGCCTCGCCATCCGCCGCCTCGCCCAGCACTGTCAGATCGGCATCCTCGGCGATGATTTCGCGCAGGATCCGGCGCATTGTTGGGCTGTCGTCGATGATCAGCACACCCGCGCCATTGAATGGTCGCAGCAGCGCCTCCGCCCGCGCGGCCAGTGCTTCTGGCGGCAGCCCGCCGATCAGCGGCAGCAATGCCTCGGCCCCCGGTGCCTCGGCCAGGGATCGCAGCGCTGCCAGCGCCCGCGCATCATCCGGCGCCGCGGCCAGGCGGGCGCAGGCGGCCTGCCATTCCGGCAGGAAGGCGTCGACGAGTTCGGGGTCCATTCCGCGCAGTCTGCCGGATGCGGCGGGGTGAAGGCCAGCCCGTTGCGTGCTCAGCCCGGCATCATCTGACGCAGCCGGGCCCCCAGCGCCGCGGGTGTGCCGGTGCGCGCCCCCGGCACAAGCGCCAGCGCGGCATTGGGCATGCCCGCCACCACGCAGCTGGCGGCCTCCTGCACCAGCACGGGATAGCCGCGCCGGGCCAGTGCGGAGGCGCCCGCTGCGCCATCCCGGCCCATGCCGGTCAGCACAACGCCCAGCGCGCCGTGCGCGACCATCGCTGCCGAGGCGAAAAGGACATCGACAGAGGGATGCGCCGCCATGGCGCGGGGCGATAGCCGCAGCCGCAGCCCACCATCCGGCCGGCGCAGCAATGCGCCGTCCTGCCCACCGGGCAGCACCAGCACGTCGCCGGGGCGCAGTTCCGTGCCCTCCGCCGCCACCCGCACCGCGAGGCCCGATTGCCGGGCCAGGGCGCGGGCAAAATCCACCGCCATGCCATCCGGCATGTGCTGGGCCAGCACGACCGGTACCGGGAGCTTTCCCATGCCGCCCAGCAGCGCTGCCAGCGCATCCGGCCCGCCGGTTGAGGCGCCAACGACCACCACTTCGATGCCACCCGGTTCGGCCGGCATCGCCAGATGGCTGACAGCGGCAGGCGCCTCGGCGCGATGGGCTGCGCCCCAGACGCGCAGCCGCGCCCGCAATTCGCGGTCGAGATGGCCGAGATCCAGTCCGCCCAGCCCGGTGTCCTTGCTCAGCCAATCCGCGGCACCCGCCTGCATCGCCGCCAGCGCCATGGCCGAGCCCTCGGTGGTGTGGTGGCTGACCATGATGATGGCAGGCGGATGCGGCGTGGCCATCAGCCGCCGGGTGGCCTCCAGCCCGTCCATGCCTGGCATCTCGATGTCCATCGCGATGACATCGGGGGCCAGGCGGCGCGCCTGGTCGAGCGCGGCGGCGCCGTCCGACGCCTCGCCCACCACGTGGAGATCGCCGTCGGCCTCGATGATCCGGCGGAGTGCCAGACGCATGAATGCGCTGTCGTCGACCACCAGCACGGTCAGCGGCCGGGCATTCATGCGCCGCGCGCCAACCATGCCGGGTCCAGCACCGGTACCGCCGCGCCGGACGGCCAGCACACCGCTCGCATCGCGCCGCCGGTCGTGGTCGGGCTGATCGCGGCCATGGGCACCCGGCGCAGCCCCTCCACCGCCGCCACCGCCACCGCTATGCCCGCCAGTCGTAGCAGCGGTACCTCGGTGCCCGACAACACCGCGGCGCCGCCCAGCGTCAGCCCGGCATCAATGACGGGAAGCACCTGGCCGCGATGGGCGACGACATGGGTGTGGCCGCGCTCTCCGATCGGACCGGCCACCGGCAGTTGCGGTGCCATCACCGCCTCGATCTCCAGTGCCGGCAGGGCGAAGCGGATGCCGCCGGCCTGGCAGAACAGTAGCGGCAGGCTGGGCGGTTCCTGGTGCCGCGCCTCGTCGGGCGCCAGCGGGGCCAGCGCGAGCGCATCTTCGGGCACCCAGCCGATGTCGCCCGGTGCCTCGTCGGGTCGCAGTTCGGTACAGCCCAGACCCACCAGCCGGCCCGCCACGCGCAATACCGCCAGAAGGGCCTGCGGCTGCGGGCCGTGCAGCACCAGTACGGCGGTTCCCGCCATGGCGAGCCCTAGTACGACGGGCGGCGCGAAGGCGAGTGGTTGGACTGTGGGCCATGGCAACACCCGTTCCAGCGCGGCGCGCGGCACCGTCAGGGCTTCGGCGCCGGCGCGCAGCAGCCGCATGCCGGGCATGGAGGCCTGGCTGGCGGTCGCGCGATGTTGCATGCCCGGCGTCCTGGGGGGCGCAGCCAGAGCCGCGGCTGGCGGGCTGGCGGGTGGCGGCCTCGCGCCCGGGGCGGCCTCGGCAATCAGCGCCGTACCGTCGAAAAGCCATTGCGTGTCCGGCCATTCCGCCGCCCCCGCGGCGTCCTGCACCGGCCAGGCCACACCATCGACAAAGCCGACCCAGCCACCGGGCATCCGGCGCAATAGCGGCGGCTGCTCCAGGCGTTCAGCCATGCGCATACACCGCATGGCCCGCCGGCCGCAAAGTGCCGCCGGGCGCCGCATCAGTCGCACCGAGCGCCAGCATGCCGCCCGGGCGCAGTCGATCCGCCAGTTCGGTCAGGACCTGCCGACGGGCTTGATCATCCATGTAGATCAACACGTTGCGGCACAGGATCACGTCGAAGCCACCCAGGCCTTGGGGTAGGTCCAGCAGGCTCGCTCGCTCGAAGCGCAGTGTGGCGCGCAGGCTGGGATGCAGCCTGGGCTGGCCACCGGCATCGACCAGCCAAGGGCGGTGATGCGCCGGTACGCTGGCCAGCGGCGCGCCGAGATGGGGACCAATGACGCCTTGTGCCGCGCTGTGCAGCGCCGGACGGCTGACATCCACCCCCACCACTTCGATCCGGGCGCCGGGGGCCAGGCTATGCACGAGGTGCAGCCCGATGGCGGCGAGCGAAAAGGCTTCCTCACCGGTCGAGCAACCGGCCGAAAGCAGGCGAAGCGGCCGCTCGGCGTCTCGCGCCTGCAGCAGGAGCGGCGGCAGACGGGCTTCGATCAGCGCGAGCTGCGCAGGACTGCGGAAGAGCTGGGTCTCCTGCACCGTTGTGGCGTCGAGAAGGGCTGCCCAGTGGGCGTCCTCCAGCCGTGGCTCACTCGGCAGAGCAGGCAACAGCCCTGCCGCGCGTTGCAGCCGGGCCTCGAGCACTGGCGAGGGTGCGAGCCCTGCCAGCGCCCGCAAGCCCTCCCGCGCGCGGTCCAGGGTGCTCCCGGCCATGTCCTGCGGCCGGGGCAGGGAATCAGGCCGCCACGGCCTCGGCCAAGGTGGCGAAGGCCGGGATGATCTTGTCGAAGCCGCTGATCTCGAAGACCTCGCGCACCGCTGGCTGCAGCGCGACGAGCGAGAAAGCGCAGCCCTTGGCCTTGGCTTCCTTGGCCAGCTTCAGCAGGGTGCGCAACCCGGCAGAACTGACGTAGCGCACCTTCGTCATGTCCAGCACCAGGCCGGGCGCGACCAGCAGGCCAATCAGAGTGGTCTCGGCCTCGGCCGCCGTGGCGGTGTCGAGGCGGCCTTCCAGGGTGGCGACGTTCAGCGTGCCGGACTGGGATGGGGTGATCTGCATGGCGGTGTCCTGTGGTGGGTTGCCCGGAAGTCTGCCGTCATTCGGCATCGGCATCCAGGGTGATGGTGAGGATGTTGTGGCCGCCCTCGCGCCGCCAATGGGCGCTGGAGGCCAGTTTCTCGACGAAATGTACGCCCAGGCCGCCGAGGGCGCGTTCCTCCAGGCTGCCATTGGTGTTGGGGACGCCGCGGCCGAGCGGGTCGTATTCCGGCCCGTCATCAGTGAGGGTGAAGGTCACGCCCTGGCCGCCCATCGCCACATCGGCGGTCAGGAAGGTGGCGCCATGTGCGTGCATCACGACGTTGGCTGCCAGTTCATCGGCCAGGAGCACCAGGCGTGAGGCCGCCTTGATCGGCAGCTCCTGCGTTTCTGCATAGGCTTCCAAGGCATCGAGCAGCGCGGTGACGCTGGCGGCCTCGGGCGTCAGGCGTAGGTGCAGCTTGTCGGTCACGGCGTGCAGCCTTCCTCAAGCAACAGGGTTTCGACAAGCCCTTCGGCGACGCCATCGGCGGTGTAGGCCCCGCCGGCCTGGCGAAACAGCACGAAGCGCAAGGCGCCGTCACGCGCCTTTTTGTCTGAGCGCATGCGGGCGATGAGTGTGGCTGCCGAGAATGTCCTGCCGCGGAGGTCGCCGATCCGGGCCGGCAGGCCCACCGCTTCCAGGTGGCTCAGCACCCGTCCGGGCCATTCCTGCGCGCATTGCCCCAGCCGGGCGGAGAGCATGGCGGCAAGCCCCAGGCCGATCCCCACCGCCTCACCGTGTAGTAGTGAACCGTCATAGCCGCATTCCGCCTCCAGCGCGTGGCCGAAGGTGTGGCCGAGGTTGAGCAGGGCGCGGCCGCCATCCGCCGCCTCCTCGAACTCATCGGCTGTGACGACGGCGGATTTCAGCTTGCAGGATTCCAGCACCGCATGGGTCAGCGCCGCCGGGTCGCCTGCTATGGCGGCGGGGCCGTTCACCTCGCACCATTCCCACAGCGCGCCTTGGAGCAGGCCGTGCTTTGCCACTTCCGCCCAACCAGCACGGAGCTCGCGCGGCGGCAGCGTGGCCAGTGTCGCGGTATCGGCCAGCACCGCGCGGGGCTGATGGAAGGCGCCGAGCAGGTTCTTGCCCTGGACGGTGTTGATGCCGGTCTTGCCGCCGACCGAACTGTCGACCTGGGCCAGCAAAGTCGTCGGGCATTGCACGAAGGGCAGACCGCGCAGGATGGTGGCGGCTGCGAAACCAGCCAGATCTCCCACCACGCCGCCGCCCAGCGCCACCACCGCCATGCGTCGGTCGGGACGGGCGGCCAGGATGGCCTCCACCACGCGCTGGTATTGCGCCATGGATTTGGCGCCCTCGCCAGGGGGCACCAGGCATTCCACGGCGATGGAGAATCCGGCCTCCGCCAGCCCCGCCCGCAGCGTGGGCAGATGCAACGCAGCGACCGCTTCGTCCGAGACGATGGCCACGCGCTTGCCAGGCAGGGCATCGGCCAGATGCGCGCCGGCGCGGCCCAGCAGACCCGGGCCCACCAGAACATCATAGCCGCGCCTGCCCAGCGGTACCGGCAGGCGGGCGGGCGGGCGATGGTTCAGCACCGCCTGCTCCACGCGCCGTGTTGTCGTTTCGGGATGTTCGTCCACGCAGTCGATCACGATGTCGGCCTCGGCGAAGAGGGGATGGCGGGCCTGGGCCAGGCGCTCCAGCACCTCCGCCGGGTCCTTGTTGAGGAAAAGCGGCCGGTGTTCCCGCCCCGCCACACGGCGCAGCAGGATGGGCATGGAACAGCGCAACCAGATGGTGGTGACGGGGGCTGCCTTGATGGCGGCGCGGGTGCCCGGGTCGGCGAAGGCGCCGCCCCCGGTGGCCAGCACCATCGGCCCCTGGCTCATCAGCCGCGTGATGACGCGGCGCTCGCCATCGCGGAAATGCGCCTCACCATAGCGAGAGAAGATCTCGGTGATCGGTATGCCGGCGGCGGCCTCGATCTCGGTGTCGGCATCGAGAAAGGGCACCCGCAGCCGGGCGGCCAGCCGCTTGCCGATGCTGGTCTTGCCGGCGCCGGGCATGCCCACCAGCACGATGGTCCGCGGCATAGAGGTTTCTGGCAGGGGCGATTCCTGCTGGGCCAGGTTGCGTGACACGACGGGGACGGTCTAGCACAGGCTTCCGGCCGCACCGAAAGGATCACCCAGCAAAAATGTTCCGCCGCCCCGTTCTGCTGGTTTTCCTGCTGTTGATTGGCCTGGGTGTGCTGGGTGTGCTGGGGCTTGCCGCATTCCCGCCCGGCGTCGCCCCCACCCCGGTGGAACGCCTGCTGCCCAATGACCGTTTTCAGGTGAGGTGATGGCGGCCTCGGCAGCCCGGCTGCTGGAGATGTTCCTCGACATGCTCGCCGCCGAACGCAATGCGGCGCGCAACACGCTGCTGGCCTATCGCGCGGATCTGGTCGATTTTCTCTCTCAGCACGGGGCCGAGGCGCAGGCCGAAGACTGTCGCGCCCATCTCGCCGGTCTCGCCGCCGCCGGGCTTTCCGCCCGCAGCCAGGCGCGAAAGCTGTCGTCCATGCGGCAGTTCTTTCGGTTTCTCGCCCGAGAGGGCCTGCGTGCCGACGACCCGACGGAGTTGCTGGACAGCCCGCGCCTGCCAGCCAGCCTGCCCAAGGCGCTGAGCGAGGCCGAGGTGGAGGCGTTGATCGCTGGTGCGGAACAGCTCTCCGCCGCCCATGCACCGCTCGCGGTGGCGGCGATCGAGATGCTCTATTCCTCCGGGCTGCGGGCCAGCGAACTCGTCACCCTGCCGCAGGGCGCGTTGCGTGCCGACAGCCCGCTCATTGCCGTGCGCGGCAAGGGCGGCAAGGAGCGGCTGGTGCCGATCTCCGAGCGAGCGCGGGAGGCGGCGCTGGAGGCCCGCGGCGGCATGGAGCGCCGCGGCAAGGGCCGACCGCAGGCGGCACGCTACCTCTTCCCGGCCCGTGGCAAGGATGGGCACCTCACCCGTCAGGCGCTGGGGCTGCTGTTGAAGGAGGCGGCACTGGCCGCCGGCATCGCGCCCGAGCGGGTCTCTCCCCATGTGCTGCGGCATTCCTTTGCGTCGCACCTGCTGGGGCGGGGGGCGGACCTTCGCAGCCTGCAAATTCTGCTGGGCCACGCCGATATCGCCACCACCCAGATCTACACCAAGGTGCTGGAGGAAAGGCTGCGCGCGCTGGTCGAGGCCCATCACCCGCTGGCAACCCCCAATACCCCGCGCATCATGCGTCCGGCGCCCCCACCGCCGAAACGTCGACGGCGCGCGGCGTGAGCTTCTGGGCCATCGCGCTGCGCGGCACGGCGGCCACTTTTCTGGGCATTGGTCTGGCGCGCTTTGCCTTCGTGCCTCTGTTTCCCGCCATGGTCGCGGCGGGGTGGGTGGATGGCGAGGGCGCCGGGCTGCTCGGCGCCATGACGCTGGCGGGTTATCTCGGCGGCGCGCTGACTGGGCAGGCCCTGGGCCGGCGCCTGGGTGTGCCGGGGGCGCTCGACGCGGGCGCCGCGCTGGTGGTGCTGTCCTTCCTGGCCTGCGGTTGGAATGGGGGGCTGTGGTGGCTGGCCGCATGGCGGGCCGTGGCGGGGCTGGCGGGGGGCTGGCTGATGGCGCTGGCGGGCCCGGCGGTGCAGGCGGTGGTCCCACCGGAGCGGCGCGGACTGGCCTCGGGGCTGGTGATCGCCGGCGTCGCCTCCGGCATCGTGGTGGGCGCGCTGGCCATGCCGTGGCTGCTGCGGGGCGGGCCGGGGATGGCCTGGGGGGTTCTGGGCCTTGCATCGCTCCTGGTTTGGGCCTGGGCGCGGCGGGCCTGGCCACGCGCGGTTCTAGCACCACTGGCCGGCGCGGCCGGCTGGTCGCCCCAGCTTACTGCGTATGTGCTGTCGGGCGCCGGCATGGTGGCGCCCATGGTCTATCTGTCGGATCTGGGGGTGCGCGGGCATGGGCTGGCGCTGGGGCAGGGTGCCCTGCTCTGGGCCTGCTTCGGCGTGGGCGCGTTGGCCGGAACCCTTCTGGGCGGCCGTGCCGTGGATGCCTGGGGTGGCGATCGCAGCATGCGGATCTGGCTGTGGGTGCAGGTGACGGCACTGGCGGCGCTTCTCTCGCCCTGGGACGGGCTGCTTTGGCCCGGCGCGGTGGCAGCGGGTTTCGCCGGGGTCGGCGTCTCGGCGGTGACGCTGGCGCTGGTGCGGGAGACGCATGGGCCTGCCTCGGCCGCGCTCTGGGCCCGCGGCACCGCCTTCTATGCCGCGGCCCAGGCGGGGTTTGCCTTCCTGCTGGCGGCGGTCTTCGCCGCGACGGGGGAAATGCATGCGGCGGTCTTCGGCATCGGGCTTCTGGTGACCCTGCCAGCGCTCCTGCTCCCGCCGCGCTGACGTCATGATCCTGCCCTGTTTCGCTGGATAGCATGCGCATCATGAAGCGCATTCTCGCCCTGCTGGTCGCCAGCATCCCCACCCTGACACCGCTCGGCGCCGCCGAATTGCCGGTGCGTGCCGTCACCCTTTCCAATGCCGGCCTCATGCAGATCGAACGTTCGGGCCGGCTGGAGGCCGGCGAGACCGCCACCCTCACCATTCCCACCGCGCAGGTCGATGACGTGCTGAAGAGCCTGCTGGTGCTCGATGCCGCGGGTAGTGTCCTGGGCATATCGCTCCCGGCCCAGAACCTGGCGGAGGAGGCTTTTCGCGGCCTGCCGCTTCGCCCTGAGGATTTCGCCGACCGGCTGACCATGCTGCGCGCGCTGCGCGGCCAGGCCGTGGCACTGGGCGGTGCCGAGGGCCTGCTGGTTGATGCCGCCGAGGCCGAGAATGGCCTCAGCATCCTGATCCTGGGCGAGCGTGGCATGGCGCAGGTTCCGCTGCGCGAGGGCGATGCGCTGCGGCTGACCGATGCCGCGCTGGCCGCCCGCGTGGCCCGCGCCGCCGCCGCCCTAGCCGCCGCCCGCAGCGCCGAGACGCGGCGGGCGGAGATCCGCTTTTCCGCCAATGCGGCGCGCGAGGTGGGGCTGGCTTATGTCGCCGCCGCGCCGCTGTGGAAGGCCAGCTTCCGCCTTGTGCTGGGCGAGGCCGAGGGCCGGCTGCAGGGCTGGGCGGTGGTGGAGAACCGCTCGGGCGCGGATTGGGAGGGGGTGCGCCTCGCCCTCGTCTCCGGCAACCCGGTGGCCTATGCCCAGGCGCTCTACACGCCCATCACCCGTGCCCGGCCTGAGATTCCCGTGCGCGGGGCCGAGGTGGTGCGGCCGCGGGCCGATACCGCGCCGATGCCGGCCCCCGCGCCGGTTATCGCGCCGCCTGGCATGCCCATGCTGGCTCGGAGTGCCATCGCCAGCGCCGCACCCGCGCCTGCCCCGCCCCCGCCCGCAGCCTTGCCCCAGTCGGTGGCCGAGAGCAGCGCCGGCTCCGTCGCCTTCACCCTGCCCAACCCCGTCACGCTGCGCGCCAGCGAGACGGCGAACCTGCCCTTCCTCGACAGCGCCATGCCGGCGCAGCGGCTGTGGTGGCTGCAGGGCATGGGCACCCGCCACCCGCTGAACGCCGCGCGCATCCGCAACAGCACCGACAGCACCCTGCCCGATGGGCTGGTCTCGATCTGGGCGGGTTCGAATTTCCTCGGTGATGCCGAACTGCGGGCGCTCAATGCCGGTGAGACGCGGCTGCTGGCCTTCGCCCAGGATCGCGACGTCGCGATCACCGCGAGCCAGGTCGCCACCAGCCGCGCCACCCGCATCACTACCGCCCGTGCGTTGGTGTTGGTGGAGGGCGAGGAGGATACGGTCTGGAGCCTCGCCATCGCGCCGCGCGGCGCCACAGGCGCGCTGGTGGTGGACATGCCGCGCATGCCTGGCTGGACGCCGCGCTTCGCCGTAGCGGCCGAGGGCGAATTCGGTCTGCGCCACGAGGCGCGGCTGGAAGGGCGCGACGCCACGCTGCGCCTGCCCTATGCCCGGCCGGTCCGGATCGAGACGCCGCTCTGGGATGCCGGCATGGGCGACCCCGCCAGCGTCACCTGGCGGCGCATCACCGACAATGAGATGGCCCGCCTGCCCGGCGGCCCTGGCACCCTCGAGCGGCTGAGCGAGCTGCTGGCCCGCACCACGCCCGACACCCCCGGCCGCGCCCAGCTGGCAGAGATTGTCACTGCCATGGCTGAGTTGCGCCGCCTGCTCGATGCCGCGTCCACCGCCATGCGGGTCTGGGTGGTGGCGGAAGGCGCCCTCAACCGCGCCCGCACCGCCGCCGATGACCGCACGGGCTCCGACCGCGAGGAGGCTCGCCGCGCCCTCAACCGCGCCAGCCAGGCCTCCGAACGGGCCGCCGCCGCTGCCGACAATGCCTGGAAGAACTGGCAGGATTCGGTGCAGGCTCTGCTCGCGCGCATGGGCTGAGGGTATGATTTGCCGCCGCGGTGGTTTCCACCGCGGCGGATCATGCTCTACACCGCCCGGCATGATCCTGCTCACGCCCGGCCCGGTGCAGACCGCGCCCCAGACCCGCGCCGCCATGGCCCAGGACATCGCGCCCTGGGACAATGATTTTCGCAGCGTCTATGCCCGGATACGCGAAAGGGTGTTGGCGCTGGCCGGCGGCATTCCTGGCGAACACGCCTGCCTGCCGCTGCAGGGTGCCGGGCACTTCATTGTCGAGGCCGCGATCCGCTCGCTGGTGCCGGCCGGTGGCGCGATCATCGTGCCGATGAATGGTGCCTATGCCGAGCGTGTGCTGTTGCTGGCCCGCGGCGCCGGCCGCGTGGCGCATGAATGGCCGGTGCCGGATACCCGCGGCGTCACCGCCGAAGATGTGGAGGCGGCTTTTGCGGCCTACCCCGAGGCCAGCCATTTCGCCACCGTCTACAGCGAGACCGGTGCCGGCATCGTCAATCGGCCGGAGGTGATTGGCCCGGTGCTGCGCCGGTTGGGCAAGCGAATGATTCTCGACGCCGTCTCCGCCTTCGGCGCGCTGCCCTTCTCGATGGCCGACAATCCGGAATGCGACGCGGTGGTCTTCACCTCGAACAAATGCATCGAGGGGCTGCCGGGCATCGCCTTTTCCGTGGTCCATACCGCCGCCCTGGAACAGGGCCGGGCGGGCTCCTGGAGCCTCGACCTCTGGGAGATTCTCAACATTGCCTTGAAGAGTGGCTGGGGCAGTTTCCGCTTCACGCCGCCCGTCCAGGCGCTGGCGGCCTTCGACGTGGCGCTGGACCTCTTCGAGGCCGAGGGGGGCCAGCCCGCCCGCCTCGCACGTTACCGCGAAAACATGCGTATTCTCTACGAGGGCGCGCGGTCCTGGGGCCTGCAGCCCTATCTCGATCAGGCCGAGCAGGGGCCGATCATCGTCACCCTGCATCAGCCGGCGGGGTTTTCGTTGCAAGGTTTCGTCGATGCGCTGAAGGCACGTGGCGTGTTGATCAGCAACTTCTACACCACCGAGACGCCCACCATCCGCATCGGCTGCATCGGTGCGGTTTCGAATGCCGAGATGCGCCAGGCGGTGGCCATCATGGGTGACGTGCTCGCCAGCAGCGCCAGGGCCGCGTGATGGCCGCCCTGGCCAGCATGACGGGCTTCGCCCGCGACAGTGGCCAGCTTGCTGATGGCGCCCATTTCGTCTGGGAATTGCGTAGCGTGAATGGCCGCGGCCTGGATATCCGGCTGCGGCTGCCGGCCGGAATGGATGCGCTGGAACCGGCCATCCGCGAGGCGGCGGGAAAGCGGCTCAAGCGCGGCAATATCCAGGCCGGCCTTGTGCTGAAGCAGGAAGCGAGGCCCGCGCTGGCGCTGGACCACGCGACGCTGGACCGCATGCTGGCGGTAGCCTTGGAGGTGGCGGCGCGCATTCCTGGCGGCCAGCCGCCCAGGGCCGAGGCGCTGCTCTCGCTGCCCGGCGTGCTGCGGGCCGAGAGTGCAGAGCCCGACGAGGCGGCGCAGGCGGCCCAGCAATCCGCGCTGCTCACCGCCTTCCTGCGCGCGCTGGAGGGGCTGGTGGCGGCCCGCGCGGCGGAGGGCGAGCGGCTACGGGTGATCCTCTCGGGCCTGCTCGACGAGATCGCCTCCCTCTGCGCCGATGCCGCGCATGAGGCGGTGGGTCAGCCGCATGCCCAGCGGGCCCGGCTGCTGGAGAACCTGGCCGCCCTGCTCGATGGCGACATGCGCGGAAAAATCCCGGAGGAGCGGCTGGCGCAGGAGGTTGCGATGCTGGCCCAGCGCTCGGACGTCCGGGAGGAACTGGACCGGTTGCAGGCACACCTCCATGCCGCGCGAAAACTATTGGCGGAGGGCGAGGGGGCGGGGCGCAAGCTCGATTTTCTCACCCAGGAATTCGTTCGTGAGGCGAATACCCTGTGCAGCAAATCGGCCTCGGTGGCCCTGACACGCACCGGCCTGGCGCTGAAGGCCGCGATCGAGCGGCTGCGCGAGCAGGCGGCGAATGTCGAGTGACCGCCCGATCGCCGGAGGGCGGATGCCCGAAGGCGTGAATCGGCCGGACATGCCTCCGATCGCCGGAGGGCGGATGGCCGAAGGCGTGAATCGGGCGGACATGCCTCCGCGCCGAGGGCTCTGCCTGGTGCTTTGTGCCGCCTCGGGGGCAGGTAAATCCTCGGTTTCCCGTGCGCTGCTGGAATCGGAACCCGAACTCGCGCTTTCGATCTCCGCCACCACCCGCGCGCCGCGGCCGGGTGAGCGTGAGGGCGTGCATTACTTCTTCCGCAGCGTGGAGCAATTCCAGGGCATGGTGGCGGCGGGCGCGATGTTGGAACACGCGGAGGTGTTTGGCCGCTTCTACGGCACGCCGCGCGCACCGGTGGAGACGGCGCTGGCCGAGGGCCGCGATGTGCTTTTCGACATCGACTGGCAGGGGCATCTGCAACTGCGCGAAGCACTGCCCGGGGATGTGCTCTGCATCCATCTCCTGCCGCCCAGCCTCTCCGAGCTGGAACGGCGGCTGGCCAAGCGCGGCCAGGACAATGCCGAGGAAATTGCCCGCCGGATGGCTGCCGCGCGGACGGAGATCGCGCATTGGACCGATGCTGATCACGTCCTCGTGAACCGAGATTTTGCCGCCACCGTGGCCAGCGTGCGCGCCATCCTGCATGCCGGCCGCACCGCGCGGGCACGGCTGCCTGGCATGGCGGGCTTCGTGGACGGGTTGATGGCCGGCTGATGCAGCAGGTGCTGGAGGTGGTGGCGCCGGTCTTCGCGATCATCGCGGTGGGCTGGTTCGTCGCTTGGCGGCGGCTGATCGACACGGCGGGGCTTCGTGGCCTCAACACTTTCGCCTTCGCTATCGCGACGCCGGCGCTGCTCTTCGCAGCGGGTACGGGCGGGCATGTCGGCGGCGGCGGGGCGGGGCTGGCCTTCTTCGGCGCGGCCTTCGCCGTCTATGGCGCCGTGCTGCTGGCCGGGCGCTGGCTTGGCTGGGGGCTGGCCCGCAGCGGGCCGATGGCGCTGGACGCCACCTTCGGCAATACGGTGATGATGGGCATTCCGCTGATCCTGGCCGCCTATGGGCCACAGGGGCTGTCCATCCTGTTGGTGATCATCGCACTTCATTCGCTGCTGCTGCTGACGACGGCGACGGTGGTGGCGGAACTGGCACTGAACGCACGCGCCCGCCCGGCGGCGCTGCTGCGGGCCAGCCTGGGCGGCGTGGTGCGCAACCCCATTGTGATGTCGGTGCTGTTGGCGCTGGTGTGGAGCACGCTCGGCCTGCCGGTGCCGGATTGGCTGCGCCGGTCGCTGAACCTGGTGGGCGCCGCGACGCCTGGGGTGTCGCTGTTCTGCCTCGGCGCCTCGCTGCTGGGGTTCAACCTGGCGGCGGGGTGGCGGCAGATGAGCGTGACGGTGGCGCTGAAGCTGCTGGTGTTTCCAGCGCTGGTGTTCTGCGTGTGCCGGGTGATGGGGCTGACCGCGCTGGAGGTGGCGGTGGCGACGACGATCGCAGCGCTGCCGACGGGGGCGAATGCGTTCTTGATGTCGACGCGCTATGGGGTGGGGATGGCGGAAAGCGGGGCGGCGGTGCTGGTGAGCTCGCTGGTGTCCGTGGTGACGCTGTCGGTGTTGTTGGCGCTGTTCACTCTGTAGTGAAGACCTCGCCCCATGCCGCAATGAGCGCGCTGTCCACCTCTTCCATTGTCGCAGGCACGCCCAGCGCATGCAGCGACGTTACGCCGTGCTCCGCCACCCCGCAGGGCACGATTCCGGAAAAATGGTTGAGGTCCGGCTCCACATTCAGAGCGATGCCGTGCCAGGCCACCCAACGCGTCACCCGCACGCCGATGGCGCCGATTTTCGCCTCCGCCCCGCCAGGCAGGACAACCCAGATGCCCACCCGCCCCTCGCGCCGCTCGCCACGGATGTGAAATGTCCATAGTGCGCGGATCATCCATTCCTCCAGCGCGTGGACATAGGCGCGCACGTCGCGCGGCGGCACTGCGCCATGGGCGCGCGTGAGGTCCAGCATGGCATAGGCCACGCGCTGCCCCGGCCCGTGATAGGTCCACTGCCCGCCCCGGCCTGCCGCCACGGTGGGGAAACGGGTCTCTTTCAGATCCTCGGGCCGGGCGGAGGTGCCGGCGGTGTAGGTCGGCGGGTGTTCGACCAGCCAGATCGCCTCACCCTCCGTGCCGGCGCGAATGGCGTGTGCGCGCGCCTCCATGGCCGCGATGGCGGGGGAATAGGGCGTCAATCCCTCGGAAATCGACCACTCGATGCCGTGCAGCAGGCGGCCGGATGGGATGGCGATGGCATTTTCCAGCATGCTTGCCTTATGCCGCTCGCGACGCACCGTTGTAACCCGTCTCAGTCTGGGTTATCTGACGCCGGCTCGCGGCCATGGCGAAATGGTAGACGCGCTAGCTTGAGGTGCTAGTGGGGGAAACCCTGTGGAAGTTCGAATCTTCTTGGCCGCACCAATCTGCTGACAGTTCCGGGCCTGGCTTGCATTGAAGCGGTTATTCACCGCGCCCGCATGGGTCATGCCGGAGGGGGATGCTCTCAGCTGAAGAGAAAATCCTCGGCGGCGAGCGTGGTGACGCCGGCAAGGAAGATGGTGTCCGTCGGGCTGAGGACGATCATTGTGTGCCCCGCAACCATGCTGGCGCGGGCCTGCGCCGCGGCGAAATCGCTCACCCCGCGAAGCCGATCAATGCGACTTTGTCGGTGCCCGAGACGAAATCGGCGATGACATCCACGCCGCATTGCCGGTCGAAGCGGAACTGGTCGGCCCCTGCGCCGCCCACCAGGTAGTCATTGGCCGTGGCGGTGGCGGTGAAGACATCATTGCCGGGGGTGCCATAGACCGACATGCCCATCGTCACCGCGCGCAGATTGAGCGCCATCGAGGCGGCATTGGGCGCCTGGATGGTGCCATAGCCGCTCTCCGCCCCGTTGAAGACGGCGCGGTCGCTGAGCGCGCGACTGATCGCCTCGCTGCCCATGAAGCGGATCTCTTCGAACTGCTGCAGCGATGGCGCGGGAAACGGGAAGGGCCACGGGGAGCCCAGGCTGATGGTGGTGCTGTTGCTCAGCATCAGCACGTCATAGCCGGCACCGCCAAGCACGCTGCTGCCGAAGATGATGATGTCATTGAAGCGCACATGATCCGCACGGCCGCCGGCATTGATCTGGTCGGGGCCGCTGCCGTCATTGATCTCGATATAGTCGCGCCCCTCGCCGGCGCGGATGCTGTCGACCGCGGCGCCGTAGATCGACAAGGCGCGGCTCGTCCCAGTGGCGTTGAAGGTGAGGCCATTGGCGCCAGGCGCACTGACCGAGCCGGCGCCGAAGGAGGAGACGGCGAAGGCGGCATCGCTTTTCGCGCCCAGCGTCACCGTCTGTGTTCCACCGCCGAGCAGGCGCAGCTCCTCGATGCCGCTCACATTGAACAGCGCGTCGATGAAGCTGTTGCCGGTTTTCAGCGCGAGGACGTCATAGCCATCGCCGCCGGCGACGCGGGCGGCGATGGAAAGCTGCTGGCTGTTCTGGAACACCAGCCAGTCATTGCCGCCCTCGCCGGACAGATTATTGGCGCCGCCGCCGCCCTCCAACCAGTCGCCGGTGGAGGAGCCACGCGCCGTGTCGGCATTGCCATCGCCCAGCGCTGCGATCCGGCCGTCATAGGCGGCGCGGCCGTCATCGGAGGCGTAGATGGTCAGCGCCCCGCCACCGGGCCGCAGCACCAGCGGATTGCGGTTGCCGTTGCCGTCGATGCCGGTCAGCGCCGTGGGAGTGTCGGCCCGCAGGTTGAAGCGCTTGCTGGTCCCGATCTCCTCGATGCCCGTGGCGGTGGCGGTGGCGGTGGCGGTGGCGGTGGCGGTGGCGGAGGCGGAGGCGAAGGCAGTGACGGTGGCGCCGGCGCCCACGCCGATGAGAACGTCGTAGCCCGTGCCGCCATCGATCTGGCCCGTGCCGTCGAAGGGTGTGCCGATGCTGGGGCGCAATGTGATGCGGTCATCGCCCGCGCCACTATCCACCCACACGCCAAAGCTGTCGCTGCGAATGGCATCATTGGACGTCCCGGTGGCGATGGTGATGGGCGCCGCCCTGCACCACCACGACGGGGCCGGTGAAGGCCTGGGCGGAGAGGCTGAGTTCGCCCACCAAATTCGCGCCCTCGGTGAAGGCGGCCGAGGCCACGGCCCCCAGGGTCATCGAGAACAGCCTCCGGGCTAGGCACCAAGAAGGTGTCGTCGGATTCGGTACCCGTATAGGTTGCGCCCGCGGTGGTGGTCAGGGTGATTGTGGCCAATGGGCGTCCTTCGCGGGCGCTTCACGGCGGGCTGATCCAGGCGGCTTGGAGTTCAGGCGAAGAGGAAGTCTCCGGCGGCGATCGCGGTAACCCCGGCGAGGATGATCGCGTCATTCGCGTTCAGCCCAATCTGCAGATTGCCGCCGACCACGCTGGCGCGCGCCTGGACGGCGGCGAAATCGGTGATGCCGGCAAAGCCGGAAAGACCGATCCGGTCGCTCCCTGTCGCGAAATCGGCGATCACATCCACCGAGCAGCCCGGGGCGAAGTTGAAGCGGTCCGCGCCGGCCCCGCCGAGCAGATAATCGCGGCCGAGACCGGCGGTCATCACGTCATTGCCCGCCGTGCCATAGACCGCAGCGCCCATGGTGAAGCCGGTGAGATTGGCCGTGAGCGAGGCGGCATTGGGCGCCGTGATGGTGGCATAGCCGGTCTCGCTGCCAGCGAAGAGCTGCTGCAGGGTTAGCGAGACTTGCTGGCTACCGGTGCCGAGCAGGCGCAATTCCTCGAAGTTGCGGATCGGTCCATTGATCGGAGTGGAAGAACCGAAGCCGTTGACGAAGGTCGAGGCGAAATTCGCCGGAGCCGAAAATGGCGGGACGCCATCGAGCAGCAGCAGGTCATAGCCGGTGCCGCCATCAATCGGCGTGGCCTCGCGGTCGAGCCCGGGTGGGAAGAAGTTCAGGGCGGTCGGCACATAGACATGATCGGCCCCGCCGCCCGCCAGGACGGTGTCGATGCCGCGGCCGCAGTCGAAGTAATCCGCACCCTCGCCGCCGTTGAATGTGTCGTTGCCGCCCGTGCCATAGACGGACAAGGCCCGGCTGGTACCGGCCGCATTCACCGAGAGGCTGGTGGCATTGGCCGCACTGACCGAGCCGGCACCGAAGCTGGAGGCGGCAAAGGCGGCATCGCTGTTGGCACCCAGTGTCACGCTCTGCGCACCGGTTCCGAGCAGGCGCAGTTCCTCGATGCCTTGCACTTTGGCGAAGGCGGCATCGGTGACCCCCTGCGCCTCGCCCCTCAGCGCCAGGATGTCGTAGCCGGCGCCGCCGGCGACACGCGCGGCGGCGGTGAGTTGCGGGGTGTCCTGGAACATCAGCCAGTCATTGCCGGCCTCGCCGGACAGATTATCCGCGCCACCACCGCCCTCGATGTAATCCCCGGTCGAGGAACCCCGCACGGTATCGGCATTGCCATCGCCATAGGCCATGATCCGCCCGTCATAGGAGGCGCGGCCGTCATCGGAGGCGTAGAGGTTCAGCGGGCTGGTGGTCCCGAGAGGGGTGCTGTAGGGCCGCAACACCAGCGCGTTCCGCAGGCCGTTGCTGTCCAGCCCGGTCAGGGCGGTGGGCGTTGTGTCGAGCAGACTGAAGCGGCTTGCAGTGCGGATTTCCTCGATGCCCGTCACGCCGCTGGTTGGCTCCGCCGTCAGTGTGGCGAAGGAGTAGGTAATCAGGACGTCATAGCCCGGCCCGCCCGCGACCGCGCCAATCCCCGCGAAGGGGTTTGTGGAGAGCGGCCCGATGGAGATCGTGTCATTCCCCGGCCCGGCATTGATCTGGGCGGCGGAAATCTCGCTGCTGATCGTGTCATTGCCGGAGCCGGTGGCGATCGATGCCGTAGCCTGAGGAGCAAAGCCTGAATAGCCGCCCTGGAAATTCACCGGGACCGTCAGGCCCTGGCCGGACAGGCTCATCAGGTAACCCATCGAGATGCCGTTTGAAAAGGCGGCGGAGGCCACCGCGCCCATGGTCACAATGAAGAACGGAGACGTCGTGTAGGAACTGCCCGGGGACCAATTGAGCGCCTCGACATTCGACACCCCGGCGAAGGATGCATCGGGAACGGCCAGCTGCGACGCCGCTGTCTGGGTCGACGACCCGCTCCACCCAAAGGACAGGGTGTCGTTGCCTCCGCCGCCATTGATGGTGCGCCCCGCCGCCGTCCAGGCCTCGAAGCTGGGCACGAAGAAGGTATCATCGCCCTCGGTGCCGATATAGGCGGCGCCCGGGGTGGTTGTCAGGGTAAAGCTTGCCATGTCGCGCTTTCCTCACTGCGTCGTTGGCAGCCTAGGCTGGGGCATTCACAGTTTCCAGCGGTTTGCCGGCCGGCGCTCAGCCGAAGAGGAAATCGCCCACCGCAATGCTGGTGACGCCGGCGAGGATGATGGCGTCGGTCGGGCTCAGCCCGATCTGCAGATTGCCGCCGACCACGCTGGCGCGGGCCTGGATGGCGGCGAAATCGGTGATGCCGGCGAAACCGGAAAGACCGATCCTGTCGCTCCCCGATGCAAAATCGGCAATCACGTCCACCGAGCAGCCGGGGGCGAAGTTGAAGCGGTCCGCGCCGGTGCCGCCGACGAGATAATCGCGGCCGACACCGGCGGTGAAGGTATCGGCCCCCGCCGTGCCGTAGACCGAGGCGCCCATGGTGAAGCCAGTCAGATCGGCCCGGAGCGAGGCTGCATTGGGCGCCGTGATGGTGGCATATCCGATCTCGCTGCCGGCGAAGATCTGTTGCAGGGTCAGCGAAAGCACCTGGTCCCTGCTGCCGAGCAGGCGCAATTCCTCAAAGTTGCGGATGGGGCCATTGATCGGCGTGGTCGATCCCAGGGCGCTGACGAAGAGGGAAGCGAAGGTGTTGGGGAACGACCCCGGGGTAGCATCGTCGAGCAGCAGCACATCATAGCCGGCGCCGCCATCAATCGGCGTGGTATAGACGCCGGGCACCATGAAGACTGAACCGGAGACGATGTAGACGTGATCGGCCCCGCCGCCGGCACGCACGGTGTCGTAGCCGCGACCGATGTCGATGTAATCCGCGCCCTCGCCGCCGATCAGCGTGTCGCTGAAAGACGTGCCGTAGAGGGACAAGGCCCGGGTGGTGCCGGCAGCGTTCACATGGAGGCTCAACGCATTGGCCGCGCTGACCGAGCCGGCGCCAAAGCTGGAAGCTGCGAAGGCAGCATCGCTATTGGCGCCGAATGTCACGCTTTGCGCGCCGGTGCCGAGGAAGCGCAGTTCCTCGATGCCCTGGGCCTTGGCGAAGGCGGCATCGGTGACGGTTTGCGCCGCGTCCTTCAGCGCCAGGATGTCGTAGCCCGCGCCACCCGCCACACCGGCCGTGGCACCGAGATGCCCGGCATTCTGAAACACCAGCCAGTCATTGCCGCCCTCGCCGGAGAGGCTGTCGGCACCCTCGCTGCCGCCATCGAGCAGGTCACCAGTGGAGGAACCGCGCACAGCCTCATTGCCCGCCGTGCCGTAGACGATCAGCCGGCCGTCATAGGCGCCCGCGCCGGTGTCCGCGGCGACGACGTTGAAGAAAGTACCGTTGTAGGGGCGCAGCACCAGCGGGTTGCGGGTGCCCGCGCCATCGACGCCGGTCAGCGCCGTGGGGGTTGCGGCCGTCAGGGTGAAGATGCCATCGCCCCAGATCTCCTCGATGCCGCTGCCGCGGCTGAACACCGCATTGTTCAGGGGCTGGTTGGCATCGGTGATGGCCAGGATGTCGTAGCCCGCGCCGCCGGCGATGGTGGAGGCGGCGGCATGCGCCGCGTTCTGCACGACGATCCGGTCATCACCGCCCTCGCCCGACAGGAAGTCGGCACCGCCGCTGCCGCCATCCAGCAGGTCGCTGACCGAGGAGCCGCGAACGGTGTCGTTGCCGGCGCCGCCATAGGCTGTGATGCGGCCATTGTAGGATGGCCGACCATCATTCGAAGCGAAGACCTGCATCACCGACACAAAGGGTGACAAACGCAGCACCAGCGGATTGCGGTCACCATTCACATCCAGGCCGGTCAGGGCCGTGGGTGTATCGACCAGCAGGTCGAAGCGGCTAGTGACCCAAATCTCCTCGAAGCCGGAGACCAGCGCGGCACTGGTGGCGGTGACCCAGCTGGTATTGTTGTTGGCGGGCCCCAGGCCTTTGAGAATGTCATAACCAGGACCACCATCCAGAAAGCCGCCGCCGGAGAATGGGGACACGCCGAGTCCGGCGCCGCCGAAGTTCACCACATCATCGCCCCCGCCGGTCGAAGCGTTGGCAACGGCGACGAAGCCTGTAATCACATCATTGCCGGACCCTGTCTCGACCGCGATTTTCGTATTGGCCGCAATGACGGGCACCGTAAGGCCGGCGCCCTTAACGCTGGGGTTATTGAAGCCCAGGGTCAGGCCGCGGGCGAAGCTCAGCGAGGCCAGTGCCGCCATGGTCACGGTCAGAGACAGGTTGGAGCCCAGAATCGGGCTGCCGCCCGGCGGGTTCCAAGTGATGCTTTCCATATTGGCGACGCCGGCGAAATCGGCATCCACTACCTGGTTGACACCAGGCGCGGGGGGAGCGAAGCGGAAGTCGAGCGTGTCGGTCCCGCCACGGCCGTCGATGACGCGTCCGGCGGCGATCCAGGCCTCGTAGCTGGGAATAATGAAGGTGTCGTCGCCCTCGGTGCCGATATAGGCGGCGCCCGGGTCGGTCGTCAGCGTGAATGTGGCCATGACGGCCTCCCTTGCTTCGCGTTGGAAAGCCTAGGTACGTTGAAGGCGATTGCATAGAAATTTTAAGGCCGGCAGGGCGCGATCCAAACCCGCCCATCCACCCGCCAGCGCGGCACCACCCAGGCCCGCGCCCGGACCGGCCCGCGCGGCCCGACCACCCGCAAGGGCCGCAACGCGTAGCCCGGCCCCTCATAGGCCTTGAGCCGTGCCAGCGCGGGGCCGGAAACCCACAGCAGCGCCCCTTGCACCTCGCCCGGTCCTGGAATCAACGTGGGATAGGGCGTGCCGCGCAGATGCACCCGCAGATATCCCGCCAGCCTGGCTGGCCGCAGCCGGCGAGACAGGCCCTTCATTTCCGCCATCCCCTCCAGCACCCGCGGATCCAGCAGGGTGCCATAGAGAAAAAGCGGCCGGCTCAATCCGGGTTCAACCGCAGCGAGGCCACGATGGGCCGGAGCGCCGCCACTTGGGCGTGCACCATGGCGGCGAATTCGGCCGAGGCATTGCCGCCGGGATCGGCCCCCAGCTCATCCACCCGCGCTGCCAGCGCCGGGTGGCGCGCGGCGGCGGCTATTTCCGCCTGCAGGCGGATCAGCACCGACTCCGGCGTGCGGGCAGGGGCGAAGAAGCCGTTCCAGCCCAAGATCTCGGCGTTCGGAAAACCCTGTTCGCGCACCGTGGCAACCTCCGGCAGCAGCCGGTTGCGGGCGGTCGAGCGGATGCCAATGGCCCGCAGCGAACCGGCGCGGATATGCTGGATGCAGGAAGAGAGCTGATCGCCGCCGAAAGGGATGCGACCGGCCAGCATGTCTTGCACCAGGAGCGAGGCGCCGCGGAACGGCACGTGCTCCATGCGGACGTTGCCGTCGCGCTTGAGCACCTCGCCGGTGAGGTGCCCTGCGCTGCCGGGCCCGGTGGAACCGTAGAAGGGTGGCGGGTTCTGCGCCCGCGCCCAGGTGATGAACTCCGCCAGATTGGTGGCCGGCACCGAGGGATGGACCATCAGCACGGTCGGTACCAGCCCGCCCAGGCTGATCGGCGCAAAGTCGCGCTCGATGGAATGCGGCGCGCGATTGTTGAATTCCAGCACCGCCGTGGTGGCCGAAAAGGTGGAGTTATGGAACAGCAGCACCTGCCCGTCCGGCGGTGCCTTGGCCACGATATCGGCGCCGATCGAACCGCCGCCGCCGCCGCGGTTCTCCACCAGGATGGAAACACCCAGTGATTCGGTCAGCCGCTGGCCATAGAGGCGAGCCAGGATGTCCGTCGTGCCGCCGGCGGCGAAGGGCACGATCACCCGGATGGGGCCGTTGGGCTGCCAGGTCTGGGCGCGCGCCGGGGCAGGGACGATCGCGGGGGCCGCCAGCAGGGCGGCCAGGGTGCGGCGCCTCATTCCACGGTCATCCGAAGTTCACGAACCAGCGGACGTATCGCCGCCACCTGGCCATGCACCTGGGCGGCGAACTCCGCCGCGGTGTTGCCGCCGGGCTCGGCGCCGAGTTCGGTGATGCGGCTGACCATGGCGGGGTGGTGCGCCGCCGCCACGAGTTCAGTGTGCAGCCGTGCCAGGATGGGCTCGGGCGTGCGGGCGGGGGCGAAGAAGCCGTTCCAGCCCAGTAGCTCGGCATTGGGGAAGCCCTCCTCACGCACCGTCGGCACCTCCGGAAAGACGCGCATGCGCGTCGCGGACAGCGTCGCGATGGGGCGCAGGGTGCCGGCGCGGATATGCTGCAGGGACGAGGAGAGCTGGTCGGTGCCGAACGCGATCCGGCCGGCCAGCATCTCCTGCACCAGTGGCGCTGCGCCGCGGAAGGGCACGTGCTCCATCTGGAAGCGGCCGTCGCGCTTCAGCACCTCGATCACCAGGTTCGCCGTGCTGCCCGGCCCGGTGGAGCCGTAGAAGGGCGGCGGGTTCTGCGTCCGGGCCCAGGCCACGAACTCGGTGAGATTGCGCGCCGGCACCTGCGCATTCACCATCAGCACGTTCGGCACGGCAGCGCCGAGGGTGAGGGGTACGAAGTCGCGCTCGATGGAATGCGGCGCGCGGCCGGCGAATTCCAGTGCCGCCGTGGTGGCGCTGAAGGTGAGGTTGTGGAACAGCAGGGTCTGGCCATCCGGCGCCGCCTTGGCCACCACATCGGCGCCGATCGAACCGCCACCACCGCCACGGTTCTCCACCACCACCGAGACGCCCAGCGCCTCGGTCAGCCGCTGGGCATAGAGCCGCGCGAGAATGTCCGTCGTGCCCCCGGCCGGGAAGGGCACGATGATCCGCACCGGGCCGGAGGGGCTCCACCCCTGGGCCAGGGCGGGCGTGGCTAGGGCGGCAAGAAGCATGACGCGGCGTGTGGGCATGGGCGTTCTCCGATTGCTTGGCCCGTGGCGCGGGCGGGCCATGCTCGGAAGCGGCATCGCCGCCGTCAACAGTCGATCACACGAAAAGCAGCGCCACCAGGATGATCGCGCCCGAGACAGCCAGCGCCTCGGCCATAAAGCGCGCGAGGTCCCGCATGTCCCGCCAGATCGTGGCGGGCGCTTCCGCCTGATGGTCGCGCTGGGTTGGCATGATGATGGGCCCCGGATATTCCCGAGCGCGGATTGTGGTTATTTCAGGGCCGGCTGCAAGCGCAAATTGTCAGCGCCGCAGGCTTTCGACGAAATATTCGTAATTGTCGGCGTTGATTGCGGCCGAGGCCGGGTCGTCCTTCGCCAGAACGGCGGCGCCGCGCACGGAATAGGCCACGTCGCGGGTGCGGGCGGCGGCGTGGCTCACTTCATGAATGACAATGCCGGCCCGGCTATCCCAGCCATCCGAGCGGGCGTTGAAGAAGAGCTCGCAAAAGCCCATCGCGCCCGTGGCGTTCATCGTATAGGCGAAGCGGCCGCGCGGGCACATGTTGGGGCTGTTGCAGGCGATTTGTGGCGGGCGTTGGCGCGCCAGGTAGTCGGCGATGATGACGAGGTTGCGACGCACCGGCGCCACCGGCCCCGTGCCGAACCAACGGCGGAATTCCGGCAGATTCGGGTTCTCGTCCAGCGCGCGGATGGCATAGCGGGTCATCTGCGCGGCCTCGCGGAAGGCGATCTCCACATCCCGCGCCTCCTGCGCGCTGCAGGTGCCGGGCGGTGCTGCGCCGCCCCAGCCTGGCTTCTGCGGGTATTGCGCATATGCCGCGGGCGCAGCCAGCAGCCAGGCGCCCACCAAGAGTCCCATCCATTGCCTGATCTGCACGCCAACCTCCAACCCTGCCGGCACTATAGCAACAGAGAATCCCGAACAGGGAATGGAGAAATCAGTGCCCGGCGTTCTCACCCGAGAAATCTGGGACTTCGAGGCCCGAGGCGGTGATCTGCGCCGCCAGCGAGGCCTTGAGGCGATCCAGCCCCGCTTCGCTGCTGGCCTCGGCTCGGGCCACCAGCACCGCCTGGGTGTTGGAGGCGCGCAGCAGCCACCAGCCATCCTCGGTCAGCACCCGCACGCCATCGACGGCCTGAACCTTGGCGCCTTCGGCGGCCAGGCGGGCCTGGACTTCCTTCACCACCTCGAATTTGCGGTCCTCGGCGCAGTTGAAGCGCAGTTCGGGCGTGTTCAGCACCTGCGGCAGGGCTTTGCGCATATCGGCCAGACTGTCGCTCGCGCGGCCCAGAATGCCCAGCAACCGCACGGCGGAATAGGGCGCATCGTCGAAGCCGTACCATTTGTCGGCGAAGAAGGTGTGGCCGGACATCTCGCCGGCCAGCGGGCTGCCGGTCTCGGCCATCTTCTGCTTGATCAGCGAGTGGCCGGTCTTCCACATCAGTGGCACGCCGCCGGCCTTCGCCACCTCGTCGAACAGGACCTGGCTGGCCTTCACATCGGCGATGATGGTGGCGCCGGGGTGGTTCTTCAGCACGTCGCGCGCCAGCACCACGAGAAGCTGGTCGCCGAACAGCATATGCCCCTCGCCATCGACCACGCCGATCCGGTCGGCGTCGCCATCGAAGGCGATGCCGAGATCGGCGCCGGTCTCGGCGACCTTGGCGATGATCTGTTCGAGGTTCTTCAGCACCGTGGGATCGGGGTGGTGGTTGGGGAAATTGCCGTCGATCTCGGCATTGATGACGTGGTGCTCGCCGGGCAGGTGCTTCACCAGCATCTCGGTGATCGCGCCGCCCGAACCATTGCCCGGATCCCAGACGACCTTCAGGCCGCGGGTGCCGTCGTAATCCTTCACCATGCGGGCGACGTAATCGGCCGCGACATCCACACTCTTCTGGCTGCCCTGGGCCTCGGGCACGACATCGCCGGTCGCGGCCATGGCGCCGAGGGCCAAAATATCCTTGCCGAAGAAGGGCTTCTTGCCCAGCATCGACTTGAAGCCATTGTAGTTCGGCGGGTTGTGGCTGCCGGTGACCATCACCGCACCATCGGTCGAGAGCGCATAGGCCGCGTAATACAGCATGGGCGTGGGGCAGAGGCCGACGCGCAGCACGGCCATCCCGCTGGCCATCAGCCCGCGCACCAGTGCTTCCTCCAGCATGGGCGAGGAGAGCCGGCCATCATAGCCCACCGCCACCTTGGTGCCACCGGCCCGCGCCACCACCGAGCCGAAGCAGCGGCCGATCGCGAAGGCGTCCTCGGCGCCCAGGGATTCGCCGATGATGCCGCGGATGTCGTATTCGCGCAGCGACGTGGCGTGGAAATGGTGGTGGAATGCGGCCATCACGGCCTCCCTATGCTGGTGTACGAAAAACCCGCGGCGCGCATCGCCGCGGGGTCATAGACATTGCGGAAATCGAGTAGCACGTTGCCGCGCATGGCGTTCTTCAGCCGCGTCGGCGACAGCGCGCGGAATTCGTTCCATTCCGTCAGCAGCACCACCGCATCCGCGCCGCTGGCGGCCTTCAGGGCGCTGCTGGCGTATCGCACGCCGGCTGGGAGCAGGGGCTTGGCCTGTTCCATACCCTCTGGATCATAGGCTGTGATCGTCGCGCCGGCGGCGGCGAGTTCGGGCAGCACCACCAGGGCTGGCGCGTCACGCATGTCGTCCGTCTCCGGCTTGAAGGTCAGGCCCAGGACGCTGATGCGCTTGCCGGTAACGTCGCCCCCGAGTGCCGCGATCACGCGGCGCGCCATGGCATGCTTGCGGTCCTCATTGACCGCGATCGTGGCCTCGATCAGGCGCAGCGGCGCACCGAGATCCTGCGCGGTGCGCGCGAAGGCCAGCGTGTCCTTGGGGAAGCAACTGCCGCCATAGCCGGGGCCGGGGTGGAGGAATTTCCGGCCGATGCGGCCATCGAGGCCGATGCCGCGCGCCACGTCATGCACATCGGCGCCGGCGCGCTCGCACAGATCCGCCACCTCGTTGATGAAGCTGACCTTCATGGCGAGGAAGGAATTGGCGGCGTATTTGATCATTTCCGCCGTCTCGAGGGAGACCGCGACGATCGGCGTCTCGATGAGATAGAGCGGGCGATAGAGGCGCTTCAGGGTCGCCAGTGCGCGGTCGCCCAATTCGCCGGGCTCGATGCCGATCACCACGCGGTCGGGCCGCATGAAATCCGTGATCGCGGCACCCTCGCGGAGGAATTCGGGGTTGGATGCCACCGCGATATCGGGGCGGATGGCGCGGACCAGGGCGGCGATCTTGGCACCCGTGCCGACGGGGACGGTGGATTTGGTCACCAGGGTCAGGGGGCCGCGTGCGGCGCGGGCCACCTGTTCGGCCGCGGCGAAGACATAGGAGAGGTCGGCATGGCCATCGCCGCGGCGCGACGGCGTGCCGACGGCGAGGAAAACGGCATCCGCCCCCTCCATTGCCTCCTCCAGCGTGTCGCAGAAATGCAGCCGGCCGTCCTTGGCGTTGTCGGCCACGAGACGGTCCAGCCCGGGCTCATAAATCGGGATCCGGCCCTGCCGCAGGGCCGCTATCTTGCTGGCATCGCTGTCGAGCAGCCAGACATCGACACCGAACTCGGCGAAGCATGCCGCCGAGACCAGGCCGACATAGCCGGCGCCGACAATGGCGATATGCATGCCCTAGGCCCTTTGCGCTTCCCGGCTCACATATACGTCTTCAGGAATTTGCGCACCTCTGCGGCCATTTCCGGGCGCTTCAGGGCGAAGGCGATCTGCGCCTCCAGGAATCCGATCTTGTCGCCGCAATCGAAGCGCCGACCTTCGTAGCGCACGCCGTGGAAGGGCTGCGTGCCGATCAGCTTGGCCATGCTGTCCGTCAGCTGGATCTCGCCCCCCGCGCCCTTTTCCATCTTGGCGAGATGGCCGATCACCTCGGGCATCAGCACGTAGCGGCCGATGATGGTGAGGTTGGAGGGCGCCTGGTCGATGGGCGGCTTCTCGACAAGGCCCTTCACGCTGACCAGGCGGCCCATATCCTTCTCGATGTCGAGCACGCCGTATTTGTTCACGCGCTCCATCGGCACTTCCTCGATGGCGACGACATTGCCGCCGGTCTCGCGATAGGCCGCGGCCAATTGCGCGGTGCAGGAGACGTCGCATTGCATGAGGTCATCGGGCAGCAGGATGGCGAAGGGGTCGTCGCCGATGAATTCGCGGGCGCACCAGATGGCGTGGCCGAGGCCGAGCGGGACCTGCTGGCGCACGGTCATGACCGTGCCGGGCTCCTGCTGCATGGCGTGCAGCTCGGCCAACTCCTTTGCCTTGCCGCGCATCTCCAGGGTCTTCTCGAGCTCATAGGCCACATCGAAATGCTCGACGATGGCGGTCTTACCGCGGCCGGTGATGAAGCAGAATTGCTCGATGCCCGCGGCGCGGGCCTCATCCACCGCGTATTGGATCAGCGGCCGGTCGACGACGGGCAGCATTTCCTTGGCGGTGGCCTTGGTGGCGGGCAGGAAGCGGGTGCCGAGGCCGGCAACGGGAAGGACGGCCTTTTTCAGCGGCTTGAGCATCACGGGTTCTCCTGTGGCATGGGGTGGTGTGCCATGGTGAGCCGTGGCTTGTCACGCGGCTCCCTTAACAGATGCTCAAGACGAATTTGTGTCAGCTCGGGGTGCAAAAACCCACGACGATGTTCAGCTTCGATCCGGCTGGCCTGCTGCCGTAGGACATCCTGGTGGTGCGCAAGGTCGTGGCGGCCCCGGCCGGGAGCGCGGTGCCGCTGATGCTGCGATTCAATATGCTCCCGGTGCTGTTGCCGGCATTGGTGTATTCCATGCGCCCCCCCGACCGTCAGCGCGCGGGGGCCGGTGTTGCGGAGTTGCAGGTGGACCCAGCTTGGCGAGCCGGCGGCGTAGACGCGCTCCAAGCGAATGGCGCACTGAAGACCGCTGGTGTCGAAGCGTATATCGGCCGTGCCCCATTCATACGTCGCGGTCTGCGCCTGGGCGAGGGGCACCGGCATGGCGGCGATGGCGGCCAGAAAGCCGGCGGCGAGGAGATGTCTGATGGGATGATTCCTTCTGGAAGCGCGCTCTGGCGCTGTGGGGCGGGAGGGAGGAAGGCGCCGTCTGGCGTTGGTCAGCGGGGGAATGCTGGCCTCAGGGCTCGCCAATTGGACCTCGCGACGATGCCGGCGGGGTTCCGCGTGACGGCGGGGCGTTGGGGGACAACGTCAGAGGCTGCAGCCCAGGAACGAGATCCGCAACGTAGAACCCGTCAAGGAACCGGCGGGTTGCGGCATCAGCTGGAACTCGCTGTGCGACCCGCCCGGTCTGCGCAAGACGATTCGGCTGTGTTGCGGCGGGCCGTCCTTCGGGGTGTATGTGACATTCGCCTCGGCGGTCGCAATTTGGAGGCTCCGGGGCAGATTGGCGGTTCGCGGGGTCGTCCAAATCGCTTGTCCGTCGGCTCGAGCGCTATTCCCGAGGATCAGACCGCAATTCATCCCGCTCACGGACAACGGCACAACACTGAAGGTATCGCTACTCCACACGAAAGCTGCGGGTCGTGTCGGTGCGCCGCCCGGCATGAGAACAATGTTCTGCGCCCGGGCTGTGGGCTCGCTAGTTATCAGGGCGATGCCGAGAAGGATCGCTGCGCCCGCAAGATGCCGCATGAGGATTGTTCCTGTGGCCTGGGCCTGACGGCTACTTGCATCCGAGACTGCCTGAGTGGGTCCCAGTGCACCAGTGCATTTTGGATCATGCTCACGAATGCCGTGCGGAAAAGCCCTTCAATCGCCCAGCAGAAAATCCCGCGCCGCGTTCAGCCGGGCGGCCAGCGCGGCATCGCCGCCGGCATCGGGGTGCGCCTGGCGCATGGCGCGGCGATGGGCCGCGCGGATATCCACCTCTGAGGCACCCTCCACCAGGCCCAGCACCTCCAGCGCGGCCGCCCGGTCCATGGGTGCTGCGGGGGCGCGCCAATCCGGCGCCACCCGGTCCAGCCAGGCCTCCAGCAGCGGCACGCTTTCCGGGTCCTCGGCCTGGCAATCCGCGAGCAATTCCAGCAGGCGGGGCAGTGCCAGATCGGCCAGGGACTGGCCCATGAAGGGGCCACGCTTTACCCGCCCGCGCATCTCGCCGCTTGCGAGGTCAAGCCGCATTTCCAGCGTGGCGGTGTCCACCGCCGTCTCACCCTCGTCAGCGCCACGGGAGAACACCTGCTTGGCCTGCCAGCCCTTGTACCAGCGCCAGAGCGCAGGGCCGCACAAGACGGCAGGGGTGAAGGCCAGGTTGCCCCGGCCGGAGAGCACCAGCAGCGCCACCACCAGCGCGCCCAGCGCGGCGCTGCCCACCACCAGTGCCTGCTTCGCCTGGCCGGGCGTGGCGTAGGCGAAGGCGCGCAGCGCGGCGTAGATAAACAGCAACCCGCCGAAACCTGCGACCAGCCAGATCATCAGCGTGCCGGCCCGGGCAATTGCGCCATCATCCTTTTTGCCGCCGGCCCCGGCAGCGCCGCGAGTTTTTGGCGCCCGCCCGCCGCGAAGACGGCCACGGCGCGCAGCAGGTCGCGCAGCGCTTCGGCCGAAGCCGCATCGAAGGGCGCGAAAGCGCCGCCCGACACTTTTGCCAGCTGGCGAAAACCCTCGGCGCTTTTCGGCTCGCTGCCTTCATGGAAGGCGAAGATGGGCGTGCCGTGCAGGCCCATCTGGCCCGCGATGTGGCAGATCGGGTCCAGCGCCTCCTCCACCGCGTCGCCCACCAACACGCAGGCATGGACACGGGCGCGCTTGGTTTCCGCCAGGGCATGGGTCAGCGCGGACAGGATCTGGGTCTGGCCACCCAGGCATTGCACGCCGGCCATGCGGCGGGTGAGTTCGGCCGAATCGGTCAGGAAGGGGGTGGCGGCGAATTCCATATGGCCGCGCCAATAGGCCAACTGGATGGCCAGGCCGCCGATGTCCCGCGTGGCCTGGAACATGCCGGCCATCAGGTGGCAGGCCATGTCCCAGCTGGGCTGGCGGCTGGCGGTGGCGTCCATGATGAAAAGCAGCCGGCCGGGCGCGCCGCCGGCGGGCTTCACCGGCAGGCTGTTCACCCGCGCCAGGAAGGCTGTCACGGCGGCGCTGGCGCCGGGTTTTGCGGGGAGCTGACTCATGTTTTCCGAGATGGTCATGCCAGAGCGGCTTCGCCAGGGCTGGTTCCGCTGCGTGTTTGGGCTAGGCTCGCAATCAAACGCCCCGGAGCACGCGCCCCATGCGCCTTGCCGTCCTCTTTTTCCTGATCTGCATGTCCCTGCCGGCTATGGCTCAGGAGCACCCCGCCATTGCCCAGCTGCGCACCATGCTGGGCAATGGCGCCAGCCTGGCCTTCGCCCGCGCCACGCCCTTGCCAGGCCCCGCCGAGGGCGTTGTGCTGGACGATGTGGTCATCACCCGTGACGGGCAGCGTGGCACCATCGCCTCGCTCAGCCTCTCCGGCCTGCGCGCCAATGGCGTGGCCAGCCTGATCGCTCGCGATATGGTCTCGCCCTCCCCGGACGGGCCGGTGCGCATCGGACGGATCGCAGTGGCGGATCTGGTGGGCTATCGCCGCACCGACGGCTCGGCCCAGCAACCAGAAGACGTGAAGCTGCGCGAACTGGTGATGGAGGAGGTCAGCATCCCCGGCCGCCCGGCCATCGCCATCGGCCGGCTGACCCTCAATGCCTATGGCCTGGGCCAGAGAAGCCAAGGCGAGATTGCCGATCTCGTGGTCAGCGGCATTCCCGACAACCCCGTGGATGGGATGAGTCTGGGACGCATCGCATTTTCAGGAATGGATGTGGCGGGGCTGGCTAGCGCCGCCACGGCGCGCCGGACGCCGGGTGGGCAGCCCACCGGGCGGCAGAGCGTAACGCTCGACAATGCAACCCTGCGCGGTGGCGGCGCCGTGCTGGGCGGCCTCGCCGGCCTCACCATCGAGGGCGAGGTGAATGACCAGGGTTCGGGCACCGGGCGGCTGGCGCTGCGTGGGCTGACCGCCGAGCGTACGCCGCTCAGCGCGCCGTTCCTGGCGATCCTCGGGCTGGACCGGCTGGAGGCCTCCCTCGCGATCGAGGGCAATTATGACGCGGCGGCCGGCCGCCTGGTGATTCCGGCCTTCGCGCTGGGCGTGCGCGAGGTGGCGGCGCTGGCGCTTGGAATGACCATGGATGGCATGACGCCCGCAGCTGCCCAGGCGCAGGACCCCAGCCGCTTGCGCCTGATCGATGCCCGGCTGCGGCTGGCCGACCAGTCGCTCTACCGCCGGCTGGTGCAGGCGCAGGCGCGCGAGCAGGGCGGCAACGCACAGTCGGTGCGGGACCAGCATGCCCAGATCGTCGCCGGCATGCTTACCGCCGCGCGGCCCGACCCGGCGATGGAGGCGCTGCGCGAGGTGCTGCTGCGCTTTATCCGCGGTGAGATCAATCTGGTGGAACTTCAGGCCAGGCCCACGGCACCGGTTCCGGTGATGGGGTTGGCGGCTGGGGCGCAGCAGGGGCCGGCCGCCATCATCCGCCAATTGGGCCTCACCGCGCGGGGTGAGCGGCAGCCGTAACCTTCGGCGAAGTGGCGACGTAACACCTCCGACGACATGGAGGCTTCAGCGATGCTGCGGGATGGACACGGACTGACACTCACCACCACCCGGAAGAAGGCGGTGGTGGCACTGGAGGCGGCAACCGCCTCCCTGCTTGGCCATCGCGCCGATATGGGCGGGCACCTCGCCACCGCGCTGATCGCCGATTCCGGTCTGGTAGTGGCACATGTGCTTGCCGGTTTCGGCGCCCGCATCCAGGCGCGCGCGGCACTCGACATGACCGCGACCCGGCACCTCGCTGCCGCGCGGGCGGCGTTGCTGGTGCGGGGTGGCACGGCGCGGGAGCGGATGCTGGTGGCAGCCCTCGCCGCCTGGCACGAGCATGCCGACATGCCCGGCGCGGCCGCGCATCTCCGCCACATCGTGCAAACCAATCCGCATGACCTGCTGGCGATCAAGCTGGAGCATGCGTTGCGCTTCATGCTGGGCGATGCCGCCGGCATGCGGCACGCGCTGGAGGAGGTGGCGCCGGCCTGGACCCGGGACATGGCTGGCCATGGCTTCCTGCTCGGCCTACGGGCCTTCGCCATGGAGGAGACCGGCGAAGCCGCGCTGGCAGAGCACCTCGGCCGCGCCGCCCTGGCTGCTGAACCCAATGATCTCTGGGCCGGTCACGCCGTGGCTCATGTCCTGGAGACTGACGGCCGGGCGCGCGAAGGGCTGGAATGGATCGATGCGATGGATGCGCCCATCGCGGCGGGTGGTGCCTTCGGCCGCCACCTCATGTGGCATGCCGCGCTGTTCCACTTGCATCTCGGCCAATGCGATGGGGCGCTCGCCCTGCTGGATTCCCATATCGATGCCGGTCCGGCCTGGGATGTGCGGGATTTCGCCAATACCGCCTCGCTGCTGTGGCGGCTGGAGGCCCAGGGGCTGAAGGTGGGGCCGGCGCGTTGGGATGCGCTGGCAGCCGTCGCCGAAAGCCGGTTGGCCGATGGCGGCATGGCTTTCTTTGACCTGCATGAGGTGCTGGCGCTGGGCAGCGCCGGCCGGCGGGACAGTCAACGCGCCAAGCTGCGGTCCATGGCCGAGCGCAGCACGGAGGTCGGCGAACCGCAGGCCGAGGTGCTGGCCGATTGTGCCCTGCCGGTGGCCGAGGCTCTGGCGATGGCCCAGGCCGGCGCGCCTGGCGCGGCGGCTGACATCCTGCTGTCGCTGCGGTCGGGATTGCGTGCATTGGGCGGCAGCAATGCCCAGCGCGATCTCTTCGAGCGAATCCTGATCCAGTGCTGCCTTGATGCCGGGCGCGAGGGCCTGGCAGCGGCGCTGCTGGAGGAGCGGGCGGCGCGGCGCACGCCTGGTGCCTGGGAAGCGCGCTGCGCGGCGCTCCTCGATGGTGGGGCGGGTGCTGCGTTCCCGCCATCCCCTCAGCGAGGTGCCGGAGGGGTTATGACCGTCGTGAAGTAGCGGGCGGGGTCACCCCTGCGCCAGCAGCCGGGCTACCGTACGGGCCAGGGATTGCCGCCAATCCGCCGGCTGCACGCCGTGCAGTTCGGTGATGCGACCACAATCCAGCCTGCTGTCGGCCGGCCGGCGCGCGGGCGTCGGATATTCGGCCGTGGTGATGGGATGCACCACAGGCGCTTTGCGGCCATGCCGCGCGGCCTCGGCGAAAATCGCCTCCGCAAAGCCATGCCAGGTGGTGGCCGGCGCCCCGGTGAGATGGAACAGACCAGTGCCCTCCCCTGCCACCACCCGTGGCGCCATGGCGATGATGGCCTCGGCCAGGTCGTCGGCGAAGGTGGGCGCACCCTGCTGGTCGGCCACCACACGCAACTCGTCCCGCGTTTCGCCCAGGCGCAGCATGGTTTTCAGGAAGTTATGGCCTGTCGCGCTGCATACCCAGGCGGTGCGGATGATGGCGTGGCGCGTATTGGCTGCCGCAACCGCCTCTTCGCCCGCTAGCTTGGTGGCACCGTAGACGCCGAGCGGCGCCGGCGCGTCATGCTCTCGCCAAGGGCCTTGGCTGCCGTCGAAGACATAGTCGGTGGAGATATGAATGATCGCCGCCCCCGCGCTTGCCGCTGCCTGCGCCAGCAGGCCGGGCCCGATGGCATTGATGGCATGGGCCAGGTCGGCGTTGTTCTCGGCCGCATCCACCGCGGTGTAGGCGGCGGCGTTGATCACCAGCTCGGGCCGGGTCGCCGCCACTGCGGCGGCGATCGAGGCGGGGTCGGTCAGGTCCAGCTCCGGCGCTTCCATCAGGCTGTGCGGCCAGGAGGTGGCCGGCAGCGCCTCGGCCAGGGCGGTGCCAAGCTGGCCGGTCCGCCCGACGACCAGGATGCGCGGCATGGCTACCAGGACTCCGGAATCAGGGCATCGGCCAGCAGTGGGGCGGCGCGATCCTTGTCCGAGAGCAGCGCTTCGCTGGCAGGGATTGGCCAGGGGATGCCGATGGCCGGGTCATCGAAGCGGATGGCGGAGTCGGTGGCGGGGTCGTAAGGCGCGTCCACCTTGTACAGCACCTCGGCGTCCTCGGTCAGGGTGCAAAGGCCATGGGCGAAGCCGCGCGGAATCCATAGTTGCTTCCAGTTTTCGGCCGAGAGCTCGACCATCACGAACTTCCCGAAGGTGGGTGAGTCGTGCCGGATATCCACCACTGCGTCGAGGATGGCGCCGCGCACGCAACGCACAAGCTTGCCCTGGGCGCTGGGCGGGCGCTGGTAATGCAGGCCGCGCACCGTGCCCTTTAACCGTGACAGGGAGTGGTTATCCTGCACGAAGCTGGTGGTGATGCCGATCTCGGCATGGCTGGCGGCTTTCCAGACCTCACTGAAAAAGCCCCGACAATCAGAGAAGCGCAGCGGCTCGACCAGCACCGGGCCGTCAATATCGAAGCGCGTCACGTTCATCCCTGCAGCCCATTCGCCAGATCGAGCAAGTAGCGGCCGTAGGCGGTCTTTGTCGTGCCGCGGGCGCGCAGGCCATCGGCGTCTAGGAAGCCGCGGCGAAAGGCGATTTCCTCCGGGCAGCCGACCTGCAGGCCCTGGCGATGCTGCACGGTCTGCACGAAGGTGCTGGCTTCCAGGAGACTGTCGGGCGTTCCGGCATCCAGCCAGGCGGTGCCGCGGCCCAGGCGTTCCGCCCGCAGCGCGCTGAGCTTCATGTAGTCGATATTGAGATCGGTGATTTCCAGTTCGCCCCGCGCGGAGGGTTTCAGGGCGGCCGCCATCGTGGTGACCCTGGCGTCGTAGAAATAAAGGCCGATCACCGCCCAGTCGGATTTGGGCTTGGCCGGCTTCTCCTCCAGCGAGAGGACCTTTCCGCTCGCGTCGAACTCGGCGACGCCATAGCGCTCCGGGTCCGCCACGCGGTAGCCGAAGACGGTGGAGATGCCGTTATGGGCGTGTTCGGCGGCGGTGAGGAATTTCTGAGAAAGCCCCTCGCCGTAGACGATGTTGTCGCCCAGTGCCAAAGCGCAGGGCTCACCCGCGATCCACTCGGCGCCGATCTGGAAGGCCTGGGCAATGCCGTCGGGCGAGGGCTGCTCGGCATAGGACAGGTTCACACCATAAGCGGAGCCATCGCCCAGAAGGCGCTTGAAGCCCGGCAGGTCATGCGGCGTGGAGATCAGCAGGATGTCGCGAATACCCGCCAGCATCAGGGTGCCAAGCGGGAAGTAGATCATCGGCTTGTCATAGACCGGCAGGAGCTGCTTGGAGCAGGCCAGTGTCATGGGGTGGAGCCTGGTGCCGGACCCACCGGCGAGAAGAATACCCTTCAAATGATTCCATCCCTTCGTAGTACTGTATCGCAGCAGCGCAATAAACCAACCCTGCCAAATAGGATAGAAGCGAATTCAGTCGTGAAGGGCGCGGTCCACCGCGTCGCCAAAGCGCTCGACGATCATGGTGATGTCACCGGCCGTTGCGTTGTAGGGCGGCGCGAGCAGAACATGATCGCCGCGGCGGCCATCGATGGTGCCGCCCATGGGGTAGCAGGCCAGGCCGAGCCCATATGCCTCTGCACCGATCCGGGCATGCAGCTTAAGCGCGGGGTCGAAGACTGATTTGCTGGCGCGGTCCTGCACCAACTCGATCGCCCAGAACAGCCCGCGGCCGCGGATATCGCCGACATGGGCATGGTTGCCCAGGCGTTCGATCAACTGGGCTTCGAGCAGGCGGCCCATGGCCTGGACATTGTCGATGAGGTGCTCGTCGCGGATCACCTCCTGCACCGCCTGCGCCGCGGCGCAGGCCATGGGGTGGGCCTGGTAGGTGTGGCCATGCATGAAGCCGCCGGAACCGTCGCGGATCGGGTCGAGCACCCGGTCATTGACCAGGATGCCGCCGATGGGCTGGTAGCCGCCGCCCAGGCCCTTGGCGATGACCTGAATATCGGGGGCGATTCCTTCCTGTTCCCAGGCATGCAAGGTGCCGCAACGACCCATGCCGGACATCACCTCGTCCAGGATCAGCAGCGCGCCATGGCGGTCGCACACTGCCTTTATGGCCTGGAAATAGCCCGGAAGGGCAGCGACGCAGCCCAGCGTGGCGCCGACCACCGTCTCGGCGCAGAAAGCGGCCACGGTCTGTGGCCCCAGGCGCTGGAACTCGGCCTCCAACTCGTCAGCGAGGCGCTGGGCATAGGCGGTATCGCTCTCCCCCGGCGCCTGGTCGCGATAGGCGTAGCAGGGCGAGACGTGGCTGAAGGCCTCGGTCAGGATCGGCGCATAGGGCGCGCGGCGCATGGCGTTGCCGCCCATGGCGAGCGCGCCCAGCGTGTTGCCGTGGTAGCTCTGCCGCCGAGCGATGAAGTGGAAGCGTTCGGGCTGGCCGAGTTCGACAAAATGCTGCCGCGCCATCTTGATCGCGGCCTCCATTCCCTCGCTGCCGGAGGAGACGAAATAGGCGTGGGTCAGGCCGCCCGGCTTGTGGCCGACGAGCATATCCGCCAGCGCCTCGGCCGCGGGGTTGGAGAAAAGACTGGTATGGGCATAGGTCAGCTGGTCCAGCTGCTTGCGCATGGCGGCAAGCACATGCGGGTGGCCATGGCCGAGGCAGGCGACGGCGGCGCCGCCGGAGCCATCCATCACCCGGTGGCCATCCGCCCCGGTCAGCCAGATGCCCTGGCCGGAGGCGGCCAACGGCGGGTCGGCGCGGAGATTGCGGTGGACGAGATGGGACATGGGTCTTCCTACGGCGTCAGAATGCCCACCGTAGCACCCACCATGCAGCATGCCAGGGTGGCGGCGAGCAGGCTGGGCCAGCCGAGTGCCACGATATCCGCCCGCCGGTCCGGGCACATCGCGCACATGCCCCCCAGCATGATCCCCAGCGAGCCGATATTGGTGAAGCCGCAGAGCGCATAGGTGAGGATGAGGCGCGAGCGCTCCGACAGCCCCGCGCCCCCGGATTGCGCCAGGTTGAGGTAGGCCACGAATTCATTGATCACCAGCTTCACGCCCAGCGAGGCGGCGACGGTGGCGGATTCCGCCCAGGGCACGCCCATGGCCAGGGCCAGCGGCCGGAAGACCCAGCCGGCCAGGGATTGCAGATTCATGCCCGTCAGCGGTTCCAGGGCGAGATTCACCAGCGCCACGAGGGCGACGAAGACGATCAGCATGGCCATGATGCCGAGCAGCAACTGGAGGCCATCCATCGTGCCCTGCACCAACGCCTCCATGGAGGAGGTGTAGAGAGGAGTGGCCCGGGCCTGCTCCGGGTCCGGCACGAAGCCGGGCTCGGGCGGGATCATCAGCATGGCCGCCAGCACCGAGGCAGGGGCGGCGATCAGCGAGGCCGCCAGCAACTGCCCCGCCGCATCCGGCACCACCGGCGCCAGCAAGGTGGCATAGACCACCAGCGTATTGCCCGAGATGGTGGCCAACCCCGCCACCATGACGACGAATATTTCGGAGCGCGTGAGCCGGGCCAGCCAGGCGCGGATCAGAAGTGGCGCCTCAACCATGCCCACAAAAACGTTGGCGGCGACGGAAAACCCGGCCGCGCCACCCAGCCCGAAGGCGCCCGTGACCGCCCGGCCCATCACGCCCACAAGGGCCGGTAGGACGCGCCAGTGGTAAAGCAGCGCCGAGAGCGCGCCGACCAGCAGCACCAGCGGCAACGCCTGGAAGAAGAGAATAAAGCCCGCGCCGGGAAAGGGTTCGGCAAAGGGCAACGGCCCGCCGCCGAGATAGCCGAAGACCAGCGATGTGCCTGCGGTGGTGGCCCGCGCCAGGGCCGATACCGCGTCACCCACATAGGAAAAGGCAGCCCGGAACGGCGGCAGATGCAGCATGGCCGCGCCCAGCGCCAATTGCCCGATCAGTCCTGCCAGGACCACCCGCGCCGTTACGCCCCGGCGGAACCCGCCACAGGCCCAGGCCAGCAGGCAGAGAGCCAGCAGCCCGCCGGCGGATTGCAGTTGCGGCGTCAATCCTCGTCCCCCTCGATCGTGCCGGTTTCCAGCCCGAGCAGTGCCGTCGCCTCCTCGCCCGGGAGCGCATCCACGCTGCGCAGTTTTCCCGCGATGACGCGGGTGCGCTGCTGCACTCGGCCGATGGTCGCGCCGACCGTACCGACCTGCTTGGCCAGACTGGCGAACAGCGCATCCATCTTGCCGATCTCGGCCTTGGTGGCGCCCAGCAGATCCTTCACGCCCTCCGCGTTCTTCGACAAGGCGAGCGTGACATGGCCGAGCTGGATGGTGCGGAGCATTGCCGGCAGCAGGGTGGGGCCGAGGACGACGATGCGATGGTCGCGGCCAATGCCGTCGATCAGGCCGGGGATGCGGGCGACCTCGGCATAGAGACCCTCGGTGGGCAGATAGAGCACGGCGAATTCGGTGGTGCGTGGCGGGTTGATGTATTTTTCCGCGATCTTCTTTGATTGCGTGCGGATCGCCACTTCCAGCCCGCGCCGGGCCTGCGCCTCGGCCACCGGGTCCGCGGCGTCCCAGGCCGCTTGCAGGCGTTCGAAATCCTCGGTCGGGAACTTGCTGTCGATAGGCAGCAGCACCTGCGCTTCGCCGCTGCTCGGCATCACCACGCAGAATTCGACTGCGTCCGCGCTGCCTTCCACCAGCTTCACATTCTGCTGGTAGCTGTTGGGCGGCAGGATGTCGTCGAGCATGGAGCGCACCTGGGTTTCGCCCCAGCCGCCGCGGGTTTTGACGTTGCCGAAAAGGCGCTTGATGTCGCCGATCTGGGTGGTGACGGCCTGCACATCGCCCATCGCCTTCTGCAGGGCGGCGAACTGGTCGATGACGCGGGAGAAGCTCTCGGTCATCTTTTTCTCGACCGCCTCGGCCAGTTGCTCGTTCACGCTCTTCTGGATTTCGGCGAGGCGGGAATCATTGCCCTCGCGCATCTCCTTCAGCTTGGCTTCCATCAGGTCACGCGTGGTGTTCAGTTCGCTGGCCAGTTTTTGTTGCGCCAGGGCCTGTGCTTCCACGATGCCGGAGCGGAGTTTCTCGAAGTTGGTGTTGATCTCGCCGATGCCGCCGGCGAGGTCGCGGCGCAGGATGGCCGCCGTTTCCGCCTGGGCCTCGCGCGCGGTGGTGAAGCCGGACCTTTGCGCCTCGGCGGCCTCGGTCTGGAGCTTGACGAGTTGCGCGGTCAGCCCGGCCATGGCGGCTTGCAGCGCGCCCTGGGTTTCCAGCAATTGCCTGGTCTGCTCGACCGCGAAGCCCGAAATCACCCGCCCCGTCTCCTCGCTGGCGGCGGAAAGCGCCGCGCGGGTGTCGCCGCCCAGCGCTCCCAGCCTTTCGCCCTGCCGCTCCTGCGCCACCTGCAGCATCGCCAAAGCGGGGTCGGAGGGTGGCCGCCGCAGCAGCAGCGCGATCAACAGGCCGATCGCGACCAGCAGCAGCGCGGCGAGGATCAGCCCCTCGTTGCTCAATGCCGGAAATGCCGCATGCCGGTGAACACCATGGCCAGGCCCGCCGCATCGGCCGCCGCGATCACTTCGGCATCGCGCATCGAGCCACCGGGCTGGATCACAGCCGTGGCGCCCGCTGCCGCCGCCGCCTCCAGCCCATCGGCGAAGGGGAAGAAGGCGTCGGAGGCTACCACCGAACCCACCGCGAGCGAGGTCTCCAGCCCGGCGGCGCGCGCCGCCTCGCCGCTTTTCCAGGCGGCGATGCGCGAACTGTCCACCCGGCTCATCTGCCCGGCCCCGATGCCGACCGTGGCGCCGTCCTTGGCGTAGATGATGGCGTTGGACTTTACATGCTTGGCGACGCGGAAGGCGAAGATCAGGTCGGCCATCTCTGCCGCCGTGGGCGCGCGCTTCGTCACCACCGTCAGCCCCGCCTCGCTCACCCTGCCGTTGTCCCGACCCTGCGCGAGGAACCCGCCGCCCACGCTGCGAAATACCATCCCCGCCGAAGCCGGGTCCGGCAGCCCGCCGGTCAGCAACAAGCGAAGGTTCTTCTTGCGGGTGAACACCGCGATGGCGTCGTCATCCGCCTCCGGCGCAATCACCACCTCCGAAAAGATCGCTGCCATTTTCTCGGCCGCCGCCCGATCCAGTCGCCGGTTCACCGCGATGATGCCGCCGAAGGCCGAGACGGGGTCGCAGCGCAGCGCCAGATCCCACGCCTCCGCGAGGGTTCCGGCCTGCGCCACGCCGCAGGGGTTGGCGTGCTTCACGATCACCACCGTGGGTGCCTCGAATTCGGCGACGCATTCGAAGGCGGCATCGGTGTCGTTGAGGTTGTTGAAGCTGAGCTCCTTGCCCTGCATCTGGCGGGCGGTGGCGATGCCGGGGCGGGCGGAGCCATCCAGGTAGAATCCCGCCTTCTGGTGCGGGTTCTCGCCATAGCGCAGCGTCTGTGCGAGCTGGCCTGCGAAGGCGAGGCGCGGCGGGAATTCCTGGCCGAGCTGGCCTGCGAACCAGGCCGCGATCGCCGCATCATAGGCCGCGGTGCGGGCATAGGCGGCCGCCGCGAATTCGCGCCGCATCTCCAGCGTGCTGCCACCTGCCTCCATGATGCGTGCGAGTTGCGCGGGTTCGGTGATCACCGCCACATCCTGATGATTCTTTGCCGCCGAGCGGATCATTGCCGGCCCGCCGATGTCGATATTCTCGATGCAGGCGTCGAAATCCCCGCCGCCCTTCACCGTGGCCTCGAAGGGATAGAGGTTCACCGCCACCAGATCGATCGGCGCGATGTCGTGCGCCGCCATCTCAGCGCAGTGCGAAGCATCGTCGCGCCGCCCCAGGATCCCGCCATGGACCTGCGGCACCAGGGTCTTCACTCGCCCGTCCAAAATCTCCGGAAAGCCGGTGTGCTCGCTCACGTCCTTCACCGGCACGCCCGCCTCGCGCAGCGCCCTCGCGGTGCCGCCGGTGGAGAGGATCTCGGCGCCCTCGGCGGCCAGCCAGCGGCCGAATTCGACCAGGCCGGTCTTGTCACTGACCGAAATCAGCGCGCGGCGAATCGGAAGGATGTCGGTCATGGCCGGAGTCTCACTCTGCGAATGCCGGGCGGTTCAACACCCGATGGCGCGCAAGCTCAAGCCGCTCGACAAGGCCCATCCCTCGCAAGCCATCATGCGGCGCGAAAGATCACAATCGCGTGTGCCCCGGCGACCCAGTGCGGCGCTACAGGCCGAGCAGGTCCAGGGTACGCCCAACCACGCCGGCCTCATCGAAGCGCAGCAATGCGCGTTGTCTGCCGGCCTCGCCAAATCGAATCCGCAGCGCGGGGTCGGCCACAAGCCGGGCCAGGGCCTCCGCCAGGGGGGCTACGGTGCCGGGCGGCACCAGGAAGCCGGTCTGGCCATTCACCACCTGCTCTCGGCAGCCACGGATATCGGTTGCCACCACCGGTAGCGCTGTCAGCATGGCCTCGATGATGCTCATCGGCAGGCCCTCGAAATGGCTGGGCAGGCAGAAGATGTCGGCGGCCGCCAGCAGCGCCGCCACGTCGTGGCGATAGCCCAGCAGCTTCAGCCGGGGGCCGAGCGCTTCCGCCGCCTCGGCGAAATCGCCGTCGAGATCGTCGCCATGGTCCGATGTCAGTCGCTCGCCCACGACCCAGAGCGTGGCCTGGGGCAGGTCGCGCATCGCGGCCAGCAATTCGGGCCAGCCCTTGTGGCGCACCAGCCTGGCGGTGCCCATCACCACGCAGCCCCTCGCGCCGAGTTCGGCCCGCAGCCGGGCACGCGCCCGGGCATCGGGGCGAAACAGGGCAGGGTCGCGGCCATTGCCGATGGCGATGGGGTTGGGATGGATGCCCAGGCGCTTCGCGTCCGCCGCCTCCTCCTCGCTCACCGTCATGTAGGTGTGGGTGATGCGCCCGGCGGCACGCTCCAGGGCGAGCGCAAGGTGCCGCCGCCAGGCCGGCCCGGGCTGGTTGAACAGGAAGCCATGGCAGGTATAGGCGATATGCGGCACGCCCACGCTGCGCGCCGCGGCGCGGGCCAGCAGGCCAGAGATCGGCATATGGGCATGCACCAGGTCGAATTTTTCTGCCGCCAGGAAGCGGCGGAGATCGGCGAAGGCGCGGCCCTGGGCCATCGGGTCCAGGCTGCGGGCGAAGGGCGGGGTGTGGATGCGGAAGCCCTCGGCGCGCGGCAGGTCGAGCAGCGGGCCATCGGCGCAGACGCCCACCACCTCATGGCCCCGCGCGCGGGCGCCACGCATAAGCGGCAGCAGGAAATGCCGCAGCGAAAAATCGACATTGGTGACTTGGCAGATACGCATTGCGCCTTCGATAGCACAAGGGTGGTCAATCGCAGCCCTCGGGCGTAATGGGCGCGCATGCAGCCCGCCTTTCCCCGCCGCGCAGAGATCACCCGCAACACGGCCGAAACCCGCATCCATGCGCGAATCGACCTCGACGGCACCGGCCAGGCCGAGATCGCCACCGGCGTGGGGTTTCTGGACCACATGATCCACGCGCTGGCCCGGCACTCGATGATCGACATCATGCTCAAGGCGACGGGCGACCTGCATATCGATTTCCACCACACCACCGAGGATTGCGGCATCGTGCTGGGCCAGGCGCTGCGGGCCGCGCTGAGCGAGAAGCGCGGCATCCGCCGTTATGGCCAGGCGCTGGTGCCGATGGATGAGGCGCTGGCGGAATGCGCCATCGACATCTCCGGCCGGCCCTTCCTGGTCTGGCAGGTGCCCTTCGGCGCCCAGAAGATCGGCGAGATGGACACCGAACTCTTCGAGGAGTTTTTTCGCGCCTTCGCCATGCAGGCGGGAATCGCGCTGCATATTGTCCTGCGCCACGGCTCCAACGCCCATCACGTGGCCGAGGGCTGCTTCAAGGCCGCCGCGCGGGCGCTGCGCATGGCGGTGGAGCTGGACCCCCGAGCGCCTGACAGCGTGCCCTCGACGAAGGGCGTGCTGGAGGCGTGATGCAGGCCTTCACCGTGCATCTGCCGCCGCCGGCCGCCGCCCAGGCGCCGATCCTGGTGCCGGAGCGCTTCGCGCCCTGGGCGCTGCTCTTCGGCCCGCTTTGGTTGATGCGCCACGGCGTGTGGTGGTGGGGGCTGGCGGGTCTGGCGCTGGTCATTCTGGCGCCTTGGCCGGTGGTTGTGGCGGTGCACCTGCTGTGCGGGCTTTGCGCCCGCGATGCGCGGCGTGCCGCGCTGACCCGCCGCGGCTGGCGGCTGGAGACGGTGGTGGTGGCCGAGAATGCCGACGCCGCGATACGCCGCCTGCTGGACGCGCGGCCGGGGCTTTCGGGGCTGTTCCTGGCATGATCGTGGCGGTGATCGACCCGGGTTCGGGCAACCTCGCCTCGGTGGCGCGGGCGCTGGAGAAGGCTGGCGGGATGGCCAGCCTCAGCCCCGATATCCGGGTGACGCGCGACCCCGATGTGGTGCGTGCCGCCGATCGTGTGGTGCTGCCGGGCCAGGGTGCCTTTGCCGCCTGCCGGGCCGGGCTGGCCGCATTGGATGGCATGGCGGAGGCGCTGGAGGAGAGCATTCGGCGCCAGGGCCGCCCGTTCCTGGGCATTTGCGTCGGGTTGCAACTGCTGGCCGAGCGTGGCCTGGAGCATGGCGTGACCCAGGGGCTGGGCTGGCTGCCGGGCGAGGTGGCGGGGATGGACCCGCGTGGCCCCGATGGCCGCCCTCTGCCGCTGCCGCAGATGGGCTGGAACCGGCTGGACATCGTCCGGCCGCATGCGCTCCTGGCCGGGCTGGCGGCGGATGCGCATGGCTATTTCGTGCATTCCTACGCCTGGGCAGAAGGTGAGCCGGGTGACCTGCTGGCCACCACCGATTACGGCGGCCCCGTGCCCGCGGTGCTGGGCCGCGACAATTTGGCCGGCACGCAGTTCCATGTCGAGAAAAGCGGCATGACCGGCCTGACCATCCTGCGCAATTTCCTGGCCTGGGCACCGTGAGCGAGGCACCCGTTCATGCCGTCGCGGTGGAGCGCTGCGAAAAGCTGCTGGAAGGTGACATTGCCGATCTCTGCGAGGCGACCAATGCCGCCATCATAGAAGGTGGCGGCTTCGGCTGGCTCGGCCCGCAGGAGCGCGAGACGCTGACCCGGCATTTTCGTGGTGTGCTGCTGGTGCCGGAACGGGAGTTGTTCCTGGCGCGACTCGACGGCCGGGTGGTGGGCAGCGCCCAACTCGTGCGCCCCGCCCGCTACAATGAGGCGCAGGCGATCGGCGCGCAGCTCACCCATGCCTATATCGCGCCCTATGCCCGCGGTTACGGCCTGGCCCGCAGTCTGGTTCGGGCGGTGGAGGAGCGGGCGGCGTCGCTGGGCCACCGGGTGCTGAACCTGGATGTGCGGGAGACCCAATCCGCCGCGATCCAGATCTTCGAGGCGCTTGGCTATACCCGCTGGGGCACCCACCCCGCCTATGCCCGCGTCAAGGGACAGATCGTGGCCGGGCATTTCTATCACCGCATGCTGGAGGCGCCGCGCAAGCGCGGCTGAGGGCCATGTTCACACTGTATCCTGCCATCGACCTCAAATCCGGCCAGGTCGTCCGGCTGCGGCGCGGCGAGATGGCGGATGCCACCATATATAGTGACGATCCGGCGGCGCAGGCGCGGGCCTTCGCCGAGGCGGGCTTTGACTGGTTGCATGTCGTGGACCTCGACGGCGCTTTCGCCGGCAAGCCCGCCAATGCGGCGGCGGTGCGGGCGATTCTGGCGGCGGCGGCCATGCCGGTGCAACTCGGCGGCGGGATTCGCGGCATGGCCACGGCGGCGGCCTGGCTCGAGGCGGGGGTGGCGCGGATCATCCTCGGCAGCGTGGCGGTGAAGGATCCCGCCTTCGTGCGCGAGGCCTGCCGCGCCTTCCCCGGCCAGGTCGCGCTGGGAATCGACGCCAAGGGCGGCATGGTGGCGACGGAGGGCTGGGCCGAGGTCAGCGATATCCCGACCATTGAACTGGCGAAACGTTTCGCCGATGCCGGCGCGGCGGCAATCATCTTCACCGATGTCGAGCGTGACGGCATGTTGGGCGGTGCCAATGCCGAGGCGACGCGCGCGCTTGCCGCGGCGGTGGCGCTGCCGGTCATCGCCTCGGGCGGGGTGGCGAGTTCGGCCGAGATCACGGCATTGCGCGCGGCGCCGGAGGGAATCGCCGGTGCGATTCTCGGGCGGGCGCTGTATGATGGGCGCATCGCACCGTTGGCGGCGCTGGCGGCTGCGCGGGGCTAAACGGCGCCTTGCGCCGCATTCGCAATCCTGGGAATGAATTTCTGGGCTTTGCGTGGGTGGAATGACCGTTCGAGGCACAGTATTGTGTCTCAACCGCCACAGTGTCTCAGGGATGTCGCGTCGGGCCCCTTTGCACAGTTGCCCAGAGACTTCGGAGCATTCAATAGTCTCGTCGGACCCGGGTGTCGTCAGTTTCGGCTGGCCATTTGGGGGGCACAATCCGCCGGGCAGTTCGCTGGCGGCGGGTGGGTCAAGGGAAATGACCGGTTTCCGGTCCTCGAGGAGGTTTTTCATGCGCAAGATTTTGCTGGGCACGACAGCCGTCGTCTCCGCCGCCTTCGGCGCCGCGGTGATCACGCCCGCCGCCGCTCAGGAAGCCCCGACCGTTCGGATCGGTGGCTCCATTCAGGCCTATTACGGCTACATCAACCAGAGCAGCCAGCAGTCCGCTCCTGGTGGCTCGGCTGACTTCGGCCGCACCGCCAACGCGACGCCGGTGACGGCTGCGCCCGGCCTCGCCGGCAGCAACGTCGGTGGCTACACCGCTGTGACGTCCATCGCGACGAACACGACGCTGCCGAATGGCGCCCCCGGCGGCACCAACGGCCTGTCGACCGCGCCTGCCGCTGGCACGGCCGGTAACTACGGCCGCACAGGCAAGAACGACTTCCTGAACCTCCCCGCGATCTCCGTGATCGTGTCCGGCAAGGCAGCCCAGGGTTTCACCTATGGCGGCCAGATCGACATGATCTTCAACTCCCTCGAAGGCAACCTGACCGGTGGTAACCGTTCGGGCGTGCAGCGCTCCACCGCGGTGGTGGACGAGGCTTATGTGTTCATCGCACATCCCCGCTTCGGTCAGCTCCGCATGGGTGACGAAGACGGCGTGATGGGCGGCCTGATGAACTCGGGCTTCATCACCAACTTCGGCACCGGCGGCGTCTATGGCGTCTGGGAACAGTTCCAGATTCGTCAGAGCGGCAACCGCACCCAGACCGGCCCCTCGCAGCTTGGTGACAACACCAAGGTGATCTACATGTCGCCGCAGTATTACGGCTTCGACTTCGGTGCGAGCTATGCGCCGAACGGCGGCGGTTTCGGTAACGGTGGTTGCCCGTCCGACAACATCACCTCGGGTTGCGATCGCGCCTATGCCTTCCGCGGCGCCACTGCCTGGGCCGTTGCTCCGGCGCAGTCGATGGGCCCGATGGCCCGCCGTAACGAGTTCCAGGCCGCTCTCCGCTACCGCGGCAGCTTTGCCGGCGTGGGCGTGGGTGTGACCGCCGGCTACATCGGCGCCACCACTCCTCGCGATATGTCGTTCGCCAATGCTCAGGTTCGTACGATGAACAACCTGAACGTCTGGCAGATCGGCGCGCAGGCCACCTACATGGGCTTCACCGTTGGTGCGGCTTACTACCAGGGTGACTACAACTTCTTCTGGGGCAACACCGTTCGCGGTGACCGCCAGGCGCAGACCATCAACATCGGCGGCAGCTACACCTCCGGTCCCTTCACGATCGGCACGAACTTCGTGACCGGCGTTTATGAAGGCGGCGCTCGCTCCGACTTCGACCCGACCACGGGCCGCTTGATCCGTCAGGCGAACCCGACCACCTTCGGTGACCGCAACAGCCTGGCCAGCCAGCGTCGTTGGGGCATGTCGGTTGGTGGTAACTACCGCCTGGCGCCGGGCCTCGACCTGATCGCCGAGTATGTCTACCACTCCGTCCGTGAGAACGGCCGCGATGGTGACGCTGCTCGCGCCGGTGTTCAGGCCCGTGGTTCGACGAACGTGTTCATCCTCGGTTCGCGCCTGGCCTTCTGAGCCAAGGCGCCCCAAGGCGACACCCGAAGGGGGCGGCAGGCAACTGCCGCCCCTTTCTTCATTCCACTCTTTCTTCTTCCTGAACGACACGCTATGGAGCGAGCCATGCGCCATTCCATCCCAGCCGCCGTTCTCCTCGTCACCGCCCTCACGGGTTGCAGCGGCGGACGACAGGTCGACAACACTGAATATGGCACCGACAATGCACGGGCACGTATTCTGCGGAGTGGCGGCGTTAATCCCAGCGATGCCGGTTTTGTGGTCTTTGGTGTCGATCGCAGCCAGCAGAATGAGCAGGGCGGCCCCGGCGGGGTGAGCGTGAACGCCTATCTCTGGCGCGCCACGCTGGAAACGCTGAGCTTCATGCCGCTCGCCAGCGCCGACCCGGCCGGTGGCGTGATCATCACGGACTGGTATTCGCCCCCCACCGCCGATAGCGAGCGGTTCAAGGCGCAAGCCTATGTGCTGGGCCGGCAGCTTCGCTCGGACGGCGTGCGGGTGCAGGTGTTCCGGCAGGTGTATCGCAACGGCCAGTGGGTGGATCAGCCGGCCTCGACGGCGACGAATTCGGAAATGGAGGACCGTGTCCTCGCCCGCGCGCGGGAACTGCGCAGCCAGACCACCGCGGCGCGCTGAAGGCCGCGAGGCCTCGGTATAAATTCCTGGTATTGTGGTGGGGGTGATGCTATGGATCGGGCATCATCGCGAGGTGGTGTGTCCGCCGCCTTCCGCGGGTCGGCGAATTTGTCCCTTTTCGTGAATTTCAGCGCAAAACGGCCCCGAATCGCTTCGGGGCCGTTGTCGTGTTGGGGTGGGTTCAGCGCCCGCGGGTGATGAAGGCGGGCGCGGTGTCGCGGAAATCGCCCTCGCGGAAGCTGCGGTCGCGCTCCGGCCGCTGGCGGGTTGCCTCCCCTCCGCGCGGCGCCTGCGCCGTCGCGCTACGCGGGGCGGCTGGGGCGGCACTGCGCGGGGCGCTCGGGGCGCCGCCACGCGGGGCCTGCGGGGCGCGCTGCTGCCCCGGGGCGCCACCACGGCCGCCACGGCCCTGGTTCTGCTTGGGCTTGGGCGCGCCATGCGGGCGGACGAACTGCTTCACATCCAGATTGCCCGGGGGCGGCAGGGCGCGGGACTGGTCGGTCCTGCGGTCCTCGGTCAGGATCGCCTGGCGCGTCAGCTTCTCGATGGCGCGGAGCTTGTCCTGGTCATCGGGGGCGCAGAGGGCGATGGCTTCGCCCGAGGCGCCGGCGCGCGCGGTGCGGCCGATGCGGTGGACGTAGGTTTCCGGCACTTCCGGCAGGTCGTGCTGGATGACATGGGTGACGCCATCGACATCGATGCCGCGGGCCGCGATGTCGGTCGCCACCAGGATGGGGGCGGTGCCGCGCTTGAACTGGTCCAAAGCGCGCTCACGCTGGCTCTGGCCCTTGTTGCCGTGGATGGCGTTGGCGGCCAGGCCATCGGCTTCGAGGTTCTTCACGATTTTGTCCGCGCCGTGCTTGGTGCGGCTGAAGACCAGGGCACGGCCGACGCCGGGTGCGCGCAGCAGCTCGGCCAGCATGGCGCGCTTGCCGCCGGCTTCGAGGTGGATGACGCGCTGCGCCACCCGCTCGGCCGTCGTCGCCACCGGGGTGACTTCGACGCGGGCGGGGTTGGACAGCATTTCGCCTGCCAGCTTGGCGATCTCATTCGGCATGGTGGCCGAGAAGAATAGCGTCTGGCGCTCGCCCGTGGGCGGGGTTGCGCGGAGGATCTTGCGGATGGGGGGGAGAAAACCCTTGTCCAGCATCTGGTCGGCCTCATCCAGCACCATGATTTGGACGTGGTCCAGGCGGGCGTGGCGGCTGTCGAGATGGTCCTGCAACCGGCCCGGAGTGGCGACAACGATGTCAACACCGCGGGCGAGGTCGCGGATCTGCGGCGCGTGGCCGACGCCGCCGAACACCGTGACAACGCTCAGGCCCATGTGCTTGCCATAGGTGCGGAAGCTGTCGGCGATCTGCGAGGCGAGTTCGCGAGTCGGGCTCAGCACCAGGCAGCGCATGCCGCCGCGGGGCGGCCGGCCGGGCGAATTGGCCAGCTTGTGCAGGATGGGCAGCGCGAAGGCCGCCGTCTTGCCGGTGCCGGTCTGGGCGATGCCCAGAACGTCACGGCCGGACATGGCAAGCGGAATCGCCTGCGCCTGGATCGGGGTTGGGGTGGTATAGCCGCTCTCCTCCAGCGCCTGAAGAAGGCTGGGGTGAAGGCCGAGTTCGTTGAATTCAGTCATAGAGTTCCATGCGGCACGCGCGCCATGGGCGCGGACGGGCCGTTTCGCGTATTGGGGACGCGGATGCGCCCCCGGGATGCGAAAGTCCCCCGCGTGCCGGGTTCTTCCAGGGTGAAGCGCCGTCGCTGCCCGGTTGGCGCCCGTAGCCTTGGGCGTTCACGCGACCGGGCGCGGGGCCGAGCTGGCCTGCGCTGCGAGGGCGATATGGCAGCTTCGCCGCGCCGCAGCAAGAACTAGTTTCCGAAACTCAGCCGCGGCAGCCACAGCGCCATCTCGGGGAAGGCGATCAGCAGCCCCGTCATCACCACCATGGCGATGAAGAAGGGGATGGTGCCCGCGAAGACCTGGGCGATGGTGCCTTCCTTTCGCACCGCCTGGATGACGTAAAGCGTCATGCCCACCGGTGGAGAAATGAGGGAAATCTCGCACATCAGCACGATGAAGACGCCGAACCAGACCGGGTCGATGCCCGCCGCGATGACGACGGGGAAGACCACGGGCACGGTGCCGACCAGCATCGGCAGGGTTTCGAAGAAAACGCCGAGCAGCAGGTAGAACACGGTCAGCGCCAGGATGAGCATGAGCGGTGTGGCGCCGAGATCGGTGACGAAGGCGCCGAGTGCCGGCGTGACGCCCAGGATGCCGAGGACGAAGTTGAGGTAGAAGGCGCAGGCGAGGATCAGCAGGCTCATGGCTGTGAGTTGCGCTGTGGCCAGAAAGCACTCGTGCAGCATGGCGGTGTTCAGACGGCCATAGAGTGCCGCGATGGGCAGTGCCGCCACCACGGCCAGCGCGGCACTCTCCGTCACCGTCGCCCAGCCGGAATAGATGCTGCCCATGATGATGGCGAAAATGACCAGGGGCGGCAGTAGATCGAGGGTGCGCTTCAGCCGGACCATCAGCGGGTCCAGCGCCTCGCGCTCGCGCACCCAGGCGGGCTTGGCCCAGGCGAGGAGGATGATGGTGGCCATGAACAACAGGGTCATGATCACGCCCGGAATCACCGCGGCCGCGTAGAGCCGCCCGATCGAGGTGTTGGTCATGGCGCCGTAGACGATGAGGGCGATGCCGGGCGGGATGAGATTGCCCAGCGAGGCGCCCGCGGCGATCGAACCCAGCACCAGCCGGTCATCATAGCCACGCTTGCGGAAGCTGGGCAGCGCCACGGTCGCGATGGTGGCGGCGGTGGCGACCGAGCTGCCGGACACCGCCGAGAAGATAGCCGAGGCGCCGACATTGGTGTGCAAGAGCCCACCCGGCAGCGGGTTCAGCCAATCCGCCAGGGACTTGTAAAGCCGGTCGGTCGAGCCGCTGCGCACCAGGATTTCGCCGAGCAGGATATAGAGTGGGATGGAGAGCAGGACGTAATCCTCCATCGCCGCCCAGAGCTGCGTGCCGACCGCATTCACCAGCGCGGGCGAGAGGTAGAGGATGGCGCCCAGCACCGCCACGCCGAACATAGCGGTGGCCACATGCAGGCCGAGGAAGAGCAGGCCCACCATGATGAGGAAGCCGATGGCGGTTTCGCCGACGCCGATCACAGCTTGCCCTCCGTGCGGGCCAGCACCGCGCCGGCCTCGACCTCGATCTCCTCATCGAGCGTCATCGGACCGTAGAGGCGGTTGAGGCGTGCGCGGTCAGTGAGCAGCAGCAGAGCCGCATGGGCGGCGAGCACCACCGCGCAGGCGGCGAAGGCGCCGAGGCCCATCAGCCAGAGGCTCTGCGGGATCCACAGCGGCGTGCCGAGGGGGGAATTGGCGGTGGCCTGGAATTCGATGCTTTCCTCCAGCACATGCCAGCCGCGCCAGGTGCCGAAGACGGCGAGGGCGGCCAGCGTGGCATAGGCCGTGGCGTTCAGCACCGCGCGGAGAAATGCCGGCATGTGGCCGAGCAGGAAATCGACCCGGGTGTGCGATTTGCTGACCAGTGCCCAGGAAAACGCCAGGGCGGAGAACACGGCCGTGGTATAGCCGCCCAGCTCGTCGATGCCCTGAAACGAGCGGCCCCAGAATTTCCGTGCCAGGATTTCGCCCACCGTGGCGAAGGAGAGCGCCAGCAGCCACCATCCGCCCAGGATGGCCAGCGCCCGGGCGGGGCTGGCCAGAAGGCGGATCATTGGGTTTTCGTTCACGCCATTCTCCAACCGGGTGGTGGCGGGAATGCAAACCGCGTGCCTAACCCGCCTCGATCCGGGCTTCGCGCACCAATTGCGCCATCAGGGTGCGCTGGGCTGTGATCCAGGCGCCGAATTCGGCCGGGGTATTGCCCACGGGGATGGCGCCCAGCGCCTCGAACCGCGCCCGAAGCGTGGCGTCGGCCAGGGCATGCAGCGCCGCCTCATGCAGCCGCGCCAGCACCGGCGCTGGCAAGCCGGCAGGAGCCCAGAAGCCGTTCCACTCGTTGAGTTCGAAGCCGGGAAAACCCTGTTCGGCGATGGTGGGCACATCGGGCAGGCTGGAGATGCGCGCGGCGGTGGTGACGCCCAGCGCCCGCACCCGCCCCTCGCGCACCAGCTGCAGCGACGAGGAGACTGTACCGAAGACGAAGTTGATATTGCCCGCGATGACATCGGGAAGCGCCGCGCTGCCGCCACGATAGGGCACGTGTTCCATGGCAAGCCCGGCGCGCCCCAGCAGCAGGGCAGCGGCCAGATGCGCCGCCGTGGCATTGCCGGAGGAGCCATAGGGCGACCCCGGCCGGGTGCGGAAATGGGCGATGAAGCCGGCCAGGTCGGTCACCGGCAGGGCGTTGGGCACGATCAGGATCTGCGGCAGCACGGCCAGCTGGGTGATGGGGGTGAAGGCGGTGGCGTAGTCGAAGGGCAGGTTGCGGATCAGCGCGGGGTTCACGGTGTGGGCCAGGGCATCGACCATCACGGTCAACCCATCGGGTGCGCTGCGCGCCAGTTCGCCGGCACCCAGCGAGCCGCCGGCGCCGGCCCGGTTCTCCACCACCACGGCCTGGCCCAGCAGCGCGCCCATGGGCCCGGCGATCAGGCGGGAGGTGGTATCCACGCCGCCGCCCGGCGTGTAGGGCGCGATGAGCCGGATGGAACGGGCGGGCGCCCATTGCGCCAGGGCGGGCGTGGCGGCGAGGGCGGCGCCGATGGCCGCGCGGCGGGTGATGCTGTGCATGGGCGTTTCTCCGGGCAGCGAGACTGCTGGCAATGCCGCACCACCGCAAGCTCCACGTGCCAATTGCGGTGTCGTGTCCTATAGAACGGGCATGTCTGTTCTCACCATTCCCGTCAAACCCGGCGATGCCGGCGCGCGGCTCGACCGCTGGTTCAAGCGGCACTATCCCACACTCACCCAGGGTGCGTTGCAGAAAATGCTGCGCAGCGGGCAGATCCGCGTCGATGGCAAGCGCGCCGAGGCGGCGACGCGGGTCAATGAGGGGCAGGAAATCCGCGTCCCTCCCATGCCCAGCGCGCCCCCGCCGATTGCGGTGCGCGAGCCTGATGAGAAGGACGCGGCAGAACTCGCCGCCATGGTGCTCTACCGCGACGCGCATGTGATCGTGCTGGACAAGCCGCATGGCCTGGCCGTGCAGGGCGGCCCGGGCATCGTGCGGCATCTCGATGGCATGCTCGACGCGCTGCGCTTCGACGAGGAGGAACGCCCCCGCCTGGTGCATCGGCTGGACCGTGATACCTCGGGCGTGCTGGTCCTGGGGCGCACCGCCGCCGCCACCGCGGCACTCGCCGCCGCCTTCCGCACACGCGACGCGAAGAAGACCTATTGGGCCGTGGTGGTGGGTGAGCCGGAGCCGGCCGGGGGCCGGGTGGACATGCCGCTGGCCCGCGTCCCTGGCCCGCGTGGCGAGCGCACCGGCTTCGCGCCCGAGGGCCAGCGCGCCATCACCGATTACGACACCCTGGAGCGGGTGAACCGCCGCGCAGCGCTGATGGAAATGCGCCCGCTGACCGGCCGCACCCACCAGCTGCGTGTCCATGCCGCGGAGGCGCTGCGCTGCCCCATTCTGGGTGACGGCAAATATGGTGGCGAGCGGGCGCATATGGACGGGCTGGCGAAGGAGCTGCACCTGCATGCCCGGGCGCTGTCCATTCCGCATCCGGCCGGCGGCATCCTTGAAGCCGCCGCGCCGATCCCGCCGCATATGCTGGAGACCTTCCGGTATTTCGGCTTCAACAATCCCAAACCGGCGAGGGCGCGATGGCTTCGAGGCTAGATGGCTTGCGCCGTCTCTGGGGAGGATGGACCGCTCAGCCGCTGACACGGCGAATCCTCTGGGGTACGGGCGCCTTCGCCGTGCTGCTGGTGGGCGGCGCCGGCATTGTCCTGGCGACGCTGGACATCGAGCGCTTTCGCCCGCGCATCATCGCCGCGGTCGAGAATGCCACGGGGCGCAGCCTGGGCTTCGGCACCATGCAGCTGTCGCTCGGCCTGACGCCGAGCGTCGTGTTGCGCGATGTCCGGCTGGCCAATCTGCCTGGTGGCAGCCGGCCGGACATGCTGACGGTGGGCGAGGCGGAGGTGGCGATCGCCCTGCTGCCGCTCGTCACCGGCCGTCTGGTGGTGAACCGCGTGCTGCTGCACGCGCCCGATATCCTGCTGGAGGAGGTGAATGGCGCGCCAAACTGGCTGTTCCGCCCCCGTACCACCGCGCAGCCCGGCGCCGCTCCCGCCGGGCCGCGGCGCGACACCCTGCCCGAGATCGGCACGGTCGCGATTCGCGAGGCGAGGCTTAATTTTCCTGGTGCGCCTGCGGGCGGTGTGACCGTCGACCGGATCGATGGTTCCGGCCATGGCAATCTGGCGCTGAGCGGCACGCTGCGCTGGGGCCAGATCCCCGTCACCTTCAATGCGGAGGCCGGGCCCCTGGCCCGGCTGCTGGGCGCCCCTGGGCCGGCCTGGCCGCTGCGCCTGCGGGCCGAACTGGGCGGGGCCAGGCTTCAGGCCGAGGGCGAATTGCGCGAACCGCGCGGGATGTCGGGCTACCGCTTCGACATCACAGCTGACCTGCCGGACCCCGCAGCCCTCGCCACCCAGTTGGGCCGCCCCTTGGCGCCACTGGGCGCCATCAGCCTGCGCGGGCGTTTGCTGGGCGATGGCACGGGCCTGCCCCGGGCGGAGAATTTTACCGTCACCATGGGTCCCACGCGCCTGCCGACCATGCTGGCGCTGAGCCAGGTGACGCTGCGCATCCCCGCGCCCGATCAGCCGGCCCAGATCTCGCTGCGCGGTGAGCGCGCGGGCCAGGCGTTTTCCATTGATGGGCAGATCGGCCCGCTGGCGGCGGCGCTGGAGGGCGGCGCGTTGTCGATGGCCCTCACCGGCGAGCATCGGGGTATCACCGCCGGGCTGCGCGGCACGGTGGCGCAGCCCCGCGTCGGCACGGGAGCCCGGCTGGAGATCAGCCTGGCCGAGCCCGCCCTGGGCAGCCTGCGGGCGGTGCTGGCCGAACGTGGCGCATTCTTCGCCGATGGGCTGGCGCTGAGCGATATCGCCGCCGAGGGGCCGCTGGTGGTGGGCGGCGGAAGTCTCAACCTGGGGCGCAACCCAAGGCCGAGGCTGGAGGGCCAGTTGACGCTGCAGCGCCTGGACGTCGACGCCATTCGGGCTGTGCTGTCAGCGCCGACGCCGACGCAATCCGTAGCGCCGGCGGTGCCGACCGCGCCTGAAGCTGCCGCGCCGGCGCGTGCCGACACGCGGGTGATCCCCAACCTGCCGCTCGATTTCTCGCGCTTGACGATGGCCGAGGCTGATCTGCGGTTGGCCATCGACACGCTGCGGCTCGATGGGCGTGACCTTCGGCAGGTCGAGTCCTATACGCTGCTCGCCGATGGCCGCGCCCGGATCGACCCGCTGGCGCTGACCCTGCCGGGTGGGCGCGTGACCTTGCGGGCGGCGGCCGATGGTTCGCAGCCCCTGCCGCAGATGCAGGTCTCGGCGCGCGGCGATGCGCTGGATATCGCCGCCCTGCTGCAGGGCTTCGGCATCACGCCGCCATTGAGCGGTCGCGGCGAAATCGATCTCGACCTGCGCGGCCAGGGCGTCGACACGCGGGCCTGGGCGGCCTCCTCGATCGGCCATATCGGTCTGGCGCTGACCGATGGCCGGGTGCAGCAGCGTCTGCTCGCCGGACTGCTGCCGCGCGACGCGCAGGGCCAACCCGGTGAGGTGGGGATCGCGTGCTTCGCTGCCCGCTTTGACGTCGTGGCGGGCATTGCCCAGGCGCGGGCGCTCTATGCCGATGGTGGCCTTGGGCGGATCAACGGCCAGGGGCAGATCAGCCTGCGCGACGAAAGCCTGGCGCTGCGCCTGAACACCGACCTGCGGCTGCAGATACCCGGTACCTCGGGGCTGCGGGTGCGGGCGCCGGTGCCGGTGACCGGCGTGCTGGGGGCGCCGCGCTTCGAGAGTTCCGGCCTGCTGGGGCAGGGGCTGAACCAGGTCATCGGCAATGCCAATGCAGGCACGGGGCCGATCACGCTGGAATGTGGCGGCGCGCTGACGATGGCGCGCGGTGGCCGGCCCGGCCCGGTCCCCGGCTCCCTGGCGCCGCCCGATCCACCGGCCAATGCGCCGCGCCCGGGCCTGCAAGATCTGTTTCGGGGCCTGCTGGGACGATGAAGCGATTCTGGGACGAGGCGCGCGTCGAACAGGCCGAGGGTGGGTTGGCCGTGCTGCTGGATGGCCGCCCGGTGCGGCTGCCTGGCGGCAGCGCATTGCGGGTGGAAGGGCATGCCCTGGCCCATGCCCTGGCCGCGGAGTGGCAGGCCGCCGGCGGCGCCAAGGGGCGTGACTTCCGGCCGGAGGATATTCCGTTGACCCGACTGGTCGGCACCGCGCAGGAGAAGGTGGCACCCGATCCCGGGCCGATGGTCGAGGGCATCGCCCAATACGCTGCCGCCGACCTGCTGTGCTATCGCTCGGAGGACCCGCGCCTCGCCGCCATTGAGGCGCTGGAATGGGACCCCTGGCTCGAATGGAGCGCCCGCGCGCTCGGTGCGCCGCTGCTGCTGGCCAGCGGCATCATCCATGTCACGCAGCCCGAGGCGTCACGGGCCGCGCTGCGCGAGGCCGTGGCGCAATGCGATGTTTTCGCACTGACCGCCTTGGGCAATGTGGTGCCGCCGCTGGGCAGCCTGGTGCTGGGGCTGGCTTTCGTGCGGGGGGAGATCGACGCGGCGGAAGCGCATCGCATCTCGCTGGTGGACGAGACCTTCCAGGAGGATTTTTGGGGGCGTGACGAGGAGGCGGAAAAGCGCCGCCGCTTGATCGCCGCCGAGATCGCGCTCGCCGAACGCATGCTGCATCTGGCGCGGAGCCCGGGGTGAAGGCGCGGCACCTGCTCATCGCCGGCCGCGTGCAGGGCGTTGGGTTTCGGGAATGGCTGGTGGCCACGGCGCGCGAGCATCAGCTCTCCGGCTGGGTTCGCAACCGGGCCGATGGCCGGGTGGAGGCGGTGCTGGCCGGTGAGGAACCGGCGGTGGAGGCGGTGCTGCTACTGTCCCGGCGCGGCCCACCCCTGGCACAGGTGACGGATATAGAAGAAAGTTTCTGCGAACCGCCGGACCAGCCCGGTTTCGTGCGGCGCCCGAACGTCTGAGGAAACCCCATGCCGCCACGCTTCCCCATGCTCACGCCCGAGAGCATGAGCCCCGAACAGGCCCGTGTGGTCGAGAGCATAGCCGGCACCCGCGGCGGCAATGGCGCCCGTGGGCCCTTCAACATGTGGCTGCGCGTGCCCGAACTGGCCGACCGCATGCAGAAGGTGGGCGCCTATATCCGCTACGAAGCTGCGCTGCCACAGAAGCTGGTGGAATTCGCCATTTGCATCACGGCGCGCGAATGGAACGCCGCCTATGAGTGGTACGCCCATGCCAGGCTGGCGAAGGAAGAGGGGCTGGCCGATGCCATTCTCGAGGCCGTCGCCGCCCGCCAGCGCCCTGCCGCGATGGACGCCGCCGAGACCGCGATCTGGGAATTCTGCACCGAACTGCATGCCGAGCGCGGCGTGACCGAGCCACGCTTCGCCGCCGTGCGTGCGCTCTTCGGCGAGGCGGGCGTGACCGAGTTGACCGCCACCTGCGGCTATTACGTGGCGGTGGCGATGACGCTCAATGTCGCCCAGGTGGCGCTGCCGGAGGGCGGGGTGCCCTTCGCCGTATAGGGCATGATGCGTTGAGGCGGAATCGCCGAGAACGCTGAATCATCCTCTCAACATCGGCTAGACCATGCGGCGTGAACGCATGTGAACACAGCGTGGTCTAGCGCTCAGGCCTTCACCAGCGGCATCACCTCGGCCGCGAAGCGCCGCATCTCGGCTTCGAAGGGCTGGTATTGCAGCATGAAGGTCTCGATGCCTGCCTCGTGGAAACGCTTCATGCGCTCGGCCACCTGGGCATAGGTGCCGACCAGGCCTGCGGCGGTGCCGCCATTGGTGCCCACGCGGGCGGTCTTCGCCATCGTCTGCTTCATGACCACCTTGGCGTCGGTGTGCACGGCCTGCTTGGCCAGCATGGGGGCGTCCAGCGCGGCCAGGGTGGCGAGGCGGTCATAGGCGGCGAAGGCCTCGTCCTCGGTCTTGCGGGCGATGACGAAGGCGGAGAGGCCGTAGCGCAGCGCCGCATCACGCCGGGGGCGGGCGGCGACATCGGCGATCAGTGCGCGCACATCCTCGATCGGCTGGCCGTTGATGAACCAGACATCGCCCTGCGCCGCCGCCAGCGCGCGGGCCGGCTGGGATTCACCGCCGATATAGATGCGTGGGCGGGCACGGGTGGCGGATTTGGGCACCAGCGTGGCGCCGTCGACGCTGAAATGCTGGCCCTTGTGGCGCACCGTCTCGCCGCGCATCAGCGGCTCGACGATGGAGAGCCATTCATCGCCCAGGGTGTAGCGGTCGTCATGCTCGGGAAACGGCAACCCGGCTTTGTCCATCTCCGCCTTGTTCCAGGCATTGACGAGGTTGATGGCGAAGCGGCCGCCGCTGATCTCCTCGATCTGCAAGGCCATCTTGGCCAGCACCACGGGGTTGTAGAGCAGCGGCTTGATGGCGGCGATGATCTCGATTCGGCTGGTCAGCGCGGCGAGCGCGGCGGAACCGGTCCAGGCCTCGAGCTCGCCATTGGCGGGGTTGAGCGGGTTGAAGGTATGCTGGGCGACGAGGGTGCTGTCGAAGCCAAGTGCCTCGGCCTCCAGCACCAGCGCCTTGTTGCGCGTCCAGGAGGCGTCGAAGGGCTCCTCCGGATCCTGCCGTGCCGCGCGGCTGCCATGCACGAGGGCCCAGATGCCGAAACGGGGCGGGGAATTGTCCATGGCCGGATCATTCCCCCGTGCGGCGGCGGCGTCTAGGCTTCGGACTCATTCAGCACCAGCACATGAGCACGGCCGCAAGCGTAACGGCGAAGGTGAAGTTGTGCCCCGCCCCGTCCGTCACGAGACGGATTTTGGCTCCTCTTTCCAGCCGCCGCCCGGTAAAACGTCCCGTAGCTTCACCGATGCGTGGCGCATCGCAATTCCGCATGGCGCCTTCGCACGGTGCGTTGGGCCTGAGCCCCCGGGCCCGCTTCCGGTCCTTGTCGGGCGCGGCGGGCGGCCGCCGGTGGCCATGCCAGGTGCTTGTCCAAACCGCTACGATGCGTTCCGCATTACCCATTCCGCAGCCGCCAGCAACCGCCGCTCATGCCCCGGCCGTGCCAAGATCTGCGCGCCGATCGGCAGGCCGTTCGGCCCGGTCAGGAGCGGCAGGGACATCGCCGGCAGTCCCAGCACGGTCCACACCGCACAGAAGGCGAAATCCCCGGTGGCCTGGCCCAGCGGTGCCTCGCCCGCCGCGGCCGCCGCCAGCAGCACGTCATGCGGACCGAACAGGTCATCGAGCCGCCCGCGCGCGGCATCGGCCTGCGCGCGGGCGGCGCGATACCGTGCCTCGCTGCAGGACAGGCCGTGGGCGATGCGGCCATCGCGCAGGGTGCTGCTCAGTTGGTTGAAATGATGCTCGATCTCGTGGGTGAAGTTGCGGACAAACTCATAGCTGGAAATCCAGCGATGCTCCTCGCTGAGCGTCGCGAATTCCAGCGTGATGGCAACATCCCCCATCCTGGCGCCGGCAGTGGAAAGCCGCGCGACCAGCTCGTCCAGCAAGCCATGCGTGCGGGGCTCCATCCGCTCGGCCAGATGACCGCGGCAATAGCCGATACTGGGCGCGAAGCCTTCCGGCGCAGGCCCCGGCACCTCGCCGCGCAACACGTCGAAATAGGCGGCGATATCGCCGACCGAACGGGCAAACAGCCCGATCCGGTCCAGCGACCATGAGGCCTGGCGGAGGCCCGAGCAGCTGATCTCCGCCGGCCCCGGCACGAAGCCAACCACCCCGCAGAAGGAGGCCGGACGGATGGTCGACGAGGTGGTCTGGGTGCCGAGTGCCAGCGGCAGCATCATTGCCGCCACCGCGGCCGCCGAGCCGGAGGAGGAGCCGCCGGGCGTGCGCGCGGGGTCCATCGGATGCCGCGTCTTGCCGGGGTGGATATTGGCGAACTCGGTGGTCACGGTCTTGCCCAGCGCCACGGCCCCGGCGCGGCGGGACAGCGCCACGCAGGCGGCGTCGCTGGCCGGGCGGTGGCCGGTATAGATGGGCGAGCCATATCCGGTGGGCATATCGGCGGTGTCGATCACATCCTTCACGCCGAAACCGGCGCCCAGCAGTGGCAGAGGGTGGGCGCGCGCATCCAGCGCATCGGCGGTGGCGCGGGCGCCGGCGGCATCGATGTGTTCGAAGGCCATCACGGTATCCTCGCGCCGGGCGATCTGCTCGAGGCAGGCCTCGATGACGGCGCGCGCCGTGGTCTCGCCAGCCGTGATGCGCCGCGCAGCCTCCAGGGCGGTGATCTCGTTCAGCCGCATGGCGCTCAACCTGCCGTGGCGCCGGCGGCGCGGATCACCGGCGTCCATTTCGCCGTCTCGGCGCGCAGGAAGGCCGTCAGTTCCGCCGGGCTGTTCGGTACCGCCTGGATGCCGCGCTGGGTCAGCGCCGCCACCAGTTCGCCATCCGCCAACGCCGCATGGGCGGCGCGCAGCAGGCTTTGCAGGACCGGCTCGGGCGTGCCGCGGGGCGCCATCAGGGCGCTCCAGTCGCTCATGTCGAAGCCGGCCAGGGTTTCGGCCACCGTCGGGATCTCCGGCGAGAGTGCGCTGCGGGTGATGGTGGACACCGCCAGCACCCGCAGCCGCCCCGCCTCCACCTGCGGCTGCGCGCCGGAGGCGGGGGTAAAGGCGAAGTCGAGCTTGCCCGTCATCAGGTCGGTGATCAGGGGGGCGCCGCCGCGATATGGCACGTGGACATTGCGCAGCCCGGCCATGAGGTTGAGCTGCTCGCCCGCCATATGCCCCGCCCCGCCAGCGCCGGAGGAGCCGAAATTCAGCGGATCGCGCCGCGCTGCCGCGATCAGGTCGGCCACATTGCGCCAGGGTTTGTCCGCCGGCACCGCGAGCACGTTCAGGATCGTTGCCACGCGGGTGATGGGCGCCAGGTCCGTCTGTGGATCGAAGGTCAGGTTGCCGTAGAGGGCGGGGTTGATCGAGAGCCCGGCGATGGTGCCGAGCAACAACGTATGCCCATCGGCGGGTGCGCGGACGACGAATTCCGAGGCGATGTTGCCCCCTGCCCCGGTGCGGTTCTCCACCAGCACGGGCTGGCCGAGCGAGGCCTGCATCTTCGGCGCCATCAACCGGGCCGCGATATCGGTGGTGCCGCCGGGCGGGAACCCCACCACCAGGCGGATGGGCCGCGTGGGGAAGGCGGGCTGCGCGAGGGCCGGTGCGGCCAGGGTAGTGGCGAGCAGGATGCGACGGAACATGGGCGGGGTACTCCTCAGGCCAGGATGGTGTCGCGCAGCCAGGCGGCATGGGCGCAGGTCAGGGCGTCCTGCTCGGCGAAGCCCGCGAGCTGCACGCCCAGCGGCAGCCCCTGATCGGCCAACAGCGGCAGGGCGAAGCTGGGCCCGCCCACCAGGGTCCAGGGCAGGGCGTAGCTGCGCGATCCGGTGAAACCGTGGTCAATGATGGCCGGGCCGCTCGAGCAGAGCATGAGAAAGCCGTCGGCGCGGCCGCCAAACGCGGCGACGCGGGCGCGGAAGGCCTGGCGGTCAGCCAGCGCCTGGCGGTAGCGGGCCGGGTTCATGTCAGCGGCGCGGGCGAGCAGATTGTGGATCCGCTCGCCCACCATGCCCTCGCCATGGGCGCGATAGGCGGCGAGCGGCCATTGTGCCTCCCAGGCCAGGATGTCGTTGGCGAATTCGCCGATCTCGCGCAGGGCTGCTTCCAGTGCGGCGGTCTCGGGGTCATTGCCGGCATCGAGGATGCGCACGCCGCCGGCCGCCACCCGTGCCACCGCGGCTTCGAACTGCGCCTGGGAGGAGGGCGGCGTCTCGCCCCAGCCCAGCGTGTCCAGCCGCACCAGCGTGACGGGGCGCTGGGCGGGTGGCGCCTCCATCGGCCCCTCCAGCCCGGCATGGGGCGGGCTGCCGCCGACGCGGCTGCAGATCGCCATCGCCGAGGCCCAGACATCCTCGAGACTGGCGCCGATCAGCCCCAGATGATCCAGCGTGGGCGCCAGCGGGTTCAGCCCGCCCACCGGCAGCGCGCCATGCGTCGCCTTCAGCGCATAGGCGCCGCAATAGCCGGCTGGGCGGATGGTGGAGGCGTGTGTCTGCGTCCCCAACCCCAGGCAGGCCATGCCCGCCCCTACCGCGGCCGCAGAGCCGGAGGAGGAGCCGCCGGGAGTCCGTGCGCTGTCATAGGGATTGCGGGTAGGGCCGGAATTGGAACAGGCGAATTCGGTGGTGACGGTCTTGCCCAGCAGCACGGCGCCGGCCTGGCGCAGCGCCAGCACCGCGGCGGCATCACGGCGCGCCTGCCAGCCCTGGTAGATCGGGCTGTTCATCTGCGTCGGCAAATCGGCGGTTTCGATCATGTCCTTCACCACGAAGGGCATGCCGTCGATGGCGGAAAGCGGCTGCCCTGCGCGCCAGCGGGACGTGGCGGCATCGGCCATGGCCCGGGCGGTGGCGAGGTCCGGGGTGACGAAAGCCGCGATGGCAGGCTCATCGTCCATGATGGTGGCGATGCGTGCCTCGAGAAAATCCCGTGGCGAGGATGTTCCTGCGGCGAAGCCGGCACGCTCTGGAGCATAGGGCCGCGCCAGCGGCGCACGTGGGTCATGGATCACCCGTCGCTGAGGCGCATGGGGCGACAGGGGCTGGACGGGCAATGCGGTCAACGCGTCTCTCCAACAAGGCGATGCAGGGTGCGACGCCGGATCGGGCGCGGCCAGGGCACCGGGCCAGGGATTGGGCGCGGTGGCGCGGCGAATGCCGCCAAAGCCGGCAGAATGCCGCCCTGGCACGCCCCAGGGCGCGGCATGGCGATTGCTGGGCCTACGGCATCGCTCTGAAAGATTGGCCATGGAACTCCCCCGCCGCCTGCTGCTTGCCGCCGCCATCCCCGCCTCGGCCCTGGCGCAGCCCGCCCGCATGCTGCGCGTGGCGGTGGAGGCGGAAATCACCTCGACCGACCCGCATTTCCACAACCTCGCCCCCAACAAGGCGATCTCCGCGCATATCTTCGAGGCGCTGGTGCTGCAGGACGCACGCCAGCAGCTCTTGCCGGGCCTTGCTACCGCCTGGCGCGCGGTGGATGACACGACCTGGGAATTCAGCCTGCGCCCCGGCGTCACCTGGCATGATGGTTCACCCTTCACCGCCGAGGATGTGGCTTTCACCATCACCCGGGCCGGGAATGTACCGAACAGCCCGTCCTCCTTCGGCCTTTACATCCGCCAGATCACCGCCACGCGTGTCGTGGATGCGCAGACCATCCGCTTCACCACCGCCGTGCCTTTCCCGCTGATGCCGATCTACCTCTCAACCTTCGGCATCGTCTCGAAGCGGCATGGCGAGGGGGCAAGCACGGCGGATTACAACAGCGGCCGCGCCATGATCGGCACTGGGCCCTATCGCTTCGCTTCCTGGATGCCGGGCGATCGCATTCTGCTGGAGCGCAATGCCTCGCATTGGGCCGGGCCGCAGCCCTGGTCGGGGGTGAGTTTTCGTTTCATCCGCAGCAGCGCGTCGCGCGTCGCCGCGCTGCTGGCGGGCGATGTCGACCTGATCGACGCGCTGCCGACCAGCGATATCGGCCGGATCGAGCGTGACCCGCGTTTCCAGGTCTCCCGCGCTGTTTCCAACCGCAACATGTTCGTGCTGGTAGACCAGTTGGAGCGCGTCTCGCCCTTCGTTGCCGACCGGCAGGGCAGGCCGCTTCCCACAAACCCTTTCCGCGATCTGAGGGTGCGCCGCGCCGTCTCGCTCGCGATCAATCGCGAGGCCATCGTCAGCCGCGTGATGGATGGTGCGGCCGAGGCGACCGGCCAGGTGATGCCGCGCGACTGGTTCGGCTGGACCCCCAGCCTGCCGCCGCCGCCCTTCGACCCCGACGCGGCGCGACGGCTGCTGGCCGAGGCTGGGTTTCCCCAGGGTTTCAATCTCACCATCCATTGCAGCAACAACCGCTACGTGAATGACGAGAAGATCTGCCAGGCGCTGGGCCAGATGCTGACGCGGGTGGGCATCCAGACCCAGGTGCAGGTGCTGCCTTTCGCCGCCTGGATCACGGCCGCCAGCCGGCAGGACTACAGCATGTTCTTCGGCGGTTGGGGCATCGATACAGCCGAGCCGTCATCGCCCCTGGGATCATTGCTGGCGACGTTCGACCGCGCCACCGGCCAGGGTGCCTCCAACCGCTCGCGCTATTCAAACCCGGAGGTGGACAGGATGGTGGCGGAGGGTCTGGCCACGATGGATGAGGAGGCAAGACGGCGCATCTTCATCCGCGCGACGGAGATCGCGATGAATGATCTCGGCCTGGTGCCCACGCATCACCAGATCAATCTGTGGGCCTCACGGCGCGATGTGGTGCATGAAGCGCGGGCGGATGAATGGACGCTGGCGATGAGCGCCAGGCCGGCCTGACCGCCGCGGGTTTTCGCGCGCCGCCTCCATGGCGCATGATGCGAAGCAATCGCCATCCGGAGACGCAACCATGACCTTCACCCGTCGGCACAGCATCACCCTCGGCGGCATGCTCCTCACCGGGCCAGCCCTGGCGCAGGAGGTGCCCCGCGGCCCGCTGCGCCTGATCGTCCCCCAGCCACCCGGCGGCGCCGCCGACGCCCTGGCCCGCCTGCTGGCCGAGCCGATGAGCCGCTCGCTGGCCCAACCCATCATCATCGACAATCGCGGTGGTGCGAATGGCGCGGTGGCGGTCAACGCGCTGAAATCCATGCGCAATGATGGCAACGCGATCCTGCTCGGTGGCGTCTCGCTGTTCAGCTTCAACCCCAATCTCTACTCCAACCTGCCCTATGATCCGGCGCGCGACTTCACCTATGTCGCCCCCGTGGTGGAAACTGCCCTGGTGCTGATTGCCAGCCGTCGCAGTGGCATCACCTCCCTGGCGCAGCTCGTCGAGCGCGCCCGCGCCGAGCCCGAGCGCCTGACCTATGCCAGCGTGGGCATCGGCAATTCCACCCACCTGTCGATGGAGATGTTGGCGGACACCGCCGGCGTGCGGATGACGCATGTGCCGTTCAACGGCTCCGCCACGTCGATGACCAGCGTGCTGACCGGCGAGACGGATTGCATGGTCATCCCGCTCAACACGCCGCTGCCGCATATCCTGGCTGGCACGCTGGTGCCGTTGGCGGTGCTGGCAAGCGGCCGCCTGGCCGCCCTGCCGGCGGTGCCGACGCTGAAGGAGACCGGCTTTGAGGGGCTGGTGATGCCGACCTGGTACGCGATTGTCGGCCCTGCCGGCATGCCGGCGCCCGCGGTCGAGCGCATCAACGCCGCGGTGCGCGCCGCAGTGGGCGACCCCGATACCGCGCGAAAACTGCGCGAGGGCTATCTGGAGCCAATGACGGGCACGGCGCAATTCGTTCGTGAAAGCGTCGAGGCGGACAGCGCGAACTGGGGCGCCTTCATCCGCCGCCGCAACCTGCGGGTGGAGTAGCGCCGGGCGCGCAGCTCGCGATTACTGATCCGCCCTGATCTCGGCCTGCTGCGCGTCCGCCACCATGGGCGACAACGCGGCGGCACCCGGCAGGCAGTATCGTGGCCTCATCCCACCCCCCCCCCCTGCGTCCATGTCTCAGGCCCGCCCAGGCGGGCGGCAGGCTTGGCCACATTTGTCTCCTGAGACGCCTTGCCGATCTGGGTCGGTGGGGTGGCGATGTCCCGGCGGCCCAGGCGGCGATCGTGGGCGGGCCGGTCGACGCCGCGGCGCTGGTGCCGCAGCGCGGCGGGATCGCGGATAATGACCCTCAGAGGCCCAGGCGATCCAGCACCCGCCCCTCCCACACCTTGGCCATCACGCCCAGCTTCCAGAAGCCGTGGAAGGGCATCGGCTTGATCGAGGTCACGGGCATGTCGAGATCCTCGGGCGCGGCGCCGAGCAGGCGGCGCGCCACCTGCCCGCCCATCGCAGTCGCCATCGCCACGCCACGCCCGCTATAGCCCAGTGCGGCGATCAGGCCGGGCGCCGGCTCGTGCAGATGCGGGTAGAAATCAGGCGTAACACCGAGCTGGCCGTTCCAGCCATGCGTCCATTCCACGTCGCGGAATTGCGGCCAGAGCTTCGCCGCATAATCGGTGATCCAGCGAATGGGTGTGGTGTCGGTGATTGGCCGCTGCGGCCCGCGGCCGCCGATGACCAGTCGGTTCTGCCGATCCATCCGGTAATAGACGGTGACGCGACCGATTTCGTAGAGCGAGGCGCGGCGCGGCATGATCGCCCGCGCAAAATCCTCGGGGAGCGGCGCTGACGCGGCGATGGAACTGAAGGCCGGCACCACGCTGCGCCGCAGCCCGGGCCAGAGGTCATCTGTATAGCCATTGGTTGCCAGCACAACTTGCGCGGCGCGGATCTCGCCGGAGGGTGTATGCACCGTCCAGCCGCCCTCGCGGCGTGTGAGCTTCATCGCCGGCGTGCCGCCATGGATTCGCGCCCCCTGGTCCATCGCGGCGCGCGCCAGGCCCCGGGCATAGGAGAGCGGCTGGAGATCGCCGCCGCGCGCATCCAGCATGGCCGCGCTGTAGCGTCTGGTGCCGGTCAGCGCCGCGGCCTCGCCGGCATCGGCGAAGCGGACTGGCCAGCCGCGCCGCAGGCCCTGCTCGGCGCTGCGCTCGGCTTCGGCGGCGGCGCGGGTGCCGATGGCGGCGCGCAAGGTGCCCTCCTGCCGCGCCTCGCAGGGGATCTGGTGGCGCCGGACGAGCTCGAACAGCGCATCAGGGGCGCCATAGGACAGCTTCAACATCCGCCCGCCCATTTCCGGACCAAAATCGCGCTCCACCTGATCGGGGTCGTGCTTCAGGCCCGGATTCACCTGCCCACCATTGCGGCCGGAGGCGCCCCAGCCCGGCTCGTGCGCCTCGATCACCACGACGCGTGTGCCGGCTTCCGCGAGGCGCAACGCGGTGGAAAGCCCGGTGATGCCGGCGCCGATGATGCAGACATCGGCCTCGGCCAGGCCCTCGAGCGGTGGCGTGGCCGCGGGCGCGACGGCGGTGTCGGCGTAGAGGCTGGGTGGCAGGGTCATGGTGTCGTGTATCCGCGCATTCGTCGCACCGCCCAATCGGTGACAAGGGCCAGGACCGTAACGCCGATCAGCACCGAGCTGACCGCGGCGATGGTCGGCTCCACCTCCAGCAGCAGGCTGTGCCAGATCCGCACCGGCAGGGTCTCGGCTCGCACGCCGGCGAGGAAGAGCGAGATCATCAGCTCATCGAAGGAGGTGAGGAAAGAGAAGAGCGCCGCCGAGATCATCGCCGGCAATGCCAGCGGCAGCACCACGCGGCGAAACACGCCCCAGCGATCACAGCCGCAGATCATCGCCGCGCGCTCCAGATTGGGGTCCACATTGACCAGAGCTGCGCGCAAGATCACCAGCACCACGGGGAAGGCGACGACGGCATGGCTGGTTGCGATCCAGGGCCGCGAGCCGACCAGGCCTAAGCGCGCCGAGAGGTAATAGACGCCGATGGCGGTGACGACATGCGGCACGATCAAGGGCGCCAGCAGCAGCGCCGTCAGCGGGCCCTTGCCCTTGAAGCCGCCGCGCACCATCGCATAGGCGGCGAGAAAGCCGACGGCCGTGGCCGCGATGCAGGTCATCGCCGCGATGAAGACAGAGTTGAACAGCGCCGAACGCCAGCGGTGATCGCCAAGAAAGCGCTCATACCAGCGGAGCGAAAAACTCTCGGGTGGGAAGCGCATATAGCCCTCGCCGCTGAAGGAGAGCACGACAACGATGAGGATGGGCGCCAGCAGGCCGACGCAGAGCAGCACCAGCAGGATCTGGATCAGGATCTTCCGCAGGATCATGCCGCAAGGCCCGAGCTGCGTGCCGAGACGCGGTGGTAGATGGCATAGAGCGTCAGCGTCACCGCCAGCAGCACCAGCGTCATCAAGGCGGCGACGGGCCAGTTCAGCAGGAGCTCGATCTCGCGCTCGATCAGCATGGCGATCATGATGTCGGAAGGCCCGCCCATCAGCGCGGGCGTGATGAAGAAGCCAATGCCCAGAATGAAGACGATCAGAGCGCCCGCGATCACGCCATGCAGTGTGAGCGGCATGAACACCTTGAAGAAGACCCTGAGCGGCGAGGCGCCCATGCCCTCGGCCGCCTGCAACAGGCGGGGGTCCACAGCCTTCATCGCGCTGTAGAGCGTGAGCACCATGTAGGGCAGCAGCACATAGGTCATGCCGATCAGCACACCGGCGCGGTTGTACATCAGCTGCAGTGGCGCATCGATGATCCCCAGCCCCAGCAGCGCCTGGTTGATCAGCCCGTTGCGCCCGAGCAGCACCATCCAGGCGTAGGTGCGCACGATCACGCTGGTGAAATAGGGCAGCAGGATGCAGACCAGGATCAGCGTGAAGACCAGCCCCTTCGCACGGGACAGCGCATAGGCCACGGGGTAGCCCACCAGCAGCGTCAGGCAGGTGACGAGAAAGGCGATCCAGTTGGTGTTGAGAATGGCACCGATGATGGCGCGCGAGCCGAGCACCGCCACCGCCTCTTCCCAGATCTCGGCCAGCCCGCCCAATTCGCCCAGCGCGCCGATGAGGAACCAGCCGATGGGGATGAGAAACACCGTCGCCATCAGCAGCAGCGCCGGCAGCAGCAGCAGCAAGGCGCCGAGAGGGCCGAGCGGCATGGCGTCAGCCCGGCAGCAGGCGGCAATCCGCCTGTTGCCAATGCGCCACCACCGCATCCCCCGCCGCGAAGCCGCTGACGCCCGGGGCATTTGCGGCGTCACAGAGCAGCGGCGCGGCCGTGCCGATATCCACGCCATAGCGGACGACATTGCCGAGGAAGGAGGCGTGCAGGACCCGCCCCGCCAGGGCATTGGGGCCGTGCGCCGCATCCCCGCCGCGCAGCGAAACCTTCTCCGGCCGAACGAACAGAAAGCCGCCCGCGGGCGACAGGGCGCCATGATCGGCGAGGGCTGGCCGGCCCTGGATCATCACCTGGCCGCCGGCATCGCGCTGCGCTGCGAGCAGATTGGCCTCGCCCAGGAAGCGGCCGACAAAGGCGCTCTCCGGATTCTCATAGACCTGCCGCGGCGGGCCCTGCTGCACGACGCGGCCGTGGTTCATGATGGCGATGCGGTCCGACATCGTCAGCGCCTCCTCCTGGTCATGCGTCACATAGACGACGGTCATGCCCAGGCGGCGCTGGATCTCCTTGATTTCGATCTGCATGTGAAAGCGCAGGTTTTTGTCCAGCGCGCCCAGCGGTTCGTCCATCAGCACGACGGAGGGCTGGGCGACGACGGCGCGGGCCAGGGCCACGCGCTGCTGCTGCCCGCCCGAAAGCTGCTTGCCGAAGCGACGCTCGAAGCCGGTCAGCTTCACCAGCGACAGGGCCTCCATCACGCGCTGCTTCACCTCCGCCTGGGAGCGGCGCTGCACCCGAAGTGGGAAAGCGACATTCTCGAAGACATCGAGATGCGGGAAGATGGCGTAGTTCTGGAACACCATGCCGAGGCCCCGCGCCCGGGGCGGCGCACTCGTCACATCCCGCCCCGCCAGCATCACCCGCCCCACATCTGGCAGCACGAAGCCGGCCAGCATCGAGAGCGTGGTGGTTTTGCCGCTGCCCGAGGGGCCGAGCAGGGTCAGGAACTCGCCTGGCGCCACATGCAGCGTGACATCCGAGACCACGGTCTCCGCGCCGTAGCGCTTGGTCAGCCCCTCCAGCCGGATCGCCGGCTCGCTCAACCCCGCCGCCTCAGCCGAGGATCCAGCGCGACCAGCGGCGGTTCACCGCTGCGCGGTTGTCCTCCCACCAGTCGATGTCCTTGTAGAAGCCCTGGGCACGCGAGGCTGGGCTGCCGGGCATACGGGCCAATTGATCGGCGGGCAGCAGCGGGAAGGCCTGGTTGTTGGTCGGGCCATAGGTGAGTTCGCGGCAATACTCCGCCTGCACGGCGGGCTGCATCATGAAGTCGATGAGGCGCTGGGCGTTGGCTGCATTGCGCGCGCCGCGGAAGATGCCGACGGCCTGGACCTCGAGCATCGCCTGGCCCCAATCGATGCCCAGCGGCGCGCCACGGTCGATCAGCACCTGCACCCGGCCATTCCAGAAGGAGCCCAGCACCACCTCCTTGTCGGCCAGCATCTGCGCCGACAGCGCGCCGGTGTCCCAGAATTTCGGGATGTTGCGGCGGATGCGGTCGAGGCTGCGGAAGGCGCGCTCCATGTCCAGCGGGTAGAGCCGGTCCATTGGCACGCCATCGGCCAGCAGGGCGAATTCCAGGTTCGGCGCGCCCGTCGCCATGTCGGCGAGGGTGCGAGGGCCGGGGAAGCGCGTGGTGTCCCAGAACTGCGCCCAGTTCTGCGGATGACCGTTCGGGAAGGCCTCCTTGCTGTAGCCGATAACGGAGGCATAGAGCAGGTTGCCGACGCGGGTGGGGAATTTTACCGCGGTCGCGATGTCGTCGGGCTTGGTCAGGCGCCAGCTGCCGTAATCGAGGTCCACCAGGGCGTTCTGGCGGCGGAGCTGTTCGAGAATGCTGTCGCCCGCGTCGATCACGTCAAGCTCGACATTGCCCGAGCGGAACATGGCCAGCAGCCGGGCCGCGGTGGCGGGGACGCCGGTGACGCGAATGCCGGTCGCGCGGGTGAAGGGTTCGTAGACCACACGGCGCATGGTGTCGTCGTAGGCGCCGCCCGGGTTGCGCACGATCACCTCGCCAGCCTGGGCCTGGGCATTGGCGATGAAGGGGGTGGCGAGGCTGGCGGCGAGCAGGCCGCGACGGGGAAGGGGGAGCAACGTCATCGGTGATGATTCCTATGGATAGAAATTTCGCCAAACCGCGCAGGGAGCCTGCGCCGTACGTCAAACCAGCCTCGCGCCACTGAACCGCGTCGGCGCCAGCGCGTCCAGACCCGATTGCGCGCCACCACTCATCGCCGCGGCGAGCATCCGCCCCGAAGGTGGGCCACCGGTCATGCCGAAATGCCCATGGCCGAAGCACAGATGCAGCCCCGGCCGCCCGGGTATCGCGCCGACCACGGGAAGGCTGTCGGGAAAGGAGGGGCGCTGGCCGAACCACAGCCGCGGCTGACCGAATTCCAGACCGGGGAAGAGCCGCTTCGCCTGCGCGGCGAGCAGAGCGGCGCGGCGCTCATCGGGGGGCGCGCGAAGGCCGGCGAATTCCACCGTGCCGGCCGCGCGCAGCCCGTCCTCCATCGGCGTGAGGCCGAAGCCACGTGACTTGTGCAGGATGGGCACGCGCAATTCCATCGAGGGTGCGGGGAGGTGGGCGTGATAGCCGCGCTCGGTTTCCAGCGGCAGCCGGATGCCCAGCGGCGCCAGCAACTCGGACGACCAGGCGCCGCCGGCCACGACCACCGACGAGGCTTCATGCACCGCCGTATTGGCCAGCACGCGCCAGCCGCCGCCCTCACGCGGGATCAGTTTCAGCGCCTTCTGCGGCAGGATGGCGCCGCCCTCGGCCAGCACCTGTTCGGCCAGGCTGCGCACGGCGCGGGCGGGGCTGATGGTGTGGCCATTGCCTGGCACCAGCAGCCCCCGCGTCACCTCGCGCGAGATGCCGGGATAGAGCTGCCGCAGATCATCGGGGCCCAGCAGTGCGGCCCGGATGCCATGGCGCTCGCGCAGCGTGTTCTCGAGCGCGCCCGGGCCGCCGCCGCCTTCCCAGAGTTGCACCTGGCCGGCTTGTCGTATCAGGTCGCGATAACCCGCATCGCCCAGCAATTCGCGCCAGACCTCCATCGCCGGGGCGTGCAGTGCGTGCAGCGCGGCGGCATTGGCCTCGACGCGGGCGAGGCTGGTCTCGGCCAGCCAGCGCGCGAGCCAGGGCGCCAGGCGCGGCAGATAGGCGGGGCGGATGGTCAGAGGCCCCATCGGGTCGCTGAGCCAGCGCGGCACGCGGCGCCACATCCCCGGCATGGCGGCAGGTATCACCGTCTGGGGGCTCAGCAGACCGGCATTGCCGAAGCTGGCGCCGCCGGCCGGCCCCAGCGGATCGAGCAGCGTCACCTGCCAACCCGCGCGCTGGAGGAAGACCGCGGTGGAGAGGCCGGCGACGCCCGCACCCAGGATGATCGCGTCGCGCGCCATCACGCGTTGACGATCAGGCCGCGCGGCGCTCGCGTCAGCCGCTCAGGCCCATGCTCGCCCACCAGCACCGTCTCGCTGATCGCGCTGCCGCCGGCCGAGGCATACACATGGAACACCATGCCGGCCTCAAGCTGCCAATCAGCGACCGGTGTGAGGATGCGGGTGAAGTCGCTGGTGCGCGGCGTCTGCGGTGCGTAGAGGCCGAGCGTATAGGCGGTGATGTTGTCGTAAGCTTCCCGCAGGCCCGCGCGCACCACGCCCTGGCGCAGGATGGCGTCCACGTCACGCGCCAGCGCGCCGGGGCGCATGGCGGCGATCTGCGCATCCTGCAGCGCGATCAGCGCGTCGGTGGCGCGCCGCGCCGCGTCGCTGGGCGGGCCCAGGCTGACGCAGCGCATGATCCGCGCGCTGTAGCCGGCGATGCGTGGGGTGAGTTCGATATGCACCATGTCGCCCGCCGCCAGCGTATTGGTGTCCAGCGGCGCGTGAAGAAAATCCCAGCCGGTGACGGTGCTGATGGGGCCGGGCAGCGAGGGGTCGGCGCCCAGCCGCAGGAAACAGGCGGTGACGGCCACTGCCGCATCGCGCTGCGTGCCGCCGACATGCAGCGCCGCCGCGGCCTCGGCAATGGCGGTATCGGCCACGGCGGAGGAGCGGCGCAGCAATGCGATCTCGGCCGGTGACTTGATCAGCCGCAGCTCATGCACGATCGGCCCCAGATCGACGAAGCCGGCCCGCGGCAGGGCGGCCTGCATCGCATCGAAGCGCGTGAGCGACATGGCGTAGCTGTTGCGGTCCAGGCCGATGCGCCCGCCCGCCAGGCCGCGCGCCGCCAGTGCCGCCGCCAGCACCGGCATGGGGTCCGCCCAATCCTGGTAGGACAGCACCTCCGGCACCCAGGATTGCGCGCGGCAGACCGTCGCGTCCAGCGCGCGGATCAGGATGAAGGGCGCGCCCTGCAGCGGCACCACAAGGCAGCGCCAGCGATTGAGCGAGGAGCCATAGCCACCTAGCCAGGCCATGGCCTCGATCTCGTCGAAGAGTGCGGCATCCACGCCCGCGCGGGCCATGGCGGCGCGTAGGCGGGCGATGCGGATGTCGAATTCGGCCTGGTCGAAGATCGGGTGGGGCATCAGGGGTTGGCCATGTTGTCGCGAAGGGTGCTGCCGGAATATTCGCGGCGGAACAGCCCGCGCCGCTGCAATTCCGGCACGACGAGGCGGCAGAAATCCTCGAACATCCGGGGGAAGATGGTGGGCCAGACGATGAAGCCGTCACAGGCGCCTGAGGTGAACCAATCCTCCAGCTCGTCGGCGATGCTCTGGGCGGTGCCGACGAGCAGGCCGCGTGGTTTGGCGACGGCCTCGGCGAAGCTGATCTTCTCGTCGCGCATCAATTGCAGCACCCGGTCGGTCGAGCCGGTGATGCCCTGGTTGCCCTGCGCCGCCAGCAGCGCCTCGGCCGTGCGGTGCTTGGACAGATCGGCGCCGAGCAGAGAGGAATTCAGCATGGTCTGCGCATCAGGCGCGATAAGCGATTGCAGATAGGCATATTTCTGCTGCGCGATCGCCATCGTCTCGCCCACCACCACGGCGAAGCTGGGCAGCACCTTGCACTGGTCGGGCGCGCGGCCGTGTTGCGCCATGCGGGTCTTCACATCATCATGGAAGGCCTGCGCATCGGCCTTGCCGTGCGGCGTGCAGAAGATCATTTCCGCCCAGCGCGCGGCGAAATCGCGCCCGCGGTCTGAGGCGCCGGCCTGCAGGAACACGGGGCGGCCCTGCGGCGTGCGCGGGATGGTGAGCGGCCCGCGCGTCTTCACCCAGTTCCCTTCGTAATTCGCGTAGCGGACCTTGGTGGGGTCGATGAAGACGCCGCTCTCGCGATCCATCACGAAGGCATCGGGGTCCCAGCATTCCCACAGCGCGATGCAGGCCTCCAGCACCTCATCGGCGCGGTCGTAGCGCGCATCCTTGGCCGGGATGCCCTCCATGCCGAAATTTCGCGCCTCGAGATCGGTGGCGGAGGTGACGATATTCCAGGCCGCCCGCCCGCCCGACAGCATGTCGAGCGAGGCCAGCGTGCGGGCCAGGTGATAGGGCGGCATGAAGGTGGTGGAGAGCGTGGCGCCGAGGCCGAGATGGCGCGTGACGCGCGCCATCACCGGCAGGATCATCAGCGGGTCGAGATAGGTGATCTGCCCGCCATGGCGGAGATAGGCGTCGAAATTGCCGCCATGCAGATCGGGCAGGCCGAAGGTATCGGCGAAGAAGCAGGCATCGAAGCAGGCGGTTTCCAGCACGCGGGCGATGTGCTCGTAGCGCTCGGGGGCGAAGATGTCGTGCAGATCGGCTTCGGGGTGGCGCCAGGCGCCGGGATGGTTGGCGGTGGGGCCGGTCTTCAGATAGGCCACGAGATGCATGCGACGCTGGCTCATGCGGGGCTGCCCGCGGCGGCGATGGGCGCGAGGAGAGAGGACACCGGACCTCCGATTTCAGCCATGAGGGGCTGTGCCGTGCAGCCTGGTGCCGGGCGGTTGATGTGGCAACCGCCCGGCCGGCCATGCTCAGCGCAGCGCGGCGCGGTAGCGTTCAAGCATCTGCTGGCCCTCGGCGCCTGCACGCTGCACCCATTCCTGCGTCTGGGTCTCGCCGATGGCGCGGAGTTCCGTCATCAGCCGCTCCGGCGGCTCGGGCAGTTCCATGCCACGTTGGCGCAACCGGTCGGCCATCACCGTCTCGGCCTCGATCGCCATCTGCCGGCCGCGGGTGGAGGCACGGGCTGCGGCGGCCATCACCACGGCGCGGGTCGGCTCGTCGAGTGCCATCAGCGCCCGGGTGTTGACGAAGACGGCGTTGCGCGTGCGCATTCCGCCCACATTGTACCAGTAGCGTGTGTAGTCCCAGGCGCTTACCGAATTGCCGGTCTGGGCGGAGGTGAACATCGACTGGATGACGTTGGTGGCGAAGGCCTGGCTCACCTCGGCGGCCTGCACCGTGACTGGTGTTGCGCCCATCAGCTCAGCCAGCCGCGAGGTCACGTTGTTGTAGGCGCGGAAACGGGTGCCGCGCAGATCATTCGTGGTGGCGATGGGCGCGCGGGTGTAGAAGCCCTGGGCGTCCCAATGGACCATGTAGAGCAGGGTCATCCCCTGCCGCTCGAAGCGCGCCCGGACATAGGGTTCGGTGACCGTGTTCAGCGCATCGGCCTGCGGCCAGGTCCAGGCCAGGAAAGGCACCCCGTCCACCTCGAAGAACGGATCCTCGTTGGAATAGGCGGAGAGCAGGACCTCGCCCATCTGCACCTGGTTGACCTGCACGCCGCGCTTGATGGCGCCCATCGCCAGCAGCGTGGCGTTGTTGTGCAGTTGGATGGTGAGCCGCCCCTGCGTGCCCTGCTCGATATCGGCGATGAACTGGCGGATGTTGAGGGTGTGAAAATTCTCCGCATAGGGGGTGGCCATGACCCAGCGGGTCGGCGCCTGGGCGGGTTGGGCGAAGGCGGGGGTGGTGGCGAGCAAGGCCATCAACAGCCAGAACATGCGGAACATGGTTGGGGTGTCTCCTGAACGATGAAGCCGCATGTCCCTGGCGGTGCCTTGTTGGCCGGCACCGCATTCCGCGAGGACTATCGGTCAATGATGGCGCTGCGGCAATGTGTTTCGTGCAGGCGGCACAATCCTGGCGGCAGGAGCTGATTGTGCTGGAGGTGATCTGATGCGGCGCCGCGATGCCGTCGCCTAACGAGGCCGTTCCAGCCCCCCCGCCGCCAGCGCCGCTGTGTCCATCGCACGCGCCAGCCATCCCAGCGCCGCCGCCGCCCCCGGCGCAGCACTCGCAAAAATGCCGGCCGAGAAGACCGCCGCTGTATTCGCGCCCTCCGGCAGGCGGCCCACCACGTCGATGCCCTCGACCGCCATGAGCTCGCTCACCTGCTGCACCGCCAGCTCGACCGCGCCGCTGGCCGCCAGCGCTGCCGTAAAACCCTGCGGGATGATCGTGGCCTTGGCATTCACCACCTCGGCAATGCCAAGCCGCTCGAGCAACCCGGCGAAGAATATGCCGCTGGCGCCGGCGCGGGAATAGGCCAGGCTGGGTGTGGCCAGCAGCGTCGCCCGCAGCGCCTCGACCGTGCTGATATCGGGCTGCGGCGCGCCCGCCTTCACCGCCATGCCGATATGGCTGACGGCCAGGTCGCGCCGGCTCCCCTGCAAAAGAACCCCCTTCGCCATCAGCGCCTCGACCCCGGCATCGGTGAGGATGGCGATATCCGCCGTCTCGCCACCCTCGATGCGCTGGAGGAGGCGCATAGTGGGGTCGAATTCGACCGCCATCTCCACCGGCGCGCGCGGCATGAGGCCGCGCAGGACCACCGCCACCGCCAAGGTGCTCATCACCCGCATCAGTTCGTTCCTTCAAATGCAGCGCGTGCCGCCGCCATCGATGTTGATGTTCGTGCCGACGATGAAGCCCGCCCGGTCGGAGCAGAGGAAGGCCACCAGGCCTGAGCATTCCTCCGGCGTGCCGAGCCGGCCGAGCGCGAGGCCGGCGATGGCGGCGGCATTCTCAGCCTCGGCGCTGCGGCCCGCCCCGGCCGCGCCCTGCGCCACCACCGTCTCCCAGCGCGGGGTGGCGATGGGGCCGGGATTGACGCCGTTGACCAGCACATTGTCGGGCGCGCATTCCGCCGCCAGCGCGTGGGTGAATGACAGCAGCGAGGCATTGACCGCGCTGCCGGTGATGTAGGTGGCCCGCGGCTGATGCCCCGAGCGGCCGATGATATTGATCACCCGGCCCCACCGGCGTTCGCGCATCGGCGGCGTGAGGATGCGTGCGCAGCGCATATAGCCCATCAGCTTGAGGTTGATGGATTTCATCCATGTCGCGTCATCCATCTCGCCGATCCGGCCCATGGGTGTGGCGCCGGCATTGTTCACCAGGATGTCGACATGGCCGAGGGCGGCCTGGGCGGCGGTCATCGCCGCCTCCAGCGCCGTCGGATCCGTCAGGTCGGCGGGGATGGCGACCACGCGGGTATTGGTCTCGCGCGTGATCTCGGCGGCGGCGGCCTCCAGCCGCGTGGCATCGCGGGCGATGATGGCCACCTCCACTCCCTCGGCCGCCAACTCGCGCGCGATTGCCCGGCCAATGCCCAAAGAGCCACCGGTGACCACCGCGCGGCGGCCGCGCAAACCGAGTTCCATGCCTGTCGTACCTCTTGTTGCGATGAGTTCGGCCCCTCGCGCCGCGCCTGTCAATTGGCCAGCGGCGGCTTTGCCGGCCGCCTTTCCGGATCGGGCGAAACCGCTCTAGTGTCCTGAATCTGAAGTTCGTTGTATCGGCGATTCGCGAGGCTTTGCCAGATTAGGCTCGTTGAATGGCGGGGCTGAACGATGAGCGTTGCGCGCGGGGAACTGGTGCTGAGCGAGGCAG